>Ga0180217_1000012_pt1 | contig 401746 bp, 309 predicted proteins | sample eDN3rd37CBELigOP_FD_128521 | JGI IMG/M metagenome (GOLD analysis project Ga0180217, IMG submission 128521) | Enriched Organic Plus compost microbial communities from Emeryville, California, USA - eDNA 3rd pass 37_C BE-Lig OP (version 2) (version 2) ...
ACAGGGTGGCGAAACGATTCCCTTTGAGACGCTGGTCGTGGTGCTTGATGCGTATGACCAGTACCCCGAGCGGGATGAGCTGAACAACGTGGCGACACTGAAGCGGGTGGAAATCGGCGTGATCGAAACCAGCACCATAGCCACCGCCCCGGCAGCCGCCACTCCAGGTGAAGGCGGAGCCCCCGCGGCCGGCCCTCCCGGCCCCTCGGCCACGGCGCCTCCCCCCGCAGGCACCTCTCCCGCTCCGGGAACCACCCCCGAAGCAGCTCCCGAAGCGGGCAACCCCGGGAATCCCGCTCCGTCGCCGCTCGACAACCTGAACCTCGACCAGCTCAACCTCGACGACGAAGAAACCGCCACCTCGCTCTTCTCGAAGCAGCGGTAGGCAAATGTCGAGCTGTTGCGGGGAGAATGCTGCAGGTCCGCGGACCTCGTGAGGTCCAGGCGCTAGTGCCGCGACTCCTCACCGCCAGGGCATTCTCCCCCCAGAGCCGTCGGCGATCATGCAGATTGCCGACGGCTTTTTTGTTGGTGGGACTGCGGGGCAGCATGGATGAACAGTCCGCGGGTCACGGCGCCGGCACTCCCGTCTCGTGATTCTGACTTCCCTCCTCACTTCCAGCGGGAGACGTGACAAATGGCTCCCGGGGGCGGTATGTTCGGGACGAGCGAGGAGGACTATCCTTCCTGCGAAGACAGAGAACTCGCACTTCGTCGAGAGCCGCTGCAGGAGCCATCGGCTCGCTGACTGTTTCAGGAATACGCATGCCACTGTTGAGTCTGCGGGGCATCAGCTTCGCGTACGGCGGGCCACCGCTCGTTGAGAATATCAGCCTGGAGATCGATGCCAACGAACGGATCGGTCTCCTGGGACGGAACGGAACCGGGAAATCGACGCTGCTCAAGCTGATTGCCGGCGAACTGCACCCCGATGAAGGGGAAATCTGGCGGGCGGCGGGAGTTGTCATCTCGCGGCTCGTTCAGGATGTCCCGGAAGGCCGGCAGATGACGGTCGGGGAAGTCGTCGCAGAGGGGCTGGCGGACTCTCTTGAACCGCTCGAACCGTGGCAAGCCGAGCAGCAGGTCGAGCGGGTGCTGGAGCGGATGGGGCTTTCGCCGGAGCCGCAGTTCGCCACCCTTTCTTCAGGCCGCAAGCGGCGGGTGCTGCTGGCGCGGGCGCTCGTCTGCCAGCCGAAGATCCTCCTGCTCGATGAGCCGACGAACCATCTCGACATCGAGACGATCCAGTGGCTCGAACAGTTTCTGCTGGGGTTCGACGGCACGATCGTTTTCGTCACGCACGACCGGATGTTCCTGCAGCAACTGGCGACGCGGATCGTCGAAATCGAACGGGGACGATTGTTCGACTGGACCTGCGATTACCCCACGTTCCTCAAGCGGCAGGCGGCGGCGCTCGAAGCCGAGGAAAAGCAGAACGCGGAGTTCGACCGCAAACTCGCTGAGGAAGAAGTCTGGATTCGGCAGGGAATCAAAGCCCGGCGCACGCGGAACGAGGGGCGCGTGCGGGCGCTCGAACGCATGCGGGCCGAGCGGAGCCAGCGGCGCAAGCGGATCGGCAATGTCCGCATGGAAGCGGTGGAGGCGGAACGCTCCGGCCAGCTTGTCATCGAGGCCCGGAATATTTCGTTCGATTACGGCGAGACGCCGATTGTGCGCGACCTCTCGACGACGATTCTGCGCGGCGAGAAGATCGGCATCATCGGGCCGAACGGAGCGGGCAAGTCGACGCTGCTGAAGATTCTGCTGGGACAGCTGGAGCCGACATCAGGAACGGTGCGGCACGGGACGAATCTCGAAATCGTCTACTTCGATCAGCTTCGCGAGCAGATTGACGGCGAAAAGAGTGTCGAAGAGAACGTCGGCGAAGGGCAGCGGCAACTGCTGATCAACGGCAAGACGCGGCACATCATGGGCTATCTGCAGGATTTCCTGTTCTCTGCCGAGCGGGCCCGACAACCGGCCCGTCTGCTCTCTGGCGGAGAGCGGAACCGCCTGTTGCTGGCGCGGATTTTCAAGAGGCCGTCGAACGTGCTCGTCCTCGATGAGCCCACCAACGATCTCGATGCCGAGACGCTTGAACTGCTGGAAGATCTCGTCGTGAACTACAGCGGGACGGTGCTGCTGGTGAGCCACGACCGGGCGTTTCTGAACAACGTCGTCACCAGCACGCTCGCGTTCGAAGGAGAGGGAGTCGTCCGCGAGTACGACGGCGGTTACGACGATTATGTCCGCCAGCGTCCGAAGCCTTCATCCCCGGCGGCGGAAGCAAAACGGGAACCGAGTCCGCCACCGAAAGCAACCAGTTCGCAAAGCACGGCACCGAAGAAGCTCAGCTTCAAGGAGCAGCGGGAACTCGAAGGGCTGCCCGAGCAGATTGCGATGCTGGAGGCGGAACAGGCGGAGTTGCATGCCTCAATGGCGGACCCGTCGTTCTTCAAGCAGGACGGAGCGGCCATCGCCGCCGCGACCGCAAATCTGCAGGCGCTCGAAGCCCGGCTCGCGGAACTCTATGCCCGCTGGGAGAGTCTTGAAAGTCGTGCGGAATGACCCGAGCCGACCAGGAACACTGGCAGCGGAATTCGAAGGGGAGGCGTCTCACCTACGAGGCGTGAAATTGAGAAAGGAGCATCGCACGCGGGGGAGGGACCAATTTATGATCGTTCTTGAGAGACCCTGTCCTGCCTGGTTCCGTCGGGGACGCGGTACTGCTGCCGAGGGGCTGATCCATGAACGATCCCGGAAGTCGACGGCTGCTTCCCGAGTCCCTGGAGCCGGTCCGCAGTTCGTGTCCGCCGGGTGCGACAGCGCTTTCGCGTCTGCAGGGATGGCTTGAGTCTCCGTGTGGCGGGCATATCTGCCTGGCTGTGCTGCTGTGCATACATGCCGGCCTGCTGGCGTGGGCGGCGACCCGGCACAGCGCGACGATCGATGAAGTCGCGCATCTGCCGGCGGGGATCAGTCACCTGCAACTGGGACGGCTGGAGCTTTATCGCGGGAATCCGCACCTCGTGCGGGTCGTCGCGGCGCTACCAGTCGTTGCGGTCGGAGCCGAGACCGACTGGACACGCTACACCGATCGACCGGGCGGGCGCCCGGAGTTTCCCGTCGGCATCGACTTCGTGAGGGCGAACGGTGAGCGTTCGAACTGGCTGTTCACTCTCGCTCGCTGGGCCTGTATCCCCTTCAGCCTGATCGGGATTGCGGTCTGCTATGCGTGGGGAACGGAGCTTTACGGCCGGCTGGCCGGACTGATGGCAGCGGCACTGTGGTGCTTCGGCCCGAACATGCTCGCGCATGGCGAGCTGATCACTCCCGACTGTGCGGCGACCTCTCTCGGTGCCGTCGCGGCATACTTCTTCTGGCGCTGGCTGCGCGCGCCCGAGTGGGCCGGCGCCGTCGCGGCGGGGCTGGCGCTTGGATTTGCCGAACTCACGAAGATGACCTGGATCATCCTCTTCGGCCTCTGGCCGGTTGTCTGGTTGATCTGGTGGGTGACGCTGCCGGAACGCCGCAGTTTCCGTCCGATGTGGAAGGAGCTCGGCCAACTGGCGACGGTACTGCTGCTCGGGCTCTATGTGCTGAACGTCGGCTATGCGTTTGAAGGGACGGGGACGCAGCTCAAGGACTATGTCTTCGTCTCGGAAGCATTTGCCGGGACGAAAGACCGCCAGGCTGGCAACCGCTTTACCGAAAGCTGGTTGGGGGAGATTCCCGTTCCGCTGCCGACGCAGTACCTGCTCGGGTTCGACGTGCAGAAGGTGGAACTCGAACAGACCGGCCGCCCGTCGTATCTGCGGGGCGAATTGCGCAACGGCGGCTGGTGGTATTACTATCTCTATGCATTGGCGATCAAGGTTCCACTGGGAACCTGGCTGCTGTTCGGGCTGGCGTCTTGCCGCCCCGCGCCGCCGATGGCAAGGGACCGGGAGGCCAGCAGATCAACAGTCAGGGCAACGCGGCGGGATGAACTGTTTCTGCTGATGCCGATCGTGCTGCTGCTGATCCTCGTGAGTTCGCAGCTCGGGTACAACCGGCACCTGCGTTATATCCTGCCGATCGCTCCGTTCGCGTTCCTCTGGATCAGCCGGGTGGTGACGGTGTTCGATGCGCAACAGCGACGCTGGTGGCTGGCGACGGGCGCCGCACTGCTGTGGAGTGTTGCGAGCAGCCTGTCGGTCTATCCGCACAGTCTCGCCTACTTCAACTGGCTGGCGGGAGGGCCGCGGCATGGGCACGATCATCTGATCAGCAGCAATATTGATTGGGGACAGGATCTGCTTTATCTCAGGCAATGGCAGCAGGAGCATCCCGAGGCCCGGCCGCTGCACCTTGCCTATCATGGGTTTGTCGATCCGCAGGCGCTCGGCATCGAATTTATGGCGATCCCCCCCGGACCACCGCTCTCCAATGCGGAGATCGCGAACTTCCGCGAGGCCCGGCAGGCGTTTCGCCACACACTCGCCAAGCACCTGGCGGAGACAGTCTCGCTCCGGAACGCACTGCTCGACTATCAGCGGCAGCATCCCCTCGAGTTCCCACACGTGGACTGGACGGTGCTCACTCCCGAGAGTGCCCGCAGCAATCCGGCCGTTCCACTCGAGATCGAAGCGGACGGAACCATCATCGCTCGCGGGGAAGCTCCCGAACGGGCGACTTACACGCTTCTGGTGCGAACTCCCCTGCGCGGACTGACGGGTCTGCGACTGGAAGCGCTTCCGGACGAGACGCTTCCCCTGAACGGGCCGGGACGATCGCGGAACGGCAATTTTGTGCTAAACGAGTTCCGCGTTGCCGCCGCTCCTGCGGAGACACCGCGAGCCTTCGAGCCGGTTCCGTTGCGACACCCGTCAGCGGCGTTCAGCCAGGAAGGATTCTCCGTGCAGAGTGCGATCGATGGAAATTTCCATAATGGCTGGGGCGTTCACCCACACGTCGGACAGCCGCACGTGGCAATCTTCGAGATCGATGGCGACTTCCCGGGCGGAGCGGAGACGCTCCTGCAAATCACGTTGACGCAGACGTTCGGCCAGCAGCACATCCTGGGACGGTTTCGGATATCCGCCACGTGCGCGCCTGGTCCGGTTGCATACACAGAGGATCTCGCGACGACTCCGGTCTTCGACTGGACAGAGGAACAGCGCGAGCGATTCGAGCGGATCGCTTCGCAGGTCGATCAGGAGTTCGTCGAGCGCTATCGGGCACTTGTGGCTCATTCGGCTGCGCTCCCCGAGATCCCGGCAGCCATCTCGGACAGGATTGCCGAGCAGTTGCCGGCTCCCGGCTGGTATGCGATCAGCGTGAACTCGCTGCGCGGTTATCCGTGGGCCGTCTTTAACGAACGGGGAGCGAGGCAGTTCACTCCGCAGAACTCGCTGACTTCGTTTCAGTGGTTCGAACCCGTCGCCCTCGCGGGATACTCGATCTACATCTATCACATCACTGAAGAGAGCCGGGCTGCGGTCATCCGCGAACTTGGACTCGACGAACCGCTCATTCCTCCGACCACGGCCGAGCAGCCGCTCGCTGACTGATCGAGGCGAAAGCTTCAAAGGGTGCACGATGCAAGAGCGTTCAGCGGATAAAAAAAGAAGCACCCGCCGCATTGCTGCGACGGGTGCCGGATTCGCGGGAATCCTCTTCTTCCTGTGAAGGTCGATCGAGACGCTACCGGACGCGGGCCTGGAAGGTGACCGTGCCCCGAGTGCGGCCGGGGAGCGGCTCGTCCAGCTCCCAGCGGAGAATCAAGCTGCCTTCCTGGTTGTCTTCGGTAACCAGACGTCCGGCGCGGTCGGAGGTAGCACTGTCTTCGATGTATTGAAGTCGCGGCGTCAGGTTATCGACAATGTTGATGTTTCGCAGTTCACGATCGCCGAGGTTCTCGTAGTGAATCGTGAACGTGACGATGTCACCCGGGAGTGCGGTGCGTTTGTCCGCCAGTTTGACGATCTCCAGACGTCCCGGCTTATCCATCGATTCGGCGACCGCGAAGACCGCAGAAATCTTCTCGGTAATTCCTTCGTGAGCCGAGACGGCATTGGCGGAAATTGTCGGGAATTGTGTCCGGGTCCAGGTGATGGCGGCCTGAATGCCGAGTGCCAGCTGGGCTTCGCTGCTTTGCGCGAGCTGGACATTGCCGGTCCGGCTGCGTTCTTCGAAGACATTCAGCGTCTTGGCATTCGTTCCGGTCGCAAGTGCCTGGTTCAGGCCGCGCTGACCCGCTTCGGTTTCGATGCCGCTCGGTCGCGAGCGGGTCGCCAGCGGTTCGCTTCCTTCGCGCTGTGCGTGCCAGGTGCTGCCGACATGTGCACGCAATCCGGTACCGCCGGCACTCACGATCGAGTGCGAGAGCTTGTCGACGCCGAAGTCGGCATTTGCCGCGCTGACGGTCATGACGGCTCCGAAGCGGGGTGCGTAAATGGCGACCCGATTCGAGGGCTTCATGTGCTCACGGCCGAATTCGTCTTCATATTCGGCAATTGTGTCTTCGGTCTCCAGTCCCTGCCGTGCATAGGGTGTGTAGTGCACTGGCAGCCCCCGATCACCCCCATCAAACAGGTACTCGTCGGGATAGGCCAGGGGCGAAGCCGGATCGCAGACGACCGCTCCCGGGTGATGGAATCCGAGGCCTCCATCCGCGATGACCGCTCCCAGTCGCGGATCGGGCGGACAGTGTTCAATCGCAGGCAACAGCGGATCGACGGCGGGCATCGCCGCCGCGACCGGCTGAATGGTATTCCCCAGGCGAACGCGCCCCGCAGCGGGTCCGCCACCCGTCGGTGCAAAACCCCTGGCCGCCGGTGCGAAGTGGGAGACCTGCTGGATCTCGTTGAAGTCGGAATCCGTCCCGGTCGGCACGGAACGGGGAGACTCCGCCTGCGCCACCGGAACGCGTGGTTCGAGAAAAGGATCGTGTGCAGCGGTCTGAGGACGGAACTGCGTGCAGGAACAGGCACTCAACACGCCGAGCGCCACCCCCCGCAGCGCGTGCTGCCGAAGGCTGGTGAGCAGTGAGGGCCACTTGCGAAGTGCCCGCGGCTTTGAAGGCATCGGTGAGGACTGGACCTGCATGGCGTCACTCTTCCGTGAACAAAGGACTGCGGGTGGGGACCGCCCCGTGGGGCACGCCTTCGAGGACCGGTTGTTCCGGCGGCGGATGCGCGCCGGGAGCGAGTACCGGAGCTCCCGAGCCATAGAAGCTGGGATGTTCATTCACCGCCGGAAGCCGTCCCCCGAGGCGGACAATCATCATCGGGCGCCCGCGCAGATCGGCGACGTGCAGCGGATCTTCGCTGGCCGGGATCAACGCCGGCGGAGTAGTGACTCCGAATGCAGCGGCTTCAGGTGCGGCAATGTTCGGCTGTTCGAGGTAGACGACCTTGGTCACCAGCCGCCCCTGGAGGGCATATTCGATTTCCTGCTCGGTGAACGTCACGGGGACTGGATATTCGTGTTCGCGACCGGCCGGCGGATGCAGGCGGTCGAGGAGTTCGACCGTCGGATAGAGTTCCACCCCCGGATGGCTGGGCATGTGACTGATTCGCAGGCGATAAACCGGTCCGAGGAGAATCGCCGCCTGGGCCGGAGCATCGAGCGTGAGGACGTCGTGCGGCGATCCGTTAAACCAGGTGACTTTGCCCCCTTCCGGCAGGATAACCCGCACCGGCTGGAAACAGGCCGGACGTCCCCGCAGCATCGCGGCCCAGTGTCCCGCCATTCCGGGAGGCATCGTTCCCTGCATGATCGGGTACGTCGGCCCGGGAGTGGGACTCTGCGCGACGGCAGCCGGAAGTGCTGACAGCCCCGTGAGGCAGGACAGCAGCAGGATGCGGAGGACGCGGCGAGGGACCATCGGAATGGCCTCCCTTGAAGAGGACAATGGAATCCGGAGATGTGCGGCGGCGAGCAGCCAGGCGTGGCGGGACAATCTTCGATCGGGCAGAATCGGCAGACGCGATGAAGACGGGCGGCCTCTCGCGAGAGGAGATCGCAACGCGTGGCTTTTCGAGCGATGTGGCAAGAAACGGTCGGCGGCGGCTGGTTGTGACCTGCCTGTCGCAAAGGAACCGGACTTCCCCGGGATCAATCAGCTTCCCAGGACGCGATCCAGCCGCCGCCGACTCGTGAAGTCGATCGGGGACGGTTGCCCGTCCCCGCCGTGATTTGCAGCTTACGGTCCGTAGGGTCCCGGTCCCGGATAGGGCCCGTAGGGAGCCCCTTCGTGGACCACCGGATTCTTGAACTCCGGATGGTTCTCGGTGTACTGGATGTGCTTCACCGGATCCGGCAGGCGAATTCCCGGATTGTGCTTCACATCGAGCAGCATGTGATCAACCGGTTTGGGGATGTGCTGCTTGGTCAGGTTGCGAACCGTGTGCGACTGCAGGCCCGCGGGACCACCGTACGGCAGGTGCGGAGGACCAGGCAGTCCGATCGGCGTCCCCGTGATGGGCATTCCCCAGTAGGGGGTCGAACCGACTCCCGAGACCGGAACACCGGCCGGACCGGGCTGTCCCGGAGCGGGCCCCATCATCATCGCCGTGGGAATTCCGCCGCCACGGGTTCCGATGCCACCGATCGGCATCGGCGGGGCCTGCTGACCTTTCGCACCGTCAACCACCTGATGGGCGACCGGCTTCACGCCGTTCGGCATTCCGGCGGCGGGGCCGAACACCTGCGGTTCGGGCGTTTCAAGGTCCATGTTACCGATCCGCAGGACCGCCATGATGGTACCGCGACGGTCGGCTTCGGCGACCGGATCGACACCGGGATCGAGACGGGTCGACACGATCGTTTCGACGCCGGCAATCGCCAGCTCCTGGTGGATCGGGTCGGGCAGATAGATCACCTTCGTGACGAAGTTGTTCGTCTGCACCTGGTCGAGGTCTTCGTCGGTCAGCTGGATCGGCACGCTGTTATGCGCGAGGTACGCATCGGTCGCCGGGTGTCCCGGATAGACCGTGAGCGTCGGATAGAGCACGAGCCCCGCCCGATCGGGGAAGTGCGTCAGCTTCAGCCGATACGTCGCCCCCTGGAGGAAGTTGTACCGGCCGGGAGCCATCAACTGGTTCTCGGCATATCCGCCGGGAATCTGCCAGCCGATGCTCATGCCTTCGGGGCCGAGGAAGCGGACCTGCGAGGTCTGCGTGGCAAAGGTGCGGGCCGGCTCGGGGGCGAGCATCGGCAGGACGCCCGGCCCGGGTCCGTCCACCATGGGGCCCGGCCGCGCGATCTGCGCCGCGGGTGGGGCATGATAATACCCCTGATCGACGACGTGGTCGGCACCGACATAAGGGCCGGTACCGGTACAGCCCACGCACACGATCACTAATGTGCCTAATACGAGGAAATACGGTTTCATCACGGCCCCCTCTTGGAACAGGGATTTGCGACAGGCGGGGGAGACGAAGGTCAGGTGTCACCTCGACACGCGAGTTGACGCTCGCTCTCGCCCCGTGGTGAACCACGGATCGGTTACGGACGGGCAGCGCACGTTTTTGCGGTCGACCCCATCCCGCCTGGGCCGCTACAATGCGACACCGGGCAACGCCCCCCGGACTGTGATTCCGGACGGCATTGCAGCGAGGACCGCAGACGATCGACTGCGCCGAAACCTGAAGATGGCTTAACACCTTACGTTTTCGGAATTTGGTCGACCGATTCTTTGGCAAATCCGGCACATTCGAAACACCATGCAAAAGCTCTCCATCTTGTCTCTCGCCGTAACCCTCATGGGGATCGCGAGTTTTGTCTATGGCGGTGGAGGGGCGAGTCAGGCTCTCCGCAAGGCGGTTGCCGAGCATGCCGCGGGGACTCCATTGCACCGCGTCGTCGCGTTCTTTCAGGAAGAAAAGGCGGAGCCGGAAGCCGAAGAGCCCGCGACACCGGCAACTCCTGCGACTACCCAGCCCAGCGAGGCCGCGAAACAGCTGCTGGCCGCGGCCAGCGAGCGGCTGGCGCAGCATAACGCCGTCAGGGCCGATCTCATCGAGCGGGTGAGTGTCGGCGATCACAGCTTCATCGCCAAAGGGAGCTACCTGCAGGGACGCGACCTGCAGATGAAGCTCTCCTTCACGCTCGAATACGGCGGGAACCAGGGTTCACTGCTCGAAGTCTGCGACGGGCAGATCCTCTGGACCCGGCATGACATCGGCAACCAGCCGCAGATTACCCGCCGCGACGTCCGGCAGATTCTCGAAGCGGTCCGTAAAGCCGGGAACCGCCCCGAGCACATCCTGATCGGTGACCTCGGCCTGGGAGGTGTCGCCTCGCTGCTGGCCGCGTTTCAAACCGACCTGGAGTTCAGCGATCCGCAGGAGGACGTCATCGACGGGCGGCCGGTCTACATTCTGCAGGGGCGCTGGAGCGACGCATATCTCACGCGTTGGGGAATCGACAAGAATGCCGACAGGGAGGATCTCCCGCCGCTGCTCCCGGAAGTCGCGCACGTCGTGCTCGACAAGGAGACGCTCTTCCCGCGTCGGATTGAGTTTCTCAAGCGTCTGCCCGAGCGGAAAGTCCGCAAACCAATGTTGAGCCTCGAATTCGTCAACGTGGTGGTGAATCCGCCGGTGAGCGATGAAGACTTTCAGTTCATTCCGCCCGACCGCCCGACGCCGGTGGACGTGACGAACCTCTACCTGCAGCAGCTTGTGCCGTCGGCGGCGCAGTCCTCTCCTGGAACCAGCCCCGTGCCGGGACCGCAGGCACCGCCGAAGTAAGAAAGTCTGCTGGAGAACGGCAGCCAGGAACCGCAGCGATCCGCTCGCCGTGCGGAGTTGCGAAATGCTCCTGTGCCGAATCGCTCACAGGGGAAACTGCCGTCGCGCAACCCTCATCGCGGAAGGGCGACTACCAGAGCGGCATTTCATCCAGGTGAAACACCGAGTTGAGCGTCAGCAGTTTGGTTCCCTCGCCGTTGTGATGGATGAAGTTGACGCAGGCGTTCTGTTGCCGCAGTTCCTTGGCACGCCGCAACTCAATCCCCAGCAGTGACGAGAGGTACGCACGGTTGACGACGCTGTGCGAAACGACCACCACGCTTTGCCCCCGGTGTCGTTCGAGGAGTTCGCCGAGCACTCCCTGAGCACGCCGGAGCACATCCGCATACGATTCGCCGCCGAGATAGGGATGCACGGAGGGATCTTCGTGGAAGCGGGCGCATTCTTCCGGGAAGCGCGTGCGGATCGTCTCCCAATCCATTCCTTCCCACTGACCGACGTTGCATTCGCTCAGACCGCTGATCGACTCGACGGCAATTCCATGCGGCGCGGCAATCGCTTCGGCGGTTTGGGCCGCGCGGCGGAGTGTGCTGCAATACACGTGATTGAGCGGAAACTCGCGAAAGAACTGCCCGAGTGCGGCGGCCTGACGTTCGCCCGTCGGGCTCAACGGCAGGTCGATGCCGTCTCCCTGCAGGATGTACGGCCGCTGCTCGTTGGCATTCGTCGCACCGTGGCGGATGAGATAGAGATAGGTGGTGTCCTCGGGGGGAGCGTGTCGCATGGAATCAGCTGTAGTTTCAAGTCTCGGGAAGGACGCGGGGAGACAGAGAGCATGGAGGGAAACCCCGGCTCTCCGTTTTTCGGACGGGCAACGACGGGATTGCGGGGAATGCAACATGCCGCCGGCAGGTGGGCAGAGTCACGCGGCGGTTTCCGGTCATACACTCTCTGATCCGGGATGGGAAGCGAAGGCCTGTCGCGCTCGCAATGCCGCGACCCGCAGCGCCTGGATCATGCCGTGTGCCTGGGCGCGACCTTGCCAGGCGATGTCAAACGCAGTGCCGTGGCTCGGGCTGGTGCGGATGATCGGCAATCCGAGCGTCACGTTGACGGCGCTCTCAAAGGCGATCAGTTTCAGCGCGATGTGTCCCTGATCGTGATACATGGCGACGACCGCATCGAACTCGCCGCTGACAGCCCGCTTCAACAGTGTATCCGCCGGGAGAGGTCCGGTCACGTCCAGCCCCGCGCCGCGGGCGGCCTGAACCGCCGGTTCGATCAGCCGCGCCTCTTCATCACCGAACATGCCCCCTTCGCCGGCATGCGGATTCAGGGCACACACCGCGACGCGCGGCCGGGGGGCTCCCATTTCCCGGGAGAAGCTCTCGATGAGCTCGATCTTCTCCCGCACTCCCCCGGTGGTCAGCAGGTCCGGTACGCTGCGGATGGAGGTGTGCAGCGTCACATGCACGACTCCCAGTCCGTGCGGCGAGCGGACGACTTCACCCGGAGGCAGATAGAGCATCATGCCGAACTCGCGGACGCCGCATTCCTCGGCAAGGATCTCTGTATGGCCGGGATAGTCGTACCCCCCGAGTTTCAAGGCGGCCTTGTTCAACGGGGCGGTGACGATGCCGTCGATCTGTCGCGCCAGCGCGGCACGCGCCGCGGAGACGAGATAGTGATACGCGGCCCGCCCGGCGCGGCCGTCGATGCCTCCGGGAGGAACGTCGAGAACCTCGTCTCCGGCGGGATTCCAGCAGAGGATTTCCGCGACTTCGCCGGGGATTGTGGAGAGATTCTCCAGCGGGCGTACCTCGGCATCGCGACCGATGAGCCGCAGTGCCCGGCGGAGCAAGTCAGGATGCCCGACGACGATCGGACGCGTCTGTGTGCGGACCCACGGATCGGTGACGGCCTGCGCCACGACCTCGGGACCGATCCCGGCAACATCGCCCATCGTGAGTGCCAGCCGTGGCCGATACTGGTCCCTGTCTTCCACCGTGTCTTCGTCCTTCAGCATTGCGGGGGTCGATCTTCCCTCCCCGCGAAATCTATGATTCTTGGTGAGGAATGACAAGTATTCCCTTGAACTCTACCAGAACTCGTGGGACGATGCGCGGTTTGCGCTCTTTGTCGAATCTGACACTTTCCCACGATCTACTCTACAAACGGGAGCATGCGTTCCTGGCTGAACTCAGAATCCTCGAGCGGGAACGCATCAAGAACGCAAAAGTGCCGCCGCGAACGTGTGCGGACCGGAGACCAGGTGTTTTATGACCGAGCGGCTGATCGAGAGCCAGGACGACTTCGAAGAGTTGTGCGACCATATCCGCAAGTCGGGTGAAGTCGCGTTCGATACCGAGTTCGTCTCCGAGTTCACCTATCGCCCGGTCCTGTGTCTGATGCAGTTCGCCACGCGCAGCCGCTGCGTGGCCGTCGACCCCTTTCAGATCCCCAGTCTCGACAGCTGGTGGGAGATCATGGGGGACGACCAGACGACCATCGTCGTGCACGGTGGCCGCGAAGAGGTTCGCTTCTGTCTGAATCTGTCGGATCGCCGTCCGCGGAAGCTCGTGGATATCCAGATTGCCGAAGGGATGCGGAGCCCGAGTTTCCCCCTGGGTTATACGCCGCTCGTCTCGCGCGTCCTGGGAAAGCGGATCCACGGCAAGGAAACGCGGACCGACTGGCGCCGCCGCCCACTTACGGAACAGCAGGCCGTCTATGCTCTCGAGGATGTGCAGCATGTCCTGCAGATCTGGGATCGGCAGCGGGAAACGCTCGAGCGTCGCAATCGAGTAGTGTGGGCCGAGTCCGAATTCGAGCGAATGATCTCGGAAATCCAGCAGGAGCGGACTCGCGAAAACTGGCGGCGGATCTCCGGGATCCAGCGGCTCAACCCCCGCGAACTGGCGGTCCTTCGGGAAGTGTTTGCATGGCGTGAGAAGGAGTCGCAGGAGCGGGACAAACCCGCCCGCAAGACACTACGCGACGATCTGCTCATTGAGCTGGCCCGCCGCCAGCCGAAAACTGTCAGCGACCTGCTGGCCACGCGGGACATGAACCGCTCCGATTACCGCCGCGCCGCTCCCGATATCCTCGCCGCGATCCAGCGGGGTGTCGAACTGCCGGCGTCCGAGCTGCCGGCCATCGAGAAGTGTGAAAAGAAAGACGAGGAGCACGTCCTCGGCCAGCTACTGGGCATCGCCCTGGCGAATCTCTGCCTGCAGCAGGATGTGGCGATGCAACTGGTGGGAACCAGTTCGGACCTGCGGCATCTCGTCCGCTGGCACGTCTACGGCGAGCGGAATGGCGAACCGCCGCGTCTGATGGAAGGCTGGCGCGCCGAGGTCTGCGGAGCCTTGCTGACCGATGTCCTCGACGGCCGGATCACGCTCCGTGTCGCCGACCCTCAATCTCCCCACCCGCTCATCTTCGAGCGCAAGGCCCTGCCCGAGTAACTCGCTCCCGTTGCCGGCCTACTCCCCGTTCCGCGTACTCAACTGTTCGAGCACCTTTACATCAGTCCCGTTGGGAAAGAAGCGGACGGTTCCGTCGGCGAAGAGGAAGTGAGCACCGGTTCCCGCGGCATTGCCGAACCCCCGGGGATCACGGTTCAACCCACGACCGATGGTTCTCCAGTTGTCGAGCCCCCCCCAAGGCGGGTAATCGCCCGCCAGTTCGCCGACGATCAGCGTCTGTGACAGACCGTGGGTCACGTCGGCGTGCATGATCCGCGAATTGATTTCGAAGATCCCCACATCGGCGATTCCGCCATCGGGCAACTGGATCTCTCCCCCCAGCCCGGCGAAGTGGGTGATTCCCAGCCCGCGCGAGGGTTGCAGGTCTCCGTCCCCCGTGAGAAAGGCGGGCACCCGCTGTGACATTGCGGTGCGATTCGCCTCATCGTCGTAAGGGAGGCTGTGATTGATCTCGTAAAAGAGAGCTTCCTCGCCGACGAAGGGCAGTAACTGAGTCAGCCAGCCATGCAGTTGCCGCGGCGGTTCGTTCGCGGGGCGGACGAGAATCGCTCCCGCCGGATAGTGCCCTTCGCGGGCATGAAAGCTTTCGAGTGCCGCTCCGATTCCCGCGAGGTTTGTGACGGTCATCTGCTGCTGCCGCTGTTCCCAGAGTCGCAGGCGGCTGATGACACCGGGGCCGAGAAGCATCCCCGCAATGCCGAGGATGACCCCTGCGTGCGCCAAACCGCGCCCACACAGTTTTCCTCGCGAGCGGCGAATCGTGCTTTCCGCATGGAAGCCGAGAAACAGCGCCGCCGTCCCCAGCAGGCTGGCCGGGACCTTCCCCCAGAATCCGGGAAAGATCGCCAGGAGTGTCAGCGGCAAGGCGAGCGCTCCCAGCGCGAGACTCACCACGGCCTGCCGGGAGAGCCCTTCGCGAACCGTCGACCGCGGGACCGGATGCTCCCATGCGACCGCGGCCGGACTGGCCGCAGTGAAGCGCGGCGACGTCTCGGCGGAATTGTCATCCAGCCCATCGTCATCCAGGTGGTCCGATTCGGTAGCATACTCCGCAACATCCTGGTCTGTGTCAGCTTCGAGAGTTGCCGGGAGAACCGTAGCGGTTTCTTCCACCGCTCGATCCTTCTCGCTGGAGGGCTCCCGATCGGCGGCGGGATCGATCTCGCCTTCCTCCGGCGGCGATGGCCGGGGCGGCACGGGGGGAGCTGTCGGGACAGGCGGCGTGGCCGACCGCTGCATGAGCGACCAGAGTCCGACCGGCCGCGAGACGGGGGCTGAGGAGTCCTCTCCAGCCGGGGAAACCTCCCCGCTCGGGGCAGGGGTGGATTCCGGCTTCGCGGTTGGCGGTGCGGCGGCCGCTGTTGTGGCCGACGATCGCCGCATGAGATCCCAGAGCCCGCGCATGTTTCGCGGCGGTTCGGTCTCTACCTCGGCTTCACTTCCGCTACTCTCGCCGCGCGGATCTCCCGTCAGAGGCAAGGCTTCTCCGGGACGCGGAAGCGTTTCATTGCATTCAGGGCAGCGCGGCTCGCCCTGCGTCAGCCGGTCGTCGACTTGAGTAACGTGCCCCTGCGAACACGTGACGAATCGCGTCATCCTCAAGCCACCTCATCGCGTCGGGAATGCTCCGTCGAAAGCCCGCCGGGGGGATGGAATCCTTCCCCCTGGCAGCGGGAACAACGAATTCAGGGAGAAGCTCGGAAACCAGCCAGGCCGGCCCTTCCCTTCGATCGTAGCTTGAATCCTGCGGGGACGCGAGCAAATCTCAATGACGAACGACTTCCGTGCAAGCGGGGGAAGGCGAGGCGCTCCCCGCACACACGCTTCCCGCAACAATTCGATTTGATCGGGCAGTATTTGCGGCGAGACAGGCGACCACCGGCGAAGACGGATTTCAACTTCGCCCGGAGAGAATCACCATGGCCACGTTGTAGTAGAGCACGATCCCGAAAACGTCGAGCACGGCGGCAATCAGGGGGGTGGACATCAACGCGGGGTCGAGCCCGACCTGCTTCACAATGATGGGTAACAGCGAACCGATCATCGTGCCCGTCAGGACGATCAGCGCCACCGTGATCGAGATGATGGACGCTTCGAGCGAGGGAAGCAGGGTCCGCGCGAGCACGAAGCCGAACAGGGCCAGTCCCACTCCGAGCATGCCCCCTACGACACACTCGCGGCGGACGAGGCGGTAGTTGTGCCCCGCATTCATCTCGCCGAGCGCCATCGTGCGGATGACGAGTGTCGCGGTCTGCGAACCGGCGTTCCCTCCGCTGGCGATGACGAGCGGAATGAAGAACACCAGCCACTCGTACTGCGTGGAGACGTTGCTGTAGTGCTTGAGCGCATGTGATGTCAGAAAGGCGGCGGCAAACAGCACCAGCAGCCAGCCCCCCCGCTTCCACGCGATCGTCAGCAGGGGAGTCGAAAGGTAGCTGTTCTCGAGCGGCGCGACGGCACCCTGCAGATGGGCATCCTCGGTCGCCTCTTCCTGAAGAACGTCGAGCACGTCATCGTGGGTGATGATTCCCACGAGATGATTCTCGTGATCGACGACCGGAATGGCGAGGAAGTCGTAACGGGCGAGTTCGCGGGCCGCCTGTTCCTGGTCATCGTCGACGCGGACGGAGATCACGTCGCGATCCATGATCTCGGCGATCGGAGTGGAGGTCCGCGCCAGGATCAGCCGTCGCAACGAGACGAACCCCTTCAGCGTCCGCTGGGAGTCGATCACGTAAACGTAGTAAATCGTCTCGCGATTGGGGGCCTGCAGTCGCAGCAGATTGAGGGCTTCGCCAACGGTGATCCCCTCCGGGAGAGTGGCGTACTCGGTCGTCATGATCGAGCCGGCGCTGCCTTCCGGGTACGAAAGCAGCTTACGGATGTCGCTCCGCTCGGCCTGCGCGATCAGCGGCAGGATCCGTTCGACCTGATCGGGATCCATTTCTTCGAGCAGATCGACCCGGTCGTCGGAGGACATCTCCTGCAGCAGGTTCGAGAGGCGTTCGCGATCGACGCTGTCGACCAGTTCCACCTGCCGCTGGAGGGGAATGAATTCGAAGATCTCAACCTGCCGGCGCAGGGGGCAGTTGGCGAGGACGCGCCAGACATCCTCGTTGCTGAGGGCTTCGAGAACTTCGGCAACGACTGCGGGGTGCAGCGCGTTGCAGAACTCGGAGAGCGAGGCGGCGTCATTCTCCTGCAGCATCTCCCGCAGATCGGGCAGGAGCAGCGTGTTGTACATGGGAACCTCCGCGGGACGGCAGACCAGCCCGATGACGCGAAAGGGCCTGAGTTGTCCTGATGAAGCCAGCAAATGACGTGCGCGGATCGGTCGCACGCGAAGGGCGCTTCGCAGAGAAAAAACCCCCGTCGGAACGAGTCCGGCCGGGGGTTCGAATGTCGTCAGGTCCGCAGCAGACTGCGGCAGGCAAGCGCGAGAACGGCTTACCGCTTCGAGAACTGGAAGCTCTTACGGGCTTTCTTATAGCCGTACTTCTTCCGCTCGACCATACGTCCGTCGCGAGTCAGGTAGCCGCCGTCGCTGAGCGTAGCGTGCAGCGTCGGGTCGAGTGCCTGCAGCGCCCGGGCAATCCCGAGCATGATCGCGCCGGCCTGGCCGGTCGTTCCGCCGCCATTCACCCGAACCCACACATCGACCTTGCCGAAACGGTCGGTCGCCCGCAGCGGCGCTTCGACCGCTTCGCGGTTCCGGTCGGTCTTGAAGTAGTCTTCCAGGGAACGTCCGTTGATGCTCACCTGGCCGTTACCCGCCTTGATCCGGACGCGGGCCACCGACGTCTTGCGGCGGCCGGTTCCCATCGCGATCCCGAAGCGGTCGATCCGGCCCCGAATGACGGCCGGCTCGCGAATCGCTTCCGTGACTTCTTCGCTCGTCGAGGTCCCGGTGAAGAGGGATTCGGTGATGGAAGATCCGGTACCCGCAGCGACCGCCTCGGTCGCGCCTGTCTCGGCCGACTCAGCGGCAACAGGTTCCGCAGGGGCGGGCTCAGCGGGCGCCGGCGTTTCAGTGGCTTCGGTCGACTGTTCGGGCTTGTCGTTTTCTTCGTTTACCATGATCTCATCTCAGCCGGCGTTCGACGGCAACTGTTGAAGTATTCAGATTCGTGTATCTTCACCGGCGGCTGGCTCCCCGCCGCGGGGACTGATCGCGACAGTTTCCAATTCCGGAGCGGTAACTCACGGAAATACCCGGACCAGCGGGAAGGCCGGCGGAAACACGCTTATACGGACAGCGGTTCCGGATTCTGCGCCTGGTGCGGATGCTGGTCGCCGACGTACAGCTTCAGCCGGCTCATCATCACCTTCCGCAGCTTGTTCTTCGGCAGCATCCGCCGGACCGCTTCGTGCAGGATGAAGGTCGGATTCTTGTCGAGAACCTGTGCAGCCGTTTCGACTTTGCGGCCACCCGGGTAGCCCGTGTAGCGGTCGTAGGTCTTGGTCAGCATCTTCCGCGTGAAGCTGGGATGCGTGTCGTGGGCCACCTTCTGGCCGCTGAAGCGGACCTGGTCGGCGTTCAGGACGATCACGAAATCACCGCACGCGACATGCGGAGTGTAGGTCGGCTTGTGCTTCCCCATCAGAATCGTCGCCAGACGAACCGCCAGACGTCCCACGACCTGATCCCGGGCATCGATCACAAACCAGCGAGGCTTCACCTCTTCCGGCTTAGCGACATACGACTTCGTTATATCCGTCTTCGCGTGCGTCACGTCTCTTACCCGATGCGTGGAGGGTCGATGGAAATTTCGGTACGGCGGCAGCAGTGTCGCCGCTTCCTGGCTCTATCTTCGGCTACCAACGGGGCGAAACCCCCGCGGAGCTACACAAAATCGGCGGGAAATGACATAGGCTAGCGACTTGAATTGAACTCTTCAATGGCAGTCGCAGAAAAAGTCGGCATCCGCCGCCTGGCAGCCCCCGCAGGCAGTTTTACCCTCCGGACGGCTCGTCCGCCAGCCACAGATCCGCCGTTTTGACGATCGCCGCATCGTCGTTTTCCTTCAGTTCCCTCAGCCGGGCCTCATTCCGGCGGTGGGCGGTCTGCAGGTACAGCAGACCGGTCGCGAGATCCCGCTGCCGTTCCCGTTCCTCGACCGCGGCATTGGCCAGCATCCCTTCAAGCCGCGCCAGGACACAGCTTCCCAGGAAGAGCTCGGTTGCCGTATCGCCGATCCGCGCCTGCACAAACTGCCGATCGAGAATGCCCTCGCGGTGACGCATCAACGCTCGCTGACACACATGGGAGAACCGGGTAATCTGCCGTGCGAGCGCTGCCGCCGGAGCGCGAAGCTCAGCGGCCTTCACCGGGATGGCCGGTTTCCGGAAGTTCAACAGGCCCGCGACTTTCCACGGTTTCTTCAGGGCTTCCTGCATCTGTATGCCGACGCCCCGCAGCCCCACCATGGCAATGAAACAACGGAGCACGTCGTTGGCCCCCTCGCCGATGAGGTTGATCCGCGCATCGCGCATCATCCGTTCGAGCGGCTGGTCGGTAAAGTAGCCCGCCCCCCCGTAAATCTGCAGGGTATCATTCACGATCCGCCACAGCGCATCGCTCGCAAACACCTTGAGCATCGCGGTTTCGAGCATGTAGTCTTCCGCCTGGCTGTCGATCAGGGCGGCGGTGTGATAGGTGCCGCTCTCCATGGCGTAGGTGTCCGCGGCGGCCAGGGCGATCTTCTGTTGGACGAGCTCAAAGTCCGCCAGCGCCTTGCCGAACTGCCGGCGGGACCGCGCGTGCGCGACTGCCTTCTTAATGCAAAACTTAGCCGCCCCGGTACAGCTGGCCCCGAAGGTCGTGCGGCCGAAGTCGAGCACGGTCAGAGCGATCTTGAGACCTTTGCCGACTTTACCCAGCACGTTTTCCCGAGGGACGAACATGTTGTTGAACGCCAGCCGGGCGGTCGCGGTGCCGCGGATGCCGCATTTCTCCATGCGGGCTTCGAGGACTTCAAACCCGGGCATGTCGGGAGTGACGAGAAACGCCGTCACCTTGCCGTCCGGGTCGGTGGGATCGGGGGTGCGGGCCATGACGTTCAGCACGCCGGCAATCGCACCGTTGGTGATGTAGCGTTTCGTTCCGTTCAGGAGGTAACCCCGACCGTCTTCGGTCGGCGTCGCGGTCGTGCGGACATTTGACGCGTCGGAGCCCGCCTCCGGCTCGGTCAGGGCGAAGGCCGCGATCTTCTCTCCCCGAGCCATCGGGGGCATCCAGCGTTCCTTCTGCTCTTCGGTCCCGAACAGTTCGAGTGCCCGCAGGCCGATTGAGTGATGCGCATTCACAAAGACGGCCGTCGATGCGCAACGGGCGCCGATCACCTCCATGACGCGGCAATAGTTCTGCTGCGACAGCCCCCGTCCCCCGTAGCGGGGGGCGATCGTCATCCCCAGCACGCCGAGATCCGCCAGTCCCTGAATCACCTGCGGCGGGATGTCCGCATTCCGGTCGATCGCCGCCGGGTCGATCTGTTCTTCCGCAAACTGGCGGACTGCCGCGACCGCCTGGTCGCCGGCCGCCTGTTCCGCAGGGGAAAGCTGCGGATAGGGAAAGATCGAACTGGTCAGGAACCGGCCGAAGAACAGCTCTTTCGCGAAACCCGCTTTCTGCGGGCCGGAAAACAGCAGCTCTTCCGCCTGCTGGATCTGTTTCTGCTGCAACTCCCGCGCGGCAGTATCGGCCATTGCGTAGTCTCCCGTGATGCGGTGGAGACGTCACCGCGAGAGGAAGTCTGATCCGTCTCTCGCTCCGGGCCACCCCGGCCCGGTTCCCACCTGCGGAACCGCAGGGAACGCCTCGCACGCCAAGGGCACTTCTGACAGGACACGGTCCAACTCGAAAACGGCAGCCGAATCGGTGTAATTGTATCTCCGCGGGAGCGATCGGAGCAGGTGGCCTCAGCCCCGCCCGCCCCACGGAATCCCGCCGCATGCCGCTTAACCCCGGAATTTACAAGTACTAAGGAGTGTGCGGGGCTTCTGGAGATTTCATCAAATTGCGTGTCGGGCGCAAGACTGTTCAATTGGTCATTGCCGGACGTTCGTTTATAATGCCCTCTCGGACGCGTCTCCACCTCTCGTAGCGGAGTGTCGAGTGGCCACAGCAACCCACACGTTGATCCAGGCCCTGGAATCCAATATTGCCGGCGTTCTTCTGGGCAAACCCGAACCGATTCGGCTGGCGGTGGTCGCTCTGCTGGCGCAAGGTCACATCCTTGTCGAAGATGCTCCCGGAGTGGGCAAGACGTCGCTCGCCAAGGCGATTGCCCGGTCGATCAACTGCGATTTCCGCAGGCTCCAGTTCACCCCCGATCTGCTGCCGAGCGACATCCTCGGTTCAAGCGTCTTCCTGCCCAACCTGGGAGAGTTTGAATTCCGGCGGGGGCCGATCTTCACGAACGTGCTCCTGGCGGACGAGATTAACCGCACCACACCCCGCACACAGAGTGCGCTGCTTGAAGCGATGAGCGAGGGACAGGTCTCGATCGAGGGGCAGACTTATCGCCTCAACTCGCCGTTTTTCGTGCTGGCCACACAGAACCCCTATGAATACGAGGGGACCTACCCGCTGCCCGAGAACCAGCTCGACCGTTTCATGCTGTGTATCGAGATCGGCTACCCGGTGCGCGACGTGGAAAAAGAGGTCCTCTCGAACCATCGGCAGGGGGAGCCGGTCGATCGCGTCAAGCCGGTGATCACCGGAGAGCAGGTCCGTGAGCTGCAGGAAGCGGCCCGCAACGTGCGCGTGGATGACGCGATCAACGATTACCTGCTGGATGTCGTCACGGCAACGCGCGAGAACGATGAGCTCGAACTGGGAGTCAGCACCCGCGGCGCGCTGACACTGTATCGGGCCGTGCAGAGCCTCGCGCTGGTCGAAGGGCGCGATTTCGCGATTCCGGACGATGTCAAGCGGCTGGCGGTGCCGGTTCTCGCCCATCGGGTCATCTGCAAGGGACTGATTCGCGAAGGGCAGCGGATGCGGGCCCAGGGAATCATCCGCCGCATCATTCAGGAGGTTCCGGTGCCCCGTTAACCTGAACCGCTTTCGCAAGGCTGCGGAGTGACTCGGGAGTTGTCCTCGAATGGCTTCCACCGGGAAAACTGCTCTTCCCACGCGCGGCCGAATTGCGGAAAAGACTTGCCGACGCGCGGACTCCCCCTCTGCTAGAATGCGCGGGGTCGAAAAAGGAGAGTGCCGGCGGGCAGCCGGCATTCCATAATCACGTCGTTTCACGTCATTGAGGGCCAGGACAGAATTCAAGATGCGATCACGGCGATCAAGGGAGATGGGTGAGGGCCGGAGACGCGCTGAACTCTGCAGTCAGAATCGTTTCGAAGTCTAGGTCGGCACGGATTGCGGACCTGGTGTTTCGGAAGGAGGGAATCGAGCATGATCCGAACCGTACTGGTGCATTGCCGCTGGCGCTCATGGGAGCTTTGGACCTTGTGTCTGATCTTCCTCTGGGGGTGTGCCGCATCAGAACGGGATCTGAACGCCCAGTCTCCCGAGGCCGCGCGACGGCCGACCAATCGACTCGCCCGGGAAACCAGCCCCTACCTCCGCCAGCACGCCCACAACCCGGTGGACTGGCATCCCTGGGGGCCGGAAGCCTTCGAGATCGCCCGCCGTGAGAACAGGCCGATCTTTCTCTCGATCGGCTACAGCAGCTGCTACTGGTGTCACGTCATGGAGCGAAACGTGTTCTCCAATCCGGAGATCGCCCGCTACATGAACGAGCACTTCGTCAATATCAAGGTCGATCGGGAAGAACGCCCGGACCTCGATGAGATCTACATGACCGCTTTGACGGTCTACTTCCGCGCAATCGGCTCCTCACAAAGTGCCGGCTGGCCGGTTTCACTCTTTCTCACGCCCACCGGAAAACCGCTGGGAGGCGGGACGTACTTCCCTCCTGCTGATGATGAAGAGCGCGACGGTTTTCCCACCCTGATGAAACGGGTGGTCGAGGGCTGGGCGAGCCAGCGTGAAGAGATGGAACGCAACGCCGACTTCCTCGCACGCACCGTGCAGCAGGGATTGCAGCCGCGTCTGCTCCTCAATGGCGGCACGATCGATCCCGAGCTCGTCCGCCTTGCGAGCAACAGCCTCACCGAGACGTTCGATCCGGAGTTTGGTGGATTCGATTTCGACCCGGCCCGGCCGGAGAAGGCGAAGTTCCCCCTCCCCTGCAAAGTGGCGCTGCTGCAGTATGCCGCCGGGCGCCAGGGCAACACCGACGCCGAGCGAATGGTCACGCTCGTTCTGCATCGCATGGCCGACGGTGGAATTCATGATCAGCTGGGCGGAGGCTTCCATCGTTACAGCACCGATCGTCGCTGGAGTATTCCGCACTTCGAGAAGATGCTCTACGACAACGCGCAGCTGGCGGATGTCTACATCGAGGCGTTTGTCGAGACGCAGGATCCGCGCTACCGGGAAGTCGCTGACGGAATCTTCTCCTTCGTGCTGCGCGATCTTGCCGATCCCGCCGGCGGCTTCTATTCGTCGCTCGATGCGGAGTCCGAAGGCGTTGAAGGGAAGTACTACGTCTGGTCGCGGGCCGAGATCGAGAAGATTCTCTCTCCCGACGAGCTGCAGATCTGCACGATTGTGTACGGCCTCGACCGGGCGCCGAACTTCGACGGGAAATATGTGATTGAAGTAGTGAGTCCGCCGCGGGAAGCCGCGGCACAGTTGAACCTCACTCCCGCCGCCGTCGAGCAGCAGTTGCGATCGATCCAGGGGAAGTTGCTGGCGGTCCGCAATCGCCGCAAGCCTCCCCGCCGCGACGATAAGGTGCTCGCCGGCTGGAACGGCCTGATGATCCGCGCCCTCGCCAACGGAGGAACCGTGCTGAACCGGCCGGCCTACGTGCAGGCCGCCGAGCGGGCAGCGCTCTTCGTTCTCGCCCACATGCGCGATTCGGAAGGACGGCTGCTGCGGAGCTATTGTGCCCGGGAAGCCCGTCAGCCCGCATTCCTCAACGACTATGCCTACCTCGTCGACGGATTGCTGGCGTTGCATCAGGCGACCGGCGATGAGAAGTGGCTGAACGCCGCCCGGCGCCTGACCGACAGCCAGCTTGAACTGTTCTGGGACGACCAGCGGAAAGGCTGCTTCTTCACCGGGGACGATCAGGAAGAGCTGATGGTCCGCACCAAGACGCTGCACGATTCGGTGCTCCCCTCGGGAAACAGTGTCACCGTCCGCAATCTGCTGCGGCTGGCGTCGCTCTGCGAGGCCCCCGAATACCGCGACCGCGCCCGCGAAACGCTCGAGGCGAGTGCCCCGCTGCTGAAGAACGCGCCGCGGAGCATGGCGACCATGGCGCTCGCCATGGGAGAATATCTGGACGATCCCGACTTCGCCGCCGGGCGCCTGCAGCGTCCCGATGCTCCCCTGGAGGCAAAGGCGGCCCCCGAGATCCAGCTCGTGGCGAATCAGGCTCCGCAGAAGAAACCGAAGGAGCCGGTGCAGGCCCGGGTGTATCTCTCCGTGGATCGGCTCCCCGCCGGGGGAAGTTGCCAGTTCCTCGTGCACGTGCTGATTGACGAGCCCTGGCACATCAATGCCAACCCGGCGACCGACGAGTTCGCTGTCCCCACGGTGGTGACGGTGAAGTCCCGGCGGAAAACAACTCTCGCGGGCATCCGGTATGCTCCCCCGCAGGAGCTGGAAGTTCCCGGCCAGGAGAAGCCGCTGCTGATCTACACGCGGCAGGCGATCATTCGCGGGCTGCTCGAAGTTCCCGCGGCTGCCGCCGGCGGTGAGGAAGAGCTCGAATTCCAGATCCAGTACCAGGCCTGCAACGATGAGACCTGCTTGCGGCCACAGACGATCAAGCTCCGGGTTCCGATCGCCGTGGCGCGGCCGGGAGAACCGGTGCGGCCGATCAATCCGAAGCTGTTCCCCCCTTCCCGCCCCCGAAACTAACGCAGAGCTTTTGAAAAGCTCCTGATCAGGAACGCAGCATGTCTTATCAGGACGATTGGCCTCCTCGCCAGGATGAGGGGTACGACCGCGACTTTGGCGAGCCGCCCCGTAAACCCGGGATGAGCACCGCCATGAAGGTACTGCTCATCATCCTCGGCGTGAGCGGGTTCTTCGCGCTCCTCTGCTGCGGCGGGATGCTCTGGTTCTATTCGCAGGTCGAGCTGGCGATCAGCGAACAGCCCGCCGACGCCAAAGCTATGCTCGATCAGCTCGTCGAGATCGACCTCCCCGCCGGTTTTCAGCCGAAGGGGACGATGTCGGCAGACTTCCTCGTGATGCAGTTCCGGATCGCGACCTACGAGCGTGTCCCGGCCGAAGAAGGGGACAAGGAAGCGCCTCCCCAGGGTGCCCTGATGATCGGAGAGATCGACAGCCGCATCGGCAATAACGACTTGCGACAACAGCAGTTGCAACTCGACCAGGCGCTGCAGCAGCAGGGGCGCGACGGGCCGAATCGTCACTTGGAGATTCACACAAGAAAAACTCGCAAGTTCAAGATCCGCGGTGAGGAATCAAAGTTTGAATTCGCCGAGGGAGAAGACAAAAAGACCGGCGAGAAATTCCGGCAGGTCAGCGGTGACTTCCCCGGGAAAGACGGCCGGGCCTTCCTCATCTTCCAGGTCGCCGAAGAACTCTGGAACGAAGACGAAGTCGTCAAAATGATCGAATCGATCAAGTAGACGCTGCGATGCACTGTCCGCCCGCAGCCCGGCCCCCCGGCCTGCTGGCAATCCCGCGGCTCGCCCGCGCGGAATCCGGCGGAGACGCGAAGCCCGGCGGTTCTCCCTTCCGATCCGTGCGAAGTGAGGAGCCGCCGGATTGACATCCTCCTTATCCTGCCTCATTTGCCTCCGCTCACGCCTTCTCCCGCCTCTTCACGCATGTCTGTCGAGTCCCCCGCTGATAATGTCACGGTTTCGGGCCGCATCGGTCCCGATCCGGTCGGGTTGACGACAGCCAGCCTGACGCTGCTGACGGCGGCGCTCTGGGGCGGGACGCCGGTCGCGATTCGCTTCGCCACCGATCAACTGGAACCGGTCATGGTCGCCGCGATCCGGTTTGCGATGGCGGCCGTCTTCATGCTGTTCTGGCTGCGCTGGGAAGGAGGCGGCCTGCGGATGCGCTCCGGCCAGTGGCGGCCGGCACTCATTCTCGGCGCGCTGCTGTTCGCGCAGATTTCGCTCTTCAACGTGGGAGTGGCCCGGTCGAACGCCTCTCACGGTTCGCTGTTCATCAACACCTTCATCTTCTGGGTCGCGGGGATCGAGCATTGGATCACGGGAGACGACCGGCTGACGCTGCGCAAGACGCTCGGCCTGCTGCTCGCCGGGATTGCCGCGTTGTCCGTCGTGGCGCTCGAAGCGGGGCCGTCGGCGACCGCGTCCGCCCATCCCGAGCAGCCGACCGTGGTCGGCGATCTGATCCTCCTGGCGAGTGCCCTGCTGCTGGGGATCAAGATCGTGTACACGAAGTTTGCCGTGCGGCACGTCGAGCCCGGCAAGCTGATCTTCTGGCACGACGTCGTCGGAACCGTGCTGTTCCTCATCTGGAGCGGTCTTTTCGAGACGACCGAGCTTTCGGATTTCACCGGGCCCGTGATTCTCGCGCTTCTCTATCAGGGGGTGGTCGTCGCCGGCTTCTGTTTCGCGATCCAGGCGGTGCTGCTGCGCCGGCACAGTGCCTCGCAGATTTCGGTGTTCAGCGCGACGACGCCGCTCTTCGGAATTGCCCTCGGGGTAATGTTCCGCGGAGACTCGCTGTCTCCCTGGCTGATCGCCGCCGGGCTGTGCGTGGCGGTCGGCATCTATCTCGTCAGCGTGTCCCCGTCCGGTCCCGGCACGGGGAGTTCTGACCGAAGCTGAGTGAACTTCGCGGCGGCTCCCACTCTCCTGTTGAGTCGGGTTCCGCGGCACGTCATGATGAGAGCAGCCGCCCTGCGGAACGTCCTTCCCCTGACTGGAAGGGACTTCGCCCGTTGAACCCTCTACCGACCAGGGTCAGTGATGATGGATCCTCTCGTTGCGCACCAGTTGCATCTCACGCGACGGCAGTTCTTCGGCCGCACGAGCACCGGAATCGGCGTCGCCGCTCTGGCGTCGCTGCTCGGCGAGGACTTGTCGGCGGCGGGGCCGGGAGGTGACAGCAATGCGTCGCTTCCGGGCGTTCCGCATTTCGCGCCGAAGGCCAGGCGGGTGATCTACCTGATGCAGTCGGGAGCCCCGTCGCACGTCGACCTGTTCGACTACAAGCCGGAACTCGCGAAGCTGCGGGGAGTGGAACTCCCCGCAGCGGTGCAGATGGGACAGCGGCTGACGACGATGACGCAGGGGAAGCAGCAGCCGATTCTTCCCGGGATCGCTCCATTCCGCCAGCATGGAGAATGCGGTGCCTGGGTGTGCGACTTCCTGCCGCATACCGCCTCGATCGCCGACGATCTCTGTTTCATCAAGTCAATGCACACCGAGGCGATCAATCATGCGCCGGCGATGACGCTTTTCCTCACCGGGGCCGAGCAGCCGGGCCGTCCGAGCATTGGTGCCTGGCTTTCGTACGGTCTGGGGAGTGCGAATCGCGACCTGCCGAGCTTCGTCGTGATGACCTCCCGCGACAAGGAAGCGTCCTGCGGTCAGCTGTTCTATGACTACTACTGGGGAAGCGGGTTTCTTCCTACGAAATATCAAGGAGTCAAGTTTCGTTCGAACGGCGATCCGGTGCTCTATCTTTCCAATCCCGAAGGGATGAGCCGCGAGGTCCGCCGCGGGCTTCTCGACGACCTGGCCCGGCTGAATGAGCTGAAGCATCAGGAGATCGGCGATCCGGAAATTCTGACGCGTATCTCGCAGTATGAGATGGCGTTCCGGATGCAGGCATCGGTCCCGGAGCTTGTGGACCTCTCGACCGAGCCGGCGCACATCCTCGAGATGTACGGCCCCGACGTGCACCGCCCCGGCTCGTTCGCGCAAAACTGTCTCCTCGCCCGCCGGCTTGCGGAACGAAATGTGCGATATGTTCAGTTGATTCACGCCGGGTGGGATCAGCACAACAACCTTCCCACGCAGCTGGAGATCCAGTGCCGCGATACCGATCAGCCCTCGGCAGCACTGGTTCGGGATTTGAAGCAGCGCGGCCTGCTGGACGACACGCTGGTGATCTGGGGAGGAGAGTTCGGGCGGACGGTGTTCGGGCAGGGGGACATCAACAATCCGAAGGCGCACGGGCGCGATCATCATGGCCGCTGTTTCACCATCTGGATGGCGGGCGGAGGCATTAAAGCCGGCGTGACCCACGGCGAGACCGATGACTTCTGCTACAACGTCGTTCGCGATCCCGTTCATGTGCACGACTTCCAGGCGACCCTCCTGCACCTCCTGGGGATCGATCACACGCGGCTGACATTCAAGTTCCAGGGACGACACTTCCGGTTGACGGACGTGCACGGAAATGTGGTGAACAACGTAGTGACGTGACGCCATGAGCACTCGAGACCTTTCGCGAACTGAGTCTCTCATCACCCCCCTCGGCGAGCGGCCGAGTGTTCTTGCAGTGCGGTTCTTCTTCGTGTCGGTCCTCGTGTTCAGCATCGGGGGCGGACTGTGGCGTCTGCTGGTCTATGGCTGCGGCTCGTGGTGGACGTCGGCGCGGGTCGTCTGGCCCCACGCCTTCTGGATCAGCACGCTGCTGCTTCTGGCGGGCAGCTTCTCGCTGCATCGCGCCACCGGATGTGTCCGGATCGAGAAGCAGCGGCCGTTTCGCCGCTGGCTGTTGACCGGCATCACCGCCGGAACCCTGTTCGTCAGCTTCCAGTGCTTCGGGTTGTGGTCGCTCCTGCAGAATCTGCGGCCGGATGATGTCTCGACGGGAGCCGCCGGGTTTGCGTTCGTCCTCGCCGCCCTGCACGGTCTGCATTTCTCGGTCGCGCTGATGATGCTGGTCTTCGTGACGATGAACGCGCTCGGCGACCGCTACGACCACGAGTATTACTGGGGCGTCACCCTCTGCGCATGGTTCTGGCATCTGCTCGGAATCGTCTGGCTCGCCATCCTGGGCGTGCTCTGCATCGCGATTTAAGATTCGCCAGTTCCGCCGAAGTGACAGGTTCTCCCGACTTTCGGGCGTGCATCCGTCATTGCCGACTGCACGCCCGCCGCGCTTCTTGCCTGAATCACTTGGCCGTCACATGCGTTCAACCCCGGCGTGAGTTTCCCCGGGATTCTCGTGCCTCCCCCCTTTCTCTGCCGCTTCTGGCGTGTAAAGTAAACTGGCGGGAAGCGGCGCATGCTCTTCCCCCCACGACGGCACACACTGCGCAGGGAATGAGGGGCGCATTTCTCGTCGTCGAAGTTCATTGAACACTGGTGGAGTCGCCACCCGCCCGCGGGGAAGGAAATTCACCCGCGTTGCTTCCGAGGGCAGGGATCAGCCGGAAGCGCGGTGGCGAACGCCTGCGACAGGGACGAAGCGAACTGCGGTCGCCGAGACACTTTCGCAACCGGTGTGAACGGACAAGCCCCGTGGTGTCTTCCATGGTGAAGCGGAGCCTCAAACATCATTGCCCACCGCAGCAGATGCGGGCACTCGCCCTGCTCTGCCTGTGCCTCGTCCTGACGCTCTCGTGCAGCTCAACCGTTTTCGCTCAGGGAAGCCGCCTGCGAAGAACCGACGTTCCGCCGGACTCATCGTTCCCCCAGTCTCCGCCGGTTCCCCTTCAGCCGGCTCCCCCCCTGCGTTTCGCGCAACCGGCTCCCGTGTGGTCGGGAGGAGCGGTCGGCATTCCTGCGGTGCCCACAGGCCCCCTTGAGGTGCGGCGCATCGAAACGGCGCCGCCCAGTACTCCCGGCCGCTACAACCTGCATGTGATCGTCGCCGAGTCATTCGCCAACCGTCTGCTCTCGCGGCAGCAGATTCAGGAAGGTGTCGTCCGTGACTTCATCCTCGGGGCCGATGTCCACGGGCATCAGATGACGGTCAGCCGCTTAGCCGTCCGCTTTCGCCCGAATCGCGACCGTGCCCAGCTCGACCTGGTCCTCAGCGGCATGACCCGGAGCGATACCGTCGGCCTGACGAACCGGGCGGCAGTCAATACGCGCGGTCGACACGAGTTCCAGGCACTCAAGGATGTCGTCTTCGATGGAGCGAAATTTCAGACCCGCAGCGCGGTGGTGTTCGTCGATCCACAGACTCAGATCACCGGCACCTCGACGCCGCTCGATCAGGTTCCGGTGCTCGGCAACATTGCCGGGCGGATTGCCTATCGCGCCGCCGAGAAGCGGAAGCCCGAAGCTGACGCGATCGCCCGTCAGCGTGTCACCCAGCGTGTGCAGCCCGAGTTCAACCGCCAGATTGATGAGCAGCTGGGCAAGGTGAACACGGCCCTCGACCGCAGTGTCCGCACGCCGCTGCGCGAGCTGGAGCTGCTGCCCTCCGCCGAACGGGTCTGCACGAACCGGACGCATCTGTTCTACAGTGCCTTTCTGGAGGGCGAGAACGCGGGACGCGAACCGCGGCTCGTCGAGGACGGCCGTTATCTGGAAAGCGGCCTCACGCTCTACGTGCACGAGTCGCTGTTGAACAACCTGATCGACAGGTTCCGGCCGGAGAACCGCCTACTGTCGGCGCACGAAACCTGGGAAGTGGGACGCCGCATTGCCGCGATGCTCAGGGCGGAGGATCTTGCCGCCGAGCCTTCGACGCAGGCCGACCCCGGTTTTGGCGGCCCGCCGCCCGCGATGCGGCTTGCCGAGCGCGATCCGGTTCGCTTCCGCGTTGAAGAGGATCGGCTGATCGTCACGCTCCGCGCGAGTTTCGAAGCGGGCGGCCAGACCGTTGTGCCGGTGCACGAGATCACCATCCCCTTCACCGCCGAGGTGGAGGAAGACCGGATCGTGCTGAGTCCCGGCGAAGTCGATGCCGAGGGGCCTGACGACCTCCCCCTGCCGCAGGCGGTGGAACTTCGCGAGACGCTGATCAGCAGCCGGATTCAGTCCGCCCTGCCGCGACTGGCGTTTCCGCGACAGTTTCCCTTGCCGATCCCCGAAGCGGAGAAAGACACGCTCCGCATCCGTGGTTTCGAAGCGGTCGACGGCTGGCTGATTGTGACGGTGGAGTAGCCGCGGGTTTTACCGGGGGAGGCTCACAACGGCACCGTTGCGCAAGTCCGGTGCGCACCGAATTGCATGCGGCATCGGCGTGCGTTAACGTGAATACGGACGTTTCCGCCCCGCGTGGAAGAAGCCGGCGCTTTGCACCGGTGCGACTTCCCCTGATGAATTGGTTCCCCCCTGCGAGCCTCCCCGCCATGTCGATTGTCGCTGCCCCCTCGGTTCTGCATCTGCATCCGGACGATAACATTGCCGTTGCCACGCGGATGCTGCCGCGGGAGAGCACACTCGATGTCGAATGGGCGGCGATGCCGGTGGTGACGCGCGAAGTCATCGATCTCGGGCACAAGGTCGCCGTGCGGCCGATCAACAAGGGCGAACCGATCCGCAAGTTCGGGCAGACGATCGGCTTCGCCACCTGTCCGATTGCTCCGGGGCATTGGGTGCATACGCACAATGTCGAAGCCGGCCAGTTGAGCCTCGACTATGCGTTCGCCTCCGAGATTCCTCCCGATCCCGAGCCGATTACCGGACGCACCTTCCTCGGCTATCGCCGCAAGGATGGCCGGGCGGCAACCCGCAACTACATCGGCATCATCTCGACCGTGAACTGTTCGGCGGCGACCTCGAAGCTCGTCGCCGAGCGTTTCGACGAAGCCCTGCTCGCCGACTTTCCCAACATCGACGGCGTCGTCCCGCTCGTCCACAAGGCGGGCTGCGCGATGCAGTACGGCGGCGAAGATCACCAGCAGCTCAACCGCACGCTCGCGGGATTCGCCCGGCACCCCAATATCGGCGCCTACCTGGTCCTCGGTCTGGGATGCGAGACCGGACAGGCCTCCTTCCTCGCGGAAAGCACCGGACTGGTGCAACTCGCCATTCCCGGCAAAGATCCCGACACGCTCCCCCTGATCCTCAACATTCAGGACGTGGGAGGCATCCGCAAGACGGTCGAACGCGCCACCGCCGTCCTGCGGGAAATGCTCCCCGAAGTGAATCGCGTCGAACGGGTGCCGATCCCGGTTTCCGAACTGATCCTCGGCCTCGAGTGCGGCGGCAGCGACGGGAACAGCGGCGTGACGGCGAACCCCGCGCTCGGCATCGCCAGCGACCTGCTCGTCGCGCATGGAGGAACCGCAGTCCTCTCCGAAACCTCCGAGATCTACGGGGCCGAGCACATGCTCACCCGCCGCGCCAAAACGCGCGAGGTCGGCGAGAAGCTCATCGAACGGATCAAGTGGTGGGAACGCTACGTCGGGATGTTCGGTGCCGAGATCAACAACAACCCCTCCGTCGGCAACAAGAAGGGGGGGCTCACCACCATCTACGAAAAGTCCCTCGGCGCGATCGCCAAGGGAGGCAGCACGGCCCTGTGTGAAGTGTACCGCTATGCCGAGCCGATCACGGCGAAGGGCTTCGTGATCATGGACACCCCGGGCTACGACCCGGCTTCGGTCACCGGGATGGTCGCCGGCGGTGCGAATGTCGTCGCCTTCACCACCGGCCGCGGCAGCTGTTTCGGCTGCAAGCCGGTCCCCTCGATCAAGATCGCCACGAACACGCCGATGTTCGAGCGGATGATCGAAGACATGGACATCAATGCGGGCAAGGTGCTCGACGGGGTTCCGCTGCGCGAGGTGGGGGAAGAAATCTTCGAGAAGGTGATCGCCGTCGCCAGCGGCGAGAAGACGAAGAGCGAAGTGCAGAATCTCGGAGAAGAAGAATTCTGCCCCTGGAGCATCGGCCCGGTGCTGTGAGCAACGGTACTCTGCTCGGTGGTCTCGTCTCACCTCATTGTCTTCCGCTCTCTCGCCAGCCCCGCGTTGCAGTTCGCGGAGAATTCTTGTGAATTCCCCGCGAACTCTTGCGCGACTCATCTTGTGCAGGCGAGGTGAGCGCCGATGCGATACGTCGTCCGACAATCAATCGGGCCGACGGGGCGGGGACTCGTGCGTCAAGCGGAACGCGCCAGCTAAGTTGCGAGGCCCCGAACAAGCCTGATTTCATGACATCCTCGATGATGGGCCGCATCGACTGGCGCGGGTTGTCAGGCATCATTGTACTTTTCACGCAGGCGTTTGCCGCCATATTCGCCGCGCTGACAGAAGTCGCAGCCACATGGCTTGGATCCATGCGAACCTGGCTTGTACCGCCACCCGACGACCTGAGTTAAGCGGCGGATGCGATGGATCTCCGATGCCTCGACTCGACGCGGAACAACAACCTCCCAGCCTTCGCGCGACTCGGATCCGATGAATTCAGCGACTGCCTCTGCGGCCGTCATCCACTTGTGGGCTTGGCTATAATGGCCGACCCACACTTGTTCCTCATCGGGGATACGAAAGTAGATCGCTGCGATCGGCCCCATGTTGCGGCGTTTCAACTCTCGCAGCCACTGGTGCGAAATGTAAAAGCTCCGTGTCACCGGGACCGCGAACACACCCCCCGGAAACTCACCCCAAGGTCTCCGTAGACGCCGGATGCCATTGCGGCGAATCAGCGACACGCGCGCCTCTGGAGCGAGATGAACGAACATTGCCAAGGATCGATACTCCTCACAGAGCGGTCAATCGAAGCGCCCGTTCGGCGGGTCCCAGAATTTTACAACTGGTCCCACAAACGTCGCGATACGGCTTCGAATGCTCGCCGATGATCGCTGGGCCGGACTATGGGCACGACTCGCAAGCAGCGATTGTCAGGTGTCGTTTTCTATAGTCGAGAAGACGTCCCCTGCCGGTATGCTCCCGTGTGGCCAGAGGATGTCGTGTTGCGACGCGTAGTCGTACACCCACAGAACTCCGGTGGATTGATCAAACGCTGAATACGTCGCCCGACCCACGCCTGAATCGTAGTTGGTGTACCAGAGCATGACCTCAGTGGTTCGGAAATCGATGCCCGGCGGAGTCCACCACGATGGCGTGTCGCCGGCTTGCCGGTGTTGCGGGGGTGGTCCTGTGATCGTTCGATGCACCCCCTCACATCCTTCGTAGAGCGGATCCACGCTTTGTTTCGACCAGTCCTCCTGACGCCTGTGAATCCGGTTCATCCAAGTTGAAGCGGCGTCGGCCGAAAGCTGGAGGCGATACCACGCCGAATAGCTGTCGCGCGTGTACTCCACCTTATAAGAAACCGATTCCACCTCTTCAGCGTCCACCCCCTCCGGCCATGCTGAGAGACGTTGTCTGGCAGCCGAACCAGAGAGTTGCGTGAACTCTGATTCTCCCGCGAACCCGGAAAGCAGATTCATCAGGAACAGAACGCAGAGGACAGGTGCTAAAACGAACACACCCGCGCAGCCGGCATAGAAGAGATATCGAACGTCGGTCCGGACAGTTCGCCATCCATTGCCGGCCATCGCGTTCGCCTCAAGTTGCGTTGCATCTGTTTCTCCGCACGGAACACCTTCAGAGTATTCCGGCGCAGGTACCTGTCAATCTCAATAATCCCGGCAGGAGGGAGCATCGCCCGGTCCTCTGAGCTGCGTGCTCCTCTCCTCTCTCTCCTTTCTACTCACTCCTCCCGCGACAGCCGCTTCTCCGGCTCGCGCGCAGAAAGTTTTTTCGAATTCCCGCGAACTCCGGCGGTTCTGCTGCGTCTTTACTGGTATGGACGCGATGAGCGTTGATGGGAGACACGGTTCGCCGGTCGGTCTGGCCGGTGAGATGCGACGAGCGGAACGATCATGAACTCTTCAAGCTGGATAGCCATCCCTCTTCAACAGTCAATGAACGCGGCGGCATTGCCGGGCTCTGCCCGGTCTCTGCGCCCCGTGCTGGCCGATTTGCCGTTCCCGGGCGAGCTGGTGCTCGAACCGCAAGTGGCGAACGGCACGCGGGGAGCCGGTCCGCGCTATCCCCGGCGCCAGTGACAACTCCGGTTTTGGCTTCGCAAACTCGCCGAAGCCCGGTGTCACTGGCCCCCACGACAGGCCGGTGACACCGGGCTTTTTTGTGTTTTGAGACGTGGGCGGTTCGATCGACCGCCTTGAATCCTGGCGCGTTCGACTTCGGGTGAGGTCCTCCGTCTTTCAAGCGGATCAGGTCGGGTTCGACTCCCACACGCGTCATGACTGCGGGACAGTCGCGGCTGGTCGCGATTCCGGGCTCTGAACCTGGAGGCGTTGGTTCGATTCCAACTCCCGCAACTGCGAAACGAGGGCCGATTCTCACCGCCCTCGCCCGCGCATCAATTCGGGTTGTGCTCCCTGCGGCGGCCTGTAACCCCGTTGTCAGAAAACAGGCAGGGTGGACGACGAGAGGTTCAATTCCTTCACAACCCACTCGCGGCGGAGCGTCGACGCACGACTTCCGAAGCGAATCTGGAAGCATCAACAAACGGGCTGCTGGTCCAATGGGACGACATCTGGCTTGCAACCAGAAAATCGGGGTTCGATTCCCCGGCGGTCCATTCATCGAAGATTCGCTCCTTATCCTCCCTAAAGCCTAAAGCCTATAGTCTAAAGCCTAGTCCACCGGAATCATCTCGCCAGCGGCGCGCGGGCACTCTCTCCGAGTCTGTTCCGTGTGTTCCGGACATGGATTCTGAACGGATGATTTCGTTGTCGGTTAGCTCAGTGGGTAGAGCACCAGATTTGAGATCTGGCTGTCGCGGGTTCGACTCCCGTACCGACCACCAACCTGTCGGCTGGTAACCGACTCCACGTGACAGATCGCAGGATCTGCCGCGACCCCGAGCCGAAGGGGGACGGACGACTGTCCTGATCGGCCTCGTTCTCTCTCCGCTCGCCGATGCGTCGGGCAATGCGGTCCTCAACAGGTCCGCGGCACTCGACGAAAGGGGAGTCTGGCGGGGGATCGGGGCAACAGGAGAAACGCTTTGCAGAACGCGGATTCCGCCGGAGGCCGCGCGAGGCAACGGTGTGCTGCGCGGGGGGCTGACGGGTTTCATGGCGTGCCGTGAGACGAAGGCTGTTCGCAACGCTCATCGACGCCCCGGGCGACTGCGGCTCAAGCGTTTCTCCGCGTCTCTCTCCTGTGATCGGCGGACGCTCCGCCCTCCGACGGTGACTTTTGAAACACACACCTTGAGATGCGCACGCATCCAGTCAAACGATGATTCGGCACGCCGCGTGAGCGTGTGGAACCGGCCCGCGGGGTGTTCCCGGGCGGTCCTCCGGGAAGGAGGGGGATGATGGTCATGCTGAAGCGTTACAAGATTCGCACGTTCGAGATGGGCCTGCTGTTCAGCGAAGGCGAGTTCCGCGGCCTGCTCGAAGCCGGCACGTACTGGTTCTTCGATCCCCTGGGCAAGATCCGGGTCGACATTGTTTCGCAGCGCGATCCGTGGCTCGTTCACGAGAAGCTCGACCTGATCGTGAAGTCGGGAGCGCTGAAGGATCACGCCCTGGTGCTCGACCTGAAGGACTACGAGCGGGCCCTGGTCTGGATCGAGAATCGCTTCAGCCAGATCCTGCCCCCCGGTCTGTACGTCTGCTGGACCGGTCAGCGCCAGGTACGGGTGGAGATCGTCGATGCGCGGCAGGTCCGGTTCGAGCACCCCGAGTTCAAGGTGATCGTCCGCAGCACGCAGGCGGCACGCACGCTCGACATCTGCTCGATCCAGCGGAACCACATCGGCGTGCTGTTCATCGACGGCCGTTTCGTCAACACGCTCGCCCCGGGCGAATACGCCTTCTGGAAGGGCGTGGCGGACTCGCGCGTGGTCGAAGTCGACCTGCGCGAAACGACCATCGATGTCAGCGGTCAGGAAGTCATGACGGCCGACAAGGTCTCGCTGCGGTTCAATGCCGTCGCCACATACCGCATTGCCGACGCCCACCGGGCGGTGACGCAGACGGATGACGTGCGGCAGGCGCTGTATCGCGAAACGCAGCTCGTGCTGCGTGCCGTGGTCGGCGCGCGGGAACTGGACGTCGTCCTGACGGACAAGGATGCCGTCACTCACGAGATCGAGGAAGGCGTGCGGCGGCGGGCAGCCGGGTTGGGTCTGGAGATCGTTTCGGTGGGTATCCGCGATGTGATCCTGCCGGGCGACATGAAGGACCTGATGAACAAGGTCACGGAAGCCCGCAAGGCGGCCGAGGCCAACCTGATCTCGCGGCGTGAAGAGACGGCGGCCATCCGCAGTCAGGCCAACACCGCCAGACTGCTGGCGGAAAGCCCGACGCTGATGCGGCTCCGCGAGCTCGAAGTGCTGGAGAAGATCGCCGCAGCCGGCAAGCTCAACATCGTCCTGGGCGAAAAGGGCCTGGCGGAAAAGGTGATCAACCTGCTGTGACCACGCCGACCGTTGCTCCCGCAGCGGTCGGCGTTTTTTGTTGGCGTGTGCCTCGGGGACGTGCTGCGCCCCTGCGAAGAGCGCGGCGAATGTTCGCCATGCCGGGAGAGGCGTCAGGTCAGGCGGCTGCGCCGCGTGCGGGAGTTGAGATACGCCCCCAGGGCCGCCGCGTACGGCTGGTTGGTCATCAGCTGGTGATAATCGACGCCGATTCCTCCGGCATGCTGGCGGAGCTGTGCGCAGAACTTCTGGTACTGATCCAGGTAGTGCTGACGCAGCCGATGCGGATCGACGAGCAGCCGATGCCCGGGGCGTTCGAGGCTGCGGAACTGCGTCGGCCTGCTGAAGGGGAACTCGGCTTCTTCCGGGGCGACGATATGAAACAGGATGACTTCGTGCTTCGCGTGGCGGAACTGGTGCAGGGCGGTCCGCAACAGGTCGATCTGATCGAAGCAGTCGCTGAGAATCACGATGAGGCTGCGGCGCTTCAGCGTCGGAACGACCTGCCGAAAGACCTCGGCGAGGCTCGTCTCGCGGCCGGGAGTGCGGGCGGCCAGAACATCGATCAGCCGGGCGAACGTCTGCGGTTTCGACGAAGGCTCCACACGGTCGCGGACCCTGGTGTCGAACGTGATCAGGCCCACCGAATCGCGCTGGCCGATCAGCAGGTATCCGAGTGCCGCCGCGAGTTGCCGGGCGTAATCGAACTTACTCAGCGTACTCGCCTTGAAGCCCATGCTCCCCGAGCCATCGACGAGCAGGTAACAGCGGAGGTTGGTCTCGTCTTCGAACTCCTTGATGTAATACTTGCCCGTCTTGCCGTAGGCCCGCCAGTCGATGTGGCGGACCTCATCGCCGGGATAGTACTGCCGGTGCTCGACGAACTCGACGCTCGTCCCTTTGAAGGGGCTTTTGTGCTGCCCGATCATATACCCCTCGACGACGAGTTTCGCCACGACCTCGAGTCTGCCGAACCGCGCGAGGGCGGTCGGATCGAGCGATGCTGGTTCGGAGGACGCGAGGGGCTTCATGTGAGTCCCGGAAGGGGAGGGTCATCGAAGGGTGAACGGTGCGAACGGCAACCCGTCAATTCTAGAGCGTCCACGCGAGCCTCGAAAGAGGGGAGCCGGACGAACGATTCCGACAATCCAACGGCTGCCGGACGCGACCTGATCGGTGACGACTTCGTGGAGGGGGGGAGAGCAGGTTCGCGAAATCATGGCGTTTCCGCCTGGGCGCTGTTTACCGGGGCGGACCGAGATGCGCTTCGTACAAAAAATCCACAAAATCTGCCGGAGTCCACAAACTCCCCTCTACCGTCACGCCTGGATTTTCCGATACATTCCCAGATTCCAGTCGGGCAGTTGCCGCGGCGGAGCCGGGGGAGAAGGCGCGGAATGGCGTGCTGGATTCCCTGTTGCCAATTGGAGTTAAAGGAGCTTGACACGTTTTTTTCATTGTGCGAATATCCCGCACCATTATTCCCGCCTCTATGAAAAGCAGAGCGATGCACCTTAACGTCGAATTCACTTCGTTTCAGACGCGCCTGCAGCGGGCCCGGTACATCGCTTCGCGTTATGCCGAGCGGCTGGAAGGGGCGGTTCTCGATGTTGGCTGTGACAGCGGCGTGCTGAAAACGCTGCTCCCCGCCGCCGACTACATCGGGATTGATGCGGCCGGGTCACCCGACCTGCTCATCAACCTCGAGAAGATCAAAGAGCTCCCGTTTGAGACGGACAGCTTCGACTGCGTCGTCTGCACCGACGTGCTCGAACATCTCGACAACTTTCATGCGGTTTTCGATGAGCTGCTGCGGGTTTCGCGGCGGAGCGTGATCCTCTCGCTCCCCAACTGCTGGTCGAGCGCCCGCCAGCCGATTCAACGCGGCCGGGGGCACTTCCTGCACTACGGCCTGCCGATCGAACCGCCGCAGGACCGACACAAGTGGTTCTTCAACATCACCGACGCGATTGATTTTCTCGAAGGTCAGAAGGACCGCGTCGGCTTCACGATTCGTGAACTGCACGTGACCGAGAAGCCCCGCGCCTGGTATCGCAGCATCTGGCGACGGCTGATCTACATGAACCAGCGGAACTACCTGAACCGCTACGCTCACACGCTCTGGGCGGTCCTCGAAAAGACCCCCAGTGCCGCCGGCCAACTCCGCCGCGTCGCCTGAGCCATCATCGAGGTGAGCCGCCGGGCATGTCCTGGCCGGCCAGCGGAGCCCTCAGTCACCATCGAACAGGCCGGCACCGAACTCGTCGGCATCGACCGCTTCCTCTTCGCTGACTTCGGTCGCCGGTGGGGGCGGGGTGGTTTCCGCCGGCTCCGCCGTGACCAGATCGATGTCGCTCGCGTGGGCCAGCACCGATTCGGTACTGGTGGGGTCGATTTCGCGGCAACCTTCCGTAAGACGGTCCGCCAGGTCGCGGAGCTCCGTGCGCCAGGTGTCGCCGTCGACGCCCGCCGGGGTCACCTGTGAAAACTCACCCAACAGCAGGATCAGCCGCAATACGTGCCGGAAGATCAACCCTTCCTGCTTCATCAGCCCGCGGCCACTGATGTACTTGTCGAACTGACACTCGAATTGCAGCAGGTCTCCCGCCACCCACACCGGCTGGACGAACAGGCTGTGCACGCCGGGGTATTCGGACTCGAAGAGCATCCGCAGCTTGTCGGCGAGCGTCGGCGGATACTTCCGCTCTTCGAAGGGAACGTCGGGGTCGAACTGCGGATACAGGTCGCCGGCGGGAATCAGCCCGCGCTGCACGATCGCCTCATCCACCTTGTTCCGCGCGAGCGGGCCGGGGGGCATCTTGTCGGGGGGCGGCACGCGGACGTAACGCATCAGCGAACGGGGCAGTTCGAGCACGCTTTCGAGTGCCTGGAGCCGTTCGTTCATGTCCGCCAGCCCGAACAGGTCGAGCAGAAAGAGCGCATAGACCGGGTTCACGCTACGGAAAATGAAGAAGTCCCGCATCCGCTCAGTCGGATACGCGAACCGCGGCATGTACTCGGGCTCCGCGGGTTCCTCGACTTTGGCCGCGACGGGGGCGGGACCGCGGCCGCTGGCTTCGTGCTGCTTCCGCAGCGCTTCCATCAACTGCTGGCCGACGTTCGACAGCTTCGGTTTCTCCGGGGCTGCCGGTTCGGGTTCCTGTTTTGCGGGCTCTTCACCGGCGGGTGCGCGTTGCGGCGGTTCGGGTTCGAGACGCACGACGCCAAGCGCGTGCAGCGTGAGCAACATCCGCTGCAGTTCCTTCTGCCCCTGCTCGATCTCCTTCGGATCCATGAGCCGTTTGCGGACCAGCTCGCGGACAAGCTCGACGTCCGGCGAGATCTGCAGCATGTACGCGAGCAGTCGCCAGGGGAGATGTCCGGTGCTCACGAGGTTTCGCGGCGGCGCGGTCTTCAGCTTCTCGAACTGCTGCTCGTTCCAGTACTGCCGATTCGGACTCCGCGTCGGCATCTTCTTCTTGAGGGCCTTCCTGGCCTGCAGCAGTTTCGGATCCTTCGTGTCCTCGGGGATCTGGTCGTAACGCTCCTTCCAGCGGAGGATCTTGACGTCATCCTCATGCGCGAGGGCATAGACGGAGCCGCTGGTGTCGAACTGCGGACGCCCCGCGCGGCCGAAGATCTGATGCGCCGAGCTGGGGTCGATCAGCTTTTGTTTGCCGGGAGGGCCTTTGATCAGGCTCGGCAGCACGACAGACCGGGCCGGAAGGTTGATGCCCGCCGAAAGGGTCTCGGTGCAGACGCAAATCGACAGCAGTTTCTTCTGGAACAGCTCTTCGACGATGCGGCGATAGCGCGGGAGCAGGCCGGCATGGTGGACGCCGACGCCGCGCATCAGAATCTGCTTGAGCTTCGGCCCCGCCCCTTTCGACCAGTCGTACTTGTCGAGCTGTTCGATGAGCTTCTTCTGCTGGCCGGGGGCCAGCATCGACTTTCCTTTCAGCATCTCGGCGACCGACCAGCACTCGTCGCGATTGAAGCAGAAGAGGAGTGCGGGGGTGCGGCGATAATCCCCTTCTCCCTGGGCGATCTCTTCGAGATGTTCGTTGAGCAGCTTGTCGGCAACCCAGGTGAACTCGAGCGGAACCTTGCGGTCGTTGCTCTGCACGAGTTCGAGCCGTCGACCGTGACAGTTTCGCAGCCACGACAGGAATTCCGGAGCATTGCCGATCGTCGCCGACAGGAGCAACAGCCGCACATGCTTCGGCAGGAGCGAAAGGCTGAACTCCCAGACGATTCCCCGCGAGGGATCGGAAAAGCTGTGGAACTCGTCCATCACGACCGCGGAGACACCGGAGAAGTCGAACGCCTCGGGGTGCAGCAGGCGGTTCAGCAGGATCTCGGCGACGACGACGAGCACCTTCGCCTCGGGATTCACGCGGCGGTTTCCGGTGACCAGTCCGACTTCATCGGGCGAGAATCCCCACGAGACAGCGGCGGCCTGCATTTCGCGGAACTTCTGCTCGGTGAGCGCGATCAGGGGCGTCGTGTAGTAGATCGTCTGGCCAGTGTGCAGCGCTTCAAACGCCGCCGCCTCGGCAATCAGCGTCTTTCCCGTTCCGGTCGGCGCGCAGACCAGCACCCCTTCTTCACACGAGAACCACTCGAGGAGCGCCTGCTCCTGCACGGGGTAGGGAGTGTAAGGCAACAGCTCCAGGTACTGCACCGCGAGTTCATCGCGGCTTGGGGCCTGAGCACCAGAATCGGAAGTTTTCTCCGTCAACAGATCACTCCACGTTCGTCGTTCACTGACCAGGTTTTTGTCGTCTTCATTCTCCTGAAACCATCGCCACAGGAAAAGGGCGACAGCCACGATCCGCCGGGCTTTCCTGTTTTCGAGGCTCCGGGGCCGGCATCCGCATCATCTTCTCCAATCGCCCCGTTCCTCCCTTGAGGAGAAGCGTTCGGCATGGTCCACTGGGCAATCGTGGTTCGACGATCGTTCAACGTCTCCACAACGCTTCTGTCATGCTCACGCCTGGAATGTGACAGGCGAGCCAGTCAAAGTGCGCGGTAGAATTCTCGACGGGATCGGGAACTGATCTTGTTCCGAATGAAGAATTCGCAGGTCTCGCAGCGGGGCACAGACTCAAATCGGAACGAGACGCATGCGTAAGTTAGAAAGTTAAGAAGTGTGTGTGAAGCCTGACCGACCGCTGCTGGCCGTCGGAACTTTGATGTCGCGACCGGGAATCGTATCGCAGCAGATGGAGCTTTCATGTGCGGAGATAACCTTCTGGTTGCTGGAGAACTGAAAATCTTCCAGATTGAGGTCAATCGGGAACGCCGGGACGAATCGCGGGGCACCCGCGGGGAGAATTGAACATGAAACTTTCATGGACTTGGCGAATGCGGCGGACGTCTCACTTGCTGAGCGTGCTGATCCTCTGCCTGGTGTGTCTTACGGGCCGGTTGCAGACGTTCGCAGCCGAGCAGGGGGCGCTGCAGCTCACGCTGCCGGAAACCTTCCCCGCGGTGGTCGGCGAGGAAATGAGTCTCTACTTCGACAACGTGATCCTGACCGAGAACCCCGAGGCGTATCGTTTCGAGGTGGAGTGTGCAGTGGGGACGACCTCGGCACGCCGCTGGTCGGTCACGCCGAAAGCGGAGGATGTCGGTTCGCACAAGCTGACTCTCACCGTTCGCGACGCCGGAAATCAGCCGCTCGCGCGGGGCAGCACCACGCTGCGGGTCGTTCCCGCCGATGCGGGGAAGGGGCGAACGCTGCGGCTGCTCGTGGTCGGCGACAGCCTTACGAATGCGACCGTGTACCCGAACGAGCTCGCGCGGCTCTTGTCGCAGCCGGGGAATCCCGAGTGGAAGATGCTCGGCACGCATCGGCCGGGGAGTGCGGCGGAGGGAGTCGCTCACGAGGGCTACGGCGGCTGGACCTGGCAGCGGTTTGTCGCCCATTATGAGCCCAACCCCGACGAGGCCAACCGCAAGCGGAGCAGTCCGTTCGTGTTCCTCGGCGAAGCCGACAAGCCCGCGCTGAATGTCGGCCGCTACTTCGAAGAGAAGTGCGGCGGTGAACGGCCCGACGTCGTGTTCTTTCTCCTGGGGATCAACGACTGCTTCAGCGCCAACCCGGACGATCCAAAGGCGCTCGATACGCGGATTGATGAAGTCTTCCGGCACGCCGAGACGCTGCTGGCGGCATTTCGGGCCGCGGCTCCGGAGGCCGAGCTCGCCATCTGCCTCGTACCCGCGCCGAATACGCGTGAGGGGGCGTTCGAAGCGAACTACAAGGGGCGTTATCCGCGGTGGGGCTGGAAGCGGATTCAACACCGCCTCGTCCAGCGTCAGCTCCAGCACTTCTCCGGCCGGGAGAAAGAACGCATCTTCGTGGTCCCGACCGAGTTGAACATCGATCCGATTGACGGCTACCCGGAAAACAACGCCGTCCATCCCAATGCCTTCGGCTACCGCCAGATCGCCGCGAGCCTGTACGCATGGTGGAAGACACGCGCGGCGGATGCTCCGGGGAGTCACTAGGCGAAGAGAGGCTTTTCGGCAAGACGCGGGACACGACCGAAAGACTTCGGTCATGAGCATCAGGACACTACGAATTCTCAAAGGAGAAACTCGGCATGATTTCACGACGCAGCTTTCTTGGTTCGCTCGGATCGGGTCTGTTGGCCGCTCCGCTGGTCTCGTGGGCCGAGAGCGATCCGGGGACAAAGAAGAAGCTGGCCATCGTCACGACCGAGTGGCGGTATCGCAGTCATGCCTGGCACATGGGGGAGCGGTTCCTCGTCGGCTATCCCTGGGAAGGGAAGTGGCACCGCCCGCCGTTTGAAGTCGTCGCCGCCTATGTCGACCAGACTCCCGCGAACGATCTCAGCCGCCAGCGCGCTGAGGAGTTCGGATTCACGCTGGCCCCGTCCATTGCCGAGGCGCTGCGCCACGGAGGAAACAAGCTTGCCGTTGATGCCGTGCTGATCATCGGCGAGCACGGCGACTATCCCGATAACGAGTACGGGCAGAAGCTCTATCCGCGTTATGAATTCTTCAAACAGGTTGTCGACGTCTTCGAGAAGGACGGCCGCTCCGTCCCCGTCTTCAACGACAAGCACCTCTCCTGGAACTGGGACTGGGCCGTCGAGATGGTGGAGACCTCCAAACGGATGGGCTTTGCGCTGGCGGCCGGCTCATCGCTGCCGGTGACGTGGCGGATGCCCGCAATCGATCTCCCCTACGGCGCTGAAGTCGAGGAAATGCTCTGCGTCGCGTTCGGCGGCGTCGACAGCTATGACTTCCACGCGCTCGAAGTCATTCAGTGTATGGCCGAGCGGCGGAAGGGAGGCGAGACCGGCGTCGTGTCGATGCACGCGCTGCGCGGACCTGCTGTCTGGAAAGCCCTCGAATCCGGTTCGTGGAAGGACGGCGGCTGGGATCCGCGGCTGTTTGAGGCGTGCCTCTCGCGGAGTCAGACGCTGCGGCAGCCGGAGACGTTCAGCCACCGCTATCCGACGGATGAGCAGATCCGCGAGTGGGTTGCCAATCCGGTCGCATACCGTTTCGAGTATGCGGACGGGACGAAAGCGACGATGCTGCTCCTGAACGGGCTGGTGCAGGACTTTACCTTTGCAGCCCGGTTGAAGGGGACAAAAGAACCGCTCTCGACGCTGTTCTACCTGCCGCCGAATCCGAATGTCGCCTACTCGGCGGCACTCATGCACAAGGCGGAGCAGGCATTCCTCACCGGGAAGGCAGTGATTCCTGTCGAGCGGACGCTGCTGACCTCGGGACTTGTCGCCGCCGGAATGCAGTCCCTCGCCGCAGGGAACAAACGGCTCGAAACACCGCACCTGAAGGTGACGTATCAGGCGCCGCGTGAATCGACATTCGCGATGAAGTAGGCTTTAGACTGTAGGCTCCAGGCTTTAGGTACGGATTTCAGGGGGACGGTCTGCCTCGATGATGAGTGTTATCTACGACTGGGCGTCTACAATCCAAGGCTCCCCTATGGCTATGGAGCGCCTAAAGTCTGGAGCCTAGAGCCTTCTTCCCAAGAAGTACCGTCTCTCCCCTCTCGGTGGGAAGCAGGATCGTCTTTTCTCCCTGGGGGAGTGGCTTGATCAGCCGGAGGCGGCGGAGCAGGAGGGCCGATTCGGTGTCTTTCAGCCGATCGGCATCCAGGCCTGGTTTCGTGGCGGCAAGGACCGTGGCGGCACGCTCGAGGGACTGGTCATCCGAGGGGAGCCGATCACACCAGACGCGAAACGCACTCAGCAAACTTGTTGGTCCCGCGAGCAGGAAAGAAGCCGCGCCGGCGGTCGCGAGACGCGGATTGAAAAACAGCGTTGCGGAACTGCTGTGGCTGATGATGGTCAGTGTTCGCTCGGCGTCGGTCAGCGGTTTCAAGCCCGCGAACGGGTTGACCTCGCGCCATGCCGAGATCAGGCTGACGAGGAAATAAACGGCGGTGGCCAGCAGCGGGAACAGCCTCCCCGAGCGGCCGAATCCCCAGCCCATCAGAAGTGCAATGAACCAGGCGAAGCAGTAGAACAGGCCGAAGATGACAGCCGAAAACACCAGCCCGAGTGCTGCTTCTCCGAACGCCGCCAGCGTCCGCTCGCGGTTATGCTTCCGCACGCGGCGGCGCAGCCGTTCTGCAATGGCAGCCGATTCCGACATGATCGCCCCTCGATCCCCCGTTCCCTGAAAGAATGCGGCCGCTGCGACGCCTTGCCCCGCGTGCGTCACAGCGGCCTGCATGGAACTCATTTAGTTCCCGTTACACGTCGTAGTACATGGCGAACTCGTAGGGATGCGGACGCTGGCGGAGCGCTTCGCACTCGATCTCGGTCTTGTACCAGATCCAGGTGTCGATGACGTCTTCGGTGAAGACATCGCCGCGGAGCAGGTAGTCGTGATCCTTGCGGAGCGCGTCGAGTGCGATCTCGAGCGAGGCGGGCGTCTTCGGCACCGAGACCAGCTCCTCCGGCTGCAGATCATAGATATCCTTGTCGAGCGGCGGCCCCGGATCGATCTTGTTCTGGATCCCGTCGAGCGCGGCCATCAGAATCGCCGCCATCGCCAGATAACCATTGGAGGAAGAATCAGGGCAGCGGAACTCAAACCGCTTGCTGGCGGGGCTTGGACTGTAGACCGGGATGCGAATCGCTGCCGAGCGGTTGCGACTGCTGTAGGCCAGATTGACGGGTGCCTCGAAGCCCGGCACGAGCCGCTTGTAGCTGTTCGTGGTCGGGCAGCAGAAGGCGAGCAGGCTGTAGGCGTGCTTGAGGATGCCGCCCATGGCGTACATCGCGGTCGGGCTGAGGCCGGCATAGCCCGAACCGGCGAACAGCGGGTCGCCGTTCTTCCAGAGCGAGAAGTGAACGTGCAGCCCCGAGCCGTTGTCTCCCCAGAGGGGCTTGGGCATGAAGGTCGCCGTCTTGCCGTGCCGGGCCGCGACGTTCTTCACCACATATTTGTAAAGCAGCAGGTGATCGGCCATCCGCACGAGCGGCTGGAACTTCATGTCGATTTCGCACTGTCCGCCGGAGGCCTGCTCGTGATGCTGGGCCTCGATCTCGACGCCGCACTCCATCAACGTGAGCATCATCTCGGTCCGGATGTCCTGCAACGTGTCCACCGGGGGGACGGGAAAGTAGCCTTCCTTGTGGCGGATCTTGTATCCCTTGTTACCGCCCGGCTCGCTGCGGCCGCGATTCCACTGCCCCTCGACGCTGTCGACGTAGTAATAGCATTCATGCTCGTTCTGATCGAAACGGACATCGTCGAACACGAAGAACTCGGCTTCCGGCCCGAAATAGGCGGTGTCGGCAATGCCGGTCGACTTCATGTAATTCTCGGCCTTGCGGGCGACGTTCCGCGGATCTTTCGGATAGTCCTCCCGCGTGAGCGGATCCTGGATGTTGCACGTCATCGCGAGCGTGCTGCGCATGAACGGGTCGACCATGGCCGTTTCGGGCACCGGCACGACCAGCATGTCACTCTCGTTGATTGCCTTCCAGCCGCGAATCGAAGAGCCGTCAAACCCCAGCCCGTCCTCGAACGACGCCTCGGTGAGCGCCTGCTGCGGGATGGTGAAATGCTTCTGCGTTCCGGGAAAATCCATGAAACGCAGATCAACGGCTTTGATTTCGCGCTCACGACAGAGCGCCAGTACTTCCCGGGGAGTCATACTTCCAGTTCCTGAGCAAACGGACGCGACAGCGGGCGAGCGCCAGACCGTCTCGAACTGCTATTGTGTCGCTCCGCCCGACAAACGTCCACCGCGTCACCTTTCCTAAGGCGAATCGGGCTTGTCACGCCGGCTTTTTCCCGGGTTAAAGCCTCTCACGCGCCGTGGGCTCACTCTCGATTTGCCCGGAGAACACGAGGGACAATCGCCTCAATTTGCCACGCAGCGAAACATCCCTGGAGAGCCCGCAACAGAGCCATTACACCGTGCGCTCGGCACGCCATTGCTCCAGTTGCGAGCGAATCGCTGCGGTGACGGCTTCGAGACAACCGGGAGCGAGCACGGCGATCTCGGATTGATAAAGCGATTTGTCGTACGCTTCGCGCGGTGGAAGGTACGAGCAGCGCGAGCCGTTCGCGATCGTGGTGATGATCACCGGATGCGGGGCGAACTGGCGGCGCAGCTCCGCCTGCAGGAGGTTGTACGGCTCACCTTCCACCGTGATCCAGAAAGCATCGCCCAGTTGCCAGATTCCGAGCGGCAGGGGGTAGTCGTCGCGGAGCGGCAGCGACTCGACCCGTTCGAGCAACCGCCGCTGGCGTTCCACCCGCGCCCGGACTTCACGAAGGGCCGCCTCGTCCCCGGTCTCCAGGGCGGCGGTCTCGGCTTCCGTCAGCGCTTGCAGATCGTCTTCCACCTCGTCGGGAGTCGGGAGGCCGGTCCGATAGGGAAGGTGCAGTGCCGTCTGGACCGCACGAAAGCAGGCGGTCTCAACACGCCGGGATTCCTCGTGCGGCCGATGCTCCCAGACGCCGATCAACGCTCCGGAAGGCTGGGCGCGGAGATAGTGATAATCGGTTCCCGGCGGAGCCATCGATTCGAGCGCGCTGAGTGCCGCGTAGCCGAGCTGACGGCCATTGCGGTCCGCGACCTGGTGATCGCCGGTGAAACCAAAGGTTGGCCCGACATCGCCGCACGGAGAGAGAAGGAACGCACACGGAGCCCGCGTCGCCTGTTCGATCACCTCGCGCATCGCGCCGACATAGTCGGGGCTGATCAGGCGGTTCTCCCACGCGAGCGTTGTGGGATGACAGCCGTAGTTCACAAGCGTCGCCAGAACCTGATCGTGTTCATCCGTCGCACGAACGACGAGGAGCGACTGATCGACTTCCCCTGCGGGATTCAGCCCGCAGACATAGCGGCCGAGCGATTCGTCCCACAGGTCGCGGTTTCTGCCCAGCCCGCAGGTCGTCGTGGCGTAGGTGAGCGTCGCCGGCTGCAAGGTGGCAAGGGCCGTCAGACACGCGGCAGCGAGCCGGTTTGGCAGCAGTTCCAGATACGAGGGGATCAGTTCACCGCCGGGAAAGTCGGTGCGGCGGCGGTTGAGAAAACCGGCAGCGTGCGTGTGCGAAAAGGCGAAGGTGACCTGAGACTCGGCGATTCCGCTCAATGCGCACGTCTGTTCGAGTACCTCCCGCATCTCCCGCGGGCGGAACAGGCAGTGATCGAGCGCGATCAGGAATCGCGGGAGATCATCCACCGACGTCTCCAGCGGAGCAAAAGCGACGGCAGTGGCGGTCAGCGGACGGTGCACCCCTTCCGAGCGGTCGTGCAACGCTGCCCCCCACATCCGATGATAGATGCCCACCGGCGGGGTAATGTTGCAGCGGCTCACGCCCAGCCGGCAACGACTCGTAGGGGTGCGGAGCACGTTCGCTCCCATGCCGTTTCCTTCTCATTCCGTACGGCCCGCGATATGCCTGCCGTCGCCTGCGGGAAGAAACCAGCCCGGCTCGGGAAGAACCGGGCTGCTCGCTGTTGAACTTCTACTTTCCCGCCGCGGCGGGCTGGAATGCCCGGTCGCTGCTGTTGCCTCCCGAGCGGAGATAGGCGATCAGATCGAGAACCTCCTCCTGGGTGAGCACGTTAATCAGCCCCTGGGGCATCTCGGAGACCGTCGAGGGCTGCCGAAATTCGATGCTCTTCCTGGGAACTGTCGTCAGTTCACGGGCGAACGGATCGGTGCGGACAACCACCTTCTCGTCGTCTTCCGAAATCACGCGGCCGGTGACGACTTTCCCCGCATCGGTCTCGATCACGATATTCATGTACTGATCGGAAACGACCTTCGAAGGCAGGATCAGCGATTCGAGGAGATAGCGTGCGTCGAAGCGGCTGCCGACACCGGTGATGTCCGGTCCCGTGTCGCCCCCCTCACCCGCGAAGCGATGACACTTCGCGCACTGGGCCGCCGCATACGCCTGCCGCCCTTTCTCGAACGAGCGTCCCGCGCTCACCTTGTCCAGTATCGGCAACAGGTCTTCCATTTGCCAGTTGTGGACGAACTGTCGCGTCGTTTCGAGCTTCACGACTTCCACACTCGCCCGCCCTTCCAGCACATCCTTCAGAGCGACCTTCTCGGCATCGCTGAGCTTGTCCGAGGCATCCTTGCGGATCTGCTGCACGAAATTCTGGAAACTCGCTCCCCCGCGATACTTTGTCTCGGCGAGATTCATCCAGCTGAAGTACGCTTCCCGCTGTTCGTGAGTCCAGCCGCTCGCGACATTCCGCAGCACGAAGACGTAATGCATCTGGTCCTGCTGCGTCTGCGCCTGCTCGAGCAGCTTGAGCGAACGCTCGACAACGTGCGGCGCTTCGAGATACACGAGAAGCTGCACGAGCTCGCGATTCACAAGCTCACTGCCGGCGGGGAAGAGCGGATCGAGCGTGCCGACGACCTTGTCATCCACCTCGGCATTGCGGCCGCCAAGACGGATATAGGCCAGCCCATACGCACGCAGCGCATCGAGCGTCTGTTCTTCGGTGAGCTGCCTGTAAGGAAGCGCGGTGAGGCGGGTAAGAATCCGACTCTGCAGCGATTCGTCTCCCGCACGGGCCAGGGCGATCATCAGGCTGATCGTCGCGGTTGTGCGTTCCTCGGCAAAGGCACGGTCGATCCAGGTCGCCGGATCCTGATGCTCGACGGCAACGCGGGCCGCATAGCGGATCGCCCGATCGCTGCTGTTCAGGTAAGGCCACGCGGTCTCGATCGCTGCCGCGTCCTGCTGACCGTGGAACGCTTCGAGCTGTCGGCGGATCCTGCGCGCCTCGGCAGCTTTCTCATCGACGATGGGGCCCGCCGGTGCGGTGGATTCGTTCCCCGTATAGGTCACACGATAAAGGCCGGACTGCGTCTTGCGGCCGCCGATGGCGAAGTAGAGCGCTCCGTCCGCCCCGACGACGATGTCGGTCACCGGGAGCGGCTTCCCCTGGACGAACGTCTCAAACGTCGCGGTGTAGGAAGCTCCCTGAGGCTGCATGTGGACGGCGTAGATCTTGCCGTAGGTCCAGTCGTTGATGAACAGTGCCCGTTGATACTTCGCCGGGAACTTCGCACCGGTCCCGAAGGAAATGCCGGTGGGCGAGCCCAGCCCGATGTCGACGACCGCGCCATGGCTGTCGCCGTAATAGGCCGGCCGCTTGCCGGTGCCGAACCGCCAGCCGAACTCCGCGGCAGAGACGGCGTGATTCACGCGGGTGGGGCGATACCACGGCGTGCCGGTGTCCCACTCCATGTCGGCATCGAACGTGAAGAGCTCGCCGTCGAGGTTGAAGTCGATGTCGTAAGGATTGCGAAAGCCGCCGCAGAAGAGTTCCCACGTCTCGCCGTTCTCATCGGTGCGGGCAATCCAGCCGCCCGGAGCCATGACGTTCGTCGCATGGCCGCGGCCGTCGGGATTGCGGGGGAGCAGCAGGTCTTCCGCCCAGTTGCGATGCGGTGAATTCGGGGCGGGATTCTCGGGGATCTTCGTGTGGTTCCCGGCGATGACGTACAGTTTGCCATCGGGGCCCAGGCGGATGCCGTGCGGGCCATGCTCGCCGCCCCCCTGAAACTTCTTCAGCAGTTTGACTTCGTCGAACTGGTCGTCGCCGTCGGTATCGCGGAGGCGATAGAAACCGCTTCCCTGTGCCGCCTGCCCGTTGACGGTGACGTACAGGCTGTCAAATGCGTAGAGCAAACCCTGGGCATCGCCGATCGGGGCATCGAGTTTCTCGACCTGCGTTGATTCCCGGTCGGCACCCGGGGTAACGCGATACAGGCTGCCGTACTGGTCCGAGACGATGAGCCGACCTTTCGGATCGGTGGTCATGCTGACCCACGAGCCTTGATCGCTCTTCGGCACCGAATAGAGAAGCTCCACCCGGAAGTCGGCGGGAACGGTGATGTCCTTCTCGGGGGTAGAGAGGGGGACCGTGTGATCGAGCGTCACTTCGCCCCACGGCTTTGCTCCCCATTCGCCGACACTCACGGCGTTCTTCCAGGTGCTGTCGTCATAGTCGAGTTGCCGCCAGTCTTCCGGCGGATCCTGCGCGGCCTTCCAGTCGGTGTGACTGAGCACCCGGGTCTGCTTGCCATCCGCGTCTTCCAAGGTCAGTTGCAGCAGCAGACCGGCCGCGCCTTCCGCGTTCGTGCAACGCAGGGCGAGGATGTTCTTCCCCGGCTGCAGCTTCTTCGCGATGTCCTCGCGCAGCGGCTTCGACCAGTCGTCGTGCTGCACGAGATGATTGCCGTTGACGAACACCGTCACGCGGTTGTCGCAGGCGGTCACCAGCCAGGCGGATTTCAGGTTCGCGGGGACCTCGAAGGTCTTCCGCAGGATGATCATCTGATTCGCGGTCGCCGTCTTGTCGAGCCAGATCCAGTGCGGCTTCGCGACAGCAGGAGTCTGTTGCGCGGCGAGCGCTTGTGGGAAAACGAGAGCCGGCAGAACGAGCAACGGCAGAAACATGCGCACGCACAGCTTGGAATTCATGGGGCCTCTCGCGCATTCAGGTGGAAAAGTCGTCGCCGTCCGGGACATCGCCGGGCAACCGGGAGTTGCAATTGCACCGACTGCCGAATCCCCCTTTTACAGGGGCAGGATTCATTCAGGATGTCATCAAGAATCAGGCCTCCAGAATATGCGGAAGCATCACCGAACACAAATACGAGTTTCGGTGTACCACGACAGGACCTTGAGCCTCGGGGCCTGTCCCCGCGGCCTGCTCACCGGCGCTCATGGAAAGAGTGAGCCACGAAAAACACGAACGACACGAAATCCAGTATCCGCGCGCTCGCGACACCCATTGGTGTGTTTCGCGCCTTTCGTGGTTCCCCGGCTCACTCCTGACCGCTCCACTCCAGTCTCCAGTCTCCAGTCTCCAGCCTACAGCCCAACTATCGTTTCCGGTTCGGCGAGGCGGGAGATGGTGTTGAGATCGGGTTCGAGGCGGAGCAGGGCGGGGTCGAAGAGGGTGTGGAGGATTGTCGAGATGAGGTTCGCGGTGGTGAACGGGTTGGTGGCTGGTTCGCCGCCGTCGCGGGTGGATTGGCCGATCACCTGACCCGGCGCAGTGCCGCCGCCATAGATCAACAGCGGAGCGAGCTTTGCCCAGTGGTCGCGGCCGCCGTTGCGATTGATACGCGGCGTGCGTCCCATTTCGCCGGTGGCGATGAGCAGGATTTTGTCGGAGAGCCCGCGTTGCTCGACATCCTCGATGAACGCGGCAACGGCGTGATCGAACGAGCGTCCAACTGCCTGCATGCCGTCGACCATGTTCAGATTGTTGCCGTCGGCATGCATGTCCCACACTCCTTCGTAACCGCAGTGAACGGTCACGAAGCCGCACCCCGCTTCACACAGGCGGCGGGCGAGCAGCAGCGATTTGCCGAGCGACTTTGCGTGTCCGGTATAGTAGCCCCGGCGGCCGCGGTTCGACTTGCTCCAGTCATCGGGGGCGGCATAGCGGCTCGTATCGTAACGCTCCACGCGTTCGGGCGCTTCATTCGACAAATCGAGTGCGTCGGCGACGCGTCCGCTGAGCAGCACCTCGACCGCCTGTCGCTGATTCTCGTCGAGCGACTCGAAACGGGACTCGGCTTCGAATTGCCGTGCGAACTGATCGAGTTGCGACCTGAGATGATGCCGTTCCTGCAGTCGGTCGGGAGAGACATTCAACCGCAGGTTCTTCAGGAGGTCGCCGTTTCCACCGGGTATGAAGGGCGCATACGCCGAGCCGAACGGACCGGTCGCGGCGAGATCGCCCCGCCCGTTTCCCCTGGTGACGTCATCGCACACCGCCTGCGGGAAGAGGACGGCGTTGGTGGGCATCGCACTCACCGGATGAGTCGGCCCGGCGACGTGCGAATAGAAGGTGCCGAGATTCGCTTCGAGACTCTCCGGCCCGACAATCGGTCGGATGTTGTGCCCGGCGTTTCCCGTCTGGAAGGAGCGGACAACGGTGAACTTGTGAGCGATCCGCGACAGCTGTTCGAGCGTATCACCGAAGACGACTCCCGGGATCGAAGTCTGCGTGCAGCCGGTGACGGTGCGAATGCCGGACGGCGTCTCCATCTTGGGGTCGAAGGTCTCGAACTGGCTGGGGCCTCCCTGCTGGAAGAGGAAAATCACCGACTTGCCCCGGATGAGCCCGGATGCGACATGATTACTCGCGGCACGAGCCGGGTCCGCAAGCAGCGACGGGAGCAGCGTTCCCCCCAGTGCGAGGCCGCCGACGCTCAACAAGGCGCGTCGGGTGCAGTGGATGTCCGCATCTTGAATCGTCAGCATGACAGCAGAGCCCCGGCAGATCAGGAAGCGTCGGGCTCGACGCAAGAGACGTCGGCTCCGGCAGTCAGTCATCACTCCGTCTGCAAACGCACGTCCGACCAAGGACAGTTTAGCATGCGTTGATACGTTGCAACAACACCGATCTCGTGCCCGCTGCCGGTCAATCGCGGCCTGGCAGGAACCGGTCTCCGCATCTGACAGCGAGCCGAGCAGCATCAAGCCGGAAGTGTTGTGAGCGGGAAGCCGATCCGAAGTCGCGCCCTGTCAAAGCGATACTTGTCTCGCGTTCGGGAGCGGGTACACTGAAGTTTGATGCGGGGAGCCAGGGTTCGAATGCGGACGAGCCGATCTGATCGCGGCGGGTTAGTCCGCCGGCGATCTCGTGGCGAGCGGTGAGCGAACCTGAATCAGGCAGCGAGCGTCTCAGGGAGGCGAGGCCACAGGAGTGCCGTCTTCCGACATGGCCGTTGCGGGCGCTCGCGACAGTGACACAATTCGACGAGAACCACCCACACGATGGATCCACAAATCTGGGCGATCGTTCTTCTGTTCGTCTCTTTATGCCTGCTGTTTGCCGAAGTGCTGATCCCCTCCGGCGGGCTGATCTTCTTCCTCTCGCTGCTGTTTCTCGGCGGGGCCCTGTGGTCGGCCTGGGATGCATGGTGGGCGAGTAATCCCGTCCTCTGGTGGCTCTTTCTCGCGGGAGTGATCGTCCTGTTACCGGCGTCCGTCGGTGCCGCGATCTATGTCTGGCCGCATACTCCCATCGGCCGCATGATGGAGCCTCCCACCGAAGACGAAGTCACCCCTTATGTGGAGGAGCAGCGCCGCCTGGAGCAACTGGTCGGCCAGTACGGCGAAACGGTGACTCCGCTGACTCCCGCCGGAATCGCCCGCGTCTCCGGGCAGCGGGTCCATTGCTTCAGCGAGGGGATGATTGTCGGCAGCGGCGAGAAAATCAAAGTCCTGGCGGTCCGGGGCAACCGCCTGCTGGTCCGGCAGGTGACGCCGGAGGATTCACCGGGCAGCCCGACTCCCGAACTGGCTGCCGGCGACGATCGGAAGGACTCCGATATCCCGCCGCTTGACTTTGACCTTCCCGCCAGTTAAACAGCAGGGTAGCTTCCATCGGTATAATCGGACTCGCTGACCGTCTCGTTCGTGTCGGCGCGGCATCAGAGGCACGCGGACAAGCGTCCCCGGCGTCTCGATTCCGGTGCGGCCCGGGCCTCGTGCACAGGCTCGATCGCAGGCGACCACCGATCCGAAAGGGGCAGTTCTCTCCAGGGAATCGAGCACAATGCTGAAGGACTTGTCTCTGCTGGCGCAACAGGGCCAGGAAGTCGGAAACCTGGTCCCGATCATCATCGGGATGGTGGTCTTCTTCGGAGCGCTGCTGTTCCTGGCGGTCTTTGCTCGCTACTTCAGCCTGTGGATTCAATGTAAGTTCACCGGCGCGGGCATCGGCCTGATCGACCTGGTGATGATGACCCTCCGCAAGGTAAACCCGACGGTCATCGTCCGCAGCAAGATCATGGCGGTGCAGGCGCGGCTGACCGATGCCTACCCCATCAGTACACGCGCCCTCGAAGCACACTATCTGGCCGGCGGAAATGTTCCGCGCGTCATTCAGGCCCTGATCGCGGCGCATCGCGCGCGGATCAAGCTCGACTGGCAGACCGCGCAGGCGATCGACCTGGCAGGCCGCAACGTCCTCGAAGCCGTGCAGACCAGCGTCTATCCGAAAGTCATCGACTGTCCCGATCCGAAGAAAACCCAGGGGACGCTCGATGCTGTCGCCCGTGACGGCATTCAGTTGCGTGCCCGGGCGCGCGTGACGGTCCGCACGAACCTCGAACAGCTGATCGGCGGTGCGACGGAAGATACCGTCATCGCCCGCGTCGGACAGGGTATTGTTTCGGCGATCGGCTCGACCGCCACTTATAAGGATGTGCTTGAGAATCCCGACATGATCTCCCGCACGGTGCTCGCGCTCGGCCTCGAAGCGCAGACCGCCTTCGAGATCGTTTCGATCGACATCGCCGATATTGATGTGGGAGACAACATCGGCGCCCGACTCCAGGCGGATCAGGCCGAGGCGGACATGCGTGTCGCCCAGGCGCGTGCCGAGCAGCGGCGTGCCGAGTTCGTGGCCCGCGAACAGGAAATGCACGCGGCCATCCAGGAGAACCGGGCGAAGGTCGTGCTCGCGGAAGCGGAAGTTCCGCGGGCGATTGCCGCGGCATTCAAGAGCGGCCGGCTGGGGCTGATGGATTACTACGAGCTGAACAACGTCCAGGCCGATACGAAGATGCGGACGGCGATCGCGTCCGATGTCCCGACCAACGGTGTCGCCGGCTGATTTGGCCGTGCTGAATTTGCCGGGGCTGATATAATCGGGAGAGGTCCGGTTTTCGCGTGTCGGAGACCGTGACGCTGTTGTTGGCCGCTGTGTCTTTTGTCTCCAGCCGACTCACCCGACGCGGGAGAAAGGCTCCGCCATGAACATCCCGCCGCTCGAACCGGTTTTCGGCTTGGCCCAGGAACTGCTGACGCTCGTGTTCATCGTGATCGGCGTGATCACGTTTCTCGCGCAGCAGTTCGGCCAGGCGAAACCGCCCGTTCAGCCGCCAGTGCGGCGTCCCGGCCGGCCACAGCCCCGCCCGCGTGACGATCGGCATCAGGACGAGATCGACATCTTTCTCCAGGAAGTCACGCAGCGGAGCGGACAGCCACCCGCAGAGGCCGCTGCTGAACGGCCGGGCAGCCCGCCCCCGGCTCCCCCGCGCCGGCGACGGCTGGGTGACGAGACGCCGACCAGTACCGTGCCTTCCCAATCCGGATCGAGGCGTCCGCGCACGCAGCAGGAGGACGCGTCGGCCCGTCGCCGCCGTCGCAACGAACCCGGAGCGCGGATCAGCGGCGTCGAGCTCCTGACCGGTGGCGGGATCGAACCGGCGCGGGAATCGGAGCTCGAGCGTCGCCTGGCGACCGGCACACCGACTTACCAGGACGCGCACTCCGCGACGGGAGCCACCGGGGGAGCAACGCGGTCGCCGCTCTCGACTCAGGTCCGCAGTATCCTGCGCGATCCGCAGCGGGTGAAGCAGGCGATTCTGATCAACGAGATCCTTGCACTGCCGAAAGGACGCCGCCGCTGATTCGCTCCGGTTCCTGCATTTCCCGCCCTGAGGGGAGACGCGCTGCATTGGCATGGCAGTCGCCCCCACGCCACCTCGCGCAGCGGTTTGGGGAAGTTGCTCCCGCCGATTGCGAATCTGCTCCACACGGACATGCCCGATAATATCCCGCAGATTCTTCTCTTCGCTGGCGAGTTCCAGGTACGTGGAAGCAGCGCCTATACGTTGCGGCTCGCCGATCACCTGCCGCAACTGGGATTCGCGGCCCGTATCGTTTGCAGCAACGCGGAGATCGTGAAGACAGCGCAGCGGCAGGGGCTGACGATTGCCGAGTATCCCCATCTGAAGATGCCCTTCGTGGGACATCTCGCGCTGCACCGGATGCTGCACGATCTCGAGAATGCCGTCCCCGACCTGATCCATATCCAGTCGCGAAGCGTCCTCACGCAGGGCTGCTGGCTGGCGAGGACGCTCAAGCGTCCCTTCATCCTGACCGTCCACGATTACCTGAGCCCCTACGAGCGGCTGCGGATCGACTGGCAGTGGTGCCGGCACGTCATCGCTGTCAGCGAATCGGTCAAGCGTGACTTTTCGTCGCGTCTCAGTGTTCCACCGGGGCGGTTGACGGTGATCCCGAGCGGTGTCGATCCCCCCGTGATTCCGGACCTGGCTCCTCCGCTGGATGCCGGGCACGTGCCGGTCGTCGGCACCGCGGGACCGCTGGAAGCGGTGAAGGGGTTGCCGTTCTTTCTGGGGGCGGCGCAGAAGGTTCTCGCGACCGGGCGGGATGTGGAGTTTCTGGTGGCGGGCGCGGGCCCCGAAGAAGCCAATCTGCGGCGACTCGCCCGCGAGTTGAACATCGCCCACAAGGTCACGTTCGTCCCCTATCTGCACGACTTCACCGAATCGCTGGCGGCCATGGACATCTTCTGCCTTCCTTCGCTGCAGCAGGGGCTGGGCACGATCATGCTCGAGGCGATGGCGCTCGGGCGGCCGGTCATTGCCTCGCGCGTGGGGGGTGTCTATAGTGTGGTGCACGATCGGGAAACCGGTCTGCTGGTTCCCCCCTCCGACAGCAGCCAGCTTGCCGACCGGATTCTCGAATTGCTGAACGATCCCGTCCGCGCCCGCGCGATCGGCGAAGCGGCCCGCCAGATGGTCCGCCGCGACTTCAGCCTGCAGAAGATGGTCGAGCAGACAGCCGACGTCTATCGCAGCGTGCTGGCCGAGGCGAAAGCCGATGCACTCGCGCCGGGCACGCGCGCCTGACATCGATAGCCCGCCTCCCCGGGACAGGGGTGCGTCTTCTCTGTGACTCGGCAGATTCCGGGATTTCTCTCTGCGGAACGTCTCATGATCCATGCGGAAATCATCGCCATCGGGACCGAACTCACCACCGGAGCCAAGCTCGATACCAACAGCCAGTGGCTGAGTACCGAGCTGGCGGCTGTCGGCATCCCGGTCCGCTACCATACGACCGTTGCCGACGATCTCGACGCGAACGTCGCGGTGCTGAAGATCGCGGCGGAGCGTGCCGACGTCGTGCTCATCACCGGCGGACTCGGCCCCACGCTCGATGATCTGACGCGACAGGCGATGGCCGATCTCATTGGGGTGCAGCTTGAACTGCACGAACCGTCACTCGAAGCGATTCGCGAGATGTTCAGCAGCCGGGGACGGGCGATGCCCGCGCGGAACATCGTCCAGGCCATGTTTCCCCAGGGAAGCGAGCCGATCCCCAACCCGCGGGGAACGGCTCCCGGTGTCTGGATGGAAGTTCCCCGGGGCGAGGGGCGTGCCGCGTGTCGAATGGCGGCGATGCCCGGCGTCCCCAGCGAGATGAAATGGATGTTCACGAACTTCGTCCTGCCGCGGCTGCTCGGGGCAGGGGCCGGAGGCATCGTGATCCGCAGCGCCCGCCTGAACTGCTTCGGGCTGGGCGAATCCCAGGCGGAGGAAATGCTCGGCGACCTGACGGCCCGCGGCCGCGATCCCGAAGTCGGCATCACCGTTCACGAGGCAACGATTACCCTGCGGATTCAGGCCCACGGACAGACCGCGCTCGAATGCGAGAACAAGATCGCCGCGGCCCGCCACATCGCCTACGAGCGGCTCGGGCATACGATCTTCGGTGAAGGAGATGAAGAGCTGCAGGATGTGGTGGTGCGGCTGCTCAACGAGCGGGGCGCGACCCTGAGCACCGCCGAATCCGCGACCGGCGGGCTGCTCGCCTACCGTCTGACCGAAGTCCCCAGCTCATCAACCTGTTTCCTGGGAGGCACGGTCGCCCTGAGCAATGCCGCCAAGGATGACTGGCTGGGAGTGAATGTCGGCTGGCTCGAAGAGGTGGGGACGTGCAGTGCCGAGGTGGCCGAGGCCATGGCGACGACCTGCCGCCGCCGCTTCGGCAGCGATTACGGACTGGCCGTCACCGATCTCGCTGCGAGTGGCAAGGATTCCGCGGCTGCGGCTCCCTGCGTCTTCATCGCGCTGGCAACTCCCGAAACGGTCATCACCCGGCAACTGCAGCCGGTTGGCGATGTGACGATCCTGAAGAGCCGGACAGCGAAAGCCGCCTTGAACCTGGTCCGGCTGCATCTGCTGAAGATCGACGTTCCGGAATGAATCGGAACGCGCTTCGCGACGTGTCGCGAAATGTCGGCCCGAGGCGCATCCAGGAGGACGCCTGAAACAGGCTCCACCCCGGCGGGATTACGCGAGCAGGCGGGCGAGTGTCTCGGCGAGGAGTTCGATCTCGGCACGTTGCGTATACAGGTGACACGAGACCCGGATCAGCCGCTGACGCTGCCACCAGACCACCGGAACTTCGATCCGGGCCTGCTCCCACAGGGCGTCCTGGAGCGGATCGCGCCGGCCAGAAGCCGGGGGCTCCGCGTCCTGCAGCGGCAGCGGCACCGCAATCATCGAGCCGTACCACAGCGGATCGTCCGGGACGAGCGGCTCGAACCCGGTCACGGCACTCAGGCGTTCGCGGGCGAATCGCGCCAGCGAGTGGGCGCGATTGCGGAAGCGTTCCCAGCCGACATCGGCCAGAAACCGGATCGCATCCGGGACCGCAAGGAAAGCGGAAGGATCGCGCGTCCCGATCCAGTTGAACTCATCCCGCCAGGTGGGAGCACGTCCGCCGACACTCCCACCCCAACTGACGACGGCCGGGCAGGTGCTCCGCTGGACGCGGCGGTGGGCGTACAGGAAACCGCTGCCGAACGGGGCTGAAAGCCACTTGTGGCAACTTGCGGTGTAGTAGTCGCAGTCGAGCCGTTGCAGGTCGAGCGGAGCGATGCCGACGGCATGCGGGCCATCGATGCAGACACTCAACTTCCACTCGCGCGCCCGCTGGCAGATTTTCTCGACCGGCAGGATGACCGCGGTCGGCGAGGTGATGTGACTGACGACGAGCAGCTTCGTGCGCGGGTTCACCGCCGCAAGCAGGGTGTCGACAACTTCATCCTCATCCTGCAGCGGGCTGGGCAGAGGCTGCACGCGGACTCGCGCGCCGACACGCTCGCACGCCTTTTGCCAGATGCGGCGGACGGCACCGTACTCGTGGTCGGTGAGCAGGACTTCGTCGCCCGACTGCAACTCGACGCTGGCGGCGACAATGTTCATCCCCGCCGTCGCATTGTCGACGAACACGAGCGAATCGGCCGGCGCATTGAAGAGACGGGCAAGTTCTTCTGTCGCCTCCTCCAGCAGCGGTTCCATGCGGCGGAGGAAGAAGTCGACCGGCTCGCTTTCGAGTTGCCGCTGCCAGTTCGCCCGCGCCTCCTGGACGAGGCGCGGGGAGGGCCCGAACGAGCCGTGGTTCAGATAGACCACGTCCTCGGGGAGCGTCCACTCGTGGCGGAAACGCTCCCACTGCGGATCGTCTCCGGGAAGCTCGGCAGCCATGACAATCTCAGGTGCCGAACATGCCGCGGAACATGTCGAGCAATGCGTTGGAGGTCGCGGTGGGATCGCCTCCCGTCCACATCGTGCGGACGAGGTCGTACATCACCCACCCGGTCAAGCACATCGCGATCGTCGAGATGGAGAGGCCGGCGAACGTCCCGGCGCCCCACTCGGCCTCGACCGGAGCCGAAACCCGGCCGATCGGCGCGACAAAGTCGGCGTGACTCTGGCCGGTCTGCAGATCGTCGTCGAAGTCGTCATCCTCGACACCGAAGACGTCGTCTCCTAGCTCGTCATCCTCGCCCAGGAGGTCATCGGCGACTTCCAGTTCCTCGTCATCGCCATAGACGACATCATCGTCGGCTTCGTCGAAGACCGAATCGGCGAGGTCTTCGTCGACGTGCGAGGTCTTGCCGACCATCGTGGCGCCGTACTCGTCGGCAGGATCTTCGCCTTCGAGGCTGATCACGTTGGTCGAGCTGTCTTCGTCGAGAGCGCTCGAAGAGAACTCGAAGTCGCTGTCGTCACCGGCGAGCAGCGGGACTTCCATCTGCGTATCGAGCAGGTCCGAGTCGGGGCCAGCGGCCGGCATCATCGGAATCGTGCCGCTGAGGTCGTCATCCTTCGACTTCTTCTTGCCGGGGGGATCGCCGGCGGGCTTGTCGAGGGCGATGCCGCTCTCGCCGCCGAGCAGATAGCCGCTCTCGCCGGCCAGGGCAATGCCGCTGTCACCGAAGTCGAGGGCAATCCCGCTTTCGCCGGCATCGAGGGCGATCCCGCTTTCTCCTTCAAGCGCGATGCCGCTGTCACCCGCCAGGGCAATGCCGCTTTCGCCGGCATTGTGTCCGATCCTGGTGTCGCCGGCATCGAGATCGAGCGCGATCCCGCTGTCGCTGGGGCCGCCCGAGAAGATACCGCTGTCTTTTCCACCGAGGACGAAGCTCCCTTCATCATCGCCGCCGACGTCAAGCGAGAGGATCTCGTCATCGTCATCCTGCGAACGGTTAATGAGGGCCACATCGCTGTCGCTGATTTCCGAATCGCGGGGGGGCTGCGGTTTCCGTCCCGCTCCCGAGGTGACCAGTTTCACATCGCTGTCGCTGCTGCGCTCGTCGCGCGTGGCGGCCCCGCCGACCAGCTGGACATCACTGTCGCTGCCGCGGCCGAGCAGCGCGATCCCTGACTCTTCGGCGGATGGCCCCGCGCCGTCGGAACCGACCAACTGGACATCGCTGTCGGAATCGGTCGAGAGCGGTGCGACCGGAGCGTCCGATTCCAGCTGCAGGCTGTCGTCGAGGACCAGCCGGACGTCGCTGTCACTTCCGGGACGCGATCGGGAAGGGGGCTCGTGCGTCGCGTGAAGGTCGTCCTCCATGCCGCTGGAGGCCGGGGAGAGATCCTCGTCAAATCGCAGGGGGACATCGCTCCCGGAAGGATCGCCCTCGGAGCCGCGACGAATGATCGTCGGCTGCTCGCCGAGGGAGAGATCTTCGCCGCCCAGTACCACCTCCGAACTGAGGTCGCCCGGATGGGCATAGTTGCCGAGAGGGACTTCGGGATTGGAGTCGGGAAGTTGGGTCCGGCTCAGCTCTTCGATGTCATCCTGGCGGAACTTCCAGGTGCCCCGGTCGGCAAAGGCACGGATCTCTCCCTTTTCCCGCATGCGGTTCAGCTGCTTGGGGTCGACTCCGAGAATCCGTGCGGCTTCTTCGATGCTGAGATACTTTTTTCCCATCGCTCTTCAGGGCTCCCGTGAGTCCAACGTAGTGTGGAGATTGAGCAGATCGAGGATGCGCCACCCACCGGGGCTGTGAACTCCCGCGGCGACGGCAACGAGTGCAGTCGGCCGTCGTCCGGCCTGGCTTGATGCGCAGGGGACGTCACAGAACCGGACATCCTCTTTCAATTGAATTCGAACGCGACCTCTAAGATGTTCAGTCGCGAATTGTTACGACGAAGACTTGACAATTTCATTCTAAGCGGCAGAAGAGGCAATGCAAGGGCTTTTCCTTCCCGGAGCAGTCTTCGCAGCTCGCTTCGGCGGCGCAACCGCTGCGCCTGACACATCCGGCAACGCCTCGGCAACTGGGGATCCGGCCGATCCGAAGCCGCGGCGACCGCCCGATAGGCACCTGCGCCGGACAAGCGCATTATGCCTGTCAGATCGACAACTCTGATGATTTCTGCTGTACCGGGATGCCGGTCCCAGTTGACCGGGAGAAGCGGCCGCCAGAACATTCTGGCGGCCGCTTTCAACTTCCAGAGAGCGGGAAACCGGGTGGCCCCCTGGCGGATCATTCCCCACCGCACCCGCAGCCGACCGGTGGACCTCCACTCGGCAAAAGTCCCGATTTTCGCCCTCCGGGCCGGGCGGCAGGGAGCTCCGGCACAGGGCGTGCAACTCCAACACGACTCTGAGCCGACTGTCCAGAAGATCGGACAGATCCGTCGCAATCTCCCCGACCAGCACAGCCCCCCCTCAGCGGGGATCGCCTGTTTTCGAAAATTCGGGGTTCGCTTCTCGCGAAACGACCTCCGGGGCGATCAGGAGGTTTTCCATGAAATCCACATCCTCGGTCGAGTCCGGTCAGGCCGGAGCGCAATCCGCTGCTGCGGAAGAGGAACTCGTCCCCCGCATTTCTCCCCTGCTTCTTCGCTTCTTTCAGAATTACCTCAAACGCCATATCGCCCGGCACTTTCACGCCGTGCGTATCGCGCGGGCCGGCTTGCCTCCTCCGGTGGGTGAGGGGCCGCTGATCATCTACCTGAATCATCCCTCGTGGTGGGATCCGTTGATCGCGGCACTGCTGGCTTACCGCTATTTTCCCGATCGCACGCATTACACAGCGATGGATTCCGAGGCGCTTCACCGCCACCGGTTCTTCGAGAAGCTGGGATTCTTCGGCGTGGAAGGAGGAACGGCACACGGAGCCGTCGAATTCCTTCGCCGCAGCCGCGCCATCCTTGCGCGTCCGCGAACGGCCCTCTGGCTGACGCCGCAGGTCCGCTTTACCGATCCGCGGGAGCGTTCCATCCACCTGGCGGGGGGACTGACACATCTCGCGTGGCGACTCGAACAGGGAACGCTGCTTCCTCTCGCGATTGAATACCCGTTCTGGAACGAACAGTATCCCGAGGTTCTCGTGCCGTTCGGCAGTCCGATTCCCATCGAAGGACATATCCACTGGACCGTCCCCGAGTGGGAATCCGCGATCATTAACGGATTGAATCAGACGCAGGCGGCACTCGCGCTCGACTCCATCCGCCGCGAGCCCGAAGCCTTCGAAACGGTGCTGACCGGCCGCGAGGGAGCCCACGGAGCCGACGGCCTCTGGCAGTGGCTTGCATCCGTCTTCGGCGGGAAGGCACACATCCGCAACGGACGCGCGGGGAATCAATTCGAGTAACGCCGGTCCCGTCTGAGCTGCTCTACGAGGACTACCTACCGACGTGTCCCGCGGCTTATCTCCGGGTGTGCGATTGTCAGGTCCGCCACGCCAAGGTTTTCGATTCGCCATTCCAGGGATGCATGGGATCGGTGGTGCGCGTCGTCAGCGTGATTCCCCGGGGAGTCAACCGTGCGGTCGTCCAGCCGGTGGTCGAGAGCCTGGGGTCGGCAACAAACGAAGTCGCCGGCGTGTTGATGATGTGAATCCCTTCGTGCTCCGCGAAGCTGCGGTCATGCACATGCCCGTGGATGTACGCCTTCACGTGCTTTCGGTCGCTGAGGATCTTCCACAACTCGCGGGAGTCGGTCAGCCCGCCCGGGAAATGGAGCGGGTCTCCCCCGAGGCGCGGATTATGATGGGTGACGATCAACGCGGGGCGATCGTCTCGCTCATCGAGTGCTCTGGCCAGCCACGCGAGTTGATCGCTCCCCAGGGTTCCCGGCGTGACCAGCGTCTCGTGCAGCGAATCGAGCAGGAAGAAATTGGCGAAACGGGTTTCGACGATGGAGATGTGCCGGGATTCGACGGCAGGAGAATCGGACCGTTCTTCCTTCAGCACTTCGTAGAAGACCTTCCGGTTGTCGTGATTGCCGAGTGTGAGGTGCAGGTCGATCTTCGCCGTGCGCAAGGGACGGATCAGCTTGGCGAAGTGCTGATAATCGCCCGGCTGACCGTCATGCAGCGCCAGATCGCCATTGATCAGCACGCAGGCCGGCGGGCGTGTAAGTCCCGTCAGTTCCTCAACGACCTGCCGGAGATGGCTGGGCACTGCGGAGTCTGGCGGATGCTTCGCACCGATGTGCGTGTCGTTCAGCAGATAGACCAGCGACTCATCGACGCCACGATCGCTGCCGTGTGCAGGCGCCGCACAGGCGACCAGGCTCGCTCCGAGGGTTCCCAGAAACTGACGACGCGTGCATGCGGAGAGATGAAGCGGCATGAGGGCTCCTGCAGAATTCGATCGCGGGTCACCAGGTCAGACAGCAACGACAACAGACGCGTGCGGAAACGGAAGCGACAATGGCTCGCTCGGGAAAGCCTCATTTCGGGAGCGGGCCGGCAAGGGGAGGCGATTCGAAAAACTCCCCTTCGTTCACCAGCCGCGGATCGCCGCTCCGCATCAACTCCGCCAGCAGTTGTTGCCGCAGCTTCGCCAGTTGCGAGGCATACGCTGGGTCAGCGGCCACGTTGTTCATCTGGTGCGGATCTTTCTTCAGATCGAACAGCTCTTCCCGCGGCCGCTTGCCATAGGCGTGCTCGAAATACGGCTTCCAGCGGGCATCCTGGCGATGCTTTACGAGCCAGGCCTTGGCCGGACCGGCATCTTCGTCCGGGAGCGTGACGAACGTGTTCTCGGTCAGCTCTTCCTCGCTCGGGGACGAGTCTCCTTCAAGTCCCGTCGGGTCTCCCAGCGGCGACCGCTCGGGCCGAAAGTTGATGATGAACAGATACTCCGCCGTGCGGAGGGCACGCTGCGGATAAGGCAAATGCCCCGCGCGAGCGGCGGCGACGTGTCGCTCGCGCCCCGTGACGACCCACGTGCGGCTCGCATCGACAAGGCCATTCTCGCGGGCCTTGAGGACCGGCCACAGGCTGCGGCCTGTCATCACTTCCGGCACATCGACCTTCGCCGCTTCGAGAATCGTCGGAGCGAGATCGGGCAGGTTGACGAAGTCGTCCACGACGCGACCACCCTTCACACCGGGACCGGCAATCGCCAGGCTGACACGCGTGCCGAAATCGTACAGGTTGCATTTCCCGTGCGGAAACCCGGGCGGACCGTGGTCGCCGCTGACAATGATCAGCGTGTTGTCGAGCTCGCCCGCGGATTCCAGCTCATCCATCAGCACGCCGAGAGCAGCGTCGAACGCGGCAATCTCGCCGATGTAGTCGGCAAGGTCTTCGCGAATCTCGGGCACATCGGGCAGGTAGGGCGGCAGCTTTCCCTGAAGCGCATCGGGATCGATGCCCCAGAGGGTCTGGCCCGATCCGCGAATCCATTTCCGGTGGACATTCGTCGGACCGAACCAGTAGCAGAACGGCGTTCCCGATTTCCGCTGATCGAGAAAACTCGTGAAGTTGCGTTTCACTTCACCCAGCAGTTCGTTGCGGGCTTCCTCGACCGGCTTTCCGGCGGCGACCATTCGCGTCGCGTGCTGTGAGAAATTGTTGAAGCGGTTTCCCGCCCGCTGAAACGCATGCTCCTGTCCCCCGAAAGGGGCATCGACGGGAGTGCCCGGACTCCAGACCTTCGCCGTCTTGCCGATCTGATATCCGGCCTGTTTCAAGAGCAGCGGCCAGACCGGAATCTGCGAATCCCAGACCGCCCCCTGCAGAATCGCGCCCCGCCCGGTCCGCCAGAAATACTGCCCGGAGAGGACCGAACTGCGGCACGGCGTACACGACGGGGCATTCACGAACGCATTGCGGAAGAGAACTCCCCGCCTGGCGAGCCGATCGAAATGCGGCGTCCGCACGACGTCGTTGAAGCTGCCTCCCCCATCGACCGCCGCGTAGATGCTCGCGAAACGGCCCCAGTCGTCGGCGAAGACGAACAGGATGTTCGGCCGTGATGTCTCCGCGGCAACGCCCGTCGTAGCGGTGAAGACCGCAGCCAGTCCGAGAGCCATCCCCAGTAAGACGTGCCGGCCGGTCGCATTTCGCATGTCGCTCTTCCCTCCCGGAAAGTGGTGCAGTCGCCGTCGGAGCCGATGCTCAGTATTGCAGCACGCCATGCACGCCCGCGTCAATCGTCGCGGCGGGAATCAGCCGATCGGGGCACGATCAATATCCGCTTTGCCTGCTTCGGGGCCGCAAGATAGATCCGCAGAACATCCGGGGCTTCCACGGGCTGCGTGAGACTGCGGCACCAGCGGAACAACCGCCGGCTGTAGGCATCATCGTCGAGGTTGTACTCCTCATCGGTCGCGATGCGGTGACTGATTCGCGCGAGGGCCGTCGAGCCGATCCCCCAGAGCGGCCCTTCACGCGCGACAAACGCAAGCCGATTCAGAAAGCAGTCTGAATGGGGATCGCGGCGGAAGTGCCGGAACGAGCTGCGCGTGAACAGAAACCGCTCCTGCCCCTCTTCGTGGTACGCTTCGCGGTCGAAGTGACCGCTCTGAAACTGCTGCGTGCGGTATTCCTCGGGAGAGTAGTGCGCTGCATCCCCCGTCAGCCAGGCGAGGTTCTCCTGTCGCAACCGAAAGGCATGCGCGAGGTCATTGATGTTCCGTTTGACTTCAACGATGGCCAGCACTTCGACGGGCGTCTGCGGCCGCAGGGGCTTTCGGATAATCAATTGGTCAAACTCAATTCGTGCCGCCCCGAGAGTGACTCCCCGCAGCATCTGCACACGAGTCGCCAATTTTCCCCGGCTCAGCTCGGGAACAAGCTCGGCTTGAACGAGAGCCGCCGCGACATCTTCGAACCCGCTTCCGAGTCGACCGGTGCGGCGGCCACGCTCTTTCAACAGCTTCTGCAGCTTCGCTTCCTCGTCTTCAAGACCGCTCGCGACCCGTTGCCGCTGGAGTTGACGTGCCGTGCGCCGCAATGCCTGCTGCTCGGGGCTGGATTGAATCAGTTCCGCCTGCTCGTTTCGCAATGCTTTCTGAAGGTTGCGAAAGTCGCGGAGTTTCTGCCGCAGGTCGCCATGCTTCGCGGAAGGTTTGCGGGCGAACGCGGCGGTCAGCCCCTCGATCGCCTTCCCGGCATCGATCAGCTCCTGCTCGATCTGCTTCAGTCGCAAAAACTGCGGAGTCCCCGCGACGGCAAGCAGCAGCCGACGATGTTCTTCGAAGCGCTCGCGCAGTGAGGGGGAGCTGCGCAGCAGTTCGCGAATCCGGACCCGCTGCATGAAGACTGGATCCTGCTCCCACCGCTCCAGATGCCGCGCAATCCAGCGGCGAAAGCCCGCGAGATCAAGCATCCGCAGATCATCCGTCTGCTCGTCGAGCAATTGTTGAACGGTAGGCATTAGGCATTAGACTTTAGTCTATAGACTTTAGGCTATAGGACATAAAAGTTGAGGACAGGTTATTGCCTATGATGAAGACCTGTAAACAAGAGCCCTAAAGTCTATAGTCTACAGCCTATAGCCTATCCTCACCCCATTCCCGATGTCGCGTCGCGTGGCGCGGGTGAAGTCGCGATGGGCGCTGCGGGCGTAGGAGGCGTCGAAGTTCCAGGCGCCGCCGCGGACGACCTTGCCGGTTCCGGTTTCCGGTCCTGCGGGATCGAGTTTCGGCGCGCGGGCATAGTAGTCCGGATCGTACCAGTCAGCACACCACTCCCAGACGTTCCCGTGCATGTCATACAGACCGAATGCGTTCGGCGGAAACGAGCCGACCGGCCGGGTGCTCCTTGGCACCTGGGGGGCATGACTCTTCGAGGCCGGCTCTGTGGATGCCGCGCGGATGCAGGCCGCTGCCGGTGTCAGTGATTCGCCGGTGTGGAAGGAGGTCGTTGTTCCCGCCCGGCAGGCGTACTCCCACTCCGCTTCGGTGGGCAGGCAATAAACGCGACCCGCCGCCCGCTCGGCAGGCAGGGCCGAGAGCCGACGACAGAACTCGACCGCCTCTTCCCACGAAACCCGATCGACCGGATGGTTTGCGGTATCGAGCCCGGCAACGTCTCGTCGCCCCGGCCCGTCGGGAGCAAACCAGCTCGGATTCTCCCCCATCACCTGTTCGTACTGCGCCTGTGTGACTTCATGGACGCCCAGGTAGAAGGGACGCGAGATGATAACCCGATGCGCGGGTTTTTCGTTGTCGGCCGCTGCCGGGTCATCCGCAGCCGAGCCCATCAGGAACTCTCCCGCCGGAATTTTTACAAACCGCATACCGATGGAATTCGTCACCATCTCCGGCGACTCTTCGTTTCGCGCGGCGGTCGGGCGGCGGTCGCCTGCCGGTTCTCCCGCGCTGAGGGAGACCACCGCGAGCAAAGCCATCAAGAGCGCACACGCGGCCCGCCGCGACGAGGAAAAGGAGTGCACGAATCTTGTCATACAAGTTGACATCGGAGAATTTCTGCGGGGGAAGTTTGCGGTGTGGCAAGGAGGCTTCCGTCTCTGCCCGGCGATACGGTCAGGAGCCGAACACTTCGATGCGTTTCCGGAAATAACGAGTCAATGCATCGCTGTCCGTCAGAGGCAGCAATGCATTCCAGCCCCAGTCGGCAAGCGCGGCGGGCCAGCGGGAAAGACTCTTGGTCAGCTGCAGTGCGACGTCCACATCGTCCGGTGTGGTCAGATCCAGCGTGAACCAGACAGCAAACACGCAATCATCCTCGCCGACATCTGCAAACGCAACAAGCCCGGTGTGTGGACCGAACGCGAGAGTCCTTTTGCAGACGATGGATTGACTGCCGTACCCCGTCAGCACACGGTCAAATGCCGGCAGCGATGCCGGGATGCTCTCTACAAACTCCCCGCGCGAAATGCCGAGGGAAGAGAGGGGCGTCGGCGCAGCCGATCGAACCAAGACATCGTTCCACCCTTCGCCGTCGCGATGTTCATTCGAGAACGCTTCAATCTGCCGCATCTGTCGCAGGCAGAAGTCCGCATCGGCCGCGGCAACCAGCTCCAGCTGGCAGTAATCGTCCTCGTGAAAATAGACTTCGCGCATGGGTGTTCGCCTGGGGTTCCGACCGCGTGACGTTCGGTGAACCATGATACCAGACGAAGGGCATTGTCTGCGGGCCGTATCCGGGTATCCCGCCAATTCGTCGTTTCGCGATTTGACACCCCCGGAAGCTGACCTATGTTTCTGGTGTGCGAGAGACGCGGGTGAACGCAACCGTGTGAGCCAGGCCTGTTTCGCACAAGCGTAAAACCATGGCGCGGCAAGGCGAGCTGGGAGCTTCGAGGGGACCTTGCCGCGCCAGTTTTTCTTTTCACCGAGCAATCGGACGCTCGCCGCCATGTGAGGAAAGTGCTTCTCCATTCCGCGGTGATACTTCTTCCCCCCGGCGGGCGAGCCGGTTTCGAGCTGACGGAACAGAAGCGGACAATCGGGCCGCTGCTGCCGCTCGTGACTGAGATGGACGATGCCAACCACCCGCTTCCCCCTACTTGTCACGTTCGACCGTGGATCGTCTCCGCCGCATCGAAGCGCCGGGAAGAGACCGCAGGTCCGCGCCCGCTGGTTCCGCCGCTCTGCGAGCGGGGGACATTCTCCTTCGGCCGATGTCAGCCCACGCGCTTCGCCGCGACGCCGGGGCTTCACGCTTGTCGAATCGCTCACCGCGATTGCCGTGACGACCATCGCCGGTGCTGCTCTCCTGACTTCAGCGACCGCTGCCGTGCAGTCGAGCACCGAGCTTTCGCGGATGACGATTGCCCGCGGACTCGCTGAGCAGCTCATGGACGAAGTGGCCGGAACGCGATTTCCCGACGGTGTGACGCCGCGTGCTTCGCATTCGTTGCCGCGCGCGACGTTTGACGACGTTGACGATTTCGCGGGCTGGAGTGCTTCGCCTCCCGTGGATCGAAACGGCCGCGCCATCGGCACGGAGGGAATCGCCGGGACCGTCCCCTATCAGTCGCGGCCTGCATCGCTGCGGCCTGCGGCCTCGATCCTCAACCGCTACTCGCAGGAAATCCAGGTGGAGCGGGTCCAGCCGAACGGGACCAATGGCTGGACAGTTGTCTCCCAGCACACCCCCTATCGCCGCGTCACAGTCCGCGTGAAGTACACCGATGCCCGTTCAATTACGGCAACACTCGCGACGATTTCCCGCATCATCGCGGAAGTGAAGTATTCTCCCTGAGGAGGGATTTGCAGGCAGCTTTACCAGCGCCTGCCGGTGATTCCACACGACTGTGTCACTCTTCAATGATGAACTTCTGCTTCCCAACCTCTGCCGGCCTCGTCGGGCGGGGTTCGCCATGCGGACCGCGCGGGGCCCGAGCTGCGCGCAGGGGGAAGCCGAATGTCGCGGGTCAAGTCAGCGGATTCACGCTGCCGGAGCTGCTCCTGGCGGTCACGGTGACATCGTTCCTGTCGCTGGTGCTCGGCGGGCTGATCACCGCGATGCAGACCGCATGGGACCATACCCGGCATCTGGAAGCGGTCGAATCGCAGGCCCGGGCCTCGCTCGAACGCATCCGTTACATGGTCTCACAGGCGGGACTCTACCAGACCGGTTCGCAGCCGGTCCGTCCAGGAATCGCCGTCGTCAGCCGCACTGTCGGAGGAACCACAGTGCCCTGCGTGCTCGTCGTCTGGAGCGGCGGACGGCACGGAGGCATGGCGGCAAACGGTGTGCAGACCCGCCTGCCCCGCATCAATGAACTGGTGATCTACACCCCCGATCCGGCAGCCCCCACGCGACTGGTCGAAATCGTCGCACCGAATGTAACGACCTCGATCGACTTCAACGCATCCACCTTCGACAGCACAATCCTGACGTTGCTCGGCGGAAAACAGGTGCAGCTCGCCCCACTGTGCGACCGTCTCCGCACGAGCCTGCTCGCCTCGGGAACCTCGGGCACGGTCGGCAACATTCGCTTCGAGATTTTCGAGCGACCGACCGCCAGCGAAATTGCCGCGGTTTCTCCGGGCACGGTCGCGTGGAAGTCCCTGGTCTGGGCCGGCGGAGTCTGTTCGTCGGATTCAGGTTTGCGGCAGCTGACGCTCCGGACGGAGATGCTGCTGGAGACCCGCACCACGGCACCCGCGGCCACCAGTCCTTCGGCGACCGCTCTCCCCTTTTTCGGCTCTGCGAGTTACCGGTATGTCTATCAGCCGTAACAAGTCGCCGCATTCGCCGAGCCGGCCGCCCAGGGGCCGGCGATGGGGACGCTGCGCGCTGAGCAGGGCGTTTGCTTCAGCGTCGAGTCGTTCCGGGTTCTCGATGATGGTCGTGCTCGTGGCCCTCAGTGTGAGCGTCACGCTGACCTATGCGTTTCTGCAGACGCAGGCCGTCGCCGTGCAGATCAGCGCGAATGGCGAACATCGCGACCTCGCGCTGCAGGCGGCCCAGACCGGCGCTGCCGTCGCGATGCAGCAGATGCAGTCGCCTTCGTGGAGCGGCGTCTCCACCACTTCTTCCGGGACCCTCGGCAGTGCCGCCGGCGGAACGCTCTCCTACTCGATCGAGTACCTGCCCGACACCACGGCCAGCGATGCGCTGACGCGTGCCCTGCGCGTCCTCGTCCGCGTGACGGGACTCTGGACTTCGTCTCTCGAGGCAGCTCAGGTCGTGCAGCGGCAGGTGGAACTGCACATGCAGCTTCAGCCCCGCGCGCCGGGACGTGCGATTGTCACCGGCGACTCGGCGTCGGCCGTCGATGTCGCTCCCAATCCGGGAAACTACGATCAGCTTCAGGCACACGCCCTGGCGCTCACCGATACGGGAACGGCACTCACACTCGAGCCTGGTGAACGGATCGACGGGACGATGTGGCTTCGCGGAGATATCCGCCTGTTCCAGGATCCCGAATGGGACTCCCCGGTCCGCCGTTCGTTTCTTTCGGATGCCGGGGACCGGTTTGTCAGCGGCAGCGGGAGCAGCCGGGCCTGGTGGCACCCGCATCCGTTCGGAGGCGCTCTCACCTTTCGCTCGAGTCCTTCCTCAGCCACTCAGGACGATCTGTCGCGACTGCGCGCCAACTGGTCAACCTCGAGCTGGACTCCTGCGGTCCCTGCAGTTTCCACTTCCAGCTGGAAGAAGTATCGCCTCTATGAAGGGGGCTTTGAATATTCGGCGGCGGCCGTGAGTTCTACGTTGCAGAACGTCACGCTGCGGCCCAGCCTGAGCAATCCGCTCGGAATCTTCTATCGCAACGGCTCGGTGAACATCGGTGACGATGTCACCATCGAAGGAACACTGGTCGCCGAGAACCGCGTGACCATCTCCGGAGAAAATGTGCATCTCGGATGCACCAACTTCCGCGACAGTACGGGAGAACTGCGTCTCGCGAATGCGGACCTCTGGCCGCGCCTGCCGGCGATTGTCGCGAACGAGCTGGTCATCGACGCGGAAGCGGCAGTCACCATCGATGGGGCCGTGACACTCCAGAATGGAGTGACCGGAGCCGGCGCGACCTACGAACTGGTTTCGGCACTGGATTTGACGCTCACCGGCGCTGCGACCAGCCGACCGTTACGAGCGCCGCTTTCGGAAGTCCAGCTTCCCGGCTCGTTGAGCCTGTTGCTCCTCTCGGGAGACTGCCGCTATTCGATCTGGTTCCAGAACGGGACGAGCGGCCAGTGGTATCCGATCGAGTCGGTCGATGCGGTCAACCGGCGGCTCACCATCTGGGGAGAAGTGCGGCACGACTCGCCGACCAGCTTCAAGATTCATCGCACGCGTCAAAGTTTCGCCGACATCCGCGGCCCCGTGCTGGCCCGGTCGTGTCACCTGAACGGCCCGAGAGAGTGGAAACTGAACCGCTCCGGATGGAACACGCTCCATTCGCGCTGGCAGCAGACCAACCTGCTCCTGCTGTTGCAGCTCTCTTCTCCGGTGAACTTCACGACTTTTCTCGAAGCGCCCTCGGCCTTCTTCCTGCTCTTCTATTCGCCCTATACGCATACGACGTACGGACTCTCGCTGGAGCCGACGTTTCATCTCTCCCACCCGGGGGAGGTCCACTACCGCTTCGAGCCTCCGCTGTTTGCACCGTATCAGGGGACCGGCAACCTGGCCGGATACGCGGGATACCGCTGGAAGCTGCTCTCATGGAGGGAATTGCCATGAGAAACCGGCAGACCCTGCAGCACCGGGCCGGCGGAAAGATTCACCGGCGAGCCGCTCGCGGCCTCTCTCTCATCGAGATGATGATCGCCGTGACGATCGTCGGATTGCTCGCGGCGATTGTGGCGCCCTCGATGGGAACCGCACGGGTGCAGACTCTCGAAGCCGTCGCCCGCAAGCTGGCCGCCGATTGCAGCCTCGCTCGGCACGCGGCGATCCAGTACGGAACCGAGTGGACCGTGCAGTTCGATGTGACCCAGAACGCATACACACTGACGCACACGGGAACGGGCACCGTCCCGCCACTGAGGAATCCTGTCGCGGGGGCAATCGCGGCGGGAACCCCCTATCGCGTTGAGCTCGATGCGCTTGGAGCGGTCGGCTCCCGCACGAACGGAGTCCGTCTTGCGGGCGTCGCGCTTGCTTCCGGCGGACAGTCCGTGACGAGCGTCACCTTCGGCCCTCAGGGGGGAACCGGCCCGCAGCGGAGCGTCGACACGGTCATCTGGCTCATTCAGGGAACCGGCTCCGAGACGCGATATCTCCGGCTGACGATTTCCTGGGTCAGTGGCCAGGTCTGGGTCGATCGCCCGAGTGCCTTCATGACAGCGACCGATCGATCGACGCAACAGACACAACACATCAGTTGAACCAGCACGAAGCTTACCGCGAGAACATCTGACAGGCTTTCCGATGAACTGCTTCTCCTTCATGAGCCCGAAAACGTTGCCGATCGGACTGCATCTCGGCCCGCAGTCGGCGACCCTCGTGCAGCTTTCCGGTCCGCCGGACAACCTGCAACTCTATGCGAGCGCACACGGGGACTTTGACCTTGCCGAGGATGCGACTCCCGAACAGCAGGAGCAGGAAATCTCCGCGATGCTGCAGCGGCTTGTGGGCGAGCACCGCTTCAAGGGGCGGGAAGTCGTCACCTGCCTCGGTTCGCCGGAACTGTTCGTTCACAACGTCCGCCTGCCGAAGCTTCCGCCGGAAGAAGTCGCCAAGGCCGTGCTCTGGGAAGCGGAGGAGCGACTGCCGTTCCCCCTGGCCGAAGCCGAAGTCCGGCACCTGCTCGCCGGTGAGGTGCGGCAGGACGCGAGTACGAAGCAGGAAGTGATCCTGCTGGCGTGTCGCAATGAAATCATACAGCGACAGATTCAGGTGCTCGAACGCGCGGGGCTCGTCCCGGTGGGAATCGACGTCGAACCGTGTGCCCTGCTGCGTTCACTGTATCAGGGGAGAGGCGGCGACGATTGCCGCCGGGCTTACCTGCATCTCGGCGCCCGCGCGACGACGGTCGTCTTTGCGGAAGGGGACCAGATCCTCTTCCTCAAGTACATCGCGAGCGGCGGATATCACCTCGATACTTCGGTTTCGCGGCACTTGCGACTGCCGCTGCGGGAAGCGGCGCGGATGCGGGCGGTCGTGAACGCCGCCGATGAGCTCGACAAGAACGATGAGGTTCACCGGACCATCATCGAGGCGATCCGCCATCCGCTGGAAGCGCTCAGTGCCGAGATTGAACTCTGCCTGCGCTATCAGAAAGTCACCTTCCGCGGCCGCCCGGTGGAGAAGATCGTCGTTGCCGGCGAAGAGGCGAGCCCCTGGCTGGTCCACTTTCTGGAAGGACGGCTGGGAGCCCCCTGCGAAATGGGGAACCCCTTCCGCGGAGTGACGCACCAGGTTCCGCGAACACTGAGCGACCGTCCCGGCCGGTGGGCCACCGCGGTCGGCCTGTCACTGAGATCAACAGCGGTCTAACCGCCTCCACACAGGCAGTTATCCATTTGCCCGGAATGAGCCCGGAGAGTGCATGGTGATGAACCGGGATTCAGGAACCGGTTGAAACGCATCGCGGCGACGATTGCCGCGGACTGACGATACTTTTTCAGATCGTGCCGCTATGGCTGTGCAGAACATTGATTTCCTTCCGATCGCCTACCGCGAGGGGCGACTGCTTCGCCGCAAGCAGTTGTGGAGGCGCGGCGTGCTCCTGGTCTTCCTGGCGTGCATCATCGCCGGGACCATCGAGCAGCGGCGGGCACGCATTCGACTTGAGGCAACCCGCGACCGTCTCCAGGAGGAAGCAGGCCGCATGACGGCCCAACTCGAGAACCCCGAGTCGCTGCGAAAGCAGATTCAGGAACTCGATGCACGGGCCAACCTGCTCACCTTTCTGCAGGTGCGCGTCCCCCCGACACGCGTGCTGGCCGCGCTGACGAACCCGCTCCCTCCCTTCGTGACGCTGAACGAAGTGAGTCTCAAGAACGAAACAGTCACGGTTCTCGCCGTTCCGGGAGAACTTCCGCCTGCGGCCGCGGCAAAGACCGTGACGAATCCGCATCAGGCCGACCTGCAACGACTCGTCGATCAGGCGAAGTCGAGCGAGCTGGTCGTGACCGTCAGCGGCATCGCGCCCGACGATGTGGCGATCGCCCGGTATCTCGCCGCCCTGCAGGATCAGAAGCTCTTTCGCGAGGTCAAGCTGCTCTACACGGACGAGCACACGCTGCTGGAACACCCGCGACGTCGGTTTGGCCTGCGGCTGACCCTGCGCCGGCCGGCGAAAGTCGCCCCCGCGGAGACTCCCGCCACTCCTGCCGGGGGCAGGCCGGTTTCCCGTTCTCTCTCGCCCGGGGCGAAGGAAGTCTCGTCTGCTCCGGCTCGGCCGTTTCCGGCACTGGCGAACAGAGGAGCCCGCACATGAACGACGTCATTCGCCGCAATACTGCTCTGACGGTGGCCGGGCTGTCGGTGACGGCGGCCGTATTCATCTTTGCGATCTTCCTGCCCGGCAAGCGGGCCAGCCAGCAGGTACACGACGAGATTGCGCAGGCGGAAGCCGCCATCCGGAACATTCCCAACCGTCTCGCGGAGATCGAGTCACTCCGCCGCGACATTCGCCGCCGGCAGGAGTACCTCGAAGCGGCCGCGGAGTGTATGCCGTCGCATCCGCATCTGCATGAAGTCCTGCATCACGTTTCCGCCCTGGCGAAGCAGGCGGAGTTCCAGGTGACGCGGCTGGAACCCTTGCCGCCCGTGAAGCACGAGAGCTTTCAGGAGTTCGCGTTCCGCCTCAGTGGCCGGGGGAGCTTTCACGGCCTGACGCGCTTCACCTACTCCCTGGAGCAGCAGAGCCGCCTCTTTCACGTGAAAGAATTCAGGATAACCAGAGAATCCAGAGAACCTGCTGCGACTGCAGAAGGCGACATTTACTTTTCTGTTTATTCCGGCCACGAGAACCTCGCGGATTCCACCGAAATTAGAAGGAGCGTCGAGGGGATCGTTGCCGATAGAAAAACTCAATGACAGCGCATGCCGTCGCCTGGCCAGCTTTTTTCCGCAGCCGTTGAGCTGCGGAGAGAGTCGCCGGATACGTGCGGAACGGTGAGGAGTGTGGAACGGTGAGACTGCAGGCATTTTCCGATCAGTTGATGCGGGACCTGAAAGCGAGCTGGCAAAAGACCGCTCTGCTGATGGTGCTCCTGCTCGTTGGGTTGTGCTTCTGGTTGCCCCCTCTGTTCCGCCTCATGTCGGGAGGGACGGGCCCCACGCCGACCGTGGCCGTGGTGGCCACGCCGACGGTGTCGGTCGCGTCTCCGGTTTCGGCTGCTGCGCCGGCTGCTGTATCGGCAGCTCCGTCGGTCCCCGAATGGCAACAGCGGGTGGCGGTGCTGGAGAGCGATCCCCTCGTGCAGTCAGTCGAAGTTTCCGCATTCCGGGGCAACCCCTTCCAGCTGGACTGGAATCAGTTTTCCCCTCCGGTGCTCTTCGAGGACGACCGCGACAGTGACGTGGAAACACGGCGGCGGACGGCATCGGCCGCTCCGGCGCGTCTTCCCTCCGGCCTCGTGCTGAAGAGCACCATCATCGGCCTGAACAAGCGGGCGGCACTCATCAACTCCCGGCTCTATCACGAAGGCCGCGAGGTGAACATCAACGGCGACGTTTACCTGCTCAAGGCGGTCATGCCGCGCAAGGTTGTCCTCAGCCGCGGGGACAATGTCTTCGAACTCGAAATCCCCCGCGGAATCGACAACGGCAACTTCGAGCTTCAGTCGGCAGGCCCCTAACGGCGGTCGTCGCTTCTGACGATTCTCCGCTGGCAAGGATGACAGGCGGATCTCATGAACGACTCGTTTCGTACGGCCTTCCGGGTGATGTGCCTGAGCCTCGTGCTCGCGCTCTGCGTCGCCACCTTTGCGCTCTCCGACGGCCTGCTGAATGAAGGGGGCGTCAGCCTCGCCTTCAACAATGTCCCCGCGCGAATCCAGCACCCGCTGTATGGGGCGCGCCCGGTCCGGCAGCTGGCCTCTGCCCAGAAACCGCACAGCGGTCAACCGTCTCCCGCGAATCGCGCCCCCGTCGCGCGCCGCCCCGCCGCGAACACACCGGTTGCCGTCGCCTCACGCGAGGCGGTGGACCGTGCTGACGACGAACACAGTCTGGATGAGTCACCGCGTGCGCGCCCGGCGTCGCCGCACGTGCAAACGGTTCGACGCGAGCGGGTGCTCCGCGAGCCGGCCGAACCGGAACCGAACACCCGCCGAACCGCTGCCCGGACACCCGCGCGGGAGCAGGCGGCCGCGACTCCGCGCAGGTCGACGGGGCCCCGCTTTGCCGGTGTCGAACTGAGCCCCGCAATCGAACCGCAGGAAGAACCCGCGCTCGAAGCCGAGAACGCGCCCGAAGTGCGCATCGGCCGCGTCACGCCGCTCGACGTCAGTCCGCTCCCCCAGCAACCGCGGACGCAACAGCAGATCCCCGTGATCGATCCGACTCCGCTGATCGAGGCGCGCCTGATCCGGTTGCAGGAGCAACTTGAGGAACTGGCCCGCGTCGACCGTACGTCCGAACAGTTGCGGCGGACGACGCAGCTTATCGCGCAGGTGCAGCAGGAATCGCAGCTCCAGCAGCTGGAACGTGCGCTGCAGTTGCTTCAGAAGCTTGAAACGGAGGCCGCCGCACCGAGACTCCCCACGGCCGCACCGGCGGCAGCGACACCGGCAGCGCCGCTCGCGGCCCCCGGGCCCGCCGCAGCGACCGCTGCACCCGCTTCCACGCCGCAGGCCGAACGGGAATCCGGACCAGCTCCCGAGCCGTTGCTCAAAGCCGAGCCGGCAACGACCTCCGCCGATGGGGCCGAGCGGTTCTCGCTGCAGATCAAGGATGCCGAGATCACCCAGGTGCTCGACATGCTCGGGCAGCTGGCGGGGATGAACATCATTGCGACGCGCAACGTCGCGGGCAAAGTCACGGCGAACCTGCATGACGTCACGATCGAGCAGGCGCTGCACGCGGTCCTGAAAGCCGGCGGGCAGACCTTCGAGCGGGATGGCGATCTGATCTTCGTGATGAGTGCCGAGGAAGCACAGGCCCGCAAGGCGCTCAACCGCCGCGTCGTCACCAAGCTCTACCGTCCGTATTACATCAGTGCCAAGGATCTGCAGGCGCTGCTGCTGCCGCTGCTGACGCCGACCATCGGCAAGCTCACCCTCACCGAAGCGAACGAGATCGGCCTGACGGTCGACAATCAGGTCGCCGGGGGAGATCACCTGGCGCAGCAGGATGCGGTGATCGTCCAGGACTATCCCGAGATACTTGAGGAGGTCGATCGGCTCATTGCCGAGATGGACGTTCCCCCCGCGCAGGTCGTCATCGAGGCGATGATCCTGCGCGTGCGACTGACCGACACGATGGCTTTCGGCGTCAACTTTGCCCTGCTCAACAGCGGCAACAACCAGTTGTTTGTCTCGGGGAACGGCCAGGTGCTCGAAAGCTCGACCGGGTTTCCCGGCACTCCGGGAGCCGAGATCGTTCCGCCGCTCGGGCAGTTCGTCGCGAATACGGCGGGTCTGAAGTATGGCCTGATTCGCGGCGATGTGGCGATGTTCATCGACGCCCTCGAAACACTGGCCGATACCGAACTGATCGCGACCCCGCAGTTGCGGGCGCTCAACAAGCAGAAGGCCGAGCTGATCATCGGCCAGAAGCTGAGCTACAAGACGCTGGCCTTCAACGGCAATCAGACCGTGGAGAACGTCAACTTTCAGGATGCGGGAACCAAGCTGATTCTGCGGCCCTTTATCGCTCCGGATGGTTTGGTCCGCATGGAGGTGCATCCCGAGCGGAGTTCGGCTGTGATCAACGCCGTCACCGGCTTGCCGGATCTTTCGACCACCGAAGTCACGACGAACATCATGGTCCGGGATGGGATGACCGCGGTGATCGGGGGACTTATCGAAGAAGAGATGACCGAATCACAGCAGCGGATTCCCTTCCTCGGCGCGCTGCCGGTCGTCGGTCCCGCATTTCGCAATCGCACGGAATCGATCGATCGCACCGAACTGATTGTGCTGATCACTCCGCGCATTGTCCGCGAACTGGATTCGGCCATCGAAGGCGAAGCGGCGAAGTTCGAGAACGAACGCCGCGCGGAATACTTCCGCGATCAGCTCTCGCCGATCAACCGGCGGAACATGTCGCGGATGCAGTTGGAACGGGCCCGGCGCTGTTTCGAGAAGGGGCAGTACGATCGCGCCCTGCGGCACATCCAGCACGCACTGCACTACAATCCCAACGACCGGGAGATCCTCGCGTTCCGCGACCGTGTCGAGGCCACCATGCGGAAGAAACAGCGAAGCTGGTTCCGTCTGCCGGGAATGTCGGACCCGCCGGTCGAGACAACGGCGGAACCCGTCCCTGACGCAGTGCCGCCGGAGCCGCTGCCGCCGCCGGCCTAGAATAGGCTATAGACTACAGGCTGTAGGCTTTAGGAGCTTTGCGGTAGCGCGGAACGCAGATTGTGCGCGACTATTTATGATGGACGGTTTCCAGGTGAATCGTTCTGCTGCGTGACGTGGCGTGCTCCACATCCGTATACGTGTCGGGTTAGATGTAACGTGATATCACATCTGACCTGACATCGCATATAACGACCTGACGTTTAGCCGCGTCCCATCGGGACGCGTGCACTCGAGGTCCAACTCCAGTGTGCCGTGTCCACCCGGCACGCCGCTCAATGCGGGGCAGCCGCGAATCTTCACTTCGAATTTCCCGGGACGTCGACGGCCGCATTGCCGGGGAGTGCTATGTCCCCCGATAGTACTGCGGGCTCATTCACTGTCCTCCGGCGTGGCACGGAAATCACCAGCCACTGCCGTCCGCGGGCACGAGGAGAAGGGCTCTTGCCCGCAAATTCCCTACAAGCCGCAACCATCCTGCCTGAAGCCTGAAGTCTGGAGCCTGTAGCCCAGACCGTGGCCCGACGCTGCGGGATGGGCCAGTCACGCCGACATTCACATTCACGCGAGTCGCAACAACATTACAGGCCCCGCAGCCTCATGTTGCCCTTTGTGACCACTGATTGAGGCAGGAACGCAACACGCCGTTGGACAGTGGCTGGGTTGTGACCTAGGTTTACCACGGCAGGACCGCTGCGTTACCGGCGGTCTCTGATCCGATGTCTAACGATTTCACACCCTTTTCCATCGATCTGTGATGAAGGACCTGCTTCCCAGTTGGTGGCCCGTCATGCTGCCTGTTATCAGCAGCGGAGCCATCGTTGGTTGTGCCGCGCTGCTGATGCTCGGGCCCTGGGCAGGCGTGTTTGCATTCGTCGCATGTGCCGCGACAGCGGTCTCGATCTTCGCAACGGTTCTGCGGCAGGAACGCATCGCGCTGGCCAAGCTCCGCAACCCGGAACTGCGGCACTCGCCGCGTCACCATGCGGGAATCTATCAATCGTTCTTCAATGAGGTTCTCCGCCACATCGATCAACTGGAAGCCGGAACGCGCGAGGCCCTGTCGGCGAAAACGCAGACCGCCGCCCTGCTGCACGTGCGGCAACGCCAGGCCCAGCGTCTGGAATCGGCCTTCGTCAGCCTCGCTGAGCCGCTGCTGATTACCGATGCCTGCGACGAGATCATTTTCTGCAATCCTGCGGCGGCACAGCTTTGGCCCCAGGGAGAAGAAACGGCACTTACCGGCAGCGGAGACTCTCTTCCCGAGCTGGCGCAGATTCCCGCACTACGCGACCTCGTTACCGAAGCCCGGTCGAAATCCACCCGCAGCCGCTCGGTCGAATTTGAACTTCCGGTCGGAACCGGTGCCCCGCGGGCATTTCGCGCGACGGCCACCAACATCATCGACAGCGATCAGGACTCGGTCGGCACGGTTGTCGTGCTGCAGGACTTGAGCCGCGAGAATGCCGAGAAGGCACGGCACGCCGAGTTCGTCTCGTCGGCCTCTCACGAGCTGAAAACGCCGCTCGCCAGCATGCGCGCCTTTGTCGAGATGCTCATCGACGGCGACGTCACCGAACACGAAGAGCAGGTCGAGCTCTACGGATTCCTTGAAGTGCAGATCGACCGACTCACACGGCTGATCAACAACATGCTCAACCTCGCCCGCATCGAAAGCGGGGTGATCAAGGTGCAGCGGCAGGACTGCGGCCTGAATGAGGTTCTGCAGCATTCACTGGAAACCGTGCAACCCATGGCTGAAGAGAAAGGCATCTCGCTCATTTCCGAGTTGAGCGAGCTGTACCTGCCGGTGTTTGTCGACCCCGATCTGTTCGGCCAGGCGATTATCAACCTGTTGTCGAACGCTGTGAAATACACCCCGACGCAGGGGACCGTTCGCCTGCGGAGCCGGATGCTCGAAGAAGAAGCCGTCATCGAGGTTCGGGACAGCGGGATGGGGATTCCCGCCGAGTCGCTGCCCCACTTGTTCGAGCGGTTCTATCGCGTGCCCGAAAATAACGGTGCCGCGGCGGGAACGGGACTGGGGTTGTCGCTGGTGCATTACATTGTGACGGCCGTCCATAACGGACGAATCACCGTCGACTCAAAGGTCAACGAAGGAAGTTGCTTCTCCGTCTTCATACCCCTGGGACATCGGCAACTTCGCCGGAAGAAACAGGAACCCCTCTCCTGCACGGCATAAGTCGCAGCAGGCACATCGGCACTCCGAATCCCCCGGAGTTTTTCTTAGGACGAGGATCTGTGATGAATGACACCGCACGTCGAGTGCTCCTGTGTGATGATGAAGTTCACATCCTGCGTGCCGCCAGCATGAAGCTTTCGCGCGCCGGACTTCAGATTGAGACCGCCAGCGACGGCCAGATGGCGTGGGAGATGATCCAGAACAATCCGCCGCACCTGCTGGTGACCGACTACCAGATGCCGCGGATGAACGGGCTCGAACTCTGCCGGAAGATTCGCGGCTGGGAGACCACTCGCAACCTGCCGATCGTGCTGTTGAGTGCCAAGGGTTACGAATTCGACTGGGACGAACTGGCGCTCGAACTGTGGCTGACAAAGGTCATGGTCAAGCCGTTCAGCCCGCGTGAGCTGCTGCTCACCGCGCAGCAGGCGCTGGGGCTGATTGAACAGACGAACTGAAGGGCGTCGCGCTTCTCCTTTGCCGCCGTGTCGAAAACCCATCAGGGATCCTGGAGCCCAGGCTCATCGAGCCGCGTGAGTTTGTCCATCCGGGAAGCAGGAAGTTCAGATGTCCTGGCCGCCTTGGGATGATCGAAAGCTATGCGAGACCTGTCCGCTTTCATTCCTGCCTGGTTGCCGCCGCTGATCGTGGCGTCGCTTGCGCCACTCTCGCTGCATCTGGGGGAGCGGTGGAGCTGGACCCCGGGAGCGGTGCCGCTGGTGTTGTTATCGCTGCCCGTGGTGATTGCGGCACTGGGAGTCAGGACGTGGCCCGCCATGGGGACGATCCTTCCAGCCGCCGCGCTCTGCCTCGCGGACGCGGCACTTCGCGGCGCGGCGGAACCTCACCGCTGGCAGTTCGCGACGCTGGCCGGGACCGCGCTTCTCGGAATGGGCGGATTCATCCTGATGATGAACCAGCAACTTCGGCATCAGCTCCGACAACTCCAGCCGCGGAACAGGGATGACTCAGGATATCTGGCCGAACATAGTCGTGCCTGGCGAAATGCGGATCGAACATCGGCTGTGCAGGAAGACTCTGCGAATCTTAGCGACGAAGAGAATGTCAGCGCACCGCTCCTGCGGGCGCTTCAGGATCTTAGTCGTCGGCTCTCCAGCGACCTCGATCTGGAATCACTGATTCCCACGATCGGCGGGATTGCGGAGCAAGTCCTTCGATGCGGCCGTTGTCAGGTCTACCTCTGGGATTCGCGGACATACACATTGAAGCGGGCGATCCCCGGTAGTTATCGTGGGGAAGAGAATTCTGTGCCAGGCCCGCTTCGCGGAATGACCGGCTGGGTGATTTCCGAGCGGCGTCTCCTGACGCGGGCCGATGTGCACCAGAACAGCACGCTGCGGTCGCTGCTGGACGCGGAAGCTGATCCCCCCGAAGCGGTGGCCCCTTTGCTGGTTGGCGGAGAACTGCTCGGGTTGATCGTGTTGCACGACCGGGCCACGCCTTCATCCCACTTTGACAGGCTGTTGCACGTCGTAGCGAATCTGTCGGCCCTGACACTCAAGAACGCGCAGCTCTATCGACGGATTGAAGAGATGTCGCGGCGGGACGGGCTGACCGGCCTGTTGAATCATACAAGTTTTCATGAAAAGCTGCTGAGCCTCGCCCGCGAAGCCGATGAACTGGCGCGGCCGGTCACCGTCGTGATCGGCAAGGTCGATCAGTTCAAGAGGTTCAACGAGGCGCACGGACACCAGGCGGGGGACACCGTCCTGGCAGAAGTGGCAAGATGCTGGCAAGCGGTACTGCCGGAGTCGGCAGTGATCGCTCGCTATGGCGATGACGAGTTCATCGCGGCTCTTCCGGGCAACGAGACACTCCGCGGATACGAACTTGCCGAGTTGCTGCGACAGCATCTGGAGCAGTTTCCGCTGATGTTCGAGGGGAACGAGCTGAAAGTGACGGCGAGCTTCGGCATCGCCGAGTATCGTCGGCACGCCCGCTCACTGGAAGAAGTGGTCCGGCTGGCTGAGGGAGCACTCGACAAGGCGGGACAGCAGGGGGGCAACTGCGTTGCCGCGCATAGTGACATCAATCTGCCGCCCCACCTGCCGCGTTCGTGAGCGAACCGTCAAGAGCCGGAAACTAATAGCGAATAAAGCAAGTGGAGTCGCAACGGGGCAGAGCTGGCGCGAATACCATGAGGCTTGGTCCGAGGACCAGAGGACGAAGATGCAACTGACAACAGAAACATTCGGACGGGTGACAGTCATACATACGCCGGACGAGCTGACGTCCGAAACTGCCGCCGACTTTCTGCTGGCGATTGACGACCTGATGACCCAGGGACACATCGACCTTGTCCTCGAAATGGACCGCAGCGAAGTCTACGACAGCGAGGGATTAACCGCCTTGCTTGATCTTCAGGACCACCTGCACGAGCGGGGCGGGGATGTGAAGATCAGCGGGCTGGCCGACCCGGGCCGGAAGATCTTCGAACTGACCCGGCTCAATCAGCGGTTCGACATCTTCGAATCGGTCATCGATGCCGTCGCCAGCTTCCGCTGATTGCCTGCCGGCCTGCACGGGCCTCGCGACAGGATTCGCCTTCAACGACACGCCTGAGACACAACTTCTGCTTCCATGTCGAATCCCCTCCTCGAACCCAAACTGCGACTTGGCGATCTGCTCGTCAAACGTGGCTATCTGACTCCGGAGAAGCTGGAAGCAGCTCTCAGCGAGCAGTTTGATGGCCAGGGAGAGAAGTTGCTGGGGGAGTTGCTGCTCGAACGGGAGTACTGCACCGAGGAACAGCTGCTCGAATGTCTCGCCGTCGAGTTCGGCGTGCCGTATGTCCGTCTCGACAGCCGGCTGTTCGACCCGAAGATGTTCGAGCTCATCCCGCGTGAGTTCATCGAGAAGCATACGGTGCTGCCGCTGTTTCGCGTCCGCAACGTGCTGACGATCGCGCTTGCCGAGCCGACGAACGTCTTCCTGATCGATCAGTTGCGGGACATCGTCCGCTGCGAAGTGCAGATTGCGATTGCGAGCGCCAAAGACATCCGCCGGATGGTGCAGACCTACATGCCCAACACGCGGGTGTTCGTGATCGATGACATCATCGACGATGCGAACGGCGACGCGGTCGAGCTGATCGAGGAATCGATCGCGGACATCGGGGCGGCGGTCGATTTCGCCGGGCAGAGCCCGATCATCCGGCTGGTGAACTATGTCCTCTATAACGCCGTGAAAGAAGGCGCGAGCGACATTCATATCGAGCCGACGGAGCGGCAGCTGCGGATTCGCTACCGCGTGGACGGCGCTCTGCACATGGCGCTCGAACCGCCGGTGCACCTGGCGCCCGCCGTCGCGTCGCGCATCAAGATCATGGCGAACCTCGACATCAGCGAGCGGCGGCTTCCCCAGGACGGGCGGATCCACGTCATGATGGAAGGCCGCCCCATCGACCTGCGGGTGAGCACGCTTCCCCTGACCTATGGCGAAAAGGTTGTCATCCGGATCCTCGACAACCAGAACGTCCAGGTGATGATCTCGCAACTGGGCTTCAGCCAGGAGGTGCTCGAACAGTTCCAGGCGCAGCTTCAGCTTCCCAACGGCATCGCGCTGGTGACCGGCCCCACGGGGAGCGGCAAGAGTACGACGCTGTATGCAGCGCTGAATTCCGTCAGCTCGATCGACAAGAACGTCTGCACGGTCGAGGATCCGGTGGAGTTCCAGCTGCCGCTGATCAACCAGTTCCAGGTGCAGGAGAAAATCGGTCTGGACTTCGCCACGGTGCTCCGCAGCCTGCTCCGCCAGGACCCGGACGTCATCATGGTCGGCGAGATTCGCGACCAGGAGACGGCCCGTATCGCCATCCAGGCCGCACTCACCGGGCACCTCGTCTTCAGCACCTTGCACACGAACGACGCCTGCAGCGCGATCACCCGCCTGATCAACATGGGCGTCGAAGGCTACCTGATCGGCGCGGCCCTGAACATGGTTCTCGCCCAGCGGCTGTGTCGGCGTGTCTGCCCGAAATGCAAGAAAGCCTACGAGCCTCCCAAGGCCATGCAGCTGGCCATGGAGCGAATGGGGATCGAGGTCAGCGAATACTATCGCGGCACCGGCTGCAAGAACTGTCGCAACACCGGCTTCGCCGGCCGCATCGCGATTCACGAAATCCTTGTCGTCGATGATGCGCTGCGCGAGATCATCACGACGAACCCGACCCTCTCGGCAATTCGGCAGCACGCGCAGGAAGCGGGAATGCTCACGCTCCGCTATGACGGCCTGCGAAAGGTCAAGGAAGGCATGACCACGCTCGAAGAGGTCTTCCGCGTCAGTGACGAGGCGTGGGTGCCCAGGCATGTGCTCCGCAGGAACGCCGCCGATCCGCGCCGCCGGTCACGTGCGGAAGCGGCCGAACAACCCTGATCGTTTCGGTCCTGCCGCGGCTTCCCTCCTCTGCGACGATTCACCGATACTCCCCCTGGAACGTGCTTCGATGGACATGAAAACTCTGCTGCGGGACGCGGTCGACAGCGGTGCGTCCGACATTCTCCTGGCGACCGGCGCGCCGCCGATGTTCCGCATCCGGGGGGATCTCGAACCGGCCCATCTCGAACCGCTGACGCCGCACACCGTCGAACAGCTTTGTCGGCAGGTGCTCAATGCAGAGCAGGTCGCGACGCTGGAAAGCGAAAAGGATGTCGACTTCTCGATCGCGGTCCCGGGACTCGGCCGCTTCCGCTTCAACGTCCACATGCAACGGGGAAGTTACGCGGCGGCCATCCGCTACATTCCTTCGCAGACACCCGATTTCTACAGCCTCGGACTGCCTCCGGCGATTGAAGACCTGACCCGTCTTCAGCAGGGGCTGGTCCTCGTGACCGGACAGACGGGGAGCGGCAAGAGCACCACGCTTGCCGCGATGATCGAGCACATCAATCAGCGTGATGCGAAACACATCATCACCCTCGAAGACCCGATCGAATACCAGTTCGCGCACGGCAAGTCGCTCGTCGAGCAGCGTGAGATCGGCACCGACTGCCCGAGCTTCGCCTCGGGACTCAAGCACGTACTGCGACAGGATCCCGATGTGATCCTTGTGGGCGAGCTTCGCGATCTCGAAACGATCCGCACCGCGTTGCAGGCGGCGGAAACGGGGCATCTCGTCTTCGCCACGCTGCATTCGTCGAGCGCAGCGGGAACGATCGACCGCATCCTCGAAGTCTTCCCGGCCCAAGAGCAGGCGCAGATCCGCACTCATCTGGCAGAGTGTCTGAAGGCCGTCATCACACAGCGGCTGCTGAGCCCGAGTGCAGGCCGCCGCGCTGTCGCCGCCGAGGTGCTGATCATGACCCGCCCGATCCAGACGAGCATACGTGAAGGGACGACGCACCTGATCCCGGGGATGATCGCCACCGGCCGCCGCGCGGGAATGCAGACGCTCGAACAGGCCCTTCGCGAGCTGGTCCTGAATGGCCGGGCGCTTCCGGAGGATGTCGAAGAGCATCTGGAGGAACTGAGCCGGGCAGGTGCCTGAGATATCAGTTCGTGAGAGACCGAGAGCTACTGCAGTCGAGACAAAGCCATGCGATTCACCTACCAGGCCCGTGACGCCGGCAGCCGCATCCGCGAAGGCGAAGTGGAAGCGCTTTCGAGTGACGAAGCGACGCGGAAGCTCCGCCAGGAGGGGTTGTATCTGCTCGCTCTCGATGAAGTGAAAACAGAGGCCGCCTCCGCCGGTCTCGGGCTGCTGCAGAAAAGGATCAAACGTTCCGACATCATCTATCTGACCAGCCAGCTGGCCATCATGATCGATGCCGGGATCTCCGTCTCGACGGCCCTTGAAGGGCTGGCACGACAATCCGAGAATCCGCGGCTCCGCGCGCTCCTCGAACAACTCAAGGAAGACGTGGAAGGGGGCGAGACGTTCTCGGCGGCTCTCGAAAAGTTTCCGCGACAGTTCGACAAAACGTACGTCAACCTCGTCAAGGCCAGCGAGGCAAGCGGCATGCTGGCCCGCATGCTCGACCGTATCGCCACACAGTCGCGGACCGAACTGGAGACCCGGCAACAAGTCAAAGGGGCGTTGATGTACCCGGTCGCGATGCTGCTGATGTGCATCGGCGTCAGCATCTTCCTGCTGACCTACGTGTTTCCGAAGATTACACCGATGTTCGCGTCAAAAGGCCTGGACCTGCCGCTCCCCACCAAGGTCATGATGACCCTTTCTGACGCCTTGATCCATTCGTGGTACGTGTTCGTGATTGCCGCGGCAATCATCGCCGCTGGAGTCTGCTATGTGCGACGACAGCGGTGGGGCCGGCTCGCTTTCGACTGGATGTGGCTCAATTTGCCTATCCTGGGAGAAGTCGTCCGGAAGGTCACGATCAGCCGCAACCTGCGGACGCTCGCCACCACCATTACCGCGGGCGTCCCGATGCTCGAAGCGCTGGAACTGAGTGCCAGCGTGTCGAACAATCTGCTCTATGAGGAAACCTGGAGCGATGTCGCCGAGCGCGTCACCGCCGGCCAGCAGATTCACGAAGCGCTCGAAGGTAACAAGCTTTTCCCCGCGACGATCCTGCAGATGATCTCGTCGGGCGAAAGCACGGGAAAACTCGGGCAGGTGCTGACAAAAGTCAGCGACTATTACGACCGCGAAGTCGCCACGACGATCAAGTCCGCCACCAGCCTGCTCGAACCGATCATGATCGCCTCGATGGGAACAATCATCGGCACCATCGCACTGGCGATGCTCCTGCCGATCTTCACCCTCAGCAGCCACGTCGGCTGAGAGAGCCCCCACCTCAACGGTCCGCCCCGCGATCGTCCCGCACACCCGTTGCACTCACGGTCGCACAAACCCCGAACGGTGTCGCAAGCGACGCCGGCCGCGCGACCGTACCCAAAGCCTGAAGTCTGCAGCCTATAGCCTACCTCAGTCCTCCGTCAGCAGGACCTTGTAGTTGCCGCGGCTGGCGTCGTGTTCCAGCTCGATATAGCCTTCCTTCTCGCAGTCCTTGAGCAAATCCCAGAAGCTGCGGTAGCCGTAGTATTCTTCATTGAAGCCGGGGTAGACACGGCGGATTGCCTGCTTGATCAGCGAGCCCCACAGCGGGTCGTAATCGAACTCGAGCGAGCGGATAATCTCCATCACCCGCTCGATCGCCTCCTGCTTCTTGTCGGCGGTCTTGTCGGTTTCCTTGCTGGCGACCTTCTTCTTGGTCGGCTTCGGTTTCTGCGCGACGCGGATCAGGTCGTCGTAATAGATGAACTCGTCGCAGTTCGCGATCAGCAGGTCGGATGTCGAACTCTTCACGCCACAGCCGATCACCCGTTTCTCATTCTCCTTGAGCTTCGAAACGAGCGGCGAAAAGTCGCTGTCGCCCGAGAGCAGGGCGAAGGTGTCGATGTGCGATTTGCCGTAGCAGAGGTCCATCGCATCGACCACCATGCGGATGTCGGCACTGTTCTTGCCGCTCATCTTGCTCTGCGGGATGTCGATCAGCTCGATGCCGTGACTGTGAAATTCGCGGACCGCGTTGCGGTAATGGCTCCAGTCGCAATAAGCCCGCTTGAAGACAATCCGCCCCTTTTCCAGCAGCCGTTTGAGGACCAGTTCTATCTGGAACTCGCCGGCGGATTTCATGTCCCGCACGCCGAGGGCGAGGTTCTCGAAATCGACGAACACGGCGATCAGGGGTTCGGCGGACGACATACCGGCTCCATTGGACAACGAGGGATCTCCCGAGTGAATTGTCACGGACCGCCGCGGCACCTCGACTTCAAGGGGCGCATCAGGTCTCCACTCCTCACGGCGAGGAGCGGTGTTCGCATTTCCGGCGATCAGCTTTGACGCAGCCAGCGGGCCGCGTCCTTTGCAAAATAGGTCAGAATCATATCGGCCCCGGCCCGTTTGATCGATGTCAATATTTCCAGGGCGATTCGCTGTTCGTCGATCCAGCCATTCGCGGCGGCCGCCTTGACCATCGCGAACTCGCCGCTCACGTTATACGCCGCCAGCGGAACTTCCGGGTGCGCATCCTTCACCCGGCGGATGATGTCGAGATAGCTGAGCGCCGGCTTGACCATCAGCATGTCGGCCCCCTCGGCGAGATCGAGGGCGACTTCCCGCAGCGCCTCGGCACCGTTGGCGGGATCCATCTGATAAGTCCGGCGGTCGCCGAACTGCGGCGCACTCTCCGCCGCTTCCCGGAAGGGACCGTAAAAGCCGGAGCAGTACTTGGCCGCATAGCTGAGAATCGGGATGTGTGAAAATCCCGCCGCATCGAGACCGCCGCGCAATGCGGCAATCATGCCGTCCATCATGCCGCTCGGCGCGATCACATCGGCTCCGGCCTGGGCATGGCTGACCGCTTCTTTGACGAGAATCTCGAGCGTCGCGTCGTTGTCGACGTCGACCCGGCCGTGTTTGTCGCTGATGATCCCGCAGTGCCCGTGATCGGTGAACTCGCAAAAGCAGACGTCGGTCATCACCAGCAGATTCGAGCCGGCCGCCTTAAGCGCCCGCACCGCCCGCTGGATGATTCCCTGCTCCGAATATGCGTCGCTGCCGACGGCATCCTTGTGCTCGGGAATCCCGAAGAGAATCACCGACGGAATGCCCAGTTCTTCGACTTCTTTCGCCTCCTCCACAAGCTGCTCGACCGTGAGCTGCGCATGCCCCGGCATCGACTTGATCGGAATCCGCTCTCCCTCACCATGACGGACAAAGAGCGGCAGGATGAAGTCGTCGGGGGACAGGTGCGTCTCGCGCACCATGTCCCGGAGTTTGGGATGCGTACGCAGCCGCCGCATGCGGACGGACGGAAAACCGGACGAAGAGGGAGCAGGAGACATCGCGGGACTCAATCGCTCAGGAGAAAGATTCTACAGTTGTCGGTAAGCGGCATTCGCGGCGGCGACACCGGCGCCGGCATCGACTTTCAGGCCCTGATCGGTGAGGCAGCGTTCGAGCGCGGCGAGGAAGAGCAGCACATTTCGCGGATTGCTCGTATCGCCCATCAGGCCGATCCGCCACGTCTTTCCTTTAAGAGCCCCAAGGCCGCCACCGATCTCGATGCCGAACTCATTGAGCAGCTGCTTGCGGACCGCGAGATCATCGACCCCGTCGGGAATCGTCACCGAGTTCAACATCGGCAACTGGTGTCCCTCGGGAACCGAATACGAGACCCCCAGTGCCGCGAGCCCGGCCTTCAGGGCCTTGTGATTCCGCATGTGCCGGGCGAATCGCGATTCCAGCCCTTCTTCGAGCACCAGCCGCAGTGCTTCGCGAAGCGCGTAGTTCATGTTGATCGGGGCGGTGTGGTGATACGCCCGCTGCTCGCCCCAGTAGTTGCGGACGAGAGACAGGTCGAGATACCAGCTGGAGACCTTGGTCTTCCGTTGCGACATCGCCTCGACCGCCCGCGGGCTGAACGTGACCGGCGCGAGCCCGGGGGGACAGCTCAGGCACTTCTGCGTGCCGCTGTACACCGCGTCGAGTTGCCAGGCATCGACCTCGACCGGCACGCCGCCGAGCGAGGTCACCGTATCGACCAGCAGCAGCGCCCCGGCATCGTGGACGATCTTCGAAATTTCTTCGAGAGGCTGCCAGGCCCCCGTCGAGGTCTCGGCATGCACGATTCCGACGACCTTCGGCGAGACCCGCTTCACCGCTTCGGCAATCTCGTCGGGGGAAAAAATTTCGCCGAACGGGCGTTCGAGCTTGGTCACTTCCGCTCCCACGCGGGAGGCGACGTCCGCCATGCGGCCGCCGAACACGCCGTTCACGCAGACGAGCATGCGATCGCCCGGTTCGATCAGGTTCACGACGCAGGTTTCCATTCCCGCGCTGCCGGTGCCGCTGACGGCCAGCGTGAGTTCATTTTCGGTGCGGAACACCTGCCGCAGCATCGCCTGCGTATCGTTCATCACCTCCAGGAAGTAGGGATCGAGGTGCCCGACCGTGGGGGCGCCGAGTGCGGCCAGCACGCGGGGATGCGTGTCGCTGGGGCCGGGGCCCATGAGGATGCGGCGGGGGGGATCGAGCGGAGGGGGAACGGAGTGCGACATCGGTCTGGGTTCTCTGCTAACAGGTCAGGAAGGAACAACCTCTCCGCTGCGGAGCGCTCGCGAAGCCACTGAATGCCGGCCGCAGAGGCCGGAACGCCGAACACGTAACACCGCCGTCGTTGCCGAAATCGCGGCTCTTCTGGCCCGCCGGGTGTCGGGACCATACTCGTCCGATCGACGCGCGTGAAGTGGAATCTTCCGTCCCGCGGGCTTCTGTGGCCCTGAGGATGGGCAGAACAACTCGTGATCGAAGCGAATCGAATCCCGGCAGGGGGAGCGACGGAGGTCTCATTTCTACTGGCCGCCGGTGGATTCGATTCTCGGTCGGCACGTCACAGTTCCCGGACGAGTTGGCTGATCTGTTTGAACTCGGGAGTCCCGGCCACTTCACACCACTCGAACAGTACCGATTCGGTGGTGAGGATCGTCGCCCCCGATGCCGCCATCCGGTCGAGTGCGACGTTGCGATCGAACTCACGGCGGCTGGTGACGGCATCCGCGACCACGAAAACCTGATATCCCTGCGCAATGAAATCGATGGCCGTCTGCAGGACGCAGATATGCGTTTCGATTCCGCAGATCACGACCTGGAAGCGATCGTCGGTGCGGGCCGCCGCCGGTCCCCAATCGAGAACCTCTGCCGAACTGAAACGCAGTTTCTCGGGGATCTCGCCGAGCAGTTCTTTCAACTCGCTGACGGTGGGGCCGAGTCCCTGCGAATACTGCTCGGTGGCGGCCACCGGAATACCCAGCAGCTGCGCCCCTTTGACCAGCCGCCAGCAGTTGCGGATCATCGTGCTGGCACTGGCCCCGAAGAGATGCGGGATCAGCTTCTCCTGCACGTCAACAACCACGAGCTGGCTGTTGCCGCGTGACAAAAGTTCGTTGCTGCGGAGATATTGCGCGGATTCATTGTGCATCGCTCGATGCTATGCCTCGTCGGCAGAGGTGTCAAGTTTGCTGAAGTGGCAGTGCAGGTCCATCGACCGCTTCAAACTGGACGGCATCCTGCCTCGCCCCTGTGCCTGGTCGCCGGCGTTGAATCAGCGGAGGCTCGGCCCGCGGTCGTCGGTCGTTGACGTGCCGCTGGTGTCGGTTGCCTGGCCACAGACCCCGGCCGCCAGAAGTTCGCGAATCTGCCCGGCATCGTAACCGAGAAACTCACGCAGCACCTGTTCCGAATGTTCACCCACGTCCGGCGGCGGCGTGGGGAGCGGGGGCGATTGTCCCTCGATCCGAATGGGAGAGTTCAGCAGTTTCAACGGATTGCCGTGTGCATCGACTTCGACGACCATCTGCCGCGCCGCCACCTGTTCGAGCGACAACGCTTCCCCGAGAGACTGCACCGGAGCGAACGGCACATCGGCACGCGTCAGCCGCTCGGCCCACTCCGCCCGGGTTGCCTGCGCGAAGAGCGCTTCGAGCAGGGGGACCAGTTCTTCGCGGTGAGTCACCCGTGCCGGGTTCGTGGCAAATCGGGGATCAGCCGCCCACTCCGGATGCCCCAGCAGATCACAGAGTCGCGCGAACTGGCCGTCGTTGCCGACGGCGAGCATCAGATAACCGTCGGCGGCGCGGAACGTCTGATACGGAACAATCGTCGGATGCCCGTTCCCGAACCGCCGCGGGTTCTCCCCGGTAACGAGGCACGATTGCGCGACGTTCACCAGCGAAGCGATCGTGCAGTCAAGCAGGGAGAGGTCAAACGCACGGGGGGCGGCTTGGGAGGGATCTGAACCATTTGCAGCCCGGCGGGCACACAGGCCGCTCAGGAGCGAGATCGCCGCATACAGGCCGGTGATGACATCGGCGATGGCGACGCCGACCTTGCTCGGCTCGCCGTCGATCGGCCCGGTAATGGCCATCAGCCCCGACATGGCCTGGATGGCGGCGTCATAACCGGGGCGATCGCTCCACGGACCGGTCCGCCCGAATCCGGAGATCGAACAGCTCACCAGGGCCGGATTCAACTGCTTCAGCCGCCCGGGAGCGAGGCCGAACTTCTCGACCTCGGGGGGGAGAAAGTTTTCGAGGAGCAGGTCGGAGCGGCGAATCAGGTCGTCAAGAACCTGACGGCCCGCCGGTTGCCGCAGATCGAGCGCCAGCGACCATTTGTTGCGGTTGACCGACTGAAAGTAGGCACTCTGGCCGTGAAAGAAGGGCGGTCCCCACTGCCGCGTATCGTCGCCGCGTCCCGGGCGCTCCACCTTGATGACCCGCGCGCCCAGGTCGCCGAGAATCTGCGAGCAGACCGGCCCGGCAAGAATGCGCGAAAGATCGAGCAGGGTGACTCCCGCAAGGGGCAGCGGCGGAGAAGGGGCGGGTGTGCTCATCGTCCGGGAACTCGACAAAATCGGGAAAGTGGACGCGACGTTTCGACACCGAGGGGCAAACGCAGACTACCGTCGGCACGCAGCCCGAGTATACTGTTCCTGATGCTCCCGCGGGCGTACCGGAGGCCGAATCGGGCTTCGCGAAAGGCAACGCTCGTGGAAAAAGCCGACCGCAACGATGCACCGATCGTCGCCTGCTGATATTCTGGCGGAATCCGTTCGAAACAGAAATCGAAACTTCGAGTCGCTTGCCATGGCCTACGATGCATACGATCCGCGGATAGATTCGCTGGTGATGGAGACCAGGACCTACTGGGATCCGGAGCTTGCCAACCTGCCGGAGACCGACAAGGTGTGGCTGGCCCGCGCCCTGCATGATGAGCCGCAGAAAGCGGCGAAAATCCACTACGAGCGCTCCCACACCGGCTTCACGCGGGAAATCACCGTCACCGTCGCCGACGTCGAACGCCTCTACCAGGAACGCGTCGGCGGCTAACTCCGCGAAACCCTCCGCAGCCAGCTTCGCCATCGCGCCGCACCGCTTCACGCCAGCCTCCCCACGCGCCCACATCCGCCGTTAAGCCGGGAGGCCATCGGCCGCAGGCCGGCCCCCCCTTCTCGCCTCTCCACGCGGCTTTCCCCCTCCAGCCGACGTGCGCGCCCATCACTCCAGTCTCCGGTCTCCAGCCTATTCCCCCCGTAACACTCCCGCAGTTTCTGCGCTCCGAAGGAGGACGGAACAACACTTTCTTTTCGATATTCAACGCCCGGAGTCTCAAGACTCTCCTGCCTCCGTGAGATCCATTCCGACAGGTGATCCCATGACCCGCATCTCTGCTGCTTCTCTCGTGACGTTCGCCTGTGTGACCGGATTCCTGCTCGCACCGACCGAGACGCGAGCCGATGCGAAGGTCTATCTGCAGACACTCCGTTCCACGACCTGGGTCCTGGCGAAGAACTCCAGCGGCACTTCCAGCGGCACCGGCGTGCTGGTGGATGCCTCCCGCAAACTGATCCTCACCAACTTCCACGTCGTCGGCGATGCCCGGGTCGCGGTCGTCTTCTTCCCCGAGATTCAGGGAGACAAGCCGATCGTTTCGCGACAGCACTACCTCGACAATGTCCGCAAGCTCGGCCTGCGGGGACGGGTCGTCGCGGCAGACCGCAAGCGGGATCTCGCCCTGATCCAGCTCGAAAAACTTCCCGAAGGAACGCAGGCACTCACCCTCGCGAAGACGAGCGCCAGCCCCGGCGAAGAAGTCCAGTCGGTGGGGAACGCCGGGGCGACCGAAGCCCTGTGGGTTTACACCTCCGGGACCGTGCGGGCAGTGTACAAGAAGCAGTTCCGCACGGGAGCCGGCGAACACGACTTCACCGTCGTCGAGACGCAGTCCCCGATCAACTCGGGCGACAGCGGCGGACCGGTCGTGAACAACCAGGGAGAGCTCGTCGCGATCTCGCAGTCGATCGCCCCGAATGCACGCCTGATCAGCTACTGCGTCGACATCAGCGAAGTCAACGAGTTCCTCGGCAGCCCCTGGAAACCGGCCCCGATCCCCGTCACCGAACTGCTCGAGCGGGCGGAGCTCAAGTACACCCAGCACGAGAGCGGCCATTACGAAGTCGAGTTCGAAGCCGAGGAAAACCAGGTGCAGTCGGTGTTCATTACCAAGGACATCGAGTACTACGAGCGGGCCGACGTGCGGAAAGTGTGGTCGCTCGCCCTCATGACCAAGGAAGCGCCGAATCTCGAAACGGCCCTGAAACTCCTGCAGCAAAGCTCCCGCACGAAGCTCGGAGCGTGGACGGTCGAGCAGACGAAAGAGGGAGATTACATGATCCTCTACGTGGTGAAACTCGATGCGACCGCCAGCCCCGACGCGACCAGGAGCACGATGGAGTACGTGGCGAAGCTGACGCGAGTCATGCGGAAAGACCTGCTCCCGAAGGAGAAGGCGGAGAACGCCTCCGAAACCCTCGACGAGTGGCTCAGCAAGAAGTGATTCTTCGCTCAGTCTGCGAAAGCGGGTGCACCGCTGAACAGGTCCGCGTGTTCACTCAACAGCGAAAAAACCTCGCTCCCGGGCAGGGGAAGCGGGGTTTTTCCGTTTCGATCCGTCTGGATTCAATCAGATCTGTAACAGATCGGCCGGTCGTGCGCTTCGGAGAGTATGGACAAGCAACCTTCTCCCCACACTTCGAATCGAAATTCAAGGAATACAGACATGCCCCGCTTCCGCAAGACCCTCGTGATCGCCCTCGTCGGCTTGAGCACTCCCCTCGCCAGCCTCCCCTCACTTCACGCCTGCGGCGGACGGGGTGGATTCGGAGGCGGGTTCCGCGGCGGATTCGGCGGCCATCGCCCCGCGTACAACTACGGCGGTTATTACAATCACAGCGCGTACCGCTATCCTTCACAGCCTTCGTACGTTCCCCCGCAGCAGCCGTACTATCCGACGCAGCCGCAGACGGTGAACATCCCCCCGCGGACAACTCCGCAGGTGACGCAGTTGCCGAGTGCCCCGCGGGTGCCCCAGACCGCGACGACCGCCCTGGGGCAGCAGTTCCCGCAGCAGCAGTTCCCGCAACAGCAGTTTTCACAACAGCAGTTTTCACAACAGCAGTTTTCACAAGCCCCGGCCCAACCGTCTCCGGTTCAGCAGCAGGTGCCGGTGCAGCAGCCCCGGCAGCAGTTCGTGCAGCAACAGCAGGCCACCGTGCCGCAGACGCAGGTTCCGCAACAGCAGATCCAGCGGCCTGCTCCCCAGCAGCCGGTGCAGACACAGCCCGCCCCGCAGGCTCCGGTGCAGCAGCCGACTCAGCCGGTCCAGCCGCAGGCTCCGGTTCAATCGCAGGCTCCTGTGCAGCAGCAACCGGCTCCGACACAGCCACAGCAGCCGGAAGCCGCGCCGGGTGGCCCGGAGACGCCCGCGATCTCTCCCCCGGAAGAGAACGCCTTGAAAGCCCTCGCCGGCCTGCTCGGGGAGACGACTCCCGCCGCTCCCGCGACCGGCAGCACTCCGGTGGCCCCCTCGACACCGGCGGAAGTCCCCCCGCATGTCGGCACCTGGCGGGCGGAGCTCCCCAACGGAGCGACCATCACCCTCACCTTGCAGGCGGACGGCACCTTCCTCTGGCTCGCCCAGAACAGCGGGAAGACGAGCAGCTTCAGCGGCACCTACACGTTCGAAGGCGAATCGCTGACGCTGTTCCGCAGCAGCGACAACCAGAAGCTCGCCGGCTCGATCACCCGCAAGGGAGACCACCGCTTCCAGTTCAAACTCGAGGGAGCCAAGGACGGCGGCCTCAACTTCGCCCGCAGCTCCACCTGATCAAAACCGACGAGACCGCCAATCCACCCCCTCACCGCCTCCGCGGTCGAGGGGGTGCATCCGTTCCATAGTTGTGCCTGGGCCTGCGGTTACCCGTGAGCGGATGCCCGGCACGCCCGCCAAAGAACGATTTAAACCTTGTGGCCGACCGGGATTGTGGTATGCTGTGCGCTCGGCCCGCGCGGACCATCGGCCTGCCGTCCCGCCTCCGCGAGACGGTCCCCCCGATCCCGCCGGAGCCCGGTTGTGTCCTCCATTCCGCAGGGGACTCCAGCAGAATCTCCCACCCCGCCGAAACACCACGCGGCAGAAACGAAACGCTGCAAGCGAGGGGAGAACAGCCAGTTAACTTCGTGCTCCCGTAGCTCAGCAGGATAGAGCGACGGTTTCCTAAACCGTAGGTCGTGGGTTCGAATCCCGCCGGGAGTATTTTCACAGCGCTCGCTCAAGACAGGTCTGATGCCGAACGGGGTCTTGTGCCGTTTGCCTCCGTGACGATCACACGCTACGGCTCGCCTCTGTCATGCCCGGCTGCCGGGATCTGCAGATCTCCCAAGACCAGGGAGAGGGATTGATCCGCAGATAACGCAGATTTTCTGCAGATGGGGAAGGAGCATTCTTGCTCGAGAGCGATATCCTGCAATCCCCGGAATAGAGACAGCCGGATCATAGTTTCCGCTGATCCCTCATCTGCGCTCATCTGCGGACTTGCATGCGCCAGGAATCCGGGCCACTGAGGCGAAACGTGAGGGGAAACGCTTCGCTGGCAAATGAGACCTCCGCCGTCCGAATGCGTCAGGCGAGCGGGCGAGAGGAACTCTGGAATCGGCCTGCGTCTTACGTTCTGGACGAGCTAGTCTTTGCCGGCAGCATCCAGACGGGCGATCTGATCGAGCGTCAGTTCGAGCCGCATTGCTCCCAGCAGATCTTCCACCTGCGCGACGCTGGTGGCGCTGGCGATCGGAGCGGTGACCGCGGGCTGCGCCGCCAGCCAGGTGAGGGCGACCTGCGCCGGTGCTGCGCCTGCTTCCCGGGCCACCTCGTCGAGTGCGGCGAGCACCCGCAGGCCGCGTTCGTTGAGGTACTTCTCGACCACGCTGCCCCTGGCCTTTCCGGCCACGTCGGCAGTGGAGCGGTACTTTCCGGTGAGGAAGCCGGACGCCAGGGCGTAATAGGGGACGACCCCGATATTCCGCGCGAGACACAAATCCTGTAATGCCCCTTCGAATTTGTCGCGTTCCACGAGGTTGTAGAGCGGCTGCAGGACTGTGTACCGGGCCAGCCCGTTCGTCGTGCTGATCTCCAGCGCCTGTTCCAGCCGCTCGGCATTGTAGTTCGACGCCCCGATCGCCCGGACCTTGCCGGCTTTCACCAGCCGATCGAACGCTTCGAGTGTGTCTTCCAGCGGCGTTTCGGTGTCATCACGATGCGCGAAGTAGAGATCGATGACATCGGTCTGAAGCCGCTTGAGCGACGCTTCGACGGCTGTCGCAATTCGCCCGGGAGCGAGCCCCGTCGTCCCCCCGAGATCCATTCCGACCTTGGTGGCGACGAGCACGTCATCGCGGCGGCCGCGAGCCGCCAGCCATTCCCCGATGATCGTTTCCGATTCGCCTCCCTGGTTCCCCGGTACCCATGCCGAGTAGACGTCGGCCGTGTCGATCATCCGTCCGCCCCCGGCAACAAAGGCGTCGAGGATGGCGAAGGAGGTCTCTCGATCGGCAGTCCAGCCGAAGACGTTGCCGCCCAGAATCAAGGGGGGAGTTGTCAGTCCGCTGTCGCCGAGTGCGCGTTCGTTCGTCATGACACCAATTCTCTCGATATGAGCTTTCGAAGGTTATCAGCCTGAAGGTCTTTTCCAAAGAGACCGCGACATGATCGCGGTCAAACAATATCCCACCATGGAACAGTAGGGGACTTTGAAGGTAAAGCACCTTCCGCTCGGGGCAATTTGTTGCCTGCTTGTGACTGCAGCAAGTGCGCCATTTTCTCCCGATCACCGGTCCGGACTGAACTGCGAAGTCAGGCGGCCACGCATCGGCGTGAGGCGACCGACGTTGCCCCGCTCCTGCGTTACGTCTCCTGTCCGATTATAGACGCAGCACGAGAAGCTCCGGAATCAGGAGGATGCCGGAAGATATTCAACGCGGGGAAAGCAGCGCCAATTCGGGAGGAGGCAAATCCGTCATCGTCGGGCAAGGCGGTCTCCGCAAAGCACACGCCCACGACCAGCGGAAGATGCCCGTTGAGCGCTCCTTCACATCGGCTGGGGAAAGCTTACGGCAGCAGTGGTGCACAGGGGTAGCGGAGACGGACATACCGCCTTACAAGGAGAATTCGTGACAGCGAGAGCTCGAGGTGTTGCCAGGTCAACGTTTGATGACGTCATTGATTGCAGGAGGCGGCTATTGACGTGCGGGCATGGGGCCAGTGCATTGCCGGGGCAGGCTTTATCTGGAGGAAATGAACTCCTTCGCAAGAGTCTCATGAGCGCTCTGCTGCAAGTCGAGTCTGTCGAGTGCAGGTTCAGGTTCGCGGGCGCGTTTTCCAGAGAGGGTTCTTCGAGGATGAACCTTATGGAATTCCTCCTGACGGCGCCTTCGATACTGTCCCGGTGTTGCGGGCCGTGGTCAGTGTAACTAACAAGACTCCCAGGGATGAGGTGTGCTGTGATTCGGCAAGCAACGTGTGCGGCGCTGTTGAGTGGAATGCTGATCGCAAGTGTATGGGGGCAGTCGGCGGAAGTCGCGGCGCGGCGGAAACCGGCGTCGGCCGATCCGATCCTGGAATGGAATGAGATCGCGCTGGAATGTACGAAGCAGGACCACAGCGGGACATATGGTCTTCCCCTGCAAGGGGGTCCGACGCGGGCCGCACGGGCGCTTGCCATCGTCCATGTGGCCATGTTTGATGCGGCAAATGCCCATCGCAGGCAGTATGAATCATACCTGACCTCGGGGGTAAAACTCTCGCGGAAGGCGATGATCGCGGCGGTGGCTCAGGCCGCGCACGATACGCTGGTGGCGCTGTATCCCGATCAGCGCGAGCTGTTTGACGAGCATCTGGAAGCCTCGCTCGCGGGGATCGGACGGGCTGCACGACGCCGCGGTGTGAGCATCGGCAAGCAGGTGGCCCGCACCGTGCTTGATCTGCGACGCGACGACGGAGCCGATCTCCGGGAAAGCTATGTCTACGGCGACAATCCCGGCGAACACCGTTCTGACCCTCTCAATCCCGATCAGATTGTCCTCTCGTCCCGTTGGGGAGAAGTGATTCCGTTCGGCATTCGCAGCATCGATGATTTCCCGGTCCCGCCTCCCCCCGAACTGACGAGTGCCGAGTATGCCGCGGCGTTCGAGAAAGTGAAAGCTCTCGGAGCCGTCGACAGCGTGGAGCGGACACCCGAGCAGACCGAGATCGGCATTTTCTGGGGGTATGACGGCACGCCCGGGCTTGGTCCCCCGCTGCGGTTGTACAACCAGGCGGTGCGGACCATCGCCCTTCAGCGGGGCAACACGATCGAAGAGAATGCCCGCCTGTTCGCACTGGTGAATGTCGCGATGGCCGATGCTTCCATCTGCTGCTGGGGGGCGAAGTACCAGTACAACTTCTGGCGTCCGGTCGTGGCAATCCGGGAGGCGGACGAGGGAACCGGCCCGACCGGACTGGGAGACGGCAACGATGCGACGCAAGGAGATCCGGAATGGGAGCCGCTCGGCGCACCGGCCAGCAACCAGAGCGGGCGGAACTTCACCCCTCCGTTTCCCTCCTATCCTTCCGGGCACGCGACTTTTGGTGCCGCGGTCTTCCGCACACTCGAACGGTTCTACGGGACCGACAACATCTCGTTCAGGCTTGCTTCGGATGAGTTCAACGGCATCACCACCGACAGTCAGGGAGTCGTGCGTCCCGTGCGTGTTCGACGGTACGACAGCTTCAGCCAGGCCAGTGAAGAGAATGCCGCCAGCCGCATCTTCCTCGGCGTTCACTGGAGCTTCGACGCCACCGTCGGTTTGGAGCAGGGAGCGGCGATTGCCGACTACGTCTACGAGAACCTGATGCAGCCCCGGCGTCGTGGCAAGTAAATCCGTTTCCCCCTTCCTTCGCGCCTGAGGGGTGTTGCTGCCTCTCAGGCACTCCGCGGGCCGGATCGTCTTACGTCGCCGGTTCGCCGGAGGTGAGTTTGCCGGCACTGTCGCCTACCGGAACCTCTCTGTGTGTCCGGTGATCGAGCCAGAGGGCAAAGGCGAACTGCGCGACGACGGCATCCAGCCCGAGCATCAGCACGCCGCTTCGCGTGGGGCCGATGAGATCAAGAAGCGGCAGACTGGCGTAGGTGAGCAATACACCGAAGCAATAGATCGTCAGCGGATACCGTCCGCACGCGAGCAGGGGCCAGGCAGAGGCCGCCCACGAGCCGAACGGCTCCCGGCAGATCACGCGCTCCACCAGCACGGCGACCGCCAGAAAGTGCAGCAGCCGCAGCGGCGCGAGGCGTGCCTTCTCGATCGCGCCAGGGTGGTCGATCCATTCGAGAAGGGGAGCAATCCAGCGCGATTCGTCGGCAGCGAGCAGACTCCCCTTCTTCATCAGGAGCCCCAGCAGGAGCAGAACAAGAGCCGGCAAAAGAAACCAGCGACGGCTGCGGGAATAATCCGGCGAGTCGTTCCGCGCCGTGTTTCCGCAGCACATCCCCAGCACGAACAGGAACTGCCAGGCGAACGGATTGAAGGGCCAGCGGCCGCTCCAGTGGACCGCGGCGAAGTTCCACTGCGGATAGACTTGCACGAGGGTATACAGCGTCAGAGACAGTCCCACCGCGGCAACGCGGCTTTGCCTCAGTAATACCAGCAGCGGCAGCATGAAGGGAAGAAGGACGACGTACAGGCAGAGGATTCCCAGGGCGAAGGGCTGTTCGCGGAGCCGCATCGCCGACAGCATCTTCGCGATGAACTGGTCCCACGACTCAATCTGAATCGCCGGCCGCATCGAGAGCGACGTTCCTTCCAGCAGCAGGCTGCCAATGGCGACCGTTGCGAGAGTGAGGCAGAAGCCAAGATAGATCTGCAGGGTGCGGAGCAGGATGCGTTTCTGACACCTGAAGAAACCATTGCAACCCAGCCGCTCGCTGTAGACCCACCCGAACGTGATCCCGGAGAGAAAGACGAATCCTTCCGCGGCATCGGAAATTCCCAGCCCGATCGGGGTGAACGCTCGAAACAGTGCCGCCTCACCGGCGTACCAGTCGATGTGGTCGAGAAGGACGACGGTCAGCACGGCACCGCGCAGAAAATCAATTGCCGGCAGTCGAGTCATTCCCGTCCCTCACCGATTTTACTTTCATCGCGATCTGCGTTGCGCGGCGGACGATTCGAAGTCGCCGTCACTCTTCGGGCATGGCCCCCCACGGCGATCGTCTTTGGTCTCTCAGAAGTCTGTTTTCCTCACGGATTGAGCGGCGGCAGCCCCATTTCGTGTCGGACCCGATTCGCGGCCTCCGGGGTGATGTGATAAATGAAGATCGAGTATCCCGCGCGGGCCACGGGCGTGAACCGCTGAAAATACGTGTAGTGCGGCTCATCGTGTTCATAGTGCTTGTAGCCGTACAGGTAATTCGCACTGATCGCGTACCAGCCGGGCCGGGGGCCAGATTCTTCGCCATTCTGAGTGACGGCATTTTCAAGAGGGCCGCGGGGGACCGCTTCATACTCGATGCCGACGCTTCGCGGTTCGACGAAACCAAAGTACTTCAGATGCAATGGCCGGGCCTGCGGATTGGCTTCGAGCCAGCGCTGCAGGGTGCGCAGGTCCTGGCCCCAGTCGATATTCGCGTCCAACAGGTGTCGCGGCCCCCCGAGCGGTCCCCCCGCCAGTTCATTGAAGTACGAGAGGTTGTGAGGAAATACCCACAAGCTGCTGGCGACGGCCCACGCCAGCAGAGCGCCGACGAGCACGGTTGTCGTGCGTCGCCGCAGCGCCGCCGGGGCGACCTGACTCATCCACACAAAGGCAACGGGAAACGCCGGCAGCACGTAGCGCAGGTAGCGGTTAAAGCCGGTCTGCGAACTGACGAGGATCAGCACGGCAAGCCCCGGTGCAAGCACTACAAAGTCTTCCCGCCAGCGATGCGGGTTTCGCCAGTGGGAGATCGCCGCTCCGGTCGCGAGCAGCCCGCAGAGCAGAAAGCCCACCGGCACCTTCACGCCGATCGCATAGAGATACCAGTACCACCAGCCGCCGAAGCGATGCTCGCCGCGAAGAAACGACCACTTCTTCCGCTCGAAGTCGGAACGCTGGATATCGATTCCACGAATGTAGTTTTGTGGAAACGGAACGGGAACGCTGGCCAGCCAGTGCTTGCTGAAGCGGTTCCCCGTCTGGCGATCTTCCTCCTTGCCATTGAGGGCCCGGCTGACGAAAACATAATCCCCGAGCTTTGTGAACGAACCTTCGAATCCATAGCCCAGGTTGATCAGATACACGCCGAGCAGCAGAACGAACGACAGCTGGCCGAACTGCATTCGCCATTCCCGCAGCGACAATCGCCGTTCGCCGCTGAGGTGGTATAGCAGCCAGACGAGCGGCCAAAGGCCGAACAGGATCAGCCAGGTGGATTTGGTGAGTTCGGCGAATCCGAGCGAAATCCCCGCGGCGAGAGCGGCCGGCCAGTCGCACTGATGCAGCCAGCGCCAGAAAAAATAGCCGGCCATGACGCCCAGCGCGGCACCGCCGGCATCGGGCGTAATCATCGCGGCATTCCCCAGGATGTTCGGCGAGAAGCACCACAAGGTGAGCGCCATCAGTCCCGCGGAGACACCAAAGAGTTCCCGCCCCCAGCGCCAGCAGAAATAGCCCCCGAGGAGACTCAGCGGAATGCACGCCCAACGGGCAAGCGTGAAATACCAGAACGATTCCGGACCATTGACTTCGACAAACGACCGGCCGACCGCGAACTCCGAACGCGCGAACGGGCCCGAGTCGAATGGGCTCCAGTCGGTCTTGGGGTCGGTCACCAGCAGCGGCACCGCGGCGAGCATCCGCACGAGCGGCGGGTTCACGTTGTAGAGATCGAAGTTGCCGAACTGCCAGTGACTCAGCCCCGAGGGCAGGTGCGCCACCTCATCAAGCGTGGGGCTGTTCCGCGCGCCGATCCACGCGAGCAGTCCCGCGTGGATGAGGAGCAGCAGTGCGACCGCGAGTCTCACCCCCTTCGGGTCGCGCGGTTCCGGCCTGTCGTCGCGACCACTGGAAGGAGGCGCGAGGGAACCCGGCGACGATGACATCGGGGGGGCGGACTGCGGCAAGATGATTCTCCGTCCTCAACCCTCCGCCGGAAACACTCGAACGAGTTGCCCCTCAACTTGCGAGGCTTCATCAAGGCGGTACGCGGTGAGTCCCAGTATGCGAGCCGGCATACTGTAAACGCAACCAGAATTTGCTCCTGCACGGCGGCAAGCGAATGGACGTGCGGGAACTTACTGCGCGAAGCGCGAGACGCGTCGGGACGCCGCCAAACGTTTTACGATGGACGCTTGGTGGCGGAGGACGTCAGAAGCTGAAGTAGAACGTCTGTGTGAGGGCACGGCGGAGCCATTGCCAGCAGGTGCGCGTGCCGCATTCGATGCGGGCCCGGCCGCGGAGTCCGGGACGCAGGGAGAGTTCGGGATCCTCGACGCGGACGCGGACGAGATAGGAGGGATTCAGAGGCCGCTCGCGCCCTTCCGCCGTTGCTGTCGTCGCCAGTTCTCCCCCGCCGCGTTGTGCGAGCTGTCGCGGCGTCTCATCCAGTTCGCGATGCGAAATCTCCTCAATCGTCCCGAGGAGCGTTTCGCCGGCGTAGGCATCGAGATTGAGTCGCACCGGCTGGCCGCGTTGAAGAAATTCGATGTCCGCCTGGTCGACAATCAGCACCGCTTCCAGCGCATCGGCAGGCCCGATCTGACAAACCAGCGTTCCTGCTTCGAGATGGCTGCCGCGATTGGCGGGCTGAAGCGGCACCCGTTCCCAGCCTCCCAGGGAAGCTTCCGCGTCGAGTCGGGCCAATGCAAACTCCGCCGGAGGGAAGAGGACGTTGCCCTCACGCGGAGCACGCAGGACGAGGCGGTCCAGCTGTTCGCGGCACTTCTCGATTTGCCGCTGCGTTTCCGCGAGCGCGGCCCGCAGTCGCTGGAGTTCCCCGGGGCGGTTCAAGGCGCGCTGCGTGTGCAACGCAATCTCCATGCTCTTCGCCTGCTGTTCGAGCGATTCCAGATCGGTGCGAAGATCCTCGTTTTCAAGGACCGCGAGAACATCCCCCTTGTGGACACTCTCCCCGGCAGCCGTGCCGATTTCGGTGAGCCGTCCGGGAACGGTGACGAACACCGATTCGGCCGCACGCGGTTCTATCGTCAGCAGGGTATGCACCCGCAGCGGGATCGGCACAAAGCACGCCGCGGCGACCAGCGTGGAGGTCAGGATGCCGCTCAGGACAGGTCGGCTCAGGTTCATGCTTCGACTCGGCATTGTGGAAACCAGCGAACTTACGAGACGATACAGCGGCACGATCAGCATGGTCGTCACCGAGAACAGCGCGAGCCCGATGCCGATCACCCCGAGCTTGTAGGGTTTCAGGAAGGTGTACAGGAACCACAGCAAAGTCAGCCGGACCATCCACCCGTAAAGAAACGCGGCCGGAGCATACGCGAGGAACAACAGCCGCCGCTCTCGCGGGAGGTGCTCCGCTGCCGGAAGATCGAGCCCCACTCCCCAGCGGAGAACCGTATCCCGCAGCGTCTGGTTCGCCTTGCTGCTGAGGTTGGGAATCTCGAGCCAGTCGCTGAGGATGTAATAGCCGTCGAACCGCATCAGCGGGTTGCCGTTCAGCAGCACGGTATTCACCGAACAGAGGAACATCACGCTGAACGCGAGGCTGTGGACCAGGCCCGGGGCAGTCAGCCACCAAACCCACGTCGCAAGCGAAGCGAGCAGGAGCTCGACATAGATGCCGGCGGCGCTGATCCAGATGCGATGCCACTTGTTGGGGAGCATCCAGGTATCGGTGACGGTGCAGTACATGCCCGGCGAGAAAAGCATGAACAGTACACCCATCGAGTGACACTCGCCGCCGAAGTGCGCGCAGGCCAGCCCGTGTCCGAATTCGTGCAGCACCTTGACCAGTCCGAGCGCCACCCACATCCAGAGCAGGTTTCGCGGGCTGAAAAACGCGTGCACGCTCTGCATTTCGGGCTGGCTGCGAAAGCGCTCGAAATCGAGAACGATCACGCCGAGTGCCGAGAGCATCAACAGGAATACCGCGGCGACGGCGAACGGTGTGAACATCCAGCGGACGCACGGCAGGAGTGCGCGGAGCAGCCGCTCGGGATCGAACCCGGGAAGCTGAACATAAAATGGATTCGCGAGCGCGCCGAAGAGCCTGCGTTTCTTCTCCTTCTCCGAACGATCGAGCAGTGCCTTGCCCTGCCCCCGCGCTTCGCTCAGCACGAGCCCCCGTTCGTACAGCTTGCCGAGGAACTCCTGAAGCTCCCTCAACGGGAGCCGCTGCGGTTTGAACTCGTCTTCGATGATCCGCTGCAGGTCGGTCAGGCTCCGTCGACCGTCCAGCAGTTCGAGGATACGATACTCCTCACGCCGCAGTCGCGTATACCGCAGGGCAATCGGATCCTTGAGGACGTACCACGTCTGGCCGTCACTCCATTGTGTCCCGACAACGAGATCCGGGCGGCGGCGGAGCGTGACCGGCCGGGTCGTCGAGAGTTGGGCGGGAGATGCAGGCGACAGCATGAGGAGAATTCGCTTTCAAACGTCTGCGGCGGCCGCGTCAGAAGAGGAAGAGGATGCGACTCTGAACGAACTCGATCACCTCATGGAACCAGACATACGCGAGCGAGTGCTCGCCGCAGTCGACGCGGGCCCGCACCTCGGCTCCCGGACGGAGCGGGGGAAGTGCCGCGGGATCGAGCGCGCAGGTCAACATGACGAAGCTTTCGCCGTCGATCAGTTCCGTGCGGTCGCCGATCTGTTTCACCCAGCCGCGCCAGGTTTCTTCGGGACGGGTGGCGAGCAGGAAGTCGACCGCGAGCGGTTTGTCGGAACCGCTTGCCCTGCGGGCGCGAAGCACGTGCCCGATGCGGTCTTCAGGCATGCGGACTTCGAGAATCCAGGGGCTGTTCTCATCGGCCTGATGCAGCAGCAGATTTCCACGACTGACGGGCCGATTGAGCAGCCTTCGCTCGACATCCCAGGTCAGAATCATCCCGGAGAGGGGAGCCCGCACCGTCAGCTGTTCCGACCGTTTCTCCAGCAGCTGGATCTCCCGCTGCAGACTTTCGAGCTTTGCACGGAGCGTGAGCAACTGGCCGTTTCGCTCCGCTTCATCGGCCGGATCGAGCCGTCGCGTTCCGCGCTGGGCCGCCTTGATGCTGTACTCCCCTTCGACCAGCGCGGCCTCGGCCCGGACCTTCTGCAGCCGGACGGCAAGATCGAGGTTTTCGAGGATCAGCAGCGGATCGCCCGCTTCAACACGCGAGCCGTGACTCACCAGCACATTGCGGACAACTCCTTCCTCGCCGGCGAAGATATTGCGGCGGACCTCCGGAAGAAGCGTCCCCTTGCCTTCGAGCCTGAGCCTTCCCGGCGTGAAGAGGAGTGCCCCGATCACACTGCCGAGCAGGAGCACGCACGCCAGGAGCTTCAGCAGTGTCCGTCCGCGAAGCGCCGCACACCCGTTGCCGAGCCATTCAAAGAGGGGGCGCAGAAAGATCCGGTGATGCCGCATCGCATTCGCCAGTGCCGTCGCACTGTGCGCCGCTACAATCCGGCTGCGCTCGCGGACGGTTTCGGTGTCGTTCGCGAGTGCGAGTTGCTCGACGATCAACGCGGCGTGGGGACGTGCGGTGCGCTGCCGCTTTTGCGACTTGCTGTCCGTTTCGTCGCTCTCAGTCAGCGGGATGATCTGCAACACTCGCGCGCCGCTCTCTTCAAGACAGGCTTGCAGCCGCTCTTCGAGTCGCGGGGCGAGCTCCAGCTCTCCGCCTTCGTATTCCAGCGTTTCACCTGTCGCCAGCACCAGCGCGGTGAGTTCCGCGAGGGCCCGCACCGCGTTCGCGCGGCGGTCGACCTGATCCTGCCCGCTGACCGCCAGGATGCGGACCCGCGAACCTTCGCGGTATGCGAGACTCACACGATCGCAACCGATCAACAGGCGGCCATCATTCACCACCGTCGCGGCAACGGCCCGCGGATTCAGCGAGCGGTGCACATCGCGCACGAACGTATCGAGCCGTGAGAGGAACCGCTGCCGATCGGCATGCTGTCGCGTCTCGCACTGCTGCGTATGCTCTTCGAGAATGCGACAGGCCTGATGCAGAAACCGCGAGTGCCGCGCCATCTCCATCGGATTCGACGGCGGCGGGTGCAGCAGCTCAACAATCCCCCGAACCTTTCCACTGGAAGCAAACGGGCAGACGTTGAGCAGCAGCGGCAGCGGGTTCTGGAGCGGACTTTCTCCGACTGCCGCAACCGTACCGCCGGGGGCGACCAGCGTCCCCCGCCCGGTTGCGAGCAGTTGCCCGATCAGTCGCTCGTGGACTTGTGCGCGCGGCGTGCCGGCGGCGAGATCGACCGTATCGAAGCGATGCGAGGCGACAAGGCCCAGCGACGAACGGCTCTCGTCGAGAGTCCAGATCGCTGCCGCCGTCGCTTCACCCGCATCGACCACCACCCGCAGGAACTCTTCGAGAAACGGTTCCGGCGCGGGCTCCTCCTGGGCAAGGCGCGCGAGCGCCTGCAGCGCGGCGGCCTGCTTCTGATCGACCTCGGGAAGCGGTAACGGAATGGGAGAGGGCGCGGCGTTCATTGCATCCTTGCAGGTTGTCGGCCTGATGTCTGGAGAGCCTTCTTGCGTCCCGGTGTCTTCGTCCCGACCGGGCGAGCCGAATCAGTTCACCGCGTACAGCACGGGGTCGAACCCCATTGTCTGCTGGGCCTCGTTGCGTCGCCGCTCGTAGCGCAGCAGTTGCAGTCGTTGCCGATAGTGTTGACGTTCGACACGCTCCTGGGCGAAACGGAACAGCCGCCGCAGCGTTTTCTGATTCAGCGAATGCGAGCCTATCTGCCGTTGCAGGCGGCGAAATGTGGAGGGGGGGAGTGCACGCAGCAGGTCATCCTCCAGCGAGAGCAGGAACTGGGTTGATCCCGGATCCCCCTGCCGGCCCGCCCGCCCTTCCAGTTGCCGATCGACGCGGACCGAATCGTGCCGCTCGGTCCCCAGGACATGCAATCCGCCTCGCTCGGCGGCACCGGGGCCGAGACGGATATCCACCCCGCGCCCCGCCATGTTGGTGGCAATGGTGACGGCGGCACACAGGCCCGCTTGAGCGATGATCCCGGCTTCCTCGGCATGCTTCCGGGCGTTCAGGGTGGCGTGCGGAATGCCGCGCTCGGTGAGCAGGCGGCTCAGAAGTTCCGACTTGTCGACCGACCGGGTACCGATCAGTACCGGCTGGCCTTTCTCGTGCCGGGCGGCGACTTCCTCCACGACGGCCTGCCAGCGGGTGGCCGCATCCGGATAGATGCGGTCGGGAAGTCGAATACGTTGCGGCGGTCGATTCGTGGGAATCTTCACCACCCGCACGCCATAGACGCGCCGCATCTCATCGCGCGTGGTCAACGCCGTTCCGGTCATCCCCGCGAGCCGCGCATAGCGGGTGAAATAGTTCTGAATGGTCGTGGCGGCGGCCTGCCGCATTTCCCCGGTGATCGTCAGCCCTTCCTTCGCCTCGATCGCCTGGTGCAAACCGTCACGCCACTTCCGTTCGGGCATCAATCGTCCGGTGTATTCATCGACAATGACGATCTTCCCATCCTCGATGATGTACTGTCGATCGCGATGAAACAGATGCAGTGCCCGCAACGCCCGCTCGGCATGCCGGGTGATTTCATCGAATCGCAATGTACGCAGGGCAGGGGGGAGCGACATCCGGCGAATTGTCGCCCGGCCCTTCGCGGTCAGCTCCAGCCGCTGCCGTTGGGGATCGAGTGAGAAATCTTCATCCTCGACGAGTTGCGGTGCGATTCCCGCGGCCCAGGTGCAGGCCGCGACCTCGAGGGTGGAAGGATTGTCGGCCGGCGCGCTGATCACCAGCGGCGTTTTCGCCTCGTCAATGAGCACGCTGTCGGCTTCATCGATGATCGCGAAGTGATGGCCCCGCTGAATCCCCGCTGACGCATTCTCTGATTCGCCGAAGAGCGACGGGAACGCTTCCCCTCCGCCCTGTTCACGGGCCCTCGCAATCCGGTCCTTGAGGAAATCAAACGCGAACTCCTGAGCGGTGCCGTAGGTGATGTCGCAGGCGTACTGGGGCCGCCGGGCTTCCGGTGGGCGTCCGCTCTGAATACAGCCGACGGTCATTCCCAGCCGTTCAAACAGCGGCCGCATCAGATCGGAGTCGCGTGCGGCGAGATAGTCGTTGACCGTCGCCACATGCACGCCGCGGCCTTCGAGCGCCCCGAGATACGCCGGCAGGGTTGCCATCAAGGTTTTTCCCTCTCCGGTCTGCATCTCGGCAATGCTGCCGTCATACAGGGCACAGCCGGCGTACAACTGGACGTCGTAGTGCCGCATCCCCAGGAAACGGCGACCCGCTTCGCGAACGAGGGCGAACGCTTCGGGAAGCAGGCGGCTCAATGGCTCGCCGGCTTTCGCGCGCCAGCGGAGATCGAGACTGGTGCTGCGAAGCGCCGCATCGGTCAGCGCCATCGCCCGCGGCTCCAGTGCGTTCACCCGTTCGACGAGCTGCTGCCAGCGGCGCGCGCGGGGCCACTCCGAAGCGCGTCGAATGGCTCCAGCCGGATTGAGCAACGAGAGTGGAAACAGCATCAGGTCCCTCTCCTCTTCGCAGGGCCTCCGCGGGCTATTGCCGCTTTTCGTTTCGCGGCTTGCGGGCGGTTTGCGGAAGTGCGCGGGGAGCAGGAGTCGGAAAGATGGACATGCGGGCGGTCAGGCCGTCGCGAAGGGCATTATCCTCGTTCTGCACCTCGGCCCAGACGCGGACGTCGCCGGTGACCGGTTCGACCTTCACATCGACGAAAATCAGCTCACCTCCGAATCGCCGCTGTTCGATCTCGTGTTCGATGTCCGCGATGTCGATCTGCACCTCGACGCGATTGCCCCGCCGCAATGTGCAGGCCTCCGCAAACGGGACATAGCCCTCGACCCGCACCCGCGCGGTGCTGACCAGTTCCAGCACCGGCTCGCCTTCCCGCACGGCTTCTCCGGGGGACTTGTGCACCGCGGTGACAATTCCCGAGAAAGGCGCGTGAAGCCGAAATGTCTTCAACGTCTCGGAGGCTTCGTCCCGCTTGAGACCATCGATGACGAACTGATGTTCCGCCTGTTCAATCTGCAACAGACCCCGCTCCGCAGCGAGGCGGAGGCGGCGGACTTCGATCTCCGGCACCGTCCCCGGCACATCGGTATTCGTCTGCTGTGCCTTCTTCCATTCGACGTACGCCAGTTCCGTCGCCTTGCGAGCGTAGCGGATCTCGATGCCGTTCGCCGCCTGCTTCTCGGCGGCGGCCAGCGAGGCCCGCAGGACTCCGTCCTCCAGGGTGACGACGACATCTCCCTTGTTGACGGTGTCTCCTTCGCGGGGCACGACGGTCGCCAGAATTCCGGTTCTCCCGGCGGCAAGGGTCACCGCATCGATCAGCTTGACCCGGCAGCCATCGACCACTACGGCTTCCGCGGACGCCGAAGAGTGGGAGTCCGCCGACGTTTCTTCACCCGGAGCGGCTCCACCCAGGAGCAGCAGCGCCAGCAGGGGGAGCCAGGGACGTGCAGCAAGTCGCATACGAGAGCCCCCTCGAACCTGGGAACACACCGGAGACGACCGCTTCTCGCGACCGCTCCCCGATATTGGAATTCCATCAGGACGAACCGCCGGAAGACAGTACGCCCTGCCTCAGTGTTCGGACCGCCACCTTCAGCACCTTCAGCACAACAGGTGGAACCGCCACCCGCCACGCAACCCGCAAAGCTTCGCGCGTCGCCGTTCTCGGTGACCGCCGACAAACAGGTTGCCGGGAGAGCACCGGGCAATTTGCTCAAGTCGCTGGTACGGGAGCGGTGGAGAGGGGGGCTGCGGGAAGTGGTGAGAGTGATCGAGAACCGCGGCCGACGCCTTCGGAGGCGCAGCCGCAAACCGACTTCGCGATCGATTTCCCGGGGCGTCCCCCGCCGTGCTTCAAGCGGTTCGCCCTACGGCTTGCCCCCTCGTTCGCGGCCCTGCGTTAAAGGCGGCAGGGCGGGTGGCCGAAACTCTTGAAGGGGCTTTCGTTCAGAGTGCCTCGCGGGGCGGGGGCAATCTCGATGAAGGAAGACCAGAGTCAGAGGCGTTCCGCCCCTGGTCTCACCCGCAGCTGAATCGCCTCGCGTTAGATGAACAGGCGATCAGAGGGCAAAATGCGGGCCCGTCGGGGTGAGAAGAGCCCGCGGCTGACTTCGTCCAGTCCAAATGTACAGAGTCAATCTGTGCTCAGAGTGACTGCATTCCTTGCGAACAAGAGGTAAATCCGATCTGCAAGTAACAAATTATCGCGACATACGCCTCGGAGAGTAGAGGACACGCGACTTCGGAAAACAGGACAGTCAGCGACGCAATCAGGAGACGGAACGATGCCTGATGGATCACGAAAACGCCGACATTCGATGAACGTTGCCAAGAGGGCCTGGTACGCCCGCCATCGTGCTCAGCGTTTCAGCCGCCGCTTCGGCGTGGTGCGGGACGTCAACCTGTCACTGCACGCGGTCACCGCCTGAGACGAATCACCCCGGTTTCCCCTTCACTCCCCGTTATCTCACCTTCCGCCTGCCCCTCACTGTCGCCGCGATGAGCGGCATTTTCTTTTTACGGCAGGCATTCAGATTCCCACCTTCCGCCGCGCCCATTCTCCGACCAGCCAGTATTCGAACAGCCGGCCATCGTAGGTCTGGATCGCCGCGATCAGCACATAGACCAGCGCCCCGATTCCCACGGCGGTGGTCAGCCCGAACCCGATCCCGCAGGTCAAGAATCCCAGCACAATGGTGAGGCCCAGCACGACCAGCACGAGAAGCTGAAAGTAGAGGCTCTGCAGGGCGTGGAACGCGACGAACTTCGAGCGATCCTTGTAGCTGATGTAAATCACCAGCGGGACGATGTACTGGCCCAGCGCGACGGCATAGCCGACGAGGCTGAGAAGATGCGCGAGCATCGCCCAGAGCCGCTCCTCCTGCGAAACCAGGACGGGCGGATCGTTCATCAGAGGATCGGAATCGCGTGTCGCGGACATGGGGAGTGATCTCCTTCCCGGGGGAAGGACATCTCCCGCGTGCGTCAGTTTCACCGGAACTGATCGATCCCGCTCCCACTGTCTTGCGCCGGGCCGCGGGGAATGATCCGCACGCTTTCGCGTCGCGAACCATTCTCCCCGGCTGTCGGCTCGAGCGGGATCACTTCGCGATGGCGGGGTGATATCCCTCCTGATTCAGTCGGATCCGATACAGGCCTTTTCCTGCGGTGATGTAGAGCGTTTTCGCTTCGTCTCCGATGCCGAAGCAGCAGTTGGTCGGCAGGTCGGGAGTCGCGATGTACGCGAGCTCATTCCCGTCCGGGTTGTAGACGACGATTCCATAGCGGTCCTCGGAGCGGACCGCCCCATAGATGTTCCCCTTCAGGTCGATCGCCATGCCGTCGATTCCGGTCTTCTTGCCGAAGTCGACCAGGACGCGTTTCGCTCCCAGCGAGCCGTCGGCCTTGATGGGAAACGCATTCAGGGTCATCCGTCCGGGAGGAACGGTCTTGCCCGGTTCGATATTCGCGGTGCCGTTATCCGTCTCGGCGACGTAGAGCGTCCGCGCATCGGGCGAGAGGTGCAGCCCGTTGGGCTTGTCGATGTCGGTCGTCACACGATGCAGGCTCCCGTCGGGATCGAGGCGATAGACGCTCATGTGGTCGAGGTCCATCGGTTCGTGGCCGACGTAACGGGGATCGCTGAAGTAGATCCGTCCCTGAGGATCGATCACCAGATCGTTCGGAGCGTTCAGCGGTTTCCCCTCGTAGCGGTCGACGATCACGCGCAGCGATCCCTCCTTCAGAACTTCGACAAGCGCACGTTTGCCGTACAGCGCGCCGCAGCAGGCGATCAAACGTCCTTTCCGGTCGAACATCAGGCCGTTGCTCTTGCCGCTGTCGGCCGAGTGAACGGTCGTCTTGCCGGTCTTGGGGGAATACTTCAGGATCCGCCCGGGAGGTTCATCCATGGGGATATCGCTGAAGTAGATCGCCCCATCCGGGCCGACGGCGACTCCCTCGGTGAATTCTCCCTCGTTCCACAGCTCTTCGAGCTTCGCGCCGGGGGGGACGATCTGGGCATCTCCCTGCACCTGGCCGGCCTTGGGGCTTTCGGCCGCACTCACGTCGCCGGGCCCTCCCCAAAGGGCAAGAGAGGCACAGCAGAAGAGAATCGCACGATGGGGGCTCAGGGGCATGGTGCAGCTTCCTCGTGGAAAAGAGAACCGGATTATGGACCAGTGAGCAGAGACCTCGCTGCTCGAATCCAGTGTAGCGGTGGAAGTTGCGCGTTCAAAGAACGAACCCGAAGCGAAATTTACGGGAGGAAGCCGCCTCTCCGTCCATGCCCCCTCAGCGAGGAGAACTGAACCACCGCACCAGCCAGAAGAGTGCCGAGAGGATCACACTGACCACCAGGCAGGAGGTGATCGGGATGTACAGCCGGAATCCATCCCGCTCGATCCGGATATCGCCGGGCAGTCGTCCCAGCCACGAGACTCCCGGAACGAACATCCAGAGGAGCCCCACCACGACAATGAACAGCCCCAGGAGAACGAGCCACCAGCCCGCCTGATGTTCCGCAGACATGGCAATGACAACCCTCCGCGCATTTGTCCGTGAGCATCGCACGATGCGATCGATCATAACGAAACAGGGGACGTGGAAGCAGTGGCCTCCACGTCCCCCTTTAGCAAAAGCAGGACCAATCGCGAGCGGTTCGCGTCAGCGGACGCGGAGCTGGAACGGCAGCACGACGAGTCGGGCTTCCCGCGACAACTGGGTCAGCGTGCTGAGCCCTTCGAGCGGCTCGCGCAGCTCGGCGGGAATCCCCGCGAACAGGGACTGCAGGATGCCTGTCTTCAACCGGGCATCGGCATCCAGCGAACCAAACAGCGCCTCGAACGGACTGACCGCCTTCGGCAGCACGAGAAGCTCCACCTTCTCGTCCGCAGCGATGCCCGCGGCTTTCTTGGCTGCCGCGACCGCATCGTCGAGCGTGCCAAGTTCATCCACGAGCTTCTTTTCGACCGCCATCGTTCCGGTATAAACCCGGCCGCGAGCGAGCTTTTCGAGTTCGTCCTTTTCCATTTTCCGTCCGGCAGCCGCCTTGCTCACGAACTGGTCGTAGACTTCGTGGAGCAGTTTGACCATCGCCGCCCGTTCGCTGTCGGTGAAGCCGGTCGTGGTGCTCATCACGCCGCTGTTCTTGCCGCGGGAGATGACGCTGGTCGTGATGCCGACTTTCTCGAACAGTCCCCCAAGGGCAAGCTTGCCCCCCACCACCCCGATCGAACCGGTCAGGGTGCCGGGCTCGGCGAAGATCCGATCCGCCCCCATCGAGATGTAATAGCCGCCGCTCGCGGCGACGTCTCCCATGCTGGCGATGAACGGCTTGTCGACGAGTTCGAGTTCCCGCCAGATGAGATCGCTGGCGAGGGCGCTGCCGCCGGGGCTGTCGACCCGCAGCACGATCGCCTTGACCTTGTCATCTTCGCGGGCTTTGCGGATCGCCTTGATCAGCGTTTCGGAACCCAGGGTCGAGTTGCCGAACAGGTCGGACTTGCTCTCGCCGGTCATGATCGCGCCGCTGGCGTGGATCACGGCGATTTTCGTGCGGGTGCTGCGGCGGCGCGGCTCTTCGACCCCCATCAGCAGGTTCATCATCTTCATCATCCCCGCGAAGCCGCTGAAGTCGGTGTCGACTTTCTTCCGTCCGTATCTGCGGGTGATCTTCAACTCGGAGCCGTCGCTCTCCTTCTTGATGAGTTCCTCAAGCTCGTCCTGATAGGCGATGCGGTCGAGCAGTCCGAGTTTATGAGCTTCGCGAGCGGTGAGCGGCCCGGCATCCATCGCCTTGCGAACCGCCTCTTCATCGAGCTTGCGGCTCTTCGCGACGATCTCCACCATCTGGCGGTAATAGTCGTCGAGGATCGCTTCCATCTCCTCGCGGAACTCGGGGCTCATCTCGGTGCGGTTATAGGGTTCCGCCGCCGACTTGAACTCGCCCACGCGGAGCATGTCGGGCTTCACGTCGAGCTTGTCGAAGAGGTTTTTGTAGAAGCTGACTTCCGCCCGCAGACCGAGGAACATCAACGCCCCGGATTCGGGCATCACCACCTGATCGCAGGCCGTCGCGAGCAGGTAATCCATGCTCGAACCTCCGTCGAGCCAGGCATAGACCTTCTTCCCTTTTTCACGGACGCGGCCGATCGCGGCGCGGAACTCGTTCAGTTTCGCCCAGCCGATGGATGGGCCATTGATCCGCAGGATGACGCCCCTCAGGTCCTTGTCGTCCGCAGCGCGTTCAAGCCGCGCCAGCCCGTCCGAGAGACCTTCCTGAATCTCACCGAAGAGTCCCGGGGGCAACGCCCCTTCGGGATAGCTCCCGGAAATCTCGATATGTCCCCACGACACCGAAGTCGGTTTCGTGGATTTCGTGTCGGACTCAGCCCGCAGCAGGGCCGGGGCTGTCACCAGGAGCAGCATGCCGAGGCACAGTGTCGAAAGTCTTGTACGGTTCATCGGGAACAGTCTCCAGGGGACACGAGACGCAGCAGGTCGGCAGCCTTTTGAGGAAACGATGCCGCGGGCCGCAGGGGGAATGAGAAGATTGGTAGAGCCTGAGTCAACCGGAAAGGGCGCAAGAGAGCTCCGGGCAGCCGTGGCGGGAAAACAGGGCGGATCAGATCGGACATCCTGAATGCCGTTGACACCTTCCGGGCAACAGTAGCGGTCGTCGGGCGGCAGAGTCGGCCCGATCCGCATGTTTTCCCATTCAGTCAGTCTAGGAGAGCCCCGCGGGAGGGTCAATCCGAGCTGACCACTCGGCGCAGCGACGACGCGGAGGGAGTTTTCCTCCCCTGCTCCCGGCGCAGTTCACGCAAAAATGTTACCGGTGCACACGAAAATGCGGCGGAACGCACACATTCGACAGGCTCTCCTGCGGCGATCCCTGAGATATGACATAAGAGAAGAGAGGGGGAGCAACGTTGGTGAAACGCCGGCATTCCCCCTGCCGTGCTGACTACCGATCCAGCCGCCGGCCCCGCGGCGAGCCGGCCGACTGGATTGTGTACTCAGGAATCAGCGCGGCAGATCGACTTTCAGGTGCAGATCGCGAAGCTGACGTTCATCCACCTCAGAGGGGGCACCGGTCAGCAGATCCGCCGCCTTCTGGGTCTTCGGGAACGCGATCACATCGCGAATGTTGTCGTTCCCCAGGAAGAGCATGACCCAGCGGTCGAGGCCGAGTGCGATCCCGGCGTGCGGCGGGGCACCATAGCGCAGGGCTTCGAGCAGGAAGCCGAACCGCCGCTCGGCTTCTTCCGCGTTGATCCCGAGCAGATCGAAGACCTTCTGCTGTACCGCCGGATCGTGAATTCGGACGCTGCCGCTCGCCGCTTCGTAACCGTTGATCACGAGGTCATACGACTGCGCACGGATCTTTCCCGGATCGGTCTCGAAGAATGGAACGTCCTCGGGGACCGGATCGCAGAACGGGTGATGCTCGGCATCCCAGCGCTGTTCTTCCTCGTTGTACGTGAACAGCGGGAAGTCGATAATCCACGCGAAGTGCATTTCCCGCGGATCATAAAGCTGCAGCTCGCGGCCGAGTCGGCTGCGGAGCGCCCCCAGCGCCGCCGACGTGACTTTCGCCTTGTCCGCGACGCAGAAGATGAGGTCGCCTGGCTGCGCCTCGAATTTCGCGATGATCGCCTGCTGGTCCTCGGCATTGAAGAACTTGGCAATCGGCGAATCGAGCCCCGTCCCGGTGACGCGGAAGAACGCCAGCCCCTTCGCACCGTAGTCGCCGACCCAGGCGGTCAGTTCGTCGATGATCTTGCGGCTGTACTTCGCGGCGGCACCACGGGCGTTCAAGCCGCGGACGCGGCCCCCCGCGGCGATCGTGTTCTTGAAGACGCCGAAGTCGCAGCCGCCGGCGATCTCGCCGATGTCCACCAGCTCCATGCCGAACCGCAGATCCGGCTTGTCGGAGCCGTAACGCTCCATCGCGTCGGCATAGCTCAGCCGCGGCAGGGGCATGGGGAAGTCGATACCGCGGAGTTCCTTCATCAGGACTGCCACCAGGCCGTCAACCACATTGAAGATATCCTCGCGTTCGACGAACGCCATCTCCAGGTCGATCTGTGTAAATTCCGGCTGACGGTCGGCACGCAGGTCTTCGTCGCGGAAACAGCGGGCGATCTGCATGTAGCGGTCGAGCCCGGCGACCATCAGGATCTGCTTGTAAATCTGCGGCGACTGCGGCAGTGCGTAAAAGTTTCCCGGATGCACGCGGCTCGGAACGAGATAGTCGCGCGCTCCTTCGGGCGTGCTGCGGCCGAGCATCGGTGTCTCGATGTCCAGAAACCCGTGCTCGTCGAAGTAGTCGCGGACCAGTTTCGAGAACCGGTGACGGAAGATCATCGCTTCCTGCAACTTCGGTCGCCGCAGGTCGAGGAAGCGGTACTGCAGCCGCAGCTCTTCGTTGGGCAGCTCGGGGACGCTCGGCAGGAACGGAGGATTGCGGCTCTTGTTGAGGATCTTCAGCCGATCCGCCATCACCTCGATCTCACCGGTGGCGAGCTTGGGGTTTTCGAGCCCGGCTCCGCGGGGAACGACGTTGCCGCCGACCTGAATGACGTCTTCGTTTCGCAGCGTCCGCGCGAGTTCATGAGCTTCGGGGGCATCGGTCGGATTGAAGACCACCTGCGTGAGCCCGTAACGGTCTCGAACGTCGATGAACACCAGGCCGCCGTGGTCGCGTCGCGAGTTGACCCAACCGCAGATCGTGGCGTAGCTCCCAACATGCTCGCGGCGCAATTCGCCACAGGTGTGAGACCGTAGCACGGATGACGCTTCCTTCTATCTGGTTTTGACTTCTGTCGGCGGCTCGCCCTTTGCGCTCCGGGTCCGCAGCCCGGCAAAAATGCCGGTAAAGGAGACACGGGGGCAAGGCGAAGACCTGAATCAGGGTTCCGGAGTGCCGTCCGACCATCGCAGCACACGGATACGAGCTTAGAAGAATAGAAGATTGGTAGGGGGGAAACAAGGTTCGCCGGCGCGACCTTTGCGCGCAATCGGGTAACTCAAAGTGGGAAAGATTTTGCGTCACGCGGCCCGGACCGACGGTCCCGCGGCCTCAGGGCCGGACGAAGGAATCTCAGGAGGGGAGGTTCCCCGCCCCGCGACCGCAATCGTCTAGCCGCGTCCCAACGGGACGCACGTTCGGGGCTCAACTCCGGAGGCGGTACGTCTCGTTGGGACGCGGCCGAACGAATGGATGGGTGCATGTTTATGCGATACCGATATCAATGTTGCCTGAACGAGGCCGCCATTGCACCCGATGCCTTTCGCAACGGGTCTCGCAAAACCAGCCTGGCCGGAGCAATCGCCACACCCGTTCCAGGAGGCGTGCCTCGCAATTCGCTCGGCTGATCGGATCTCATTCCGGCCAGGGGGCTTGACTCGAATCGGCCTGGGGCGTCTGCTAAGATCGCAGGTTGAACAGAGCCTTGCCGGCCTCCTGCCCGCAGTTTCTTGTCGGACGGTGCCGTCCCCGCCTCTGCCAGTCCACCCGGAAAACCGAGCGAGTATGACAACCGCCCCCGATCCCGCCGCGATTCAGGATGCCCTCAACCGGGTCGATCAGGCTGTCGCCGCCAACCGTCTCTCCGCGAGCGGGGCGGCCAACCTCAAACGCTGGCTGACTGAGCCGCAATATGCGCGCTATCTGACACCGCTCCTGGCGGACGTCGCCGCCGGGAAATTCGCCGAACTGGACAGCATGTTCTGGGAAGTGATTCCCTTCGGCACCGGCGGACGCCGCGGGATGATGGGGCCGTATGGCTCGGCAACGATCAATGAGCGCACGATTGCCGAGTCGGCTCACGGACTGGCCACCTACCTGCACAAGGCGACCGGAAAGACCGGCGGCACCGCGGTGATTGCCCACGACACGCGGAATCGCTCGGCGGAGTTCGCCCGGCTGACCGCCACGACCCTCGTCGCGAACGGCCTGAAGGTCTACTTCTTCGATTCGCATCGCTCGACGCCCGAACTGTCGTTCGCCGTGCGACACCTGGGCTGCGACGTGGGAGCGATGATCTCGGCCTCGCACAATCCCCCTTCCGACAACGGTTTCAAGGCCTACTGGTCGTCGGGGGCGCAGGTCCTGCCGCCGCACGACAAGGGGATCATCGAATGCGTTTATGAGGCCCGCGAAATTCCCACCGCCGACTTCGACGCAGCGGTCACGGCCGGTCAGATTGAAATCGTTGGGGAAGCGGTGGACCGCGTCTATATTGACGCTCTCGCCGCCCTGAGCCTCTCCGAGGCCCGCGATTTCCCCGCGATCTTCACGCCGCTGCATGGGGTCGGCGAATCGAACGTGTATGCCGTGCTCCAGAACGTGGGGTTCACCGGCGTACAGGTGTTCGATCCCCAACGGGCTCCCGACGGCAACTTCACGAACGTTCCCGATCAGCTCCCCAACCCCGAACGTGCCGAAGTCTTCGCGCCTGCGATTGCCGCCGCCAGATCCACCGGAGCCGAACTGGTGCTCGCCAGCGATCCGGACGCGGACCGGCTGGGGGTGTCGGTCCGCGGTGCCGATGGTGAGTTTGTCCACCTGACCGGCAACCGCATCGCCGCGCTGCTCACCGATTACGTGCTCCGGAAGCGGCAGGCGGCGGGCACGCTCAGCGACCAGCACTACATCGTCGAGACGCTCGTCACGACACCGCTCGTCGCGGCGATCGGCCGCAGTTATGGCGTGCGGGTGATCGACGACCTGCTGGTGGGCTTCAAGTACATCGCCCAGACGATGGATCGCGAGGGGCCGGAAAATTTCGTGTTCGCGGCGGAGGAATCGCTCGGCTACCTGGCGGGAAGCTACGCCCGCGACAAAGACGCGGCAATTGCCGCGTTGTACCTGATGGAATGCGCCGCCGAGCTGCGGTCGCGGGGAAAAACCCTGCTCGACCAACTGGACGATCTGTACCGCACCCACGGATACTTCCTCGAGGACCAGCGGTCGGAGGTCTGTCACGGCCCGCGTGGGAAAGAGCAGATCGACCAGTTGATGCGGGCCTTCCGGGAATCGCCTCCCGAGGAGCTTGCCGGAATCCGCCTGGCGAACGCCCGGGATTACGGTCGGCAGGAGATTCGAAGCCTGCCGGGAAATGCCCGCACGGCCGATCTTCCCGAACCACGCGGAGATCTGGTGATCTTCGAGTCGGAGACCGGACCGCAGCAGATCAGGCTGGCCGTGCGGCCGTCCGGCACCGAACCGAAGATCAAGTTTTACTTCTTTGCGCAATCCAGGTGCCCCACGCCGGCGGAACTCGCGAATACCAGGGCGGCGACGGAATCCGCGTTGCGAAGCTTCATGGATGCATTGTCGGCATGGACGCGCGAGGTCCTCGCTCAGGCGGACTCCGCCTGAGGTGCAGGGAACAGGTGACGGCTCGAAGAGTGGATGATCCGAGTTGGTCCGAAAGAGATTATTCCCGCCGTCGCGGGAAGCCCGTACATCAGGAACCGAGCGGATCGGATCCCTCGTGCCGAGTGAATAGAGACCGTTTCGCCACCACGACGGAAACAGGCGCGGCGAAACCAAGATTACGATAGGCGCTGGAATGTCGCAGGAGCGGATTGGAGTTTGGCTGGTCGGGGCATTCGGTGGTGTCGCCACAACGGTCACGGTCGGGCTTGCGGGCCTGCAGAAAGGGCTGACGACGGAGACGGCCCTCGTCAGTGCGCTGCCGAAGTTTCGTGATCTCGATCTGGCCGACTGGCCGCAGTTCGTCATCGGGGGACACGAAATCCGCGAGACGACCTATGCCGCGGAAGTCCATCAGCTGCACGAACTCTCGCGCGTCTTCCATCCGGCGCTGCTCGAAGGGACCGCCGCACAGCTGGCCGAGTGGGAAAAGAACGTCCGTCCGGGAACGCTGATCAACGTCGGCAAGACCATCGAATCGTTTGCCGGTCCCGGTGCGAAGAAGACGCTGGGCGAACGTCCCGCCGCCGCGATTGAACGTCTCGCCGCCGACATCAACGAGTTCCGCAAGACCCAGCGTCTCGACAAGGTGATCGTCGTCAATGTCTCGTCGACCGAGCCTCCGGTCTCGAATGCCGCCCAGCAGCTGAAGTGGGCCGAGCTTTCGAAGATGCTCGACACGGCGGCCGAGTCCCCGCTGCCGGCGAGCTCCCTGTATGCGATTGCCGCGATTTCCTCGGGCTGCCCCTACATCAACTTCACGCCGTCGATTGGATCGGACCTGCCGGCGCTCGACGAGCTGGCCCGCGAACGGGGCGTGCTGCACGTCGGACGTGACGGCAAGACGGGCGAGACGCTGATGAAAGCGGTCCTCGCCCCGATGTTCGCCGCCCGCAACCTGCACGTGATGAGCTGGGTCGGGCACAACATCTTCGGCAATCTCGACGGCAAGGTGCTCGACGATCCGATCAACAAGGCGAACAAGGTCCGCTCGAAAGATCACCTGCTCACCGAGATCCTCGGCTACAAGCCGCAGACGCTGGTCACGATCGAATATATCGAGTCGATGGCCGACTGGAAAACCGCCTGGGATCACATCCATTTCGAGGGCTTCCTCAACACGAAGATGACGCTGCAGTTCACCTGGCAGGGGTGCGACTCGCTGCTCGCGGCACCGCTCGTGCTCGATCTGGTCCGCTTTACCGAACGCGAACAGCGGCGCGGCAAGAGCGGCCTGATGGGCTTCCTGGCGTCGTTCTTCAAGAGCCCGATGGGCTGCACCGAGCCGGAATTCGTGCGGCAATATCTGATGCTCGAAGAATGGGCGGCGGAAGTTCGCCGCGAATCGCTGCAGGCCGGGTAGTTGCCGAGCCCCTGACATCACATTCCTGCCTGTTCGCGGTGTCGGAATGCAGCGTGAGGGGAGGGATCTCGCGCAACGGCTCTGAAGTCCGTCCCGCGAGCCGCTGCGTTGCGGGGTGAGAGCGTCTTCGTGAACTCACGGTTTCCCGCCGGAGCTTCCCGCTGGTCGAGTGCCGGCCTCAGACGATGTGCGTTCCACTTTGAACAAACCGAGGGCCCTGGATCGGGGAGAAGCGGATCGTGACGCGGAAGCTCCTGCCGTACCTGCAACTCTGCCGGTTGCCCGCCGTGTTTTCGGCGCTGGCCGACATCTGCACCGGCTACCTGCTCACGCATGTCGCGTTCGAGCCGGTCGTCCCGTTCGCACTGTTGCTCGTGGCGTCATCGGGGCTGTATCTCGGGGGCATGGTGTTCAATGACGTGTTCGATCGCGAGATCGACGGGCGCGAGCGGCCGGGGCGGCCAATTCCGTCCGGACGTGTTCCGCTGCAAACCGCGATTCGGCTCGGCACGATCCTGATGGTGGCCGGAGTCGCCGCCGCGGCATTCGTCGGCGTTCCCAGTCTGCTGGTGGCGCTGCTCTTGGTGGTGAGTATCTTCGCCTATGACGGGCTGTTGAAGGGAACGCCGCTCGGTCCCGTGGTGATGGGGAGCTGCCGCTTCCTGAACGTGCTGCTCGGAGCGAGTGCCGTCGGCTCCTTCGCCGAAGTGTGGCAACTGCCGCAACTGCACGTCGCGGCGGGGCTGGGCGTCTACATCATGGGGGTGACCATCTTCGCGCGGCAGGAAGCCGAAATCAGTCAGGCATGGCGGCTGGCCTACGGGATCGGTGTCATCAACCTCGGGTTCGCGATGCTGGTCGCGTTCATGCTGAACCTGGAGGGACGGCAGACCGATCAGACGGCCATTCTCGCGCTGGGGGTGATTGCCATCACCATCAACCGCCGGCTCTTTACGGCACTCTTCGAGCGGACACCCGCGCGCGTGCAAAGTGCCGTGAAAACCATGCTGCTCTCCCACGTCATGCTGAATGCGGCGCTGATCCTGCATGTCAGCGGATCGCCCGTGTACACGTTTGCCGTGATCGGCCTGCTGGTCCCCGCCTTCCTGTTGGGACGCTGGATGGCCATCACCTGATCCAGCCGGCGGGGTTCGCTGCGGCCATCAGCCTGCGGCAGACAGACAGCTTGACGGTTGCGCGGCGTATCAGTCGCCGCGACCGACTTCGAGGTTCATCGCGGTCTGCATCAGCCGCAGCTCGTGCCGGTTGTGGGCGATCAGCGCCCGCATCCATTCACGGACTTCTTCGCGGACCTGCTCGGCGATCTCGGCGAAGGGGGCCTCGCTGAGGACCCGGTCGTGAAGCTGCTTGAGCCGGCAGAAAAGAATGTCGTGTTCGCCGCGCAGTTGATCGACCTCGTTCGCCCAGTTGGGGTAACGGTCGAGGACTTCCTGGAGATATCCCTCTTCTTCCTTCAGGAAGAACTCATAAGGAAGGGTCTCCAGCAGGGCATCGAGGATGGCGGCCAGCCACTTCCGGTTCTGCGCGTCCGCGGGCTCTTCGAGGACGTCGCGCAGGTCTCCAAGCAAGATGTACTCCAGTGCGGAGTAGCGTTGCAACAGTTGAGACGAGGCTGCATTCATGGAGGAGTCCTTTCAACTGCTTCGGAGGATACCAGCCGACAGGGAGTCGCCTGGCCAGTCTGTTTGAACTCGAGAATCACCGGGCCGGGATGGGGCTGCGAAACCGCTCCGCCCCGAAGCGAACATTGTGCCGCCTCGATGCGAATGCATGCGCAACGGCCGAAATCTGCGATCGTTAGATGACCGTTGCCGCGACTTGTCGGAAACGATGGCCGTGGAAGAAGTGTCTGCGAACAGTTTCCGCGATCCTGGGGAGTGCAGCCAGGCTGCACCGAAGCCAATTCCCCGGGAGTGAGTCGCATCACCGCCGGGGAGCGGTGTCTGTCGTGTCGAACTCAACCTGGATGCGAAAGACACCCCCGAACCGATTCCAGGCTCAGGATCGGTACGGTTTATCAGGACTGATACCGATTCTAATCATCCCACCACGGGGCGTCAAAACTTTTTCGCCAAGCCTCGATCGTAACACATTGCCCAAAAGCACTTTACAAAACTTCAAGGGCACTGGCCCGCGCCTCGTGACGGGCCCTCGCATCCAACTCCTGAGCTTGTCCCCGCAACGAGAAGACACTCCCGCATTGAGCCGCGGCGCTTGTTCCCCGCGGACTGCCCACCGATATCCGCTTGAGGGGTGAACCACGAAAAACACGAACGACACGAATTCAAGGCGCCGGGCATTACTGCATCCTTTCGTGTGTTTCGTGATTGTCCCCCGTGCGAGTCGAGTCCCATTGCCACTCGCCGGGAGGCACCGGCGTGTGTGGTGCACCAGGGGAACAATAACCAACCTTGCAAGCAACACGTCCCCCTGCCTGCCAGGATGAACCTGGCGGCTCCTGTCGAAAACCGGTTCCGCTGTGCGCTCAGGAGGGGCTTTTTCACTGCTGTCATTTCGACAGTTCATGAAAGTGTCGCAACACGCAACGGTCAAAATGGCAGCAGGATGCTCGCTGCTGCGTTCAGCGGGGGATGTCAGCCGGGAAGCCACGTAACACAATGGATTACATCGTAATCAGTTACAGACACTCTCCCGCTGCTGAAAGCCAACGGCGTCCGGCACAGGGTTTGTAACAGGTTTTTTTCAAAACACCGCTCACATTCTGCGCGGCGGACCGCCGCGACGGGGGCTTTTGCCCACTCCCTCGGAGCGAGGCCGCTCCCGCTTCTGGATTCGCAGATTCTACGAGGCTCGAAATGACCGCTGTCAGCGACAAACAGCAATTCACCTTCCAGACCGAAATCAAGCAACTGCTGCATATCCTGTCGCACTCGCTCTATCAGAACCGCGAGATCGCCCTCCGCGAGCTGATCTCCAACGCGTCGGACTCGCTCAACAAGATGCGGCACATCCAGCTGACCGAGGAGCAGTACCGCGACGAAACGCCGCTCGAAATCACCCTCGAACCCGACAAGGAGAAGCGGATCCTCACGATCCGCGACAACGGGATCGGGCTGACGCGCGATGAGCTCGTCGCCAACCTCGGAACCATCGCGCACAGCGGATCGCTTGAGTTCCTCAACAAACTCTCCGGCGACGCGAAAGCCGACCTCTCGCTGATCGGGCAGTTCGGCGTCGGCTTCTACTCGGCGTTCATGCTCGCCGACAAGGTCGAGGTCATCACCCGCAGTTACCGCGATGACGGTGCCTGGCGCTGGGAATCGGACGGGTCCGGCAGTTTCAGCATCGAGGCGGTCAGTGATGAAGTCCCGCGCGGCGCCCAGATCCGCCTGCATCTGAAAGAAGGGCTCGATGAGTTTGTCGACCCCGTCCGCCTGAAGTCGATCGTCCGCAAGTATTCGACCTTTGTCCCGCAGGCGATCAAGCTCGAAGGGGAACAGCTCAACGACCAGCGGCCCATCTGGGTCGAGCCGAAGAGCCAGCTGACTGAAGAGCAGTACCACGGATTCTACACCTATCTGACGCATCGGTCGGACAAGCCGCTCTGGTACCTGCATCTGTCGAGCGATTCGCCGATCCAGTTCAACGCGATTCTCTACTGCCCCAGCACGAACATCGAGCTGCTGGGCTTCGGACGGATCGAGCACGGCATTCATCTGTGTGCCAAGCGAATCCTCGTGCAGGACGATTGCCGCGAGCTGCTGCCCGAATACCTGCGGTTCCTCTACGGGCTGGTGGACTCGGCCGACCTGCCGCTGAACGTCTCGCGCGAGACGCTGCAGGACAACACCGTCCTGCGGAAGATCCGCAAGGTGCTCACGAAGAAGGCGCTCGACCACCTCGTCTCGCTCGCCGAGGAGAAGCCGGAAGAGTACCTGACTTTCTATCGCCAGTTCGGCACAATCCTGCGGACCGGGATTGCCGTCGATTTCGAACATCGCGAGAAGATCGCCAAGCTGCTGCGGTTCCCTTCGTCCCACGAGTCGGACGCCGAGAAGCCGACGTCGCTTGATGACTATCTGAAGCGTGCGCCCGAGGGGCAGAAGCAGATCTACTATCTCGGCGGCCCCGATGTGGCCTCGATCGCGCGGAATCCGAATCTCGAACTCTTCCGCCGCCGCAACATCGAAGTGCTCTTCCTCGACGACCCTGTGGACGAGTTCGCGCTGTCGAGCCTGGGACTCTATGACGGCAAGCCGCTCGTCTCGATCGACTCGGCGGATGTCGAACTGCCCGAGCCCGCCAGCGACGAAGAGAAGAAGGAAGAAGAGAAGCAGGAACAGGAGACCGCCTCTCCCGCCGGCCTGGCGAAGGTGATCGCTCTCTTCAAGACGGCACTGGGCGACAAGGTGGAAGATGTCCGCGAGTCGAAGCGGCTCACCGACAGTCCCTGCTGCCTCGTGAACCCGAAAGGCTCGATGAGCAGCCAGCTCCAGAAGGTGTTGAGCGAATCGCACAAGGACTTCGAAGTCTCGAAGAAAATTCTCGAAATCAACCCGTCCTCTCCGTTGATCCGGCGACTGAGCGAATTGTCGGTTAACGCCCAGAACGACAGCTTCATCGAAGACTGCGGGCGGCAGCTCTACGCGAACGCGCTGATTCTCGAAGGGATCGTCCCCGATTCCGAAGACGTCGTCACCCGCATGCAGCGGTTCATGAACGAACTCGCGCAGAGCCGTTCCTCGATCATCACCTGATCGGGCATCGCGTAAAGAGCACGCACGAAGTTCTGCCGGCAGGCACGTCGCTCCTCGTTCACCGGGGAGCGACTTCCACCCGCCGGCTTTTGCTTTTTGACGCCCTCCTTTTGAGGGAGCATGCTCATCAGGCGGTTGCTCTCGCGCGGCAGGCGGCTCCCGTTTTCCGGTTCCCGGTGGCGGTGGCGATTCGTTGCACTACAATGGGCGCGGAACGCCACGGGTAGCCTTGCCTCACTTCTGAACGGAGGAGCCGCGCGATGCACAGGATCTGGAACTCTCGGGCCGGCTGGCTTTTCGTCGTGTGCGTCTGCCTGCTGTTCGCGTCGCCGAACGCTTTCGCGGCATCGCGGCCGAACATCCTGTTCATCTTCACCGACGATCACGCGGCGCACGCGATGAGCTGTTACGGCTCGAAGATCAACAGGACGCCGCATCTCGACCGGATTGCCCGAGAGGGGATGCGGTTCGACCGCTGCTACTGCACGAATTCGCTCTGCGGCCCGAGCCGGGCGGTGATCCTCACCGGCAAGCACAGCCATATCAATGGCTTTCGCAAGAACGGCGACCGCTTCGACGGCTCGCAGCAGACTGCGCCGAAGCTGCTGCAACAGGCGGGCTATCAGACCGCACTCATCGGCAAGTGGCACCTCGACAGTGCTCCCACCGGCTTCGACTATTATGAAATCCTGATCGGCCAGGGGCCGTACTACAACCCGCCGATGATCCGTAACGGCGAGCGGGTAAAGCACGTCGGCTATACGACCGAGATCATCACGGATCTGACGCTCGACTATCTGAAGAACCGCAATCCCGACAAGCCGTTCTTCGTAATGTATCAGCACAAGGCTCCGCATCGTCCGTGGGAGCCGGCCCCGAAGTACTTCACGCTTTACGATGATGTCGAAATCCCCGAGCCTGCGACTCTGTTCGACGATTACAGCGGTCGCGGCACGCCGGCCAGATCGCAGGAGATGGAAATCGCCCGGCACTTGAATCAGCGCGATCTGAAGCTCGTGCCTCCGCCGAACCTGACGCCGGAACAGCTCGAAGTCTGGAACGCCGCGTACGAACCGAAGAACAAGGCGTTCCGCGAGGCCAACCTCCAGGGTAAGGAACTCGTGCGCTGGAAGTATCAGCGCTATATCAAGGACTATCTGCGAAGCATCGCGGCGGTCGATGACAACGTCGGCCGCGTGCTCGACTATCTGGATGAGGCCGGACTCGCGGACAACACGGTGGTCATCTACGCGTCAGACCAGGGGTTCTACCTCGGCGAGCATGGCTGGTTCGACAAGCGGTTCATGTATGAAGAGTCATACCGGATGCCGTTCCTAGTCCGCTGGCCGGGGGAGGTGAAACCGGGATCGACGAATACCGATCTCGTCTCGAATCTCGACTTCGCTTCGACCTTTCTCGACATCGCTGGAGTCGAGATACCCGAGGATCTTCAAGGCGAAAGTCTCGTCCCGATCCTGAAAGGCAGGACTCCCGCCGACTGGCGAAAGAGCCTGTATTATCATTACTACGAGTATCCGGCGGTACACATGGTCCACCAGCACAACGGAGTCCGCACCGACCGTTACAAGCTGATGCACTTCTATCAGCTCGGCGAGTGGGAGCTGTACGATCTGGAAAAAGATCCGCACGAAATGCGGAGCGTGTACGCCGATCCGCAATACGCGGGGATCGTCAAGGATCTGAAAGCGGAACTCGCCCGTTTGCAGGATCTTTATCAGGTGCCCCAGGAGAGCACCGCGCCCGCGGCGAAATAGCGGTCGAGATCGTCGCATCGACTCCGTGCCGTCATTCGCTCGCTTCGTCGCAAGCACTTCCGACAGCTCCCTCCTGATAGCTCAGGCACCCTTATGCCAATGGAATACCCTTACTTCGAAGCGGCAGGTACGGCGCGGGAGCTGGGCCGGCAGCACGGAGAGCAGGCGGCGGATCGCATTCACGGCTATGTCGATTATCTCGCGGCCTCGCTGAAAGTTTCCCGCGAAGCGCTTCATCAGCGGGCGCTGCGCTTCTTGCCGCTCTTCGAACGAACGTGCCCCGCACAGGTGGAAGAGATTCATGGCCTGGCCGAGGGAGCCCGGCTGCCTTTCGCCGACGCCTTGGCCGTGCAGCTTCGAGGAGAACTGGGGCAGGTCGCCGACGGTGGCTGCACGACCTTTGCCATCGGCCCTCGCGGCACGGCGTCCGGCGAACCGCTCGTCGGGCAGACCAGCGACAATCCCGCCGAGCTGCTGCCGTTCGGTTATGTGCTCCGTCTGGAACCGCAAGGCCGACCGGAGATCCTCATGTGGACCTTCGGCGGAATGATCGGCTACCACGGCATCAACGCGCATGGAGTTTCACACTTTGCAAACTCGCTCGGCGGCGGTCCCCCGTGGAAGTTCGCCCTCTCTCATTATCCCCTGAAGCGGATGATCCTCGAATGCCGCAAGGTCAGTGAGGTTGTCGAACTCATGCATCGGGTGCCGGTCTGCTCGAACGGCAACTATATGCTCGGCGATGCGGAGGGAACCATCCTCGACGTGGAATTGAGCAGCGACGGGCCGCGTCTCCTCGAAGAGGACGGGGCGGGCTTCCTCGCACATTCGAATCACTACGTTTGCGGCGAACACGCCTGCGCGGAGAACTTCCAGCAGAGTCTCCCCGACTCCTTCCCGCGACTGGCGCGCATGCACCAGCTGATTCGCGAAAAGTTCGGCTCGATCACCGTGGAGGACGTCAGGAGGTTCCTCAGCGATCACGAAGGCGCACCGGTCGGAATCTGCCGGCATCCGCACGAAGGGATCAGTCCTGCGATTCTCCCCAACACGGGCCACACGGTCGCCGCGCTGATCGCGGAACCGGTCAGAGGCAAACTGCATGTGAGCTGCGGAAACCCCTGCGAGAACCCGTTCGTCGAGTACACGCTGCGCAGCCAGAGCAATCCGCCGACGTGACCGGAAGCGGGGATCAACCGCTTCACCAGCGCATCGCGGCACAACCACCCCGATCGACGGCTTGAAACCGTATCGTTTAACGTGCGCCGACTTCCCGGTGGCGGCGGAGGGTTTCGAGCTCCTCCAGCAGTCGCGCGCTGATCTCGACCGGATAAGAAGCAGTGCCTTCCAGCGACCGCAGTTCTTCAGGCAGACGCTGGATTTCCTGCTTGACGTGATCGCGGATTTCCTTGAGCGATCGGCGGGCCGCATCGAACCGCTGCCCCTGTCGCATGACCGGCTGGAGCAGCGGCTCGCCCGGCAGGTCTTCGGCTTGGTGGGCGAGGATGTCCCGGGTCATTCGGCCGCCCTCGAACTGTCGGAAGACCTGCTTGCGCGCGGGATAGACGACCTTCCCCGTCGAAAGCTTGGTGACCGGATTGCCCGCGTATTCCACCAGCTTGTAGACGACATCGAGGGCCGGTGCATCCTCGCAGACGGCAAGGCTCGTCCCGACTCCGAAACCGTCGATCGGCGCCCCCGCCGCGAGAAGCCGCGCGATCTTGTGCTCGTTGAGGTCGCCGGAGGCGAAGATCCGCACGTTTCGCAGGCCAGCTTCGTCCAGCCGGCTGCGGGTGCGCAGCGAGAGCTCCAGCAGATCCCCCGAATCGAGGCGCACCGCACCGACATCGAACTCGCCTTCCATTTCGCGGCTCAGCGCGATGACTTCTTCCACACCGCCAAGCGTATCGTAGGTGTCGACAAGCAGCGTCGTCCCGGGAAAGAGCTTTATGAACGTGCGAAACGCCTCCCGCTCGCTTGTGTGCGCCTGGATGTAGCTGTGCGCCATGGTGCCGAAGATTGGTATTCCGAACTTTTCCCCCGCCTCGACCAGCGACGTCCCCGCTCCCCCCGCCAGATAGGTGGCGCGGGCCATCGTCAGGGCCGCGTCAATTCCGTGCGATCGGCGCGAGCCGAAATCGACGACCGTGCGTCCCTGGGCGGCGAGGACGATGCGTGCCGCCTTGCTGGCGACAAGACTCGCGAAGTGAAAGCGATTGAGCAGCAGCGTTTCGATGAGCTGCGCTTCGAGCAGCGGCGCGACAATCTGGATCAGCGGCTGCTGCGGAAAGACCAGCGTTCCCTCGGGCAGCGCGTACGCATCGCCGGTGAAGCGGAACGACCGCAGATACTCAAGGAAGTCCTCGCGGAAGAGCCCCTGATTGCGGAGATAATCAATGTCCTCGTCCGTGAAGCGGAAGCGTTCGATGGCTTCGAGCGCATCGTCGAGACCTGTCGCGAGAATCCAGTGGCGGTCTCCCGGAAGTCTCCGGTAAAACAGCTCGAAGACCGCCGTCTGGTCGGATCGATCGTGCCAGTAGGCCTGCGCCATGGTCAGTTCGTAGAGGTCGGTGAACATGGCGGTGGAGGGGGGAAGCGGCCCGGACTCAGACATGGTCTTCTCCTGGTTCAATGCGTGCACCGGCATCCGCGAGTTCCTTCAGCGTGGCCCGTCCCTGCTCGGGATCGACCGGAGCCGATCCCTCGCGCAGGAGGTGGACCTCAAAGCCCTCCCTGAGCGCATCGAGGGCCGTCTCCCGGACGCAGACATCGAGTGCCAGCCCCCCGATCCAGACCCGCCGGACCCCCGCGGACCGTAACCGCTCCGCCAGTCCCGAATCGCGAAACGCCGAGTAACAGTCCCGGTCCCGCTCGGTCCCCTTGCTGACGATCTCGGCGTCCGGGGGAAGCCGCAGCGTGCTTCGGAACTCTGCTCCCGGGGTGCCCGCGACGGCGTGCGTCGGCCAGGGGCCTCCCTGCTCGCGAAAGCTCGCGTGATCGGGAGGGTGCCAGTCGCGCGAGGCGACAATGCGGGCTCCGCCACGGCGGGCAATTTCGATCCACGTGTTCAGCACCTCGACGACTTCATCGCCTCCGGCGACGGCCAGCGCTCCGCCGGGACAGAAGTCGTTCTGCAGATCCACGAGAATCAGTGCATCGTCAGGGGTCAGTTCTGGTGCGGTCATGCGTCCGAAGGTTTCTGAGTTTCTTTCCGCGCCTCCCCGGTGCGGTCTTCGGAGAGGTGCCGGGATGAACGACGCCAGAGAGTAAGGATAACATCCCCTTCACACGCGTGCCGATATCATCTCCCTTCCGGTTGAAGGTTCTCCAGCGATGCTTCCGATCCACGTTCCGCGTTACTGGATCCAGATGGTCTTCGTGTTCACGAATTCGCGAACGCCCTGGCGGGCGAGCTCGCGGCCGTAGCCCGAATGTTTCACTCCTCCGAAGGGTAGCCGCGGATCCGATTTAACGATCTCGTTGATGAAGACGCTGCCCGCTTCGAGTTCGGGCGCCAGCGCCTCGGCGAGGGCCCGGTTACTGGTCCAGATGCTCGCCCCCAGCCCGTAGCGGGAGTGGTTGGCGACGTCGACGGCGTGCGCGGCATCCTCCACGGGGATGACGGCGGCCACCGGTCCGAACGTCTCCTCGTCGAACGCCGGCATGCCCGGTGCGACGTCGCCAAGCACAGTCGGACGGTAGAAGAAGCCTTTGCCCGGCAGGCTCTCCCCTCCTGTCAGCAGTTGCGCTCCCGCCTGCAGGCTCCGCAGCACCTGATCGTGCAGCGATTCACGCAGGTCGTCTCGCGCCAGAGGCCCGACATCCGTTTCCCGCTGGGCCGGGTCTCCGACGTGCAGCCGCTCCATCGCGGCAACCAGTTCCCGCTCGAACTCCCGCACGACCGGCGTTTCCACCAGGAACCGCTTGGCGGCAATACAGCTCTGGCCGGTATTCTGCGTGCGGGCACGGGCCGCCTGCTCGGCCGCGTGCTTCAGATCGGCATCACAGAGCACGATGAACGGGTCGGAACCTCCGAGTTCCATTACCGAAGGTTTCAGCGCCTTGCCGGCGGCTGCCGCGATCGCCTGCCCCGCCCGTTCGCTGCCGGTCAGCGTCACGGCCTGAATCACGGGATGCCCGATCAGCTCCTCCGCATGCTGAGACGTAAGCAGCAGCGTATTGAAGACTCCCGCCGGGAAGTCCGCACGGGTAAAGAGATTCTCGATTTCAAGAGCGACGCCGCAGACATTCGAGGCATGTTTCAGCACGAACACATTGCCGGCAATGATCGTCGGGACCGCACAGCGGAAGACCTGCCAGAGGGGAAAGTTCCACGGCATGATGGCGAGGATCGGCCCCAGCGGATCGTAGCGGACGTAAGCCCGCGCTCCCTCGATGTCCGCGGGCTCTTCAGCGAGATACACATCTCCATGCTTCGCGTAGAACTCGCAATTCAACGCACACTTCTCGACTTCGGCTTCAGCCTGACGGATCGGCTTTCCCATTTCCCGAGTGACCAGCGCTGCCAGTTGCTCCTTTTCACTGCGAAGGATCTCCGCGAGCCGGAGAAAGCGTTCGGCCCGCTCCTCGAAGGGAGTTTTCCGCCAGACGCGAAAGCTGTCGCCCGCCATTTGCAGGCGCAGCTCCGCTGTTTCGCGGGAGGTCTCCTCGAATTCGGAAATGAGAGTCCCTGTCGCCGGGTTGATCGACTTGAGCGTCATCCTTTGCCCCTCAGTTCACAAGTTCGCAAGATGAGTGCTGGCGGCGAATACGGTCCCGGGTGACCGTGCCGGAAACTGCACGCTCCACAATCGCAAGGAGTCCAAGTACGCAATTTTCGGTCCATTCCCGGAGTTTCATTGATGCGTCGGGGCACGTCGGGGAGTATTCACGGAGCCCCGGTTTCCCGAAAAGAAACGGTATCCTTGACGGGCGGAGCCTTTGTTCCGCACGATTCTGGTTCCGGAGTCGCCCCGCCGGCGGAAATCAGCGGTGCCCCTCACGGAGCGCGGCAGAGTAGAATGCGGTGAAGTGGTGTCCCGCGGAGCGGGCCGGAGACAAGGGGTGAAGGTGCAAATTCCCGAGCGAATGAAAACGCGGCTGACCGGCTGGATTGTCGAAGGCCGCTGGCTGCTCCTGCTGGGGGCGGTGATCCTCACCGTGATCGCCTGGCCTCTGTCACAACGGCTGGAGTTCAACCAGACGCTGGATTCGATGTTCGATGTCAGCGATCCGATGCGTCTGGCCTACCGTGAAAGCCGCGAGGCATTCGGTGCCAGCGAGTTCATCGTCCTCGCCTACGAAGAGCCGAACCTCTTTCGCGAAGGAGAGATACAGTTGACCGAAGCGGCGGCGGAGCGGTTGAACCGCTTTGCCGACCGGATCGGCGAGGTTCCGGGGGTCGACTCGGACAGTATCCTGCATCTGGCGAAGGCGCTGGAATACCGCTTCCGTCGCGAGAAGACGCTCCGCCTGCTGGAAGGGATGCTGGTCAGCGATGACCACAAGATCGTCGCGGTGCTCCTGAAAGTCCTGCCCGAAGATCGCTCCCAGGTGCCGCGGGCGGAGGTGATTGCCGACTTGCGGCAGATCGCCGCCAGCCACGATCCCCCCGCGTACGTCGTGGGCGAACCGGTGATGCTGCACGACATGTTCAGCTACGTGGAACATGACGGCAATCTCCAGTTCCAGGTTTCGCTCGGGCTGCTCGGACTGGTGACGCTGATCCTGTTTCGCGGCGTGCGCTGGTTATTGCTGCCGGTGCTGGTGGTTGCGGGGGCCATGGTCTGGACCCGCGCACTGCTGGTGCTCGCGGGGATGCAGCTGAGCGTGCTGAGCTCGATTTTGAACTCGCTGATGACGATCATCGGCGTGGCAACCGTGATGCATGTGATCGTGCAGTTCGGCGAGCGGGCACGGCGGGAAAGCCGCGACGCGGCGGCGCGAACCACGATCCGCGAGATCGGCCCACCCGTCTTCTGGACCTGCGCGACTACCGCCGCGGGTTTTGCGGCCCTGCTCTCCAGCAAGATCGAACCGGTGCGCAGCTTCGGGCTGATGATGACCGGGGGCGCGATGCTCGTTTTCGTGGCGGTACTCCTGATTCTGCCCGGCGGAATTCTGATCGGTCCGTGGAACACCATTCCCGGCCGCTCTCCCAGGGAAGCGCGGCTGGTGCAGGTGATGAGCCGGATCGCCGGCTGGGTGGAGCGGCATCCGTGGATTATCGGGGGAACCTCGTTGGTCCTGTTTGTCGTGACCGTGTCCGGGCTCCGCTGGCTGACGGTGCAGACCGACATCAGCGAGAACTTCCGCCGTTCAACCCTGATCGTGCAGTCGCTGCAGTTTGTCGAATCGCGGCTGGGAGGGGCAGGGACGTGGGAAGTCGATTTCCCGGCTCCCGAAACGCTCTCCGCCGGCTATCTTGAGCGAGTGGAAAGCCTGACGGAGCAACTGCGGGTGCTGGATGTGGACGGGCTGGAGATTACGAAGGTTCTCAGCCTGACGGATGGCCTCGACCTGATCCCGAAGTTCCCCTTCCTGCTGGATACGCTGGAGCGGCGGCTGGATGTACTGCGAGCCTTTCAGCCGGGCTTCGTCAGCCAGCTTTACAACCCGCAGGCAAAGCGGATGCGAATCCTGCTGCGCTCCCGCGAACAGTTGCCCGCCGAACTGAAACTGAAACTCATCGGCCGCGTGCAGGAGGTGGCTCAACTGGAGTTTCCCGAGGCACAGGTCACGGGCGTTTACGTGCTGCTCGCCCGACTGGTGATGAATCTGATGCGGGATCAATGGGTCAGTCTGCTTCTCGCGACCAGCGGCATCCTGGTGCTGATGTCGGTTGCCTTTCGCAGTGTCAGTTTCGGTCTGATTTCGCTGGTCCCGAATCTGTTCCCGATTGCGATTGTCGTCGGCGGGATGGGCTGGGTCGGCCTGCCGGTGAATATCGCCACAGCCATGCTGGCGAGTGTTTCAATGGGACTGACCGTCGACGGCGCGATCCATTACTTCGCCGGCTTCCGGCGGGCCCGCAAGGCGGGGCTCGACGTCTCGGAGGCACTGCGGGAAACACACAAGGATGTCGGGCGGGCACTGCTGTTTGCCACCCTGGCCCTGGTCGTCGGCTTCTCGGTACTGACCCTCTCGCACTTTGTTCCGCTGATTCATTTCGGCGTGCTCGTCAGTGTCGCCATGCTGGGGGGCCTGCTGGCGACGCTGTTCGTGCTCCCCTTGCTCCTTCGCCTGGTCGCCCCGAAGGATTAAGAGAGAGACGTCCGGAGTTTTCGCCCTCAGTGTCTCCCGTGAAGGGCGAGACATCACCAGACATCATCTGATCAACAGTCGTTCATCGAATCGTCGAAATCGGTCCCTGCAGTTGACGACAGATCCCCCCACCGGAAAGGATGCGATCCTGAAGCTCCCTGCGGTGCGGCCAGCGGCTTCGAGGGGAACAGGGGCAGCGAATCTGGCGAAGACACAAAGGTTGTTTTATGGATCCTCAGCTACGCGAGGAAGTGCGGTTCATTACCACCCGGCTCGGGGCGATTCTCCGTGAGCAGGCCGGCGAGCAAGTCTTCGAACATATCGAACGGCTGCGGGAGCTCGCGAAGTCGGTACGGCAGAACCTGACGCGGGAAGAAATTCACGTCAAGCAGCAGGTCGTTGCCGACCTCGCGATTGACGAGGCCTACCAGATCGCCCACGCCTTCAGCCTCTTCTTTCAGCTGGTGAACCTCTGCGAGGAGCGGGCCCGGATCCGTGCGCTCCGTCGTTCCACCGAGCAGCGGCAATCGCTCCGCCACGCTTTTCGCGAACTGCACGAAGCGGGTGTCAGTCCCGAACAGTTGCAGGCGTTTCTCGACGAGCTCGAAATCGAACCTGTCCTCACCGCCCATCCGACCGAAGCCAAGCGCGAGAGCATTCTGCACCAGCTCTGGCGGCTGCGCGAGTGGCCCGAAGATCCCGATGAGATCCTCGAAGCGCTCTGGCAAACCGAAGAGATCCGCCACCATCGCCCCTCGCCTCTGGATGAGGTCGCAAGTGCACTCACGTTCTTCGAGAGAACGATCTTCGAGGCAGCTGCTGATTTTTACGAGTCGTTCGATCGCGAGCTCGCGACGTACTACCCGACCGTCAAGCGCACCCGCGCGTTCCTGACATTCGCCAGCTGGGTCGGCGGAGACCGCGACGGCAACCCGCACGTCACGCCGGAAATCAGCCTCCGCACGCTCGAGTGGCACCACCGCTGCATCATGGAACTCTATGAGCAGCAGATTGAATACCTGCTGCGCGAGCTCAGTCACACGACGTCAGCCCCTCTGGCCGAACAGGCACCCGCGGAAGAAACCGTCGAAGCCGCGCTCGAAGTCGACCACATTCCGCTGCAGCCGAACGAGCTCTTTCGGCGAAGGCTGGTCCGCATTCAGCAACAACTGCGGGCGAACGAGCTCACCAGCGATGCACTGCTCGAACAGCTTCAGCAGATTCGCGACGACCTGCTGCGACAGAACGCCTGGCGGGCCGCGTCGGGAAGAATCCGCCGGTTGATCGATCAGATCCACGTGTTCGGCGATTACCTGGCCGAACTCGACTTCCGGGACGAAAGCGACAAGCTGCACAGCGACCGGGCCGCGATCGAGGAGGAATTCGCCACGATCCGCACGCTGCAGGAGCGGTTCGGCCCGCGCGCCGCGCATCGGTTCGTGCTGAGCATGACGCATTCCGCGGAGGACGTCCGCGAGCTGATTCAACTCGCGCAGGGAGTCGGACTCGAAGAACTCGATCTCGTCCCGCTCTTCGAAACGATTGACGACCTGCATCGCAGCGGCGAACTGCTGCGGCAGCTGTGGGACGATCCGGTCTATCGCGCGCACCTCGCCCGTCGCAACAACGTGCAGGAGGTGATGCTCGGCTATTCCGATTCGAACAAGGACGGCGGGTATCTCGCAGCGAACTGGTTCCTGTATCAATCCGCCAAGGCGCTTGCCAATCTGGGTGACGAGTACGGCATCAAGTTTCGCCTGTTCCACGGAAAAGGAGGAACGATCGACCGCGGCGGCGGACAGAGCCACGAAACATTGCGCGCACATCCTCATGCGGTTCACGGCGGGCGGGTCCGCATCACCGAACAGGGAGAAGTCATCTCGCTGAAGTATTCCAGCCCGGCGATTGCCGTGCGGAATCTCGAACAGCTTACTTCGGCGGTGATCGCGGCGAATTGCCTGCCCTCGCCCGATGAGCGGTATCAGGAAGAACTTCCCCGCTGGGAGGCGGCGATGGTGCGGCTCGCCGAACTTTCGCGGCAGCACTACCGGGCGCTCGTCTTCGAAACGCCGGAGTTCATGGACTACTTCCGCCAGGCGACGCCGATCGATCTGATCGAACACCTGCAGATTGGTTCTCGTCCGAGCCGGCGGCGCACCGGGGGTGACATGCGGCACCTGCGGGCGATTCCGTGGGTCTTCTCGTGGACGCAGTCGCGACACCTGATCTCCGCCTGGTACGGGCTCGGGCATGCGCTCGAACAGTTCGTGAAGGAAGAACCGGGCGGCCTTTCGCTCTTGCGCGAGATGCACGGCCACTGGCCGTTCTTCGCGATCCTGCTCGACAATGCCGAGATGTCGCTGGCGAAGGCCGACATGTACATTGCCGAACGCTACTCGACGCTCGTCGAATCGGAAGCGGTTCGCCAGGCGATCTTCGGGCGGATCCAGGAGGAGTACAACCGGACCGTGGCGATCCTGCTGCGGATCTCCGGCCACCTGCGATTGCTGGCGAACCGTCCGGTGCTTGCGGAATCGATTCGGCTGCGAAATCCCTACATCGATCCGCTCAACTACCTGCAGATCCACTTCCTGCCGCTGTGGCGCAGCGAAGAGTCGTCGTTGCCGCAGGAGCCGTTGCAGCGACTGCTCGCCCTCACCGCGCACGGGATCGCTTCGGGAATGAAGAGCACCGGCTGAACGGGCGTGCGGATTCCTTTTCCCTCTCCCGCGCCCTGACCTGCGCCAAGTCGAGGAGAGGGCTGCCGGTTCTCATCCGTCTCCGGAAATCTCCCGGCATCGGGCACGGAGAGAGTTTGCCCCGAGGCTCCGAAACTTCCCCCTGCGCGGTCGGTGCGGAAGTGCGTAGAATAGGCCTGGACAGAACCGGCGGTATTTCATCCGGAGGGGATCATGACTCGTCAGCCTCCTCTCTTGTTTGCCCCGCAGGCGGGACGGGAACTGGGTGAGCAGGTCAGTCTTGCGCTGGGATATTCTCTTGCCGGGCTCGAGGAACGTCAGTTCGACGACGGCGAGCACAATATTCGCCCCCTGGTGAGTGTCCGCGAGCGCAACATCTTCGTGATCCAGTCTCTGTACGACGATCATGAGCAATCGGTGAACGACAGGCTCGTCCGGTTGCTGTTCTTCCTGAATGCACTGCGTGATGCCGCTGCCGGGCGCGTCACCGCCGTGGTGCCTTACCTGTGTTACTCGCGCAAGGATCGTCAGACTCAGGCGCGCGATCCGGTGACGACGCGGTATGTGGCGCAGCTCTTCGAGTCCGCCGGTGTGGATTGTGTTGTCACCATGGACGTGCACAATCTTGCCGCGTTTCAGAATTCGTTCCGCTGCCGCACCGAACATCTCGAAGGAACCGGGTTGTTCGTTCAGCACTTTGTTCCGCTGCTGCGTGGGGAGGCACCGGTTGCGGTCTCTCCGGATACCGGCGGAATGAAGCGGGTCCGGCGATTTGCCGATGCTCTCGCCCGGGCGCTCGATCAGCCTGTCCCCACAGCGATCCTGGAGAAGCAGCGAATGAACCGTCACGTCACCGGGGACCTGTTCGCGGGAGATGTGGCGGGGAAGACGGCGATCATTCTCGACGACCTGATCAGCAGCGGCACGACACTCGTCCGCGCTGCCAATGCGTGCCGTGAACGCGGAGCGGCCCGCATTTTCGCGGCGGCAACGCACGGTCTTTTCGTTCAAGATGCGGAGCGGATTCTCTCCGACTCGGCGATCGAGCGAATCGTCGTGACCGATACCATACCGCCGTTTCGACTCTCGCGGTCGTTCCTCGATGAGAGAGTCGCCGTTCTGACAGCATCCGCCCTGATCGCAGACGCGATTCGCCACCTGCATGAAGGCAACGATCTCGACCGCTGAACCGCGAAAGGAGCTTCCCGCCACGGCCCGGGATTGTTCTTTCCGGAAGGGGGCTCATTGCGGGCCGATCGCCCGTGGCTCGGCGAAAATCCTGTGGAATCACGCAATTCGGCACGTTAAGATGCATCAAGAGATCAATCTGGCCGCATGTCACCCGACTGGCCCGCCTCTGCTCTCGCCGCGTCGTTTCCCCTTGAGGTCCTGCGATGCACAGCGTCTCATCGTCGCGTGAGTCTCGCCTGGCGGTGCTGATCGGGCTGTGGGTGATGCTTGGCGGCACGGCGGTCGCCGCTCCGCCGCTGCACGAGCAGATCGACCGGCAGATTGCCGCGAAAGCCGGCGGCCCGGTTGCCGAGCCGGCCACCGATGCCGAGTTTCTCCGCCGCTTGTACCTCGACCTTGCGGGGACCATCCCGACTGCAGAGGAAGCGCGGGCCTTTCTGGCGGATACCGCCCCCGACAAGCGGGCCAGGCTGATCGACCGGCTGCTCGCTTCTGACGATTACGCCCGGCGGATGGAGCAGGCGTTCACGGTCATGCTGCTGGAACGGCGAGTCGGGACAACCATTACCGAGACGGACTGGCAGGACTACCTGCGGACGTCATTCGCCGCGAACAAGCCGTGGAACCAGATCGTCCGCGAGATTGTTGCCGCGGACGGGAGTGACCCGGCAATCCGCCCCGGGATGAAGTTCTTCGTCGACGGCGGCCGCAACGACCATCACCAGATGACGCAGGACGTCGCCCGCCTCTTCCTGGGGATGGACATCCAGTGTGCCCAGTGTCACGACCATCCGAGTGTGGAGGACTACAAGCAGTCCGACTACTTCGGCCTGTATGCCTACGTGAAGCAGAGCAAGCTGCACACGAACCCGCAGACAAAGCTCGTCTACTTTGCCGAGGAACCGGCGACCGGCAAGGTCGACTTTCAGTCGGTCTTCAAGTCGGAAGAAAAAAGTGCGACCGGCCCGAAACTTCCCGGTGGCGAGGAGCGGGACATTCCCAAGTTCGACAAGGGGCAGGAACTCGCCCAGCCGGCCAAAGATGGACTGCCGGCGATTCCCCGATTTCGCCCCCGGCAGGAACTGGCGGTTGACCTCACCTCAGCGGACAACGAGCGCTTCCGGCGAAACGCGGTGAATCGCTTCTGGTTTCTGATGATGGGCCGCGGCCTGGTGATGCCGCTCGATCTCGATCACAGCGACAACCCGCCCTCGCATCCCGAACTGTTGAAGCTGCTCGCCGACGACTTCGCCGCGAACGGATTCGACGTGAAGCGACTGCTTCGCGAGATCGCGCTCAGCCAGGTCTATCAGCGTTCGAGCCTCGTTCCTGAAGGGGTCACCCCCCAGGATGCGCTGCCGGAAAGCTATCGCGCGGCGATTTTCAAACCGCTCTCGGCGGAGCAGATGCTGTGGAGCGGATTGAAGGCGACCGGCGAATTGCCGACGGTGCTCAGCGCGGCCGCTCCGGAAAATTCGAAGTTCACCTACAACGACTACATCAACGGGCGCATCACGGAACCTCCGTCAAATCTGCGCGACATGCACGCGCTGTTTGTCGGCGTCTTCGGCAACCCGCCGGGAGAACCGGAAGAGGAGTTCGCCCCTTCGATGGGGCAGTCGCTGTTTCTGATGAACGAACGACTGGTGCTCCGCTGGCTGGAACCGCGTGACGGAAATCTCGTCAATCGTTTGAACCAGCTCAGCGATGCGAACGCTGTCGCTGATGAGCTTTATCTGAGCGTCTTCAGCCGCTTTCCCACGGAGGAGGAACGGATGGAAGTCGCTGCGTATCTCGACCAGCACCAGCAGCGGAGAACCACAGCAATCGGCGAACTCGCCTGGGCCCTCCTCGCCTCCGCCGAGTTCCGCCTGAACCATTAGATCACTCTCGGATGGGAAATTCTCAGAGCAAACTACGCATCCAAGGTAACGTGTGAATCCCAAGGCGTCCTAAAGCCTACAGTCTACAGCCTAAAGCCTACCCAATGTCCACATGCGGCAGTCTCGAACATCAGCTCTCGCGACGGCAGATGCTGGGAACCCTCGCCGGTGCCGCCACTGCCTGCGGGCTGGGACAACTCCTGCAACCGGCAGTTGCTGAAGAGCTGAAATCACAGCAGAAGCAGGTGATTTTCCTCTGGCTGGATGGCGGCATCAGCCAGCTGGAAAGTTGGGACCCAAAACCGGGGACCGTCTTCGGCGGGCCGTTCCGGGCGATTCCCACCTCCGTTCCCGGCGTGCATGTGAGCGAACTGCTGCCGCACTCCGCGCAACGGATGCATAAGCTGGCGGTCGTCCGCAGCATGTCGACAAAGGACGAAAACCACTCGACCGGAGTGCCGCGAATCCTCCGCGGCGATCCCAAGAACCGCGGGGTCGATTACCCCTATCTCGGCTCGGCCCTGTCGAAGCTCCTGCCGCCGCCGGAGAACAATCTTCCCCCGTACATCTGGGTGAAGCCCGGCCGCGGCGGTTTCATCTGGCAACACGCGGGATTTCTCGGAGCCAGGTATGGGGCACTGGCGCTCGGCGAGGGTAAGCCGCCGATCCACATCCATCGTCCCGAGACGATCTCCGATGCGACCGACGAGGCCCGCAATGCCTTGCGAATCGGGATGAACAAACGCTTCCGCCAGCGCCGCCGCGATTCCGAGATTGATGCCTACGAGTCCTCGTACGACATGGCGTTGAAGCTGATGCAGCGCAAGGATCTGTTCGACGACTCCCGGCTCTCAGCGGCGGATATCGAACGGTACGGCACGCATCCGCTGGGTCGGCACATCCTGCAGGCGCGGCGGCTGATCGAGGCTGGCGTCCAGTTCGTGCAGGTCACGTCGTATCACTGGGACACGCACGGCGACAACTTCAACATGCACCTCGATCTCGTGCCGCAGATCGACCGCCCGTTCGCCGCGTTGATTGACGACCTCGAGGAACGCGGCATGCTCGACAACGTGATGGTGGTGCTGATGTCGGAGTTCGGCCGGACGCCGAAAATCAACCAGCGGATCGGCCGCGACCACTGGCCGGAAGCCTGGTCGCTCGCGATGGCCGGCTGCGGATTGAAACGCGGCGTCGTGACCGGGAAGACCACCAACGATGGCGCGTGGGTCGACAGCACTCCGTATGACGTCGGACACCTGTTCCACACGATCTTCACGGCACTCGGCGTCGATCCCCACTTTACCGAATACATGAACAACGGCCAGCCCTTGCCGATCGCTCACGAAGACTGCGAAGCGATTCGGGAGATCATGGCGTAACCGTGACGAGCCCCCGCGCGGTTGAAACAAGGAACTCTGGCCGCTTGAAGAGATCGATCCCGGAACCATGAACGCCACCGAACAGAAGACGCTCGACGCAAGCCAGGCCCGGGCCGCGAAAACGCTGAAGTACGAACGGCAACTGACGCGCTGCCGGGTCAGCCCGTGCGGCCGCTACCTCGTCGCCGGGGGCCAGGAACCGCTGCTGCACCGCTGGGATCTCGAAACCGAACAGCGCACCACGCTGGAAGGGCACACCGGCTGGATTGCCGATCTCGCGTTCGAAACCGGCGGAAAACGGCTCTTCTCCGCCGACTATCACGGCACCGTTCACTGTTGGGAATACGCAGCCGCCGAACCGAAACCACTCTGGACGATCCGCGAGGCCCATGCCGGCTGGATTCGCGCGCTGGCGGTGAGCCCCGACAGCAACCTGCTGGCGACCGCCGGCAATGATCGCTTTGTCCGCCTCTGGTCGACCACCGACGGTGCGAAGGTCCGTGAACTCTCCGGTCACGCCGGCTACATCTTCAGCGTCGCTTTTCACCCCGGGGGAAAGTCGCTCGTCAGTGGTGACCTGTTCGGTCGCATTCTGGAATGGGAGGTCGGCACCGGCGTTCAGAAGCGGGAATTCGACGCGAAGACGCTGCATACCCGCGGAGACGACTTTCTCGCCGACGTCGGCGGGGTTCGCGCGCTGGCGTTCGATCGCGAAGGGAACCGCCTCGCCGCCGCCGGGATGACCGACGCCAAGAGCAACACGTTCTGCCCGGGCACGCCGGCGGCAATCCTCTTCGACTGGGAGAGCGGATCGGCTCAGCAACTCCGCGTCAAAGAGAAATCCGACGGTTACATCAACGCCGTCCGCTTTCTCGCGGACGGCACGCTTGCCGGGCAGGGGGAAGGCAGCGGCGGCGCGGCCCTCTGGTTCTGGAAACCCGGCGACGCCGAACCCTTTCACGTCGTCAAGGGGCAGTCGGGCTACGATCTCGACGTGCATCCCGACGGCATGCGGATCGTCGTGCCGCTCTTCGCTCCGATCGGACACGGCGGCAACGGCCGCCGCGCGATGAAGCGCGAGGAGTACACCGCAAACGGCACACAGGTGACCGTGTTCGAACTCTTCGCGAAACCCGTCTGATCGCCGCCGGGCGTTTCCCTCTCAATGTTGCGCAGGCGCGAATTCCTGCCTTCGGTGTTCCCACAGGAACCCAATTCGTAGAATATCCGACAAGAGGCTGGAGTCGTCGCAAGACCAGCTTGCGTCTGACGGGGAGTACGCTTTGGGTCTGCAATTTTCACCGACACCCACAGCGTTTCCTCCCGCACTTCCCGTGATCAGAACGTCTCGTACCTAAAGCCTGAAGTCTATAGTCTATAGCCCGAGAAAACGGCATGTCCCTGCCTGTAACGTACGCCGACGTGACCGCGGCCTTGCCGCGCGTGCGCGAGGTGCTGAATCCCACGCTGCTGCACGAATGGCCCGGCTTGAGTGAACTGCTCGGCTGCCGGCTCTTCCTCAAGCACGAGAACCATCAGCCGGTCGGGGCGTTCAAGGTTCGCGGCGGCGTGAACCTCGTCAGCCAGCTCACAGAGGAAGAACGGGCGGGCGGGATCCTCGGCTGTTCGACCGGAAATCACGGCCAGTCGCTCGCGTTCGCCGCGCGACGGTTCGGTGTGAAATGCACGATCGTCGTCCCGGAGAACAACAACCCGGCGAAGTGCCGCGCGATCCGCCAGCTGGGGGCCGAACTGATTGAACATGGCCGCGATTTCGACGAGGCCCGCGAGTACACCGAAGCGCTCCAGCGGGAACGCGGCGGCCGCTACGTTCACTCCGCGAACGAACCGCATCTGATCGCCGGCGTGGGGACAATGGCGCAGGAAATCTTCGAGCGGTTGCCGAATCCCGATGTCATCCTCGTGCCGATCGGCCTGGGGAGCGGCGTCTGCGGCACGAGCATCGTCGCGAAGGCACTGCGGCCCGAGACGCAGGTGATCGGCGTCCAGGCGGTCGGGGCCGCCGCAGTCGCCCGCAGCTGGCAAACTGGAGTCTGGCAGACGACTCCTTCCATCGAGACCTGGGCGGAGGGCATGGCCACCCGCGTCCCCGCCGAAATGACGCTCGCCATCATGCGCGAGTTGATGGATGATGTGATCCTGGTCAGCGATGACGAATTGCGTCGCGCGGCGTACTGGATTCTCGAGCACACGCACAATCTCGCCGAGGGGGCCGGGGCCGCCAGCCTCGCAGCGGCCGCGCAACAGCGCGACCGGTTTGCAGGAAAGACGGTTGTTGCGGTACTCTCGGGCGGAAATCTCGACCTCAAGGAGTTGCCGCGAATCCTCGCGACAGGAGCGGACGACTGACCCCGCGACGTTCGCAAGACGCGTTTCCGTTGCTCAGAGTACGGCTTCACATTCGGATCAACTCCTCGCAAGAGTGCGAGAGACATCACTGCAGGGACCAGCAAGGAGACCGGCATGAACCCGGCGCTGACAGAAACGAACTTCACCGGCCTCGACTGGGGCATCGTCGCCGCGTACCTGCTGGTGTCGGTGATTGTCGGCGTCTGGGCCAATCGCTATGTCGGGAACCTCTCCGACTATCTCGTCGCCGGGCGGACGCTGCGGATTCGCCTCGCACTCGCCACGATGACCGGGACCGAACTCGGTCTGGTCACCGTCATGTACAGTTCCGAACTCGGCTTCACCCAGCAGTACGCGTCCCTGTATCTGAGCGTGATCGAAGGGGTGTCGCTCCTCATTGTCGGCCTCACCGGCATCGTCGTCTATCGACTCCGGCAAGCGGCGGTGCTCACGATCCCCGAGTATTACGAAGCCCGCTACTCGCAGGGCGTGCGCATCCTCGGCGGGGTGATGATGGTCCTCGCCGGCGTGCTCAACATGGGACTGTTCCTCAAGGCGGCATCGGAGTTTCTCACCGCGATCTCCGGCCTGCCTCAGGGAGATTTCCTGAAGTGGATCATGACCGGCCTGCTGCTGATGGTGCTGTTCTACACGGTCCTCGGCGGGATGGTCTCGGTGGTCATTACCGATCTCGTGCAGTTCATCATTCTGGGAATTGCGATGGTGGTGGTGACCTGGCTGGTCTTCCAGAACGTCGGCTACGACGGACTTGCCGAGGTGGTCACCGCTCACCAGGGGTACTTCAATCCAACCAGCGACATCAACCCCAGCAAGCTGGGAGGGCGAGGCCAGCCGATCGGCGTGCTGACGATCGCCGTGCAGGCGGCGGTGATCTTCACGGCGATCATGCTCTGGCCTTCGAGCGCATCGCGAACGCTCGCCGTCAAGACCCCCGAAGTCGCCAAACAGCTGTACCTCTACAGCACGATTCCGTTCCTCGCGCGGCGGGCACTGCCCGTTTTCTGGGGAATCGGCGCGTATGCGTTCTTCTTTGGCACCACGTCACCGGGTTTCGGACAGGAGCTGCTGGCGGCGATCGATGCGAATGAAATCTCGACCCGCTCGGCGATGCCGCTCTACCTGGCGAAGATTATTCCGACCGGTTTTCTCGGTCTTGTCACCGCCGGGATGATTGCCGCTTTCATGTCCACGCACGACAGCTATCTGCTCTGCTGGAGTGGTGTGGTGACGCAGGACATCGTCGCCCCGCTGTTTGGCCCCCTGAGTCAGCGGCAGCGCATTCTCACGACACGTATCGGAATCGTCTCGATCGGAGCGATGCTCCTGATCTGGGGCCTCTGGTACGAACCCGAAGGCAATCTCTGGGCGTATATGGCGGTGACCGGGACGGTGTACCTCGCCGGAGTCCTGCCGATCGTGATCGGCGGCCTCTACTGGAAGCGGGGAAGCACCGTGGGAGCGTACGCCGCGCTGATTGGCGGCCTCAGCGGCCTGCTGGGTCTCGATCCCGCCGTGCGGTACCTGAAGATCGCCGTTTCCCCGGCGATCGAATCGGGACACATGACGCTCCTGACGTTTGCAATCTCGATCGCCGGTTACGTTCTCGGTTCGCTTCTGTTCCCCGACTCCGCAAAGGAATAGCATGCAGTTCTGGATGACGTTGTGGACGGGGCTGCTGGTCGTCAGCGCCGGTGCGTTCCTGCTGATGCTCCTGATCGTCGGCTTCGGAGCGATCGGCGAACTGCGTCAGATGCTGATGGAACTCCGCGCCGACACGCGCGAATCGGCCGCCCACCCGGAAATCCTCGACCGGGCGGAATAGCCAGCGACGACGGCGGCAAGCTTAATCCGCCACGCGCATCCGCACGCGGGAACCGCGGAGTGAGGTCAGGCGGTCGAGTTCCGCTTCCGCGGCCTGCAGGTTCCCGGCGGTCGTGCGGTGAGTCATGATCACCAGCGGCACGACCGATTCAGCCGCCGCACGCCCTTCGAGCTCCGGGGCTTCGTGCTGCATGACCGAGGCAATGCTGATCTGGTTGCGCCCGAGCGTATCCGCGATATCCGCCAGGACGTGCGGACGATCCTCGACATTGAACCGCAGGTAATAGCGGCTGGTGCTGAGTTCCGGCGGCTGGAGCGGAAATCGCTGCTCCGACTGCCACAGTTCGAGCCGCGAAAACGTCAGCTGCGCCCGGCCGACCGCCATATCGATCAGATCGGCCACGACCGCCGAGGCGGTTGGCATCTGTCCGGCGCCACGACCGAAATACCAGGTCTCGCCGACCACGTCCCCCACGAGCTTGATCGCGTTGAACGGTCCCTGCACCTCGGAAAGCGGCGTCTGGTGCCGCACCAGCGTCGGCGAAACGTGCATCTCCAGCCGTCCGTCAACCAGTTGCGACACCGCCAGCAGCTTGACCGTATAGCCGAGTTCGGCGGCGTACTTCACATCGGCAAGTTCGAGCGTATCGATTCCCTGCCGCGGGAAGCTCGACAGCTCCACCTTGCTTCCGTACGCGAGCTGGGTGAGCAGCACCAGCTTCTGGGCAGCGTCGGTCCCGTCGACGTCCATCGTCGGATCGGCCTCGGCATAGCCGAGCTCCTGCGCCCGCCGCAGCACCTCATCGTACGGCTGCTGGTTATTGATCATCTCCGTGAGGATGAAGTTGCTCGTCCCGTTGAGGATCGCCGAGATCGAGGTGATCTGATTCGCGGAGAGACATTGCGCGACGGTCGCGATGATCGGGATTCCCCCGGCGACCGCGGCTTCGAACGCGATGGAGCGGCCGAGTTCGCGCGCCCGCGCGAACAGCTCCACCCCGTGTTCGCAGAGGAGGGCCTTGTTCGCCGTGACGACGTCTTTCCCCGATTCGAGCAGCGCGAGCATCACCTCGCGGGCCGGATGAATCCCCCCCATCAGTTGAATGGCGACCCGGATCTCCTTGTCGTCGATCACCTTCTGGACATCGTCGGTGAGGACCCCGTCGGGCAGCTCGAGGCCGCGATGCTTGTTCAGGTCGCGGACGACCGCACGGCGAAGCTCGATGGGACGTCCGGCACGGCGGGCGATCCGCTCGGGCTGCGTCAGCAGGACCTTGGCAACACCAGTTCCGACCGTTCCAAGACCGACGATCGCGACGGGCAGGACGGACATGACGGTTCCTTTCAGCGGCGGTTAAATTTCCGTCGCCGCGACGGTTCAGGAGATGACGGCGCAGTTTCGGGTTTCCGAGGCCGGCCCCCGCAGAATCGGACAGGGAGAATTGTCCCGGACGCTGCGGCCGTTGCCATCGGTGTCACGCATTCTTCGCCGCCGGGCGGGCCGTCACAGTCGGATGGCCCGCTGACAGTCTAGCTCAGTTTCAGGGGAACACCAGCTCCGGGGATGGGGCCTCCCGCGTGGACAGAGCCGTGCAGCCGCATCGTAGTTCGCGCTCGATTTCTTCGCAACTGCCGCACGGGAGCATCGGTTGTCCCCCACACGGAATTTCACAATAATACGCGCACGACGGGCTCTCGGCGGGCGCAGACACCCGGGGAAACCCGCATCCATGGCTGCATGTTTGCGCGTCGATGCCTGGCGTGAGAGGGCAGGAAGTCAAGGAAAGTGAAATGATGACCAACAGGAGGCACGACCGGGTCCGCGTCGGGGCCGTGAGTTACCTGAACTCGAAACCCCTGATCGAGGGGCTGGCCGAAGCGGCCCCCGCGATCGACCTGCAGCTCGACTATCCGAGCCGCCTGGCGGACCGCCTCGGCGAGGGGTCGCTCGACGTCGCGCTGATCCCGTCCATCGAATGCTTCTCCGAGCAGCGTTACGAGATCGTTTCGGACGCCTGCGTGGCGACGCACGGCCCGGTGCTGAGCGTCAAGCTTTACAGCCGCGTCCCGCTGCGGGCGATCCGCCGCCTGGCGCTGGATGAAGGGTCGCGGACGAGTGCCGCCCTCGTGCGGGTGCTGCTGGCCGAACGCTACGGCGTCTTCCCGGAGTGCGAAGCGTTGCCGCTGGGCGAACCGGTCCAGTGGCTCGGAGGGAGCGATACTCCGCCAAATCCGGGCCAGCGGAGCGTCGAGGGGCCGGACGCCTTCCTGCTGATCGGCGACCGGGCGATTCATACGCCGACCGAACAGTTCGTCGCCACCTGGGATCTGGGCGAAGAGTGGCTGAACTGGACCGGGTTGCCGTTCGTCTTCGCGATGTGGGCGACCCGCGCGGGGACAGACCTCGGCGACGTGGAAGAAGCCCTCTCGCGGGCCCGCGACCGCGGCCTGCAGAACGTCCGCGAGATCGCCGCCCGCGAAGCCCCCCTGCTGGGGATCGGCGAGCAACTGACTTACGAATACCTCACAGAGAATCTGTATTTCCACCTCGGCCCTGCCGAGCGCCGCGGTCTGCAACGCTATTACGAACTCGCTGCGAAACAGGGACTGGCTCCCAGAGGAATCGATCTTGTCTTCCGCAATTGCGCCCCTGCTTGAGAAAGCGGTTGCCGGCGAACGGCTCACTCCGGATGAAGGGTTGCGGCTGCTCGAGTCGCACGACCTGATCGCGATCGGACAGGCCGCCGACGCGGTGACGCGCCGGCTGCATCCCGAGCCGTACCGCACCTACAATATCGACCGCAACATCAACTACACGAACGTCTGCACGGCGGTCTGCGACTTCTGTGCGTTCTATCGGCCGCCCGGACACGAAGACGTTTACGTGCTCCCCCGCGACGTGCTCCTGAAGAAGATCGAGGAGACGGTCGCCCTGGGCGGCGATCAGATTCTGATGCAGGGGGGACTGCATCCAAAGTTCAAGCTCGACTGGTACGAGGAGCTGCTCCGCGACATCAAAACGGCTTTCCCGCAGGTCAACGTGCACGGCTTCAGTCCGCCGGAGATCTATCACTTCACGAAGGTGAACAAGCTGCCGCTCCGCACGGTCCTCGAACGCCTGAAGGAAGCCGGACTGGGGAGCCTGCCCGGCGGGGGAGCCGAGATCCTTGTCGACCGGGTCCGCAAGGAAATCACCCGCGGGAAGGTGCTCACGGACGACTGGCTCGAAGTGAACCGCGTCTGGCACGAGCTCGGCGGCCGCTCGACCGCGACGATGATGTTCGGCCACGTCGAAACCCTCGCGGAACGGATCGAACACCTGGAGCGGTTGCGACAGCTGCAGGACGAAACCGGCGGATTCACCGCGTTCATCTGCTGGACCTTCCAGCCCGATCACACGGACATGGCGCACATTCCGCCAGCCGGCGCGTTCGAATATCTGAAGACGCAGGCCGTCTCGCGGCTGTACCTCGACAACTTCCCGAACATTCAGTCTTCGTGGGTGACCCAGGGAGAGAAGATCGGCCAGCTGGCGCTCTTTTTCGGGGCTAACGACATGGGAAGCCTGATGATCGAGGAAAACGTCGTCGCCCAGGCGGGAACCGTTTACCACCTCTCGCTGGAGACGATCCGTCGCTGTATTCGCGAAGCCGGGTATATCCCGAGACAACGCAACGTGCACTACGAATACATCGACAATGCCGAGGAGACCGCCTCGCCCATCCTTGCCAGCTAGGCGGGTCCTGCGGAAGGAATTGAGGCCGATCTCCCGCCATGTTGCCGTTTCACCTCACACGCCGGGCCGGATGAGCTACATTAGGATTGTTGAGTGACAGCAACACCTGATATGAAGTGAAGTGGCGGCGACGCTTGACGGCGTGCGGAAGACGCCGTGACGAACTCCCCTCGAACCGAAATCCTGCAATCAGCGGATCCCCCTGATGCGGACGGAAACGGTCGGGGCGGGCGCTGATCCTGGCTGGAATCGAAGTGCCGAGGCCCTCTCCCGGCGCTTCCTGCGGCCAGACGTCGGCAAAGCCGCACGGCACCGGCATGACTTGCGGCAATGTCAGCACGGAGCAGGCCCCCGATCGGCTCTCCTCCCCCGGCGGAGGGGACCGGTCTCTGCAGGATGGTCGGTTGATGATCCACGTCGAAAACCTCAACAAGAGCTTTGCCGACCTGCGGCGCGGTCAGGTGACCGCACTGGGGGGAGTGAGCTTCGATGTCCAGCCCGGAGAGATCTTCGGGCTGCTCGGCCCCAACGGGGCCGGCAAGACCACCTGCCTGCGGATTCTGAGCACCGTCCTCAAACCGACCAGCGGAACCGCGGTTGTGGCGGGCTACGAAGTCAGCTCCCACCCGCAGGAAGTCCGCAGCCGCATCGGCTTCATGTCGGGCAACACCGGCATCTACGACCGCATGACCGCCTGGGAGATGGTCGAGTACTTCGGCCGCCTCTACGGGATCGAGGAAGCGGTCCTCCAGCCGCGTCTCGAACAGATCTTCGACACACTGCAGATGCAGGGAATCCGCGACGTGCTGGGGCTGAAGATGTCGACCGGCATGAAGCAGAAGGTCTCGATCGCCCGCACGCTGGTGCATGACCCGCCGGTCATGATCTTCGACGAGCCGACCTCGGGACTCGACGTGCTGGTGGCCCGTGCGGTCCTCAAGACGATCGAATCGCTGCGAACCCAGGGAAAGTGCATCATCTTCTCGACGCACATCATGCGCGAGGTAGAGAAGTTGTGCGACCGCATCGCCGTCATTCACAAGGGGCGCATCCTGGCGAGCGGCACGATTGCCGAGCTGGAAGCCCGCTACGGCGAATCGGACATGGAAGAGTTGTTCTTCGACCTCATCTCCCGGTCTGAGACCGAGGCGGCGACCACCTGATGAACTGGAAGAACGTCAAGCTGGTGTTTCTCCGCGAGGTTCGCGACCAACTCCGCGACCGCCGCACCCTGTTCATGATCGCCGTCCTGCCGCTGTTGCTCTATCCGGCAATGGGGATCGGGATGGTGCAGCTCACGCTGCTGTTTGCGGAACAGCCGCGGACGGTCGTGCTGCTCGGCGAACAGTACCTGCCTCCGCCCGAACTGCTCGACGGGGACCGGTTCGTTTCGAACTGGTTCCCCTTCGGTGAAGAGGACGCACGAAAACTCGAAGTCATCACCGACGGGATGGCCCGGGCGCTCTCGCCGACGGATGCCGACCCGCGAATGCTCGAACTGCTGCAGCGGGCCGAGGTCATCCGTGAGAAGCTGCTCGTCAAACAGGAGCTTGAACGGGCGCTTGCCGAGGCCCACGAGGCGGGAAAGACGGGGGAGATTTCCTCGCGGAGCGCCGCCCTCTCGGCAGTACAAACCGAGCTGGGGCGACTCTTCGCCGCTAGCGGCATGCAGGTGCTGGTGATCATCCCCGAAGGCTTCGACGAGAACGTTGCGCGAACAAGCCGACGGCTGACCGAACGGAGTTCGGAAGCGATCATTGAGGATTATCCGCGGCCGATCCTGGTTCACAACAAGGCCGACGAGAAATCGCAGATCGCCTATACGCGCGTCCGTGAGGCCATGGACAGCTGGGAAAACGCCATCCTGAGCGAGCAACTCGCTTCGGCCGGGCTCCCCGCGACATTGCCGACCCCCATCAAGCCGACGCCCGAAAACCTCGCTCTCGATACGCAAATCGCGGCGAACCTGTGGAGCAAACTGTTCCCCGCGCTGCTGGTGATCATGTCGGTCACGGGTGCCTTCTACCCGGCGATCGATCTGGGGGCCGGTGAAAAGGAGCGGGGGACGATGGAGACCCTGCTGATCTGCCCGGCGTCCCGCACGGAAATCGTTTTCGGCAAGTTCTTCACCGTGATGTGCTTCAGCATCGCCACCGCCCTGCTGAACCTGCTGAGCCTCGGGCTGACCGGACAGCACATGGCGTCGATGGTGGGGAACGGCCCCGGCGGAGCCCCGGCGGGCGATCTCTCGCTTCCCTCGGCTCCCGCCCTGATGTGGACCGTCATCCTGCTGATTCCGCTCGCCGCCCTGTTCAGCGCGCTCTGCCTGGCCCTGGCGACCTTCGCCCGCAGCAGCAAGGAAGGGCAGTACTATCTCACGCCGCTGTTGATGGCGACGCTCGGCGTGACGGCGTTCTGCATGTCGCCCGGCGTGGAGCTGACGCCGTTCTACAGCATCATGCCGGTCGCGGGGGTGGCACTCCTGTTGAAAGGATTGCTGCTGGCCCCGCTCGACGGCAGCGGGTTGTACTTCTACGCCATTCCCGTCCTGCTGACGACGCTCGGTTACGGTGCGCTTGCCATCTGGTGGGCGGTCGATCAGTTCCAGCGTGAGGATGTGCTCTTCCGCGAGGCGGAACGGTTTGAGCTCGGCCTGTGGATTCGGCACCTGTTCCGCGACAAGGAAGCGACTCCCAGCTTCACCGAAGCCGCGTTCTGTTTCGTGCTGATCATGCTGCTGCAGTTCGCTACGCTCAAGGCGTTTTCTCCCGAACAGACGCCCGCCTTCGATGCCCTCCTGCGGGTACTGATGATCCAGCAGGTGGCCATCATCGCCAGCCCCGCGCTGTTCATGGGGGTAATGCTCACCACGAGCATGGTCCGCACGTTCCGGCTGCGTTTGCCGCGGCTCGATCTGCTCCTGCTGTCGGTTGTTCTGGCCGTCGCGGCCCATCCGCTCTCGCTGGAACTTTCGGCCAGCCTGAGCTGGTTCTTCCCGCCGCTGGATGAAGGAGTCACCCGACTGCTGCATGGAATGGCCAACCCCGACCAGCCGCTCTGGACGGTGCTGCTCGCCTTCGCCTTTGCTCCCGCGATCTGTGAAGAGCTCGCGTTTCGCGGGTTCATCCTGAGCGGCTTCAGCCGCACCGGCCGGACGTGGCTGGCGATCATTCTGTCGAGCATTGCCTTCGGCGTGATGCACATCATTCCGCAGCAGGTCTTCAATGCGGCCCTGCTGGGAATCCTGCTCGGCCTGATTGCCGTCCGCAGCAACAGCCTCTTCCCGTGCATCCTGTTCCACTTCACATTCAACTCGCTCGCTGTGTTGCACGGCCGCTTTGGTGAACTGTGGAAGGAGAATCCGCCGCCGACGCCGTTTCTCCTCTTCGACCAGGGACAGATCCGCTACCCCTGGTTGACGCTGGCGTTCGCCGCCGCCGTATTCGCCGCGGGAGTGTATTATCTTCTGCGACAGCCGCTGAAGACGGAGACGCCCGAGAAGCCGCTCGACACCGATGGGGCATGGGCCCCGGTGCCGGTTCCGCCGGGAGTCGGGGAGCGAGGCATCTCCGCCTCCCATTGATGCGGGGATTGCGATGACAGCCAGGCCGGCGATTCCGGATCCCGCACTTCTCGCCTTGGGCGAGGAGCCTTCACGGCAGAGCTTTCGCGCCCGCTGGGTGTTTCCCGTCGACTCGCCGCCAATCGCGAACGGGACGGTGGAAATCGAAGCCGGGCGAATCACCGCGGTGCATGACCGTGACGATCCCCGGGCCCAGGACCTGGGTGACGTCGCGCTTCTCCCCGGGCTGGTGAATGCGCATACGCATCTTGAGTTCTCGGACCTTGAAGTGCCGGTCGGGCCCGCACAGCCGTTTACTGCGTGGATCCGCAGTCTGGTAACGGCCCGCCGCGAACGGGCGGCCGATCCCGTCGCCTCGATCCGCCAGGGGCTGGAGGAAGTGCGAGCGGCCGGAACGAGCCTCGTCGGCGAAATTGCCACCAGCCCGGCGCTCTTCTCCGCAGTCGATCCGACAGCCGGCAGACTGCCCCGGATCATTGCGTTTCGCGAACTGATCGGCCTGCCGCACTCCCGCAAAGAGGCGCAACTTGCGATCGCGCGCGAGCACCTTTCCGGCTCTGCACCTGATGCGGCGAATACCACGAATATTGTGCGCGGGCTGAGTCCGCATGCGCCTTACAGCGTGCACCCGGACCTTTATCGGGCGCTCGTCGATCTCGCCCGCGAACATCGGGCTCCGCTGGCGATCCATCTCGCGGAGACGCGTGCGGAACTGGAGCTGCTCGCGCACGGAACCGGCGAATTCGTCACGATGCTCGACGCCTTCGGAGCGTGGGAACCAACAGCCATTCCCCCCGGCAGCCGCCCGTTCGATTACCTGCGGCCGCTCGCGGATCTCGAGACCGCGCTCGTCATTCACGGCAACTACCTTGCCGGGGACGAGCTCGACTTTCTCGAACAGCACGCGAACATCTCCGTGGTTTACTGCCCGCGGACGCACGCGTATTTCGGGCATTCACCGCACCCCTGGAAGGAAATGCTGCAGCGGGGGATTTCACTGGCGGTCGGAACCGACAGCCGCGGCTCGAACCCGGACCTCTGTGTGTGGCGCGAACTCTGCTTCCTGCGCGCAGAGCATCCGGAGGTCGATCCTGCCGTGCTGTTGCGGCTGGGCACGCTCGACGGCGCCCGCGCGCTCGGCCAGTCCCACGAGACCGGCAGCCTCACCCCCGGCAAACGGGCCGACATCGCCGTCGTTCGACTGCCGGCAACCTCCGGCTCTCCCTACGACGCTCTCTTCGCCGGTCACGTTCTTTCATGAACGTGTTGGACGTGAGTCGTGCAGAACCATGAAATTCCATCTGCAGATTGCGCTGATTCTCGCAGATTGAAGACAGGCTTCTTAGGGAAAGGGGAAATAAGAGAGAACCACGAAAGGCACGAAGGACACGAAAGCAGGAGAGTGGCCGTCACTCCGCACTCTTCTGCGTTTCACATTCGTCAGAAGTGCAGGGGAGGATCCGGGCCTTCCGCGTTCGCTGGCCATCGCTCCAGAACCGCCGCACGCATTATCTCCCCGCACCCGTCTCCTCTGTCATCTGCGTGAATCTGTGAAATCTGCGGATCATCCAGGACCACGAAGAGACACCCGCGGATTGCGCAGACTGGTGACGCAATCTGCAAGCAGTAAGTAACGGGGAACGGCGGGGATGAACCCCGCCGCTCAGGCGAGCAGTTCGGTCAGCACGCGTGCGTCTCCGGCCGGGCCGATGAGTCGCTGGTTGAGGCCCTGGTAGGCGTAGGAGAGTTTGAACGGGTCGAGGCCGAGTTGATGCAGGATGGTGGCCTGCAGGTCGTGGACGCCGACTTTGTCCCGGGTGATGAAGTAGCCAAGTTCGTCGGTCTCGCCGAGAGTGACGCCCCCCTTGATGCCGCCCCCCGCCATCCAGATGGTGAAGCAGTGCGGATGATGGTCGCGGCCGAGGAACTTCGAGCCGTTGCGGGCTTCGTTCATCGCGGTACGGCCGAACTCGCCCCCCCAGACGACAAGCGTCTGGTCGAGCAACCCGCGCTGCTTGAGATCCTTCAGCAGCGCAGCGATCGGCCGGTCGGCTTCTTTGCACTTCTGTGGGAGCTTGTTCATGATGTCGTCCCCCGCTCCCGTGCCGTGAATGTCCCAGCCCCAGTCGAACAGCTGGACATACCGCACGCCCCGTTCGACGAGCCGCCGCGCGAGCAGGCAGTTGTTGGCGAACGATGCTCCCCCCGGAGTGCTGCCGTACGCTTCGTGCACGTGCGCGGGTTCGTGCCCGATGTCCATCACGTCGGGAACCGAGATCTGCATGCGGTAAGCGAGCTCGTACTGGCTGATCCGCGTGAGCGTTTCCGGGTCGCCGAACTGCGCCAGCTCGAATTCGTTCAGTTTGCGGAGCGCATCGAGACTGCGGCGGCGGACTTCGCGATCCATCCCCTTCGGATTCGAGACATAAAGGATCGGATCGCCGCTCGTCCGGCACTGCACTCCCTGAAAGACCGAGGGAAGATAGCCGGTGCTCCAGAGGGCCTTGCCGCCCGTCGGATCGGTCCCGCCGCTGATCAGCACGACGAAGCCCGGCAGGTCCTGATTCTCGGAACCCAGCCCGTAGGTAATCCACGATCCCATCGCCGCGCCGCCGTTGCGCGGCGACCCGGTGTAAAGGAAAAGTTCCGCCGGGGCATGGTTGAACTGGTCGGTGTGCATCGACTTGATGAAGGCGATGTCATCGACCATGCCGGCGATGTTCGGCAACAGCTCGCTGACCCACGCCCCCGACTCGCCATGCTGCTGGAACTTGTACGGCGTGCCGAGAAGCTTCGGGTGCCCCTTGATGAAGGGAAACCGCTGGTCTTTCAAGAGTTCGTCGGGGCAGGGCTTCAGGTGATGCTCGACGAGCTTCGGCTTCCATTCAAAAAGGTCATGCTGCGGCGGCGCTCCCGACATGTGCAGATAGATGACGTTCTTCGCCTTTGGTGCGAACATCGGCGGCCGGACCGCCAGCGGGTTCGTGACCGACTCGGCAGAGTTCGCAACAGCATTCGCCGCCCGGGACTCGTCGGCCAGCAGCGAAGCCAGCGCGATCGTTCCCAGCCCGGCGGACGTCTGCTGCAGGAAGTGCCGTCGAGTCAGTACGCGAGCCTGTTCCAGGCGAAAATTCATCATCGTTATCACCCTGTCACGAGTGGGATCCGCACGTTGCCTTCACGAGCGGCGCGAGTCTTCAGAAAACCGAAAACGTCTGGCGACCCCCGTGCCGCTTCGCGTCGGCATCGATCAGTTCTTTGAAAGCACGCCGTCGAGGTTCAAGAGCACGTTGGCGACGACGGTCCAGGCGGCGAGTTCGGGAGCCGGCATTCCTTCGGGAAGCGGGCCAAGCGGTTCGGTCGCTATCGCGACCGCCTCCTGCGGATGATCGCGGTAATGCGCAAGCTCGCTCTCGTAAAGTTCCACGACCGTCTGAATCTCCTCGACCTGCGGCGGCCGGATGAGACACAGTTCCAGACCGAACCTCACAAGCTCGGCGGGAGAACTTCCCCCTTCCCTGGCGATCCGCCGGGCAAGCCCCTGCGCGGCTTCGACGTACACCGGATCATTCATGGTGACGAACGCCTGCAACGGCGTGTTCGTGCGGATGCGGCGGATCGAGCAGATCTCGCGGCTCGGTGCATCGAACGTCGCCATCGAAGGATACGGAACGGTCCGCCGCCAGAACGTGTAGAGCCCCCGGCGATAGCGGTCTTCCCCCGTGCTGGTCGCCCAGTTCCGCTGGCCGTTGAACGCCGCCTGCCAGAGATTCGGTGGTTGCGGCGGAAAGACAGAGGGGCCATGCGTCTTGCGGCTCAACAGTCCGCTCAGGGCGAGTGCCTGGTCGCGGACCATTTCTGCTTCGAGACGGAAACGGGGGCCGCGCGAGAGAAGCCGGTTTCGCGGATCCTTTTCGAGCCGGTCGGGCGAAACAGCCGAGGTCTGCCGATAGGTCGCCGAGGTGACGATCAACCGCAGCAGCGCTTTCATGTCCCACGCCCTGGGAGTAGCGCCGGCGTGCTCGGTTGCCGTCGGCGACATGAACTCCACCGCCAGCCAGTCGAGCAGTTCCGGATGCGAGGGGAGCTCTCCCTGCGTGCCGAAATCTTCTTCGGTTTCGACCAGCCCGGTGCCGAAAAGCTGTGCCCAGAAGCGGTTCACCATCACACGGGCGGTGAGCGGGTTTTCCGGATCGACCAGCCACTGCGCCACTCCCAACCGGTTCCGCGGAGCCTCTGCGGGAAACGCATGAAACGCCTCCGGTGTTCCCGGCTCGACCGCTTCGCCCGGTGAGAGGAAGTTCCCCTTCACCAGCACATGCGTCGGCCGTCGCTTGTCGGCGGGAAGCTCCTGCATGATCGGCAGCATCGGCACGACGGGGCGGGACTTTTCGAGCCGGGCGATTTCATTCCGCAGCGGCTGCAAGGCGGGAGCAATCGAACGGTAATAAGCGGCAAGCTGCTCCCGCTGTGCATCGCTCCGCTGCTCCGCCGGCAGATCGACAATCGCCAGGATTTCGCGCGGCACTTTCAGCCGACGCTGCACGTTCGCATCGGCAGTGACAGAAAGCCGAAACTTGCCGAGCAGGTGCTGCGGCGACTGGAAGCGCTGATCGAGTCGAAAGACGAGCTGCTTCGTCTCGTCGAGAGAGACCGTTTCGGCCGGAATGAACACGGCGCTGTGCGACTGCGACTGCTGCGTGTGAACGCTCCAGCCTTCGGTGTCGGGCTTCTTGCCTTCCAGTGCCGCCGTGATCGGAAACTGCGGATTCGAGAAATCGGCGGCCGCCTGCGAGAGCGTGACCGTCATGACACCGGTCGGACTGAGTTCCCGATTCGGAGCCGGGGGCTCGGCAATCTCCTGCTGCCAGAGGACGCGTCGCCCGGCATCGAGGAGACTGACACGGAAGTTCGCGAGGCGGACGCCTACTCCGCCATCGGTGCGGTTCCAGACGACAATGCGTTCGACCGGCAGATCCTTGCCGAGATCGACTTCCCACCACGGATTCGCTTCCGGATTCGTATGCGTCGTCGAGTTCGCCTTGAAGTAATCGCCGTCGGTGTTGCCGTCGATCGCCCGCTGGGGAACGCCGCCGTACCCGGTACTCGACTGCGTCGCCTGGCCGGCGAGCGCGAGGTTCTTTCCATCCCCGAACACCTGCACTTCGGCGAGTGAGAGCATCTTGCCTTCGCCCGGCAATTCGACGCGAACGAAGCGGCCGACCGGTGTCGCGTTCGACTTGCCGTCCGGTTCGGTTGCGACGGAAAAACGCGACAGGACGAAGTTACCATCCTTTGCCCGCCCGGCGGCACCTTGCGGAAACGCGGGATCGGGGAGCGTTTCCAGCCGGAACGCGGTGATCCCCGCCAGACCGCTCTTCGCCGTGATGACATAGGTGTCGACGTCCGCCGGATCCCCCTCGGCACGAATCGCTCCGTCTTCGAGAATGCGGAGTGCCGTGCCGGACTCGGCCGTCGCCGCCCGCGGCGCGAGGATCGTCCACGCGGGCTCGGCACCGAGTTCACGCTCCCACGCGACTTGGGCCGCGGCAAGCTCATCCGTCGGCGTGTCGAGCTTTTGCTTCAGCTCAGCGATCTGCGCGTCGATCTCGCGCAGCTTCGCGGTCATCTCAGCGTTGGGCGCGGGCATGGTGGGGGATTCGTCGCCGCGATCCGCGTCCGCCGTCTGGTTGAAGAACGCATAGAAGCGGTAGTAATCGACCTGGCTGATCGGTTCGTACTTGTGGCTGTGACATTTCGCGCAGCCCATGGTCAGTCCCATCCACACCTGCATGGTGGTGTCGACGCGATCCTTCACCGCCTCGACGCGGAACTCCTCATCATCGGTTCCGCCTTCGGTGTTGGTCATCGTGTTGCGGTGAAACGCCGTCGCGATTCGCTGTTCGAGCGTCGGCTCGGGAAGCAGGTCGCCGGCAAGCTGTTCGATCGTGAACTGATCGAACGGCAGGTTCCGGTTGAACGCATCAATCACCCAGTCGCGATAGCGCCAGATGTTCGTCCGCAACGGGTCGGAACCGTAACCGGCCGAGTCGGCATAACGCGCGAGGTCGAGCCACATCCGCGCCCAGCGTTCGCCGAACGCCGGATCGGCAAGAAAGCGGTCGACAAGCTGTTCATAGGCATCGGGGCGCCGGTCGTTGACAAACTGCCGGACTTCTTCGGGAGTGGGCGGCAATCCGCGGAGGTCGAGACTCAAGCGGCGAATGAGCGCGTAGCGGTCTGCTGCGGGGGAGGGCTTCAGCCCCGCACGGTCGAGTTCAGCGAGAATGAAGCGGTCGATTCCATTGCGCGGCCAGGCTGAATCGCTGATCGCGGGGAACGCGGGACGGGTCGGTTTGACGAACGCCCAGTGATCGCTGTACTCGGCTCCCTGTTCGATCCAGCGGCGCAGCCGCGAGATCTGCGCGGCGGTCAGTACGTGCCCCGATTCTTTCGGCGGCATCCGCTCGGCGGGATCGTCGGCGATGATCCGCTGATACAGTTCGCTCTCGTCCGGCTTGCCGGGAACGATTGCCGTGAATCCGCTCGAAAGGGGAGTTGTCGCGGACGCGCGATCATCGAGCCGCAACCCCGACTGGCGCTGCTCTTCATCGGGGCCGTGACAGGCGTAGCAGGTTTTCGAGAGGATCGGCTGAATGTCGCGGATGAAATCGACGGGAGGTTCCGCGGCAATGGCCGGCGCACTCCCGAGGGCGGAAAGCACTCCCGAGAGAAGAATCCCCACGATCCGAATCGGGGTGATGCTCGACCAACGGGGGGAAGCAATGCGCATGTCAGGCACCTCGCGGCAGGACATCGGGGCGGGCCCTTCATTCTAGCAGCCCCGCCGCCACACATACATTTAAATTTGCTGATGCCACGATTCATCGCGAAGTCGCTCATCAGGCTGCGAATCGCGGCACTTCCGCAGAATGGTGGAGAAGGACTACTCTCGCTCCGGAGCGATGCTGCTGCAAGTGCGACTGCCGCTTCTCGCATGCGCCATACGGCCCGCGCCATGCGACCTCGGTTCGCCGCGGCGGAGAGTTGAACCCGAATTGCAGTCAAATGCAGCCCCCCATTGCCCGATACTACTCTCTATCGGGCCAAACTGAATCGGGCCGAATGATGCTGCCCGCCTCCCGCTTCGGCTGTGGCAAAGGCGGGGGTGAACATCTTTCGTGAAATTGTCCTGATCGGCCCGACGACCGATCTGCGTGCCTGACGGTGGTGGAGACTCGCGACGTGCCCCATTCCCATCTGCGAATTCAACATTTCCTGAAAGCTCTCGAACTCCGGCGGGAACGCGGCCCGCGAATTCGCCGCCCCGAATGGATCTTCCGGCTGATCGATGAGATCTCGGAACTGTTCGAACCCTACGAAGGACTGGCCCGGGTCGGCTATGACTGCCGACTGGGTGATGACCGCTGGGAAATCGGTTTTTTTCTCGGTCGCAAGGAAATCGTCGGCGGCAGCCAGGACGGTTCGGCGGAGTTCGTGAACTTCCAGTTCGATCTGCTCCGGTTGTTCCGCAGCTTCAATCTCGTCGAGACCTTCGAGTGGCACCCGGTCCCGCAGATCGAAGGGGAATCGCAGCCCAGCCAGGCGTTTCTGTTTGTCGAGGGATACTGGCAGGACAACCCGGTGCGGCTTTACATCTATGCGACGCCGCCCGATGACGCCGGCCCGGGAGTGAAGCAGTTTCCCGACGGCCACTGCGAACCGGCCTGACGCTCCGCCGCGGTCACTCGCGACACGCGCGCCTTTCCCTATCTCTCGCCGCGCTCATTGAGTTGCTGCCGGCCTCATTTCGCACTGGCCGGCGGCGACGAGTCGCCGTGCGCGCCTGAAATCCATCTGCGAGACAGAGTCCGCAGCCCGCTGAGTTTGCGCTCTTTCGCCCGACGTTGCCCGCGCGGGTGACTGGCGGCGATTCTTCCGGGCTCCCTCCCCGCGGCTCCGTGTTGCCTCCCCCTCCCCATCGTTGCGCGCCCATGGTTTCCCCGCACGACCGGGACGCGTGCAGCACGCAATCCAGTCGCCACGGCGACACCAGGAGCGTGGAACTTGAGGCGATTCACTCCCGCCAGCCTCTCCCCATTCCTTCGACACGCCACACCTAACCCAAACACCACAGTCTCGCCATCCAGAAAATTTCCCGCATCTTTGACAGCAGATGCTCTCCTGTGGAGTATACTTATGGCGCTTAGCCGAAAATTTCTGACAGGTTCTGGTCGATATTGATTGAAACTGACAGATTCGGCGAGTAATCTGGTCATGTCAAGCCGCCATCAGGAAGAGACGCGACCTCATGCTCCTGGACCAGAGACGTCAAAGCATTCTCCAAGAGATCGAAAAAGAAGGGTTTGTGTCCCTTCAGGTGCTCGTGGAGCGTGTCGGAGTCAGTGAATCGACCATTCGACGGGATTTGGAATATCTTGATCGCATCGGTCAGATCCGTCGCACGCGGGGCGGAGCCTCGTATGTCGGCGAATCGCTTACGGGTTTCGAAGAGCGGGGCACCTTCGCCCTCGCGGAGAAACAGGCCGTGGCCCGGGTCGCCGCGAGCCTGATTCAGCCCGGGGAACCGGTCCTGCTCGATGGAGGAACGACAACACTCGAAGTCGCACGGCAACTGATCGGCCGCTCGCTGCAGGTGGTGACGAACTCGCTGCCGATCAGCAGTCTGCTGCTCAACCAGCCGCAGATCGAACTGATCCAGATCGGCGGGTACCTGTACCCGAAGACGGGCGTGGCGCTCGGCCCGCTCGCGATCGCCGCTCTTTCGCAGCTGCACGTGCGACGACTGTTCATGAGCGTGGGGGGAATTTCGGAAGCCGGGCTGTTCAACAGCAATTCGCTGCTCGTCGAAACCGAGCGGGCGATGCTGGACGCCGCCGAGGAAATCGTCGTGGTGACCGACAGCAGCAAGATCGGCCATTCGGCCCTGGCCCATCTGTGCCCGCTCAACCGGGTGCATCGGCTGGTGGTCGATTCGGGAATCCCGCCGAAGTGGCGGGAGATCTTCGAGAACGCGGGCATCGAAGTCCTGATCGCCGAGGTCTGAACCCTCCCCGCACGACCGAACGAGCCCCGCACCGCAACAACCGCTTCGCGGACACGACCTGCAAACGAGCCATACGGAACGCACCATTCGGAGAGCAGACGCGACTATGCAACTTGCCGCCAACTACCGCCGGGAGGATGTCGAACGAATCGTTCGCGACGTACTGCTGCGGCATCTGTCGAACGGGAAGCCGAAGCAGCCGAACCCGCTCGTGGTCAACATCTCCGCGCGACACGTCCATCTGACGCAGGAGCATGTGGAGGTTCTCTTCGGCCCCGGGGCGCAGCTCGAACCAATGCGCGATCTGTATCAGCCCGGCTTCTACGCCGCGAAGCAGACGGTGGCGGTCGTCGGTCCCCGGCGGCGAATGCTGCCGGACGTCCGCGTGCTCGGCCCGACGCGAAGCTCGTCGCAGGTCGAACTGGCGTTCACCGACGGAATCTCGCTCGGGATCGATCTGCCCGTCCGCTGCAGCGGCGATCACACCGACACCCCGGGCTGCATCCTCGTCGGGCCGGCCGGAGTGGTGCATCTGACCTCCGGAGTCATTCGTGCCGAGCGGCACGTCCACATGGGCCCCGCCGACCTGGCGTATTACGGCGTCCAGGATGGTGACCGCATGCACCTGCGGGTGGAGTCGCGCGGCTGCACGACCACGTTCGAAGACCTGCTCGTCCGGGCGGACAAGAACGTGCTGCTCGAAGTTCACCTCGACACGGACGAGGGGAACGCCGCCGATCTCGACCACGCGACGCATGTCGAGCTGGTCAAGCCGCAGGCGTGCGCCTGCAAGCATTAAAGGAATCCACACCGGGGCGCAAGTTCCGGAGGGCATCGCCGCGGCGGTGCCTGCGTGATGAGGGAGCACAAACTCACTTCGGCGAAGTGTGTTCTTACAGAGTGCGGCCGCGTGGCCGCGGGTCACAACTGTCGGTTCTTCACCACTGTTCATTTGGGAGTGATTCATCATGGCGCGTTCGATGGAAGCGTTGGGAATGCTGGAGACCAAGGGCCTCGTCTGTCTGATCGAAGGGGTCGACGCGATGCTCAAGGCGGCCAACGTGCAGATGGTCGGCTGGGAGAAGGTCGGAAGCGGTCTGGTCACCGCGTTCGTGGTCGGTGACGTCGCCGCGGTGAAGGCCGCGATCGACGCCGGCGCGAGTGCCGCGGGCAAGATCGGCGAAGTCGTCAGCGTGCAGGTCATTCCCCGCCCGCACGAAGAGCTCGCCGCGGTGCTGCCGAAGTCGGCCGGCCAGAGCGGTGGCGGCGAGTAGTTCGATGATGCCGTGAGCGGCCGTCGAGAGTGCGGCCTGTCGAAGATCTTCACACCACGACCCGTCGCCGTTTGCGACGGAATGACGCCAGGAATCCAACGACTATGAACGGTGAAGCAATCGGATTGATCGAAACCAAGGGACTGGTGGCCCAGATCGAAGCCGCCGACGCGATGCTCAAGGCGGCGAACGTGACGCTCGTCGGCCAGAAGCAGATCGGTGGCGCTTACGTCACGACGATCGTTCGCGGGGATGTCGGCTCGGTGCGTGCGGCGGTGGACGCCGGCGCTTCGGTCGCCGCCTCCGTGGGGGAACTGGTCAGCGCCCATCTCATCCCCCGCCCGGAGCCGTCGCTGCTCAAGGCCTTTCTTTAACCAGGCGGCCCCCGCTCCTGATGCCGCCGCATCCACTCGTCCGGCGTCCCTGGAGGGACGCGCGACCGTAACCGAAGACAGGGAGTCTCCACGGATGAAAGTGCTCGTCGCCAATCTCGGCTCGACCAGCTTCAAGTACCGGCTGTTCGAATTGCCGTCTGAAACGCAGCTTGCGCGTGGCGGAATCGACCGTATCGGTCAGCCGCAAAGCGCCAGCTTCGTCGAAGTCGGCGGACACCGGGAAGAGACGACGCTGCAGGTTCCCGATCATGCGGCGGCGGTCCGGCTGTGCCTCGAACACCTGACACACCCCGAATGGGGATGTCTGAAGTCCGTGTCCGAGGTAGCCGCCATCGGATTCAAGGCCGTGCTCGCGGGAAATCTCAGCGGCGTCCGCCGCGTCGATTCCGCGCTGCTCGACAAGATGGAAGAGTTCTTCGACGTCGCACCGGCGCACAACCCGCCGTATGCGAAAGCGATGCGGCAGCTCAACGAGGCCTTCCCCGAGATTCCGCTCGTGGCGGCCTTCGAGACCGGCTTTCACGAGACGGTTCCGCCCGCCAACCGGCTGTATGCGGTGCCGTACGAATGGGCCGGAGACCTCGAGATCAAACGCTGGGGGTATCACGGGGCGAGCCACCGCTATATCGGCGGGCGGATTGCCGAGATCCTCGGCCGCAGCGATCTGCGGGTGATTTCGTGTCATCTCGGCGGCAGCAACTCGCTGTGTGCGATCCGCAACGGAGAGTCGGTCGCGAACACGCTGGGAATGAGTCCGCAGTCGGGATTGCCGCATAACAACCGGGTCGGGGACTTTGATCCGTTTGCCCTCCCGGTGCTGATGCGGCGGACCGGCAAGACGCTGGAACAACTGCTTGAGGATCTCGCCAACAAGAGCGGCCTGCTGGGAATCAGCGGGCTGAGCGGCGACGTCCGCGATCTCGAACAGGCCGCCGCCGAAGGACACGAGCGGGCGCGGCTCGCGCTCGATGTGTTCGTCTCGTCGATCCGTCAGTACATCGGAGCATATCTGACCGTGCTGGGCGGTGCGGACGCGATCGTTTTCACCGGAGGCATCGGTGAGAACAGCCGGCTGGTGCGCTCGGAAGTGTGCCGGCAGCTGGAATGGGCGGGCATCGAACTCGATCCGGCCCTCAACGAGCAGGCGAAAGGGGAGACCCGCATCTCACGCGACACGAGTCGCACGCAGATCTGGGTGCTCCCGACGAATGAAGAGATCGTCGTCGCCCGGCAATCCGCCGAGCTCATCGGCCTCACCCGCGCGTCGTAACGATCCCGAACCGAGCGTCCTGAAGCCTAAAGTCTATAGCCTAGAGCCTAGAGTTTACGATGTTCCTCGCTCGTATCACCGGTAGTGTCGTCGCGACGCAAAAGGTCGCTTCCATGACCGGGCAGAAACTGCTGATCGTCGAGCCGTTGCGGCTCAACGATCCGGACAAGACCGAATTGCAACCGACCGGCCGGACGTTTGTCGTGGTCGATACGGTCGGGGCGGGGGAGGGGGAAATCGTACTTTGCGTGCAGGGCTCGAGTGCCCGCTTTACCCCGGAAACCAAAACGTTGCCGATCGACGCTGCAATCATCGGGATTGTGGATCGGGTCCAGGTCGGCGGAAACACTGTTTTTCGTAACGAAGGCTGAAATCTGACTTCCGACTCCGCGTCACTCCCCCGGGAACGCCATGCAGCCCCCAAAGCACCTGACGGATCCTCAACAGGTCGTCCGGATGTTGCAGATCATCGTTGCCGCTCTGGTCAGCGGTGTGCTGATGTTCGCAGCGGTGGCTCTGTCGCTGTCTGAGAGGGTCGCGGAAATGCCGATGCTCGGCTATGTCGGGCTCGGGTTTGCAACAATTGCGATTCTCGTGTGGTCCATCGTGCCGGCGCAGATCGTCGCCACACAGCGGAATCAACGGGTGGCCCGAAACGAAGGAGCCGTCGCGGAGGCTGAGCTTTATCAGTCGTTCATGACGTCAAGGATTGTCGGCAATGCGGTTCTGGAAGGAGCCGCCTTTTTCAACGTGATTGTGTACATGAGCGAGGGGCAGTGGTGGAGCCTCGCGATCGTCGGACTGCTCCTTCTGATGATGTTGATGAACTTCCCGACCCGCGACCGCCTCGATGCCTTCGTCGCCGAGCAGCAGGCCCTGATTCAGCTCGACCGCGATTTCAGCCCGCGGGGCTAGTTCGCCGTCCAGGATAACAACACCGGCAACGCTTCCCCTCAGAAAGACCGAGACATGCAAGCGACCGAACAAGCCATTCGTACCGTTGTTCAGGAAGTCCTCGCTCAATTGGGCAAGGCGCCTCCCACTCCCTGCGCGGGAAACGGCCGCACGGGAACGTGGGGCGTGTTCCAGAGCGTCGACCAGGCGGTTGACGCCGCGAACGCAGCCTTCCGCCAACTCTCGCAGCGGGGCATTGCGGACCGCGCGAAGGCGATCGACTGCATCCGCCAGATCACCGAACAGCAGGCGGACGAACTCGGCTGGCTGGAGATGGACGAAACGAAAATCGGCCGTCTCGATCACAAGATCGAGAAGCTGAAGATCGTGAAGCTCGCCCCCGGTGTCGAGTTCCTCCGCACCGATGCAATGACCGGCGACCACGGCGTGACACTCATCGAGTACGCTCCGTTCGGCGTCATCGGGGCGATTACTCCGGTCACGCACTCGCTGCCGACCATCGCCGGCAACGCGGTGAGCATGATCGCCTCGGGGAACACGCTCGTCATCAATCCGCATCCGAACGGAGCCCGGATCGCGGTTGAAGGGGTCCGCCGCTTCAACAAGGCGATCTACGAAGCGACCGGCCTGGAGAACCTGATCACGATCATCGAAACGCCGACCCTCGAATCGGCCGCGGAAATCTTCAATCATCGCGGCATCCGGCTGCTGTGCGTCACCGGCGGCCCGGCCGTCGCCCGGGCGGCTCTCGAAAGCCGCAAGCGCGCCATCGTCGCCGGCCCGGGGAACCCGCCCGTCGTCGTGGATGAAACCGCCGACCTCGATGTGGCGGCGAAGGCCATCGTTCGCGGCGGTTCGTACGACAACAACCTGCTGTGCATCGGCGAGAAGGAAGTCTTCGCCGTCGATTCGATCTTCAACGACCTGCTCGCCGCGATGCGCCGGCACGGCGGGTATCAGCTCAACGCTCAGGAGACCGAGCAGCTCACGGCCCTCGCCTTCAAGCCGGGCAAGGACGGACACGCGGTCCTCAATCGCGAAATGGTCGGGCTGGATGCCGCCGTGCTCGCCGAGCGGATCGGCGTTCGCGTCCCCGCGGGAACCGAACTGCTCTACGGCGAGACCGACACGAGCAACCCGTTCGTACCCGAAGAGCAGATGATGCCGTTCATCCCCTTCGTCCGTTGCCGCAACTTCGAGCACGGCCTCGAACTGGCGAAGGAATACGAACACAACTTCCGGCACACGAGCATCATCCACAGTCGCAACGTGCGGAACATGACGATCATGGGCCGCGAGATGGACACTACGCTGTTCATCAAGAACGGTCCCTGCATGGCGGGGCTGGGACTGGGAGGCGAAGGCTTCCTCTCGTACAGCATCGCCACGCCGACCGGCGAAGGGGTGACCAACCCGCTGACCTTCACCCGCCAGCGACGCTGCACGCTGGTGGATGACCTGCGGATCATCTGAACCGGCCGCATCGCGAAGGGCCTTCACCGGGATAGTGAGAACGGAGAGGAACACGAAACCATGCAACTCGCCCAGGTCATCGGACACGCGACCTCGACCGTCAAGCACCCGACGCTTGCCGGCTGGCGGCTGCTGTTTGTCCAGCCGCTCGGCGCGAACAACGAGCCGGATGGCGAGCCGTTCCTGGCGATCGACCATCTGGGGAGCGGGCGTGGCGATCGGGTCATTGTGACTTCGGACGGAGCCGGCGTGCGGGACATTGTCGGAGCGAAGAATACGCCCATTCGCTGGGCTGTGCTGGGATTGGCGGACGAATGACTCTCGATGCGGCGACCCTCGAACGAATCGTGCGCGACGTCATGCAGCAACTCATGACGCCTCCGACCGCCGTCCGCGCGGCGGTCCGTTCCGCCGTCGCATCCTCGAACGGTGCCGCCTCCGCGGGCACGATCAATCCCGCTCCGGCTGATGGGCGCACAGCGCCCCGTGACTCTGCGTCCCCTGTCTCGACAGCATCACACAGCGCAGCTTCGAACGGCGTTGTGTTGACGGAGAATGTGATCACCGAAGCGATCCTCACGGAGCGTGCTCAGGGAGCGAAAGCGATCACGATCGGGCAGCAAACCGTCCTCACTCCTACCGCACGCGAATATCTGCGGAAGCACAACGTCAGCGTCACACGCGCCACGTCAACGAATGGCAAAGTGGCCGGTGGAGCAAGTTGGCAGGTGCTGATCAGCGATTCCGCGACGACGGCCACCGCGGCGCTCGACACGCTCCGCGGGCAGGGAATCACCGCCAGTCGCGAACTGCTGGGCACGCCCCAGGAAGCCGCCCGGAAAGCCGTGTCGATGCTCGCCCGGGCCGAGGTCGGGGGAGTGCTGGTCCTCACCTCGCAGCCGGCGCTGGTGGCGTGTCTCGCGAATCGAAACTCGCGCGTTCGCGGGGCCGAGGTCGCGAATGTTGAGATGGTGAATACCCTCGCGCGACAACTTGGAGCGAACCTGCTCTGCGTGAATCCGAACGGAAAGTCGCTGTTTGAATTGCGGAACCTGCTGCGGACCTGTCTGACGAGCGGAACTCCCGCGCCGCCGGCAGGCTGGAAGGAATAGGGTCTGAGCCGCGTCAGACCTTCAACGAATCGACGAACAACAAGACCGACGAACTCCCGGGCGCCTGGTAGCGAGACTAACAATGCGAGTCGCTGAAGTGATTGGCCGCGTCACACTTTCGCAGGTGCATCCGAGCCTGCGCGGTGCGACCTGGCTGGTCGCCGTCCCGCTGACGGCGGCGGGAGTCCGGGGCGACGTGTCCGGCCGCGGCGAACCATTCATCGTCTTCGACGAATGGGGCGCGGGTGAAGGCTCGCTGATCGCGGTCAGCGAAGGAGCCGAGGCGGCAGCACCGTTTGCTCCGAATCCAAAGCCGGTCGATGCGTACAACGCGGCGATCCTCGATCGCGTGGATGTCGGGGACGCTCCGAGTCAAACCTGATCGCTGTCGAGACAACAACCGTCATCGCGGAGAACGCTGAACTCGACGAGTGCAGAAAAGAACCGCACGGCAGAGAAAGAACAAGAACATGGCCAACCAGTGGAACTCGGGCATTAACGACCGGCAGCTCAAGGAGCAGATCTGCGAGATTGGCCGGCGGGTTTACAACAAGGGGTTTGCCGCCGCGAACGATGGGAACATCTCGATTCGCGTGGGCGAGAACGCGGTCCTCTGTTCGCCGACGATGATCTGCAAGGGCTTCATGAAGCCCGAGGACATCTGTGCGGTCGATCTCGACGGGAATCAGATCGCCGGGACGCGCAAGCGGACCAGCGAGATCCTGCTGCACCTGGCGATCATGAAGGCCCGGCCGGACGTGAAGGCGGTCGTGCACTGTCACCCGCCGCACGCCACCGCGTTTGCCGTCGCCCGCGAGCCGATCCCGCAGTGCGTGCTCCCGGAGATCGAAGTCTTCATCGGCGAAGTTCCGTTCGCGCCCTACGAGACTCCGGGCGGACAGAAGTTCGCGAACACCGTGCTGCCGTTCCTGAAGCCGGGAACGAACACGATCATTCTCTCGAACCACGGCACGGTGAGCTTCGGCAAGGATCTCGAAGAGGCGTACTGGAAAACCGAGATTGTCGATGCGTACTGCCGCATTCTCCTGCTGGCCCGGCAACTCGGGCCGATCCATTACCTGAACGAACAGGAAGGGCGGGAACTGCTCGACCTGAAGAAGCGGCTCGGATTCGACGATCCGCGGTTCCACGTCGAGAACTGTGACCTGTGTGGCAACAGCGCCTTCCGCGACGGCTACCGCGAAAAGCTTCCCGAGCCTCGTGCATTCAACCCGCCACCGTCGTTCCCCGGGTACCTGCAGGCGCCGAGCGGTGCTGCCGCCTCGAACGGGCGGGCGACTCCCGATGTGGAGGCACTCGTCAAAGCGATTACCGACCAGGTGATGGCGGGCCTCGGCACGAACCGCTAGTCCCCTCACCCCTGAACTCCGACTCCCTACGACAACGGGCCGACACATCTCCCAGCGAACGTGTCGCCCGACGCAGAATCGAAGGACAACCATGAACGTAAGCATTATCGGCGGAGGCGGACTTGTCGGTTCGTGTGCCGCTTTCGCCCTCCAGTGCGGCAAGATCGTCCGCGAGATTGCCCTGATCGACGTCAACGCCGACCTGGTCGGCGGCCAGGCACTCGACCTGCTGCACGGAAGCTGCCTTGTTGCGGATCAACGGATCTATTCTTCCGACACCTCCGCGGTCGCCCAGAGCGATGTGGTGGTGATCACCGCCGGGCTGCGGCGCAAGCCGGACGAAAGCCGTCTCGACCTGATCAACCGCAACGTCGAGCTGTTCCGCAACATCCTCGCCGACATCAGCCGGGTCGGACTCAAGCAGGGGGCGATCGTGTTCGTCGTGTCGAACCCGGTCGATGTCCTGACCTATCTGGCGGTCAAGGAGCTGGGACTGCCTCCCGCGCAGGTGATCGGGCTGGGGACCGTCCTCGATACGACGCGGCTGCGGAGCCTGCTCGCCGATCGCCTGCAGGTGCCGCCGACGCAGGTCTCGACGCTGATCCTCGGCGAACATGGTGACAGCATGGTGCCGATCTGGTCGGCCGCCCAGGTCGCCGGCCTGCCGCTCGACAAGTGGCCTGGATATTCACCCGCACTCGTGCAGGAAGTCGAAAAGCGGACCCGAGGCAGCGGTGCCGAGGTGATCAAGAAGAAGGGGGGCGCGGGCTTCGCCGTCGGCGTGTCGATTGCCGACGTGGTACACAGCATCGCACTGGATCAGCGGCGGATTCTCCCCGTCTCTTCGCTCCAGACCGGCGCGTACGGACTGCGGGATGTGTGCATCTCGGTGCCGACGGTCGTCGGCCGCGCGGGTGTGCTCGGCCATGTGGAGATCGATCTCTGGCCGAAAGAGAAAACCAGCCTGGCGAACTCCGCCCGTGTCCTCCGCGAAACCATCGACAAGGTTCTTCGATAATCCCCGCCGTGTCAGCGAGTGAGCACCGGGACGCGAGCAGCCGTCTCGCAGCTCTGCCTGCGGTCTTTTAGGAAGAAGTGTGAACGACCATGGAAAAGTCTCTCGATCGGAAGTTGCGGGCAATTCATGCGGATCCTTCCGGATCGAAGGAGTTCATCATTGCCGACGCCAAGGATGCCGACATGGGGTTCGGCATCGGGGCCCCGGGCCTCTCCCCGGAACGGCATGACGGCGAAGTACGGTTCAAGACGCTGGCCCAGTACCGCCAGCAGATTCGCGAGATCATCGACCAGGGGATTGTCGACATCATGCTGATGTCGGCGAGCACCAACGAAGTCCTGAACATCCAGGAACGGCTGTTCGACAACTCGCCGATCACTCCCGCCGCGCGGGCCAACGACACGACCGACATTCACGTCGTCCGCGGCAGCCGCATCTTCCAGTCGGCGGCACTGCCGTTCCGCACGGCATCGCTCGACCACATTCAATGCGGCCATCTCGATTGCCGTCCCGAAGAGCGGACGCTTGGGGCGAATCTTGGGCTGTACTCGGTGACGTTCAACAACGATGCCGAACTCGACCGCGAGACGATCGAGCAGTACAAGCTGTTCCGCGAAGAGGCCGAGCGGAAAGGCTTCCGGCACTTCCTGGAAGTCTTCGATCCGAACCTGCCGAACGCGGTCGAGCCCGAGCTGCTGCCGGCCTTTGTGAACGACCTGATCGCGCGCACACTCGCCGGGGTGACGAGTGCCGGGCGGCCCGTGTTCCTGAAGGTTGTGTATCACGGGCCGAAGGCGCTCGAAGAGCTGGTGAATTACGACCCGCACCTGATCGTGGGCATTCTCGGCGGTTCGTCCGGAACGACGCTCGACGCCTTCCAGATGATCCATGAGGCCCAGAAGTACGGCGCGCGGGTCGCGCTCTACGGACGGAAGATCAACAACGCGGAAAACCAGCTGGCGTTCATCGAGTTCCTGCGGCTGATCGTCGACGGCGTGATCGAGCCGCGCGAGGCGGTGCGGGCCTATCACTCGGTTCTCGAAAAGCTGGGAATCAAGCCGCAGCGGCCCCTCGAAGAAGACCTCCAGCTGCAGACGAACGTGATGAGCTACGGAGGAGGGGGAACGACGATCAGCCTGCCGCCCGCCTCTTCCGAGAACGGAGCCGCAGCGAAAGCCGCTCCGGCGGCAACACAGTCAGAATCGAAGCCGCAGGCGAAACCGCAGCCCAAACCGAGCGCTGTTGCGGAGTCGAACGGTGCTCCCGATTTCGCCCGCATGTCGAGTGCCGAGCGGTTGCAGTATCACCGCGACCGGCTGAAGCGGATGTTTGGGGGATAGGCTGCAGGGATAGACTGGAGACTGGAGACCAGAGACTGGAGTCTCCGGAGCGGGAGCCGGGAAGAGGCGCCAACCCCTGCGGGGTTGGCGTTCGGGCCGGGGCTCCGGACTCCCGATGCGGGGCCTCCCACAACGAAATTCCGTTCAACCGCGCCCCCATTGGATGCGCGTTCGACACCACCCCCGCGAAAGCGCGCCCCGTTGGGACGCGGCTACACGTTACGCGACCTGCGGGCGGGCGGTTTACAGGTCGTCGTCGTCCTCGTCTTCGGGGGCCGAGTCGCTTTCGCGAATGGCGTCGGGGGGGAGTTCGCTCGGCGAGGCGGGGGTCGGGGGGGGCTCTGCCGCAGGGAGCGGCGGCGATTCGGCAGGCAAGCGTGCCTTGTCGGGAATCAGGCGATCCAGGATGCCGTTGACGAACTGCGACGACTGGGCCGACCCGAAGCGCTTCGCCAGCTCGAGCGCTTCGTCGATCACCACGCGGGCCGGAGTCCGCATGTGGAGCATCTCGAACGCTCCGATCCGCAGGACGTTGCGGTCGGTCGGGGCCATCCGCTTCAGTGACCAGTTCTGGGCGATCGCCTCGATGCGAGCGTCGATCTCCGTCCGGTGTTCCATCACGCCGACGAAGAGGAACCAGGCGAATTCGTAAAGCTCTTCGTCGTGCAGTTGAGCGCGGATCAGGTCCCGAACCGTATGGTAATCCATATCGGGATTCAGATCCTGCTGATAGAGCATCTGCAGAGCCACTTCGCGACTCTTGCTACGACGGGACATGGTAGATCACCTCAGCGAGGAAAACGCGTTCCTCAAGCGCGGAGCGAAGCGGATCGACGGAAAGGCGGCCCGACGAGGAAACTCGGGGGCGTGTCGTCCGGGTGCCCCAACTCTGCCGACACGGCGACAGGACGGCTTTGCCCGCAGGGCGGCGTCACTCGCGCCGCACCCGGCACCTCGACCCGTCTCGTCTGAGACCCGACTCCTGTTTTCGTGCTCAGACGGACGGAGGGAGAAGGATTATAGGGAGGCTTCTGCCTCCGTCAACTGTCGGAGCAAACTGACCATTTCGATCGCTGCGGTCGCCGTTTCGCTCCCCTTGTTTCCAACTTTGCCGCCGGCCCGATCCAGCGCCTGCTCCATCGTCTCACAGGTGAGCACTCCGAACAAGACTGGAATGCCGCTCTCCTGACCGGCCCGCAGAATTCCGGCGGCGACCTGATGATTGATGTATTCGTGATGGCTAGTCTGCCCCTGGATCACCGCCCCCAAGCAGCAGACCGCCGCATAGCGGCCGCTCTTCGCCAGCCGATCGGCCACCAGCGGGATCTCGAAGGAACCGGGCACCCAGGCAATCGCCACGCGCTCCAGATCGACTCCATGCCGGCGGAACGTGTCGAGCGCTCCGTCCAGAAGCCGCTTCGTCACCAGCTCGTTGAAGCGGGCGACGACAATCGCGTAGGAATCGTTTTGGGCGAGCAGTTGACCTTCAAATGTCCGGGGCATGGCGGGAGATCGGCGAAAAAAGGCGGGAAGGGGAGGAGTCGCACAGGACCGGTGCCCGGGGGCGGAACAGGGCACCCCGGCGATCGGCGCCGGTCCATTGATCCAGCAGGAGGGGAACGTCAGGATCCCGCGCTCCCTCCTGAGTGCGTGCCGGACACGACTGTCCGGCCCACCTCCCATGAAAGCTCGCGGGGAGAGATCCTCTGCTGAATGCGACGGCCGGGCTGAGTCAGCGGGGCAGACATGCATGCCTGCCGCCGCTGCTGACGGGGCTGTCCTGCGAGAGTAATCAGCCGAGGTTCATGCTCATCAGGAACTCTTCGTTCGTCTTGGTCCGCCGCATGCGGTTGACGAGCAGTTCCATCGCCTCGACCGGATTCATGTCGTGCAGCACACGGCGGAGGATCCAGACGCGGCGGAGTTCTTCCTCGGTCATCAGCAGCTCTTCGCGGCGGGTCCCCGAGCGGTTCACATCAATGGCCGGCCAGATCCGCTTCTCGACCATGCGGCGGTCGAGGTGCAGTTCGGTGTTACCGGTCCCCTTGAACTCTTCGAAGATGACCTCGTCCATGCGGCTGCCGGTGTCGACGAGGGCGGTCGCGACAATCGTCAGGCTGCCTCCCTCTTCGACGTTCCGGGCGGCCCCGAAGAACCGCTTCGGATGCTGCAGCGCGTTGGCGTCGACACCGCCGGAGAGAATTTTTCCGGAGTGCGGCACCTCGGTGTTCCACGCCCGGGCGAGACGCGTGATCGAATCGAGGAAGATCACCACGTCGTGGCCGTACTCGACCATCCGCTTCGACTTCTCGATCACCATTTCGGAAACCTGGATGTGGCGGCTTGAAGGCTCGTCGAACGTGCTGCTGATGACTTCGCAGTTCGGCCCCTTGACCTGCCGCTCCATTTCGGTCACTTCTTCCGGTCGCTCGTCGATCAGCAGCATGATGACGTACGCTTCCGGATGGTTCTTGAGGACCGACTTCGCCAGCTGCTGGAGCAGGATGGTCTTACCGGCCCGCGGCGGTGAAACGATCAAACCGCGCTGCCCCATGCCGATCGGCGCGACAATGTCGACGATCCGCGTGCTGAGCATTTCGGGGTCGGCGGCGAGCCGCAACCGCTTCTCGGGGTGCAGCGGCGTCAGGTCGTCGAAGAAGACCTTTTCGGTGAGCAGGTTCGGATCCTGCCCGTTGATGGCTTCCACGCGGAGCAGGGCGAAGTAACGCTCGTTCTCCTTCGGAGGCCGGATCTGCCCGGCGACGGTCGCCCCGGTCCGCAGGCCGAAGCGGCGAATCTGGCTCGGCGAGACGTAGATGTCGTCGGGACAGGGGAGATAGTGGTAATCGGGGCTGCGGAGGAAGCCGAACCCGTCGGGCAGGATTTCGAGGGTGCCTTCCCCGAACATCAGCCCGTTCATCTTCGTCCGCTCTTTGAGGATCTTGAAGATCAGATCCTGCTTCTTCAGCCCGGTGTACTCGCTGAGCTGTTCCTTCCGCGCCTGCGCAAGGAGCTGCTGCATGGTCATCCGCTGCAGCTCGGCAATGTGGATCTCGCCGCGCTTGATCTCCTCGTAGCGGTCGTCGGGCGAGAGCGAAGCCAGCGACCCCGGCTTGCCGTCGGCGAACTGCTCGTCTTCCGCGAGGAGGTTCTCTTCGTCCTGCCCGGCGGCGGCGTCGACGGCTACGGAAGCGGATCGGCTGCTGCCGTCCACTTTGGCGCTGCGCGGTTTACCAGCTTTAGCCATGGATGAGGATTCCTGGGAACGATGCCTTGCGAGCGGCGCAGTCTCGGAGAATTTCTTCACGGGATCACTTTGGGAATCGAAGGATGGGAATGCGATGGCGGGAATGTGCTCGGGAATCGCGGAAAGGTCATTCTGCCGGGTCACCCTGCGCGAGCCCGTTTGCTCTGCAGAGGTCGGCCCGGACGCTTCAGGACCAGCACGACATCGAAAAGTTCAGCGACACGACAGCACTTGAACTGGCTCGCTTTGATCTGTTCAGCCTCACCGGAACCGGAATTCCGATAGCGACAACCTCTCAAAGGCCTCTCACTCTGGCACGGGTGTCCAGAGTCAGCCCTCGCGGGGAGATCTCAACTTGGGAAGGATGATGATACCGTTCGAAGGTTGGTCAGCTGCACCGACACCCCGTATCCTCCGGGACAGTGCAACCGCAGCGCCAGGGGCGCCCCTTTTTGCCACTGATGTTCTTCTACAGGAATCTTTCGGGCGAATGCTCGTTCCGACAGGGTCCGAAGACGGTGGTGGACAATCGGCGAATCGGGATTCTTGGCCTCAGGTTGAACGGGACGCCGCCGCGGCCGGGGAAACCGTGCCGGCGACGGCAGGTGCTGGCAATCTCCGCTCTCCCCTCGCGGGACTCAGCGGACTGCGGCAAGAATACTCGGGAATGTTTATCAGGTGAGCTCATCCATGATTTGGGAATAGATCTGCCTGATCTGCGTGACCGCTTTCTCGGGCGGACCCGAGTTGTCGACCACGTAGTCCGCCTTTGCCCGTTTCAATTCTAATGATAGCTGACTCGCTTCGCGAGTCAAAAATTCGTCAAAACTCCAACCGCGGTTCTGCTGCACCCGTTCCAGCCGCTGTTCCGTCGGCACATCGAGGAAAATCACGCTGTCACACAGCCTGTCCCAACCCGCTTCGAGCAGGATCGCCGCGTCGAGAATGATCGCCTCGACCTCCGGGTTCTGCTGCGCTTCCGCAATCTGCTGCCTGAGGATCTCCTCGATCTTCGGATGCACGATCCGCTCAAGCCGTGCCCGCGCCGCCTGCCGTTCCGGACTCGCCCCGAAAACAAGACGCCCCAAAGCCCGGCGGTTGATCGTTCCGTCCGGGGCAAACACTCCTTCGCCAAACTCGCGACGAATCTCGGCCTTCACCGAATCCTGCTTCAGGACTTCGTGACCGGCGGCATCTCCTTCCACCGTGACGATATTATGACCGTCGGCCAGTGAGCGTGCAAGAAATGTCTTGCCCGAGCCGATTCCTCCCACCAAGCCAATCACGGGTTTCATTCGGGAAAGTTTCCGTCTCAATGGTCTCGAACCGTTGAAGTCGTCGCGGCAGACGGCCCGCTCGCCGCGCGACCTGACATCATACCGAGCTCCCGGCGCTCCCCGCGACTGCGGACGCGGAAATCTTCTCGCTCCCCCCTCGGCTGCCCCTCGCATCGGCTTGCGGAGCGTCATCCACGGCACACTTCCTCCGCCGCATGTGGATGAATCCGCCCGCCGACGCACCGCGGCCGCCCCGCCGCTACTCTTCGTCCAGCGATTCGACGTTCAGCCAGTCGCTTCCGACAGACACATCGACCTGCAACGGAACTTCGAGTTCGAGTGCCTGCTCCATTTCCTGCCGGACCAGTGCGGCAAGATCTTCCACGTGCTCTTCGGGAACCTCGAAGACCAGTTCGTCGTGAATCTGCAGCAGCATCCGCGCCGGGTGCTGTTCGCGTTCGAGGCGACGGTGGATGTTGATCATCGCCTGTTTGATCAGGTCGGCCGCGGAGCCCTGAATGACCGTGTTGATGGCGGTCCGTTCGGGCAGATTCATCTGCCGCCGTCCGCTCAGCGCGCGAATGCCGCTGATCGGTCGCCGCCGCCCGCGAATCGTGGTCGCATATCCCGTCGCCCGGCACTCGTCGAGCACGCGCTGCAGATATCGATCGACCCCGGCGTAGCGCTGGAAGTAGTCGTCGATGAAGCGCCCGGCGACATCCTGCCCGATCCCGAGCACCGTCGCCAGGCCGTACGAGCTCTGCCCGTAGATCACGCCGAAGTTCACCGCCTTCGCGACGCGCCGCATCTCCCGGTCGACGTTCTCCTCCGGGACGCCGAAAATCTCCATCGCGACCGCGGTGTGGATGTCGGCGCCCTGCGTGAAGGCGTCGCGCAGCGCCTCATCCCCGCTGAAGTGCGCGAGCATCCGCAGTTCGATCTGCGAATAGTCGGCACACAGGAGCTTCCATCCCGGTTCTCCGGGCTGGAATGCCTGGCGGACACGTCGCCCCGCCTCGGTGCGGATGGGAATATTCTGCAGGTTCGGATCGCTGGAGCTGAGCCGCCCCGTCGCCGCGACCACCTGGTTGAACGACGCGTGAATCCGCCCCGTCTCGGGATTCACCATCGTCGGAAGCGCGTCGAGATAGGTGCTCTTCAGCTTCGCGAGCCGGCGGTGCTCCAGAATGAGGGCTGGAAGCGGATGCAGGGGCGCGAGCCGTTCCAAAACCTCCTGGTCGGTACTCGGGCCGGTTTTCGTCCGTTTCAGCACCGGCAGCTTCAACTCCTGGAAGAGCACTTCCCGCAGGTTCAGCGGCGAGGCGATGTTGAACTCGTGTCCCGCCTCGGCATAAATCTTCTGCTCGATCTCCCGCAGTTGGATCGCCGCCTCTCCGCTCTGGGCACGCAGCAGTTCCGGATCGACCCGAATCCCGGCGTGTTCCATCTCGACGAGCACTTCGATCAGCGGCCGTTCGAGATCCCAGTAGAGATCGTAAAGCCCTTCGCGTTTCAGTTCGGCTTCGATCCGCTCGGCAAGCTGCCAGGAGATGTCGGCATCCTCAACCGCGTACTCCGCCACCTTCGCAATATCGACTTCCGACATGAGCAGCTGATTCTTGCCGGTGCCGATCAGTTCGGTGATCGGAATCATCGAGTGATTCAGATAGCGTTTGGCGAGCTCGTCGAGCCCGTGGCTGCGCAGGCCGGCATCGAGCAGGTAGCTGCCGACCATGGGATCGATGCCGATGCTTCGCGGGTGAATCCCCGCGCGCCGCAGCACGAGCAGGTCGTACTTGATGTTCTGGTTGACGATCTCGATGTCCGACCGTTCGAGATGCGGGCGGAGCGTCTCGACAACCATCGCCGGATCGAGAGTCGGCTGGCCTGCCGGCCCGCGAACCGGCAGGTAGTAGCCGCATCCGCTCTGCCAGCTGAAAGCCCAGCCGACGATGTCCGCACGGACGGCGTCGACGCTCGTCGTCTCCAGGTCGAGGCAGAACCGGCGCTGGGCGGTCAATTCCGTCACGAAAGCCGCGAACTTCTCGGAGGTGTCGACGATGTGCCAGTCGCGCGTCAGGCACTCCGCGAACAACTGCTGCGGACGGGCAGGAGTTTTGGCGGCGGGAGTCTCTCCGGCGGCAATGACTTCTGCGTCTTCCGCCTGGAGTTTCGCAATCTCCTGCGGAAACGAGCGGAAACCGTACTCGCGGCACAGTTCAACAAGCCGCGCCACGTCGAGATACTGGCCGGCCCGGGCGCGCTCCCAGTCGACCTCGATCGGGAGCGTCGTGCAGAGCTCGCACAACTGGCGGCTGATCCGCGCCTGGTCGGCGTAGACCTTCAGATTTTCGCGGAGCTTTGCTCCGGGAGCCTGATCCGCATTCGCCAGCACTTCCTCGAGCGTTCCGAACTGCTGCAACAACGCGCTGGCTTTTTTCGGCCCGACGAGCGGCACTCCGGGGACATTGTCGACCGAATCTCCCACCAGAGCCTGAAAATCCACAACCTGATGCGGTTCAACTCCCCAGTCGGCCAGCAGTTCATCGGGGCCGAGGAAGGTTTTCTTCCGCATGTTGTACATCCGCACGCGGGGGCCGAGCAGCTGACGGGCGTCCTTGTCGCTGGTGATGATCGAAATGTCGAGGTCGCGACTCTCCGCCTGCCGGACAATCGTGGCGATGACGTCGTCGGCCTCCCAGCCGGGATACTCGATGACCGGAATGCCAAACCCTTCGAGCACATCCATGATCATCGGGATCTGGATCTGCAGGTCGTCCGGCATCGAGCTGCGATTCGCCTTGTATTCGGAGAACAGGTCGAGCCGCGTCGGCCGGCCGGGGGCATCCATCGCCGCGATCAGGTACGTCGGGCGGTTCTCCCGCAGGATGGTGATCAGGTCGCGCGTGAAGCCGTAGACGGCATTGGTCGGCCGCCCGGAGGGACTGGTCATCTCGTCCCGAATCGCATGAAAGACCTGAAAGATCAGCGAGTAGAGGTCGATCAGGTAGAGTGTTTCGCTCATGAAGAATTATATTCCAGGGCCGGTCCGGAGAGACCGGGACAGACGGGTGTGGTGATGCCGCGGCGACGCACAGGTGGATCGACTCTTGAGAGACCGCGTTGAGAGTCTCGAAGAACGCGGCCGGAGTTGCGGCTGTCCGCCGCCCCCTTCGGGACAACCCGCGACTTTGACGCCGCCACAATACTCGATCGGACACCAGCCGGAAAACCGCCCCCATCCAAAGAGCGGTCAATTTCGGCAATCCCGTTTGATCCGTCAGGTCGCTTCTTGACAGTGCGGCAGGGCCGTTTAGAATCGAATGTTGCGGATTTTCCCATTCGATCGGCGCATCGCCGCCTCATTTCTGCGAAATTCTCTGGCGAACAGTCTCTCGCGACAGTTAGACTGAATACACCAGTTGGGGAAACTGTTCTCTCCCCGGCGCGGTGTCACCCTCTCGTTCGCGGGTGCCCCGGGAAAAGTTATATGGTACTCTTTTCCTGTTTTGCGGTGCCGCAAGCGTTGATTGACCTCATCCCCTGAATCGTGCCGATTCTACGGGAGTACATCCCCGGGAGTCGTTCGGCAGAGAAACCTTCCACGTGAACTGAGCTGTCTCGAAAGCAGATCGAATCGGGCTGCCGTTGCGGGTCCGGCCGGCTGTTGCCGTCCCCACACGTTCACTTTTGATGTCCTGGAGTCAACATGGCCGCCTCGTCCAAGCCGACCGCCGTCCACTTCTCGCTGATCTTCTTTGTGATGTCCACGCTGATCCTGGGCGTGGTGGCCTTCATGTTCCACCGCGACATGCAGGAGAACGCCCAGCGGCAGGCGGAGGACCAGCGGGCCGCGAGTGAAGCGCAGTCGACCGCCCGGGCCGCACTCGAACAGGTCGATATCCTGAAGAATCTCCTCGGCCATCCGACCGGTGAAGTCGGCCAGCCGGGAGGCCAGGACGCGACGACCGTTGTCTATCGGGTCCAGGCCGACATTGCGACCGCCGGCCCCCTCGCCCAGCAGAACACGAGCGCCACGATTCGCAAGCTGGTGGAAGAGCTGCGGCAGATGACCGCCCAGCGCGACCAGCTGCAGGCGAATCTGGATGCCGAGCACCAGCGGCTGCTGGCCCTGCAGAACGAGTATCAGCGCCGCGTCAATGAGCAGCAGCAGGCACGCTCAACCGCCGAGCAGGGGCTGCAGGATTCGCTGCGGCAGCACGCGGAGCAGATCGCCCAGAAAGACAAGGATATCGACGAGCTGAAGGTCGCCTATCAGGAGCTGCAGTCGGAACTCGGCCAGGTGAAGGACGCTTCCGACAAGACCATCAAGCAGATGGACCAGCAGCTGATCAACCTCTCGAACATCAACAACAAGCTGCGGGATGAGCTGGAGCAGACGCGGAAAGTCAGCTTCGAACGTCCCGACGGAGTGGTGCGCCTCGTCGACAACACGACCGGCAAGGTCTGGATCACCCTCGGTGAAGCCGACAATCTTCCGCTGAAGACCACCTTCAGCGTCTACAGCCGCGCCAGCACCGGCGTTGCCCGCGGTGCCGAAGACATCAAGGGCTCGATCGAAGTGACGAGAATTCTCGGCCCACACCTCGCCGAAGCCCAGGTGCTGCACGACGACATCTACAACCCGATTTCGGCGGAAGACCCCATCTACACGCCGCTGTGGACTCCCGGCCAGATCCACTACTTCTCGTTCATCGGCCTGATGGATCTCGATAACGACGGCCGCGATGACCGCGAGGTGCTGCGTGAGTTCCTCGAACAGTCGGGGGCCCGCATCGACAACGACGTCGATATGCAGGGGAACCGCACGGGCAACGGCATCACCGTGAATACCAAGTTCCTCGTGATCGGCGACATTCCCGACCTGGCCAGCACGACCAAGCCCGAGGAGCAGACGGTGATTCAGAACATCGTCGAACACCTCAAGGACATGCGCCGCGAAGCCCGCGAACAGGGAGTGCGGATCATCAATCTCAGCGACTTCCTGGCGTTCGTCGGCTACAAGCCGCGGAACCGGGTGTTCCGTCCCGGTGACGACCGCCCGTACAATCTGAATTTCGGTTCACGCGGTCCTTCGACCGATGCGTCGCTCACGCCGAACCGGGTTTCCACGGGACAGACCTCCGGAGCGTACTCGGGCAAGAACGGCGTTTCGCCGAAGCGTTCGTCCGGCCAGACCAGCAAGACCTTCCGCAGCACTTCGGGAGGCAGCGGCTACTGAGAAGGCTGAACAGGCCCTGAAGAATCAAAACGGCCCCGGGGGCGGCATGACTGCCCCCGGGGCCGTTCATTTTTGCGCGTGTCCGCATCCCGTTGTAAGCCCGCTGACGTCCGGAACAGCGGATCCGGCACCAAGCCGCAGGCTGTCTGGAGAGCCTGCGGCGGGCTCTCTCTCACCTCCCTTGAACGGAGAAGAGAAAAGAGGCGTCACAGCTTCCCCGGGCACTCACACGAGGACGAGTGCCCGGGACGAAAGTCGTCATTCTTGATCGTGCACGCTTCTCACAGCGGCGGGCAACTCAGCGACCGACCGGCTGCAGTTGCATCCGCGGCGTCAGCGAGTGGTCGTCGAAGATCTCGCGTCCCTCGAGCAGCACCACCTGAATGCGAAGGTGTTCCGGCGAGATGCTCAGCAGGTGGATGTGATGTCCGCTGCCCGCCTTGCCGGGTGCCTGGAGGAACCAGCGTTCCTCGGTTTTCGGCGTCCGCTGAGGAACTCCCAGTCCACCTTCGCCGATGTAGACGACTCCTGTAGGATCGGCCTTGCCGTCCCGGATCCCGGGCGTCCGCTTGATGTTGTGGCCGTCCGCCTCGCAGACGAGGTCGACATTGTACTTCTCGAAGAGCGGCACCCAATGCCGAAACGCCTCGCTGGGGCCTTTCACCGCCGGCCAGGCCGGGCGGTGATACTGTGCAATCACCCAGCGCCGTGCGCGTGCTTCCGGCAGTTCCCGCTCCAGCCATTCCCGCTGATCTCCCGCCGCACTCAGCTCCGTATTCAGGTTGATCAGCCGGCATTCCGGGCCGATATCGAACGCGTAGTAGTTCTCATCCCCGTCCGGAAAGCCGAACACTTCGTCGAACAGCGGGCCGCGATCGTGATTCCCCCGGGCCGGGACGATCGGCAGGATTCGGCCGGACTCGGTCACCGTCAGTTCGTGGTCCCGCATCCACTCATCCCACTGATCGAGGGCGGTCCCCTTCGCGATGTAATCCCCGCCGTGCACAAACGCGAGGATCTGCGGATCTTTCGCGGTGAAATCGGCGATCATCTTGTTGACGCTGCGACGCGCCTTGGCATCGGTCCGCGAGTCACCGCCGTAGATCAGCCGGAACGGCCGGTCATCGGCGGGGCCGGTCTCGAAATGCAGCTCGCGGGAGCGTTTCCCGTCGCTCTCCATGATGAAGTAGTACTGCGTCCCCGGCTCCAGATCCTTCAACTTCGCCAGGTGATAGAAGAGTGACTCGGACTTGCGGCCGGAAGCCTGTGTGTAGGCACCGTTTCGCTCGCACTTGACCCGATGGGCGTAGTCATCCGCGCGGCCGTTCCGCGGCTCTGTGTCGTAGTAGACCGTGTGCGACTTGCCGGCTTCTTCCGTGTTCCAGAGGATGTCGGCCTGCGTCGCCGGGTCGCTGGTCCAGACGACCCTCCATCCCGAGAGTTCGCCGGCGGTCGCGGTCGATGCCCCCGCCAGCAGCGCAGACAGAACCAGCAGCAGCGACAGCCGACTCCTCGAGCGGAGCCACTGTCGGAGGGAAACAGGAACGGCGTGTCGTATCATGAGTGGCTTGTCCTTCCTCATCAAATCAAGAGTTCACTTACAGATCTCATCGAGAGCAGCACACTACGCCGGCCATGAATCTCGCGGTTCAGGTTCCTGATCGGGAGATTTGCCGAGCGGCTTGCCGCTCCAGTACAGCAGGAGCACGAGCGGAGCGCCCCCATTAGCGGCCCGGACGAGGGCTTCATGAATGCCGCTCTCACCCTGGTGCACGATACGGCTCGCCGCCGTCACCACGCCCCAGAACGCCATATAGCCGGCCACCGCGCGCGAGCGGGTGCAGCACAGCGCCACGGCCAGAGCGATATCGATGTATCCGATCACCGTGAGCGCCTCTTTGCAAGCGCTTTCCGGAATCGATTTTCCCAGCAGCTTCTGCCCGGAGGTGATAATCAGGTCGATGAACTGTGGGTTGTGCCAAAGTGCGACGAGCCCGTGCCCGAAAAAGGTCAGCGCGGTTCCGATCCGCAGCAACTGCACTGCGATCTGCGTCCGCCCGGGCGTCAAAGTGCGTTTCGGAGGCCAGAATTCGATCAGCAGAAGGGCCAGCGGAGCGCAGACCCGGGCCGCCTGTTCGAGCGGTTCAAGCTGCGGGACAAAACCATCATCCCGCCACACCTGGGCGAGGGAAAGCAGCAGCATCCACAGCGACACCGGGCCGAGAACGGGCCAGCAGGGGCGAAGCAGCGTGAGCACGCCGGCCGCCAGCATGCACCACGCCGCAGCATCCTCGGTGAGGAGCATCGCCGCCTCACTCCACTCCAGATCATGAAACAGCACGTCGCCGATCGTCGATTCCAGACCGACATGAAACCGTCGCAACGCGACTCCCCAGCACTGAACCGCCACGACCAGCCGCAGTGCCCAGCGCACCTCGGGGGCATCGAAGCGGAGCTCAGGAGTCAGATCATCAAAGGCCATATCCACTTTCCGGTCGGAGGCCCGAATGAGGGGGGCAGTCTGCGGTCGCGGCTTGCCCGGGAAGTCGATTCCCTTTCGACCGCGCGACCCTGCCTGGAGACAACGCTCCCATGGTATCACCTGCACGCGTGCAGGGGGACCGTCCGCCCCGGCTCAACCGCCATTCTTAACGGCAATTTCATGGACGGTCCTGTGGCCGGGGCTGCACAAAGGAAGCCCCGAGGGCGAAGACTCCGGCAAGCACCAGCCAGCCCCGTCCCCCCCAGAAAAGCCACCGTGATGGAGCGAGCCCCGCTGAATGAATGGAGTCGCGCCCCAATCCCGCGTCGCCGGGGGCACGAGCTCAACACGTGAAAACCGGCGGCATCTACCCCCACCGGGGTTTCGGGAGTACCCTCCAACTCCGGCCACGCGACCTTGGTGCTCTCAACAGAGTGAGTCTTGGAACAGCCTCCAAGCCGTCGGCCGGAACCACCGGCGCTTCGTGAGCACGCTTCAATCCCACAGAGCCGTCGTCGGCCAGGCCGCTCAGAACAGGCGGTTATAGCCGTTCAGCGCGGCGACGCGATACGCCTCGGCCATCGTCGGATAGTTGAAGGTCGTATTGATGAAGTACAGGAGCGTGTTGGCCTCTCCCGGCTGCGACATGATCGCCTGCCCGATGTGAATGATTTCCGAGGCATTCGCACCGAAACAATGGATGCCGAGGATCTGCAGCGACTCCCGGTGAAACAGCAGCTTCAGCATGCCGACCGTCTGCCCGGTGATCTGGGCGCGGGCGAGGTTCTTGAAATGCGCGCGGCCGACCTCGTAGGGGACGCGGGCATCCGTCAACTCGCGTTCGGTCTTGCCGAGTGAGCTGATCTCGGGACTCGTGTAGATCCCGGTCGGGATTTCGCGAATCAGCGCCCGGTCACAGTAGCCGTTGATCAGATGATTCGCCGCATATCGCCCCTGCACATATGCGGCACTCGCCAGTGCCGGGGGCCCGATTACATCTCCCACCGCGTAAATGTGCGGCAACTGGGTCTGAAAGTCCTCGTTCACCTCGAGCTGACCGCGGCGGTTGGGAGTCAGCCCGATTTCGACGAGCCCCATATCATCGGTGTTGCCCGTGCGGCCGTTGGCCCAGAGCAGACAGTCGCACTTGAGCTGTTTGCCCGATTCGAGATGGAGGATCACACCATCGTCCAGCGCTTCCACGCGCTGATACGTTTCGCGATGGCGGATCACCACTCCCCGTTCGCGGAGGTGATAGCTGAGCGCATCGATGATCTCATCGTCGAGGAACTCCAGCAGCTTTTCGCGGGTATTGACCAGATTCACCTTCACGCCGAGATTGCGGAACATCGACGCGTACTCGCAGCCGACCACGCCGGCCCCATAAATCAGGATCGATTGCGGCGTGTACTGCAGGTCGAGAATCGTATCACTGTCGAACACCCGCGGGTGCGAGAAATCGACATCGGGCGGACGGTACGGACGCGAGCCGGTCGCAATGACAAAGGCGTCGGCGGTGAACCGCTGCTTGCCGCCGTGGACATCGCGGACTTCAATCGTGTGGGGATCGAGGAACGCGGCATGCCCGAGCAGCACCTGAATGCGGTTGCGGTCGTAGAAGCCCCGTCGCATCGAGACCTGCTGGTCGATCACCCTCGCGGCACTTTGCCGAAGTTCGGGAAAGGTGACATGCACGTTGAGGCCCGCTTCTCGGAACAGAAGATTATTCTGCAGCTCCGTGAGCTGAAAGATGGAGTATCGCAGGGCCTTGCTGGGAATCGTCGCCCAGTGGGTGCATCCGCCGCCGATCCGTCCAAACCGCTCGACGATCGCGACCGATTTCCCCAGCTTGGCTGCCTGCATGGCGGCTCCTTCCCCCCCGGGGCCGGTGCCGATGACAAGGACGTCGAAATGTGGGTCAGCCATGTTGCTCCTCATACGATTCCACAGCGGCGATTCCTCACGCCGCTCCTCGACGCCTCGGAAAACGGATCGGTCCACCCGCGCCGGCAGTGTGTGGAACACGATTGCGCGCATGTCGCGCTAGTCGGTCTCGCGTCCTGTCTTCTCAAATTTCGATTGCCCTTGTGGCCCACCAGTGGCCAACCAGAACCGATCCCCCGGCGGAGTGTTTCAATGCGGAGCGAACGGGTGATACTCCAGATTGAAGGTGTTCGCAACCGCCTGGTTCGTGACCCGGCCCTGATACATGTTGACGGCCTGGGCCAGTCCGGGAATCTGTGCACAGGCTGCCTCGATGCCGTGGCGGGCAAGCTGCATCACATAAGGAAACGTCACGTTGCACAGGGCGTACGTGCTCGTGCGGCCCACCGCTCCGGGCATGTTCGTCACACAGTAGTGCACGATCCCGTCAACGATGAAGGTCGGTTCGGAGTGTGTCGTCGGCCGTGACGTCTCGACGCAGCCTCCCTGGTCGATCGCCACATCGATGATGACCGCCCCCGGCTTCATGTACTGCAGGTCTTCCTGCCGCACCAGTCGCGGAGCGCGTGCTCCCGGGACGAGGACCGAGCCGATCACCAGATCCGCCAGCACCAGCTGTTCGCGGATCGTATGGCGATCGCTGAACAGGGTATTGACGTTCGGAGGCATGATGTCGTCGAGGTAGCGGAGCCGATCGACGTTGATGTCCAGGATACTCACGTCGGCCTGGAACCCCGCCGCGATCCGGGCAGCGTTCTGTCCGACGATCCCTCCCCCCAGAATGACGATATGCGCCGGCAGCACGCCGGGAACCCCGCCCAGCAGGATTCCCCGCCCCTCCTGGGGCCGCTCCAGAAACTTCGCCCCCTGCTGGATGCTCATCCGGCCGGCGACTTCGCTCATCGGGGTCAGACAGGGCAGATCGCCCCGTGGCCCGCGCAGCGTCTCATACGCCATCGCGGTGACGCCCGTCTCCAGGACATTCTTCGTCAGCTCCTCGCTCGCGGCGAAATGAAAATACGTCAGCAGCGCCTGTCCGCTTCGCAGCAGCGGCCACTCGGACGGCTGCGGCTCCTTCACCTTGACGATCAGCTCTGCCTCGGCGAAGACCTCCTCGGCCGTTTCGATGATCGTCGCGCCGCTCTCGGCATACGTCGCATCGGTGATCCCGCTCCCCAGTCCGGCTCCCTGCTCGATCAGCACCCGATGCCCCGCCCGCGTCAACTCCTCGACTCCCACGGGAAGCATGGCGACCCGATACTCGTCCTGTTTGATCTCCCGCGGTACGCCGACAATCATCGAATTCCTCCATGACAGGGGTGAACTGCGGAGGGGCTTGCCCCTCCGCGTGCATTTCATCAGAGGCCCCCCCGTCTTTCAAGCAGCTCGCGGGGCAATCAACCGCCGCCGCGAGTTCCCACGAGCCGCTTTCCCGAGAAAGTCCCTTTCTCCGAGTGCCGGGGATCGATTCGTGTCAGACGGTCTCCCGGAGCCCGCTCGGCGACTTCCTTTCAGCGTCAGGTTGAGGCTTGATCCAGCGGATTTGACTGCCGCTGCAGCAATTGACTCACTGCAAACCCCATGCGGCAGAGCTGCAGGATGATGGTGAACGGGGGAATTCGGGGGAAATTTGCCCATCCAGCGACCAGCCTGAACGCCACTGAACCAGCATTTTCGAGAGACCTTCGACTTCCCTGAGGGCGCGGTTGTTTTCCTGCGGGGAAGCGATGGTTCCTGCTGTTCGGTATGCCTGTTGCTACATCCTGCCGCGGGCAAGGACATCGAAAGTCGCAGGCACTTCGCTTCGCGAATCGATGTAAAGTTCAGAGGAGAAAAGAGATGGTCAATCAGGAGATGCTGCACGGAAGCTGGAATCAGGTGAAAGGCAAGATCCGGGAGCGTTGGGGTGAACTCACCGACAACGATCTCCAGCAGTTCCAGGGGAACATGGAGGATCTGATCGGCCTCATCCAGCGGAAGACTGGCGAAACTCGCGAGAAGGTCCACGAATTTATCAGTCGGTGTTTCTCGGAGAGCGGCAAGGAAATGAGCGGGATGGCCGAATCGGAGCGTCCCTTCACCGCGCAGTTTGGAGAAGGACTCCAGCAGGCCGCCGCACGCGTCTCGGATCGGGTCCGCGCGAGCTACGACGGCGCCGGTCAGATGGTCCACGAGCGCCCCGGGCAGTCGCTTGCGGCCGCTTTTGGCGCGGGGATGATCACCGGGGTTCTGCTGGGCATCCTGCTGCGGGCACGCTAGTCGCGGATGACTCGGCGTTGCCGCAGACGCGTATCCGATTCCTTCAAGGAGTTTGTGAAATGGGAAATTCACAGGGACATCAGCCGGGGAATTCTCCGTCGGGAGGAATGCCCGAAGCACATCGGCTGCAGGAATACTTCTCGCAGGGCTGTAATCAGTTCCGCGAAATGGTCGACCACAACCCGATGTCGTCCGTGATGCTCAGCTTCGGCGTGGGGCTGGGAGTCGGCGTGCTGCTCGGCAGCCTGCTGGTGCCGGAACACCAGCCGACGATGAGCGAACGGACGCGGATGATGGCGGATGAACTCGGCAACCGGATTTACGATGCACTGGCCAAGTCGCTGCCCGACACGGTCGGCAAGTTCCTGAAGACGTAAGCCGAGGGAGCCCGCAGGTGAAGCAAGAGCAAACGGGCGAGGAGATCCTGCGCGAAATGGCGCAGATCCGTTGCGAGTTGTCCGACGACATGGAAGGCATTGTCAGCGGCGCTCAGGCGATGGCGGATTGGCGCTATTACGTCCGGACTTATCCCTGGGCGTGCGTCGGAATCGCGGCCGCCATCGGCTATCTCGCCGTCCCCCAGCGGTTGCAGGTAATGCGTCCCACCGCAAAGCAGCTTGCGGAACTGGCGCATCAGGAACAGCTGGTCATCGAACCCGAATCGGTGCAGCGCCAGCGCGTCCGGAAACAGGGTCTCGGGGATCAGCTCTTCTCGTTCCTTGCGGGCCTCGCCGTGCGAGGGGCGACAACCTATATCGGGCATCAGCTGGGTCAACTCTTCGGGGAGCAGGCGGCGAAGTCTTCGCAGGAGCAGCCACAACCCGGTCCGTACCGGGGAGGCGCGCCGGGAAATTTCGGCTGACCGCATCCATGCTCACGAACGGCAAGACACCGCCAATGACGATCGGAAGTCGCGCGGGGAGTAACCTCGACGCCCGATTCCGCAGGAGTGAGGAGATATGAAAAACCGGCTGCAGGAGTTTACGAATGCCCTCGGGGGACCAGTTGCCGGAGAAGCTCCGCAGAGCTGGGAAGACGTGCAGGAGCGGATGAAGCCGCTTCTCGAACGTGTCCGCAAGACCATTGCCGATTATCCGGGACCGAGCCTGGCGGCGGCAGTAACCGTGGGAGTACTGCTGGGATGCTTGATCAAGCGACGATGACCGGACATCAGGAAGTGCGGGAAGAAACTCCGGCGAGCGTCATGTCGAAAAGCATGGCGGAGTTCGCCCACGATGTGACGACGTTGGCGGAGTTGCAGGTCCAGCTGTTCGTACTGGACACCAAACAGTGTCTGTCGCGGGCGGTGACGCCTGTCCTCTGCTTCATCGTCGCCGTCGGGCTCATTCTGAGCTGCATCGCTGTGGCGCTGGTTGGAATTGGTTATCTGCTGGTGGAAGCCGGCTTGCCGCACGGCTGGGCATTTCTGCTGACATCGCTGCTCGGCCTGATTGTCGCCGCGGCCCTGGGTTACACCGGCTGGAAGCTGTTGCAGAACAGCCTTAACGTGCTGCAGCGCTCACAGCAGGAACTGAAGCGAAACATTAAATGGATTAAGAACGTCCTGAAGCAGAAAGGCCGCCGACCGGCCACTTTCTGATGTCGATCCCCCCAGGGGAGCGCCCATCACCCGTTGATGTGGCTCCCGGACAGGAGCAAACAGAGCATGATCTATCGTCCTGAAACCCCGTACAGCACCAAGACGGGAGAGTTCTCTGGTGAAATGCAGACGCATCGTCCGCTCGAGGATCTGATGCACTACTTCGTCGAATATGCCCGCGAGAAGCCGGAAGTGGCCGCGTTGTGGTGTTTCGGAATCGGCTTCGTTCTGGGTTGGAAGCTGAAACCCTGGTAAGAGCCTGCCGCGAGGTCGACGGCGCGAGCCGTCTACGGGCGAGGGCAGCCGGTTGAAGGAACGATGGAAACCCGGCTTTCATGAGGCCGGTTTTTTTGTCGACTGCGTCCGCCGAAATGTCGCGAACCCGACTCCAGAAAGCCAGGCAACGCGAAAAAATCAGGCGAAACCCTCCCAAGGTGTGGAAAGTGCAGCAGCCTCTGTGTGAAAAAAGCCCGCAGGGCCGTTGCTCAGGGTGTAAAGCGAACTTCCCCAGGGCGGTCCGCGAAAGGCCCCTTGACTCAACAGGCGGAAGTCGGGAATCTCCCATACACCCGGCGGGAATCCTCCCCGCTGAAGCAGGCTGAAGGAAATGTGTGACCGCTCTTTCCCGCCGTCGGGAGGCATGGACTTAGAGTAACACTGCGTGAGTTCTTGAGAGAGTGAAGCGAGTAATCCGCTCAGCAGGTTAACAACAAAAAAAGTCGCGCTCGCAGAAGTCGTGCGGTGTGTCTTCGGGGCCCCGGGGTTTGTTCCATCTCACGGGGACCAGAATGAATGGACAGGCCCGCAGAAGGGTGACATGACAATGACTACGGACCAGGAGAAAGTCTTCGATCGTCAGGCCGCGTTAACGCGCATGGGAGGCGATGAGAGTCTCTTCGGAGACCTGGCGCAGTTCTTCCACGAAGACACGCCGGCCCTCCTCGAAGAGATTCGCTCGGGATTGAACACCGGCGATATCGAACAGGTCTCTCGGGGAGCGCACAGCCTCAAGGGACTGGCGGCGAATTTCGATGCCCACGCGGCAAGCGAAGCGGCCCTGCATGTCGAACAGCTGGCGCGCGATGGCGAGTCCGACAAACTCGAAAACGCCGTCGAGATCCTCGAAAGCGAAATCCAGCGCCTCAACGATGCGCTGGCCCCCTACCGCCAGCGCGAACAGGCCTGATCTCTCTCCTCCTCCCCAGCGACTCTCGGCGACCGCATTTTGGGCGCGCCAGCGTCGATCCACCTCGCTGCCCGCACGCGAGGTCCGGATGCCCGCGCCCGTATTCCGGGAAATGAACCGGCAGTGACTTTACGCGCCGGGCACACTCCCCTCTTTCGCCTCATCTCTCACCCGATCATAATCACTTCCAGCGGCAGGTGAGGCCAAGACGCGCAGCGGTCCCCTGGTTGCGGAGCCACTGCTCTCAACGCGGCAGATATGATCGTTGCCGGTTCGCGTGCTCCGCCTTGCCGCCCGCATCCCATGATCCGTCGTGTGATTGCTCAGGCCGGCCCGTTCGCTCCCCGGAGACTTCCCGCATGCGCTCGCTGCTGCTTTTCGCGACCCTGTTCGTGTCACTCATGACGACCACCCGCGCGCCCCTCGCCGCGGACGACCTGCGGAACACCCGATTGCGGGGCAGCCTCGACAATTCGCGGATTCGCTTCGCGCAGGAGCGGCAGGGACGCGTCGCGTTCCTCGGCGGCTCGATTACCGAGATGAACGGCTATCGGCCGATGGTGATGGACCTGCTTCGCCGCCGCTTCCCCGAGACCGATTTCACATTCATCGATGCGGGGATCTCCTCGACCTGCTCGACGACGGGGGCGTTTCGTCTCGCCAGCGATGTTCTCTCGCAAGGCCCCATCGATCTGCTGTTCGTCGAGTTCGCGGTGAACGATGACCAGGACGCCCACCATGCCCGCCGTGAATGCATCCGCGGCATGGAGGGAATCGTCCGCCACCTTCGCCGCGAGAATCCCCGGGCAGACATCATCATGGTGCACTTCGTCAATCCCGAGATGCTGAAGACGCTTCAGGAAGGTAAGACACCCCTCACCGCCGGAGCCCACGAAGCCGTCGCCGAACACTACAGTGTCTCGACGGTGAATCTCGGCAGAGAGGTCGCCACGAGAATCGGCGAGGGCAGTCTGACCTGGGAGAAGTTCGGCGGAACGCATCCCGCTCCCGCCGGGAATGCACTCTGCACCGCGATGATCGAGGCCCTTCTCGGCGAAGCGTGGAAGACGCCTCTCGCAACAGACGCGAAGCCGACGGCACACAAACTTCCGTCCCCGCTCGACGAGGGGAATTACGGCGGCGGGCGGTTCGTTTCTCCCTACCAGGCGACGCTTCGAAACGGCTGGTCGCTGCACACACCGAACTGGAGTGAGCTGAAAGGCCAATGCCGCGAGCGGTTCTGTAATCTCCCGCTGCTCTGCGCGACGACCCCCGGCGCGGAACTGTCGTTCAAGTTCACCGGCACCGCGGTGGGGGCGTATCTCCTCGCCGGTCCCGATGCGGGAATCGTGGAGGCGAGCATCGACGGCGGCGAGTTCCGCCCCGTTACGCTCTATCATCACTACAGCCGCGGATTGCATTACCCGCGGACAGTCATGTTCGCTACCGACCTCTCGAACAGCACGCACACGCTCACACTGCGGATCTCGGAGAAGAAACCCGAAGAGAGCACGGGGACCGCCATGCGGATCATTCAGTTCGCCGTCAACCAGCCGGAGTGATCCATCCCGCGGCTCGCAGACCGGCCGATCGCGCGAGTACTCGGCCGGTCAGGGGGCATTGACGAGCTTGGCGCTCCCGCCGGGGAGAATGTCCTTCGTCTCCGGGGTTTCTTTCGTGATCAGCTCCCAGGTCTTCCCCATCTCGCGGACCGCGCGGAAATCGGTCGGCGCGTAAGAGAACTCGAGTTGCGAAGTCGCAAGCGCTTCTCCGTTGGCGTGCCGCGAGTGCATCGCCGCATCGAGAATGCCGGTCGTCAGCAGCGTCCGCTCGGGCGGATAGGGAGGCTTGCGGCTGACAAACAACTGCTGGATCGCATACGACAGCGCCATGAACAGGTTGCGGTTCCCCCATGGCCCCACGTAGAAGCGCGTCGCCAGCGGCTTGGGCGAATCCGCGAGCCGACAGGCAAAGTTCCACCGCGTCGAGCCCGACCCCACCTTCAACACCGCCCCCTTGAGGCCGTCGCGGTAATCGATCAGGATCGCGTGGAGCGCGCCGAATTCCCGCAACGACATCGCCTTGTCGCCGAGTTCGGCGGCGAGCGCCGCCTGCGCCAATTCGGGGGACCAGCGTCCCTCGTCCGCCGCTTTCCACAACGCGTCTCCCTGCACAAGCTGCACGCGTGAGACGCCGGTTTCGCCTCCAGCCCGCCCTTCCACGAGGGACTGCAGAATCTCAAGTCCGTGGAAGTCGTAGACTTCCACCCCGCCGCCGTGAATCGCGACAGCTTCGGTGATCTTCGCCTCGGGGGGGAGTTCGAGCGGCGGTATCCGCTGGGCCAGCGGGACGGAGCTGCCGGCGAGCAGCGGCATGCCAAGTTCCTTCGCCCGGTCATACATCTCCTTCGCCCAGTCCCAGCGATACGAAAAGTGCTTGTCGTTGAAGAGCGGAATGCCCCGTCCCGACTGTTCGACGACTTTCGCGATCTGGTCGAAGAACTCCTTGCGCGGATAGAGATGCTGCCCCAGTTCGTTATACGGATAGTCGCCGTGCTCGCCGATCAGCAGGACCGCATCCACCGCCAGTTCCTTGCCCCCCTGACACAGCGCCTCGGCAATCGACGGATACAGCGGAATCCCGTAGCGTTTCGCAACCGCGCGGCCGGTATCGTTCTCGGGAAACTGATCCGCATAGAACGAGACCACATCAACCGGCGGAACGACCTTGCGGCCGTTGAAGACGTACGGCTCCAGGAAGTTCTCGAGGAAGTTGTAGGCGTGCGAGCGAAACCGCAATTCGGTGAACACCGCCGCCACCCGCGGCCGCGGCTTGTCCTTTCCTGATTCCTCAGCAGCCCACAGCGGAGAAATGCCCGGAGCAAACGCCGATGCCCCGGCAATCACGGAAGCCTGTTGCAGAAACTCCCGTCGCGAGTAGCCGCGCCGGCTCGCAGCGGCTTCGCGTGCGGGTGCCGTGTCAAAATCCTGCGGAGAATGCGGGCGGGGGGTGAAACCTGAAGGCATGAGCGTACTCCCGATTCGGTGGGGCGGGGCGATCAACGCTGGAGGGCCGCGGTTCCGGTCATCGTAGTCGCCGCCGAAACGCGGCTCAAGCGCCGATTCCCACACAGGCCGGCGAGATCACTCGAATCGCTGCACCGATGGTCTCGCCCTTGCCCGCCAACCTCCGTGCTCCTTGGTTGCCTCCGGGAACTCGTGTATCCTGAATCATTCGTGAGATCGCGTGTGGCGTCGCGCCCCGGAACGACGCCGAAAAGGAGAAACGAGCATGGATGGCGGAAAGCAGATTGGCCTGGCGCTTCTCGCGCTGGGAATGCTGGCATCGACGGGAACCGCAGGCTCGGCCACGAAGATCGGCCACCTGCAGGGCGAGATGGTCGGCGAGGTCACCGCGTCGAGTGCGATCCTGCAATCGCGGCTCACCGCGACCGAACGCGGCCCCGACGGAGAGGTCCCGGGTGCCCTGGGCGTCGCACGGTTTGAGCTCGCCGACAATCCCGATTTCCAGAAGCCGTCCCATACCCCCTGGATCGATGCCGACCCCGAGCAGGACTATATCATCAAAACGGTGCTCCGCGATCTGAAGCCTGCGACGCGCTATTACTATCGGCTCGAATTTGGCGCGACCCGGAACTATACCGATCGCGGCCCGACGCGAACATTCAGAACGCTTCCCGCGTCGACCACCGCGGCCCCGGTCCGTTTCGTCGTCGTGACCGGCATGAACTATGATAAATTCCACAACGACGAGAACGCATCCGACAAGCATCTGGGCTATCCGGCACTCGTCAGCATTCTCAATGAGAAGCCTGACTTCTTCATCGGAACGGGCGACAATGTCTATTACGACAGTCCCCGCAACACGGCCGCGCGAACGGTGGATGAACTCCGCCACAAATGGCAACAGCAGTTCGTGCAGCCCCGCTATGTCGAGCTGTTCGCTTCGGTTCCCACCTATTGGGAAAAGGACGATCACGACTTCCGGTTCGACGATGCCGACCTGACCGGGGACGAAGCCCCCTCCGCAGGTCTCGGCATTCGGATCTTCAAGGAGCAGCTTCCCGTCACCGATCCCGGCGACCTCAATGCCGTGACCTACCGGACCCATCGCGTGGGGAAACTCGTGCAGATCTGGCTGGTGGAGAACCGCGACTATCGCAGCCCGAACTCGGCTGCTGACGGGCCCGAAAAAACCATCTGGGGCAAGCCGCAACGGGAATGGCTGCAACGGACGCTGCTGGAATCGGACGCCCCGTTCAAGTTCCTCATCTCCCCCACACCCATGGTCGGCCCCGATGACCTGCGGAAGAAAGACAACCACACCGACATCGGCGGCTTCCGCCACGAAGGGGAAAGCTTCTTCACCTGGGCCCGCGAAAATGGTTTCCTGGAAAAGGGGCTCTACATCCTCTGCGGCGATCGCCACTGGCAGTATCACTCGATCCACCCGAGCGGTTTCGAAGAATTCTCCTGCGGCGCACTCGTCGACGCCAACTCCCGCCTCGGAGTCAAACCGGGCGATAAAAAGGGAACCGACCCCGACGCCCTGATCCGGCAACCCTACACATCAACTGTCCCCTCCGGCGGCTACCTCAACGTCGAAGTCACCGCCGACCCGCAATCCCAAACCGCCACTGCCCGCTTCAAGTTCCTCGACGAACACGGCAAGCTGCTCTATCAAACGAGCAAACAACAACCGCTACGCTAGGTTTTCCAGTTATTCTCGATAAGTCCCTGTAAAGGGAGCAATCAGAGAAGGCGGCCGCCGGTAACGTTGCTATTGCCGTTGCCGAATCCAACAGCCCCGCTCCGGGAGCCTCTTCTTCGACTTGCGGATGAACGCTATTGACGAATCGAGATCCGCGGATTTCGCCGATGAGGGCCGATTCAGGACGATCAGCTCGACAGAGAGGCAATTGAGGAATTCCTGGTCTGCGCGGGCGGCGGAGTGTTGGCCAAGGCGGAAATGAAATTCGCCGATCACCTTTTGCCACCCGGGATAATGGCCGGGAATGTATTCCCGGAGGAACTGCGGCCAGGCGAGCGAGCCCCGCCTGCGTGCCTTGCCGGCACGCTTCCGCAACCGCAGGGTTGAGTCTCGTACAACTCGGCAATCCGCCGCCAGTCCGTGTCGCCGAAGCTCGCCGCGTGGCAATGCTCCCACGCGATGCCGGCTTCCGCGTGATAACGTGTCAACACATCTCCAGCCGCCGACCGGGCGAGCCACTCCATCCCTTCGAGGGCTATCAGGAATCGTTCTGCACGCGCTTCGGGGTGAGGTGAACATGGATCAGATCGAATTCTTTTACGCCTCTGCGGTCATCGGTGCCTCGCCTGCCTGAGTAATGGCCCGCTAAAATGACGACTAGTTCCAGCAGGTCGTGCGACAGGGATTTGAGGACGATCGCCAGATTCGAACAAAGGACATGCGCACTCGCAATGTCCGCATTTCGCCAGTCGACGAATATCATGCGTATATCATGCGTAGCGCATGTCGCGTGGACGGCCACCTGTCGTCACGAAGACAATGCGGACGTCACAATGGACTTTGATGTTCACCACTTCATCCAGAAGCTGGACAGGGACCCCAGAACCTTCGGATGTTTAACCGGCCAGGTCGTTCTGAAACAACACGGTATTACGTGAACAACATGCCCCCGCGAGACACATCTCACCTGACAGGGAGAGGCAATGGACAACAAGGGTGAAGTTTCGAACGCGAAGTGCCTGACCTTCCGGCGTCTTCTTCCCGGGCCGATCGAAAGGGTCTGGACGCACCTGACCGACACGACGCTCCTGCCCGCCTGGTTCGGCGAGGACAGCCGCATTGAAGGACGTCAAGGAGGGACGGTGCGTCTCATGGGTGGCCATATCCGCGGCGTTGTGACGCAATGGCAGCCGCCGACAAAACTTGTCTACACCTGGAACGTCTTCGATCCGAACGACGGGCCGGATGCAGTCTCGGCCTATCCCGAATCCTACCCAACGTTTGAGCTGGAGCCGCAAGCAGAAAACGAGGTGGTGCTGACCTTCACGCACTTCCCCATCCCCGAGCGTTTCGTTCCGCAGAGTGCGATGGGCTGGCACACGATGCTCGACATTCTCATTGCGGCCCTCAACGGCGACGCCATTGAAGAGCGGCCGGTTCTGATGAGAAGAAATGCCGAGCTTTATCATGTTGATCTCAGCAATCCGGCGCGTTGACAGGCAGGCAATGATTCACCGCCTGACCAACGAAATTGCAAAACCGATCAGCCGATACAGTCTGACTCACCGGAGAGAAATCAAAAAACGCGTCGGCGGCTCCATTCTGTTCGACCTTACCAATTCGAATTTGGTCCGGAGGCGAGGTCGTTCCCACGTTCCTCTTCATCGGTGCGATTCTTGCCTGAGAGATCTCGGGGGAGACGGGACGACGGTCAATCGGAGTCGCGCAGGCGCAGCAGGTAGGCGGTGCCGTTTGCGTTGCCGGTCACCAGGTAACGTCCGGTGGCGTCAAAGGCGAGCGAATAGACGGCGCCCGGCAGTTTGAGTTCGCGGATGCTCTTGCCGGTGTCTGACGACCACAGCACGATGCGCCCCTCACGGTTGGCGGTGGCCAAAGTCGCCCCGTCGGGGGAAAACGCCATGGCGGGACCGACACCGGTGCTGAGCAACTGCGGGCGTTCCAGGGCGGTATTGTGGAGCCAGACCGAGGCTTCGCCCAGGGACGAGACAGCGATGTGAGTCGCCGAGGCGGCCACGCTGGTTTCACCGGAGAAAGGACCGACCTTTTTGAGTTCCCGTCGCTCTGTCAGATCCCACAGCCTGACGATGTGATCGTAGCCGGTAGAGACCGCGCGCTCGGTATTGACGAACGCGACCATTGTGGTGCGGACCTCCGGGCCGGCCAATTGGGGACGCTCATCCGAAAGCGTCTGCTTCCAGAGCAACAGGCCCTGGTCGAGCCCCAACAGCAGTTGCTGCCCATCGGGCGAGAACGCGGCAGCGTAGACCGGCAGGTCCAGCTCCTTGCGCAAGTCGCTTACGATCTTCCACTCGGGGACATTCCACAGCAGCGCCCGATCGTAGGCGTACGTCCCGCCGAAAAGAACCGCCTGTTTGCCGTCAGGAGCGAACGCCACCCGCCAAGGGGGACTGTAGGCGGTTCCCGGCTCAGCCGCGCGGAATAATTGCCGTTCGGTCGGTAAGCCCGCGGTCTCCCACAGGCGGACGGTGAGGTCTTCGCCGCCTGTGAGCAGGCTCAGACTGTCGGGAGCCAGCGCGACACTCGCCAGGAATGATTCATGACCGGTCCACGGAACAAGATCTTTGCCGGTGGCGATGTCCCAGGCGCGCAGTCGGCCATACCGCGTGCCGGTGTACGCCTGCCGGCCGTCGGGAGAGAACGCCACGGCACTCGCGAACGTGGCCTGCTTCTCGAATCTCCGGATCGGCTCGCAGCTCCGGGCATCCCAAAGAATCAGCACATTGCCGTCAGCGGGGGAATGACAGCCGGTCAGGATCTGCGATCCATCGGGCGAAAAAGTCATGCTGCCGGGGACGAGAATCTCAACGCCGTGCCCGTCATTTTTGATTCCTTTGACGCGTCGCAATTCCTGGCCGGTCGCCGTGTCCCAGAGCCGCATTGCAGAGAACATGCCCCTGACTTCGCTTCTGCCGCTGACGGCCCTGGAGCCATCCGGCGAAAGCGCGATTGCGCGGAACTCGCACGTTCCGGGCTTCTCGATGTTGAACTGGACGAGATCCTCACCCGACTCCAGACTCCAGAACCGCATGGTGCGGTCGTCGCCGCCGGAGAGGACGCGCCGGCCGTCGGCGGCGATGATCAGCTTCCAGACGGCTTTCGTGGCCTTGTTGAACTGCCGCAACTCCTGCCCGGTCGCGAGATCCCACAGCCGAATCGTGGCGTCTTCCCCACCGGAAAGTGCCCGCGTTCCCTCCGGCGTCACGGCGACGGTCAGGACCGCTCCTGCATGCCCGATGAACTTCCGGACCTCGCGGCGACTCTTCACATCCCAGAGCCGGAGCGTGCCGTCCGCTCCTGACGAGATCAGTTCTTCTCCGTTCTTCAGGAACTCGATCCAGTGAACGGCCCCCTCATGACCGTCGAGCGTCCCCTTGAGTTCCAACGTCGCCGCATCGCATAACTGAATCGTCGCGTCATCCCCGGCACTCGCGATCAGGCGGCCATCCGGATTGACATCGAGACTGTTCACCTTTCCCCAGTGACTCGCGCGGTGTTCGCCGAAGACGGCGACCAGTTCCTTCGGTTGCCACGCGAAACGCTCGCGTGGGGGGATATCAGCCGCGTTCAGCCTGTCGAGAGGACTTTCCGGTTGAACATCGCCGATTGCGGCCTGCAGGAACCCATACTGCCGCGCGATGCCGCGAATCTCGTCCACCGCCGCCGGCTGAGTGTCGATCCCCGGCGACCAGTTGTCACCGCGTGGTCCGTACTGGTCGAACACCAGTCCCGAGAGCTTGTATTTCTCAGCCAGTTCCGCGCATTTGCGAAATGTCCCGGCCGCCGCTTTCAGCGGACCACTCGCCGGTGTCCAGCCTGCGGGTTTGCTCACCCACCTCAAGACGACTGGCCGGCCCTTCGCCCGCTGCAACCAGCCCGGCAGATGCTGATTGACTGTGGCTTCGAGAGACTGGGGCGACATGTCGAAGTAGCTCGTGACTTCGATCACATCCACCTCGGGAGGAACCTCGGGCATGGGGTTACGTATCCCGGCGGGCATCGTGATGCAGGCCATCCAGAAGGAAATCCCGGGGAACTCCTGTTTCAGTTCACGGCCAAACTCGCCCACCTGCTCCGCGGTGAACCCTTCCGAAGCTGTGTCGGAGGACGCCAGGCAGACCCCCGCGACGACGTCGCGATTCTTGCGTACAAACTCGAACAGACGTTCCTTGATCGCCGGGAACTCGCTGCGATGGAACGTGGGGATCAGTGGAAGGCCCCGTTTCCGTGCCTGACGGACCAGCGCGTCGCCTGATTCCTGCCAACTGCGATCGTGAACCAGATTCACGTGGTCGGCGATCTCCGGCAGCACCTTCGGATCATGCACCGAATAGCTCATCCATTTGAACGGCGCGCCGGGCGGACCGCCGGGCAACACAGCGACGTTCTGCCGCTCTTCCACAATTTCCGGCCGACGGGCAAGCTCCGCGATCTGTTGTTCCGTGAGTGAGACGTCGTAAATCCGGACATCGTCGATTAAACCGTTCAATGGCCGGTTTGTGTCGGGTGACCCCATGATCAACGGAGCCTTCAGCGGCATGATCTCCCGGGGGACTTCTGTCTGTCCGGAAACTGCGAGGCTCTTCTGGATGTTCGCCGACTCTGCCAGCGGATCCGTCTGCACCAGCCGGCCATTGACATACCAGGCTACGGCGGAACCATCGAAGGTGATTGCGAGATGATTCCACGTGCCGGGCTCCAGCTTCGTGAGGAATCCCACATCGGCTCCTGGAGTCGTACCGGTGGGGAACGTGATGGCCCCTCCGGCGTGCTCGCGGCGCGCCCAGAGCTCCCAATGCCCTTTATTCTGGTCGTTCCTGCCGGCGATCTTCACGCCTGGAGAGTCGGCACCGGTCCACTTCGTCCAGGCTGCCAGAGTGAGTCGCTTGCGGAGGTCGAGTTTCGGCACCGCTGCGACCCGGAAGTAACCGCCGGCGGAAAGGTCCGCCGCGAATCCGTGGATTCCCGGCGCGACATCGATTTTCCGCACCATCCGGGCGTGGGCCGGATCGGCAGCCGAATCCCGGCCCAGGTTCGCCGGGTCGTCGAATGTCCAGTGAGCAATGGGGACAGGATCAGTCACGTCCTGCACGACGACCGGTTCGTGATCCTCCTTTCCAACGCTGAACCGGAACTTCTTGAAGAGCCGATCGTTTCTGTTGACGACGAGTTGATGCTCGCCGGGTTTCAACTCGATCGGAGCGCCTAATGCTTCGGAGGCAATCTGCTTTCCATCAAGGAAAAAGGAGAGCGCCGGGTCGCCGGTGTCGATCGGAATGTTGATGACCACCGTCACGGTATCATTGCGGGCGAAGAACCATAGCCCCGAGAACAGAAACGCGAGCGCGGCGAATCCGATGCCGAGCGCGATCACGAGATGCTTGTGCCGTCGCTGATGTTCCTTCGCCTGTGTCTGAATTCCCGCCGACACACGGGCGAACATCGAGGCGATCCCCCGCGTCGACTCGGGTTTCCGCTGGTTCTCGATGCGGGCGGAAAGTGTGTGCCCCTCGGGAAGGAGAGCTTCGATGCCAGCGGACTTCTTCCGGCCCGGCCCCGGCGCGGCCGGTGGGCCGTCGACGGTCCTGATATAGTCGCTGAGAGCGGCCGCAAGATCGCGCATCGATTTGTAACGTTCTTCCGGCCGCTTGGCCATCGCCTTGAGACAGATCTTCTCGAGCCGTGGATCGAGTTTCGCCCGGAGTGTCGACGGAGGCGGTGGATCGACGTGCAGAATCTGTCCGAGCACTTCGGTGACTGTCCCCTCGAAGGGGCGCTTCCCGGTCAGCAATTCGTAGAGCACTACTCCCAGGCTGTACACGTCAGTCACGGGGCCGATTTCGTCAGTCGCGCCACGCGCCTGCTCTGGCGACATGTATGCCGGCGACCCCATGATCATCCCGCTCTGCGTGATTTGCGCATCTCCGGGCTTCTGCAGACGGGCGAGCCCGAAGTCCATCACGACGGGCTCGCCCCGACTGTTGATCATGATGTTCGCGGGCTTCAGGTCGCGATGAATAATGCCCTTGGCATGCGCCTCATCCAGCGCGAGCGCCAGCTTACGGATCGCATTGGCTGCCTGCTTTGCCTGTACCCTGCCCGCCTGAATGATCTTTGAAAGCGGCTTCCCCTCGATATAGCTCATGACGATGTAGTCGCATCCGTCCGCGACGCCGACTTCGTGCACCGGGCAGATGTTCGGGTGGCTGAGTCCCGCCGCCGCCCGTGCCTCGCGGAGAAACCGCTCCCGATCCTGAGGTGTGCTGAGCACATCCAGGCGGGGGACTTTGAGTGCGACTTCGCGATCGAGGTGCGGGTCCCGCGCGCGATACACTGTGCCGAACGCTCCCTGGCCCAGGGTGCCGAGAATCTTGAAACGCCCCAGCGTTTCGAGCGGCCGCGCCGGGGGAGCCGTCGAAACCGCCGGGTTGATGGAAGTGTCAGCGTCTACTGCTGACGACCGGGAAGTCTGGCCGGATGAGACACGTTCGCGCATTCGCCGGGTGACAAGTTCAGCGGCCTCCTCGAAGAGAAGTCCGACACGCCCGGCGTGCTCCGGGAATCGTGTTTGCCAGTTTTTCGCGTCCGGCTTCGCCCCGGCGCGGACGAGCAGTTCCAGTTCGACCAATGCCAGCGCCCGCCAGAGTTCATGACGATCCTCGGGCCTTGCCGAGTCGAGAAACGTCTCAATTGCTGGAGACTTGCCGGCAAGCCATTCCTGTTCGAACCGATCGCACACAATGTCGATCCGTTCGGCGAGCGAGAGCGAGGCGAAGGACTCGTCAGACATGTCCATCGGTCCGCAGGCTTCTGAGAAGAACCACTCCACTGCTCGAGTCTAAGCGCGAGGTGATTCCGAAACAAACAGAAAGCGACGCGTTACTCGCTCCATTCTTCCCGGAGAAATCTCAGGCAGGCCGGAGGTCGCATCCCTCGGAACACGCGTGCCGGAGGGCGACGCGTGCTCCCGTCGCGTCTTGCCCGCCGGCTCGTGAGTCCCCAATTTCTACAGGGAGGGGGGTGACGGCGCATTCGGTACCGGAACCGCCTGGGGCGCAGCCGGCATGGGTGCAGGAATCGGCTGGCAGGACGCGCCCTGCCCGTATTGCAGTGTTCCGAAAGGAGGCACAACCACGAACACCGTCCCCCGGATATTCTGCAGCCAGAACGGATCGATGGCCTTGCCATCGGGCGAGACGACGGCGGCCTGCTCCCGCGACAGCACGCGGGAAAGCTCATCGGCCGAGATCGGCCGACTGTTGATTCGATTCACGGACGCAAATTGTAAGGGAAGCGTCACGATCGTGTTGTTGAGTTGCTCGACCTGAATCTGAACGTTCGCCATCTGCGGCTTCCCGTCCGATCCGGTCTGCTCGGCCTGGACCGTGTTCGACGATCTGAATTCATTCAGAATCCGGAACCTCAGTGTTCCCTTCGGGGCGAGACTGGCAAACAGGAATGCCGGCGCGGCTGTCTCTGGAAGCAGCGTTTCCGGCTGCACCGGCTGTGTTTCCTGCGAGACCGGTGCGACGACACCTCGAATTGTGTGATTTGTCGCCGACGGCACGGGTGCAACCGGCTGGGGCGCCGCGGGTCGTGGGGCCTCCACTGGCTGTGGCACGGGCTGCCCGTCGCCTTGCGGCGGTTCCACAGGGGCACCATAACCTTGGGGAGCCTGAGGCATCAATGAGACGACGAGCGTTCCCGGTTTGAAGATCCAGGCATAATAGTCCGCCAGCGGCTTGCCGTCATAGGTGACGACGACCAGCGTTGGTTCCCGCAGTCGTCGCACCGCGGCATCCGCCGGAACCGGCTGGCCATTCACCTCAAAGAATCTCGTTGTGTCGAGACGGAGCAAGCGAGTGGCCTCGTGGTACACGGGTTTTGCGACGGTATACGTCTCAGTTCGTGTAACGGGAACCTTCCTGGTGACCGTTTTCTGGACTGCCTTTCCGTCAGCGACTTCTTCGACCGTTTCAATGCGTTCCTCGTAAACGGTAATTTCCCGCTGGCGAGCCTCGAAAACCATGGACTGGATTTGCTGGGTCAGCTCGATCTCCCCAGTCTCAGTCGCTTTCGCCAACACCTGATGCAGTGCTTCCCCTCCGGGGCCGCCCAGGGCGGGGGCTCCCCCGAAACAACACAACAAGATCGCCAGACTCAGCCCGAATCGACTCATGACACTGCTCCCGAATCGAGGTTAACAGACCCGCGACGCCCTCATATTGACGGCAGTTCGCGCGGGCATGCGACACACTGAGCGAAGCCAATGATCAACGCGTCGGCAGGCGAATCACAATCTGTCAATTCGCCTGCGCCACGCCGTCGTCCAGCCGATAGATCCGCAAGCCGTGAATCAACGATTGACTGTAGAATTGCCGCAGTCGCAGGAAGGCAGGCGTCGCGGGCATCGTGAGTCCCTCAGGCGTGGGGGATTCCAGCAACAGGCCGCCATCGAGAAAGACGCGCAGCCCGGTCCCCCGGCTCTCAATCCGCGCAACGTGCTTTCGTTCTGCGAGGGGGGCATAAAACGGTGTCGCCACCACCCCCTTGTCGGCCTGCTTCTCACGCCAGCGGATGAGGAAACGCCCATCCCCATTCGGCAGCCCTATGCTCCAGCCGGTCTCGATGTCGTCGGGGGACTCCGGCGGCCGCTCCGCGTACCCGAGCGAAAGCGACAGATTGAGCGCTTCACAGGTGGGGTATTCGAACTCGATCTCGCAGGCCAGGTCTCCCTGCAGCGGTTGCTGGAGCTGTATGGGGAACGTGGCGTTCCCACGATCGCCCAGGATGAGAATGCTCTCATCGACGCCGACGCCAGCCCCTTCTGGATGCGCAATCCACCACTCCGGCCCCAGCGTTTCCCCCGAGAGCTTCAGTTCGTAGACCAGCTCGCCGTTGGCGGAGGGGGGTTTGGTGGGGGGCGGAACGAATTGCGGCTCCCGATTCGGCTCGGCTGAGGAAGACCAGATACGCAGATTCCGAAATACCGAATTGCCGGCCATCAAGCCGAACCAGCCGTGCAGCGCCCCCGTCAGTGGATGCGGATCGTGCAGTTCGATCACTCGATGTCCGGCGACGGTCACCGCAATCTTGCCGCCCTGAAACTCGGCCCGCACAGGGACCCACTCCCCGGACGGGACGGCGGCAGGCAAATCGGCGGCCTGAAGTTCCGTCCCCAGCCGGCGAAGCGAGACCCGGTAATAGTCGCCGGGAGCATCGAGTGTCCGCTTTATGAGGTGGAGCCAGTACCCCGATTCGGTGCTGTTGCCCGTCCCGGGACCGTTGAGCGTCCAGGCGGCCCAGCCGGGCTCGTTGATTCTGATTTCGAACTCTGCCCGGTAATCTTCACCCAGATACGGTTTGGCCCAGACCATCGGCGAGGTGTGGCCACCATCCATCTTCATCCCGACGCCATATTCCACGGTGGCGCGGGCACCATATTGGCCGAACGCACAGGAGAACTGTTCCAGGGCTTCGGGCGCCGTGAGCGGATCGTCGAAGACCAGTTTCTCGCTGCGCGGGGGCAAAGCCGCAGGAATTTCGGGAGTTGAAGCCCCCGCGCTGACAGTCGCCTGTGGTACCGGGGCGACCTCGGACGGGCCGGTTTTCGGACCGGCCTGCTCGGCCCTGGCGGGTTCCGCCTCGGCTCGCGCCTCTTGAAGTCTGGTCTCGCCCGAACGCGAACAGCCGGACCCGAGCACGATCAGCACGAGGAAGGCAGACACGGAGGCTGCGCGGGGAACAGGCACGAGGAATCCCCTTTCATGAAGTCACAGAGGAATTCTGCAAAATGGAATGGCCTCTCTGTGAATTCCGAACGGCCCCTCCGACACGACACACATTCTGAAGAAAAACGCGATCAGGCTGGGTCGGGCGGTCATTCCGCCAGGCTCCGCTCCCACTTCAACCGGATCAATTGGAGTTTCCGCTGGACCTTGCGTTCGGTGCATGCCAGCAGATCGGCGATTTCCTGGTTGGTGTGTCCCATGAGACGCAGCATGGCAATCTGGCGCATTTCGTCATTGAGTTGCAGAAGCAGTTCTTCGCAATGCAGATCGAAGTCCTGCGTGGGCATCCGCCCGAGTGCCTGATCGAGAGGGATTTGCCCCGCGCCGTCGCCGAACGGCCCCTCGGTCTCGCCTCGCGTCAGCCCTCCGCCGCGTTTCTGCGCCCGCTCACGCTCAACCTGCTTCATCGCCTTGCGGACCGTGATGGTGGCGAGCAGGTGCCAGACGCTGTCCCGGTTGAGCACCTCCGCGAACTGCCCATGCCGGGACTTTCTCCAGAAGCTGATGAACGCGCTCTGCGCCGCGTCGTCGGCGTCGGCAATCCGTTGCGGCCAGTTCGCCAGTGTCTTCCGCGCCAATCCCCGCATCCGGGGAAAGAAGTGCCGCCACAACTCCTTCACGGCGGCCTCGTCTCCCTGAAGGAGCTTGCCGATAAAAATCGTCACCGAACCTTCATGTGCGCGCGGCGTGATGTCGGACGACACATCCGGCGGTTTTGGGATCGACTCCGACATGGAACGACCTTGGACGAATCACGGCCGGCCGGGTGATGAGGGAAAATTGCATCGAAACGCCGTCGCTGTAGTGGCCATTCTACAATCCCGATCAGTCGTAAACCACTCCTTCCGGATCGCGATAACGTCGTGTCTCTACGGCCGAAACGCGGCGCCCCCGTGAACTGGACGATCGATCCCGGCACGAGACTGAACCGGCCCTTCGCCTCAGTTCACGCCCTGGCTGTCGACGGATTTCTCCAGGTCGGGGAGCACCGTGGTCGGGTCGAAACTATTCCTGGCTGATTCAGACAGCCCGTACTGCCGCAAGGCCGCGGCAAGTGATGCGTGGTCTTTCGCGTGCGTTCGCGTCTCCGCTGCTGGTGAGTCCCGATACACTCTTCCGGAACTTTTCTGCAGAGCCGAACATCTCACAGGGGAGAGGAGAGGCGCAGCTGATCGAGATGATCAAGGAAGCCGGCGACGGGCAGCGTCCCTGTCTCACCGTCCTGGAGGCCAAGTCGCGGCTCGGGTGCCGACGGGTTCCCTTCGAGTTGTAGATTCACCATCTCGTTCCCGTGCCGAACTGGCTCGTGCAACAGTTGCTCGAGGCCGATGCCCATGCCGGAGCCCCCCCTCGGAAGTCCCTTCAAAGACGCGGAAGTCAAGTTGCCAGCAGGTTCGGCCTGGTGGTCTGCCCCCGAATGTACTCATCCGACGTACGTGTCCGCTCCCGGTTCCCGGGACGTATCTCCGCCTGCCCCTCTTCAATCTCTCGCACAGGCCTGCATGAACACACCGAGCGGTGTAGGCAGATAGACCGATTTCGCGGTCGGCTCATCCCTGCAGAGCGGCCCTCTTAGTAGGACTTCACCCGCCGCCGTTTGCCCGATTCCGCCCCGTCTGTCGCAAAAATTTTCCAGGGGTTGGACACGGGCTGGGTAACCCCTGCGCATAGACTGGGGCTACCCCGCGTTGACGGGCTTGTGCCGCGGGGCGATAGAGATCTGTTCGTCCCGTCAGGTCACTTGAACGGGGGAGATTGACAGCACCTTTGCTCTCTTCCAGCGAGAGAGGGCTTTCCCGAGTGACCGCGGCAGGGACATTCGTAACGAGGAGGGGAACCCATGCAGAACTCAGAAGAGATTCAATTGTATCGGGCGATCGAATCTGCGGTGGAGGGGCCTCGGATCAAGAGCCAGTTGAACTCCTTTGGCGTCGCGCCGGAGGACGCCGTTCAGGACATCTGGATCGAGCTCATCGATTTTGCCCGCACCGGGCAGGTCCGAAACGTCACCGCCTATGCGAGGTACTGGGTTCGCAGAATGGTGAATCCGATCATCAACCGGGAGATCAAACATCGCCGCAACCGCGACAGACGGGAGGTGGTCTGATGCGCAAGTGCAAGGCATCTCCCATCGGCAGCGATCGCTTTTCGATCGAAGTCGATGACGACCCGCAAATCCATTTTGAGAACCGTGAAGCCCTGGCTCTGGCCGCCAGTCTCCCCGAACTGGACCGGGAAGCGCTGCTCGCTTTCACCTCTGGAAAACGAACGGATCCACGCTACCCCACGATCACTCAACTCGCGCGGACCCGGGGATTGTCACCGCAGCGCCTGGCCGCGATGGGCATGGAAGCACTCGAACGCCTGAGACGGTTGTGCGGCAACGGAGACACCTCCTGATCGGCCGAAATCTCATTTCGCGGTGATCTTCGCCACGGCAGCCGTTCGCTCATTTATTCCCGTAATCATCCGGAGTACGCCCATGCCGGCTCACCCTCACGGTCTTCTGGAATTCGATGTCGTTGATGATCCCTGGATCGATGTGCTGTGGATCGACGGCACGGTGTCGACGGTCTCGCTCCGTCAGGTGTTTCAGGCGGCGGACCGGATTGCCTGCATCTCCGAATCGTCGCCCCTGATGGAAGTCGCGATGCTTCGCTTTCTGATTGCGTTCTTCAGTGACGGATTGCGCGAACAGCTCCGCAGCGAAGACTCCTGGAGATTGCTTGTGGAACGTTGCCGTGCGGGACTGCCGGACGCAGAACTGCAGGCCGTTCTCGCACCGCTGCAGGGACGCGCGAACGTGCTCGATCCGGATCACAGTGCATTCTTCGATGGTCCTGGCGTTCGCGGGGTTTCCGGATGGGATGAGCCGCGAGCATGGCAGGCGGCGACTCAGCTCCTGCCGGAAGTTCCGACGGGAACGAACATCGCCCATTTCGTGCACTCCTTCCACGGCGAGCCGGCGCTGTGCGTGGCCTGTCTGTTGAAGTGCCGGGCGCTCGATGCGGCCTTTGCCCGCGGAGGTCTCGGCCCGTCGTTGAGTCGCAATCTCCTCGCGACGATCAGCGGCTCAGAGCCGCGCTACGTGATCCTCTCCGGGGAAACGCTGCTGCAGACGCTGCTGCTCAACGCGATCACCGGAGACGCGAGTCGCGCGTCCTGGGTGGCGATTCACTCACCGACAGCGGGGGAGCCCGGCCCCATCGCCCGCATGTCGTGGCGGCCCCGGCTGCTGATGCCGATCGCATCGAGCCAGACGCACATCGCCTGTGCCCGTTGCGGGAGAGAGACGTCTCCCCGGTTTACTCAAGTGGTCCTCGTGGACACCTACAACCATGCGGGGAGCCCCTTCGGTTCGAAGAGCGACATCGAGCGCTGGAAGACGGATTCTTGCGATCCGCAGCTGCTCCCCTTCGAAAAGGGAGCGCTTTCTCTGGGGGTGAATCCCCGCGAATGGCCGCTGCGGGCGCTGTCGCGAGTGCTGTCCTCCTCATCAGAAATCCCGCTTGCCCGTCTGGCGGAGGGGGCACCGGGAACGGGAGACCGGATCCTGATCTCTGTCACCTCGAGTGCGGGGAACCAGATGAAAATCGACGATGCGCCGCATGCCGCGCTTCGGGTGCCGACGGCCGTGTTCGTGCGCTCGCCGGGCGAACGGGCAGCGATCGCGGCCGCACTGGGAAAGATCTTCGAACCCGGAAATCGCGCCCGTCGAGAGACACTCATTCCCGATGCCGTTCCCCGGCTTCTCGATGAGCTGGCAGTCACCGACAACCCGGAACAGGCCGTCGAACAATGGTTGCAGACCGGGAGACGATCCCGGCGCATGGAAGAGCCGCCGACCCGACTGTCGCCGCCTCCCGATCAAGGCACGACGGTTGAACTCACAGAAGAACTCACAAAGTCGGAGGTTGAGGAAGAACTCTCCGACTGGAAGGTCGCCGAACGGATCGTCAGATGCCTGTCGCGACTGTCGGCGGCCGAGCGTGCGGCGCTGAGGCCGCAGCGGCTGCAAAGTGCCGATGCAATCGCCCGGCGTCAGGCGGCGTTCGAGAAGGTCTGGTACAGCCTGAGATTGCCCAGCAACGTCAAACGGCACCCGCTGCGAAGTGCCCTCGCGACCATCGCCGCCGTCTATGCCCTCCACGCCGATCGTTGCCGGCTGATTTCAACACCCTATGCGTTCGAGCGGCAACTGCTGCAGCGTTTGATTGCCGAGCAGGCGCCGTCACCGCGGCCCGGCAGCGTGAGTCCGGTACGTCGTCGCCTGTGGGATGTCATCCGGGCGAGTCCCTCCTCCCGCGATGAATACCTGCTGCGACTGATCGAAGCGGTCGTCAGCGACAGCTCTTCCCGCGGGCCAGAATCGATCGATCTCGCCGACCTGTTCGTCGCCGTGACCCGCTGGAACGCCCCCATGGATCCGACTCCGGCGCGGTGGCGGCGGCTGCTGGAGTCGGCACCGGCGTTCACCACAACCTCGAAAGTCTAGTCCGTGCGTTTCCTTTTTCCCTCACAGGAGTCCCTGCGATGTTGATTGAATTTCATGTGATTCAGGACCACGGCCCTTCGAACATGAACCGCGGCCAGGACGGGCGGCCCAAGACCGCCTTCTATGGCGGCACGCAGCGGCTGCGCGTCAGCAGCCAATGCTGGAAGCGCGCCCTGCGGCAACCGCGGCCGGCCGACCGCCCGAACGCCGAACCGGGCATCTTTGAAAAGACCGTCGGGTCGTCGCATTTCGGCGTGCGGACGAGACTGCTGCCGGAGAAAGTCGCCGAGCGCTGGAAGCAAGTCGTCCCCGACGCACCGTTCGTCGACGGCATCAAGGCGGCTGTCTCGATCATCGCCAAGAAGGATGGCAAGTCCGAGGATGCGAAGGCGGACCGCCGGATCCGCACGCCGCAGGCGATCTATCTCGATCTCGATCGCGAAGTCGAGCGGATCATCAGCGTCCTGCAGGAGCTCCACAGGGAGAACAGGCTCGAGCTCCTCGCCGATGAATCCGAGATCTTTGCGGACAATCTGAAAGCGGCCTCGGACGCAATTCGGTGGGAAGGAAAAGACGCGGCGAAAGCCATTGCCTGGGAGTCGGTGAAGAAACCCGAAGCCTGGAAGCTGCTGCTGGAGGCTCTGGAAGCGCTCGATCCGTCGGAGCGTCCGGCCGGCTTCGAACCGGACCCTGACCCCGCGGGGCTTGTTCCCACCTACGAGCTGGCCGTCGGGGTGCTGCAGGGGCTGCAGGCGATTGAGGCCCGCAATGCAAAGCAGGCCAGCGAGATCCTGAAGGCCTTTGCGCCGCCCCGCAACAAGAACTCGAAGGGAAGGGGCAGGGTGTCTCTCGCCGACCTGCTGAAACAGACGGCGAACCAGCCGGTCTCCGCCGCGGATATCGCCCTGTTCGGGCGGATGACGACTTCCGAGGCATTCTGCGATGTCGAGGCGGCCTGTCAGGTCGCCGATGCGATCAGCACGCATCCGGTGGACATCGAGACCGACTACTTCACGGCGGTCGACGATCTCGATCTCGGCTCGGGCGCGGCCCACGTGGGTGAAGCGGAGTTCGCGTCGGCGGTCTTCTATCACAATCTGGCGGTCGACTACGACGCCTTGCTCCGGAACCTCGGTGCCGAGCTTCCCGGCGAGAAGACGGCCGATGCCGCCCTCAAGCAGGCCGCGGCCGAAGCGCGAGAGACGGCCGCTAAGGCCGTCGAGGGGCTGTTGCGGGCGATCATGCACAATGTCCCGTCGGGCAAGATCAACAGCCATGCCCACAACCAGCCGCCGAGCCTGATCCTGATCGAGGTCAAGCCGCAGAACCTCGCGACGAACTACCTGACGGCCTTCCATGAGCCGGCCCGGGCGGGAGAGCGGGAAGACGGGACGACGGAAACCATTCTCACCGACAGCGTGCAGAAGCTGCTGGCGTTTGCCCGCTATCGGGACCGCAAGCTGCCGATTCCCGGCACGAAGCGACTCCTCTTCGCCTTCGATCCCGCCACCGAGAGCGCGATTGCCCGCCTGCGCGAAAGCCTCAAGCTGGGGGAGAAAAGCCCGTTGGGCGATGACCGGTTCTTCGAGAACTCCTCGTTGCAGACCTGCGAGACCTTCGACGACCTTGTCTCCGCACTCAATGCCGCGATCCGCGAAGGAGGGGCCGCATGAGCGACGCTGTCTCCCATCAGCCGGGGCGCGAGGCGACGCTGTATCTGCGTCTGGAAGGGCCGCTTCAAGCCTGGGGCGGCCGGGCAATCGGCCGCATTCGCCGCACCGAGTCCGTTCCCACCAAATCGGGGGTCATCGGACTACTCGGGGCGGCCCTGGGCCGGTCGCGGCACGCTCTGAATGCCGTCCTTCCGGAGCTCGACCGGCTCCGGATGGCGGTCCGCGTCGACCGTGCGGGACATATCGAGGAAGACTATCACACGGTCGGGGCGGGCATCGGAATGCTCACGGCCGACGGCCAGGTGAAGCGAACGGCGGCCACGGGTGAAATCGAAGCGGTGGTCTCGCCGCGGGAGTATCTCGTCGATGCGAGTTTTCTGGTGATGCTTCACGGCCCTCGTGAACTGATCGGTGAGCTCGCCGCCGCCTTGCAGTCTCCCCGCTGGCCGCTCTTCCTCGGGCGGAAGCGCTGTGTTCCGGCAACTCCCGTTTTCGCGGGTGTCGCGGAAGACTTGACGCTGGCCGAGGCACTCCGCCGGGATGGCCCCGCGGATCCTTCGCTCGTCCCCATCGACCTGTCGGCGACGGTTCGTGTGGTCAGCGATCTCCTCGAACCGGAGACCTTCGGCGACCTGGCCGGTGTCTCCGGGGAAGAACTCGCTGTCCGGTTTGAGGAGGCGAAAGCGTTTGTCACCGATCGGCTCATCCGGCTTGATCCGCCGGTGCATGCCGGGCGGGTGGTCCTCGATTTCGAGATGCCGCGGCCTCAGTCGCGGCTCGAACGTCCCGACCTGACCGATCCCCTCTTCGGCGTCGCCGGACCGGACCGGCCGCAACGTGCGAACGATCGGGACGCCCGCCAGGCGGCACGGGGGAAGTCGGCGGGACGGTGCCTGTTCTGCCGCTTCGAGGTGGCGGATCCGCGCGAGCTGCACGCGCACCATCTCACCTACGACCGCCGCGGTCGCGAGCGGGTCAACGCCGATCGCGACGAGATCGGCGATGATGATTTCGTAATGCTCTGTCGCGAGTGTCACGCGGCGGTGACGCTGCTCGAATACCAGGCGAATTTCGGTCGGCAGCGGATCGACCCGCGTGAGCCGCGCTGGCGGTCGCGTATCTGGGCGGCTCGTGAATCCCGCAGACGAGAGGAGAATCCCGTGCATCCCGCGATTGGTCTTCCGGCGGACGTTCCCGCTCCTGCGACAGGAGCAGTATCGGCCCTGTTCGAGTCGGTGATTCCGCTCAAGGCGGGTTCATCGTTTCCCGCGGATGCGCCGGGGAATCGCTGGCTCGAAAACCGGCACCACGTTCACCAGCGGCTCTCAATGGCCTTCCCCGAGGCGGGGGGAGACTTCGCGGCTCCGGGCTACGGGGTCACGCGCGATGAGGGGGGCTTCCTCTATCACATCGAGTCCGGTCCCCGCGCCCGCATCCTGGTCCGGTCGCGGCTGCTGCCCGACTGGGGCAGGGCGTTCGGCAACGCGGCGTGGCTGATCCGCGGGCCAATCCCGGCACCGCGGCTGTTCGATGCCGGGGGCTTTTCTCCGGGCATCGAACTGCCCTTCAAACTGGAAGCCAATCCGGTCAAACGGTTGCGGGAGGAGGGCCCGGAAGGAAAGAAAGGTGCCCGGGTTCCTCTCCGGACCGCGGACGCGCTGCACCAGTGGGTTCATCACCGCGCCGCCGAGGGAGGTTTTCAGATCGTGGAGGAGACCCTGTCGGTCGAACGACTCGGGCGGCAGACCGCCCGGATGAAATCGGCTCCGCATCGTCATTGGGACGCCGTCCGCTTCACGGGACGTCTTCGTGTTAGCGATGCGAATGCCTTCGCAATCGCCCTGACCACGGGCCTCGGCCCCGCGAAGGCGTTCGGCTTCGGAATGCTCTGCATCACCGACGAATGATGACCGCCCCCCGGAGCACTGTTCCTGTGCGTGCGCTCTTCCCGGAGTTGATTCCTGATGTTCCTCAAAGAAACTGCCTCACACCAGGGGCGACCTGTTGTGGGCAGTGAGAAAGAAAACCACAAGATACTGGAGTTGTCCCCACACGCGTGGGGGTGAACCGAAACACAGACGAAGACGGTCAACCCTCTCCAGTGTTGTCCCCACACGCGTGGGGGTGAACCGCCAAGCAGGCTCCACGGCTCGACGTTGTACAGGTTGTCCCCACACGCGTGGGGGTGAACCGCCGAAGTTCTCGCATCCGCTGCTGGAGTCGGACGTTGTCCCCACACGCGTGGGGGTGAACCGGGAGCAAAGGCACACGAAACGGCCAGCCTTGAGTTGTCCCCACACGCGTGGGGGTGAACCGGAATGGATGCAGAGGCGTTCGGAGAGCCTTACCGTTGTCCCCACACGCGTGGGGGTGAACCGGAAGAGGCCACTGCTGTATTCGACCGGCTCCGGTTGTCCCCACACGCGTGGGGGTGAACCGGAGTGGTCCCCGAAAGGGGGCGGGCTGACGGTGTTGTCCCCACACGCGTGGGGGTGAACCGAAACTGGCTTCGACTTCCACGTCCCCCCGCGCGTTGTCCCCACACGCGTGGGGGTGAACCGCATCCTCCGGCGGCACCGGCAAAGCTGGACGCGTTGTCCCCACACGCGTGGGGGTGAACCGCGAGTTGACGGCGTAGGTCCACACAGCAGTAGCGTTGTCCCCACACGCGTGGGGGTGAACCGTGACGGTTGCTGCTCGATGTTCCTCTGTGTCCCGTTGTCCCCACACGCGTGGGGGTGAACCGGTCGGATAGGGGCTGGCGGCACGATGACATTCGTTGTCCCCACACGCGTGGGGGTGAACCAGACTGGCGGCGGCGGGCTGGGCACGTTCTGCGTGTTGTCCCCACACGCGTGGGGGTGAACCGTCAATCGCACAAGCTGGTCTTTGCGCGATTTCGTTGTCCCCACACGCGTGGGGGTGAACCGTAGGTCTCCAGGAACTTGCGGAAATTGCGAGCGTTGTCCCCACACGCGTGGGGGTGAACCGGACGACGGCGAACTGATTGGCAAGCTTTTCTTGTTGTCCCCACACGCGTGGGGGTGAACCGCCGTTGCTCCCGGGCTTTCTTGCCGACACCGTGTTGTCCCCACACGCGTGGGGGTGAACCGTAGTATGAGCGGTAGATCACATCGGAGAGAGACGTTGTCCCCACACGCGTGGGGGTGAACCGAAGGCGTTGTCTACCGGGCCAAGGTCAACGGGAGTTGTCCCCACACGCGTGGGGGTGAACCGCGGCGGACGAACGCAGACCTGTTCAATGGCACCGTTGTCCCCACACGCGTGGGGGTGAACCGGCTCCCGCCGCCAAGACCCCGGAGACCAAGACGTTGTCCCCACACGCGTGGGGGTGAACCGCGGTGATACGTCCGAGCGCCCCCGAACGATAGCGTTGTCCCCACACGCGTGGGGGTGAACCGGAGAGCATAGATGAGTGGAATCAGCGGCAAGGAGTTGTCCCCACACGCGTGGGGGTGAACCGCCGTGAAGCTGCGAAATCCGCGATTCCGACAAGTTGTCCCCACGCACGTGGGGGTGAACCGCTCCGGCCTGATTTCCCGGTCGTAGAACGCCTGTTGTCCCCACGCACGTGGGGGTGAACCGCTGAGGTAGCTGGCAGTACCAGCGAGGTAAAAGTTGTCCCCACGCACGTGGGGGTGAACCGCGGAAGGCGACGGAGTTCACGCCGGTCGACACGTTGTCCCCACGCACGTGGGGGTGAACCGGCGACGGCGAAGAAGACTCCCGCCGCCAAGACGTTGTCCCCACGCACGTGGGGGTGAACCGCCGCCTGTTGCATGGAGTGACGTGCCCACAGTGTTGTCCCCACGCACGTGGGGGTGAACCGCGGTCGTGCAACACCTACAGGATTAGGTGGGCGTTGTCCCCACGCACGTGGGGGTGAACCGGACAGGAGTCACCGTGATCGTGAAGACCAATGTCGTTGTCCCCACGCACGTGGGGGTGAACCGCAGGGCAAAGGCGAATGCTGGCGGCCCATCGGGTTGTCCCCACGCACGTGGGGGTGAACCGTGGGCCGCGCCGGTGAGGAACAAGGCGTTGTTGTTGTCCCCACGCACGTGGGGGTGAACCGACCTACTGGAGGGCTGGAACGCGGGCGATGAAAGTTGTCCCCACGCACGTGGGGGTGAACCGGACATCCCGAACTATCCGCAGGAAACCGGCGATGTTGTCCCCACGCACGTGGGGGTGAACCGCTATGCCGCTGATTCTCGCGGAGGTCGGGCGGGTTGTCCCCACGCACGTGGGGGTGAACCGCTTCAGGCGGTGAGTGTCGAGTGTCGAGTCTCGTTGTCCCCACGCACGTGGGGGTGAACCGAACACGGCGTATCGCTTAACCATCCCGATGTGGGTTGTCCCCACGCACGTGGGGGTGAACCGTATCGCCGGCAGGTCCGGACGAATTTGCCGCGGTTGTCCCCACGCACGTGGGGGTGAACCGTATCGCCGGCAGGTCCGGACGAATTTGCCGCGGTTGTCCCCACGCACGTGGGGGTGAACCGCATTGTCCAGCAGTAGCGACCAAGAACGGTCGCGTTGTCCCCACGCACGTGGGGGTGAACCGATTACCGCGACCAACGTCGGGGCGGTGCCGGCGTTGTCCCCACGCACGTGGGGGTGAACCGTACTTGCGCGCGCGTTACGTCTCGCATCGCGCGGTTGTCCCCACGCACGTGGGGGTGAACCGGAATGAGTAAGGACCAGGGGAAGAAGCAGCTACGTTGTCCCCACGCACGTGGGGGTGAACCGTCACGGTAGGCCGGGGACCATTGATGCTCGGTCGTTGTCCCCACGCACGTGGGGGTGAACCGTTCGCAGAGGACAATCGCGACAAACTCGCGAGCGTTGTCCCCACGCACGTGGGGGTGAACCGATGGAATTCGTGGTGATGCCGTTGCGTTTGGGGTTGTCCCCACGCACGTGGGGGTGAACCGGAAAAATTTATGCGAACAAAGCGAGACGCTCCGTGTTGTCCCCACGCACGTGGGGGTGAACCGAACTACGTGCTGATATGCCGCAAACATAAGCATGTTGTCCCCACGCACGTGGGGGTGAACCGAACTCAGACGGAGATACCTGGTTCCCGCTGACGTTGTCCCCACGCACGTGGGGGTGAATCACGACCAGAGGATCCTCCCCGTTACACGGCACATGTCAGCGTGGCAGCGAGAAAGAGCCTTCCATGTTTGTGGCCCTCGATCTGGAAACGACCGGACTGCAGCCGTCGGCCCGCATGATCGAAATTGCGGCTGTTCATTTCTCGCGCACGGGGGAGCCGATCGCGCGGTTTGGATCGCTCTGCAACCCGGGCTGCCGCGTCCCCCGGCTGATCTCGCGGCTGACCGGGATCACCCCGGCCATGGTGGCCGCGGCTCCCGATGTCGAACACGTGCTGCGGGCGTTTCTGGCCTGGCTGCCCAAAACTGCCACCCTGGTCGCCCATAACGCCCCCTTCGACCGGCGGATGCTGGAAGGGGAGTGCGGGCGGATCGCGGTGGAGCCCCTCACTTCGCGCGAGTGGCTCGATACACTCCCCCTGGCCCGCCGCCACCTGCCGCTCGCGGATTACCGCCTCCCCGCGATTGCCCGCAGCTTCGGGTGGGACCAGGAACTGCCGATGCACCGTGCCGCCGCAGACGCCGAGCTCGTCCGGCGTCTCTTCGTTCTGCTCACCTCTCCGCGGCTACTCCGTGAAGTCGCCGGAACCGCGGAAACGCCCCCCTGCTGCTCGCGCAACCAGGCCACGAGAATCGACGAGGGTGGAAAGGCTCCTTTGGGGTTGGGAGGGTAAGCTTGTACGACCTTGTTCGAATGGAGTGCCGCGGGGGATCAGCGCAGCCCGGAAAGGCACGAATCCCGCAAAGTCGGGGTGACTGGACACTGATTGAACTCATTCTGGCCGTGATGGGGCCGCTGACAGGATCAAACCTCCCGATTTCCGAGGCCCTTGATCAAGCCTGACAGCATCCGCGCAATTTCCTCAAGCTGTGACTTGAGTTCGATGTGGGGCTGCTCGCCCAGCAAACGGCGTCACAGTGCCAATTCCAGCAGCGGCACGCATTCCGGGACCGAACCGCGTGCGATTCCGAAGAAATTCCGGCGGTCCGGCCTGGTGAAGCGGCCGTTCCCTTCGCGATGTTGGCGAAGCTGGAGAGGGGCGAGGTGAAGTTGGTCGACCAGAAACCCGTATCCGCGTGGGAACGGTTCCGTCGCTGCGCAAACCGCGTCAGCGTTGTCGACAGCCTTCTGATCAACGCGTAGTTTCTCAAAGGCGAAAGGCAGGCGCGAGGCCTTAAAGACGAGCGGAGAAAGTCGAGGCGACAAGACGGCTATTGAAATTTTCCTGGCCGGCATCCGGGGCTGGGAAGCCGGGTTGCGACCGCGGATCGATGACACAAACTGAACCTGTTTGCGATGTTACAACGCAGATTGGTCATTCGTCGTTCCTGCTTTTGGTCTACGGATCAGATGATCGACGTGCCTTCCAGGTTGGTCACAGCGATGTCGATGATCTTCATCTTCTCCGGGTCCGTCGCATAGAAGATCGAGGCGTCTTCCAAGTAACGGATGCCGCGGGAGTGGAACTCCTGCACCATATGCTTGACATGGGGCAGGCGCCCGTACTGTTGCAAGATCTTGTCCTCCGGCCCCTGGACGAGGTCCAGGGCGTAGCAATGGTCCAGGAAGAACCTGCCCGAAATGTCCGTACCGTCCGTATCGATCACCTTCGTGACTTGGACCTGGCCGTGGAAGCGCGGGGTGTAGTTGCGCAGCGTCTCGTCGTCGCGGGCGATCTTGTACGCCTCCACCTCGTAGCCGAACGTGCGCTTGCGCTCGTCGTCGCTGACGGTGTCATCCCAGGCCGACGTCTTGAACAGCTTGAAGGCCAGGCCCCGCTCCTTGTCGAAGAAGACCAGGGCGTACGCGCCCTTGGCCGGGTTGCTCTTCATGTGCAAGTCCATGCTACTCTCCTTGCCGGCCCAGTCCGGCGATCATGGTCGTGTCCTACGGCTACGTGGTGCCCAGCGCGGCCGGGTTGACGGGGATGCTCAGGCAGTTGTCGGCGAGCAGTTTATTGATGTTCCTCTGCAGGTCGGGGTCGTTCACCGGGGCGAAGCGGATCTCCTGGATCAGGTTCTGCAGGCGCACCGGCACGAAGACGTGGACCTCGCCACGGCCGCGCGCGTCGTCCCCCGACACGGAGCCGGGGCGCAGGATGGCGCGGAACTCGTGCTCCTTGACGTAGCCGTCGAGCTTTCGGAACGCCGGCACGGTGTTGCTCGGCCCCTCGCCGAGCACCTCGTGGACGTCGATCTTGGCCCAGTCGATGTACTTGATCTTGCCCAGGGTGAAGCCATCCTGGGGCTGGTCATCCACCTCGATCAGCGTGGCGACGGTCTTCTCCGCCCACTCCACGTACTTCTGCTCATACGGCTCCGTCGGCGGCAAGGGCGGGAACGATAACTCGGTCGTCAAGGCGCTGACCGTGGAGCTGATCCGCACGCCATAGCCCCCGGCGTAGTCCTGCCACATGGCCAGCGTCTCCGCCTCGTCCATGTTCCAGCAGGAGACGAAGATTTCCTCCTTGCAGCGGTTATACCAGTCTTGGATGGCTTGGTTGTTCAGGCTCCAGACGGCCAACGGAATTCTTCCCTCGAAGGAGTCGATGAAGTGGTCGATGCGGCGGAAGTACAGCGCCGATCGCGTGACCAGATCCTGGAATTTCTGCCAGGACATGTACTTCACGATCAGCTGGCTCAGGTCAGCCGCTTCGACGTGCTGGGTGGGGTACACAGTACGCGGAATCGTGCTCATTGCATTCAACTCCTTTACCGCGTCCCGCTCAGCGGGATCTCCTGGAACACGTCGCCGACAATGCTGATTGGATTTGAACTCGATAATTCGCACGCAGGCCACGAATTATATCCGCTCGCCGCTCTGCTGAGCCGAATGTGAGCCGTTTTTTGGACACATCCCGTCGCAGATGCCTCTCGGACACAATGCACTGCCAGCAAACGAGAAACGGCCCGCCGCAACGTCAGTGCAGCGAGCCGTTTGTCTTTTCAAGTCGGGGTGACAGGACGGCTATTGAACTTTTTATTGTTGGCATCCGGGGCTGGGAAGCCGGATTGCGAGATGAACTCTGTGCTAGTCAACGGACCTAAGGTGCCCAGATTCACATGTAACACATGTAATTGAATTGCTGTTTCGATCGCCGATGGTAGAATCAACGGCTGAATAGGGGCGGATTATGGCCACCAACCGACAACCCCAGACCGGTACATATCCGCCAAGTGCGGGTAACGGAGACGGTTCGGCTGGGCCATCCTGGCGTCAGCTGCTCCAATCGGTCCACGAATCTGGCCGCCTTCACGACATCGCCCTTCTCAACCTCGCCTGCACCAGCGAGCTCCGTGGCGCCTCTTCGCAGCCGATCGAGCACTACCTGCAATGGCTCGATGACGCGGCCGAAAAGGTCCGGCTGGCGACGGATCGCAACTATTTCAAGTTCCTCGACGCACCAGGAGCATTCGAGAACTCACAGGCCCGCTTCTGCATGGTCTGCCTGGTGACGGTGCTCCAACAGGAGTGCGGGGTTCACTACAACCCGAAATGGAAGGGGTTGGCTCCCGACTGCCCGGTGCCAGAAGCATTCGGCATCGACGCCAACGACCTGTTCATCCACGCGATCATCGACGGCATCGGCGGCACTTGCGGCTCATTGCCCGTGCTGTACGTCGCAGTCGGTCGCCGGCTGGGTTATCCGCTTCGCTTGGTCAAAGCCGCCCGGCACTTGTTCGTCCGCTGGGATGATCCCGACGGCAAGCTCTGGCTTCACCCCGACGGGTTCAACATCGAAGCAACTGGTCCGGGCATCCATTTTCTGCCGGATGAACACTACCGGACCTGGCCTCATGCGATCTCCGCTGAAGACGTCGAGGCCGGCATTTTTCTGCGGTCGTTATCCCCGCGCGAGGAACTGGCGGAGTTCGTCGCCACGCGAGGGTACTGTCTGAAGGCCAATGGCCGGCTGAAGGAAGCCGTCGAGGCGTTCGACGAGGCCTCGCGGCTCGCGCCGCACAACCGGCATTTTGCCGCGAACCACAAAGCCCTTCAGATGCATCTCATGATGCGCCAGCGTGGCCATGCATTCTTTAATGCGCCGGTGAGGATGTTCGATCAGGAGGCTGTCGGACCGTTTTGGGTGGCAGGTCTCGGTGGTCACAAGGTGCTGGTGCAGATTGTCTCACCCGTCACGCAACCGTTTGCTCTGCAACCGGAAGTGGGCGTCTCGCTGGTGTGGCAGTCTCTTCAAACGCCAAACGGCCTGCACGTTGAAGCCTGGCTGCCGGTCCATTCCGCCGGTTCGTCGATGACGGCGCACTGGGTGAGATTGCCGGACAGCCGATTGGCGTTGGTTCACAAGCCAGCCAGCGATGCTTGGCCACACCGTCCGCAGACCCCAAGCCACAGTCACATGGGTTATGGTCAGCCGATCGTGCCGGCCGTGGATAACGGCATTGGCATGCCGTGGTCCGGCTCATTTTCGGCCGCCGATCAGGCCGGACTCGCTCCGCACGAGCAAAGCTATCTCGCAACGCAGATTCAACACAGTATTGAAAGCATGGAGACTGGTTCCGTCACACCCGGCTTTCCGTCACTGCAACCGTTGGCGATTCCCGCCGGTCCTGCCGCTCCGCGATTGCCGCAGACCACCATTGGAATTCCTCAAATCATCTAAAAGGAACTCGCCATGTACGCAGACCTTGGCCCCGGACAAATGATCGACCTCGAACCCCCGAGTCCCGATGGAGTCGAGCTACTCTACAGCCATGAATATGTGGCGAATCGAGCGAAGGGCCTTCTGCGCCGTCCTCCGTTGTCAACAGCCGAACGGACGAACCTCTATGCGTACGTCACGAACAATCCAATCAACCGCGTCGATCCCAGCGGGCTGAAGCAAGTCTGTGGGTTCTACGTCTGGGTATATACCGGCCTCGGATGGTGCGTCGAGGAAAACGTTTACCAAGCGGCACTTGACGCGGCTGCCGGAGTTGTGACGTGCTGGTGGGATTGTCAGGTGACGATCCACAAATCGGTTTGCGGGGTTCTGCCAGCAGCCGGGGGAGCAACAACCTTGTCGTTCACACATCTCGAAGTTGCAAAAACAGCCGCTGAACTCGCTGGTGGTTTACCCGGACAAGCGCAAGTGACGACGCTTCAAAGTCGCCTCTCGTACTACCTGCTTCAGCGCGGATACACGGGGCCGGCAAACCTTTTGAGGAGTACAGCCGCCCAGGTCAGTCGCGCTCCCGTCAGCACCGGCGTTGGATCAGCGGTTGCGGGGGTCGCAATTGTCGAGGCGGGGTTTTCAATCTATTGCGGATACAAGTGCTCGTGAGAATCGCGCCGCTGTACATCGATCAGGAAATTGAACAAAGGCGCATCCCTTGGAATCAGCGAATCGCCCGCTGGCTGCACGGGTACGTTCCGTTGCGCATTTACTTTGAGTTGCCATATGGACGTCGTTCGCTCGAAGCACAGCTGAATGGGAGAAGCAGCTTTCCTGCAGAAGAATGGGAGAGACAAGGCTTCGCAGTCATTCATGTCACACCGCTCTTGGACGTGATCGCGACTGAGCTTCAGCTACCAAATGCCAATCTGCTCCCAGACGACCCATTGCATATCGTAATGATCCCGGGGTACGACGACCTCCCTCTTGTATGGTTGCAACAAGGGCTAGAGCGCAAAATAGGAGCTGCGATTGGCATCGACGAATTGCGTGGGCTGATTTCCGATGGCAAGAGCACAGTCGAGTCGCTCGTTAGACAACTGCTCCGCGCTGTCAGCGACGCTCAGCACTCATGACTCGCCTCCGCTCCCACGCGAAGGAAACCCGCTCCAGACGGCTACCCATTCTGTCCTTCCGGGTGAGGACCGGGTGCTGCTTGTCCCAGATGACAGCCTGCGAGAAATACAGCCCGTGCTTCTTGAGAAACGGCGGGTGGTTCCCGCAGTTAGCATACGCGCCCCACATGTAGAACCCGCGTCCCGGCACCAGCACGCGAGCGATTTTGCCGAACCAGGCGTCGAGCAGGCGGTTGAATTCCTCCGGACTGCCCCATTCGTCAATGACCCGTGTTCCCCGGCGCGATCTTCATGGAACAGTCGTTCAGATATTCTCGCCGATCATCTGTTTGAACCGTGCTAAAATCAGTGCGGGATGGACTTGCCGCAATCCGCGAAGAATACTCTTACGGGAATGATGGGAATTTGAACCTGGTGATCGTCCCAAAGAATGTCCGATTTCCAAGAGGAAAGCCCTTCGACTTGTTGGCCGAAGGGCTCATTTCTGAAAATAGTCGGGACGACAGGATTTGAACCTGCGACCTCTTGACCCCCAGTCAAGCGCGCTAGCCAAGCTGCGCCACGTCCCGAGTCGGGGGGCGGTGGGCCCTCCGGAAAGTGTCTTTATCGCAATCAGACGCGAAAATTGCAAGAGTGGTTCGCGAGTTTCACGATTGCAGCGGGGTTTTTGTTCGGCGGGGGGCGCGGCTGTGGACCGACCGGGGAAATCTGGGGATTGCGTGGGCTCGTGCGGGTTGCCCGGGTTCCCCGGACTGTCGCACGGTTCCGTCGGCGGATGGCCTTCGTTCCCTTCGTTCCCTTCATTCCCTTCATTCCCTTCGCTCCCAGACTCCCGGACGCGCTCTCCACACCTCCGATTCCACACACCCGGCCTGTCCGCCTCGTTTCCTCGTCCGCAGGGGAACCTGCAAAGCCGGGGCTGGGGTTGGGGTGCGGCGGGAGACGGGGGGCCGATCGTCGTTGCCTTTCGTGGTGCGGACTTGGGCCGAGGAATTCGGCGGTTGAGGAGGGAGCGACGGGAGGCGCGGTGGGCTCGCTGTCCTTACGTGTTCTTCGGGGCCTTGCCTTTCAGGCGGTAAACGTAGGCGAGGATCTCGGCGACGACTTCGTACAGGTCCGTCGGGACCGGGTGGCCCACTTTGACTGTCTGGTACAGGGCGCGGGCGAGGGGTTTCTTTTCGACGATTGGCACGCCGTGCTCCGCGGCGAGGGTGCGGATGCGCTCGGCGAGGTAGCCCTGACCTTTGGCGACGACGATCGGCGCGGCCATCTTTTCCGCGTCGTACTTGATCGCGACCGCGATGTGAGTCGGGTTGGTGACGACGACGTCCGCTTCCTTCACCTGCTGCATTTGCCGCGAGAGCGCCAGCTTGCGGTGGGCTTCGCGGCGGCGGGCGCGGATCATCGGGTCCCCTTCCATCTGCCGCATTTCCTCACGGACCTCCTGCTTCGTCATCATCAGGTCCTGCTCGAACTTCCAGCGCTGATAACCGTAATCGAGGAGAGCCAGCGCCAGCAGCGAGAGCGAAAGCAGAAAGGCGAGGCCGATGAGCGCGCGGCCGGTTGCCGCGGCGGAGCCCGCAAGATCCCCTCCGGTGAAGCTCAGGAACTGTCCGAGACTGGTCCAGATGAACCACGCCGCAAGGCTGGTGAACAATACCAGCTTCGCCACGCTGATGGCGAGTTTCACCAGTCCCTGAATCGAGAAGATCCGCTTGACGCCTTCGAGCGGATTCAATCGGCTGAACTTCGGCTGCAGGACTTCCGTCGAGATGAGGAAGCCGACCTGCGCCAGGTTCGCGACGATCGCGGCAACGGCCATCATCAGCAGGAACGGAACGAGCGCCTTCAGGACGAGCGTTCCATTTCCGGCGAGGTGCTTCATCAACAGCCCCTGGTCGAGCCGGTCCCAGGCGGGGCCGCGCAGGCTGGCCGAGAGAAAATCGGCGAGCGTATAGACCAGCGAGTGGCCGAGAAACGCCATTGCCATCGCGGCGGCGATCATCAGCGCGGCGGCATTGAGGTCGACGCTCTTGGCGACGTTCCCCTTCTCACGGACCTCTTGCCGCCTGCGGTCCGTGGGTAGCTCTGTTTTATCGCCGTGCTCGTCGGCCATTTTCGTTCAGGGCGGAGCTGCCGTTTTCAGCAGCCGGCGCGTTTTGCTTCAGAGTTCGGAAGGGGAAGGTTCGATGCCGCTGAGGACGCTCCCGAGATGTTCAATGGCTGCGGGAACGGTGCCGGCAATGGCTTCGCCGGTGCCGGTCATCGCCAGTCCCAGGACAAAGAACCCCACCAGCACGCGGATCGGAAAGCCGACGACCAGCACGTTGATCTGCGGGACGGTGTGTCCCAGGAAGCCCATGGCGAGTCCCACGAGAGACATTGTCGCGAGCAGCGGAGCCGACACCTGCAGGGCGAAGACGAGCGACTGGTGGACGAGTTCGCTCAGCAGTTCGATCGCTCCCACCGAGACGAACGCCTGCCCCAGGGGGAGCGTGTGGAAGGTATCGACGAGTGCTTTCACCACCAGCAGGTGGCCGCCGAGAATCAGAAAAACCGTGACGCCGAACATGTGCAGCGTGGTGCCGGTCATGGAGCCGGCGGTGTCCAGGTCGGGGTTGAAGACCTCGCCCAAACTGAGTCCCGTCTGCTGATCGATGAGCTGGCCGGCAAGCTGCAGACCGGAGAGGATCGTCATCGCGCCGAGTCCGAGGACGAGACCGAGCGCGAACTCGCCAATGCCGATCCAGAGGTAATCGAGCAGGCTGGGAGGGAAGTCATGAACCAGGCGGAAATCCTCGGGAGCGAGGGTGATGTCCCCGGCGGGCAGGGTACCGCCGTGGAGTTCCGCGAGCCGCTCCTGCCAGTGGTGGGAGAGTTCTTCGCGTTCGAGACGTCCGCTGCGGTTGGTGTCCAGTCGCTGGAAGGTGACCTGTGACGTCCAGGGGAGTGCGGGCGTGATGAGGAACGCCATCACCAGCACCAGCAGGATGCGGATATTGATGGGGACGCTGCTGCTGGAGAATCCGGGGGCGGTGGTCATCAGGCCGCTCAGCCGGATGACCACCAGCGTGAACGAGAAGAAGTGCAGCAGCGCTCCCCGGAGCAGTTGCTCTCCGGTCCAGTCGACCAGCGGGTTCAGCAATGACTGGGGAAGCAGGCCGTGCATCTCAGAACGTCGCAGGAATGTTGCGGATGAGCGTGGTCGAGTACTCGACCATCTGTGTGATCGCCCACGGAAGCGTGAGCAGCGCGACGAGCAGCATAACGACGATTTTCGGGACGAAGCTCAGTGTCTGCTCCTGGATCTGCGTCACCGCCTGGATCATGCTGATCAGCAACCCGACGGCGATCGAGACGACCATCACCGGCGCCCCCAGCAGGAGCGTCAGCAGGATGGCGGTTCGCATCAGTTCAACAGCGGTGTCAGAGGTCATACGCAATCGAATCGCGACGGGTCGTAAATGAGCAAGAAAATCGATCCCCGCGCTCCTGGGTCTCGCGAAGAACGATGCGGGCGGGGCATTCCGGAATCGGGCAATCTTCTCAACCGAAGGGGCGGACGCTTTCCAGCATCATCCCGACTGTGAGTGCCCAGCCGTCGATGAGCACGAACAGCAGCAGTTTAAAGGGGAGCGAGATCAGCACCGGCGGCAGCATCATCATGCCCATGCTGATGAGGATCGCAGAGATCACCATGTCGATGATCACGAACGGAAGATACAGCTGAAAGCCAATGAGGAACGCCGCCTTGAGCTCGCTGAGCATGTAAGCGGGCAGCAACACCGTGAGTGGGACTTCGTCGTACGTTTCGGGGTCGCGCCAGGTGAGGGCTTCAGGCGAATCGGGATCGGGCCGCTGGTATTCGAGAAACAGCCACACCGTATCGCGGTTGCCGGCCCGGTCAATCTGGTCGCTCATGAAGCGGCGGAGCGGCAGCACGGTGTTCTGGAACGTCGTCTCCAGGGAGGGAGAAGGAAACCCGGGTGCCGGCTGCGTGTACGGACGGATGCCGTGCTCGTAGCTCTGCTTCCAGACCGGCGCCATCACCATGAAGGTCAGAAAGAGGCTGAGCGACACGAGCACCTGGTTGGGGGGAAGCTGCTGGGTTCCCAAGGCTTGCCGCAGCAGTCCGAAGACGATGACGAAGCGAATGAAGCAGGTCGTCATCATCAGAATCGACGGGGCGAGGCTCAGGACCGTCAGCATCAGCATCAGGTTGAGCGTCGAGGAGAGCCCGCTCGGGGACAGCATCTGCTCGGGCTGCAGCGCGACGGGAAGATTCAGCGCCGGCACTGTCGCCGTCGGCGGAACTTCCATTTCCACCGGTTCAAGGGGGCCGGGGGCGATTGTCCCGGTCACCGGCCGCAGTCCGGCCGAGTCATCGGAAATCGACGGAAACGCATGCTGCGGTCCCAACAACCGCGGCGTATTCGGCTGAGCGATGCTGACAGCGGGAATGCTGACGACAATCAGAAACGTCGCGCACAGCAGCAGCGCGACGCGGTGGAATGCATTGACTGTGCAGCGGCGCGCAGAGTGAGTGTCCCTGTCGGTGCGACGCATCGGCATCGCCGCACCAGCGCACGATGATGGATGATCCGACAGCCGTCGAAGCAACGCTTCGGCTGCGGAGGAAAAAATTCGCGGTTCAGGCATCCAGACGCTCCCGGACCGCGGCGAGCAGGTCCTCCTCGTGGCTCGCAGGGGGTGACGAGTAGTCGGCAGCGGAAGGTTTCGCGTTCCGCGGCGGAGTCCAGTCGGGCGGGGCGCTCGCTCCGTGTTGCGACTGGAAGATGCGGGCGAAGTTCATGCTGACGGAGTTTGTGTCTCCCTGCCGGCAGAGGCCGGCGATCAGGTCGACTTCCACCGGATCGGTGATTTCGGTCAGGGTGCGTATGCCGTGCTGGGCCGAGGTGCCGAGCACGAGGATCCGCGACCCCAGCCGGACGATCTGAATGCAGTGCCGCTGATCGATGAAACGGCGACCGAGCAACTGGACGGCATCGGTGGGGAGCAGGCCGGCCGCCGCGGGGATCTTCTTTCGCAGCAGGAAGGCGGCGGTGACGATCATCAGCAGGACGATCGTGAGCCCCGCGAGCGTGGTCCCCCAGCCAGCGGGGGACGCTTTGCGCGATGTCCGGGTTCCCGCTGCGGGATTCGCCGTGCCGGGTTCGCGTTCCGGGCGTTCGAGCCGGAGGGCGGGGCCAAGCCGCGACGCGTAAGGATCGAGTGACGCGGCGGAACTCCCCGGGGTTGTCGGGTAGGTCTGCGCAGCAGCGGGAGCGCTACAGAAGATCAGCAGCGTCAGAAGTGCGGCGGGAAAGTGGCGATCCATGCGAATCCTTTCGCCTTCGTGACGCGGTCCTCCGAAGACCGCGGAATGCGTAAACAGGCTCTGAATGCACCCAGGGGCGAGAGCGTTTTACGAATTCCGGGCAGTTTCGGATAGGTCAAAACGAAGGAGTCAGGATTTCGGCGACGCGAACGCAGAAGTTGTCGTTGAGGACGAGGACTTCCCCGCGGGCGACCAGGCGGCCATTCACGAGGATATCGACCGGATCGCCGGCGAGTTTATCGAGGGGAACGACCGAGCCTTCCCGCAGTTTGAGAACCTCTTCGATGAGCAGTTCCGTGCGGCCGAGTTCGATCCGCAGATCGAGCTCCACCTCGTTGAGCGAATCGAGATTGGCGGCGACATCACTCGTCCGCGCGGGCTCGAACGCCTGGAACTGGAACGGGCTTGCATCACCAAAATCGGACAGCAGACTGCGGGAGGGTTTGCTCTCGCCGCTGAGTGCCGCCGCGAGATCGGCTTCGACCTGGTTGAGCAGGTCTTCCGCCGACCGTCCTGCGGCACCGGCCCCGGCCCTTCTCGGAGGCGTTTTGCGGGCGGCTCCCAGTTGAGGGTCGCGTGCCGGAGTACTGCGGGCCTTCTGCTGAAAGAGCTTGTCGAGTTCCTGCTGACTGAGGACTTCGCCAATCTCGTCGGTCCCCCCTCCCGCAGGATCAGCACTCTGCGGAGGAGATTCGGGTGGGGTGGAAGACGGAGGAGGTGCGGAGAACTGCGCGTTGAGCAGCGCTTCGATCTCTGCCGGATCCAGAAGGTCGTCGTTTTCGTCAGCCACAGGGACACTCTTCCCGGAGCGAGGTCAGCGGTACCGGAGGCGATCTGTCCGCCTGCCCGTTTTCGGGCGGGGCAGGGGACCGCATCCGTGAGAGACGGAATTACAACTACTGCTCCATGGTGGTGAATTCGCTGATCACCACTTCGGTGATATAGCTCTTGCGGAGGATCTTGTTGATCTCCTCGCGAATCAGCCGCTTGATGGTGCTCAGGTTCGGGTCATTCAAGTCTTCGAGACTGGTGCTGCGGGCGACCTTGATGATGGCCTGCCGCACCCGCGCGTCGTGTTCCTTGAGTTTCGTTTCGAAGTTCAGGGCCTGGTCGGCGGCGACCAGGGCGACCAGCTTGAAGTCGATGTGAACGGTTGTCCCGGCAGCGGCGCGGCTGTTGGTGCAGCTGAAGCCGTTTCCGATGGGGACTTCGGCCACGCTGGCCGGGTCGTTGCTCAGGTCATCGACCTTCCTGGAGGTCTCGATTTCCTCCGCCGGAGCGCTCGACTGGCCGCCGGAGCCCGGCAGGAAGAAGCTGATGATGCCGATCTCGATGAGGATGATCACGGCGACGAGGCCGACGATCTTCATCATGTTGGACTTGCCTTGTTTCGCCGGGGCGCTTTCGAGGCCCGATTCGCCCACCATGTCCCTGACTCCTTCTCCGCTGGATTCTGCGGGCATATTACTTCCCTGCCGGCACGGGGATGGCGGTCGGCTGGCTGGGGATGGAACCGGCGCGCGGCTCCGCGGGATCTGCTGTTTCGGGCGGGGTTATATATGAATCTATGACAAATACGTCAACCCGATGATTGAGCATCTGCCCCTCCGGGTCGCGCGTCACCTTGCGGGGTTCGACGTCACCTGCCGCGCTGATCAGGATTCGCTGCCGGTCGATTCCGCGGGAGATGAGGTACTCGGCGACCGCATAAGCACGGGCGAACGAGAGATCCCACGAGTCGCGAAAGGGAGAGCCATCGGGCAGGGGTTCCGGAGAGGTATGCCCCCGGACGTCGATGCGGTTGGGCCGGCTTTCGATGACGTCGACGATCAGATCCAGCTGTGACTTGAGCGAACTGGTGAGTGTGGCTTCGAAGCGATGGAACATCCCCGGGCCGCCGAGCGTGACGACCGATCCCTCGCCGATGCTCGCCACGGGGCTGTTCGGACCTCCCGGTCCGGGACCTTGCCAGCTTTGCTTCTTGAGACCACCTTCGGCGCGCATTCCGAGCGAGGACAGCTTGTTAAAGACGCTGTTGCTGCGCAGCGAGGGCCCCGGAACACCGGCATCACCGACGCTCGGGCCGAAGGTTTGACGGATGGCGTCGAGCATGGCCCGCATGGCTCCTTCCTCTTTCAGCTTGCTCATCGAAACCAGCATGATGAAAAAGGTCAGCAGCAGCGACATCATGTCGCCGTAGGTGACGACCCACTCGGGGACACCGGCCGGCGGATCCTCTTCGATGGCCATAAATCAATTCCTCGGATCATGCGGACGGGCGCAAAAGACCGCACGATTCGAAATGAGTGATCGCGTCGGCACCAACCGCTGCGGGGATGGATTCACCGCCGGGATTCGGTCGAAGCCTGAACGGCTCATGCCGCCTGTTGTGCGGGGGTATTCCTCTCCGCCGCCGGGAGACAGGTTTTCAGTTTCTGTTCGAGGACGCGCGGATTGTCTCCCACCTGGATCGAGAGAATGCCGCGAATGATGATTTCCCGAACCAGCAGTTCCCGTTTGCTGTAGAAGGCGAGCTTGTCGGCAATCGGAGCGCAGACCATGTTCGAGACGGCGGCTCCGTAGAGGGTTGTCAGGAGTGCGACAGCCATACCGGGACCGATGGCCGCCGGGTCATCCATGTTCCCGAGCATGATGATCAGTCCGACGAGTGTTCCGATCATCCCGAACGCCGGAGCGTATTTGTTGAGGGTGTCGAAAACGGCCTTGCCGTTCTTGTGCCGGTTGGCGACCGCTTCTATCTCGGAGCGGAGAATGCTTTCCATCAGCTGCGAATCGGTCCCGTCGACCGCCATCTGAATTCCCATCAGGATGAAGGGGTCGTCAATCTGGTCCGAGCGGCTTTCGAGAGCGAGGATGCCGTCGCGGCGCGCGATCTCGGCGAACTGGACGAGTTGCGTGATCACCGGCCCGATTTCCGGAACCTTGGGGAAGATCGCCTTCCGAAAGACCTTGGGAACGAGAAAAAGGGTGGAGATGGGGAATGCAATCAGGACGGCAGCAATAGCTCCACCGACCACCATCATCAGGGACGGGTAATCGATGAATGCGGCCAGACTCGCGCCCGGCGCGATCAGGATGGAGATCAGGACGATCGCCCAGGCACTGATGAGACCGCCAACGGTGCCTTTATCCATGAATGAACCTTCTGCCGTTCTAACAGGCTACAGACTTTAGACGAGAGGCTGCAGGAGGAGGGAGGCGAGGCTTCCTGATCAGCCGAGGCCGGGAACCATGCGGATGCTGCGGGAATAAGCGACGCTGCGGCGGACGACCTCCTCCACCGATTCGCGGACGACGATCCGGTCGTCGCTGGTCAGGGTGATATAGGTGTCAGGGCGGCTTTCCACAAAGCGGATGAGCTCTGCATTCACGACGAATTCCTCGCCGTTCAATCGTGTGACCTTGATCATCGGAAAAATCTCCCGCGAGACTAACGGCCCAGAACAAGCAACTCGTCGACAAGCTGCTGCACCGAACTGATCACCCGGGCATTTCCCCGGTAGTTCGTCGAGGCGACAATCAGGTCGACCAGGTTGCGGCCGATATCCGTGTTTGAAAGTTCGATGGCGCCGGCACGGACCGTTCCGGTACCGAAGGTTCCCGGCGTCGCGTGGATCGGCAGTCCCGATCCCACACCTTCCCGGAACGTATCACCACCGGTCTGCAACAGCCCCTGCGGGTTGGTGAAGCGTGCGAGCACGATCTGCCCGAGGGTGCGGATAATGCCGTTATCGAAGACGCCGTTCACGACCCCCTGTTCATCGATGACGAAGCTCGTCAGCGTGCCCGGGTCGGAACCATCCTGCGAGACAAGAGACAGCGTACTTCCGGCGGCAGGCGACGAGATACCGGACAGGTTCGTCAGATCGATGTTGATCTGCAGCGGGCTGACAGCCGCCGTCGAGTTACGGTCAATGGAAAAGACCGCATCGGGTGCCTGCGTGACCCGTCCGAGGTTGTCGAAGATCACGACTCCGGTCCCCAGCGAGATGTCCGCGTCACTGTCATCCGCACTTTCGAGGAAGTAGCGGAAGGTCGTCGAGTTGGAATCCTGCGACTCGAGCGTCGCCGACATGCGGACCGTGATCGCCTGGCCGAGCGAGTCGTAGACGATGAACGAAGTGGTGGTGCTTTCGCCGTTGGCGCGATTCATGCCGGCGGTGAACCCGAGCGGCACCGCGCCGTTGGGGCCGTTGAGCGAACCGACCGGCAGGTCGATGTCGTTCACCGTTCCGCGGTTCCCCTTGATCTGCAGGACACCTCCGGCGGTCACGTGGACACCCACCGGGATTCCGTCGGCATCCGTGGGAATCGGGAAATCGGGACTGCCGGTGGATTGCAGCCCGTAGGCATTGTCGAGGAAGTTCATGAAATCGGTGAAAGTGGTGGTGCCCGTGACGTCGAGGCTGAGAGGCTCGATCTCACGGCCCCCCTTCACCGGATTGATCGTGAAGGTCTCGCCGCTGGCGAAAAGCGGAGTGCCCGGATTGGAGGCCAGCCGGACGTCGGAGAGGAGCGTGCCTGCCGTGACCGGGTTGCCGCCGCCGTCGACCATCGGGGGGCTCTGCAGGAGGGTTCCCTGCGTGCCCACTTCGCCGGTCGGGAAGAGGGCCCCTCCCAGGACGATATTTCGTGTCGCCGCGGCCACCTGCAGATCGCCGAGGGGAATGCGCAGGTCGGTGGTGGTCGTTGTGACGAGATCGAAGTTATCGTCGACCCCGTATCCCTGCAGGATGAGCCCCTGGGCATTGGTGAGATAGCTGCGGCTGTTCAGCCCGAAGTTCCCGTTGCGGGTGTAGACGTTTCCTTCCTGTCCGCGGACGATGAAGAAGCCGTCCCCCTGGATCGCGAGGTCCGAGGGGCTGGTGCTGTTCGTGATGCTTCCCCCGGTGAAATCGACCTGGATGGCTGATGTGATGGCTCCCAGGCCCACCTGTTGCGGGTTTGTGCCGCCGTTGGTCGCCGTCGGACGGGACCCGACGCTCAGCGTGCGCGCAAGCTGGGTGGAGAACAGGACGCGCGACGCCTTGAAGCCGTTCGTACCGGCGTTGGCAATGTTGTTGCCGAGGACGTCGATGGTGGTTTCGTTGAGCGTGAGTCCATTCAACGATGTATTGAGCGCGGATGTCAGACCCATGTGACCCCCCCTGGTCTGGAATCGATTTCGTCGCGCGGAAGCCGCGGCCAACGGTCGCCTCCGCAGGCCGGGACGCGGGCTTCAATGGCCGCGCCTTCGCTGCGATGCAAGAACGCACGCAGCGCTATTCCGCTGTTCCTGTTTATCGGCAACCGGCCACTACAACCCACACCCTCGCTACACCCGACACATTTAAATTCTTCAGTTCAGCGAAGAATTCCCTGAAGAAGCAGGTGGGAAAACGCAGCGGAAGAGGCGGCGCGGCAGTGCGCTCCTCAGCGAGCGTGATGCTGCAGAACGCGCGACCGTGGGAAGTCGCAGCAAGTGTGGCAAGCGCTGCTTCGCGACGAGGTGGCGGCGCCGCTTCTGCGCGAAGGGCTGCAGCCCCCGCCTCCCCGAATAGGGGCAGGGCGGATCGGGAGGCAGCGAGAGAATCGGCGGGGCAGGAGTCGCGCAACGGGGGCGAACGGTCCGCCGCGTGGTTCTCGGCCATCGCTCCCGTTCAACAGGAGCGGCAGAATCTCCGCGGGGAGCCGACTCTCGATGAGAACGCTCCTTGCACTGCATGACCCCGAGCTGTCGCAGCGAGGAGGGGCGGGATGCGTCTGGGGCTCAGCTCGCCGCCATTTCAACCGAGCTGATCTTGTCGATAGGGAGTTCGTTGTTGCCGAAGGCGACATACGGCCTTCCCTCGCGGACGACGACGCGTTCGACGACGCCGCTCACTTCGACGTTCTCGCTGTTCATGCCGGTGACCTGCTTCCCCATGAAGGCCGCCCCGGAGCTGAGCTGCTGGTTGAGCGTCACCGACTTCAGCGACTCGCCCAGTTCGATGTTCGACTGCAACGCCCGCATCGCGGAGAGCTGGTTCAGCAGTTCATCGTTGCCGACCGGTTCCATCGGATCCTGGTTCTGCAACTGCGTGACGAGCAGCTTAAGGAACGTCTCGGAAGTCAGTGCATTGAAGCCCGTTTTCTCCCGGTCGACGAACTCGACATCTTTGCCGGCCGTTGTCGCATTGACCTGCATCGCGAAATCCTTTTCGAAGTGAGACGTTCTGTTTCAGAGGAGCGCGGGGAGAGGGATCCATCCGTTCCACTGCGCCCGAGGATGTGTCCGTGGCGGTCGCTGACGAGGCTCAAATTTTCACATCGAGCCCCGTCAGCTTCTGGGGCGTCGATGGTCGCTCGGGGGCAGCCGGTCGACCGCGAGTCGACACGATATTTTGCCGTGCGTTCGGCAGAGGCTCCTGCCAGTCGCGCGAATGTTCCTGCTGTTGCGACGACGAATGTGAAAAGCGGGAGTCCTGCTGTGAGGCCATGTGCTCGTTGTGTGAGCTGTCGATCCGGTCGACGTTCAATCCCTGCTGCGCGAGGGATTCGCGCAACTGCGGCAGGTTTTCGAGAATCAGTCGATGGGTGGCCGCCGATTGGGCTTCGAGCCGCGCGGTGATCACGCCGTCTTTCTGGTGGACCTCGACCTGCAGCGGCCCCAGTTCGGGCGGGTTCAGCCGGACCCGCAGTTGTCGCTGCTCCTGATGGGCCGTCACGACCGCTGCCCGCACCTGATCCACGACGGCGTGGGGAGAAACCGTCGAGGAGGTGGAAACATTCTCGACGTTCCCGGCCGCTGGAGTGCCGGTCGGCAACTGGCGAAGGGAATCGGCGAGTCCGGCGGGAGTGGCGCTGCCGGCCAGGTCAGCTCGCCCCCGGCGGGCGGTGGCGTCGCGTTGCTGCTCGGCACTCGCGGCGGCAACAGCGACTTTCGAACTCTCGCGACGCGTGGCCGGCGTCAGAAGATCCATCAGATCGGAGTTGGAAGGGGTCCGGATCGCGCCCCCGGCGGACATCTCCGACCCCGCGGGAAGTTCGCCCTCGAGCGGCGTTTGCTCCGCGAGACCAGCCGATGACTCGGCAGAGACCCCATTCGTCCGGCTTGAGGCAGCGGACGACTCTGAATCGGACTTCGCCGACGGCGCGGCGGATTGCGGCCCGTCGGCCGTGTCGCCAGGACGCAAACCCTTTTTCGATCCCTGCAGGACCGGTTCATCCGCCTCGGGTGCCTCTTCGAGCGAAGTCGAGGGGACCTGCCCCTCCGGCGACGGTTCACTTGCCCCTTCCCCCATCGCCGGAGCGATGGAAGCCTCCGGCGATGCGGGAGAGATCTCCGCCACGCTGTTCGCGGGGAGGCTTTCGGGATCTCCGCCGGTCTCCGCCTCCGGCAGAGTGCCCGTGGCGAGAGACGCATTCCCATGCGGCTGAGAACTGGGAGCAGGCTCTCCGCTCAGTCCCGCCGCCAGTCCTGAAGGAGCACTCCCGCCGCGACGGGAATTCCTGTGCGCCTCGGGGTGAGGCATATTCGCTGCCGGCGCGGAGGGTGCCGGCACACCTTCGCTGCTTGCGGTGGCCGTTCCCGACGTTGCCGTTCCAGTTTCAGCCCAGGGAGCCGCCGGCGCTCCCGCTGGCCCGGTTTCCGTATTCCCGTTTGCTGTCCCGGTGGTCGCCTGGGGATGAGCCGATGGAGAAGAACCGGGCGCGACGCTGTTCCTGCCCCCTCCGCGCGTCGAGTCCGCCGTCGGGCTCAGCACTCCCGGCAGCGCATCAGCAGCACCGTGCACGGGCGCTCCGGATGATACTGCGGAAGTTGAAGCGGGTGATTCGGTCCCTTCCGCTCCCTGCTCAGCGGGAATTCCAGAAGGAAACTGGGCCGGCGGCGAAGTCGAAGCTGTCGCGGAAGGGGGGAGAATGTACGCGAAAGACTCGGCCGGAAAGGAATCCGCCGGCACCTCGTCGGTTTCGGAGGCGAGGGACTCGGCAATGACCTCAAGTTCGGCGATCTGCGCGTCGACATCGCCGTCGCCGCTGTCGAGCATGATCGCGGCGAGGGACGCGTCGATATCATCGCCCCCCGCCTGTCCGTTCACCGCTGCGGCCGTTCCGCCTGCGGGCTTCCCCGCTGCCAGGGCGCCGGCAAGCTGGGCTCCGAACGCCCGTCCGGCGGCGTGGGCACCCGGCGCAGTGACTCCGGCACCTGCGGGAAGCGGCTGATTGGGGAGCGGCTGAAAGACGAGGAGCTGAACGGCGGCCATGAATCGTTGCCAGCAAGGCGAAGGGAATCGGAGGCCGCCCGGGCGACCTCAACGCGGGCTCCCGCCCACGGGAGCGGCCGCGTCTGCTGTCGAGTTCTGCTGTGCCCGGAGCGCAGACTGCTCCGGTTCTCCTTGTGCAAGTGCTTCGAAGATCTCTCTTCCTCGTTCGACCTGCTCTTCCGTGGACTTGAATTCTTTCAGGATTCGGGCGATGGATTTTTCCGGCATCCCCTTCATCAGCACCACCGCCTCGGGGACCGGAATCCGCATGATCTGCTCGACGGCATCACGCGGAGGGAGCGCCAGCAGGATGCCGCGGGCCTGTTCCGTCGCTTCCGCGCGGACTTTCTCCTGGAGCGACTTCAGCTGCTCGTCGAACTCCTGTTTCTGCCGCTCGAACGCGGCCCGCTCCTGCCTGAGCCTCTCGGCCCCCTCCTGCGTCATCGATTTGAAGACGGCGATCTCCGCATCCTTGGCGTTCAGCTCGGCCATCAGTCTTGCCCGCGCGTTCACCACTTCTTCGAGCGAGACCTGCGGCACATCGGGATCGTCCTGGATCGACACACCGGGATCCTCATCGCCCGTGAGCACCACGCGGATCTCTTCGAGCCGCTGGCTGTTCAGATTCCCGCGGAACCAGAGCAACCCCAGCCCGAAAAGTTCGGCCACCACCGTGGCGACGCAGAAGCAGTTGATGAGGATGCCAAGCAGCTTCATGACAGTCGCCTTTCGACGCCATGGACGGCGAGCCAGTTCTCTTCGCGTTCGCGCGACTCAGCACGTTCCCGCTCTTGCAGGAACTCGGCGAGTTGCTGCTCGCGGAGCTTTTCGAGGGCCTTGACCCGCTGGTCGGCCATCACGAGCGCCTGGCGGCAACGGGCGATCTGCTGCGCCACCAGCCGCCGCCGTTGTTCGAGCAGCCGGAGGTCGATGGTCAGTTGCCCGGCGTGATAGCGGCGGGCAGCGGAGCGGTCGATGTCCACGCGGCCGCTCTGCAACAGCCCCTGCATTTCCCGCAGCTGTTCATCGCGGGCCCTGTCGGTCTCGTGTTGCTGCTGTTCGATCGCGGCATCATCGGCGAGGACTTCGGCCAGCAGTTGCCGGCACAGGTCGCGCTGATGGACGCGATACTTCAGCAGACCGGCAAGTGTAAAGACGAACTTCCTCACCACGACCTCCCAGGCTCGTCAGCAACGGTTCTTCGATTTGGGGTCTGCTTTTCCCGGCAGTCAGCGCGTCCGCTTCTCGCCGGCAGCGCCGGGGCGATTCGACACCTGGGCGAGACTTTCCCGCAGTTGGGCGATCTTGAGCAGCTCCTGAATCGCCGCCTCACGCGTGACTTTTTCTGTCGCGCCCTGTTGCAGATACTTCTGGAGAACGTCCCGGAGTTGAATCGCGACGTCCACCGTCGGATTCGAGCCATTCTGATAGGCGCCGATCGAGATCAGGTCCTCCGACTGCTGATACACGGCCATGAGCTGTTTGATCTGCTCGGAGGCGCGGAGATGATCCGGAGACGCCAGTTCGCTCATCAGGCGGCTGATGCTGGAGAGGACATCAATCGCAGGCCAATGGGCCTGATGGGCCAGCTTGCGCGAGAGCATGATGTGTCCATCAAGGATTCCGCGCACCGTATCCGAGATCGGCTCGTTGGCGTCATCCCCTTCAACCAGCACGGTGTAGAAGCCGGTAATGCTTCCCCGGTCGGTGCGGCCGCTTCGCTCCAGCAGTCGCGGAAGGAGAGCGAAAACGCTCGGCGGATAGCCGCGGGTCGCCGGAGGTTCGCCCGCCGCCAGTCCGATCTCGCGTTGTGCGAGCGCGAAGCGGGTGACGCTGTCCATCATCAGCAGGACGTTCTTGCCCGAGTCGCGGAAGTACTCCGCGATCGCGGTGCCGACGTACGCGGCCCGCAGGCGCACGAGGGCCGGCTCATCACTGGTGGCAACGACGACCACGCTGCGGGCGAGTCCTTCCGGGCCGAGATCCTTGTCGAGGAACTCGCGGACTTCGCGGCCCCGTTCACCGACCAGTATCACCACATTCACATCCGCCGTACTGGACCGCGCCATTTGTCCCAGCAGGGTGCTTTTACCGACACCGCTCCCGGCGAAGATGCCGAGCCGCTGACCTTTCCCACAGGTGAGCAGACCGTCGATGACCCTCACGCCGGTGCCCAATGGTTCATCGATCCGCGGGCGACGGAGTGGCGAGGTGCGTTCGGGATTGAGTCCCACGCGATGCGGCAGGACTGGAGGGGGACCGTCATCGATGCACTGGCCGCGACCGTTCAGCACACGCCCGAGCAGGCGGTCGCCGACACGAATACCGGGGACCGATTGCAGGAGGCGAACGCGGTTGCCGCGGCGGACGCCGGTCAGCTCTCCATACGGGAGCAGAAGGGTCTCGCTTCCCTCGAAGCCGATGACTTCCGCCTGCACCGGGCTGCCGCTCTCGCGCACGATCGAGCAGAGAGCGCCGAGCGGGGCGGGGAAATCAGAAACCGCCGCGGTCAAACCGACGAGACGGCTGATGCTCCCCGTCAGTCCGAGCGGCAGGATCAGCTTGACTTGCTCTTCGATGGCCAGCATGGTTGTTGATCCGCAAGAGAGAACAGAGTTCACCGGAAACGAACGCAGAGGATGCCCGTCATTCAGGCCTCCGTGCCGGTCTCCTGATCGAGCAGCTCGGCGGTGATGCGTTCGAGTTGTGTTTCGAGGCGCCCATCAATCAGGCCGTGTTGTGTCTCAACCAGACAGCCGCCGCGCGAGATCTGTGCATCCGCGACGATGGTCGCCGTCCCCCCCGGGCTGATCCGTTCGACAATCTCCGCGATCCGCTGGTCGAGCAGTTCGACATCCGCGGGATTCAGGCGGAGTTTGATCTGGGAACTCCCCGCGGCAAGCTGGAGCGCCTCACGGAGCACCTCGGCCGTCAGCTCCGGTTTCCGCTCGATCTCGCGGCGGAGGATGCGTTCCGCAATCGCGGCGGCCAGACGCACCGCCGATGCCTCCCAATGCGTGAGCCAGCGGTCGTGGTCGGCAGCCAGCTGTTCCGCGGCCTGCTGCATCGCGGGATAGAGCGTGCTGAGTTTGTCGGCGGCTTTCTGGTCGGCCAGTTGATTGACCCGCGCATCGATCTCCGCCTGTGCCTGCTGCAGTCCTTCCCGCTGGCCCGCGGCGAGTCCTTCTTCATACGCCTGACTGCGGATCGTTTCGGCCTCGGCGTGCGCTTCGGTAATCAGCTGCTGCGCCTGCTGCCGGACTTTCTCGATGTACTCGTCGCAGCGCTGGCGAAGGTCGTCGTAATTGAATGCAATCTTCGCCCCCAGTCCACGGAGCGACTCGGCTTTCAGCAGGCGGGGAGCTTCAGAAATCGACATGTCTCACATCCTTGCAGGCGGTGCGGGTGAATCGGGAGCACGCGAAAGGAAATGCGGCCTAGCTGATGAACTGTTCGTTCGTCTGTCCGGTGGAAACGACGATCTCGCCGGCATCTTCGAGGCGGCGCACCGTATCGACAATCTGCTGCTGCATCGCTTCGACATCGCTCACACGCACGGGGCCGAGGTATTCCATTTCCTCCTGCAACAGGGCGGCGGCCCGCTGCGAGAGATTCGACAGGATCTTGGTCTTGAGCTCTTCCGAGCTTCCCTTGAGAGCCAGGGCCCACTGGCTGTTGTCCACTTCCTTGAGCAGGGCCTGGATCGACCGGTCGTCGAGCTTGAGCAGATCGTCGAAGACGAACATCAGGCGGCGAATCTGGTCAACCAGATCTCCGTCTTCCTGTTCCAGGTTTTCGAGAATTCCCTTGTTCGTCATGCGGTCGGTGACGTTGAGAATCTGCGCGACCAGCGAGACGCCGCCGGCGTTCTCCAGCTGCTGGCTGAAGGTTGAGGTCATGCGGCTTTCGAGACTCTTCTCCACGTCGCGAATCACCTCGGGGCTCGTCTGCTCCATGTGAGCGACGCGGCGGATCACCTCAAGCTGCTTCTGGGCCGGGAGGCCGGCGAGCACCTCGGCAGCAAGCGAGGTGGGAAGGTGCGACATGATGAGCGCGATGGTCTGCGGATGCTCTTCGACAATGAAGGTCAGCAGGTTCGAAGCACCAGCCTTCTGCAGGAAGCCGAACGGGACCGAGCTCATCGAGTGGCGAACGCTCTCGAGGATCTGGCTGGCTTTTTCCTTGCCCAGCGACTGTTCGAGCAGGGCATGCGCGTAGTCCATGCCGCCGCGCTCGATGTGACGTCGCGCCATCCCGAGGTTGTAGAACTCGTCGAGGACGCTCTCCTGCTGTTCCTTCGTGACGTCGTCGAGGCGGGCGATTTCGAGCGTCACGAGTTCCACCTGTTCCTTGCTCAACTGGCTGAGAATCTCGGCCGCGAGCGGCTTGTCGAGACTCAACAACAGGATGGCCGCCTTGCGAAGGTTATTCATGACACTTGTACTCTCAGTCACGGCGTTGCGCTCTTCAGCTCTGCGGGAAATCGGGAACGGCCCCGCGTTCCTTCATAACTGCGTCACCGCGGGGGTCATTTTGCCGGGGGAGTGATCCAGCGACTCAGGACGGAAGCCGCCATTTCGGGATTCTCGCGGACCAGGGACTGCAATTCGTCGCGGCGGGTCGGCGGCTGGGGCGGCTCATCCGCTTCTTCTTCCTCCAGATCGCCGGGAGCACCGCCGCCGACTCCGGCCAGCTCGGGCACCGGCTGCGGAGGCGGTTTCGGCACGCTCCGCTGCAGCGCCCACAAGGCCCACAGGGCAAACAGTGCGAGCGCCGCCGTGCTTCCCCATTGCGATGCGAGGCTCTCGGCCATTTCGAGGAGCGACGCCTGCGGAACGGGCCGTTCGTGTTCGAGGCTGGGAATCGACTTCACACTCACCGAATCGGGCGGAGACCCGGCCGGGATGAGAGTCGCGACCTGGGCCGCGACATCCCGTTCAGTCGCAATCCGGATGGCGTCCACCGCCGCATTGAACTTCGCCTTCGCCTCGTCAGTCGTCCCTTCCGGAATCCCCCGTTGAATGGCGACGGCACGGTAGAACGACTCAGGAATCGCAATCGCCACCTGCACCGACTTGGGCTGCAAGCCTTCGTAGGTCTTCTCGACATTGCGGATCGACGGGGCGTTGATCGCGCTTTCCAGCGTTTCTTCCGAGGTGTCGGATCGCTCGCTCCCGCCGGTGTAGTTCAGGCTCAGCGGCTTGTTGCTGTTCACGCCCGGTTCGGCGCGCCGCGGCCGTTCGTTCGACTGATGCGTCACTGTCTTGTTGACGCTCTGCACGGTCACCGGCTTCGGTTCGACGACGTGCTGCCGCTCGACCGAGTGCCGCATGTTGTCGAGCTCGACATGCGCGGTGACCAGCACATTCGGGATGTACGACAGGTGCTGGGCGATCTTCGCTTCGTACTCGGCGCTGCGGAGCTTTGTCAGCGAGAGCACCGGATCGTAAAGGGGATCACCTTCGCGCGGCGGAGCGAAGACGACGCCCCGGCTCATGTCGAGGACCGTCACGTTTTCCTGCGTGAGGCCCGCGACCGCGCCGGCGACAAACATCCTCAGCGAACGAACCAGTTCGGGGGTGAGCTCACGGCCGTTGCGCGGCAGGACGCTCACCTGCGCGGTGACGGTCGGCTGCCGCTGGCCGAAACCGGTGGGCTTCGTGCGGTCCCACTCGATCGCCGCGTCTTCGATGTCCGGAATCGCCCGGAGAATCTTCGAGAGCTTCAGCTTTCGATTCTCCTCCATCATCTCGCGGCGTTGCGATTCGGGGGTGAACAGACCGATCTTCTCCTGCATCCGGTCGAAATCGGCGGCGAAGTCGGCAGGAAGCGAATGATTCACCACGAGCGCCGCGGTGTACTTCTCGACGTCCCGCGTGGGGACGGCGATCCGCTGTCCCTCGACGCGGAACTCCGTCAGGCCGGCCTGCCGCAGCGCCTCCTGCGCGCGGGCCAGCTCGTCGGGGGCAAAGAACTTCCCGGCGAGCAGGTGCTCTTCCGAACGGCCGCTGTTCGTGTACATCAGCAGCCCGATGGCTCCGATCACCAGCAGCGGAACAATGATCAGCGTTCCGCGCTGGCTGGGTGACATGCCCTGGTACAGGTCACGGAACTGATCGAGAGTGCGGCGAAAGGTATCCATGCGCGGGGGGTGAGTTCTTCAGAGGGAGAAAGGTATAGCATCCGCCAGTGGCGAGCGGCCGTGCAGCGGGCCGGCTCCGTTCAAACGTCCTGTGCGGCGTCACATCCGCATCTGCTGGACTTCCTGATAGGCGTCGAGCACCTTGTTGCGGACCTGCATCATCGTCCGGTAGGCCAGGTCCGCCTTCTTGACGGCGGTCATGATTTCGGCCTGTGTCAGGTCGCCGGTGGTCAGGCCCGATTCGATCGCGTGCTGCGCCTGTTGATCGAGCTGATTCACCTGTTCCAGCGACCGAAACAGCAGATCCTGAAAGCTCACCCCGCCGGCGGTGGCGGCGTTCGAAGATGCGGAAGAGCCCGAGAGTGGAAGTTCCGGGCGCACCGTCACGTGCGACCAGTTGGGAACGCTGCTGTTCATTCCATTGAGGCCGTAGGCCATGCTGCACTCCTTCACAGCGGAACTTGAAAGCGGGGCTCAAAAACCGACAGCGACCCGAACGCCGGCCGGCGAAGGTTAGGCGAGGATTTTCAGGGTGTTATTGATCAGTCCCTTGGTGACGTCGATCGCCGCGACGTTGGCTTCATAAGCGCGGCTCGCGTCGAGGGCGTTGACGAACTCCGTCGTCAGGTTGATGTCGGGAAAGGCGACATACCCATCCTCGTTCGCGTCGGGATGTCCCGGCTGAAAGACCAGCCGCGGCGCGGCGGCGGTATCCACCTCCACCTGATAGTTCACGCCGACCCCGCCCCCTTCCTTCCCATCGGGAGCGGCCTGCGTCGTGAAGGTCACGAGCCGCCGCTGAAAGGGAGAGCGATTCCCATCGGCATCGCGGGTTGTCTGCTGGTTGGCGATGTTGCCGGCGATCGTATTCATTCGCTGCCGCTGTGCGACAAGGCCGCTGGTGCTGATATCGATTGAGCGAAACATGAATTCGCGCTCCTGAGTTCCTGAGAGGAAAGCTGCTTTCCGGGCAGCGGGGCCTGGACGCGGGATTACGGACGTTCGCTGATGACACTTTGCAGCAGGTTCATCTGTGTCACCATGAGATCGATGGCGAAGTTCTGCATGAGCGAGTTCTTGGTGAGCTCCATCACTTCGTTTTCGACGCTGCGGTTATTGCCGTCCTGAAACGTCAGATCTCCCGGTTTCCGCTCCACTGCCTGGAAGAGATCGCGAGGGAACAGTTCGTCCAGAGACACCGGCGTGGCCGTTTGCGTTTGCCACATCGCCACTCCGGGAGACACTTCCGCCGGGGATTGCCGGGCTTCGATCGCCTGCTGCAGCGCCTGCTGAAACTCGCTGACCGGCAGATCCCGGGCACGGTAGCCCGGGGTGGTGATGTTCGCGATATTGCCGGCGAGGACTTCGTTCCTCCGCTCGGCGAATGCCGCGACTTTTTCCAGCAACGGTAGTGTTCGGGTGGGAAACAGCACTTCGACCATTGGGTCTTACTCCTCGGGACGGGAATTCTCGGTCCCTCAACTTCAGCAATCGGAACCGGGCGTCAGGCCGCCCGGTTCTCGGAACGCGTCTGGTTCGAGCCCGGGCCGCCCCGCGGCGGATAGCCGTACTCACGCAGCTTGCCGGAGAGGGTCCGCAGGCCGATCTGAAGCGCCTGTGCGGTCCGTTCGCGGTTTCCTCCGAGACGGGCGAACGTGGATTCGATCAGCTTTCGTTCCATCTCCCGGAGCGACAGGCTGACCGGGGCCGTCTCTTCGCTCGCCGTCGAGGCGGCCAGCCACGGCTGCACCATCTCGACGGTCAGCCGCGTTCCCACATCGACGGCACACGCGCGGTCGATGACGTTTTCGAGTTCGCGGACGTTCCCGGGCCAGTCGTAGCTGCGGAGCAGTTGCAGCGTATCCACCGGAATCCGGCGGACGAGCTTGCCTTCGCGGACCGCCACCTGATTGAGGAAGTGCTCCGTCAGCTGGGCGATGTCCTCGGGATGCTCACGCAGGGCGGGAGTGCGAATGACCAGCCCGTTCAGGTATTCATAGAGGTCCGCACGGAACAGGCCCCGCGCCACGCGCTCGGCAAGCACTGCGCTGCTGGTGGCGATCACGCGGACATTCAGCGGAATCGAACCGTGACCACCCGGTGCTTCGATGCGGCGGCCCTGGAGCGTCCGGATCAGCTTCAACTGGAGCGGCAGGGAAATGTCGCAGACTTCATCGAGCAGCAGGATGCCGCCGTCCGCCATCGCCAGCCGTCCTGGTTCGCTGTTTCCGCTGCCGGGCGTTTCCGGATTCCCGTACAGTTCCGCTTCCAGCGTGGTGGAGGTCAGCACGCTGCAATCGACTTTGATGAAGGGGCGGTAAGCGCGTTCGCTGGCGTCATGGATAGCCCGGGCGACCAGCTCCTTGCCGGTTCCCTTTTCCCCGTGGATCAGGACCGGAGTTTCCTCGGCCGCGGCGCGGGTGATCTGGCCCCGCAGGGCTTCGATCGCCGGGCTGTGCCCGATGATTTCCCGCAGCCGCCGTTGCGACAGCCGCCGCTTCAGCAGCCGGTTTTCCCGCAGCAACCGTGCCCGTTCTGCCGCCAGGGCGACCGCCTGTGCGCACGAGACGGTGTTGTCTTCGAGCCAGGGGAACGGCCCGCGGGACAGCTCCGGATAGGCAGCCGGCGAAACCGGAGTCAGACAGACACAGACAAGCTGCGCGGCCTGCTCGGGATCGTAGAAGCGCGCCGCCAGTTCGCTGGCTCTGGCCCCCGCGGTGGCCGGATCGACGACAACCACGTCGAACGACTGCCCGGCGAGCAGGTCGAGGCACTGGTCATACGAGGTGGCAACGAGCAGCTGGATCCCGGCGCCGCGAAGCATGGCTCCCAGACGCAGGGAAGGCTCATTGTCCGCCGCAAACATGAGAACGCGCGGCGGCGGGTTGAGTCTTTCGGTGTGAGAAGAAAGGATCATCCCGTTCTTTCAGGAAAGGAAGGAAAGGCGAAAAGAGATGAAAGTGACTGAGGTCGCGAGCGTGAAGTGTGAAGTCGTACCGGCCAGTGCGACCTACTGGCCGACGTCAAGGTGCTGATGTGTCCGTTCCGACCCGGGGTCCCGATAGGCGTCGCGAATCCGCACGCCATGGGCCAGGGTCTCGAGTTCCCGGCGCGTCTGTTCGCGGCGCGTCTGGAGCCGCTCGGTGCAGCGATGCTCCTGTTGATTCAGTTCGGCGAGAATGGTTTCGGTATCGGCGAGGACGGCTTCGCACTGTTCGCGGGTGACCGGGTCGAGGTCATCGCGATCATTCCGCCAGCATTGCCAGAGTGCCGGGCGGGCGCGGCTGAGCTCTTCCATTCGTCCGAGAACGGCCTGCTTGCGGCCGAGCAGTACGAGCAGTTGCGTGTAGTCATCGGATTCGATCAGTTCTTCCTGGCCGCGCGAAAGCTCCAGCAGGGCGGCACTGTAGTCGCGCCGCGTGCGGAAGATGCTGAGATAGTCGATCGGGCTGGCAACAGACATCTGCGGTTACCTCGGCGAAGTCACGCGGCTGTGGATCAAATTCGGAGGAGGTGACAGGAGCAGAAAGGGGATGCCGGACACTACGTGCGATGCAGACTCATCGCCCAGTCGAGCCAGCGATTCCATTCCTGACGGTTCAGGCTTGTCGAAGGGGATTCAAACGCCTGGTCCGGAATCTGCTTCAGAAGGACTTTGGCTTGTTCGAGCATGCTGCGGGATTCGGCGGGCCTGCCGAGACGTTCGTAGCAGTTCGCCATCTGGACATACGCAGTCAATGTTTCTGCCTGGAGCTGATACCGTGCGACGGCACTGCCATACGCGGAGATCGCTTCTTCGTAGCGGCCGAGCTTGTACAGCGTGTGCGGAATTTCGAAATAGCTGTTGCGGAGCAGCGTCACGCCGAGACTGTCGAGACGGTCGGCCTCGTAACGCGACCGCAGATCGCTCTGCAGCCGGCTGAACTCGCGGACCGCATTTTCCAGCCGTTCGTTCATCTTGCGGCGGATATCGGTGCGGGCACTGTCGGTCTCGGCGAGTTCCAGCTTCTGTTCGAGGAACTCGGCACTGTTCCGCCAGGCATGCGCCAGCATGTAGCGGGCTTCGGCGGCTTCCGCTGAGGTCGGATAGCGGTCGAGATACTGTTCCAGGTTTCCGATGACGTCGTTCCAGAGGATAAACGCGTTGCCGCGAAGTTGCTCGGCGTCGGCGGTGCGGCCCTCGGTCTCCGCGGCCACGATCTCGCGGCCCCGGGCTTCCGCCTTCTGGAAGAGCAGCTTGCCCAGCGAGAAGAGGGCCTTTCGCCACTCCTCGGCTTTGGGAGTCAGCTCCGACGAGTTGAGAATGCTGCGCCACACCTCTTCCGCGACGTCCCGCTCATTGCGCTGCAGGTGACAGACACCGAGCAGGTATTTGGCCTCGAAGGCCGCCGGAGCGGTCGGATACTCCTGCAAGACACGCTGGAAGTGTTCGAGAGCCGAATCGAGCTGATTCAGATTCATCAGCGCGTCGCCGCGACGGACGAGTGCCTGCGGAACCAGTCGCGGAGGATTCGTCGCAATGAAGCGGGTCAGCTGATTGACGCCGCTGGTGAAATCCTGTCCGCGTAGATAGTGGTCGGCACTGGTCCACAGCGCATCGGGATAGTTCGCGCTCGCCATCCGTGCGAGTGCCAGCCGCGCGTAAGCCTTGCCGCTTTGAATCCAGCGCCGCTGCAGTTCCGGCTTGCGCCGGGCCTGTTCGCTGAGGGGGAGCTGGTCGTACTGTGCCTGCAGCGATTCGGCCCGCCGCTGATTGGCGAGCGCGGCAAATTCGTAAGCCTCGTCCCGCGGAAACAGCGGCGTCATCATCTCGGCGAGAGCGATCGCATCGGCGAAGTGCTCGCCGGCAATCCAGGCGTTCCAGGCGTCCACGATTGACTTGCGGAACTGCTCGATGGTCACCCAACGGTTCCGGAAGGTTTCCGGACTGCGAACCATCCGCAACGCCTGGCCGTACGATTCGAGGGCCTCTTCGTTCCGTCCCAGTTGCCGCAGCGCGTCACCCGCCCAGAGACTCGCGGCGAGTGACTCGTGGGAACGTTCATAACGGGTGGCGGTGCGTTCGAAGTAATTGACGGCGGCTTCGAGGTCGCCCAGCTTCCGGGCGCAGACCCCCATCAGGTAACAGGCTTGGCGCGAGTAGCTGTGATCGAGTCCGACATCGTTCGCCACCGGTCCGAGCATCTCGAGTGCCTCGGCGAATTTCCCTTCGGCGATCGCCGTCAGGGATCGCAGCACGAGTGTTCCGTGATTGCCGTGCGTCGCATCGGAGACGTGCCGCAATGCGGCTTCGGCTTCTTCATTCCGTTCGAGGGCGAGCAGGACCTGAGCCCGCTGCAGATAGGCCCGGTCCTGTTCTTCGAGGGGAAGCCCCGGCAGGGCGATCATGTCGTCACTGAGCCGCAGCGCCTTTTCGAGCAGTTCGCGCTCCCCCGAATCGAGGTAGATCTCGATGAGCAGCAGCGACGCTTCGAAACGGCCGGCGGGAAAGGTCTCGACCGCCGTCTCCAGCAGAGGCCGGGCTTCGGAGGCCAGACCGATGCGGGACAGACTGACGCCCAGGGCGTGCGCCCATTCGGGGCGGCGTTCTTCGACGATGTTGCGTTTGTCGGCCTCGCGGAGATAGTTGGCGGCGAGAATGTACCGCTGCTCGCGCCCGGTGGGGTCCATCTGCAGCGCCTCGCGGAACGCGACCATCCCCAACACGAACTCAGTCCCGCCCGAGAAGCTCGGGGAGTGGGAGTTGCTCGCTTCGAGTTGTTTGGCCAGTTCGCGGGCTTGCACGTTTTCCCCTTCGTCGAGTCGGGCGAGTGCCGTTTCCAGGAGGTCAGAGGGATCGGTAACCGGATCGGTGCTGAGCAGATAGTAGATCTGACTGGCGAACAGTGCGGCGAGGAGGGACACGACCCCCAGCTTCCAGTAAAGCCGGGGCAGTTCCTTTCCTGATGACGACTTCCCCGAAGCGGGGTGATCGTCATCGAACGCAGACTGGTCGAATTGCGAAATCATAAGGTCACCCAGCCGGTGACGGCGGCACTGGTCTGCCGACCGGCTTGACCGAAACCGACGTGATCCGGGACTGAAAAGTCACAGATCGAAACACCGCCCGCCGCGCCGGAACATCAGGCACCGCGCACGAGTCGCAGCACCCCGGAACCGCCAGAGCGTTCGATGCAGAAAAGACTGGATTTTGGAGTCGAGATTGAAGAGGGGGGTGTAATACTCGTCTGCCGAAATTGTGTCAATCCGGTTTAAAGTTCGCAGGGCGGATTGCCGACAGCCCCGTCACCGGCCCGGGAACATCGAATCCGCCCCCGCTGACGGGCCTCCCATGATGCCGCAGACTCCCCTTTCGAGAAGCGGCTTCCTCACAGGCGCCTCCGCCCCCGGGAGGCCGAAACGGAACTGAAAAAGTTTGCAACCGGGTACATTTTCGGATATGCGTGGAGGCGTGCGGCCTTTCCCGCGACTCCGGTCTCAACGCCGGTACAGTCCACCGGAAACTCCGGTCGGGCAAGGCGGCCCCGCTGCATCTCTCACGGCTCACATTCGCGTTGTCCCGTTTCTGCTCCGGAGCCAGGGCCATGGTTTGGGACGAGCTCGACCGTGCACGGCTGACAGGAGCGGTCGTCCACCAGATCCTTGTCGTCGAGGATGACGAAAGCACCTCGACCTTCCTCAAGAGCCTCCTGGAGCACTCCGGATATCAGGTGACGGTCGCCCGGGACGGCGGACAGGCACACTCGGCTTTCGTGATGCGGAAGCCCGACTTTGTCATCGTCGACCTGATTCTGCCGGGAGAGAGCGGCTACGAAATCTGCAACCGCTTCAAGCAGTCGAACAAGGACATTCCCGTTCTGATTCTCAGTGCCATCGAACTGGATGAATCGAAAGCGCTGGCGGAGCGCGTCGGCTGCGACGGATACCTGACGAAGCCTTTCGAGCCGCGCGTGCTCCTCGAGATGATCCGCAACATCTCGGAGCAGGTCTGGCAGCGGACGCATCTGGATGCCCCATCCACGGCCGAGACGCCGGTGCGCTTTCAGTGCCGGCAGTGCGGCAAGCGATTCAAGGTGAGCGAATCCCACCGGGGGAAGAGCCTCACCTGCCCGGCCTGTGGCGAGATCCTGACTGTCCCCCGGCACGCCTGAAGCCCGCACGGCGGGAGTGCCGAGCGCGTGCCGGGCAACATTTTTCCCTTCACCGAAAGAGGGGACAGCAACTGCCCGAAAATCGTGAGCCTGAGCGCTGCGCGTTCCGGGGGAAGGCCCGCGGGCGAAACCGTCGCCTCCGGTTGGACAATTTCTTCACAAGGCCCCAGCACGTTTCTGGCAGTCTGTCGACGACGGCCGCGAACGCGGCCGGAGGGTTTCCCATCTCAGCCTTCGAAAGAGTCGTCTCATGGCCTCGCTCATCATCCGTACGGGAAAGTTCCGGGGAAAACGACTGGCGATTCCCTTCCGCCGCATCATCCTCGGCCGTGACGAAGGGTGTGACATCCGGCTGGTCTCCAGCGAAATCAGCCGGCAGCACTGTGCCCTGCAGGCGACTGCCGCCGGGATTACCGTCTGCGACCTGGGGAGCAGCAACGGGACGCTCGTCAACGGCGTCACGATTGTGGGAGAGACGGTACTGCGTCCGGGGGATCGACTTCGCGTCGGCCCGATCGAGTTCGCCGTCTCCTTGCCGCGGGTGATCGATTGCTCCCCCGCTCTCGACAACGATATTGCCGAGTGGCTGACGGAGGGAGACACAAAGCACGGTACTTCCCCCACGCCGGAGACGACGATTCTGAAGGCGGCCGCCCTGCCGAACTCGCCCGCCGCTCCCCCACCGCCGAAGAAGACCTTCCAGAGCATCGCGGAAGAAGCTCAGGAGATCATCCGCCGGCACCTGGAACTGCAGGCGGCGGAGCAGCAGGAAGGGTAGCCCTCCGGCAGCGAGTCCCCCGCACCAGAGTTGAGCGCTGGAAAGCCCCGCCGCGGCGGTGTACGTGCAGACATGCCTGCACTCCCTGCGAACTGTCGATCGGGATTCGCCGCCGCAGCGGGAGTCAGCCAGGCGTCCCCCGCCCTGCTCATGATGAACCCGTTCGCGTCCCGGATGGTGAACGGGGATTCCCTCCCGCGACGAGTCCCCTATAAATACGTGTCCACTCACGCGGGCGCAATGCGTCGGGCAGGGACACGGGTCACAGCGCGAGTCGCCGTTCGCGAGCGGCCCGCCAGGCGAAACCGGTTGACCGAAACTTCCGATCTGAGGCACAACGGTTCCGCAGAGGACAATCCCGCGGGAGCTTTGTGTCGAGGCGTCGCCTCACCGAACGGCCGTCGGCGTCCGGTCCGCGGTGATTTCCGGCCGAACGGGTCGTGAAAAGCCCCAAAAGGGGATCAATCGGCCAAGGAAAGCCCCCTCCCGGCGCCCCGGCAAAAAATTCGGGTGGGTCTGGATTATCAAAGTTTGACGGAACCGCTACTATCGAGAGGAATCACTGCCCGAAACCTTGTGATCGGCCCCAAGGCGGGTCCGAGAGACTGCGATTTTCCGTGTTCCTCAAGTTTGGACAACCTGAACAGTCTGCCGATAATCAACAGCGGCATTTCTGCGGGAATCGGATCCGTGTCTCCCCTCCTCCTGCCCGATCGCCCGCTCGACGTTGTGGAATCCCGCCCTTTCTTCCCTCCACTCTGCCTCAGCTATGAGCGATTTTGAACTGATCCCCAGCAGCCTCAACCTGGAATTTGTTGAAGGACTCTACGCCGAGTTTCTCCGTGATCCACAGGCTGTCGATCCAGGCTGGCGACAGTACTTTGAAAAGATCGACGGTCGGGGTAATGTCGCGCCGCCCCGCAGCGGTCCTTCGTTCCGCATCCGCAGTCTGTTTAATCCGGGACCGGCCGACGGTGCGGTTTCGGCACGCCCGAGCGGCACGCGTCGCGCCCGCGAGATGGATATCGCCGCCCGGCAGGACCGCGTCGACCAGCTCATCCGGAATTACCGGGTTCGCGGTCACCGGATCGCGCGACTCGACCCCCTCGGCTTCCCGCCGCCGGAACTTCCGGAGCTCGATCCGAAATACTACGGCTTCACCGAAGAAGATCTCGACCGGCCCTTCTCGACCTCAACGATTGACGGCGAGAACGTCCGTACACTGCGGCAGATCATCAAGCGGATGCGCAACACGTACTGCCGCTTCATCGGTGTGCAGTTCATGCACATCGACGACATTGGCGTCCGCGAATGGCTGCAGGAACGGATGGAGGGAACCGAGAACCGGCTGCACCTCAGCCGCGACGAGCAGCTGCGGATTCTGACCCGGCTGACGGACGCCACGATTTTCGAGGAGTTCATCCAGAAGAAGTTCCTGGGTGCCAAGAGCTTCTCGCTCGAAGGGGCCGAGAGCCTGATTCCCCTGCTTGAACTGGCCATCGAAAAGGCCGGTGCCCAGGGAATCCAGGAGATCGTGCTCGGCATGGCCCACCGCGGACGTTTGAACGTCCTCGCGAACATCATGGGCAAGAGCCCGCAGTACATCTTCCGCGAATTCGAGGATATCGACCCGTACCTGCACCAGGGCCGCGGCGACGTCAAGTACCACCTCGGCCACAGCAGCGACTGGAAGACGGCGGCGGGACAGACCGTCCACCTCTCGCTCTGTTTTAATCCGAGCCACCTCGAATTCGTCAACCCGGTCGCGCAGGGGCGGACGCGCGCGAAGCAGGACCGGATCGACGACCGGACCCGCTCCAGGGTGATGACCCTGCTGATCCACGGAGATGCCGCGTTCGCCGGCGAAGGGGTCGTGCAGGAAACGCTCAACATGAGCCAGCTGGCGGGCTACCAGACCGGCGGCACCCTGCACGTCATCCTGAACAACCAGATCGGCTTCACCACCCGCCCGGAAGAGGGCCGCTCGAGCACGTACGCGTCCGACGTCGCGAAGATGCTGCAGATCCCCATCTTCCACGTCAACGGCGAGCATCCCGAATCGGTTGCGCAGGTGATACGGCTCGCGATGGACTTCCGCCAGACCTTCCAGCGGGACGTCGTCATCGACATGTACTGCTACCGCCTGCGCGGACACAACGAAATGGACGAACCGGCGTTCACCCAGCCGGTCATGTACGCGGCGATTGCCCAGCGGGACTCGGTCCGCGACAGCTATCTCGACCACCTGCTGACGCTCGGTGACGTCACTCTCGACGAAGCGGACCGGATCGCCGAACAGCGGCGCGAGCACCTCGAACAGGAGCTGTCGATCGCCCGGGGGAACGGTTTCAAGCACCGCGACGATTCACTCGCCGGCGTGTGGCGGAACTATCGGGGCGGGAAAGACGTGGAAGTTCCGGACGTCGATACGGGGGTGCCGAAGAAGACGCTCTCGAAGCTCCTCGCGGCGCAGACCGAGTTGCCGGCCGACTTCCACCCGCATCCCAAAATCAAGCGGTTGATGCAGACCCGCGCCGACATGGCCGCGGGGAAAACGCCGCTCGACTGGGCCGTCGCCGAGGCTCTGGCGTTCGCCAGCCTCATCACGACCGGGACGCGCGTGCGGATGAGCGGCCAGGATGTCGGCCGCGGAACGTTCAGCCATCGCCATGCGGTCCTGCACGATACGCAGGATGGTCACACGTACACTCCGCTGCGGAATTTGTCGCCCGACCAGGCGCCGTTCGAGATCTATAACAGTCCGCTCTCCGAAACGGGGGTGCTCGGATTCGAGTACGGCTACAGCCTCGACTGGCCGGATGGACTTGTGCTCTGGGAAGCCCAGTTCGGCGACTTCGTCAACGTCGCGCAAGTGATCATCGATCAGTTCATCGTCAGTGCCGAGGACAAGTGGCGCCGGCTCAGCGGTCTGGTGATGCTGCTCCCCCACGGCTTCGAAGGGCAGGGCCCGGAGCATTCGAGTGCCCGGCTGGAGCGATTCCTGATGCTGGGGGCGGAAGACAACATTCAGGTTGCTTACCCGTCCACTCCGGCACAGTATTTCCATCTGCTCCGGCGGCAGGTGCTGCGGCCGATCCGCAAGCCGCTGGTCGTGATGACGCCCAAGAGCCTGCTGCGACATCCTCAGGCGACATCCTCGCTGGAGGAGCTGGAGCGGGGTACATTTGAACGGATTCTGCCGGATGCGTCTCCCAAGGGGCGGAAGAAGGTCAAGCGGATTCTGCTCTGCTCCGGCAAGATCTATTACGAACTGGCAGCCAGGCGGGAAGAGCTCGGGCGCAACGATGTGGCCATTCTGCGGTTCGAACAGTTGTACCCGCTTCGGCAGGAACTGGTCGACGCGGCCCTGGCTCCGTACCCCGCCGGGACGCCGGTTTACTGGGTGCAGGAGGAGCCGGAAAACATGGGGGCGTGGCGGCACGTGCTCGTGCATCACGGGGATGCGATCCGGCAGAAGTTCCCGCTCTCGTACGTGGCGCGACCGGCATCGGCAAGCCCGGCGACCGGCTCGTCGAGCAGCCACAAGCTCGAACAACAGAAGCTCCTTGACGACGCCTTTGCGGGGCTATAAAACACTGCTTTCTCCCGCTCGCGTCCCACCTTCAATCTGACCGACACGCATCGAAGGTCTCAAATACGATGGCTGTGGAATTGAAAGTCCCCTCGATGGGGGAATCGATTACGGAAGTTTTTATCGGCGAGTGGCTTAAGGGAGAAGGAGAGTGGGCCGCCCAGGATGAGGCGCTCGTCGAGATCGAATCCGACAAGGCGACCTCGGAGTTTCCGGCCCCCATCTCCGGGCGAATCACCAAGGTCCTGAAGAAGAGCGGCGAGTCGGCCGCCGTCGGCGAAGTCATCGGCTACATGGAGGAGGCAGAGGCGCCCGCGGCGAAGCCCGGCAAAGCGACTCCCGCCGCCCCGGCCGCGAAAGCTGCCAAGCCCGCCGCCGAACCGGCGAAACCCGCCCCGGCCAAGGCCAAGGGGGGGGATGGACCGATCGTGATGCCCGCCGCCCGCCGCGAGCTTGCCGCCCGCGGACTGGAAGCCAAAGAAGTCACCCCCACCGGGCCGGGGGGACGCCTGTTGAAAGAGGACGTGCTGCGGCATCAGCCTGCCGCGGCCTCGCTCCCCGCGGTCGGTGGAGCACGCGAGGAAGAGGTGGTCCCGATGAGTCCTCTTCGCCGCCGCATCGCCGAGCGGCTCGTCGAGGCTCAACAGACCGCCGCGCTGCTCACCACTTTCAATGAAATCGACATGGGCGAGGTCATCGCTCTCCGTCAGGAATACAAGGACGCCTTCCAGAAAAAGTACGACATCAAGCTGGGCTTCATGTCGTTCTTCGTGAAGGCGGCGGTCGAGGCGCTCAAGGCCATCCCGCAGGTCAATGCCGAGATCCGCGGGACCGACATCGTCTACCACAACTACTACGACATCGGGGTCGCAGTGGGCGGCGGCAAGGGGCTGGTCGTTCCGGTCATCCGGAATGCCGAGCGGCTGAGCTTCGCCGAGATCGAGCAGACGATCGACGACTTCGGCCGGCGTGCCCGCGAGAACAAGCTGCAGGTCGAAGAACTGCAGGGAGGCACGTTCACGATCAGCAACGGCGGGATCTACGGTTCGCTGCTGTCGACGCCGATCATCAACCCGCCGCAGAGCGGCATCCTCGGGCTGCACGCGATTCAGGAGCGTCCCGTGGCCCGCAACGGCCAGGTGGTGATCCGCCCCATGATGTACGTGGCGCTCACCTACGATCACCGGATCGTCGACGGTCGCGAAGCCGTGACCTTCCTGAAGCGGATCAAGGAGGTCATCGAGACTCCCGCCCGCATGCTGCTCGAAGTGTGACGCCCCCGAAAGACACGCGGCAAACCACCCCGTCCGCTTCGCATTGAGGAGTCACTTCTGTTGCTTCGGGAAGCGGCAGAAGTGATCCTTTTTTCATGCGGCCCCTCCCCGGAATTTTCACCGGCGGCCGTGAACGCCGGACCGCAACTCCAGAATTGACCGACAATGACTCAAGAATTCGATCTCGTGGTGATCGGCGGCGGACCGGGCGGTTATGTCGCCGCCATCCGGGCCGCCCAGTTGGGACTGAAGACCGCCTGTGTCGAGAAAGAGCCGGCGATCGGCGGCACCTGCCTGCGAGTCGGATGCATCCCCAGCAAGCTGATGCTCGAATCGAGCCATCTTTACCATCAGCTTCAGCACGGACTCGACAACCACGGGATCAAGGTGAAGCAGGTCGAACTCGACCTGGCCGCCATGCTCGCCCGCAAGAACCAGACGGTCGAGGGACTCACCCGCGGAACCGAATCGCTCCTGAAAGGGGCGGGCGTCACCCGCTTCTTCGGCACCGGCCGCTTTGACGGTCCCGGAAAAGTCATCGTCGAGGGGAAAGACGGGACGACCCTCCAGGCGAAGCACATCATCATCGCCACCGGCAGCCGCGTCGCTCAGCTCCCCGGGGTGGAGCTCGACGGCGACCGGGTGGGGACCAGCACCGAGGCCCTCTCCTATTCCGCCGTCCCCGGACACCTCGTCGTCATCGGTGCCGGCTACATCGGTCTGGAAATGGGCTCCGTCTGGCGACGGCTCGGAGCCAAGGTCACGATGCTGGAATATCTCGATCGGATCCTCCCCGGAACCGATGCCGAGACCGCGAACATCGCCTTCAAGATCTTCAAGAAGCAGGGTTTCGAGTTCCAGCTGGGCACCAAGGTGCTTGCCGCCCGGGCCAAGGGGAAGGGCTGCATCGTCGAATGCGAAGGGAAAGACCCGATCACCTGCGACCGCGTCCTGCTCGCCGTCGGCCGGGCCCCCTACACCGACAACCTCGGTCTCGAAACGATCGGGATCCAGCCGGAACCGCGCGGTCAGATTCCGGTCGATGACCACTTCCGGACCTCCGCGGAAGGGGTCTACGCCATTGGCGATGTGATCCGCGGCCCGATGCTCGCCCACAAGGCGGAAGAAGAAGGGATCGCCTGCGTCGAGTTCATCGCAACGGGATACGGGCACGTCAATTACGACGTCATTCCGAGCGTGGTCTATACGCATCCCGAGATCGCCGCCGTCGGCCGGACGGAAGAGCAGCTGCGCGAGGCCGGCATCCCCTACAACAAGGGGACGTTCCCGTTCCGGGCCAATGCCCGGGCCCGCACGCTGGACGACGTCGAAGGCCAGGTAAAGATTCTCGCGCACGCCGACACCGACCGGATTCTGGGGGTGCATATCATCGGCCCCCGGGCCGGGGACATGATTGCCGAGGCCGCCGCCGCGATGGAATTCGGCGCGAGCAGCGAAGATCTCGCCCGCACCTGTCACGCGCATCCGACTTTGTCGGAAGTAATGAAGGAAGCGGCCCTCGCCGTCGCGAAACGGGCGATCCATATCTGAAATTCGGCCGGAGCGCACCTCCGCGGCGCACTCACAAGCCGCCCCGCCTCCCAGAGGAAGCAAAGGACAAGACCGGCGAGTGCATGCGGAAGGGCGCTCCGTGCCTTTTTGAGGGGGCGCTCCCGCCGGGCAGTCGCACCAGCTCAAGGAGCCACGCGGCGTCAGCTGCCCCTGAACATCTGCTCCATGACCCGGTAGCCGGCATCGCGGAGCCCGAGGCGGCGGTACGTCTCCTGCGCCACCTCATTCTCGCGCTCAACATAAAGCCGGATCCCTACGACCTGCGGATCTGCTGCGGCTGCCGCCGCGACGGCTTCAAACAGGCGGCGAAACACGCCGCGACGGCGAAACTCAGGGTGAACGTAGACACTCTGCAGCCACCAGATGTGGCCGTTCCGCCAGTCGCTCCACTCCCAGGTGTGCATCATCTGGCCGACAATCCGCTCTCCCTGACAGGCGACGAAGTACCGCCCTTTCGTCTCGTCCGCGAGCATGCTGCGGACTCCCGCCTCCAGAATCGCCAGGTCGAGCTGCTTTCCCTCTGACTCCTCCGCGAGGCGGCGATTGTACTCGACAATCATCTTCCAATCGTTCGGGGTGCCGCGCCGGATGTGGATTTCCGCAGTTTCCATCTGACCTCGAATTGCCGCTGAGAGTCTTCCGGGCAGGGGATCACGGCCGGTCGCAAAGACCGCACACGAACGCGCACAAGTCGCGCGAATCGAGAGGCGTCTGCTTTACGAAAAACCGGATTCCGGAATCGAAATGTGCGTCCCTCCCTCCTATGAGCCGCACGAGCTTTACCTCACTCTTGTGTTTCCCGATTGTCAAGCAGCGACCGGCAAAGTTCGCCAAATTCCCTAGTTGAAAATGGCGATATTGAGAAAGACAAGGGGGCTAGGCGGTCGCGAGGGAACACCAAGAGTTCTCCGACCCCACAAGCAGACGGTTCAGCAGACAAATTTTTCAAGTTCATTGCCCCAGGTTGGAGGGAAAATCTTGAATACGACACACGGAATCGAAAACGGAGGAAAAGGCACGCTCAGGCACCAGCTGCGCGTGACCCTCGGAACGATGGCGCTTGGACTCATGGCCGGGATGGTGGGGATGAATCTGTTCGTCACCCGGCCACTCGCCGAACGGCTCGAAAATGTTCAACGTAATCTGGCGGCGGTCGAACGGGACATGGAAGAGCTGGTCGGAATTCGGGATGAAGTCTGGGAAACGAGCAACCTGCTCAGCAGCCTGATTGCCCAGCACCGGCAACTGGCCGACGCGAACGAAGCACTGGAGACAATTGCCCGCTTCCGTAACGAGCTGGAAAACGAAGCCCGGCAGACGCGCGAAGCGCACGCCGCGCTCAACAACCTGCTCTCGCTGCAGGAGTCGATTCTCAACCAGCGCGAGTACACCAATCCGGCTCACGAGTCGCTGAATGCAATCGCCGCCATTCAGGACCAGCTGATGATCGAGCAGCAGCTCACGCCGCTCGCCCGGGAATCGCTGAACGACCTCGTCGCCCTGAAGCAGCAGCTCACCGAACAGGTGGACGACCTGCCCGCCGCCCAGGCCAGCATCCAGGAGATGATTGACCTGAAGACGCAGACCCTCGCGCAGATCAGCGATCTGCCGCAGACCCGCAAGAGCCTGCAGGAGCTCGTCGCGGTCAAGAACCGGATCCTCGACAACTCGACCGATGTGGTCGCGGCCCAGACGGCAGCGAATGAAATCCTGGCCCTCAAGGACCAGATCATCTACCAGGGGGGTGATGTCGACGCGGCCCGGGCTCACATGAAGGAGCTCTACAAGCTGCGCGACGACCTGGCCACCAACGTCGGTGACATCCCCTCGGCGATGGCGAGCCTGAACTCGCTGCTCGAAATGAAGACGAAGCTGCTCTCCCAGACCAGCGAAGTCGCCGATGCGGTGCAGACGCTCGAAATCCTCGCCGACTTCCAGGAAGAGTTCCAGAACCGGATTCAGTCGCTGAGCCGGATGCGGCAGGCCCTGATGGAAATCGCGATGCTCGAAACCACCATCGGCCGCGTGGCCCGCGTCCTCGAACCGATCGCACAGCTCGGCAACCTCCGCCGGCTGGGAGATGAAGAGGTCCGTGAAGCGGCTCGCGTGATCCTCGAGCAGCGGAACGCCCGCATGTCCCGGGCCGAGAAACTCGACGGCGCTTCGCTGGAAATCCCCGCGACGCCGGAAGCTCCGGCGGTCCCCGAACCGGTTGACCTGCCGTAATCAACATCACTCCGGTCGTCGTTCCCCCGACCGAGTCGTTCGCCAGGGCATGGAGAGGATCTCCGTGCCCTGGTTCCGTTCTTTGAGCGACGCGCCGCGAGTTCCGCGAAGACTTGTCCCTGCCGGTTTCACACCATCAGCGGCTGGGGAGTCCCGACGAAGTACAGCCCGGCATAGATCTTCGCATCGATCGTGTATCCCTCGGCAGTGCGGTCCAGCAGCCATTGCCGGATTCCGGTCAGGGGCACCTCGTGCACGATGATCGATTCACTGCCGTCTCCCCCTCCGGCGGCGACCTTCTTCAGTCCCGTCGCGCGATAGAACGTCACAATCTCCGGCGTCAGTCCGGCGGAGGAGGCACCGTGGGCCAGAAAGGTGAGTTTCCGCGCTTCGTAGCCCGTCTCTTCGCGGAGCTCGCGAAGAACGGCCTGCGCCATCTCTTCGCCTGCGAATTCGGGTGTATCGCCGACGAGCCCCGCCGGCAGTTCGATCACGCGACCGCCGATCGCCGGCCGAAACTGCTCGACCAGCAGCAGTCGCCCCCGGGGTGTCCGCGCCACGATTGCCACGACGCCGGTCACGTTCCGCCGCTCGGCATATTCCCAGCCGTCATCACTCACCAGCCGCAGGTACTTCCCTTCACCGAGAATCGTGCGCCGGGTGCGACCGGGTGCGGGCTGCGCGGGGGTGGCGGCCGCCGGTACGGGCGCCGCGCTCGACTTGCGGGAGCGGCGGGCGGGCTTTGCGACCGGGGCTGATGCCGAAGCGAGAGGACTCGCAGCCTTCATCTTGCGTTTGGCTTTAGACGGAGTCGGTTCGCGCGCGGGCATGGATCGGATCTCTCGGGGACAGATCTCGGAGGTGGTCAGATGGGGACGAATCTACCACATCCCCGCTGTTGCGGGAACCAGTCGATTCGCCGCCCCTTCCCGCCGGTACCTCCCGGTCCATGCTCGGGGTGAAACGCGACCGGCAAGCGGCGGGGGAAATCCCTCCATCGCAGGCGCAGCCGCTCCATGCGGTGGCAGTCGAAAGCGGACTGCCGGTAGAATGGGCGTCCCGCGTTTTCCCTTCTCCAGCCATTCAGACGCATGAGCAATCCAGCCGACTCACCTTCGTCGACGCCGCGCACGCCACGCCGTCGCTGCAATCAGCTCGACGGCAAGCGCTGGCTGCAGAACTCGATCAGCGTCTGGAGCGACATCCGCAAGACGACTGACGAAGCGCGGCTGAAGCATCCGGCGATGTTTCCCTCGATGCTGGTCGAGCGGCTGATCGAATCTTTCCTCCCGCCGGAAGGAACGACCGTGCTCGACCCGTTCTCCGGTTCGGGGAGCACGGTCGTCACCGCCGCGCGGCTCGGGAAAAAGGGAATCGGCCTGGAGCTCTCTCCCGAGTACGTGGAGCTTGCACGCTCCCGGCTTGCTGAAGTCGCGGCGACCGATCCCGCGGGGGCGTCGAATGGAGCCGCGCACTCGCGGATCATTCACGCCCCGGCCCGCGAGCTCCTGCAACACGTTGCCCCGGACTCGATCGACCTGTGCATCAGCTCGCCGCCGTACTGGAACATCCTGAACCAGCGGCGGACCGCCGATCAGAAGGCGGTCCGGCACTACGGCAATCTGCCCGACGATCTCGGCACGGTTGAGGACTACGACGAATTCCTCGACGGCGTTACGGCGGTGTTTGCCGACGTGCTCACGGCACTCAAGCCCCGCGGGTACTGCTGCGTCGTCGTGATGGACCTGCGGAAGCGCAACCGCTTCTATCCGCTCCACAGCGACCTGGCGACCCGGCTGGTCGATGCCGGCTACATCTACGACGACCTGCTCATCTGGAACCGGCAGACCGAGTACAACAACCTGCGACCGCTGGGATACCCCTCCGTCTTTCGCATCAACAAGGTGCACGAATTCGTGCTGCTGATGCAGAAGCCGTAACGGGTGTCAGCGCGCCGGCTCTTTCGGCTGAAGCCGCTCGTTGAGTTGTTGCAGGGCCTGGTCCGCGGCGTTTCCTTTCTGGATCGCCGCCGCCATCAACTGCGGCGTCTGTTCCCGGAACGCGGCGAGCAGCAGTTCCCATTCTTCAAGCCGGGCCGTCACATAGGTCCGCATCGCCTCGACCGTCGCGGTCTCTTCCGGCGAAAGGTCCTTCACCTTCGACAACCGCTCGGCGAGCGACTTCCACTCGGGGAGCATTGTCTTTTCGAGGTAGTCGGGCGCGGCCTGTTCCTCCAGCTTTCCCTGCTGGATCTCCTCCAGAATCCGGTTCATCTCTTCGCGCGTCGTCTGATCGACCTGGGCGAGGTTCACAATCTCCAGCCGCAGGTTGACGGGCATCACCTGGACCAAGGCAAATCCGACGGCCGTCGCGACGACCGCGAGCACCGCACTCCGCACGCGGCGGCTGGCGCGGGCATCTTCATCGAGCGGCCGGCTGAGCACGAGCCCGCAGACGAAACCGGCGACCAGACCACCAATGTGTGCCGCCATGTCGATTCCCGGAATGGCTGAGCCGAGCAGCAGATTCAGCACGACAAACGTGAGGACGCTGTTTTTCAGTCCGGTGAAGACCTGCAGGGGGATGCTGCGGCGGAGCGGCAGAACAAAACCGAGCACGGCGCCGAACACGCCGAAAATTGCCCCCGAAGCGCCGGCGCTTACGGCATCGGGGTGCCAGTAGGCGCTCGCGAGACTGCCGAAGATCCCCGAGATGAGATAGACGATCAGGAAACTGAGATTTCCCATCAGGCGTTCGACGAGCGGACCCGAAGACCACAGGATCCACATGTTGAAGCCGATGTGCAGCAGGCCGATGTGCAGGAACATCGACGTGAACAGCCGCCACCACTCTCCCAGCAGGGTTTTCGGGCCGACGTTCGCTCCCCACTGGATGAGGCTCTCGATCTCGGGAGAGAAGACGCTCACACCATTGGCGGCCATCACCACGAACACGATGATGTTGAGCGCCACGAGCACGGGTGTGACGAAGATGCGGGGAGTGAGGGCAAACAGTTGCCGGCGGAACTCCTGAAGACGCTCGTGTTCAGCGAGTGCCGCTGCGTACTGTTCATCCAGGTGCAGGGAAGGGACAGGCTGCGGATTGTCCGTTCCCCGGGCCGGCGGTTGCCATGATTGTTCCGTCACACTCTCTCCCGATGCGCTGGCTGTCTGGAGTTCTCCGGGCGAGACTGCCCGCCCGCGGAGTGAAACACTCCGGCGCGCGGGCTTCGTCTGAACCGCCGTCCCTGCATTCTAGGCGCCGCCCGCGGGCCTGGCGAGCGAAGTCCCCACCGGACGCAATACGTTCAGTCGCGCCCCAGGCGTTTCGTCGCCTCGCATGTTTCGCCCCCGAAACGTTTAGCGGGCGGCTGACAGCCGCCGCGCGGGGACGACGACGCAATCACCGCCCCGGACGATCCCCCCACGAAGCGCATCCATCCCACCCGCGATTGCTCGACAGGGGGCGGGGGCAATTGCTTCCCTGTTGCAGGGCGTCACACCGGAGGGTGCCCTTGCGCGCAAACGCATTCAAGCGTTTACACCCCCTGCCCCGCGGCATAGACTGGAGTTCGAAACACCTCTCCTTCCCCAGCGCCTCTCCGGCGGATGCAGTCATGTCGCGCGAAGCGATTTTTGAAGCCAGTGTCGACTACTTCCTCGGGCCGATCCGTCCCTTTCTTCAGGACGACACGGTCACCGAAATCATGGTGAACGGGTTCGATCAGATCTACATCGAACGGCGAGGCAAGATCGAACCGACCGAGGCACGCTTTCCCAGCCACGATGCGCTCCTCTCCGCGGTCCACAATATCGCGCAGTACGTCGGCCGCGAGATCGACGAGGACCGGCCGATTCTCGACGCCCGGCTGCCCAACGGCTCGCGCGTGCATGCGGTCATCCCTCCCAGCGCCCGCAACGGCACGTATCTGACGATTCGCAAGTTCTCGCGAGATATCCTCAGCCTCGACGATCTCGTCCGCCTGGGCAGCCTCTCCGAACAGGCGAAAGAGTTTCTCGAAATCTGCGTGCGGCTGAAAAAGAACATCATCGTTTCCGGCGGGACGGGAACCGGAAAGACCTCGCTCCTCAATGCCCTCTCGACGGCAATCCCCGAAGAAGAGCGGATCATCGTTATCGAGGACAGTTCCGAACTGCGGCTCGTCCAGCAGCACTGCCTGTATCTCGAAAGCCAGCAGGCGGATGCCTACGGCCGGGGCGGTTTGACGATCCGCCAGCTCTTCGTGGCTTCGCTGCGGATGCGGCCCGACCGGATCCTCGTCGGCGAAGTGCGCAGCGGCGAGGCACTCGACATGATCCAGTCGATGATCAGCGGCCACGCGGGCAGCCTCACGACCGTCCACGCGAACACCCCCCGCGACGCGCTTGTCCGGCTGGAAACGCTGTCGCTGATGTCGGATGTCGAAATCCCGATCTACGTCGCCCGCGCGCAGGTGGCTTCCGCGATCGATCTGATTGTGCAGCTCACGCGATTCTCCGAAGACGGCTCGCGACGGATCACGCGGATCACCGAAGCCCGCGGCCTGCAGAACGATCAGTACGTCCTGCAGGACCTGTTCGTCTCCCGCCGCCACGGCACTGCTCCGGACGGTCACCTGCTGGCCGAACTGGAGCCGACCGGCGAACGCCCCCTCTTCGCGACCGAACCGTATGAACAGGGCATGGAGAACCGCATCCGCCTCTCCACCGACCTCTGGAAGGAGTTGAAGAACAGGCTGTAGGCTGGAGTCCGGAGACTGGAGTTTCTGGAGCGAAACTCGGAGGTTGCAACGGACATCAGTCGCAGTGCGTCGGAATTCCCAGTCGCCAGTTAATGCAGAATGGGGGTTGGAGTCCCGCCTGCCTCCAGTCCCCCGCCTGATGTCTCACTCCAGTCTCCGGTCTCCGGTCTCCAGCCTAAAAAGCTGGCAATCCCCCGAGCCGCCTCATAAAATGAACACTTGTATCACCTCGGGGCGGGTCGGTCTGGAACCATGCGTACACTTCGTCGACAATCCGACTTGCGCGATGCCCTCCGCCGTCGCGGCGCTGCGACCTTCGATTACATCCTGACACTCGCGGCGCTGTTCACAATCTCGGCGCTGGTCGTGCGGCTTGGCTCGCGGATCATCCGCCTGGCGTATGATATGGTGAACGTCTTCATTTCGTGGCCGTTTCTGTAGTTCTTGTGATAACGCCGTAATGGCTTGCTGGACCCGACGGCGGGCGGGTTTCTGTCCCTGATGATTTCGACCGGATTGATGCTGGGACTGACGCTCGTTGCCGCGATCACCGACCTGTGGCGCCAGCGGATTCCCAACTGGCTGACGTATCCGGGCATTCTCGCCGCGTTCGCCGTGAGTGCCTTCGAACCCGGAGGGATTGGACTGTCCGAGAGCATCGTCGGCTTCCTGGGCTGCGGGCTGGTGATGCTGTTCTGTTTTGTGCTGTTTCGGCTTGGCGGCGGTGATGTCAAGCTGCTCGCCATGCTCGGGGCCTTCGCCGGGCTGGCGAAGGGAATGGAGATCCTCCTGTGGACATTCGTGCTGGGGAGCATCGCCGCTCTGGCAATGCTCATCTGGCGATTCGGCTTTCTGAAACTCCTCGGACGGGGGCTGCGTCGGCTCGCATGGCTGCTCCGGCTGGGAGACTGGCTCCCGCTGACCGACGAAGAACGCCGCCAGTTGCAGCCGGAACTTTCCCTCGCCCCGGCGGCATTCCTGGCGGTGGTGATCGTGAAGTTCTCGCTCTTCGGCGACAGCAGCATGGGCTGACGAAAGGCAACCAGCCGCGAGCAGCGAAGCGCGGCTCGTGGCGTATGCTTCTCTCGTTCGCGTGATGTCCGCGCAGCTTATGGGGCTTTCCTGATTCTCGAAACATGCATCGCGAACTCCTTTACTCACTGGTGCCCTGCGCCGTGGCGATTGTCGCGGCGATGATCGCGCTCTGGCTGCTGGCACGGTGCTCGGGCGCGCGGCTGAACCTTGCGCGGCTGCGAAGGCTGCATGAGTGCGAGACGGGGGGAGTGCAGAGTCTCAGCTTCGTGCTGACGTTGCCGTTCTTCATCATGGTCGTGCTCTTCATCGTGCAGGTGAGCCAGCTGATGGTCGGCGTGATGGTCGTGAACTATGCGGCATTCGCCGCCGCGCGGGCCGCCGCCGTCTGGATTCCCGCCGAGGTTTACGCGAGGGCCAGCGAACCGGCGAACGTGATTGCCGTTTCGGGGCTGCCGGACACGGCCGTGCAGCGCGACGGGAACACGCTCCGCCTCTATCCCGAGGCGATCGACCCGCAGAGTGCGAAGTACGAAAAGATCCGCGCGGCGGCGGTGATGGCGTGCGCCCCGATCAGCCCCTCGCGCGACCTGCAGACCGGGGGGACAGCGCTTTCACCGTGGGTGAGCCGCGCCCAGCAGGCGAGCATCGCCGTCTACGCCGGACTTTCGCCGGCATCGCAATCGAACTCGCGGATACCGGCCCGCATTCGCAACAAGATCGCCTACAGCGATCAGAACACCGAAGTTATTGTCGAATGGATGGAGGTCCCGCATCCGGGAAAGGATGTCGAGGTGAGCCCCACTTACAATCCGCGGCAGCATACGAATCCGAATATTGCCCGCTGGCAGGCCAACGAAGTCGGCTGGCAGGATCCGATCACGATCCGCGTCGTGCATGATTTCGCGCTCCTTCCCGGCCCCGGGCGGTTCATCGCGAAACGTCTCGTGTCGGCGGCAGGCACTCCCGACAACGTGAGCAGCCGCATCCGCCAAAATCCGCATCAATACCGCGAGCCGGTGTTTACGACCCGCATCACAGCGACATCGACTCTCACTAACGAAGGCTTCAAATCGGTGATGCCGTATGTGTTCTAACCGCTTCCCTGCTCCCTGGCGCGTTTCACGCGGAGCCCGTCGGCTGGCCGCCGGTGTCGGGGCGAGCGTCCGCCGGCTGGGGGCGTTCACACTGCGGGTGCATCGGGACGAGAGCGGCACGATCAGCATACTCACGGTCGTCACGCTGCTGATGTTCACGATTCTGTGGGGGATGCTGATCAACGTCGGGCAGCACGTCGATGACAAAGTGAAGATGCAGAATGCCGCCGACGCGGCCACGTATTCGGGAAGCGTCGCCATCGCCCGGGGAATGAACGCGATCGCGTTCACGAACCATCTGCTCTCCGAAATCTTCGCGATGACCGCTTACCTCCGCGAAGGAGAAGCCCGCAGTTCGGAAGCGATGGTGCCGGAAGTCCTGGCCGCCTGGGAGCGGATCGGGCCGATCTTCGCGGCCTCGTCGTTTCCGAAATTCGCCGCGCTCGGCCCGGCCATCACTCAGAAGGTTCCCCTCGAAACCGAAGTGATCGCGGCGTTCAGCGAGATGACGGCGATCAAGGCCGAGATCATGCTGCCGGTGCTCGAATACATTCTCGGCGAACCGGAACCATCGGGAGCCCCCGAATCGCATCTGATCCCCGAGTTTCAGCGGGCCGTGGTCCGGGCGATTCCGGGAGTCGCACAGAGCGCGATGCGCGAGATTGCCGAGCGGCACGGGCCCGCCAGCGAAGGAACCCGCTCGCGTCCGCTGACGGGAGTCCTCTGGCGGACCGGAGCAATGCCGGTTGGTTATCCGAACGAATACGATCCGACGACGCGGACGCTTCCCGCCGTCGATCCCTCGCAGGAAGGAAACGAATCGTGGGCGCTCTCGCAGGCGCAGATTGAGACGGCGCGACGGCAGCGCGAATCGCTCGCCCGGCACTATCTCGAAAGCTGGATCAACGCCGACGATTTCGACATGCATCCCTTCGAGCGGAACGAGCCCCACGAAGGGGGAAAGGTCTCGGCGAAGATGTCGCAGTTCATCAACTTCTGGCGGGTCTTCACCTGCGGACAGTTGACGCATCTGCTGGACGTCGAGTTCCCGAATTCGAACCTGCCGCACGTTCTGCGAACGACCGCGGGGAATACAACGCAGCAAACGCTCGATGCCGACTACATGTTCGTCGGGGTTGTGTACTGGCCGCAGCGGCCGCAGTTCTTTCCGGGGTTCTTCCGCAGCCCGATGCAGGGAGATGCGATGGCATTCGCGCAGGCATCGGTCTTTCTGCCGCGTCCCCGCTACCGCTGCTGCCCCTGGTCGCGGATCTGGTATGACCGGTATGGCGAACCGCACTATATCGACTATTACGACAACTGGCCGAGACACTGGGATCTCTTCAATCAGAACTGGACCACGCAACTCGTGCCCGCGGCAACACCGAATCTCGCCGAAATCCTGCAGTCGTCACCCGGCAACGTCGCCAACGTCAGCTTGCCGAGTCTCGGCGGAGTCTCGACGCAGGAGATCCAGGCCATCAACTTCCATTAGGGTTCCCGAGAAAAACCTTTTCGCAGTCAGCCCCGCGAAGCCCGCGGTTTCGCCATTCCGTCCATCAAGTCACTCGGACAACCTCGGTACGATGCGATCACTTCATCAACGCCCGGTTCGAAGTTCAGCCGCCAGCCGCGACCGTCGCGGCCTTGCGCCGCTGGAACTCATCCCGGCACTGCTGTTGATGCTGCTGATGATGGCGATCATGATCAACATCTCCGTCGTCGCCAGCTGGAAAGTGCGGGCGTCGACGGCGGCGCGCCAGGGAGCGTGGCGGACGCGGGTCGGCTGGAACGGCAGATCGGACCCGAAACCCAACAACTGGTGGCCCGCGGAAGCCACCATGGCCGACTCCGGAGCGGGGAACCTGACGTCGCTCGATGCACACTGGAATCAACCGGCCATCAATCATCCGATCGCGCGCGGCCCGGTGATCTCGGCGGCGGGAGCAGACGGCCAGGTCGGCCACATCCGGGTCAAAGACGATCGCCTGTACGCGATGCCCGAAGGTGTCCGACAGGGCTCGTCCAATCTGCAGCGCCAGTTTCCGCTGCTCCCCACCCTGGGAAATTTCGGCTTCGATCTCCGCCTCGCCCTGTTCGACAATCGCTGGCAGTTTCAGAGCATGGGGTACGGCGACAACCGTTCCCGCCGGTCGAACGGCTGGTACGAGTGGCGGCAGGGTGGCGAATGGGCCAGCGCTGAAGCCCGTTACCGCCAGGCAGACCAGATGTTGGTCAGCAACCCCAACCGCTTCGCTCTCGACGTGCTCGACCGCGACGAGGAGTTTCGCAGCTTCTACGGGAATTTCTATGAGTTCCACCCGCTGATCGGCGGCTGTATTCCACGCTACCCGAACTGCGGCGCCTGTGAAATCGATCCGGGGACGGTCTATGCGCTTCTGGTCTCGAATCCCAACGCGCGGGATCTCGTCGATCGTATTCAGGGAACGCGGGGAGGCGGCCTGGGCGGCGTCCCGGAAACACTGGCCCGCGCCTTCATCCGCCTCTACCAGGATCAGATCGACCGGCTTCAGGCACAGCAGCCTCCTCCTCAGGCCGAAATCGAACGCCTGCAGGGATTGATCGACCAGCTCAACCAGTTCATCGACACGTTGTACTGAGGCGGGAAACGGAGTCCCCGTTCCGCTGCAATTTGTTCCACCTTCCGCGGGCCGGCCTCGATGACAGGAAGGTCGGCACTTCACCTCTCAATCTCTCCCCTGGCCCCGAGGCGCGAGCCGCAGGCTGACATGCAATTCGAGTCCCCACCTCCTTCCGAAACACACGATCCCGAGCGATCGCCGGGCGAGACCGGCAAATCGCCCGCGCCCGCCGCGCGTCCCGCGGGAGGACTGGGGACGCTGGCGCGGCGGATCAGCCGCCGCACGACCGATCTGCTCGCGATCGGGATTGTACTGATCGCCGGGCTGACGCTGGGGCGGCAGACACTCCGCTGGTGGCAACAGGACGCCCCGCCGATCGTCGCCCGACAGCCGGTGGCCGGGGCCGAATGGGGAACCTTCGGCGATCCGGTCCAGCTCGAGTTCGGCAACAGCCCCTTTCTGCTGACGCAGGAACGGGTGCAGGGTGATTACGCCGCGGCTCTCCAGATGCTGACCGACCGCTGCCGAAACCTGCTCGACAGCAGCGAGATTCCCGACGACGAAATCACCAACGGCGAAAGCAAACTGCTGACGGCGGTTGCCGAGATGCACCCGGCCCTCGAAGTCCCGGGGGACTGGAAACTGTACGATCTCCGCGGCGGCCTGCGGATGATCGTCGGCATCCGCAGTGCCGAAACGCAAATGCCCGCCTCACCTGGCCGGGACGGGACCAATGGGAATCCCCGGGCGGGAGCAACCGGGGATTCGCAAGAACACTCACGTGCCGACCAAACCGCATCGCCTGAACAGGGCGAGGTCGCTGCCCCAAGTCAGAATCCGATTCCCCCTGCGGGTGAACGTGTGTTATGCTGGGGGTTCGTCTTTCCTTTCTCACAGGATGCCTGGACGCTGTACCTGTTTCATCGGCGGGGTGGCCGCGCGCTGCAGGGCGGGCCGTCGCTGCCGGACATCCCGTTACCGACCGGGAGCACGCGGATTCTTTCGCTTCGCTCCGGTGCGAACGGCAGCCTGACGGGATTCCGCGGAACCGGTTCTGCCGAGGCCTGGCAGCAGCATTTCACAACCGAATTCACCAACCGTCGCTGGCGCACCGTGCAGGACTGGGAGCGCGCGGGGGACGTCTGGACCGCCCGGTTCGCGGCGGACGAACACAGCAGCGGCGACGTCGTCGATGTACAATTGAGCAAAGGCAGCGACGGCAGCCTGACCGGGCTGCTGAGTGGGGAGTGAGGCTCCAGGCTTAAGACCCCAGGTCAGCGCATTCGGAAGTCGCGAGAGTTGACGAAGCTTGCAATCAAATCGCCCCTTCAAACCTCCATCTCCCCGCATTCAGCACCTAAAGCCTCAAGCCTACAGTCTATAGCCTAACCAACCGAGGATTCGATGAAAGGTATTCCCGGATTACTGGTGGCGCTCGGGCTCGGGATCGCCGGAGCGCTCGCCAACTGGTTCTACATGGCGCAGAAGGCGCGGGAACTCGATATGGTCGAGTTCATCGGGATCGCCGACAGCGGCGTCAAGGCCGGCGAAGTATTCAAGAGCGAGCATCTCGTCCGCGTCCCCATCCCGCAGCGCTTCGCCCTGCGGCTCAGGGACTCCGCCCCCACATACCGCGATGCGTCGCTCGTCATCGGCACCACCGCCTATCGCGACTTTCGCGACGGTGAGATTGTGCTGCATCAGGATCTGCTCGCACCGCCGGGATACGACCTCAAGAAGGATCTCGGCCCGAACGACCAGGTGGTGTGGGTGACGGTCGACAGCCGTGGTTTCGTGCCGTCCTTCTTTTCGGGGGGTGACGAAGTCTCGTTCATCGTCCCGAAGATGAGCAGCAACGCCCCTCCGCGCGGAGCCTCTCCCGGAGCGGCGCAGCCCTCAGCACAAACCGAGCTGATCGGCCCGTTTCACATCCTCGCGCTGGGCAACCGCCGCGGAAGCTATGAGCGGACGCGTGCCGCCGGGCAGTTGCAGTCGCAGGAAAACGTGATCGCCATCCGCGTGAAACGGGTCAGCGAGAATCAGCTCGAACCGAAAGCGCAGGAGCTGCTCGACCGTCTGCGGCTCTCGAATAACCAGGCACTCGGGATCGTCATGCATTCCGGAAAGCGGAGCGAATCCCCCACGACCGCCGGAGCGCGCTGAGTACCGCGTCTCGTTTCCTTTGCCGCCTCGCGGCCCCTGTTCGATCGAGTCACGATGAAAGTCTGGTACAACAAGGTTCACGACAGCCGCCGCTCGATGGTCGAAGTCGACGGAGCCGAAATCCATATCGGCCGCGACCCGGTCAACACGATCGTGCTGCAGAGTCCGCTGGTCTCGAAGCGGCACGCTATTGTCCGCTATCAGAACGGCAAGCTGCAACTCGAAAACGTCGGGCTGAACGGCTGCATGGTGGGCGACCTCGAAGTCCTCGGGGGAGAGACCGTCGAATTCTCTCCCGGCGAGCGGGTCCGCATCTGGCCATATACGCTGACGTTTGAAGCCGAGCAGGCCTCCGCCATCAGCCGCGCCGAGATGGAAGCCCATCTCCGCTCGATCATGGCGGAACTCGAACTCCGCATCCATCGCAAGCTCCTCGAACGTTTCGACCTGTTCGAGCTCGATGCGAGCCAGATGGGGGACAGCGAGAGCATCATCCTGCTCGAAAACAATATTGAGGATGTCTGCCGCGAACTGAACCTCTTCGGCCCCAGCAACGAAGCGTTACTCGAAGAAATTGTCGGCCTGACGCTCCGCGACCATCTGATCAACCAGTTGATTCTCGAAAGCGGCAAGGACGAAACCGACCAGCTTGCCGCACTCACCTATAACGAGTTCGACATCCCGGCGACGCTCGTTCCCGAACGGGAAACCGAGCTGCACAATCTGCTGCACTTCACGCGGGAGCGACTCGAGCTCGCCGACTGCACCGATCTGAGCAGCCAGATTCACCGCACCGAGACGAAATTCGCTTCGGTCTTCCCGCTGGTCCGGCCGCACCTGCACAACGAGCTGCGCAAGTACCTCATCCTGCGGACGCTGAAGAAAGACCTGAAGGATACGGTGTTCGGTTTCGGGCCGTTGCAGGACCTGCTCCGCGCGCCGACGATTACCGAAATCATGGTCGTCAGCAGCGACCAGATCTTCGTCGAACGGGCCGGCGTGCTCGAACTCTCGGGCCGACGGTTCATCTCCGACAAGGTGACCGAATCGATCATCGAGCGAATTGTCGCCCAGGTCGGGCGGCGGATCGACAAGAGCCAGCCGCTCGTCGATGCCCGGCTTCCCGACGGCTCGCGCGTGAACGCGATCATTCCGCCGCTCGCGATCCGTGGCCCCTGCCTCACGATCCGCAAGTTCCCCGCGCACCGCTTCACGATGGATGACCTGATCGAACTCGGGACGATCACCTCGTCGGCGGCGATGTTCCTGCGGGCCTGTGTGATCGATCGCAAGAACATCCTCGTCAGCGGCGGCACCGGGACCGGCAAGACGACGATGCTCAACATCCTTTCGAGCTTCATCCCGCACAAAGAGCGGATTATCACGATCGAGGATACGACCGAGCTCAAGCTGCACCAGGACCACGTGGTGACGCTCGAAAGCAAGCCCCCCAACGTCGAAGGGGCCGGCGCGTACACGATCCGCGATCTCGTCCGCAATGCGCTGCGGATGCGGCCCGACCGGATTCTCGTCGGCGAATGCCGCGGTGCCGAGGCACTCGACATGCTGCAGGCGATGAACACCGGCCACGATGGCTCGATGACCACGGTTCACGCCAACAGCTCCGAAGAGGTCATCAAGCGGCTCGAAGTACTGGTGCTGATGGCGGTCGACCTGCCGGTCATTTCGATCCATCGGCAGATTGCGTCGGCGATCGACATCATCGTGCAGATCACCCGGCTTCCCGGCGGGAAACGCATCATCACGCAGATTTCCGAAGTCTCGGGTATCGATCCGGAAACCAAGCAGCTCTCGATCACCGACATCTACAACTTCCGCAACGGGCAGAGCCTCGAACCGACCGGCTATCTGCCGACGTTCGTCGACTCACTGATCGCCAGGGACCTGTTGAAGCTCGAGTTCCTCTACGGTGGGAAGGTCGAAGGAGACGGCAACGGGGCCGTGCGGACGAGCACAAAGAGCACTCCACAGAAAGCCCGGATCATTGGCCGCCGCGCTCCGGGAGTCACGTGACACCGATTGAGCATTCCGCCCGCGGTTTCGAGGGGCACGGCTTCAACTGTTCGCAAAACGCGTTTCTTATGACGATTCCCATTCTTGCCAGCGTCCTGATCGGTGCCGGTGTGGCGGCGCTCGCCATTGCCGGGGGCGATTACTACGCGCGCGGACTCGACGCGATCGAGGCCGATCTGCGGGAGAAGCTCCGCCGCCTGCGCGTGAACGGCCGGAACCTGCGGAAGTGGCTCGTCGCGTGGTCGTTCGCGGTGCTGGTCACGTTTCTGGTGGCGTGGCTGGTGTTCGATGCCGCGGTGCTTGGAGCCGTGATCTCCGTCCTGCTGGTTGCCGGGCCGTGGTATCTGCTGCGGCGGATGGCCGAGCGCCGCAAGATGCAGATTGAAGATCAGCTCGCCGATGCGATGGTCGCGCTGGCGAGCGCGATCAAGGCCGGGCTGTCGCTGGGACAGGCACTCAAGATTCTGGCGGATCAGTGCCCGCGGCCGATCAACCAGGAGTTCCGGCAGATCGTCGGCGAATTTCAGTTGGGCAAGCCGCTCGAAACCTGCCTCACCGAAGCGCGGGACCGGCTCCGCAGCGAGAACTTCGCGCTCTTCGCCGCCGCGATGCTCGCCAGCCGCGAAAGTGGCGGACGGCTCAACGAGACCGTCGAGCGAATCGCGCATTCGGTGATGGAGATGCAGCGCGTCGAGCGGAAGATTATTTCGGAGACCTCGCAGGCACGGACCTCGGCCATTTACATGGCGCTCGCCCCGATTGCCGTGCTGCTGATGTACTATCTCGTCGTCGATCCGGTCAGCACGCAGCGGCTGTTTACGACTTTTCCCGGCCAGCTGATGCTGTCGGTCGCACTTGTTTTGAATGTTCTCGCGTACCTCTGGGCGCGGGCGATCCTGAATCCTGACATCTAGAAACCCACGGCCTTCCTCGCAACTTGTCCCATGACGATGTTGATCCTTGCCGCCACTTCGCCGCTTCATTGGCTGCCTCCCGTGCTGGGGAGTCTGCTGATCGGTGCGGCCGCATTTGCGCTGATCTGGACGGTGATCAACACACTCCACAGCGACGATCTCGAACAGGAAGGAGAATGGCGGTACGACGTCAACCGCATTAACGAACTGCGGCGGGCGGATTCGCTGTATCGCTACTTCCAGCCGCTGATCCAGCTTTTTGCCCGCTTCAATCGCGGTGCATTTCGGGAATCGCTGCCGGAGATATCCCGCGAGATCCAGGCCGCCGGTCTGCCGCGGTTCTGGACTGCTTCTGAATACCTCGGCAAGCTGGAGCTGATCGCCCTGCTGATGTCGCCGCTCTATTTCTATGTCTGCGTCCAGCTGATGGACATGCCGGGGACCGTGCTTGCGGGAGTGCTGACGATCCTTACGGCCTACCTGCTGCGGAGACAGCTTGCGTCGCGGGCGCGTTATCGTCTGCTGCTCATCAAGCGGCGGCTTCCGTTTCTGCTCGATCTGTTGACGCTCCTGATGGAAGCGGGCTCCACATTCCTGCAGGCGCTGCGCGAGGCGGTGGATGAGTTCTCGGAGCATCCGGTGGGACAGGAGTTCGGGCGGGTGCTCGCCGAGATGAGCATGGGAAAGAGCCGCACCGCCGCCCTCGAAGCGATGCGCAACCGGCTGAACGATGATGAGATCACGAGCATCGTCGGCTCGATCATTCAGGGGGAGAATCTCGGAACGCCTCTCGCCCGGCTGTTTCGCACGCAGGCCGACGTGCTGCGAATCAAGCGGACGCAACGCGCGGAGACGGTCGCGGGAGAAGCGGGGGTGAAGATGCTCCTGCCGGGAATCCTCATCATGGCCTCGACAGTCATCATCATCCTCGGCCCCTTCATCCTCGGCTTCATTTACTCGCCATTCTTCTGATCAACAGGGGTGTTAGAATACATAAGGAACTGCGCACACTGACATCACCACTTAACCACAGGTCCTGCCAGGACAAGTCGCCCCGAGGTTGGGCATCGAATGTTCGCGTCCCGCAGGGACGCGGCTCAACGTGACGACGGTGCAATCACCTCCCTAAAGCCTACAGTCTAAAGCCTACAGCCTATCCCCCCATGAAGCCCTCGGCTCGCATCACCGTCACGACTGGCCCCGACCGCGGGAAACTTTTTGAGTTGACCGACGAGTTGGTGCATGTCGGCAAAGGGGCCGACAATGAAGTCGTCCTCGCCGATCCGACACTCGGCGACCATCAGGTGAGCATCATCCGCCGTAACGGTCGGCACGCGATCTTCGCGGTTCAGGCGAGCGAAGTGACGGTGGATGGAACGCCATTGCCGCACGAGCGCTGGGTCTGGCTGCCGGAGAACGCGCAGATTCAGCTGAACAAACGGACGATTCTCGAATTCACCTCACTGCTCGAAGCGGACGCCGTCGAGACGGTCACCGCGAGCGAAATGGAAGCGACCGTCATCCGTCCGCGCGATCTCGAATCTCCCTCCTCGGGTGGAACGAATGCTCCCGGCACCGGCCGCGGTGCCGAGGCGACGACCGTGCGGCGACCGCGGGTCAAACGGGCGGAAGCCAAGCGCCCCGAGAAACCGGCAGCGAATGTCGCCCGGTTCATCACCGATCAGCCGGGCGATCCGCTCGTCAAACTCGGCGAGGATGGTCACCTGCCGGAACTGATGCTCGCCGAGGGACAGGAACAGGCGCAGCCCAGTCAGCAGCGGAGCCAGCACTCGAACCCGCTGGTTCTCATCGGCGCGTTCGTCTTCAGCATCGGGCTTTCGGTCCTGATGCTGTTCGTCGACCCGCAGAGTCTCGGGGGGGCCGGTGAACAGAAAGCCCTCGCGCGGCAACTCGTCACCGCTTTTTACGGCGGCGACGGGACGCCGCTCGAACCCTATGAGATCGCGCTCCGCCAGGCGCAGCAGGCCCACGCGAAAGGCAACTACGGCCTCGAGCGGCGGAAGTACCGCGACGTGTTGATGATGCTCCGGGCCGAGAACAAGAATCCCATCACCGGCCTGACCTCGCTCGACGGAGACCAGGAGCGGCAACTGAACCGCCTGACCTTCAACGACCTCCGCCTCGTCGGCGACGACTTCCTGCAGCTCAAGAACGACGAGAAGCTCGAACGGCTGCTCTCGATCCTGCTGGCGGAGTAGGTCCCCGCGGAGAATCCGCAGTTGGGTTCGCGCGACCAGTACGCAGCCCTCTCGATGTCCGCAGTGTGCGATTCCCGGCCTCGGCTCGCCGCCTGACCGGCAGAAATTGCCGGTTCCTCCCCGCGTCGCGAGGCAGACTTTAACGGTTGCGCTAAAGATCGGGCCACGTGCGGATCGATGAAAGAATTTCAGGCGGGGGGCGCTCTGATCTTCTGGAGTTCCGCCGTGATTTACGGCTTGTATCTGTCGGCCCAGGGGGCCGAAGCACAATCGATCCGTCAGGACGTGCTGGCGAACAATCTCGCCAACGCCTCGACGACGGCATTCAAGCGCAATCTCGCGATCTTCCAGGCGCATCCACCGTTTGAAGTCGAGCGGGGAATCGCGGAACCTCTGCCCGGAGACCAGAACCTGAACACGGGCGGCCTGTCGCTGGCCGACATCGTCACAGACTACAGCAACGGTTCGTTGCAACCTACCGGGGGCGATTTGGACGTGGCCCTTGCGGGCCCCGGTTTCCTGCGGGTGTCGGATGGTTCACGGGAGTTCCTCACCCGCGACGGCGGGCTGGATGTCACCCCTCAGGGGCAGCTGGTCACCCGTAATCACGGGTATGCCGTTCTCGGGGCGAACGGCAACCCGATGAGCATCGTGCCCGGTGCCGGCAAGGTCGAGATCAGTGCCGACGGGATCGTCTCGCAATCCGCCGGAGCAATTCAACTCGGGCGGCTGGGACTTGTCGAACCGGTGAATGACGCCGCCCTGCAGAAAGTCGGCGACAACCTCTACGCGGTGACCGGCCCCACCGTTCCGACCGGGCCGGCGACCCAGGTGAGGCAGGGCTTCCTCGAAGCCTCGGGAACCAACCCGACGCTGGAAATGATCGACCTGATCGAATCGTCCCGCGCTCTCGAAGCCAACGTGAACATGATCAAGACTCAGGACGAAGCGCTCGGGCGGCTGCTGGGCAGTCTGCCCCGACGCTGATCACTTTCCCTCTCCACCTCTTGAAAGATTCTCGTTCCCTTCCAGCGGCCGGCCCGGTCTCCGGTTCACTTCCCGGCACGTGCGTGCGGCTTTTCGGTTGTTCTCCTCTTCCAACGTGAGTCCCTTCCATGAGCATTCGAGCCCTCTACTCCGCAGCGACCGGCATGGATGCGCTGCAATTCAAGTTGGACACGACTGCCAACAACCTCGCGAACTCGGGAACCACCGCCTTCAAGGGATCACGCGCGAACTTCGAGGACCTGTTCTATCAGCAGCTCATCCTGCCCGGGCAGCGGGACCTGCAGGGGCAATTGACACCCACGGGCATTGCGGTGGGACTCGGTACCCGCGTCGCCAGTACGCAGGTCGATTTCCGCAACGGCTCGCTGATGGATACCGGGGCCGCGCTCGACGTCGCGATCGTCGGCGACGGCTTCTTTCAGATCCAGGATGGCAACGAGATCCTGTACACCCGCGCCGGAACCTTCACGAAGAATGCCGACGGCCAGCTTGTGATGGCGTCCGCCGATCGCGGCCGGCCGCTCGAACCGCCGATCACCATTCCGCAGGACGCGATGGAGATCGCCATCTCGGCGGAAGGAATCGTCTCGGTGCGGCAACAGGGAAGTACCGACCTGCAACAGGTGGGAGAAATCCAGCTGGTGCGGTTCGTGAACCCGCAGGGGCTGCTTCAGAAAGGTGAAAACCTGTACGCGGAGACCGAAGCTTCCGGCACGCCGCTGCAATCGGTTCCCGGACAGGACGGGCTGGGCGTGCTGCGGCAGGGCTTTCTCGAAGCGTCGAACGTCGAGCCGGTGCGTGAACTGGTCGACCTGATCACGACACAGCGGAACTTCGAACTGAACAGCCAGGTGATTCAGGCCGCCGACCAGTCCCTGCAGGTCATCGCCAGTCTGCGACGTTACTAGCCCTCGTCACGCTGCTGCCTGAGTGGTGCAGAGTCCTGCCGCAAGAGATTCCCGATGAAACGCTCCCTGCCGAATATCTCGCTGCCTTCGATTTCCGCGAAGACGCTCCGTCGACTTTTTTCGCGGCGTGTCGCGATTTCGTTCGCGTGGGTTGTCGGCGTCGTGGCCGCGGTGTCGGCGACCTGCTGTGAGGGCGCGCTGGTGCGGTTTCGGGAATCGGCCACGGTCGCGGGCGCGGTGGTCACACTGGGAGATGTCGCGGAGGTTCACGACAACGATCCGCAGCAGGCGGAACGCCTGCGCTCGATGACGCTGGTTCCCGCACCGGCTCCCGGTCGCCGGCTTCGCCTCGATTTCGCGACCGTCCGCAGTCGCCTGCTCGCCCACGGCTTCAATCTCGCCGAACTCGAATTCTCCGGAAGCAGCATGACGCTTGTGTCCACCCCGGAGGAGCAGACCGCACCCGTCGTCACTCAGCCGCGACTCGCGCGCGCTCCCGCATCGGCCATTCACGACAGGAAGATCGAAACCCGTCTCGCCGAAGCGATTGCCCGGTATCTCGAACGCAACGATCCGCAGCGACGGCCGGTGCTGGTCTCGGTGGAACTGATTCCGGGACAGGCCGCACAGTTGGCCGCCGCCGACCTGACGCGGCTGGAGATCGTGAACGAACATCCCCTGAGCGGGGCCCCCCTGCCAATGGAACTGCGAGTTGCCGATGCAAACGGGCAGCCGCAGCAGATTGTTGTCCGCTGCCGTGCCGAGTTTGCTCCGAAGGTGGTCGTCCTCAAGTACGATCTTCCCAAAGGGCGCGTGATTCGACCGGAGGACGTTGAGTGGCGACAGGCGCGGGAGCGTCCTGCGGCCGCGGTGCTCGATCATCCCGATCAGGTGATCGGTCGCGAAACGACCCGCTCGCTTTCCGCGGGGCAGTCCCTCACCGCCGACGACGTGCAGAACGTTCCCCTGATTCGGACGGGGGACATCGTGACCGTCTACTCCCGCAAACCGGGGGTCGTGGTGCGGATGGAGGCGAAGGCCCGCAGCGGCGGCGCGCTCGGCGATCAGGTGATCCTGATGACGCTCGACGGCCGGGAGAAACTGCAGGCACGGGTCACCGGTTTTCATCAGGCGGAAGTCGTCGGCTCTTCTTCCAGCCAGTCGACCGCTCCCGCAGCGGGCATTCGCCTCACGCCGCAAGCCAATTGAAGGCTGTCCTCCGGGCCACTTTCGCAGGGACGCAGAGACAGAAATTGAGGAGACGCATGATGCAGAGTGTGAGGCATTGGGCTGCGACAGGACTCTTGCTGTTGTCGGGCGGATTGGTTTCCGCGGCCGAGCCGACGCCTGCCGTCCAGACGCAACTTGCGTTGCCGCCGATGGCGCCCCCCTCCCCCGCGCTTCCGCCTCCGCTGCCGTACAGTCCTCCGCCTCCGGGCATCGGCCCGGCACTTCCCCCCGGCGCTCCGATGATGCCGCCCCACGGCATGCCTCCGCGGAGACCGCGACTGATGCGGGATTACTCCTGGATTCAGATCGAGATGGCGGAACCGCGGACGATCAAGGTACACGACATCATCACCGTCATCGTCGATGAGAAGTCGGAAGTCACCGAGAACGCGCGATACAACCGCCAGAAGAACGGCATCTTCAAGGCCGAGCTGAAGAACTTCATCCGCATCAACTCCGAAGGCAACCTCGACACGGCTGCCGAAGAACAGCCGACCATCGAAGGGCGTCTGCAAAGCACGATGAACTCGCGCGGCGAACTGCAAAGCCGCGAAGGCATCCGCTACCGCATTGCGGCGACGGTCGTCGATGTGCTCCCCAACGGGACGATCATCCTCGAAGCCCGCAAGACCATCCGCACGAACAACGACATCTGGGAGTACTCACTCACCGGACGGATTCGCAGCGAAGACATCCTTGCGAACAACACGGTCCTCAGCGAGAACATCGCCGACCTCGACATCAAGAAGAGCGAACGCGGGCAGGTCCGCGATGCGACGAAACGCGGCATCTTCCTCGCGATCTATGATTTCTTCCTCCCCATCTGAGCGTGCTCCGCCCGACCGCATGCTTCCCGCGTGAAACCCATCCTCTCCGCTGCCGGGCCCTCGGCCCCTGTCTCCCTTCTGTCAACGTGAAGGAGTGTCGAACGTGCGACACACGAACCGACTGCCCGCCGTTCTGGTCCCGCTGGTGGTGACTCTCGCACTGCTGACCGCCTCGCGCGAAGCGGCGGCGCGCGTCCGCCTGGAGAACATCTGCAGCGTGCAGGGGCAGCGCGAACAGAAGCTGATGGGGCTGGGACTGGTGGTCGGCCTGCGGGGCACCGGTGACGGCGGCGACTACCTGCCGACGATCCGCGCTCTCGGTTCCGCCCTGCGGCTGCTGCATAACCCGGTCGAAACGGCCGAGGCTCTCAAGAACAGCGACAACGTTGCCCTCGTGCTGATCGAGGCCACGATTCCCGCAACGGGCATCCGTCGCGGCCAGAAGATCGACTGCTATGTGAATTCCATCGGCGCGGCGAAGAGTCTGCGCGGCGGGCGATTGATGATGTCGCCGCTCAAGACCGGCGTTGTCGCCGACGAGCGCGCGGTCGCAATTGCTTCGGGCCCCGTCTACATCGAAGATTCCAGCGTGCTGACCAGCGGAAAGATTCCCAACGGGGTGGTCATTGAAGAGGACTTCGAAGAGTTCGTCTCGATGTTCGTGGAGAACAACTCGTTCACGCTGCTGCTCGATCCGGCCCATTCGAGCTTTCATGCCGCCAGCGAAGTCGCACGCGTGGTGAATGCCGATGTCAGCTTCGAAGCCAACGGCCAGCAGCTCGCCAAGCCGATCGGGCCGGGAGTCGTCCGCGTCGAGATCCCGGAGCAGTACCACTCGGCCCCGGTCGATTTCATTGCGCAGGTGCTGAATGTGGGCATCGACAATCCCCACACCGAGGCCCGTGTGATCCTCAATTCGAAAACCGGAACGATCGTGGTGACAGGCGAAGTCGAACTCAGCCCGGTCGTTGTTTCACACCGCAACCTCACGATCGCCGTCGGCGACCAGGCCGATCTTGCGAATGCCGAACCGGGAAACCGGTTCGTGCCGCTGATGGACCAGTCGCGGCAGGCTCCGCAGCACCTGCGGGAACTGGTCGACGCGCTGAACCAGCTGAAGGTGCCCACGAGCGATGTGATCGAGATCATCAAGGACCTGCACCGCTCCGGCAAGCTGCATGCGGTCCTGATTACGGAGTAGGAGCGGAGCTTCACGCGGCCTTTCAGCGTGATTTGTCACAATGATCGCGGATTCCACTGCTTTAAGGAACGGAGCCACAGCCATGATCGGAGCCATTCAAGGGATGCCGCTCGATGCGACGATGCTGCTCGCCGAGACTTCGGGCCGCGTGCCGAAAGAGGATGAGCTGGCGGCCCGGTCGACCTTTCAGGAGTTCGTCGCCGGCACGTTCTACAAGCAGATGCTGAAATCGCTGCGGAGCACGACCGACAAGCCGGCCTATTTTCATGGCGGCCAGGCCGAGGAGATCTTTCGCGGCCAGCTGGATCAGCACGTGACCGATGAACTGGCCCGCGGCACGCACGGAGCCGCCTTCGCCGAACCACTCTTCTCGGCCTTCGCACGCCAGAACCCGGCAGTCCAGTTCAAGGGCGTTCGGCAGTCGTCAAGCGCCGTGGAGTCGGCCGCCGCGGTGATCTGATGCTCCTTCCTGCGACATGCCGTACCGTGACGCCTGGAAGTCCAGTCTCAGCCACGCGATGTGATCCGGCCACGCCATGCCGGTCATAAATCGTGTCATCATGTGCCGGGTCGTGTTCCAGATGACATTGCAACGTCAAGCCGCATCTCATCGGGACGCGTGCATTCGATGCCCAACCCCAGGGCCGTTCGTTGAGGGACGAAGCCGAGGGGTGATTGCCGCGTCTTCTCCGCACGCGGCTTCCTTCTCCAGCCCCGATTACCTGAGCGCTGCGCGGTGAGATGCGCGATTTCTCGCGACTCGCCGTTCCGTGTCGCTCCGCTTTCCGTGGACGATCGCGGAAGTGCTCCGGAGCGCACGCACTCCGCAATGGAAGGCTGGGCAGAGATTGCCGGCATGGCAATGCTTTCTGCCGCACCACAGCCGCGCAAGGCCGGAGAATCGCTACAACCGCAACCGAAATAGATGAGGGAGATCTGCGCACCGGGTCGCTCTGGTCCGGTGCAGGCGCGCACGTTGCGCACCGCGACAGATCGCCTGCCAAGGGGTCGAAAGCGCGGGCCATCGTCATCGACCGAAATGCGGAAGGGCGGAGCCCGGCCTTTACGGTCCCGGCTCCACCACAGCGGCGGAGGGAAGACGCATGAGTGCCGAACTGTTACAGAAAATCGAGCATTACCTCACCACCCTGGAAACGGTGCAGGAAGACTTGCTCGCTGCCTGCAGTGAGACCCGCCACGCATTAACCCATCCGCAGAACGAGTCCCTGCTGCAGGTCGCCGAGCGCGAAACCCAGACCGCGCAGCGGTTGCAGATCCTGATCCGGCAGCGGCAGCAACTCCTTGAGGAAGGGCGGCAACTGGGATGCTCCGCGGACACGCTGCACGCGCTGGTCCACCAGCTTCCCGGAGCCGATCTGGACGTACTCACGCCGCGACTGGAGCGGGCGAGCGAGGCGGCGGCGCATCTGCGGCACGAAAGCTGGGTGCACTGGATCATCGCTCATCGCAGCTGCAACCACTTCACCGAGATGCTCGATCTGATTGCGAATCACGGCGAGCGGGCCGCGACGTATCAGGACCGCCCCGCTCCGACCGTGGGAGGCGCGCTGCTCGATGCATCGATCTGACACTGTCTGGACATGCTCCTCATGCGTCCGTTCGCGCCAGCCGGCGAGACCCGCCGCGTGCTGCGTGAACGGCATCGCCCCACTTGAGAATCGAGAGTTCAGGGCTGAACGGACCACTCAACTGCAGGTCGAACGATGGGACTATCTGCTGCACTTGCCACGGCGGGCCGCGCGCTGGAGGTCTTCTCCGCCGGCCTGCAGATTTCCGGGCAGAACATCGCCAACGCCAACACTCCCGATTACGTCCGGGAGAAGCTGGTGCTGCAGTCGAATACGCCCTACCTGAAGGGCAACCTGATCTTCGGGACGGGCGTACTCGCGCACGGGATCCGCCAGCAGATCGACAAGTACCTCGAAACGCGCATCCACTCGGCGAACGGCGATTCCGCCGGCAGTGCCGCGCGCACCAGCATCTTCCAGCAGTTGGAAACCACCCTTCAGGAGCTGGGGACCTCTGATCTTTCTACGTCGCTCAACGAGTTCCTGGGCAAGATCAACGACGTCGTCAACCAGCCCGAAATTGCAGCGAATCTCGACCTCGCGATTCAGGAGGGGGTTCAGTTCGCGCAGGATATTGTCGCCCTGCGGAGTCGGATCGACTCGCTGCGAACTGCCCAGTCGGTGAAGGTGAACGATCTTGTCGAAGAGGCGAATCGGCTGATCGAAGAGATTCACCGGTTAAACCCGCAGATCGTCGCGGCCGAGGCCGCCGGACTGGGGACCAGCGACGCGGGGGGACTGCGTTCGCAGCGGTATGGGGCACTGAATCGCCTCGCGGAGATCCTGCCGATCGAAATGCGCGAGATGCCCAACGGTTCAGTGGAGGTGTTCATGGGCTCGGACTACCTTCTGCTGGGAACCGAGTCCCAGAAGCTCGAAACCGTCACCTCCGTCGATCGCGGCGTGCAGATCGTGCATGTCCGCCTGGCCTCTTCCAAGGCCCCGCTGAGCGGATCGCGTGGCGAGCTCAACGGAATTCTGCTGGGGCGGGACGAAACGCTCACCGGGTTCGTCGATCAGCTCGATCAGTTCACCTCGAACCTGATTTACGAGTTCAACAAGATTCATGCCTCGGGCGAAGGGCGGGCAGGCTTCACGAATGTGACCGGAACCTATGCCGCCGCGGACATCACGCTCCCCCTGAATGCCGCCGGGCTGCCCTTCACCCCCACTCACGGCAGCTTTCAGGTCAAGATAACCAATAAGGCCACCGGCCTGACCGAGACAGTGACGATCGACGTCGACCTGGACGGCATCGGAGCCGACACGAGCCTCGACGATCTGCGGGGCGCGCTGGACGGGATCGCGAATATCTCCGCATCGCTCTCCGCCGATCGTCGGCTGACACTCTCCGCGAGTGCCGGTTACGAGATCCGCTTTGCCAACGACACGAGCGGCACGCTGGCCGCGCTCGGGATCAACACGTTCTTCACCGGAACCAGCTCCCAGGACATCGGCGTCAACAGCGCCATTCTGGGCAATTCGGGACTGTTTGCCGCCGGCCGCGGAGGAGGCTCGGCCGACTCCTCGAATGCCGTACTCCTCGCCCAGTTCAGCGATCGTCCGATCGCCGGGCTGAACAACCTCTCGGTCAACGAATATTACGAAGGGATCGTCTCGCGGCTCGCGCAGCAATCGGCGACCGAATCGGCGATCAGTTCCGGCTACAGTGCGTTTCGCGATGCACTGCTGAATCAGCGTGCGCAGTATTCCGGCGTGAGTATCGATGAAGAAGCGCTGCAGATGATGGACTTTCAGCGCTCGTATCAGGCAGCGGCCCGCATGATCTCGACTGTCGATGAACTCTACAAGGTTCTGTTGAACATCTAAGCTCTCGACTCCACTCGATCGCAAAGGGCAGGAGTTTGAGCTCCGCCTGAACGTATCGGTTTCCCTAACGGGTCTCTTGTCATGACCAGTCTCAGCCCGATCCTGCAGGGGCGGATTCCCGGTTCGCTGGTTTCCAGCCGACTGAATCGACACATCCAGGCCGATCAGCGGCTGCTGATGCACCTGCAGGAGCAGATCGCGACGGGGCAGAAGTTCTTTCTCCCGAGTGAATCCCCCTCCGCGGCACTGCGCACGATCCATCTCCAGAAGCTGATGGAGCGCAAGACTCAGGCTCTGGCGAACGTCGAACTTTCCACATCACTGCTCTCCGCGAGCGAAGCAGCCCTCGGCACGGTCAGCGATGCGCTGAACCAGGCACGGGGGCTGATCACGTCGGGGCTGGGAGCTTCGACCACCGAGGCCGAGAAGAAGGCGCTCGCCATCGAGGCCGGCGCACTGATCCAGCAGGTGATGAACGCGGCGAACTCGCACTTCCGCGGGCGCTACCTGTTCGGCGGCTCGATGAACAACTCGCCCCCTTTCGTGCAGCGGTCGGACGGCAGCATCGTCTATCAGGGAGATCGCGGCTCGGTCCAGTCGCTCATCGACCTCAACTCACTTTTGAGCAACAGCGTCGACGGCGATACCGCGCTGGGCGGCTTCACCACCCCCATCACCAGCGACATCAATCCCGCACTGACATTGCAGACCCGGATCAGCGACCTGTCCGGCGGGCGCGGCGTGGAACTCGGGCCGGTTGTCGTGACGCTCGAAAACGGCGGGCCGACGCAGACGCAGACAATCGACCTGACCGGCGCCCAGACGCTCAACGACATCAAGGTCCGCCTCGAAAATGCCTTTTCCGGCGGCCCGCTGACGCTGACGGTAGACATCGATCCCGCCTCACAGAACGGCTTGCGGCTGACTCCCTCAGCGGGAACGGTTGCGGTCGCGGACGTGGAAGGAAGCCTCGCCGCTGCGGATCTGGGCATCCGCAGCAATGCGACCGCCGTTATCAACGGCGCGGACCTGAATCCGCGGATCACACTCGAAACACCTCTCTCGACACTGAACGGAGGAGCGGGGATCTCCGCGGCTCCGGGGACCGGCTTTGTGATCACGAACGGGAATCGCTCCGCCACGATCGATGTCTCGGCGGCGACAACCGTCGGAGACCTGTTCAATCTGATCCGCCAGGCCAATCTGGATGTGGATGTTCAGATCAACGCGGCGGGTAACGGGCTGGCGATCACCAGTCGTGCCAGTGGGGCTGCGTTCAGCATCGGCGAGAACGGTGGAACAACGGCCCGCGATCTCGGCATCCGCACCTTCTCGGCAAACACGGAGCTCGCCGACCTGAACTACGGAACGGGGGTACCCGTCAACGACGGCCAGCCGCTCAAGATCACCCGCCGCGACGGCACGACGCTGGAGATCGATCTCAGCAGCACCAACACGATTCAGGATGTGCTCGACCGCATCAATGCGGTTGACCCGGGGAATCTCGTCGCATCGGTGACGAGCGTCGGCAACGGCATTCAGCTCACCGATAACTCAGGTACGGGGCCGCTTGTTATCGACAGCAATGCCGTGGGACAGGCGCTGGGGCTGGCCGGTTCGGAAACCGGTGCCGATCCGCTCGTCCCGCTCACCGGCAGCGACCCGAATCCACAGGAGGTCGACGGCGTGATGACGCTGCTCGTCCGCCTGCAGCGTGCGCTTCATGATGGTGACGACCGCGAGCTCACGCGTCTGAGCGGAATCGTCGAGACCTCGATCGAGAACGTCAACCTGGTCCGCGGAGAAATCGGCGGGCGTTTGAAGATCCTCGATGAAACCCAGAATCGCCTGAAAGACGAGACACTGCGGCTCGAAGAATCGCTGTCGGAGACTTTTTACGTCGATGTGGCGGAGGTCATCACGCAACTGGCGAATCGCCAGTTCACGCTCGAAGCCACGATGAAAATCGCCGCCCAGACGATGAACCTCAGCCTGATGAACTACCTGTAACCGCGTGAGAACACGCGCCCCCGAGCCGCCGGCGTTCAAAGCCCAAGGACACGGGCGGCCCGCTTCATGCAGAGGTTGTAGTGCCGTTCGGCCTGGGCGAAGAGATCGCGATTGGCCGGGCTTCCCCGTCCGTCGCGTCTTCCTTTCTCGGTGGGCAGGACGTGTTCGGTCATCTCGTGCAACAGCCGCGGCACGCGTTCGAGAGCCGAGCCCGCCGAGCCGCGGGCCGGGTTGCGGACCTCCTGCGAGAGTGCCTCGATCCGCGTGCGCAGCTGGGCCGATGTGGCGCTCCATTCTTCCCGTTTCGGCGGGGACTCGCGGGCGCTTTTCAATTCGTCGAAGATCGCGGCATACTCCTGATACACATTCCGGAAGCGGGCACGCTGCTGGACCTGCACGCCCCAGTACGCGCCGGCACAGGCCGCGACGAGCAGCACGACGGCCACCGATCGCCCGCCGGTGCGCCGCAGCAGCCGCCGCATGGATCCCGGCGGCCGCGCTGCCTTGGGTGCTGCCTTGGCCGTGGCCGCTGCGGACAATGTCGCCGATTCCCACAGACTGCGGATGGCTTCGCTCTCCGCTTGCGCGACTGGCGTCGAGCGATGGTTCTCCTGCGAAGTCCGCCTGCCGGTGGCGAGTTTCGTCTCAGGTGAGACGTCCGACGGAACGAATGGACTCTCCCGCGCCGGAGGTTCGCACGGAACCGGCAGTGATTCTCGCGACGGCATCAACCGTTCCTGCGGAGTTGCGGCGGGTGGGCTGTACCGCTCATCTTCACGCGGGCCGACGACCTCTTCCGCAAGAGGAATCGACTCGTCGGGAAACAGTCCGGGAAGGCTCGCGGCGACGATGAGTTCTCCAGCGGCCCCGCACTTCACGCGGTCGTCGGGGCCGAGTTCTCCCTCGCGGGCCATCGTCACGAGCGTCCCGGTCGAAACAGGACCGAAGAGGGTGCCGAAACTTTCGAAGTACCATTGCGGCTCTTCGTCCGCAGCGTCGTCTGAGTCTCCGACTGGCGCTGCATCAACGGAGTCTGCGTTCTCTGCCGTGACCGGATCAGAGGGGAGCAGCGGGCCGGCATCTGCGAGGACCAGTTCGGAAAGATCGGCGTAGTCCTCCGCCGGCTCTTTCGCCGGTTCCTCAGCAAACGGCGGTTCGGGTGGGGGAGCTGGTTCGGTGACTTCCAGAATCTCCCCGAAGAGCAGGAGGGCCGCGGGCCGCCACTCGTTCGAGTCTGCCGGGCGAATAAGATCGTCCGGAATCAGGACCCCGTTGCGAATCAGCTCCCGGAGCTCGTTTTCGGAGACTGGTCCCGATTCCAGCCCGAGTTCCTGATAGAACCAGCGATCGTTCATGGCCGCAACCATCGCCCCGGAGAAAGCCCCCTGTCCCCTCCAGAAGAGGGATCTGCCCGGACATACTCCCGACTTCCGTTGAGTGTAGCGGTCCCCCGCCCCCCGCGTCACGAGTGTTTTCCCTCCTTCTCGTCGACAGCAGCCTCATCAAAACACTCGGCCTGCGGCTTCCCGGGGCGTCGCGGTTGGATTACCATTCGCCCGCTATGGATCTGGAACTCTCGCCGCTTTGGGTGCTCGCGCTGGCTTTGCTCATCGATCTGGTGTGCGGCGAATTGCCGCGCCGTTTGCATCCCGTCATCGCCATGGGGCACGTCATCGATTGGGCCAGACGTGTGGCTCCGCGCACCGGGCGGAGCGCTCCGTTCCTCTGGGGAGCTCTCCTCGTCATTGGCGGAACGGCGGTCTGTGCAGGGATCGGCGGGGGAATGGAACGGGTGCTCCACGCATTGCCGGTCCCGCTTGCCTGGCTCGCATCGGCACTTCTCTTGAAGACCACCTTTTCGCTGCGGGAACTGGTGCATGCCGGTAAGAGCGTGCAGGACCGACTGGAAAGCGGCAATCTGCCCGAAGCGCGGCGGATGCTCGGCTGGCACCTGGTCAGTCGCGACACATCCCGTCTCGACGAGTCGCAGGTTGCCGCCGCGGCAATCGAGTCGCTCGCCGAGAACGCCAGCGACTCCTTTGTCGCGCCGCTCCTGTATTTCGCCGTCGGTGGATTGGCGGGCGCTTTCGCGTACCGCTTTCTGAACACCTGCGATGCGATGCTCGGCTATCGCGACGCCGAGCGCGAATGGCTGGGAAAGCCCGCTGCCCGCCTCGATGATCTGGCGAACATCGTTCCCGCCCGAGCGACGGCGGTGCTGCTGATCCTCGCGGGGATCTGCCTGCGACAGAACCCGCTGCGTGCGCTGCGGACCTGGTTTCGCGACCGCAGCCGGACGGCCAGTCCAAACGCCGGGCACCCGATGAGTGCCGCGGCTGGAGTGCTCGGCATCGAACTTGAAAAGGTCGGACATTACCGGCTGGGAGAAGGGCTGCCGCATCCGCAGGCCGCCGACATCGGCCGGATGAGCCGCTTGCTCCGGGTGACGGCGGCTCTTACGATCGGGGCGATCTTTTTCGTTCTCGTTGCGACTGGTTCATTTGATGCGTCCCCTGCCTCGTCCCGAAGTGCAACTGCTCGCTGAAGCAGTCCACGGAACTCCCGATGTCACCGAGCTTGAACGTCGCGGCATTCCGCTGGAATCGCTGCTCGACTTCAGCACGAACATCAATCCATTCGCACCGCAGCAGGCGGCGCGGGATGCAGTGGCGCGGGCATCGCTCGCACGCTATCCCGATCGCGATTCTCTGCTGCTGCGGCGCGCGATTGCCCGGCGGCTGGGAACGACTCCCGAAGCGGTGGTCGTCGGCAACGGCAGCAGCGAGCTTCTGTGGCTGGCGGGACTCGCGTATCTCCGGCAAGAGGACCCGGTGCTGATCGTCGGCCCCACGTTCGCGGAGTACGAACGGATTGCGACTCTGATGGGAGCGAAGGTCTGCGAGCTCAACGCCGTTGCCGAGGACGGGTTCGCGATTCCGATCCCGGAGATCGAGCGGCAACTCGGTCTCGCCGCGCCGCGTGTCTGTTTTGTCTGCAATCCCAACAACCCGACCGGCCAGTCGCTCTCCCGCGGGACGCTCGCTGCGTGGGTGGACCGCTTTCCCGAGACGCTGTTCGTCGTGGATGAGGCGTATGTCACTCCGCTGGAATTTGAAGGAACCGCCGCATCGCTGCGGCGGGACAACCTGCTCACGCTGCGGTCGCTCACGAAAGCTTACGGATTGGCAGGACTGCGGGTTGGTTATGCGATTGGAGCGCCGGAGGTAATTGAGGCCGTCTGCCGAGTCCGCCCGCCGTGGAGCGTGAATGCCTGTGCGCAGTCAGCCGCCGTCGCCGCGATCGAGGATGAGGAAGCCTTTCAGCACTCCCTCGCGGAGTGGGCCGCTGCGCGGTGCCGACTCATGGCAAACATGACGGCACGTGGCTTTCGCGTTCTTCCTTCGCAGGGGCCGTTTTTTCTTATGAATGTCGCGCAGGCAACGCGAGTGCGAGACATGCTGCTGGAGGACGGGCTGCTGGTCCGCGACTGCACCTCGTTCGGGCTGCCGGAGTACATCCGGATCTCCCCGCGCCGGCCGGAAGAGAACGCCTCGCTGCTGCGATCACTGGAAAGACTGCTGCAATCCTCTGCCGGGCGTGCGGCCCTGGGGCATTGAAACAGCGGGGCAGGTGCCCCGGCGAGTGTTGACCGTCACGCGACTATTCCCGCAGGATCGCTTCGAGTCGTTGCAGATCGAGGGCCGCCTCAACTTCATCCGCGAGCCGATCGAGGGAGAGCTCCACGGCCTCCGCTGCGGAGGTCGAGGACGCCGTCTCCGGGCTTCCTGCGGCCGCGGCGGGATTGCCGGAGCCTCGCAACGACTCCAGCCACGCGCGGCGGAACGAGTCATTCGCAAACAGTCCGTGCAGATAGCAACCCCAGATGCGCCCGTCCGGCGAGACCGCTCCGTCAGGAAGAGCGACCTCCGCGCCATTGCGACGCGTCAGTTCCAGCCAGGGAGTTCCCCCGCTGGTGCGCGCCATGTGAATCTCGTACCCGCGCACAGGCATTTCGTCGGCGGCGGGACAGTGTGGAGCGTGACGCACGACTGCCTCGACCTGACAGGTGGCCTTCGTCTCTTCGAACCGCGTCTCGCAATCGAGCAGACCGAGTCCGGGCATTTGCGTCAGATCGGATTCGATCTTCAGCGGATCGAGGATGCGTCGACCGAGCATCTGATAGCCGCCGCAGATGCCGACAACACTCGTACCGTTGCGGGCCCGCTGCACGATCTTCCCGGCAAGACCGACATCATGCAGCCAGGCCAGGTCGGCCATCGTGCTTTTCGTGCCCGGCAGGATGATGACATCCGGTTCCCGCAACGCTGCGGCGGATTCCACATAGCGCAGCTGAACAAGAGGCTCTGCCGCGAGCGGATCGAAGTCGTCGAAATTGGCGATACGCGGCAGGCGGATGACGGCGATATCGAGAGGCCGCGCAACCGCGGAAGCGATCTCCGAAGGCCGCGCGATGCTGTCAAAACTGCTGTCGCTCCCGGCGTCTTCTTCGGGCAGGTGCAGTCCGAAGATCCAGGGAACAACGCCGAGCACCGGCACGCCGCCGCGTTCTTCGAGAAGCCGCACGCCCGCATCGAACAGCGATCGCTCTCCGCGAAACTTGTTGACGATCAGTCCGCGGACGAGGCTGCGTTCTTCCGGCGGGAGGAGCCAGAGCGTCCCCAGCAGTTGCGCGAACACACCACCCCGTTCGATGTCGCCGACCAGCAGCACGGGTGCCTGCACATGGCGGGCGATGGCCATGTTGACGATCTCGACGTCGCGGAGGTTCAGCTCCGCCGGGCTGCCCGCCCCCTCGATGATGACGAGTTCGCAGGTGGACCGCAGACGTTCGAGGGCGGCGGTGACGACCGGCCAGAGTTCCTCGCGGGTCTGAAAATAACCGCAGGCACCGAGCGTCTTCCAGGGGCGGCCGTTCACAATCACCTGCGACCGCACGTCCGCCTCGGGCTTGAGCAGCACGGGGTTCATGTCGGAGGTCGGAGCGACCCCCGCCGCGAGTGCCTGCAGCGCCTGCGAACGGCCGATCTCCGCCCCGTCCGCGCAGACGGCGGCGTTGTTCGACATGTTCTGCGCTTTGAACGGCGCAACGCGCACCCCCCGCCGCGCGAAGATCCGACAGAGCGCAGCGACCAGCAGACTCTTCCCTGCGGAAGAACTGGTCCCCTGCACCATCAGGACCCGGGCGGGGGGATGACGCTCCAGGCTTGAGACTTGAGACTTCAGCGGAGGAATTGCAGGTCTGATTACTTCAGCAGCTCATTCACAAGTTTGGTGACGTCCTTGTACGTGAAAGCTTCGTCTTCGGACTGGATGGAATCGTTGTCGAAGCGTTTGACGAGCTTGCCGTCACGACCGAAGACGTACACGGCCGGAATCGAGGCGAGATCCATCTTCTCAAAGAGTTCGTCGGCGGGAACATTCGAAAGCACGTTGGGAAAGGTCGCCTTCTGCTCTTTCAGGAACTTCAGCACGCGATCGTGATAGAACTCCGGCGGCTTGCTCTTGATCCCCGCGTAGTCGCAGCTCATCGAAATGCAGGCCACCTGATCGCCGTGCTGCTGATGAATTTTGACGAGGTTGGGAAATTCCTCGACGCAGGGCTGACACGAAGTGGACCAGGCATCGAGCACGACGATCTTGCCCTTGTGCTTCGCCACCAGATCGAGCGTCTGCTCCCAGTTGAGCTGCTGCAGGGTGACTTCACCGCCGGACTTGCCGGCTTCCTTGTCGGCCGCATGAATCGCAAGTGAACCGTAACCGCATGCGACTGCCAGCAACAGCAGAGAGAGTCGAGCGAGAGTAAGCCGCTTCATGATGAACCTCGGGGTAGGCTATAGGCTGGAGACTGAAGACTGTAGGGAAGGCACCCTTTGTTCTAACGGTCGATTTTGGTCAGGCCGGCGGCTTTGGCCTGGGGGACCGGGTCTTCATAGGGAAGCGCTTTGAGGAACTCGACGAGATCCGCGATGTCCTGCTTGCTGAGATGACTGGTCTTCCCGTGCTCATCGTTGGGATTGCAGGTCGTCAGCACCTCTTCGAGTGTCGCCGCCTTGCCGTGGTGAAGATACGGAGCCGTGCGATAAATGCCGAGCAGAGTGGGCGTATCGTACTTCGGTCCCATCAGTTCGCTGGGATCGTCTTTGCCGGTTCCGACATCGTGCAGCCGGAACGGCTTCTCGGGGCGCGAGTCCGTATAGAAGGGGCCGCTGTGACACGTGGCGCAGCGTGTCTCCGCGGAGAAGAAAATCTCCTTGCCGCGTTTCGCCGACTCGCTCAGACCGTTCTTTGCGTGCGGGCTGAGGGTGTATTCGTGTGAATTCGAGTAAGCGGCCAATGCGTCCAGCTGTCGGGAGAGCCCCTTGTTCGGAGCGCCGAGCGAGTCGTTCACCTTGCCGCGGATCAGTCCCCGCCCCTGCATCAGCTGACTGCGGACCGTGTGTTCAAAGTCCTGCACTTCGTCGCGGTCGGCAGACCAGTGGATCGGGTGTGTCCACGCCATGCCGAACAGGGCGGTCGTGTTTCGCAGCCCTTCGGGGTTCTGCCAGGTGCGACCGTCGGCGTCCCCATCGGGATGGCAACTCGAACAGGAAATCCAGCGTCGGCCGACCATCGGCTGCAGTGCCGAGTAGAAGAGAATCTTCCCCTCGCGGACTTCCTCACTCAGGCTGCAGCTGCAGACTTCAATCTTTCCTTTCGAGGCGAGCGTCGCCGTATCGAACGCCTGCACGTTGAAGTCGAGTGTGTTGTAGACATAGAAGGTTTTGCTGTCGGGAGTGAAGCGGACCGCCCGGGGGTTGTGCCCCAGCCGGAGAATCTTGCGGATCTCGATCTCGCGGTAGTCGTCGTCGATGACATTGCAGACGTACATGTCATCGGTGCCGGCGAAGACGGCGCAGAGCGTCTTCCCGTCGGGCGAGATGTCCACTTCCCAGGGGTTGGCGACCACGTACGTGCTGGCAAACGAGTCCATCGGGATCGTGTTGCGGCGACGTCCTTCGCCGGCAGCCGTATCGATCACCGTCACAAAGGGGACGATCGATCCCTCGCCCTGGTTGACGTTCGTCCGCGAACGGATGTGCGGCACATACGCCTTCGGACGGGTGGGATGCACGGCGATCTGCCGGGCGAGATTATCGCTAGGAGTGCCGGGCCAGAAATCGACCTCGGCTCCTGATTTAATGTCGAGGGCCCGAACGCTTCCCGTCAGGTACTCGGCGACGTACAGCCGGCCTTCCTGCGGGGCCAGCGCGATCCCGCGGGGAAAGCGGCCGGCATCGAGCGTGCGGCGGACGGCTCGGCTGGAGACATCAATCTCGACCACCTGTCCGGGATACTCGAGAGTCGCATAGAGCCGCTGCCCGTCGGGCGTGGAGACGATCCCGTAAGGCTCGTCGAAGACTTCAATCTCGGCAACGACCTGTTTGGTATCGGTGTCGATGAGGACGATTTTGTCCTCGGCGTAGACGGTGCAGGCGAGCAATGGAGAGTCGCCGACAAACGTCACCCCTTCGGGTTTCTTGCCGACCTTGATCTCGGCGACTTTCGTGTGTGACGGCAAAGCAAGGAGGGTGACGGTGCCGTTGTCCCGGTTGGCGGACGCCAGCAGCCGACCGTCGGCGGAGACGTCGAGCATGCTGTTCGACACGCCGGCATGGGCGACGCCGCCGAGGCAGCAGAGGGCCAGGAGCACAATTCCTCCCAGCACGCGGCGGACGGCAGTGCGGAAGGACGCCGGAGCGGCGAGAAGGCGCGGGCAAAGGGACCGTCGGGGCATCGGCACTCCTCGATGTACGGGGTCGCGATCGAAGTCAGGAGAATCCGTTCAGGCGGTCACGCCCCGGCCGGCAGGCGCGACGCGGCGGGAGCGAAGAGAGTGCAGCCGGGAGGTCAGGTTGACCGCCTCCGCCGGCCGCGGGAGGACATGCAGGATGGAAAGAAACCCGCCTTCGGCGAGGAAGGCGGGTCTCTCGTGGATCGCAATCAGGCGAACTGTGCCCGGCGAACTATTGCAGAATCTTGCCGGTCTCGCCGGCGAGCTTCTTCGCGTGGTTCTTGTCGAACTGACCCTTCGCGAAGGCTTCGTTGACCTTCACTTCGGACTCGACCCACATCATGACGGTGACTTCCGCGTCCTTCGAGAGCTTGTAGTTCGGAGGACCGGCGGCCCCTTCGATGACCGTCAGCGGGGTGTTCTTGATGTTCGCTTCGGAAGCGAACTTCTCGAGCATCGGTTCGGCCTGATCCGGGTTCTCGGTCAGCAGCACGACGAACGCGGCCATCTTCTGGTCCTGGTTCTTCGCGACCTGCTCGTCAATGCTCTTGACGAGTTCCTTCACCCCGTCGTTCATCGTCCGGGTGAAGATGGTGACCACCGGCTGAGCACCATACTTACAGCGGTAGCAGAGGGTCTTCCCCTTGTTCGGACCGGTGATGTCACGAACATTGAAGGCAGGCACGTTCGCGCCCACCGGCAGACCCGACTTCACCGCGTCAGCGGCGAAGGCGATTCCCGACAGAGCCATCACGCACGCGGCAACAGCAAGCTTTCTCATCGGCACTCTCCTCGGTTGCAGTGGATACCAACTCTCCGTAACGACTTTCAGGCCGGAGGACCGTTCCTTCCGAAGCATCACGTCAGCAGTTTCCTCTTCATTCGAGATCATCCCCGATTCAGGGCCGATGTCAAGAAGGAAGAGGAGGTCATCTCTCGTCGTCATTCTCCCGACAGGAACAACAGGTCCCGCGTGGAGTGACGGCGAGTTTCCGGGTTGGCCTCACAAGAGCCAGAGCGGTCATCGACGAAGCCGCGCACCAAAGCAAATCCTGCACCATTCCGGTTCGCAGCTCGGGAGAGAAGATCCCGAAGAAGGGGATGCCGCTCTGCTCCCTCGACGCAAGTTCAAGAAACCGCCGGCATTCACTCCCTTGTGCAACTTTGTGGCGGCCCTGCGTTCTGATAAGGGATTGTCGCCGCAAGGCCCCCAGGTTTCTGTGATAAACCTTACATTGCGAGGAAAAATTGAAGAGAATACAAGACTCGGGATATCTCCCCATAAGTCTACTGCCCGTTCTTCCCTGCAGGGCCTGCTGCTGATGAACTCCCGCACGCTGATCACCTGGCTCATCCTGCCGCTCACGCTCGTTGTCGCGGTGTACCTGATCGTGGTTTCGGGACAGCCGCCGCAGGCGAAGCGATCGCACGAAACGCCTCCCGAGCCCGCTCCGCCGGGCATGGTCTGGATTCCCGGCGGTACCTTCCTGATGGGAGACAACAACAGCCCGCACGAGGACGAAAAGCCTGCACACCGCGTTCAGCTTGACGGCTTCTGGATGGACGCCACCGAGGTCACCAACGCCCAGTTCAAGGAGTTCGCCGACGCCACGGGCTATGTGACCGTCGCCGAGCGCAAGCCGCGTATCGAGGATCTCCCCGAATCGCTCCGCGACGGAGTCGATCCCCGCGATCTGGTGGAAGGCTCGCTCTGCTTTCGATACTCGCCGGATGGCAAGCCGCTCGTGAAGGACCATCCCCTCTGGACGTATCAGCTCTGGTCTTATGTGCGCGGCGCGAACTGGCGGCATCCCGACGGGCCGGAGTCCTCGATCGAAGACCGGATGGATCATCCCGTCGTTCACATCTGCTGGGATGATGCGCAGGCCTACGCGAAATGGGCCGGTAAACGTCTGCCCACCGAAGCCGAGTGGGAATACGCGGCCCGCGGTGGCCATCGCGGCCGGACCTATCCCTGGGGGAATGAAATGACTCCCGACGGGAAATGGATGCACAACACCTGGCAGGGAGAGTTTCCCTACGAGAACAAGAACCTCGATGGATTTCCGGGGACGGCTCCTGTCGCCTCGTTCCCGCCGAACGACTTTGGACTGTATGACATGTCGGGCAACGTGTGGGAATGGTGTGCCGACTGGTACACGCCCGACTATTACGCACACAGCCCCGTCTACAATCCCCAGGGGCCCGAAGAGAGCTTCGATCCGAATGAACCCGGTTTGCCGAAGCGGGTTCAGCGGGGGGGATCGTTCCTGTGCAATACGAACTACTGCACCGGCTACCGCTGCTCGGCCCGCATGAAGGGGACCCCCGACAGCGGGCTTTATCACACTGGTTTCCGCTGCGTGAAGTCCCCGGAAAAGAAACCGCAGAAAGCCCTCTGAACGGCCTCGCCCCGGCGGGGCTTCCTTCGCCCCGCCACATCGCCACGGACACCGGCTGATCATCCACCGCTGGACCCGACGCCCTCCCTCAAGGAGGGGCCGCTGCAGGACACCGCTTCAACACCCCCAGAACACGCAGATTGACAGGTGCTCTTGAGGCTTCTCTCTCCGGACTGGTGATTGACACTGATAAAAAACCGTGTTACTACACACGTTAGGCCAATTTTTCGGCGGTGATTCTGTCCGCCCGTCTTTCTCCTCATTTCTTCATGAAAGACTTCTCCATGCACGAAACCACGCGTTCCATGTCGAGGCCAGGGCGTCTTGTCCGTGGCGGATTCACGCTCATTGAGCTGCTTGTCGTGATTGCCATTATTGCGGTGCTGATCGCCCTGCTGCTTCCCGCGGTGCAGCAGGCACGTGAAGCGGCCCGCCGGACGCAGTGCAAGAACAACATGAAGCAGTTGGGGCTGGCGCTCCACAATTACCACGACACGAATAACAAACTTCCCATGGGAACGCGCTACCCGACGGCGGCACCGAACTGGCGGATTGCACTTCTGCCGTTCCTCGACCAGGGGCCGTTGTACAATCAGCTGAACTTTGTCGGCGGCAACTTCAATTCCAGTGCAACGGCTGGCTCGGGATACGTGAATAATCGTATCCTGGCGGGCTTGTTTCTGGCGGCATACAAGTGCCCGTCGAGCACGTTGAGCGGGAATTCCAATGTATCGGGCTACAATAATGCGGATCTGGGCATGACGCACGATTACGTCGGCATCGCCGGGGCCACCGATTCCACACTGCCCGCCGGACAGTGCTCGCCAGAACATCGCTATGGCGGGATCACGTGCATCAACGGTCTGCTCACCGCGAACTACTGCTTCAGCTTCCGCGATGCGACGGACGGGTTGTCGAACGTGCTCGTCATCGCCGAACAATCGGGCCCGATCGCCACCCTGGACCGTCGTGCCAACTACTACGGCGGCTGGGGCGGCTTTACCCAAACCATGGCCACCATGGCCACCCTGACGTCCTGGACTTCCACCACCGATGCCTGGGGCACGGGGATCACGACGGTTCGCTATCGCATCAATCCGCCGTCGACCGCGTCAGGTTCGGATAACATCCATGACATGAACACGGCACTGACCTCTCAACACTCCGGCGGAACCCACGGATTGCTGGGCGACGGTTCGGTGCGGTTCATCTCTGAGAATATCAACTTCAGCACGCTGGCGAATCTCGCCTCCAAGAGCGACGGGCTTGTGGTGGGAGAGTTCTGATCCCACCCGGTCCTGTTCGGATGACAGATTTCCTGGGGTGACAGAGTCCACGAACCACCGGACCGATGTTGCGACGGTGGTTCGTGGCCTTTCGGGTATCCGCTCCGCGATGTGACCTGGCCTGGACGCGCACGCGTTCTCGTTCTTCTCCAATTCGGGACAGCAGATGAATCGATCCCTTATTCGCGCCGCGACAATTGGGACGTGGCCCCTTCTTCTGGCGCTGGTGCTGATCGGTTGCGGCGGCAGTGAGACAAACCCCTCCGGCTCAGTCTCAGGCACGGTGCTCTTCAACGATGCACCGGTGGAAGCCGGGGTCGTGAACTTCGAGGCTCCGGGGACCGGAGAAGCCGCGCAGGCCACCATTACAGATGGGGAGTTCACCCTTTCGACCCCCCTGGCGGTGGGAACATACAACGTGACCATCACGCCCCCGCCGGAACCGCCGCCGGTTCCCGGTGAAACACCGCCGCCGGTCGAAGCCAAAGATATTCCGGCCAGGTACCGCGATCCAAAGACGTCTGATCTCACGGCGGAAGTGAAAGAAGGGACGAACCAGTTCACCTTCAAGATGGTGCCGTGAATAGATCCTGAGGATCTGTGCAGCCGGGGGCGGGACGTCTTGTCCCCGCCCCCATTTCTTTCCACAGATTCGCCGGTGTTGCCGGAGGTGATCCGGAATTGACGCAGCTGAATCTTCAGGAGTGATGAGCGGCGCAGTGCAGTTCGTCTCGTCCCCGTCCCACGTCCCTTGCGCTTTGAAGCCAGCCGCTTCAAAGGGGGGTACGCTCAGCCGTATTGCGACGGGGCAGACGCTTCAGCCCGGGAAGTAGGTCCCGTAAAGCTGTTTGATGCTGCGAATTCCGGCGTTCAGCAGACGCACGTCCGATGCCGGGGAGAGCATCCGGCAGCCTTTTTCGAGGCACAGCCTGGCATGGTCGGGGCTGACGGGAACGACGCCCCACGGTTTGTTGTGTTTCGCGCACGCGGCCGAAACTCGATCGATCGCGGCCAGGCACTTCTCGTTGAAGAAGTCGCCCGTGCATCCCAGGTTCTGGCTCAGGTCGGCAGGGCCGATGAAGAGCAGATCCACCCCGTCGACGGCGGCGATCTGTTCGGCTTCCTCGACCGCCTCGGCGGTCTCGATCTGAATGGCGACGAAGGTCTCCTCGTTCGCCTTCTTGCAGAAGTCGGCGGGAGGCATGTTGCCGAACCGGGAATCGAATCCCTGCGCATTCAGCCCGCGATTTCCGCTGGGAGCGAACTTCGCCCAGCGGACGAACTGTTCGGCCTCGGAGGCATGACGGATCTGTGCCGCCATGACGCCGCTCGTCCCGGCTTCGAGTGCCCGCGTGACGATCGCGTAGTCGGTCGGAGCCAGGCGGACGAAACTGTCGAGCCCCTGGCTGCGGGCCGCCATCGCGGCAATCTCGATGTTCTCGATTCCGTTCCCGACGTGTTCGAGATCGAACCAGACGCCGTGAAAACCGCCGTGCACGCCGAGAATCTGGATCAGGTTATAATGCAGGACGCGTCCCATGGCGCAGATCATCACGACTTCGCCCCGCGCCAACCGCTGCTTGATTGTTTCCACGACTGCTCCTCGCAATACCAGACCTGATCGATTCGGAACGGGAAATTCGCCGCGGTGCCAGTCTCCCGGAAACCGTTTTGAAAATCCAGCATCACCCGATGGTCGCGCGGGGAAGCGGTCGTTGCCGGTCGGTGACGCGGGAATGAGGACGCAAGGAGCATGCGCGGGGCGCGCGTCCCGCTGGGCCGCGGCTAAACGTGGGGCCCCATCGTCACGCTCGTTCCATCGCATGCGAAAATGAATTGAAATCACCCGACACCAAACGTGTCGCCCGTTCCTGGCGGTTCTCCGCGTGATGCTTTCCCTGACCACCATCGGCAATGTGCTCACCCGCACGACCGGCTATCTGCGCCGCGTCACCTCGCACTCGTTGCAGCCTTATCGCGGCTGCACGTTCGGCAAGGCGCTGTGCGGGGTCGGCTGTTATGTGCAGCACAACGGGCACATTCTCCAGGGGCGGGCGTGGGGAAGTTTTCTCGAAGTCCGCACCAATGCCGCCCAGGCGTACCGGACTCATTACGATCGCGAAGCCCGCTGGGCGCGCCGCGACGGCGGGCGGTTTTCGATCTTCTGCTCGAGTGCGACCGATCCGTTTCTTCCGCAGGAGTTCCGCCACGGAATCACGCGAAGCGTGCTGGAAGCGATGCTCGAACAGCTTCCCGACGAGCTTGTCCTCCAGACGCATTCGCACCGGGTAACCGAGTACCTTCCATTGATTCGCCGGCTTGCGGAGAGGTGCGACCTGCGGGTGCATCTCTCGATCGAGAGCGACCGCGATTCGCTTCCCGGACTGCCCCCTCCGGCGAGCACCGTGGAGCGGCGTTTTGCCGCGTGCCGCGAAATGAAAGCCGCCGGTATACGCACCGTGGTGACGGTCTCGCCCCTCTTGCCGATCGAGTTCCCGGAGCAGTTCTTTTCGCGTATCGCCGAGTCCGCCGATGCCGTCGTGCTCGATCACTTCATTGCGGGAGATGGTTCCGAGAACGGCCGGCGAACGCTGCGCACCCCGCTTCCCGCAGCAATGGCCGCGGTGTGTCCCGAATCGGTCGAACTGGCGTATCTCGATCAGATGACCGCGATCGCCCGGAAACATCTCCCCGGCCGGGTCGGCATCCACATCGACGGTTTCGCCGGGCGGTTCTGACTTTCCCCAAGAGCCACTTCCCACGGATAGTCACACGCGGGCACGGCTTTCCTTCTCGCCAACCGCGAGGAAACGTATAAGAGTAGAAACGGAGTTGCGGAACGCGCGGCCGGACCAGGGTCGACCTTATCTACTGCGCGTTCCCGGCGGCGGCATCATCGGATTCTGAGTTGCGCATGTCTGTGCTCACATGCCGCGGCGGAAGGTCGTTACGATCAAGATGGCAAGCGAACTGTCAGTTGTGCTTCTCGAGGATTCCGCGGCGGCGTTCGCAGCGATCGAACGTCTCGGCGTGGATGACGTTCGCCGGGCCTGTGCGAATCTGCAGAGCATCCGTCAGACGACCGCATCCGATGCCGACCTGCTCCCGCTGCTGGCCGCTCTGGGGACCTGCCTTCCGCAGACTCCCGATCCGGGAATGGCGCTCAATAACCTCGACCGCTACCTGGCCCGCTGTGCCGAACCACGGGCGATGGTGGGAAAGCTGACAGCCGAGGTCGCAGCACTCACCACGCTGCTGCAACTCTTCGGGACAAGCCAGTATTTCAGCGAACTGCTGATCGCTCATCCGGAAGATTTCGAGACCCTGCGCTCCAGCCGCGGCGCGGCTTTGCATCCCAACGAGATGCGCCGCAGTCTCGCCGCCGCGATGGAAGACGTGCAGGATGTCGCGACGGCGGCCCGTGTTCTCCGCCGCTATCGGCAGCAGCAGATCCTGCGGATCGGTTACGGCGACATCATCACGGGGCAGGGGCTTGAAGTCGTCGTCGATCAGATTTCCCACCTCGCCGACGTCATCGTCGACCAGGCGCTGAACTTCACGCGATCGCGGCTGGAGGAACGACTCGGAATTGCCCGCAACTCCGCCGGCAAACACTGCCGCTTCGTCGTCATTGCCTTCGGCAAGCTCGGCGGCCGCGAACTGAATTACAGTTCGGACATCGACCTGATGTTCCTCTACGAGAACGAGGGACAGGTCGAAGGCAAACGGCACGTTTCTCATCAGGAGTACTTTTCGCGTCTGGGGGGGGATCTCACGAAACTCCTCTCGGAGCACACCGAGAACGGCATCGCTTACCGCGTCGATCTGCGGCTGAGGCCCGAAGGGCATCGCGGCCCGGTCGCCCGCAGCATCGAGAGTGCGTGCGCCTATTACGACCTGCTGGGACGGACGTGGGAACGGCAGGCGCTCATCAAGGCCCGCCCGATTGCCGGCGATTTGGCACTCGGGGCGCAGTTCCTCTTCCGCATGGAACCGTGGATCTATCGCCGGTACCTGAACTTTGCCGAGATCAGCGGCATCAAGGCACTGAAGCGGCGGATCGAATCGCGGACCGCTGACGCGGGTGAAGACCTCGTCGAAGTCAAAACCGGCCGGGGAGGGATTCGCGATGTCGAGTTCTGTACGCAGTTCCTGCAACTGCTCAATGGTGGTGACCTGCCGCAGGTCCGCACCAACAGCACGATGAACGCCCTCGAACGGCTGCTGGACGTCGGCTGCCTGACGATGCAGGAGCACGCCATCCTTTCGGAAACGTATCAGTTCCTCCGCAAGACCGAACACCGGCTGCAGACGATGTTCGATCTGCAGACGCATCGGCTGCCCGAGGAACCGCGCGAGCTGCAGAAACTCGCGCTCCGCATGGGATACAGCAATACGGGCGACTCCCCCGCCGCCACCCGCTTTCTGGCCGACTATCGTCTGAACGCCCGGCTGAACCGGACGATCCTCAATCACCTGCTGCACGATGCGTTTCCCGAGGACGATCACGCCAGCGTCGAACCGGAAGTGGATCTTGTGCTCGATCCGCATCCCGAGCCGGAGCGAATCCGCGAGGTGCTCGGTCGTTATTCGTTTCGTGACGTCGACCAGGCGTATCGCAACCTGATGCAACTGGCGCGCGAGTCGATTCCGTTTCTCTCGACGCCGCGCTGTCGGCACTTCCTCGCGTCGATTGCTCCCCGGCTTCTGCAGGCACTCTCGCAGACACCCGATCCCGATCAGACGCTTGTGAACCTGGCGAACGTCAGCGAATCGCTCGGAGGCAAAGCGGTCCTGTGGGAACTGTTCAGCTTCAATCCGCCGTCACTGAAGCTGTATGTCGACCTGTGTGCCGGCAGTCAGTTTCTCACGGACATCCTCATCAGCAACCCGGGAATGATTGATGAGCTGATGGACAGCCTCGTGCTGAATCAGCCGGGCAGCCTCGGGGAGCTGCGCAGCGAACTGCGCGAGCTTTGCCGCGGTGCGACGAATACCGGTCCGACTCTGCAGGGCTTCAAGAACACGAGAATTCTTCATGTCGGCGTGCGGGACATCCTGGGGAAGAACGAGCTTCAGGACACACTCGGGGCACTCAGCGACATTGCCGAAGCGATCCTGCACGAGATTGCCCTGCAGGAGACGGGCCGCATGCTCAGCCGCTGGGGGCAGCCGCTCGTGGAAGGAGGCCCGCGGGATGGCAAGGATTGCCGGATGGCGATTGTGGCGCTGGGCAAGCTCGGCAGCCGCGAACTGAACTATCACAGCGACCTCGACGTGATCTTCCTCTACGAAGCCGACGGCAGGACCGACGCCTCGGAAGAAGAAGCCGAACGCACGACGAACATGCACTTCTTCAGCGAGCTGGCGCAGCGGATCATCCGTGCCGCGAGCAAAACCGGGCCTTACGGTCGGCTCTATTCGGTGGATCCGCGGTTGCGTCCTGCCGGGAGCAGCGGGAGTATCGCGCTGCCGCTCGCCGAGTTCGAACGCTACTTCGCCAGCGGCGAGGGACAGTTGTGGGAACGGCAGGCGCTGACGCGGGCACGCGTCGTCTACGGTGAACCGGATTTCGCCCGCGAAGTGATCGCGGCGATCGAACGCGCCGCCTTCGCCCCGGCGTGGAAGCCGGGTGATGCGGACGAGATCCTCGCGATGCGGAAGCGGCTGGAACCGGTTGGCCCCGAGCGCGACCTGAAGCGCGGGCCGGGCAGTCCCATGGATATCGAGTTCCTTGTTCAGGCCCTGCTGCTGCGGCATGCCAAGGACCAGCCGGAACTTCGCGTGACCAACACGCTCGAAGCGCTCGACCGATTGCAGGCCGCCGGGCATCTCAACGCGGATGAAGCAGCCGAGCTCCACCGCTGCTACGGTTTCCTCGGCAATCTCACCAAGCATCTTCGGTTGATGTACAACACCGGCCGGGCGCGCCTGCCCGAAACGCCGGAGGAACTGGACAAGCTCGCGCAGCGGCTGGGGTATGAGGCCACCGCGCCGGCCGCCGGGTCATCCCTGCAAACTCTCGCCACGGCTTCCGCAGCGGAGAGTGCCGCGACGACAACCACAACGGTCGAGCAGGACGGCACTCCCGCTTCACAGTTTCTCGCCGACTATCGCGCAACAACCGCCCGCACACGCTCCCTCTTTCTCGCGATTCTGGAGCGTTTGAAGCAGACCGCCGCAGCCGACTGAGGGTGGGCGGGCAGGCTGCCTGGATTGATTATCTGATCTGATCGGTGCGTTATTCTCGCTGGAACTGCGAACTCAAAACGGCGGCTCGGCTGAGTGGACCGCTCCTTTTTGGGCTCGCTGATGGAGTTCTTTCCATGCCGCGGAGCCATCGTCCGGGATGTGTTCGAGATTGACTCCCTTGGGAAAGAAGGGGAGCCGACCGGCGTGCCAGTCGTCCCAATACTGGCCGGTGTGGTTGTAGTAGGTCGTCGTTCCCGCCGGCCAGCGGATGGCAATCAGCAACCCTGGATGAGGGAACGGCTTCGCCTTCGGCTGAATGCGAAACTTCTCGATCGCCTCTTCGTCCAGTGTAATCCCCAGGCCCGGCCCTTCGGGAACGAGCGCCAGGCCGTTCGATACCGGGATTGCTTCCTTCACACAATCGCGTTCGAAAAGTTGATGACAGTTCACCGCCGGCCAGCGCGCATTCTCCAGAACCGCGCCGAGATGCAGCGCAAAGGCGGCGGCGATCTTCGTCCCCACAATCTGCAGGAATACCGACTTGTTGAACGCCCGGCACATCAGCACTTCGCGCTGCACGCGCGATGCGCCGCCGCACGCGACGAAGCCGTCGCACATCTCCTCGCGAATCGCCATCTCCAGCGACGCATCGCCGAAATGAGTCGCGGTGTGCATTGAGATCGGCACGTGCGTATGCTGCCTCAGGAACTTGTAGCCCGCGACGTCGTGATGGGGCAGGGGACTTTCGAACATCACGACCTGCGGGAACTGTTCCAGTTCTTTCAGCAGGCGCGTGCAGTGCGCCGTGTCGATGCCGAAACCGTTGAAGTCGAGATCGATTTCAAAGTGCCGCGGCAGGGTCGCGCACAGCTCGCGCGTCTGCTCGACCACATCCCACCACGGGCGGGCCTTGGTCTTGAACGCGGTGTATCCCTGCGAAATGGCAAGCTCGCACTCGCTGATCCAGTCGGCGGCCGGCAGGTCGATGTCCCACCACGCAATGTGACAGCGGTCGCGATGCTGCTTCCCGAGCAACTGGTGCAGCGGGACGTCGAGCACTTTCGCGGCGGCATCGAACAGGGCAATCTGCAGGCCCGCTCCGAGCGAGTCGTCCCACATGTTTTCCGCCGGGTGTCGACCGACAACCTTGGCAATCGCCTCCTCGCTGACGCGGCTGGCCCCCCAGGTGTAGTAGACCATCGTCTCGCCGAAACCGACGACTCCCGAATCGAGCGTGACCTTGCAGATCTCGAAAATCGTCCAGTGGGGAATCTCGCGGACCATGTTCCGGGCCGGGACTTCCCGCAACGGCAACTCCACCCAGATCGTTTCCACCTGCTTGACCGTGTGTGACATACGCGCGCGGGCTCCGGATTTCAGAAGTGAGGTGCACTCTTATGTTATGGCGCGGGAGAACTCAGCAAGCGGGAGGATGACCGGGGCCGGTTTGTCGCATTATCGCGAAAACTGTGGATTCGATTTTCCCGACAATCTGCCCCCGGTGGGGCACGACATCACTGGGGGCCTGTTGCCGGTCACGTCCATCACGAATTCATCGCTTCCGCCTGGCAACCTGATGCCAGCCACTCTCCGGGATGCTGTGATGATAACGTTACTGCTACAATGAGCTGCTTGCAAACTGTTCCGACCGTCAGGGAGCAGGCCTGCAACGCGGCAAACGGATTTGCCGGCGAAAGGCCGCCCGGTCGGCAGAGGCAGCAGATTTCGAGTGCGTCATGAGCGACTTTCCCCCTACTTCCTCTCTGCGAACCGCGCGGCTTTCCCTCGCCGAACTGCGTGGACGCCGCGTGACCGTGATGGGCCTGGGGAGCTTCGGCGGCGGAGCAGGGGCGGTCGAGTTTCTGGTCCGGCAGGGGGCCCGCGTCACGCTGACCGATCTCCGCAGCGAAGAAGTGCTGGCGCCGCAACTTGCTGCACTCGGCGAGTGTCAGCCCGAGCGGCTGCATCTCGGCGGCCATCGGGAAGCCGACTTCACCGAAACGGAACTGCTCGTCATCAATCCGGCGGTACCTCGCGACAATGCATTCGTGCAGCTCGCGACGGTTGCGGGAGTCCCCCAGACCAGCGAAATGAACCTGTTCTGGCAATTCAATCGCAGCCGCGTGATCGGCGTCACCGGAAGTAACGGCAAGTCAACGACCACCGCCATGACGCACGCGCTGCTCGCAGCGACGGGAAACCGCTGCTGGCTTGGCGGCAATATCGGCGGCAGCCTCCTGCCCCGCGTTGGTGAAATCGGCGGCGAGGACTGGGTGATCCTCGAACTGAGCAGCTTCCAACTCGACGATCTCGATGCGCTCCAGGCCAGCCCGCAGATTGCCGTCGTGACCAACTTCTCACCGAATCACCTCGACCGTCACGGCACTCTCGATGAATACCGCCGCGCGAAACAGACGATTCTGCGCTGGCAGTGCAGCGATGACTGGGCTGTCCTCAATGACGATGATGCCGACGTCCGCGACTGGCCGACCGCGGGGCGAAGGGTTCACTTCGGGCTTTCCGTTCCGGAAGTGCCTCGTGACGGAATCTTCGACAGCGGCAGTAGCGCCGTGTTCCGGCTTGGAGATCGTGAGCAGATCCTGCCGCTCCGCGACTGGCTGACGTTACCCGGACGGCACAACCTTCAGAATGCGCTCGCCGCGACTGCCGCGGCACTGCTGGCCGGCGCATCGCTGGACGCCGTGCAGAGCGGGCTCCGGCATTACAAAGCCTTGCCGCACCGCCTCGAACTGGTCGGAGTACACGCGGGCCGACGGTTCTACAACGACTCGCTGGCAACGACGCCCGAATCGGTTGTCGTCGCCCTCGAAGCGTTCGATGCGCCCCTCGTGCTGATCGCCGGCGGCTACGACAAAGGGGTGAGTCTCGAATCTCTCGTCGAGAAGGCGTGCCGCAAGCCGATCAAGGCAGCAGCGCTGATCGGGCAGACCGCTTCCGCACTCGCCGCGGCTTTCGAGAAGTATGACCCGCAGCGGACAATTCTCCGCCAGGAATGCACCACGTTCGACGAGGCATTCGCGTGGAGCGTGTCGGTCGCGGCTCCGGGAGATGTGGTGCTGCTCTCCCCCGGATGCGCGAGCTACGACTGGTTCCGCAACTTTGCCGATCGCGGCGAGCAGTTCGCCCGCCGCGTGCACGCCCTGTGATCGCACCCAGTCGTTGTTCACAGGAAGGGGATCCAACGTCTGTCTGCATCTTCACCATTGCGGCGGCGCTGCGTCCCCGCGCGAGAAATCGCGCGAGTGAATTCACTCGGGAAACGCAGAGGGAAATCACACGACCCCGAATCATCCTTCCCAAGCCGGCTGAAGAACGATAGAAACGAGGGGAGTCGCCGCGGCTTGTGCGACTCGCAATCGGCCTTTGACGCGGCCACGGTTCGCTGCGGCGATACCGGGCCGCGATTCCGGGACGCGCCCCGACACTCCGGGAGCAGCGCTCCCTTCTCCCGTTTTTACACTGACGAAGGAGAACGCCATGACTCATACGCGACGTCACTTCCTGCAGGCAGCAACCGGCGCGGGGCTCGTCGGCTGCTGGGGAGACTGGAGCGCTCTCTGTCGGTTGAGTCTGGCGACCGCCGCCGACGCAGAGGTCACCCCCGATCTGGTACAGCTTGACCCGACGATTGAACCGATCGTGCGGCTGATTGAAGAGACGCCGCGCGAAAAGTGCTTCGAGATGATGACCGGCCAGTTGAAGGCCGGCCTGCCGTATCGGCACTTTCTGGCCGCGCTGTTTCTCGCCGGTCTCCGGAACGTGAATCCGCAGCCGCCTGGGTTCAAGTTCCATTGCGTGTTCGTCATCTATGCGGCTCATCAGTTGAGCGCCGAGGCTCCGGTGCAGGAACGTCTGCTGCCGTTGTTCTGGGCGCTCGATGCTTTCAAGCAGTCACAGGCCGAGGACGTCGCGCAGGGAGACTTCAAGCTGCGTCCGGTGACAGGAACTCTCCCTTCCCCCGAACGGGCCTGGAGCGAGTTTCACGCGGCAATGGAAGACTGGGACGAGCCGCGAGCCGACCGGGCGATTGTCTCGCTCGTCCGCAGCCGCGGTGCCAATGAGATCATCGAGGGGCTCTGGAAGTACGGCGCCCGCGATTACCGCAACATCGGCCATAAGGCGATCTTCGTCGCGAATACCTGGCGGACGTTGCAGACGATCGGCTGGCAGCATGCGGAGACGGCACTCCGCTCGCTCGTTCTCGGGCTGCTCGACTTCGGCAGGCAGGAGCGAGTGAACGAATACGCGTTCGAAGATCAGAGCTATCTCGCGAATCTCCGCAAGGCGTCCGAAGCCGCCCCCCGTCTGCCGGGGGACTGGTCGGTCGCCACCGCGAACACCGGTGCGACAACACATCTGCTGGAGATTCTCCGCGAGGGAGATCTGAACGCAGTGAGCGACGAGGCCCTGTCGCAACTGGTGGCGGGGAAAGCCCGGGCCTCGGCGATCTGGGATGCGGCGCATCTTGCCGCCGGTGAACTGATGATGCGGCAGCCGGGAATCTACGGCATTCACACCGTCACCTCGGTGAACGGATTGCGCTACGCTTACGAGACAAGTGCCGATCCGGAAACGCGGCTCGTCCTGCTCCTGCAGGGGCTGGGATGGATGGCGCAGTTCCGCAACTTCATGGCGAGCCGGCCCGCCGGCCTCAAGGAGACGCGCATCAACGAACTGCAGGCCGCCGAGATCCCCGCCGCCCCGGACAAGGCCGCCGTCGACATCTTCGAGACGGTTTCGGAAGACGTCACCGCGGCCGCCCGCCAGGCGTTCGCGTACGGGCAGAAGTTCCCGGCGACCGCGGCATTTTCCGAGCAGGTCCGGCAGCTTGTCTTCACCAAGGGGACCGACGCCCATCACTACAAGTACGCGGCAGCGATCCTCGAAGATGTCGCGAACGTCTCTCCGGTCTGGCGGCCGCACCAGTTCGCGACGACGGTGTATTACGTCCGCGGTCGTCAGGCATCCGATTCGGTACTCATGCAGCGCGCGAAGGAATCGCTCGCCACGCTGTAAGCGTCTGCTCCGGGGGAGTGAGCGAAACTTCGTTTGCGAGGAGAGTTGGCAGCAATCGCTCGCGGGGATGGCCCGCCGGTGAACTCACAGGAGAACCGGCGGGCGAACGGGGCGGCGGAGCCTGCCGCAGGCTCACTCCTTCCCGGGCGTCGCAGCGGCGGGAAGTTCGAGCTCCGCCCAGATCCGGGGGTGATCGGAAGCAATCGTCTCCTTCAGCCCCGCCTGCACGCACCTCAGGCCGCGGGTGAAAATCCAGTCGATCCGGTTCTTTGGGTTCGGGGCACCGCAGGCGGAAACGCAATCGGTCACTCCCGGGAACTTGAGGAGTTCGACGATCTGCGGATCGTCGGCCCGGGTGTTCAGATCACCCATCAGCACGGCTGGCTCATCGAGCGAGAGAAACAGCGACAGCACCGCGCGCAGCTGGGACTCACGGTCTTTCCGCGGGTCGATGTGCGTAACGAGCACGTTCAGCGTTTCGTGCTGGTGGGGAATCCGCACGAGGACGACGTTCCGATAACCGTCTCCCCGGGGACTGGCCAGCGGAATCCGCTGCCAGGAGTCGATGGGAACCCGGCTCAGAATCGCCGAGCCGAAGTGCTCGCCGCTCCAGCAGCGTTCGGTCGGTGTGAACAGCCACTGCATCCCCAGCGTCTTGCCGAGGATTTCCGCCTGATTCCCGGTCGTCCAGCGCTGATGGACTTCGTTCAGCCCGATGAAATCCAGCCCCTCCAGCAGGTCGGCAATGCGTCCCAGATCGCGGCGGCCGTCGAGCCCCTTCGCTCCGTGGATGTTATACAGCCCGACCCGAATCGTCCGCGGCGAGACAGGCCCGGTCGCGGGGGCGCCGTTCAGTTCGGTGCCGGCCGCTGGACCGGCGGAGAGTTCAAGCGAAGCGGCCCCCACGACTCCGCCGACCAGCAGCGCCGCGGCCATCACGATTCCCAGCCCGCGAATTCGCCGGCAGCGTTTCGACACCGTGCCGCGACTTCCCGAAGCGGAAGAGGATTGGTTCGCCCTCGCCTCCACGAAGTGGGAAATATCGCCGTCAGTCCGAGATTCTTTCGCCAGGGGTACGCTCATCAACGCTCGTCGTTCGGTTCCAGGATGCTCTTGCCCCAGGTGTCATCCAACATGACACCTGACCTTGGCCCAGGAATTCGAGCGTGTCATACCCCTTTAGCGAAATTTTGAAAAGGGGGATATCCCTCAACAACGCAAGCGACACAGGCGGGGCAAGTCAGGAAACCCGCCCGCCCGGCGAATCGGCATGGTATGGGAACCTCTTTCCTGAAATAATTTCGAAAAATGCCTTCGCGCGTTCGAGAACCGGGATGAGATGATGCTGACCGTGAGACTTCCTTTTCGCTGCTCCAGACACCTGATCCTCGGCACTGTGCTCGCGGTGCTCTGCGCCCTGCCGGAGTTCGCCGCGGCCCAGGTGCCCCGCCCCCGGGGAAGCGGCGGGCAGCGTCCCCTCGAAACGAACGTCTCGGTCGAACTGATCTCCGGAAGCGAAGGGGTCGGACTGCGGGCGCAGGAATGGCTCCGCGTATTCGAAGGACTCGGGATCGAGTTCCGCGTCCGTCGCGGCCTCGCCGATGAGAAACCCGGCGTGACGGAGAAGATGATCGGCACCTCGCTCCGGGAGGTCCGCGTTCTGGGGCGACTGGAACGCGATGGCTCCATCAACGTCGGCGACCGCCGCTTTCGCACAAGCGACGTCGACAAGCTGAAAGAGTGGCTCAACACCCTTCGCGTTTACGGTGCTCAAGGCTCCCCCGAAGGTCAGCCCCTGTGGGGACTCTCGAACCTGCAGTTCGCCCCGCTGCTGCGGCAGCTCAGCCAGAAGCTCGATCACAACATCCAGGGGCTGACGCTGGGCGAAGCCCTCGCGCGGCTCGAATTGCCGGCAGACTTCCCGCTTCGCGAGAGCGTCAGTGCGGCGAAGCACCGCCGCGAGCTGCCCGCGACACAGACGGTCCGCCAGGAATTGAAAGGGCTCGCGAAGGGAACGGCTCTCGCCATCCTGTTGAACGAATACGGGCTTGGCTATCGGCCGCGACGGACTCCCGCGGGGGAGATCGAACTCGAAGTGGTCCCCTTGAGCGAAACCTCCGATGTCTGGCCCGCGGGCTGGCCGCTCAAGACGCGCGAGCCGCAGACCGTTCCACAGCTTTACAAGATCATCCCGATTGCGCTTGAGGAAGTGCCGCTCGATGATGTGCTCGACGCGGCCGCCGATTTCATTGGCGTGCCGATCTATGTGAACCACTACGCCCTGGCGGTGGATCGAATCGACCTGTCGGAAGTGCTGGTGTCGCATCCGGACAAGAAGACGACCTGGAGCCTGGCGCTGAAGACATTGACCTTCCAGGCCCGGTGCCGCCCGGAAGTCTGGATGGATGAGGCGGGGACGCCGTTTGTCTGGGTGACGCCTCTTTCGACGCGGCGAAAAACTGCGGATCAGTCCAACTAGCCGAGGAATGCCGAGCCCATGTTCACCGGCCCCGAAATTGTCTCCGAGCTGACAGCCCTCGAGATCAGCCACGTCGTCTGGCTTCCCGACAGCACCCTGGGAACGTGGGAACAGGCGCTGAGCGAGGCACCGGATCTCCACCTGGTTCGCGTCTGCCGCGAAGGAGAAGCATGGGCCATCGCCGCCGGATTGCAACTCGCCGGTGCGCGACCGGTGGTCATGATCCAGTGCACCGGATTATTCGAATCGGGAGATGCCCTGCGGAACGTAATCCACGATTACGGAATCCCGTTGTTCGCAATCATCGGCTATCGCAGTTACCTGCTCGAGAACAGCGGCGACTCCGCCCGCACATATACCGAGCCGATCCTCCGGGCGTTCGAACTTCCGTACCGCATCATCGGGCGGCCCGAGGACAAAACTCTGCTTCGCGAGCACTACCTGGAATGCCGGAAGAACGCGCAACCCGGCGTGGTGCTGATCGGTGAGGGGCGGATGTAATCGCGGCGGACAGGCGTGACACTCGCGAACGAAGGACAAGACTCATGACTGAATCCCGCATGCCGCTCCGCGAAGCTGTGCAGGTGCTGCATCGCGCACGCACCGATCAGGTGGTCATCACGACGATGGCCTCGGCACGTGAGTGGATGCACCTCGGCCAGCATCCGCTGGACTTCATTTACGCCCCGTCGAGCATGGGACAGGCGCCGACGCTGGGACTGGGGATCGCTCTCGCGCAACCGCAGCGGCAGGTCATCGTCTGCAACGGCGACGGCGGCATGCTGATGAACCTCGGCACCCTGGTGACGATCACCGCCGAGGCTCCGGAGAACTACATCCTGATTGTCTTCGACAACGGGATGTACGAAGTGACCGGGATGCAGTACACCGCCGCCGCGCCCGCCGCCCGCCGCCGCAACGATCCGATCGCCCCCTGCGGCATCGCCCGCAGCTGCGGTTTCCGGTCGGTCTATGAGTTCAGCGATCTGCCCGCGTGGGAAGCCGGGATCGCGGATGTCCTCGATGCCGCCGGCCCGACTTACGTACACCTGCGAGTCGCCCCCGTCCCGGGAGCCCAGGTCCCCAGGTCTCCCGCCCCTCCGCCTCAGCGCGCCCGGGAATTCGCGGAAGCCCTCCAGCAGCGCTAAGCACCGCATTGAGCCGCGGAGTTTATCTCCGCAGTGCGGGGAGGATGTGAACACCGGGGGAACCGTGGCGCGAAGCGAGAACACGTGCGCCTTCAACACCACTGCATGGCGTTTTGATCACGACACTGTGTTTCGATGACGTTGCGCGGGGTGTCGACCGGAGACAAGTGCGCGGTGCTCAAGGCAGTCCGCCAGGATGAACCTGGCAACTCGCGAGGCGCATTTCCCCGCTATCGATTGCCGCTGAGGATGGAGAGTGGTTCGCCGCGGATGGGGTCGAGGCGCGTGACGGTGACGATCTTCCATTCCCCCCCCTCGCGCTGCCAGGTGAGTCGCCAGCGCGAGGGGTGATAGCCGAGATTCACGCTGCGCAGGCTGACGGTCGCATTCGCCCGGAAGTGAATGATCGCACGGCTGCCCCGGGCCTTCATCTCGACATCCACATCACTGATCCGCAGGTCGTCCCCGACGGTCACCATCGCCGCCGCAGTCGCGATCAGCGGACGCTCGTCGCAGAGCGGAGAGAAATAGCTGGTGACCCGCTCCAGATCCTTCTGCTGGAAGGCGGCGGCCAGATCCCGCACGTGGAGCTCGATCTGCTCGGCATCGGTGATGACCGCCTGATCGATCAGGAACATTCCTCCCGCGGCCAGCACGCACACGATGCTGGCGACGAGCGGCCAGGCCCGTTTCTGACTGCTCCAGAGAATCGCAAACACGACAGCGACGGCAGTGAAGGCGAACGCTGCCGGCCAGGGATTTTCGATCGGCGACATAGATGAGGCTGCCTGCACGATCTCCCGCCGCGTCGGTCCGCGATGACGGGAAGAGACCGCTGCGATTCACTGCGATTCGGCCAGAGTCGGAAGCCGTTCCTTGAACGCACCGCCTCCTTCCTGCAACGGGAAGGAGGCCACGCTGACCGGCCCACTCTGCAAGTGTAGGGCCGCCGCAGTCAGTTCGCAACCGGAGCCGCCACGGTCTCGTTCGGCAGCAGTGTGAAGTGTCGCCGCATGATCTCCTTGCCGCGGCTGCGGAGCACGAGCGAATACGTCCCCGGTTCGAGCGCTTCGGTCAGCGTGTAGTTGAAGTGCGCCCGCAGCGATTCCCGCGGGACAATCTGCGAGACCCGGCTGAGCACCCGGTTGTCGGCGTCGTGCAGGTTGCATTCGATCCACATGTCGCCGTGCGGCGGGTTCAGTGTAATCTCCGTCTGCACCCGATCGCCATGACGGAAGACCGATTTCCGACTCCACAGCCGGCCGCCGATCAATGTCGACCCCAGGTCGAAGGAGAGGAACTTGTCCTCTTCCCGCATGGGAATCTCTTCGGCGAACATCTCGCTCACCTTCTCCTCCGAGAGGAGCGGCAGTTCGTACGGCCCTTCCGGACGGCGGAGCCCGTATCGGTCGAGACGATACTCGATTTCGAGCCCGGCAAAGGTGCACGTTCCCATCAACAGCACGAGAGCGCCCGCCGAGGCATACACCGGCACGCGCGGCGGCTGCGAAGGCAGGAGTGCCGCGAGCCGATCGGCCACCGACGCCCGCAGGTTCCGCGGCAGCCAGCGCCGCTTCAGGCGGCGCACATGCCGGGCGAACCACTGGACATCGTCCTCGTTGACGAACGACAGATAGATCGCCGCCATGATCAGGGGGAAGATCAGCAGCCCGAGCATCAGGAGGGTCATGAAGTGGAAGAAGAGTCCCAGCGAGAGCAGCAGAATGCGCCCCCATCCGCGCCAGGCGCAGAAGATGAAGACCATCTCCCAGACCACGGTCACATAGCACGAGATCACAACCAGCGCCGGATACTGCGTCAGGTAGTCTCCGAGCGGATGGTCATGATTCATGTAGGTCATCATCCACGAAATCAGCTGGTCGCCACTGAAGAACGTCGGCGTCTTCAGTTTTGTCGCGGCGGCACCGAGATACACGATGCCGATCAGGAGCTGGATCAGCCGTCGCGGCCAGACCGCCGTGCGGGGCAGCACCGGTGGCCCGATCTTCGTCCAGCGATTCCGCGAGGCAGCTCCCGAAAGCCAGCGATCGACCGACCAGACCGCGCCGCAGTTGGAGAGGGTCAGCAGCAGCATCGCATGCGACGCAATCACGGTGTATTTCGTCATCGTGCTCAGCGAATCGGCCAGGCCGAAATAGGCATAGAGCACGGTGGCAATTGCGAGGGAGAACCGCGTGCACCAGCCGACCGAACTGGCCACGAGCGCCACGGCCAGCAGCGTGTTCAGGCCGACGGCGACCGATCCGGGAAAGAGGGGAAGCAGATCGGGCTGACCGTAGCCGACGCTCAGCGGTGCCGGTGCGCCGTCGGTCGAATAGATCTCGCGGGCATACGGCCAGCGATGCACGACGACAATCAGGAGCACCAGCGGAAGCAGCATCCGCACAAGTGCGAGGCCGTAGGGAACCTCTTCCGCGAAGAAGAAGCGGCCGATGGCCGTCCGCGGAGCATTCGGGCTGACTGAGGTGCCGGACGATTCGATGCTCATACGTAAGCACTCCCCAACGGCAAACGAAGTAAACCAACGGCAAAGCGGTGGTGAATCGGATCAGAAGCGGACGGCCAGCGGCCGTCAGTGTCACTTGCTTCCCGGTAACGGCAATCGGTCCCGCCGGATCAGTTCCCCAGGGGGGCAGAGATCTCCATGGTGGAGAGCCCCGGGCCGGGACCGTTGCTGTAGCGGCTGGTCGAAAGGTTATCGAGAACGAAGAACGGCTGTGAGCTGCGCGACTCGTTCCGCAGCCGGGGGTTGTCAATCAGCGCGAGCATCGCCTGATGTTCCAGCCAGCCCGAATAGGCCCGCACGATGCTGCCGCAGGGGGCCATCTCGGTCCGGACGCGATAGTACCGCTGCACGTCCTTGGGCTCTTCGTAGATTCGATTCCACACGTAATCGGGCATGTCGTATTTCTTCGCCCACAGCTCCTCGACGACAAACACCCGCACCATCGGCTCGTGCTTCGTGTGCTTGAGGGTGTTCATCGCGATGGTCCCGGCGTGGTTCATCAGCGAGTCATAATGCTGCCGTCCCATCGAGCCGTAAGGGATGAAATCCCCCCAGGGAGCGGGGCTGATCTGGTAGTAGTTACCGCTCTCGCCTTCGCCCACGATGTGGATGGCGTTGGCATATGCCGACCAGCCACAGAACATGTCCCAGATGATAAAGTACATCGCCGTGTGCTGTGTCAAACCCACCGAGAGTGCGTGACAGGCCACTCCGTAGCCGAGGACACCGAGATACGCGGCGATGAACAGCGACGCCAGCCAGCGTTTCATAAACTCGACCTTCCTGGTTCCGTTTGCTCCACGGCCGCCTTCCTGGGGCCGATGCACCGCGATACGTAGAAGTCCCGGCAGGACGTGTCACCCTGCGGTTGGCGCACGGGACCGCCGATCCGGGAACTGCATTGAGGGACAGGAGCGATTTGCGGGCGAACTATCAGAAAAGCGGCCATTTATGTCAAGATGAGATTCACCCCGCCGCAGGTCGGCAGATGACGTGGGGCCCGGTTTGCGAACGCGGTCGCGAAGGCTCTGCCGAGAGGCTGGGCAGACACCTTCTCGCTGGACCGATTCACCGGCAGTGATCCGTTTCGCGCGAGAATCGACGCATTCTCGTTGCGACAGTTTTCCCGTCCGCGACAAAGGGGGAAGCACAAACGTGCAGCGAACGGGAAATCCGTCTTCGAGACTTGCCGGGAATGGAGTACAAATTCCCCGCGACGAAGGACAGGGAGCCCGCGCAGTCACGAAGGGGCCGAGGGAGAATTCGCCGCCGGGGGGTTCCCTGCCGGGCAGCCGTACGAATAGACTTTCTCACCGCGGCTGGTCCTGCCGCCGCGAGCCGCCGGGCTGGTCGTCCGGCTCTTCCCTCCCCGTATAGGTAAAAACCCTGCAATTGTCCCGTTTCTGAACCGGAGTTAAAATTCCGGTGTTACCTTTACACTGTTTCTGAGCAGCCGCGCATGCCCTTGAATTCTGACTTTACCTGTGACAGCGAGTTCATGAAGCTGCTGACGCGGCGCACGGACGTCAATCTGACGGTTGCAGCCCTCGAGTTGGCGCGCGACGCATATCCTCATCTTCGCTTCGAGGACACCTTCGACTGGATTGCGGCCCGGGCCGAGGAGATTGCACGCCCGGTGGCCCGGGCGCGGTGTGAATTGAAAGCCCTGGCGGAACTCCGTGGCTGCCTTGCCAGTTGCCACGGCATCCGTGGTGATCGCGAAAGCTACGACCTGGCCGATTGCAGTTATCTCCATCGCGTGATCGAACTTCGCCGGGGGATTCCGATCAGCCTCTCGCTGCTCTACATGGCGGTCGCCGCCGAGGTGGGAATCACGCTGCACGGCGTCTCCGCACCGGGACACTTTCTGACCCGCTACGAGTCGGTGGAAGGTCCGGTCTTTCTGGATGCGTTTGCCGAAGGGAAGATTCTCACTCCTGAAGAGTGCATCGCCCGCATGAAACAGTCGAGCGGCCTGAGCGAAGAACAGATCATCGCCAGCCTCGAACCGGTCGGGCCGCGGACCATTGTCATCCGCATGCTCAATAACCTGAAGGCGCTGCACGTGCGGCAGGAGAACTGGTCGGCGGCGTGGATCGTGCAGCATCGGCTGACGGCGCTGCAGCCCACCTCTTACAGCGAACGCCGCGACCTCGCCCTCATCTCGCTCAAGTCCAACCGCCCGGGCATGGCCCTCGATCTCTTCGAATCGTGTCTCCAGCGATGCCCCTGCGAAGAGATGCCTTCCCTCGAACAGCACCTCGCCGAAGCGCGACGCCAGATTGTCCGCTGGAACTGAAGTTCCCCGGCGCACCCTCTTCGATGTGAGGATTTCACACACCGCCCTAACGCACAGTGTGCATCGCGGGGCGCGACACGCGTTGCGTTCAACGCCCTCGCGTCACGAAACAAACCGCTTCGTCGAATCGCGATTAACCGGCGGCGATTTCGTTCCAGTCGAATGCGTCGAACGAGGCCGCGCTGTACTCACGCAAGAACGGCCCTCCACTGAGATACGCCCCCCCGGAAGTGAAGCGGCACCACGTCAGTTTCGTGACCAGGTACGGCGAGAGCCCCTCGGGCATCTCGAACGCGACCGCCACTTTCGTGTGCGGCAGCGGATCCCGGTGCTCGAACGAGATTCCCTGAAGTGAAATATCGCGCCCGGCAGCGCGTCGCGGCGGAGCAATCGGCTGCTCGCTGCGCGCACAGAGAGGGACGTAGAGAATCCGTCGGGGAAACGGCAGCCGCTGATCGTGACGCCGTTCCAGCACCCGCGGGCTTTCCTGCCAGCTTGCGAGCACATTGCGGACGATCGCATCGACGGCATCGCTCACAGTCGAACGGCGGACTCCGAGGGGGAGACCACGTGTCACCGCAGCCGCCAGGTCGTCCCGTCGATGCAGTTCGACAGGACTGCTTCCGCGCGTCTCCGCGCGGGCATCCGGTGGTGGAGAGAGTTCACCGGCAAGCGGGTCATCCACGAGCCGGAAACGGGGCAGGGGCGCGCGAGCGGCATTGCTCTTGAAGGCTGCCCGTGCTGTGGGATCTCCGCGACTGTCGGTGGAATCCGGCTTCATGGAAATTTCCTTACCCTCGGTTTCTCATCGCCGTCGCGCGACGGCGACCTCCCTGAATGAGAGAGGCCGCCGCGCGTCGCATGCGCCATTGCGGGGGCCGAAACAGCTCTCCCCCTTGCAGGGGAACTCGCTCCGCCAACGAGGCCCAGGCAGGCGATGGTTCGCCCGCTCAGAATCCCGGGACTGGTGAGCGGGTCTCTGGAACAGAGTTCACCTGCGAAAGCCGCCACGACAAACGGACTGGTGTACCGATTCCGCGCCTGGCTGGAAAACGTAAGGGTCGAAACACACGCTGAAGAAACGTTCTCGCTTCGCACGAGGTCTTCGGGCTTCACCACCAGGAGCCGCCCGGCACCGAAAACCAGAGTCTTCGCTGCCTGATGTTACCCGACAGTGGTGCATGGTTTCGAAAGTGTGCCAGCGAAATGAGGCCGGCAACAACTTTCGGGGAAACCATGATTCCGGTGTCACTCAAATTAGCAATACCGGACTGCCCGGAGCCCTGAGCGAGACGCAGTGAGATGGGATCAGGAAGGAGAATCACGGGAGCGGCAGCCACCGCTATAAACACTTAGTCCACATATCTACATCTGTCAAACTTATCCGCGCCCGAATCGCCTGCTCTCCCTCAATTCAAACGCGTCCCCGCTGAGGTGGGCGTCATCAACCTTCGGGGAACAATGAATACGTTGCGAGTACGCAACAGCGTCAGCCATGACGTTGACGCGAGACAACACCTCGCATCGCAACACGTGATGCCCGGCATCACACCTGTTCGCCGTGGTCCTTCCAGTGGGCCACCTGTCCGGTGCGATAGGCGATATTACCCAGGTGAGCCGCGGCGGCCGCCGAGACGCCGCTCTCCACGGGCGAATTCGGCTGCTTGCGCTCCCGAATCGATTCCACCCAGTTGACGAGGTGTAACGTCTCTCCGTCAGGGTTGTCGTAAAAGTCCGCACCGCGGGGACCACTGCCGAGAATCAGCTCCTCCGGCTGGACCTTCTTCTTTCGCTCGGGATGCACTTCATAGCGTCCGCGGTCGGCATAGAGCGTGGCGTCGGTTCCCATGAACTCGATCATCGCTCCATTGCGGGCATTGACGAAGGTCCCCTCGAAGTAGACCTGCATGTCGTTTGGATAACGCAGCAGGCACTGAATCGTGTCGGGCGTCTCCCAGACATCTTTCGCACCGAAATGATCTCCGATGGTCGTTGCCATCACCGGATGATCGACATCCATGATCCAGTGCACGATATCGATCATGTGCACCATCAGGTCGGTGAGAATGCCGCCGCCAAAGTCCCAGAACCAGCGCCAGTTTCGGAAGCGGTATTCATCAAACGGCTGGTCGGGCGCATTCCCAAGGAATGCTTTCCAGTCCACCGTCGCCGGGTCGATATTGAGCGGCACCTTGCGGAAGCGCGGCTGATTGCGGTTCCAGGTAAGATGCACCTTGTGAACATCGCCGATCTGTCCGGAGCGAATGATCTCTTTCGCCTTCTGAAACTGCGGCATGCTTCGCTGCTGGGTGCCGATCTGCACCACGCGGCCACTGGCCTTCCGGGCGGCAATAACGGCAGCCCCCTCTTTGAGATCGTGCGTGAGCGGCTTCTCGACATAGACATCCTTGCCCGCTTCGCACGCGGCGATTGTCATCGGAACATGCCAATGATCGGGGCTGCCGATCAGGACCGCGTCGATATCCTTCCGGTCGAGCAGCTCGCGAAAGTCGCGGCTCACAATCACGCGGTCATCGGCGAGTTTCTTCGCCTCGGCGAGGTGCGGGTCGTAGATGTCGCAGATCGCAGCGATCCGCACGCCGGGAATTTCACGCAGGGTCTGCATCAGCCGTCGACAGCGGCCCCCCGTGCCAAGGCAGGCGACATTCAGCACATCGTTCGCGGCGAAGCCCGAGGCCTGTTCGAGATTCAACGCGGTGAACAGGCCGGCTCCCGCTGCCCCCGTCGTGCGGAGAAACGTGCGTCGATCCACCGGAGAGACATCGGAGGGAGTCGCTGGTCTGATCATGGCGCTTGACCCTTGTATGATGCAGTTGTAATTCCGACCTGCGGCCCGACGTTTCAGCTTCATCGACAACGGCGATCCCGACGCCTGCGGACCCGGCTCCTCAGGTTCGCGCGAGAAGGTGACAGACCGTCCGCCCACGACGCCATGATGCTAGCACATCGTAGAAATTGTTGCGAACAGGAACTGCGCAACCGGGGCAATCGTTCAGAGGATGTTTTCGGGGCACTTTGCCGAGAGCGCCCGTGCCTCGCGACCGGGGTGGGTGGAGTCTCCCGAAACCCCGGTCGGGGCAGATGCCCCTTGTGTTCGCGTGTTGCGCGCTCGTCCTCAGCAAGGCGGAATCCGAGGGAGACTGCATTCATTCTTCAGCAGGTCTCCCTCATATTAGCTGTGGCTCCCGGGAGATGGAGTTGCCTGGCGATTGTCAAAGCCTTCTTCCCCTCGGGCGTTCTTCGTCCAGCCCCGGCGACTCGACCGCGCAATAAAAAACGTGAAGGGGAGCGCGCGAGTCGCATCCCCTTCACGTTGCGGATTCTGTCTCAAGCTTCCTGTGCACTTCTGCACTTCGTTCTGCCGGCGTGCGGCCGTCACAGAACGACGACCTCAAGACTACGGCGTAAAGATCCCGGTGGCGTACCACTGGCCGCTCGGAGCGCGGACCATGTCATAGCCATAGAGCGCCTTGCCGGCGCTGATCATCCACCAGTGCACCGAAGAGGTCCGCCAGTTGTCGACGCACGACTTCGCGGCTTCGATGAGGTTCTCGCCGCCGAAACCCGAGGCAGCCACTTCTTCCGGACTGCGGCCGACGAGTGCCGCAATCTGCGAGGAGCGATTGCCCCAGTCATGATGTCCGACGGCACCGTAAGCCGCCATCATCGCCGAGTGCAGGGCGGCCTGCTCGAAAAGCACCGGGTGGGCGGTTCCCTGCGTGCTCTGCGGCGCCTCGGGATGAATGCGGAGGGCATAAACCAGGGCCCGCTGCGTGATCGTGGCCCGGGGCAACTGGAGCACCACCTTCGTCGTGTGCGGAGTGTAGTGCAGGCCGGGACGGAACTGGTGAGCCGAGACCACCCGCCCATAGAGCGAGTCGCGCGGGTTCACGAGATCGAGCACGGCCAGCCCATGCTGATTCTGCATGTAACGAAACGCGGGATGCGCGAGGAGGCGAATCGTCTTGGGGGCGTTTGCCGTCGCGGCCCCCTGCGAAGGCTGCGCCTGCGCTGACGGCTGGGCATCCACGTTGGGCACCGTGGCGTCAGTCGGCAGAACCGCGCGGACGACTTTTTCCAGATCCTGGGCCAGTGCGGGATTCGCCAGCACGTCCCGTTCGTACGACTCCTTCACATTCGGCTGCTTCGGGTCGTAGAAGTAAATAAAGAGTTGCTTCCGCTCTTCCTCAGCTTGCCGATAAGCGGCGGCATAATCGGTGTGCCAGTCGAGCGTCCCGAGGCGTCGCATCGGCGCGCGGTTTGCGGGTTCCTGGGCCAGTCCTCCATACGTCAGCGCGCACACGGTAAGTAGAGCGGTGACCAGTTGTCGCTTCATGTTGTAGACCCCTCCAGATTGGGCTTCCTCAGGACTCCAGGCACGTCCCACCATGAGACGCACCTGCTGCGCGCAATTCGGGTGAAGCGCCGGCTCTCCCTAGCGACGCCGCCACGAATTGCTCCTTCTCCGACCTCGGTCCTTGAGACTTCCGCTATTTGAGAAAACATCCATGCGGAGCTTCGTCGATGTCGTATCGACGACGTCAGGTGATGTCGCCTCGACGCAGATGGCTCGTGAGAACAGCAGCAGGTCAGACTTCTTCCAGAATGTTGCGGGGACGGTATTGCGCCGGAGACTGCCCGAGATTCCGATGCGCAATGAGTTCGGCCACGATGCTGACGGCGATTTCCGGCACCGTTTGTGAGCCGATGTCCAGTCCCAGCGGAGCATGCACGCGGGCGAGCGCCGCGCGCGAAATCCCTTCGGCGAGCAGATCGTCGAAGATCAGCTTGATCTTCCGTCGGCTGCCGATCATGCCCACATACCGCGCCGGCGTTTCCGCCAGGTGGTAGAGGGCCTCTTCGTCGTGATTGTGACCGCGGGTCACAATCAGACAGTACGTGTTGGCATCGATCTCCAGGCCGCTGAGTGCCGTGTCGATCGGCCCCACAATCAGTCGTTTCGCCTCCGGGAACCGCGAGGGATTACAGTATTCCTCGCGATCGTCGATCACCCAGACGTCGAAATCGGTTTCTGCCGCGAGCTGGGCGACCTTCTGCCCCACGTGCCCGCCGCCAACGATGATCAGCCGGCAGCGTTCCAGGTACGGGAGATAAGAGACTCCCCCCTGGACATAGGGACGGGGACGCGACGCCACCGGTCGCAGATGTTCGTGCACATTCGCGGGCAGCGGACCCCGGGCCCGCGCGGCAATGCATTCTCCGTCGGCATCGAGCAGGTAGCGGTCTCCCGGATGCCCGCCGGGGACCTTCTCGCCATCGATGACAATCGCCTCGGTGCAGGGGAGACCGGCGGCGAGCCGTTCGCGGAGCGTCTCGAAGTAGCTGGTCTCATCCCCCGGGCGCAGTGGATCGACGAGCATCTTCATCCGCCCGCCGCAGATCAAACCATCGTCCCAGCCGTAGTTGTCGTCGAGCTGAAACGTCAGCAGTTCGGTCGTACCTTCATCGAGCAGGCGCAGGGCTCGCCGCTTGACCTCGGCCTCGACACATCCGCCCCCCAGCGTCCCCCGCTGGGAGCCATCGGCGAAGACGAGCATCGTCGCCCCCGCTTTCTGAGGCGTCGAACCCCGGGTCTCCACCAGCGACGCGTAGGCGACTGACTGGCCGGTTTGCATCGCCTGATGCAAGTCCTGCAGCAGCGTCTGTATCATGAATTCACCGGTAAACTTGGTGAAGGGTCGCCAATTTAAACGGGCTCATTCTACCCCTCGCACTGGCGGAATCCAACCAAATCGGCGACTCCCGCAGAAAAATTGCAAACCTTACAATCCATCCGCAGCGTATGTCGCCCCCTCCCCCAATGAGCCGCGAGGCTTGTCCCCGCGGGCCGCTCACCGGTGCCCGCACGAGAGGGAACCACGAAACGGTGGACCTTTCCGAGCGTTCAAGCATCTTGCGACGCTCCCCGCCCCAGCGTTCGTAGCGTATCAGGGATGCACTCCGGCCGGCCCTGCAAGGCACGCGTCCCCGCCGCCTCTCCGGACGAACCCGGCGGCTCTCCAGGACGGTCGGGGGACTTGTATTCCTGGCGCGAAAGTCAAATACTACTCTCGATGATCTGTCCGGCGGAGCCGGTTCGATCATCCCTCCCTCAGTTTCGATCCAGGCAGATTCGCGTCCGATCCGTCTTCGCCGCAGGGGCAAACTGCATCCGCAGTCTCTCAGCGGCCGAGAGGACACGGGCAGGCGGTCAGATTCTGAAAGGGTGTACACGTTGATGAGGCTGTCCGCCAGTGAGGGCTCGCCGCGCAATGACGCCGCCGTCGCGGAAACTCCGCATTCGCCCGGTCGTCAGCCGGGCAGGATGCGGGTTGAGCGGGGAGATTCCTTTACCCTCTCCGGCTTGCTCAGCAGCAGTCCTTCGACAGTCCCCACGTCCACCCCGCGACAGTCGAAACCAGCAGCGATATTGCGCGCTTTCCGGCAGCCCCGCCCGGCCGGCCTCTCCTCGCGACATGATCTGTTCATGTCCTCGCAGGAAGGCAATCGCGGGGAGTTAACGGCGCACAGACCAACTGTCGAAGGCGAAACCGCCCCTTGTAATCATGCCCGGCAGCCGGCGCGGAAAATGCTTTCGTGCCGTTCCTGTTCCCGGGGACGAAGCATACCCCACGCGATGCTCCACGGGCATCCTCCTCTGTTCATCTCGCACCGAGGGCAACCCGCAAGTTCGGTGACCTGGACGGAGCAGAGCTGACCAATGGCGTGGATTCTCCTCAGTCTGCTCGCCGGCGCAGCGATCGCTCCCCTCCTGCACCGGGGAATGCGGAGCCATACCGGCTCGATCCTCGCACTCCTGCCGCTGGGCGCGATCGGGTGGTCGTCCCGATATTGGGAGGCCATCGCGGCGGGCGAGCCGTATCGCGAAACCTGGCGCTGGGCTCCCGCTCTCGGAGTGAACGCGGCGTTCAATCTCGACGGACTGGCGCTCGCCTTCCTGCTGTTGATCTGCGGCATCGGGGCGCTGGTCCTGATCTATGCCAGTGAATACCTGCGCAAAGACCCGCGGCTCGGACTGTTCTATGCCTATCTGCTGCTCTTCATGACCTCGATGGTCGGCGTGGTGCTCGCGGACAATGTCTTCATGCTGTTTGTCTTCTGGGAACTGACGAGCATCAGCTCCTTTCTCCTGATCGGCTGGAATCGGGAGACCGCCGAATCGCGCGATGCCGCCCGCACGGCACTGATCGTGACCGCCGGCGGCGGGATGATGTTAATGGCGGGGCTGGTGCTCCTCGCACTGATCAGCGGGACGACCGATTTCTCGCAGATGTCGGGTGATCTGGTGCGCGGCAATTCGCTGTATGTCCCCACACTGGTGCTGATCCTCGGCGGCGCGTTCACGAAGTCTGCCCAGTTTCCGTTCCATTTCTGGTTGCCGGGGGCAATGGCGGCGCCAACTCCCGTCAGCGCGTACCTGCATTCGGCGACGATGGTGAAGGCGGGCGTTTATCTGCTGGCCCGGCTTCACCCCACGCTGGGCTTTACGGATACGTGGTTCGTGGTCGTGACGCTCTTCGGCGGGCTGACGATGCTCCTCGGAGCCGTCATTGCCGTCACTCAGTCGGACCTGAAACGCATCCTCGCCTACTCGACCGTCAGCGTGCTGGGCACCCTGACGATGCTGATCGGCGTGGGGACGGAAGAGGCGATCTCGGCCGCGATGCTGTATCTCGTCGCACACTCGCTCTACAAGGGGGCACTGTTTCTGATCGCGGGAATCGTGGATCACGAGACGGGCACGCGCGATATTACGCAGCTGGGTGGCCTGGCGAAGCACATGCCGCTGACGGCTGCCGCCGCGGTGCTTGCCGCCGCATCGATGGCCGGGGTGCCGCCGCTGCTGGGCTTCCTGGCGAAAGAGCTCTTCTACGAAGCTGCCTGGCACGCCCCGGGTGTGGGGATGGTTGTGCTCGGCGCGGCCTTTCTCGCGAGCGTGCTGCTGGGAGTGGTGGCGTTGATGGTCGCCTGTCGCCCTTTCTTCTCTGGTCCGCCGCGTGCGCCGCACCTTCCGCATGAAGCCCCCTGGCGAATGGTGCTCGGGCCGGCCACACTCGCCGCCGCCAGCCTCTACTGCGGGCTGAACCCGGCGGGCATTAACAGCTCCATCGAAGCGATGGCCCGCGCTGCCTTTGGTGAATCGGTGCCGATGCACCTGGCGCTCTGGCATGGGTTCACGCCGATTCTGGGTCTCAGCGTGCTGACACTGATTGCCGGCGTGGTGCTCTATTTCACGCTCCGTCCCGAGCTTCGATTCTCTGCCCATCGCGGCCGGCTGGAGCAGGTCAACTTCCAGGCGCTCTACGACCGGGCCTTCTGGGGGACATTGGACTTCGCGGAGGTGCTGACGAAGATCGTCCAGAACGGCTACCTGCGCAGCTATATCCTGATCGTGGTCATCACCCTGCTGGTCCTGTTGACCGGCCCAATCATTCAAGGGCAGGACCTGTTCCTGCAGGAGGTCGCGGAGATCCACCCGGCAGCGGTCATTCTGGCCGGTGTCATCGTGGTCGCGGCGACCGCCGTAACGCTCCTCGATTCGCGTCTCGGCGTCGCGGCCCTGCTGGGGGTGATCGGCATTGCCGTCATGCTGCTCTATGTGATCTTCGGGGCTCTCGACCTGGCCGTGACACAGATCATGGTTGAGACGCTGACAGTGATCGTGCTGGTGCTCGTCCTCTATCACCTCCCCCGGTTCGGGTTCCTCTCCACGAAATGGGTCTATCTGCGTGATGCGGGGGTGTCGATCATCTTCGGCGGCATGATTGCGCTCCTGGTGATGGAAGCCTTTTCGCTGCATTCCGACCCCGAGCTGCAGCAGTTCTATGCGGCGAACAGCTATGTCAAGGCACTTGGACGCAACGTGGTCAACGTGATCCTCGTCGACTTTCGCGCGACCGATACGATGGGAGAGGTCACGGTGTTGACAGTCGCGGCCATCGGGGTCTATGCGCTGCTGCGCTTCCCCGCCGGCCAGAAGCGTGAAGGGGCCGCGATGGTCTCCCTCGTGCTCCGTGCGGCGCTGCCCGTGCTGATGTTGCTGCTGCTGGTGGTCTCCCTCTACGCACTCCTGCGGGGCCATCATCAATCGGGGGGTGGATTTATCGGCGGGCTGCTCGCCGCGGCGGCTTTTTCGCTGCACGCCCTCTCCTACGATGTCCCCTCGACACGCCGCCTGATGCAGGTTTCGCCGCATGTACTGATGGGGGCGGGGCTGACGACCGTCGTGAGTGCCGGCGTTCTCGGGATTTTGCTCGGCGGAAGCTTCCTCGAAGGCCGCTGGATGGAGGTCTACCTGCCGGGACTCGGGGACGTGCATCTGGGAACGCCGCTGCTCTTCGATGTCGGAGTCTATGCGGTCGTGATGGGAATGGTGCTGACCATCGTCCTCTCGGCGGCGGAGGAGTGACTCATGAACATTATCCTGTCCCTGGTGATTGGAGGGCTCTACGGAGCCGGCCTCTTCATGATGTTGCGCCGCAGCATCACCAAGCTGCTGTTCGGCCTGATCCTCTGGGGGCACGGCTCGAACCTGCTGATTTTCGTCGCGTGCGGGCTTGTCCGGGGTGCGCCGCCACTCATCCCCGAAGGGCAAACCACGCTCGAACCCCCTTATGCCGACCCGGTCGCACAGGCCCTGATTCTGACGGCCATTGTCATCAGCTTCGCCGTCGTTGCGTTCACCGCGGTGCTCCTGTATCGCATCTACCGGACGATCGGGACCGATGACATTGACCAGTTGCGAGCTTCCGACTCATGAATGCGCTCCTGATCTTGCCCGTGATCGTCCCCCTGCTGACGGCGGCGCTCATGCTGCTGGTCTACCGACGCGGGGCGACTCAGCGAACGCTGGGAGTCGCGAGCGCCCTGATTCAGTTTGCGCTGGCCGGGGTCCTGCTTTACGTCGTCGCCACACGGGGCATTCAGGTCTCGCACCTGGGGGGATGGCCCGCACGCTTTGGCATCACATTTGTGGCCGATCTGCTCTCGGCGCTGATGGTGATGCTGTCGGGGACGATCGCCCTTGCGGCGGCCGTCTATTCCACCTGGAACATCGATCGCGAGCGTCGCGCCTATGGTTTCTATCCGCTGATGCAGGCGCTCCTGATGGGGGCGAACGGTGCTTTTCTGACGGGCGATTTCTTCAACCTGTATGTCTGGTTTGAGGTGCTGCTGATCGCGTCGTTCGTGCTCCTGGTGCTGGGGAACGAACGCCCACAGATGGAAGGCGCCCTGAAATACGTGACGCTGAACCTGATCTCCAGCATGCTGTTTCTCACCGCCGTCGGCATTCTCTATGGCTCGGTGAGCGCGCTGAACATGGCCGACATCGCCGTGAAACTCCCCGAGTTGCCCTCCTCGATCACCGGGGCATTGGCAGTGCTGCTGCTGGTCGCGTTCGGCATCAAGGCCGCTGTCTTCCCGCTGTTCTTCTGGCTGCCTGATTCCTATCACACGCCGCCGGCAACAGTCATTGCCATCTTCGCGGGACTGCTGACAAAAGTCGGCATCTACAGCATGCTTCGCGTATTCACGCTGTTCTTCCATAACAATGCGAGCAACGATCAGATGCTCATCCTGTGGATCGCGGGCTTTACGATGGCGGTGGGAGTCCTCGGGGCCGTGGCGCAGGCGGAAGTCCGGCGGATTCTCGCGTTCCACAGCGTGAGCCAGATGGGCTATATCGTGATGGGCTTCGCGCTGATGAGTGCCGCCTCGGTCGCCGGGGCGATCTTCTTTATCCTCCACCACGGCATTGTCAAATCCAACCTGTTTCTGATCGCGGGGGTCATGCAGAAGCGTGGCGGCAGCACCCGGCTGAAAGACCTGGGCGCACTCAGCCAGCGCGAACCGTTTCTCGCCGGGCTGTTCTTCGTGACGGCCATGTCGCTCGCCGGGTTGCCCCCGCTTTCCGGATTCTGGGCGAAGCTCTCGCTCGTGCAGGCGGGCCTGGAGATCGGGACGCCGGAAGCGTTCTCCGTCATCGGCGTCAGCCTGGCCGTCAGCATTTTCACGCTGATTTCGATGATCAAGATCTGGACCGAGGCGTTCTGGAAGCCCGCCCCTGAAGACCTGGAACCCGCCGCGCCCGAGGTCTCCCGAAGCGTCGTGTTCGCAATGTTTGCTCCAATCCTGTTTCTCACCGTGCTGATTGTGCTGATGGGGCTGATGCCCGAGCCGGTCCTGAACCTGGTGCGCGAGGCGGCCGAGCAGCTGCGCGACCGGGCGGGTTACGTGCGTGCTGTTCTCGGAGTGGAACTTCAATGAAAGCCCTGCTCATTAACCTGTTCCTGGCGATGGTCCTGGCCAGCCTGCTGGGACGGATTACGCTGGGTAGCCTGCTCGTCTGCTACATTGCCGGCTATGCGCTGCTCTGGTGGCTGCGACCGTTACTAGGTCCGACAGCCTACTTCCAGAAGGTCCTGCAGACGATTTCGTTCCTCCTGTTCTTTATCAAGGATCTGCTGCACTCGAATTTTCGTGTGGCAGTCGACGTGTTGTCGATTCACCGCCAGAGCCGCGCCGGCGTCGTCGCGGTCCCGCTGAGCATCAAGACCGATTTCGAAATCCTGGTGCTCGTGAGCCTCATCACCCTGACTCCCGGTACGCTGGGGGTCGACGTCTCCGGAGACCGCAAAGTCCTCTACGTTCATGCGATGTTCGTCACAACGGCCGATGAGGTGCGGGCGAATATCAAGAACGGCCTGGAACGCCGCGTGCGGGAGTTGTTCCGATGATCGATCTCGTTTACATCGCCGGGACCATCGTGCTGATCGCCTTGTGCCTGGGTTTCATTCGGGTGCTGCAGGGGCCATCCCTCGCCGATCGCGTCGTCGCGTTTGACCTGATGGCGACGCTGGCCGTCGGCATCATCTGCATCTATTCGATCATTGAAGACCGCTATATCTTCACCGATGCCGCACTCGTGCTCGCCGTGATCATGTTTCTCGGCACCATCGCCTTTGCCTATTACCTCGAGAAGAAGGGGGACGAGGTATGACGCACTCCGTGGTCGCGGGTGTTGTGGCTCTTGTGGGCAGCCTGTTCATGCTGATTGCCTCGATCGGCATCGTCCGCATGCCCGACCTCTACCTGCGGTTGCAGGTCACCTCGAAAGCCTCCGTCATGGGGATGTCCTGCATCCTGATTGCAGTAGCCACCCATTTCGCCAGCACCGAGGTCACCATCCGCGCGGGCCTGATCATCTGCTTCATCGTGCTGACGATCCCGGTCGCCACGCACATGCTCGCGCGGGCAGGCTATACGACGAACGTCCCGTTCAGCGATGAAACGATCGTGAATGAACTGGTCGGCCAATACGACCCGAAGGCACACATCCTCGCCGGCCAGGAACCGGAGACCTGGGAACTGGAAATCCGTCCCGGCGCCGCCGCGATCGGCAAACGCGTCCTCGAACTCGGCCTCCCCGGCGATGTGCTGATTCTCGCCATCCAGCGCGGCGGCGAAGTCGTCGTCCCCCGCGGCCAGACGACCATTGAAGCTAACGACCTGCTCCGCGTCCTCGCCAAGCCCGAGCAGTTCGACGCGATTCAGGAGATTCTGAACAAGGGCTCGGTGGGGTCGGATATAGACTATAGACTCTAGGCTATAGGCTTTAGGTACGCGCGGCGAATGGATCGCTTCATGTATTTCGAGTACGTCGAGTAACATCGCCAGCGGCCCGCATCGCACACCAGCCTGGCCGGCTGAACGACTCTAAACACCTCCAGCCTCTTTTTGGCGGCGCTTCCGGGAGAAGCCATGGGCACCTTTGCTCAACTCGGCATCCCGTTTCCCCTCTACGAAGCCCCCATCCAGGACGCGACTGGATATGCGGGCAAAGCGACCTGCGGCGTTTGCGGACGACATGAACAGCATTGCTTCATATTGAACATTGGTTGTGCAGTGATGATTCCCTGTCCTTCGTGCAAGGAACTAAACGGGCTGGATGCGAACGACCGGACGAACACTCCATGCCGTTCGTGCGGCCACGGGATCGAGTTCTCCACCCCTTCCAACCAGGATGGCGTTCACATCTGCTATTCATGCTTGCGCGAAGGAAAAGGGGCAATCACCCAGGATACTGAGTTCAGGATGGTCTCCTGGGAGCAAGCCTTCGAGGGGAGAACTCATGGAGTCCCCGGCCTACGAGCACCCGGATTTGACACCGTCACCACCGATCCCGATGGTGAATGGGCGGGAGTGCTCTTGCCGCAAGAACATTTATTTGAACTTCTACGAACACCAGCTTTCGAGACATGGCAGGGAGCGATCTGGCTGTTTTGCTGCAGGAAGCCAATGACCTACGTGGGTGAATGGAAGTCAGTTGCCACTTCTCTTGGCGAGGCAGAGGCGCAGAATCTCTTCGACCAGCTGATGTCCCAGGATGCAGAGTCACCAGAATGGGTGTGGGAAGAGCTGGCCAGTACAAGCGACTCCGTTTGCCTCTATGTTTTCGCGTGCAAGGAGTGCGGAAACAAACGGGCGAATTGGGATGTGGATTGAGATCACTGCGATTCCGCGATTCGGCACTACAATTTCGGCATTGCTGCGCGAGTGGGACGAAGGAGGGCACCGGCAAGTGTGGAGAGGGACTCCGAAGGCAGCACAGGTGCCGACAGGAACCACACCTGCGTCTGTGAGCGGACAGTGAACTCAACGGTGTCACCCCTGTTTGTGGCTTGTGAAGACTGACTCGAATTTGACCTGCATTGGCTCCACCCGACCGGCCTCAGGAAACAAGACCTTGCACCGCCTGTTCCGTAGTGTCTCCCCCATTCATGAAGTATCACGCCGCGTCAGTGGTTTTTCAGCCGTGTTGGAGGTAGCCCATCGACTGACGCAGGCATTTCTCATGGAGCAGCGGCGACATGTCCTGCAAGTAAAGCCTGCTATCTCGATCAGGCACAGACTAACCTCCTGCACTGCCGCCCATGCGTGACCTCCCATTCTCCTGGCGGTATAGTGGAGCGGTTTCGGCGGGGGCCAGTGGTGGGCTTTCGCCGGTTGAATTTGCCTGTTCCCGGGGAGGTTTTCCATGTCCGTTGTGCTGCGGCTGTGTGGTGTGTTGCTGGTGCTCTTTGCGCTCCTTGATGCGGCTGTCGCGGGGGAGGCGCTCGATCCTGCGCTCGCGAAGACCGACGGTGAGAAATCGCCGCTCTGGTATGACGTGCAACTGCTGGATGTCGAGGGGCGCGCGTGGAAGGAGACGAAAGCGCCCTTCGACCGGTTGCCGGCCAAGGCCGAAGGGGTCGTCCGCGATGCCGTCTGGGGATTGAGCCGGCACTCGGCGGGGATGTGCGTGCGGTTTGAATCCGACGCCCCGGCGATCCATGCCCGCTGGACGTTGACCTCCAGTCGCCTCGATATGCCGCACATGCCGGCGACCGGCGTCAGCGGTCTTGACCTGTATGTCAAAGCGGACGACGGCCGCTGGCGGTGGCTCGCCAACGGGCGGCCCAGCGCGCAGTCGAACACGGCGGCGCTCGTCAGCAATCTTCCCGCCGGGACGCGGTCGTATCTGCTCTACCTGCCCCTCTATAACGGCGTGCAGTCGGTCGAGATCGGCGTGCCGAAGGGAAGCACGCTCGCCAAGGCCGCACCGCGCGAAGCGGGGCGCGACAAGCCGATCCTCTTCTACGGCACCTCGATCACGCAGGGGGGCTGCGCCTCGCGCCCCGGGATGGTGCACACCGCCATCGTTGGCCGCTGGCTCAACTACCCGGTGATGAACTTCGGCTTCTCGGGGAACGGTCGCATGGAACTGGAAATGGCCGACCTGTTCGCGGAGCTCGATCCGGCGGTGTACGTACTCGACTGCCTGCCCAACATGCAGGCGGCGGAAGTCGCCGAGCGCGTCGAACCGTTCGTCAAGCGGCTCCGCCAGTCGCGTCCCGAGACGCCGATCCTGCTGGTGGAAGACCGCAGCTATACGAACGCCTACATCCTCGAAGGGCCGCGGAAGCGGAGCGAGGAGAGCCGCGCGGCCCTGCGCAAGGCCTATGAGAACCTGAAGGCCGCGGGCGTCAAGGGGCTGTACTATCTCGAAGGAGAGCGCCTGCTCGCGGACGACAGCGAGGGGACCGTCGACGGCTCGCATCCCACCGACCTGGGCTTCGTTCAACACGCCGAAGCATTCGTCGAGGTGCTTGCCCCCATCCTGAAGACGCCGGTGCCGTCGAACGCGAAGCGTACAGGCAAGTGAGCGCTCAGTACGTCACGCGAGTTTTCGCGGGTTGACGGCCAGGCGCTGGCCAGCAGTTTGATACTCCCCCTTGAGCGGCGCGGGTTTCTCCCCGCCGCCTCGGGGGAACTTTGCGCGCGGTTGCCGTGATGCATTGTTGAGGCACTGCGATGGCGGGCTGTGAATGCCCCGTGGCAAAGGGGGAGATCCCTGCGGATTCTGGCCGATACTGTGCGAGGGGAAAACGAAGACTTCAGGGTGGAGGCGCGACCGGTAATCCGGGAGGGACGCCGCACGAAAACAGCGGAGATAAACTCCGCCGCTCAGTTTGACGGGAGAGAAGTGATCTTACCGTGACGATTGGCGCATCCCGATGACTCTCATAGATTTGGAGCGGCCGGACTCATCCGCAGGTCGTTTCGTGTTGAATTGTTGGTATGTTTTCGGGGATAATCGCCAGTTCCTGCCGCCCCTCCTTCCTGTAGCGCGGCGCTGCCGCACCGCTGATGAGATCGGAGAGTCCTGTGATGCGCATCTCCCGCCGACCTGTACCGGGGGTTGAACGGTCCCGAACGTTGCACATTCTCCTGTGCGGGCTGAGTGTCGCGATCCTTCCGGCACTTTTTGCCGCCGAGCCTGCGGCTCCTTCCAGCAAAGCGGATCGCTACGCCGAGATTATCCGTGCGGACGAGCCGGTCGCGTGGTGGCGACTGCGGGACGAGCAGCCCGGCGAAATTCTCAACGCCGCGACGACCGGCGACGACGCGGCCACACTGACCGGACGGGTCGAGGGAAAAGTCACGCTGCAAGTGCCCGGGCCGCTGACGGCGGACTTCCCGCTCTTTGGCGAGGGAAGCCGGGCCGTGCGTTTCCACGGCGACGGCGGTTCGATCCGCGTTGCCGATCCCGGTGAGAACAGCGTTCTCGATTTCGCTCACGGCGATTCGATCACCCTCGAAGCGTGGGTGCGGCTGAACAAGCTCGGCAACGGCCAGCAGGTCTATCTCGTCGGCAAGGGGCGGACACAGAACCCGGGAGCCGCGCACAACAACCAGAACTACGCGCTGCGCCTGCAGGGGAACGGCGGATCGGGGCGGATCAGCTTTCTCTTCCGGAACTCCGACAATCGCCGGGGCAAGTCGGAAGACTTCCACCGCTGGAACTCGGACGCGGGGATTCCCGCCGGGGGCGGCTGGCACCACATTGCGGTGACCTACACGTTCGGCGAGCCGGAGAGCATCCGCGGCTACGTCGACGGCCGCGCGACAAAAGGGAAGTGGGATTTCGGCGGAGCGACCGACAAGGGGCCTGTGGTCGATGATGACGAGGTCTGGATCGGCTCTTCGATGGGGGCCGCGAAAGGCAGCACCCTGAATGGCGATCTGGCCGAGGTGGCGATCTATCGCAGGGCGCTCTCCGCGGAGCGAATCGCGGCGCGTTATCAGCCCTCTCCGCCCCCGCCGCCGGTGGCCGACGCAGAACTTCCTCCGGGGGCCGTGCTGGTAGAGATTCTCGAAGGGATTCCGGATGTGAAGGCCTGGGGCTTCCGCCGCCCCGCCCCGTCGGAGAGTTATGTCGAGCCGGCCTTCGCGTTCCTCGACCTGCCGCAGCGTTACTCGCCGCGCGGGGTTCGGACCGACCGCACCAATCCGCTGGTCATGCGGGCGACAAGTCTGGTCGAAGTGCCGGCGGGTAAGTATCGCCTGCTGGTGCGCACGCGGAACTCGGCCCGGTTCTCGATGGATGGTGAACTGGTCCTCGAAACCCCTTTCCGTTCGGATTCCGCCGACGCCCATCACGATGTGCACCTGGTTGAGAGCGACATTGCTCCGAACATTCGTCCCCTGCAGCCGGGGGATATGGAACAGGTCACGGAGATCGAGATCACCGCGGGCGTGCATCGGTTCGAACTGGAAGCGTTTGTCGGGGGGCGAAAGCGGCGTCCTGAGATCGGCGAGATGTCGGTCAGTCTGATGCCGATCCTGGAAAAGGGAGAATCATCCGATGCCATCGCCACGCAGGAGTTTCGCATTCTGAGTCCGCGGGACGAGTTTCGCATTCCGCTGACGAACGACGGCTGGCATCCGTTTGCCGATGCGCGTCGGGAAGCACTCCTGGCTACGAACACGGTTCGCCGTCGGGCGGCGATGGCGAATGATGGTCCGTACTGGAACCGCCGTCACGAGTTCGCCCGCCAGCAGGCGGAAGTCGTGTTCGGTGATGTGGCGCTGCCCGCCGCTGGCCAGCAGGACGCGGCCACTCATCCGGTCGATCGTTTTGTGGCGGCGTCACTCTCGGCAGCGAACGCCGAGCCTCCCCCGGTCTGCGATGACTGGACATTCCTGCGGCGGGTCTCGCTCGACACGATCGGGATGATTCCCCCTCCGGAGATCGTGCAGGCGTTCCTTGCCGATGAGGAGCCCGGCCGTCGCGAACGCCTGGTGGGACGGCTGCTTGATCATCCCGGCTGGGCCGATCACTGGGTCGGTTACTGGCAGGATGTGCTTGCCGAGAACCCGAACATCGTCAATCCCACGCTGAACAACACCGGCCCGTTCCGCTGGTGGATTCACGAGTCGTTCCTCGACAACAAACCGATCGATCGTTTCGTCACCGAACTGGTGATGATGGAAGGCAGCGAATATTTCGGCGGCCCGGCCGGCTTCGCGATGGCCACGCAGAACGATGCCCCGATGGCCGAGAAGGCGAACGTGCTGGGGCAGGCATTTCTCGGAATGCAGCTGAAGTGCGCCCGTTGCCACGATGCTCCCTTCCACGACTTCCTGCAGAGCGATCTGTTCAGCCTCGCGGCAATGCTCGGGCGCGGCCCGCAAGCGGTTCCGGCGACCAGCAGTATTCCCGCCGAATCACTCGGCCGCTCCAGCCTGGTCGAAGTCACGCTGAAGCCGGGTGAAAAGGTCGGCCCCGCGTGGCCCTTCCCGAAGATTGTCGCGGAAGAATTCCCCACGGACCTGCTGCGCGATCCCGAGGATCCCCGCGAACGGCTGGCGGCGTTGATCACCTCGCCACACAACCAGCGCTTCGCCCGCGTGGTGGTGAATCGCCTCTGGCACCGCTATCTCGGTCATGGGCTGGTCGAGCCGCTCGACGACTGGGACGGAACGAAGCCCACCAACCCGCAGCTGCTCGACTTCCTCGCCCGCGAGTTCATCACGCACGACTATGATCTCAAGCATGTGGCGCGGCTGATTCTCACCTCGCAGACGTATCAGCGCGAGGTCTCCGGAAATGAGCGGGTGGTCCCTGAGCTTCCCGTGCGGAGACGCCTGGCGGCGGAGCAGATTGTCGATTCGCTGTTCACCGCGGCCGGCAAGACGCTCCGCTCGGAAGAACTGAACATCGATGTCGACAGCGCCCGACCGTACACGGTCTCCTTGAATCTTGGCGCGGCGCGCCGCGGCTGGAACTTTACCTCGATGTCGAACGAGCGGGATCGCCCCAGCCTCGCGTTGCCCTACGCGCAGTCGATCATTGATGTGCTCGAATCGTTCGGGTGGCGGGCATCACGGCAAAGTCCGCTCACCGTGCGGGACCAGGATCCCAGCGTGCTCCAGCCGGCGGTGCTGTCGAACGGGACGATGATCCGCCGCGTGACGGCCCTCTCCGATGACAGCATCTTCACGGCCCTGGCCCTGAAGGACCAGCCGGTCGAACGGCTGGTTGCCGATGTGTTTCAGCAGGTTCTCACCCGTCCCCCCACTGCATATGAGACGGAAGTCTTCACCGACTTGCTGAAGGAGGGGTATGAAAGCCGCCGCGTTCCCGGGGCGAAGCCCGCGCCGCCGCCGCGTCTGGAGCGGAGCGGCGTCTCGTGGACGAATCACCTGAGTGAAGAGGCAAACCGGATTCAGATCGAGCGCGAGCGGCAGGTCCGCGACGGAGATCCTCCTTCGCCACGCCTCCAGTCCGACTGGCGCGAGCGGATGGAAGACATGATCTGGACGTTGATCAATACGCCGGAGTTCATCTTCGTGCCGTAAGAGAGTTGGGAAGTGTTGGATTCCCCGGAAGTTGACCGGCTCCGCAGCGAGCGTTCCTCGAAAAGTGCTGAGTTCCCCATGACTGAGATGACGTCCCACCTGGAAACCCGTCGCCAGTTTCTCTCTCAGACGGCCGCTGCCGGGACAGCCGCCATGCTCGCTTCTCCCCTCGCGGGCAGGGCACTCGGCGAAGAGGAGAAACCCGCGCCGCCGCGCGGCAAGGCCGAGCATTGCCTGTTCATCTGGCTGGGGGGCGGTTCGTGTCACATCGACACGTGGGATCCGAAGAAGATGGGCGACCCCGCGAAGAAGGAGCCCGGTTCGTATTACGAATCGATTCCGACCGCGATTCCGGATGTCCGGGTCTGCAAGCATCTGAGCCGTTGTGCCCCGCTGCTCGACCGCTTCAATCTGCTGCGGACGGTGCATCACGATGTGATCGATGAGCACGCCGCCGCGACGAACCGCATGCACACCGGCCGCCCGACAGCGGGGACCATCGTCTATCCCTCGATCGGTTCGATTGTGGCGGACCAGCGCGGACCGGCCGGCGATGGTGCTCCGGCGTATGTGGTCATCGGCTATCCGAATGTCACCCGCGGACCCGGCTTCCTGGGAGCGAAAGCGAATTACATCTATCTGACCGATACGAATGCCGGTCCGACCGGCCTCGCCCGCTGGGCCGCCATCACCGAATCGCGGCAGGGCCGCCGCGACCGCTTGCTCGCGGCGATGCGGCACGGCTATCTCGAGCGGAATTCGACCGATCAGCTCCTGGCCGACTACGACGACACGCTGGCCGAGGCGCAGCGTCTCGCCGGCCCGCAGTTCATGAATGTCTTCCAGCTCGACCGCGAGCCGGGGGACCTGCGGGAATCCTACGGGGGCGAGTTCGGACAGCGCTGCCTGCTCTCGCGGCGGCTGATCCAGGCCGGCGCCCGCTTCGTCGAGATTTCGCACAACCTGAACTTCGTCAACGGCACCGGCTGGGACACGCACAACGAAGGACAGTTGAAACAGCACCTGCTGATCGAAGAGCTCGACCAGGCCCTGGCCGCACTCGTGCTCGACCTCGAAAAGCAGAAACTGCTCGACAAGACGCTCATCGTCGTGGCGTCGGAGTTTGGACGTCCCGCCCAGTTCGACGGCGGCGGCGGACGCGGCCACCACTCGAAATCGTTCACCGTCACCTTCGCGGGGGGCGGACTGAAGACCGGCACGGCAATTGGCGAAACGGACGAGCTCGGAATGAGCATCGTCAGCCGCCCGATCAGCGTCCCCGATCTGCACGCGACGATTCATGCGGCACTCGGGATCAACCCCGCGCGAGAACTCTACGCAGGGGACCGGCCCGTTCCGATCACCGACCGGGGCGAACCGGTGCGCGAGCTGTTTAGCTGACCTGCCCCCGAGCCGACCGCTCCGTAACCCGACTGTCCCCCGCGCGGAGAGACTTTGCTGCTGGCCCTGCGGCCAGGCAGTTGGGATGCTCTCATGCGCGGGTGGGCTGCTTTCGCATTGCCTCTCGCCACGTGGGAAGCCGCAGGGGATTCACTCCCTTGCCGGTGTTCTGCCTGGCCCTGCGCACGGTCACAGCCATCGTCACAGTTCGGCCTACGCGCTCTTGAAGCGCGCGGCCGTGGAGGATGTGCCGCCGGCCCCGGGGCGAGTCAGGGGGATTCGTGGCGACGTCTCTTTTCGCGGGGGTGTTGAAGAGCAGGTGTACGCACGCATCCAAGTGGCCGCGGCTCGACTGATCGGACGCTCAAGCACGTCTGACGGACGAGCGAGCATGGGGGGAATTCCTCCGGCCGAGCTTGTGGACAGGCAAAAGCACCTGTAAAAGTAGTGGTAGATACCATGAGCACACTCCGTCCTCTTGGTATCTCGCCTGCTGTCGCCCCCCTTCTGACGCGATTACCAACAGTCCGGGAAACGCGGGGTGTGCGGCACCGGCGGCTCCTTTTTCATTTCTCTTTGCGTTCTCTTTTCGTCACCCTTCGGGGTCAAGGTCGGCGGTTGCGCTCGCCAAAGGAGGAGTTCATGCTCTCGGTCATTCCGCGTCGGAGGCAGGCTCAGGGGTTCACGCTGATTGAGCTGCTGGTGGTTATCGCCATTATTGCAGTGTTGATCGCACTCCTCTTGCCGGCGGTTCAGCAGGCCCGCGAAGCAGCCCGCCGGACGCAGTGCAAGAACAATCTGAAGCAGATCGGATTGGCCCTGCACAATTATCACGATGTCCATAACAGTTTCCCCATGGGAACGCAGTCCCCGCTGACCGGCGCATCCAGCTGGCGGTTCGCCCTGCTGCCTTACCTGGACCAGGCAGTGGTCTACAACCAGGCGGATGGTGGCCGGGGAGTGAACTTCTATCCGCGGGGGAATGTCGCGCACACGATTGCCGACTACAACTCGGTGACGCGGCACATGCTCAACTTGGTCCTTCAGGTCTACGACTGCCCCTCCAGCGCTGTCCCCACCATCTATACCTACAGCAACAATTTCGAGGGGATGGGAACCCAGCTGATTAAATATGTAGGAATCATGGGGGCCTATCCCGATCCGGCGGGACGTGCCCAGGTCGCCTATGAGACCCAGTACAACAGCTTCGGAACCAACAATGGCAGCCTGCTCATCGGTGAATCGGCCGGATTCCGTGACATCACCGATGGAACCTCGAATACGATCGTTGTGGGCGAGCAGTCCGGCAACCCGCGCAATCCCAAGATCTCCAATTACCACTCCGGCTACGGGGGAGCCAACACCATCGGGACGATTGCCAAATGGAGAGAGACCCCGCTGCAGCACCGGTTCGCCTCGACGGTGACCTCGGTTTACCATCGGCCGAACCCTACCTCCGTTGGCGCCGAAGCGAATGCGGAATGGGACTTCAACACGCCCCTCTCCTCTTACCATACCGGCGGCGTCCATGTGCTGATGGGAGACGGAGCGACCCGCTTTCTGAGCGACAACACCGACCTTATACTCATCCAGAAACTCTGTGTGCGCGATGACGGTCTGGTGGTGGGGGAATGGTAATGTCTCGTCCGGTTTTCGAAACTGTTGTGGCGGCGCTGCTGCCTCTGTTCTTTCTCGCCGGCTGTGGAGCGGGTTCCGACGATCACCGGCCGACCGCCACTCTCAGCGGCGTTGTGACCCTGGACGGCAATCCGCTTCCCGCGGGGAGCATCCAGTTCACCTCCACCAGGACGGGTGAAACGGCTTATGCGAACCTGAGCAGCGACGGTCGCTATCTCATCGAGATGCCTGCCGTCGACGTCGGCACCGAGTATGACGTGACGATCGGTCCTCCGATCGAAGAGGATCTCGACGCCACGGCACTGGAGGAGAATCCTCCTGAGAAGATCCGGCAACTGATTCCGCGAAAGTATTCGGCGCGGACGACCAGCGGCTTGAAAGTCACCATCGCCAACGCCGGAGCCAACGAGTTCGACTTCGACCTGCAGAGCAAGTAACTTGCTGCTTCCCGGAGGCACAAGCGCCTCCGAAAAGCACTGCAGTTAACACGAATTCCGCCAGCCGGGTGGCCGCGTCTCTCAGTCGCGCCACCCGGTTTTTGTTTCGGAGCTGCGGCACTGTGCGTGTCACGGCAGGGCGGGGCTCCCTCCGCAGCGGGTCTTCTTCCGCCCCGAAGCACAAGAACAGTCCCGCCCGGAGCGTGACTTTGCCCCCCGGAGTGTGCGCGGCTACAATCGGTTTCCCACCCCCGGATTCCCCGCGAGCGAGGAGACCTGCCGATGCTGCGTTGCCTGCTGATCGTCGCGTCCTGCGTTGTTCTTGCGACCGCCTCCGCGAATGCGGAACCTCTTCCCGGCACCCGGCCGCTTACGATCGACCGACCGCTCGACGAGGTGATGGTCGAGGGGATCGACCGCTTCGCGCTCCGCGAGCTGGCGAATTCCATTGAACGCCGGGCCACCTTCTGGAAACGGGATTACAGCAGCCCGGAAGCTTACACGAAAAGCGTTGCCGGCAATCGCGAACGCTTCCGCACAATCATCGGCGCGGTCGATCCGCGTGTCGAGACGCCCGAGTTCGAGATTCTTTCCACGGTGAATCACGACGGCCTCGCGGCAACAGCGGCGAATTCCTACCGCGTGCAGTTTGTTCGCTGGCGCGTGCTCGACGGGGTCACTGCAGAGGGGTTGCTGCTGTCGCCGGTTCAGGCGCCGCGGGCGCGGGTGATTGCGCTTCCGGATGCCGACTGGACTCCGGAGCAGTTTGCCGGTCTGACCGCCGATGCGCCCCCCGCGGCGGCGGTCCCGCGGCGGTTGGCGCAGAACGGTTGTCAGGTGGTGATCCCGATGCTGATCAGCCGCGATGACACCTGTTCGGGCAATGCGGCGGTCGCTTTCACCAATCAGCCGCATCGCGAGTTCATCTATCGCCAGGCGTTCGAGATGGGACGGCACATCATCGGCTACGAAGTGCAGAAGGTGCTCGCTGCCGTCGATGCGTTCACGCGTCTGGATGCGGACTCGGCAGGCGAGGATGGACTTCCCGTCGGTGTCGTCGGAATTGGTGAAGGGGGACTACTCGCCTTCTACAGTGCGGCCCTCGATCCGCGAATTGATGCAGCGCTCGTCTGCGGTTATTTCCAGCGACGGGAAGGCGTGTGGGAAGAACCGATCTACCGGAATGTGTGGAGTCTGCTCACCGAGTTCGGCGATGCCGAGCTGGCCAGTCTCATCGCTCCGCGGGCGCTTGTGATTGAAGCCTGCGGGGTGCCGGTCGTCGCCGGGCCGCCCAAACCGCGTGAAGGTCGCCGCGGCGGCGCGGCGCCGGGACGGATCGAGATCCCGATCCTTGGATCGGTGCGTGCCGAGTACGATCGCGCGCGACCGCACTTCGAGAAGCTGGGGGCTGCCGGCCAGTTGACGTTCGTCTCCAGTCGCGAAGGGGACAGCCCGCCGGGAACGAGTGCGGCCCTCGCGGCACTGGCGCATGCGCTCAACATTCCGGAAACGCTTGGGGACGATGCTCTCGTCGCACTGGAACTTACGACCGGTTCCGCGAGCCCGCTGCACGATCCCGAGGCCCGGCAGAAACGGCAGTTCGATGAGCTCGTCGATTTCACGCAGACCCTGCTGCGGAAGAGTGCAAAGGTTCGCGATGCATTCTGGGCGAAAGCCGATCGCTCGAGCGTCGAGGCGTGGACGAAATCGACCGAGTTCTATCGCAACTACATCTGGGAAGAGATGATCGGCAAGCTTCCCGAGCCGACAATGCCGCCGAACGTCCGCACGCGGCAGATCCTCGATGAACCGGAGTATCGCGGCTACGAAGTGGTACTCGATGTATATCCGGATGTGATTGCCGGAGGAATCCTGCTGCTCCCCAGGGATATCAAGGCGGGTGAGAAGCGGCCGGTTGTGGTCTGTCAGCACGGGCTCGAAGGAGTGCCGATGGATACCATCACCCGCGAGGGGCGCGGCTTCCAGTATTACAGCGCGTTTGCCCACGAGCTGGCCAAACGCGGATTCATCACCTATGCGCCGCAGAACCCGTATCGCGGGATGGATCGTTTCCGGACGCTGCAACGAAAGTCAAACCCGCTGAAGCGGTCGCTCTTCAGCTATATCCTTCCGCAACACAAGCGGACGCTCGAGTGGCTTGCCACGCTCCCGCAGGTCGACTCGCAACGGATCGGATTCTACGGGCTCTCCTACGGCGGCAAGACGGCGGTTCGCGTCCCTCCGCTGCTCAAGGAATATGCCCTCTCGATCTGCTCGGCGGACTATAACGAGTGGATCCGCAAGAACGTCAGCAACGAAGACCGCTACAGCTACATGTTCACCGGCGAGTATGAAATCTACGAGTGGAACATGGGACACGTCGCCAACTATGCGGAGCTGGCCAACCTGATGGCGCCGCGACCGTTCATGGTCGAGCGCGGCCATGACGACGGCGTCGCCCCCGATGAATGGGTCGCCTGGGAATACGCCAAAGTCCGCCGGAACTACGTCCGTCTGGGAATTCCCGAAAAGACCGAAATCGAATACTTCAACGGCCCGCACAAGATCCACGGCGTGGGGACGTACGAGTTCCTGGAGAAACACCTGCGGTGAGGGAACAGGCTATAGGCTTTAGACTATAGGCTATAGGACGTGCCTCCGCGGGATCACGTCACAAGCGTTCGTGCTGCATGGTTCCGTTATGCATCGTAGTACAGAGTGTGAATCATACTCTGTAGATTGAGTACGTTGCATATCGTATCCTCGCATACTCCTCTCACCTTCAGCTATAGGCGCCTAACGTCTACAGCCTAAAGCCTATAGCCTACCCTCATTCCTGCTCCCCGCGGAGGATCTTCAGGTAGCTTTCGTAGCGGCTGAGGGAGATCAGGCCGTGGGAGACGGCGTGCTTGATGCCGCAGGACTGCTCGTGCGAGTGCGTGCAGTCGGGGAAGCGGCAGCGGGGGAAGAACGGGCGGAACTCGGGGAAGTAGCCCGCGACTTCCTCCGGGTGGACGTCCCACAGTTCCATCTGCCGGATGCCCGGCGTATCAACCACCCAGCCGCCAAATTCGAGCTCCAGCAGGCTGGCGCTGGTCGTCGTGTGACGGCCCTTGCGGCTCTCTTCGCTGACTTCGCCCGTTTTCAGCTCCAGGCCCGGCTGGACGGCATTCAGCAGCGAGGATTTTCCGACGCCGCTCTGCCCCGAAAGAGCGCTCGCGCGATCCTTCAGCAGGTTCCGCAAGCGTGGGATGCCGGCTCCACTTTCCGCACTCGCGAGGACGACATCATAGCCCAGTTGGGCATAGAGGCCGACGACCGGCATCAGTGATGCCGGTTCAACAAGGTCGGTCTTGTTGATGCAGATGATCGCATCGACCCCGCCGACTTCCGCGCTGATCAGATAACGGTCGATCAGATTGGTCTTGAGCGGCGGATCGACCGCCGAGGCGACGATCAGCAGTTGATCGACGTTGCTGACGATGACATGGCGGCGGCGTTTCGCTCCACGCGAGATCGTCCCGTGCCGCGGTTCGACCCGCTCGATGACTCCCTGCTCCTCGCTGACGGGGCGGAACAGCACGCGGTCGCCGGCGACCACGGCGGTCCGCTCGTCGCGTGCGAGCGTGCGGACGACACGCCGCACGGCACATTCGAAGCGGCGGCCGTCATCGCTGCGGACGATGCATTGCGCTCCGCGGGCAATGAGGACGCGGCCCATCAGGCAGTCGGGATCGTCCACGGCGCGGAGCAGTTCACCGGTCGCGTCTTCTTCGCCGATGATCGTGCGATAGCGGGTGAGGTCGCCCCGGCGGCCGCGAACCCGCTCTTCCGACGGGACATCGGCAGCGTCGATTCCCTCTTTCAGTACCCGGCGTGTGAGATCCGGCTTCTGCGGATTCTTCTGCCGATTCTTCTGAAAGGCAACACGGATTTTGCGCTTCTTGCGGGCCACCGACGAGTCCTGCGTTTATTTGGAGGGTTCGTTCTCGTCGTCTGCGGCTTCGAGCCACTTCAGGGCGATCGATTCATCGGAATCGGGCTTCTTCGCGGGCGCGGGTTCGGCCGGGAGGCCTCCCGGCGCAAAGCTGCCGCGGTCGACAACCCGCGTCGGCCGGTTGCCCAGGAGATCGTCGTTGGACGGCCCCGGTTTCCCGCCGGGAGCGGTCCGCGCGTCTTTCCCGGCGCGCGTCGAACGCCGCGGGGCGCTGCCGGCATCGTCGTCGTCGGCGTCCCGCTTGACGAGTCCCGCCTTTTCGAGCAGCGGGATGTTGAACGAATCCTCGTTCTCGGGGGGAGGGCCATCGGAGGTCGGCACGTATTTAACTTCGTACCGGTGCTTCGCAATCGAAAGCTCATCCCCCGGCAGCAGCCAGCGCGAGTCGGTGCGGATGTTGTTGACCTTGATTCCATTGCGGCTGCCGAGATCGCGAACGCGCCAGTAGCCGTCAATCAGTTCCAGTTCGCAGTGATGCGACGAGACGTTCGGGAAGCGGAGGCAGATATCACAGCCATCACGCCGCCCGACGAGCAGTTTTGATTTCAGCATCGGGATGGGATCGCCACCCCCCATTGGAACGAGTTCACCCAGCATGCCTGCGTCCCTCTTGCGGTCGTGTAAGGTCGGTCATGGAAGGGAAGCTCAGCCCCTTCCCGAACCGGAGGCGGCGGGGAAGGATGGGAGGGCCTGCGCACGTCTCCTGTTTCACACACAGCGAGAGCGCGACGCATCCCCGATGCGGGCACAGCCCCCTGAACCCTGCCCTGTTCAACTGTATCCAGTGCTTCGAACAGCGTCAATTCGCGATGTTCGGAGAGGCCGCAGCGGGAAGCGGTTCCTCACCTCTGGACGATTTGCGGTGTGTCGCCGTAGAATTAGGACGACTGGAGGAGGCTCAGCGGCCGCTGGGGGACTCGATCCCCCGGAGGAAAGTCCGGGCTCCGCAGGACACAGCGGTGGGTAACGCCCACCGTCCGCGAGGACAGGGAAAGTGCAACAGAAAGCAAACCGCCTCGGGGAACCGGTTCGACCGGTTCTTCGCGGTAAGGGTGAAACGGTGCGGTAAGAGCGCACCAGCAGTCCGGGTGACCGGCTGGCTCGGTAAACCCCGCTGGGAGCAAGACCAAGCAGGGAGAAGCAGGGACCTTTGGTGCCTGCGCGGATCGGTCCGATCCGCCTGACTCCCGGGTAGGTTGCTTGAGGCGGCAGGCAACTGCCGTCCCAGAGAAATGGCCGCTCTCGACAGAACCCGGCTTACAGGCCTGCTCCAGTTCTTACTTCCCCCGTGGGGGAACATGAAGCCCGGCGATGCCGTTCGCGGTGTCGCCGGGCTTCGCCATGCGCCGGTTTTCGCCCCTGCCGCGAGTCGGTGCCTTCCCGCTCGCCAGATCGTTCGTCGTGTTGTATCCTGAACCGCGCGCCGGCCGCCGTTTGTCGCCGCGCCCATCTTGAACGACACCATGACCTGAGGTCTCTCGTGAGCAGCACACTTCACTATCATCCGGACGCCGCCCGCAAACTGATCTCCGACGATGCCTGGAATGGCCTCGAATCGGCACTGCTGAAGGCGCGGCAGGAAGTGTTCGACGATGTTCAACTCCTCGACAGCGGCAGCCCCGTCCCGGCGGAGAAGCAGCCCCTCGATTCCGGCTTCATCGAGCTGCCCGCGCGGCTGCTCGCCGAGTACAACGAGAACCCCGCCGGCAGCCTGATCGGCCGCATCGAAGAGGTCGCCGACAAGCTCCGCAAGGATATCGACCGGCTCGTGCTGCTGGGAATCGGCGGTTCCTACATGGGAGCCCGCGCCCTCTTCGAATCGCTCCGCGATCCGTACCACAACGAGCTCACGCGCGACGAGCGCGTCGGCATCCCCCGGATCTACTTCGAGGGGAACAACCTCGACAGCGACAGCGTCTCGTCGCTGCTGCAGTTGCTGCGGCACCGCTGTCACGATCCCCGCGACGTGCTGCACCGCTGGGGGATCTGCGTCATCAGCAAGTCGGGGGGAACACTCGAAACGGCCGTTGCGTTTCGCGTTTTCCGCGATGCGCTGGAGTTGTTCTACGGGCCTGAGTCCGACGAGAGCCGCTACCTGGTCGTGCCGATTACCGGCGAGTCGGGCAAGCTCCGTGAGTTGTGCCGGACGCGCGGCTACCCCGAGCAGCAGACCTTTCCGATCCCCGACGGGGTGGGTGGCCGCTTCTCGGTGTTCACGGCGGTCGGACTGTTTCCCGCGGCGATGCTCGGGCTGAACGTCCCGGCACTGCTGCGCGGTGCCGTCGACATGACCGAACGCTTCCGCACCGAAGGTTACGGCAACAATCCGGTGCTCGATTACACGGCGGTCTGTCACCTGCTCGAACGCGATCACGGGATGAACATGCGGGTTCTCGCCACCTGGGGCAAACGGCTGGAATCGCTCGGCCTGTGGTACGATCAGCTGCTGGCGGAAAGTCTGGGCAAGTCGGAACGCGGGGCGACTCCGCTGACCGTGGTGAATACCCGCGACCTGCACAGCCGCGGCCAGCAGCACCAGGAAGGGGCCCGCGACAAGGTGATCACGAATGTGATCGCGGGCGCGCCCATCGCTCCGCCCGTCCCGCTTCCCATTGCTCCGGCGGAACTCGATCAGGATGATCTCAACCGTTACCACGGGCGGAACTATGCCGATTTCCTCTCCGCCGCGCTGCAGGGGACGAACCAGGCGTATGCAGAGGTGAACCGGCCGACGGCCGACATCGTTGTCCCCCGCCTCGACGAGTACGCGATGGGGCAGTTGCTGCAGATGTTCATGCTCGCGACGGTCCTCGAAGGGCGGTTGATCGGCATCAATCCCTACGGCCAGCCGGGAGTCGAAGCCTACAAGAAGAACATGGCGACGATTCTTGGCGCCGATGTCTGAGCGAGAGGCCACGTTCACTGTCTGCGGATTGTCGGCATCGCGCACGGACGCGGTGCCGACCATTGCTGGTGCTCCCCGGTGGTTCTCTGCCGGGGATTGTCTCAAAGGAGAACCTACCGATGACCCATCAGGTCACCTGGCTTGGACATGGCTGCTTTGAACTTGTGACCGCGGGCAAGCGGGTGCTGATCGACCCGTTCCTCACGGGGAATCCGGCGGCGACCACGACAGCGGACCAGGTGCAGCCGGAGTTCATCGTCCTCACGCACGGGCATGGGGACCATGTCGGCGATACGGTCGGCATCGCGAAGCGCACGGGAGCGCTGGTGATCGCCAACTACGAGATCACCGAATGGCTCGCGAAGCAGGGCGTTTCCAACGTCCATGCCCTCAACACCGGAGGCGGCTACCAGTTTCCCTTCGGCCGGCTGAAGTTCACCATCGCGCACCACACGTCGATGCTTCCCGACGGATCGGACGGCGGCAATCCGGCCGGGTTGCTGTTCACGCTGGCCGACGGGAAGAAGATCTATCATTCCGGCGATACCGGCCTCTTCTACGACATGAAGTTGATCGGTGAAGAGGGGCTCGACCTGGCGATTCTGCCGGTCGGCGACAACTACACGATGGGGCCGGACGATGCCGTGCGGGCGGTCAAGCTGTTGAACCCGAAGCGGGTCATCCCCGAGCACTACAACACGTGGGATCTGATCGCCCAGGACATCACGGCCTGGGAAGCCCGGGTGAAGGCGGAAACTTCCGCCGAGCCGATCGTGCTCAAGCCGGGTGACTCGTACAGCCTGTGACGTGCTCTGCTCTCAATGTGAAGAAACTCCTGCCTGTGGCGCGTGAATTCCGGGCCACAGGCAGGGGCTGATACAGCTCGCCGCGATCTCTTCCTCGCGCGACTCAAAGAACCTCGAGCGAGGGGAGTTTCGGCTCGGAGAGCAGCTCCCGGGCGATCTGCATGGCGGTCTGCTCGGCGATGTGCAGCAGGTGCGGTCGGGACGGGTTGTTCTCGGAAAAGATCTCCGCAAACCGCCCTTCATCGCCGTGAATCCGCAGCCCCGGCTCGATCGGAATCTCGCCGAGGAAGGGAACGCCGAGTTCGGCGGCTTTCTTCGCGACACCACCGCGCCCGAAGATCTCTCCGCTCATGTTCTCGACCATCCCCAGCACGGGGATCTTCACCTTGCGGAACATGTTGAGTGCCTTGACGGCGTCGAGGAGCGCCACCTGCTGCGGCGTGCAGACCACCACCGCGCCGGCCAGTCCAAGCAGCTGCGACAGCGTCAGCGAGACGTCCCCCGTCCCTGGCGGCATGTCGATGATCAGGTAATCGAGCTCTCCCCAGTCAGTATCGCGGAGGAACTGCGTGATGGCGCCGTGCAGCATCGGCCCGCGCCACACGACCGCTTCTTCGGGCGGAACGAAGAAGCCCATCGACATCACCTTCAGGCCGCGACATTCAATCGGCTGAATGCGGCGGATCGGCTGGCCGCTTCCGCCCATTTCCTCAACGACCGCGGGCTGCCCCTTCGCGCCGAGCATGTGCGGAATGCTCGGCCCGTAAACGTCGGCATCCATCAGCCCGACCTTCGCGCCCAGCGTGTGCAGGCCGAACGCGATCGAGGCGGCGACGGTGCTCTTGCCCACGCCTCCCTTGCCGCTGCCGACGGCAATCACGTTCTTCACCCGCAGGCCCAGCGCTCCGCCCGAATCTTTCCCTTTCACCTTCACCGTGAACGTGACGTCGACCTGGCCATCGGGGGGAAGCTGGCCGGCGAGCGCCTGCCGCACCGCCTCGACCAGGCGTTCGCGCTGCGGATAGGCGGGGGTGGGGAGTTCGATCTGCACCTCGACCGATTGCGGCGACTTGACGGTAACCTGCTTGATCATCCCGAGCTCGCCGAAAGTTCGGCGCAGTTCAGGATCCTGAATTCCCTGCAGGCTCTCGCGGACGCGTGTCTCGGTCAACACTTCAGACATGGCTCTCAGCTTTCTGACGTAGTAAGTATCGCCGGCAATGGTGGAAGTGATCCATTTGCCGGGGACGGAACTCGCGAAAAGGCTCATGCGAGGCGGGCCCTCCGGGGGCGGCGCGCGGGTCGCATGACTGTTCGGCTGTGAGAATCATAGAGAATGCCGCCACGGCTTACCACTTCAGCGGGACCAGCGAGATTGCCCGGGTCGGGCAGACGACGTCGCAGACGCCGCAACTGATGCACGCCGATGCGACCGTCACCGCCGGTGCCGAATGGACGATCCGCAGACAGGCGGTCGGGCAGCACCGCAGACAGTCGCCGCAGGTGATGCAGCGGCGCTCATCCACCCGGGGGAACAGTCGCGGCAGCATGGAACGCTCCTTCCCAATCATGAGCTTACCGCCGGGGAAACAATCCCGGAACAGGCCGGGGATTCCGCCGCGTTCGCGGGTTCCAGCAGACTCCGGCAGCACCGGACGAGTTGCGGGCCTGCCGTCGCATCGATGAGGAAATCGAGTGCCCCCGCTTCCCGCAACGCCCATTCGAGCTCGGCCCACGGGGCGGCAGCGACGACGATGACATCGGGCCGCGGTACTCGGGAGGAAAGCTGCTCCACCAGCCGCAGCACTTCACCGGCCCCGATCTCGAAATCGAGCACGACGACACTTCCGGGCATCGTTTCGAGGGCCTTACCCACCTCAGGCGGGAGTCGGCAGGGGCGGATGGAGACCGGCAGCCGCAGGGAACGCTTCAGCTCCGCTTCCCACCGCGGCCGCTTCTCCAGCACAATCACCCCGGGAACGAACACGCGGTTTTCCCTTCGCTCAGCCTTAATGAATGCAGATCGACTTTGTCAGACATCTTCCCGTCGGCGGGATTTCCACGCGTCTCCCGGAAGCGGCGAGCGGAGTGCAGGCGCGCCTCAGCGTCCCGCGGAAAACAGGACGGGAAGCTGTGCCCCGTCGCGCTGCCGACGGGCCAGCTCGGGCTCGATATAGGCGAACAGCTCCGCCGCCGTAATTCGCAGATCGCGGTCGGCATCCGCCGCCCCGCGAAAGCCCTCCGCGACCGAGGCAGCGAATGGTCCCTGCTCTCCTTCGCTCGCGACAGGAGTCTTCGCGCTTTCTCCACAGGCCGCGATGACAGCCGTGCTGCTGAACTCCACCGAGTCGGGGCCGGTCGTTGCCCTGCGCAGAATCGCTTCGGCGGTCAGCGTCGGCTGTGAAGCGGAACCGGCGGGCTGCGGGCAGCAGTCGAGCAGCAGCAGCTTGTCCTTCGCCGCGCAGCCTTCCATCTGCTCACCGAGCCATTGCAGCGGGAGGCCGGTCTCGGCGGGCCGTTGCGGGTTAAAGTCCCGGGCCATCAGGTAGATGTGCCCTTCCGCATCGGCAAAGCCGTGGCCGCAGTAGTAGATCAGCACCTGTGTCTGTCCCAGTGCCTGCCCCAGCAGCTTGGAGATCGACTGCTTTAACTCCTGATGAGTCGGATCTTTCATCAGCAGCAGCCGTTCGGGGGCGAAGGCGTAGCGTTTCCGGAGTGCATCGGCGATCAGGTTCGCATCCGCCAGCGCCTGCGGGTTCCGCGCGAGCGAGCGGTCGTCGTAATGCTGCATGCCGACGATAATCGCCCAGCGGTCATGCTTCAGAGGCCGCGTCGCATCGACCGTCGCGGCATTGCGCACGCCGCCGGGAGCTTCGCTGAACGTCACCTGCACCTGGTCGTACTGGCGCAGGTCCGGCAGTTGTCCCGGCTCGCCTCCGATTTCGATCTGCGTCTCCTCGGGGACGATGTGAAGCGGAAACGTTTCGCCCGACGGAGTGCCGACGACCAGCGTCCGTTCCTCTTCATTCAGCTCTTCGATGATGCCGGCAAGCTGCTGATTGCGCGAGGCGGTCAGGGCGGTGATGTGGGTATCGTGATACAGGACGACCCGGTCGCCGCGCTGGAGATCGCTCGCCTTGAGATCCTTGCGCCCGATCGCACGGCCGCCCGGCAGGGTAACCTGTGCCCGGTCGGCAAATGGGAGCGTCCGGCTTGTACTCCGCGATCCCTGCCGCTGTTCGATCGTCACCGTTCCCTTCTCGGGATCGACCGATTGCACGAAGCCGATGGTCCGCTCGGTCCGCCGCGCTTCGACCGTTTCGGCGACCTGGCGATCCTTGTTGCGGATGTCGGCCAGGTGCCGGACTTCGACGCGGTCATTGATCGCCAGCGAAGCAAGATCGGTCTTGCTGCCGTTGAGCTGGATCTCCGCCCGTTCGGGGACGCGGAGCAGCAGTTCGCCGTGCAGGGCGCCTTCGTCGACCTCGACGGCGAGCTGTCGCGTCGCCTGATCGATCCGCCTCAGGGTTCCCTGACTTGTCGCCGGTCGCGCGGCCACCAGTTCCGGCTGGGATTGACCGGCGGAACCGGGACCGGGTTCGACCTGCACGCGGTCACCGCGCTGGAGCTGCTCCAGCAGGACGTATTGCCGCGACTTGCCGTCGATGAGGAAAATCCGCGGCAGAGCCTCGATGATCTCGGGAACGCCCGATTCTTCGTCCTCGATCACCAGTTGATTCGTGGCGGCACGGACCTCGCGCACGATGCCCGATTTGGTAAGGGGCAGTTTGGGAGCCCGCTGCTCTCCCCCGGGAAGAAACAGCATCAGCAGACACATCAGCAGACTCATGGCGAATCCGCCGATCGCCAGCATGCGTTTCCGCGAAGCGGCCGTGTCGACGGGTGCCGTGGTGGTCTCGGCAGATTCTCCGCTGCGGACCGGCTTGAGGTCGATCTTGAGATCGATCAATGCTTCATCCGCCGACGAATAGCGGTCGGCCTGGTTCTTCGCCGTGAGCTTCTGGATCACGTGGGCCAGATCGTCGGGCACTCCCTGGAGGACGCGGTGAATCTGCGGAAGCCGGCGGTCGGGGGCGGCGTGCCACATCATCCAGGCGACCTGCTTGTCGCGGCCGAAGGCACTCAGCCCGGGAAACAGCGATTCGAAGTTGTCGCCGCACATCAGCTCGTAAGCGGCGAAGCCGAGTGAGTACAGGTCGCTGGCGGGACCGATCTCGCCGAAGTCGTCGGAGAGGACTTCGGGCGCCATGTACTTGGTGGTTCCCTTGAGGAGGCTTCCTTCCTCGTTACTGGCGCGGCGGGCGAGGCCGAAATCGCCGATTTTCACCCGCTTGCGGCGATCCACCATCAGGTTGCTGGGTTTGATGTCGCCGTGGATGATCCCGTGTTCGTGCAGGAACTTGAGTGCGCGGAGGCTGTGCGCGATGACGGTCCGCAGGGAGTTCAGGTCCATCGGACGGCCCGCCTGACGCGCGGCCAGGTTCCCCTGCATCAGCTCCATGATGAGCCAGCCCCGCTCGCGCACGATGTCGAAGATCGTGACGATGTTCGGATGGTGCAACTGGGCCAGAAGTTGAGCTTCCTGCCAGTACCTTTCGAGCTGCTGGGGGTCGTCGAGGTATTGCTGGTGGATCTGCTTGACCGCGACTTCGCGGCCGAGTTCGAGATCGCGCGCTCGATAGACCGTGGCAAAGCTGCCGGAAGCAAGCTTTTCCAGCAGTTCGTAACGCTCTTCGGGCCTCACGGAAGACTCCTGTTGGAGGACGTACGTAGTTGAGGGGGCCGGAACCGGCGAGGGGAGTTGCCTTCTGTTGATTATGTCGATTCGCGACGGGGGAAGAAAGCCCGCTGGTGAATTCCCCCGAGGGTTCTCCCGGAGGCTGCGTCGGGTTATGCGGCCCGGTGCCGCGGAGCCGGCCCGGCGGGTCAATGGCCTTTTTCTGCGGGAAAGATGCAAATTCCCGAGGGCGGCACGTCCCTTGCGGCAGAAGGCGGAAGGACCGGACGAGATCTGCATCCGTCCGCAGAATCGTTCGTTCATCGAGCTTCCGCTCACCACACCTTAGGAGACACCACCATGAAGACGCAACGGCCCCAGCTTGCCTCTGCAACCGGACGCCCTCGCGCCTGGCTCATCGGATTGACGGCCCTCGGCGTCCTCTCGCTGGGAATTGTCAGCGGCATCGCGCAGCCGCCGACTCCTCCCGCTCCCCCCAGACCGGCGGATGCACCGGCGGATGCCGATCCGGCTCCCCCCAGCCCGCCGCCGGTGGCTCCGGTGGCTCCGGCCGATACTCCGGCGGTGGATGCTCCCGCCGTGGGAGACGTACGGCAGGTGCTCTACACGGGACGGCTGATCGGGGTCGACCGCCAGAGCATTGAAGTCTCGATCGACAGTGACGGGAAGGACGAACGAGTCAAGTTTGTCATTCCCGAGGCGAGCAAACTGGAACTGAATGGTGAAGCCGCCGAGCTGGACCAGCTTCGCCCCGGCGATGCGGTCAAGGTGAGCGTGACTCCGACGCGGCCGGGAGTGGCGATGTCGGTGGTTGCCGCGCGTCCCGTTCGCGGGTCCGATCCGAGCAGCGTGGTGATCGGCGCAGGGGTCGATACCACGAAAAACCGGGGTTCGGGAACTGCGGGGCTCCGGAATCGTGCGGCGAATCTCGCCTGGGCGGGGCTGACTGTCGCGCCGACCCAGGAGCGGGCCCTGCGAATTCTGGAGATCGCCCAGAATGGTCCGGCGGCACAAGCCGGCGTTCAGGCAAGTGACCTGGTCGTGACTGTGGAAGGACGCCAGAACTTCGGCAACCTTTCCGGTCCGGCGGACCTGGCGAACGTCGTCCCGAATGCGAAGCCCGGGATGCAGGTGAATACCGGGCTCCTGCGAAACGGCCAACGTGTGAATACCACCATCGAACTCGCGGCGATGCCCAGCAACCTCGATCAGGGCGTCAATGCGGCGACGAACACCACAGGCGTTCCGGGCACGACGGGCGTGGCGGGAGCCGGTGTTCCGGGAGTTGTGGGAGGCGTCGTGCCGGGAACGAACTTCCCGCTGGGCGTGGGAGGCGGCATTCCGGGTGCAGGAGGCGGGGGCGGATTGCAGGGAGCCTATCTGGTCCTGACACCTCCGGGAGCGTTCCTTCAGGCGGGGAGCACGATTCAGTTCGTGCCGTCCCAGAACCAGAATGCTCAGAATACGCTCAACAACCAGACGACAACGAACCAGCCGAATACCGCGGCGGGAGCTCCCGGTGGCCGCACAGGAATCCGGGAAACCGGCGTGCTTCAGCAGACCTCCCGTCAGGCGGAAGCCGGCCCGAATGCGGCCGTTCAGAACGCGAATGCCCAGAACACCGGAGAGAACATCGCCGGTCAGAATGCAACGGGTCAGAACTTCGGCGGTCAGAACATTGCCGGTCAGAATCTCGGGGGGCAATTCGGTGGACGGATCGTGCTGCAGATGCGGCAGGGGAGTCAGCCGAATCAGTTCCTCATCGAGATTCCGGAAGGACTCGTCGTCCAGCCGGGGAATGCACTGATCTTCGTTTCTCAGCAGAATCTGAACGATCAGAATCCCGGGACAGGAACGCAGCAGCAACCGCCCCAACAACAACCGGGAACGCCACCAGGCACGGGGAACCTGCCGGGTATTCCGGGCGGACAGCAGCCCGGACAGGTTTCGCCGAATCCTCCCACGCCGCCGAATGACGGCATCCCCACCGTGCCTGCACTGCGGGGAGGCAATCAGGGAACCGGTACTCAGGGAGCGGGCGGTCGCCAGGGTGGAGCAGGAACTCCGGCCCCGGGAGGCACTCAGGGTGGGCAGGGAACCGGAACCGGCGGTGCCGGGGGTGCCCGGAATCCCTGACGGCCACTTCCTGCTTGAGAACATCTGAACCTGGCCGCTGCTGACACAAGCGGCCAGTCGATCCTCTGCCCGCCGTACCGGCACGAAGCAGTCACGATTGCTTCCGACTGGTGCGGCGGGCATTTTTCCTGCGCGGCAACTACCTCAGCGGTTGGAATCGCGGTGTTCATTCACGCCGGTTCGGTTGCATCCCGTTCCCCGGAAGCTGATGATCGACGCATCGGTCTCCTTCTTCGCAGACACCCGAAATCTCTCCCGCCTGATGACCAAGCCGCTCGTTGTCCTCAACGTCGTTGGACTGACTCATGAAATGATCGGCCCGGACACGCCGCACATCGCCTCGGTCGCGGCGGAGGGCTTCGCGCGACCGATGGGCACAGTGCTCCCCGCGGTGACCTGCTCGGCACAGTCGACCCTGCTGACCGGCCTGCTTCCCCGCGAGCACGGCATCGTCGGCAACGGCTGGTATTTCCGCGATCTCTCGGAGATCCTCTTCTGGCGGCAATCGAACCGGCTGGTGCACGGCGAACGCATCTACGAAGCCGCCCGCAAACGCGATCCGAACTACACGACCGCGAAAATGTTCTGGTGGTACAACATGTACGCGCCGGTCGAGTGGTCGATGACGCCGCGGCCCAGCTATCCCGCCGACGGCCGCAAGATCATGGATTCGTACAGCGAGCCGGAAACGCTTCGCGACGAGCTCCAGCAGAAGCTGGGAGTGTTTCCGCTGATGCGGTTCTGGGGGCCGGGGGCCGACATCGTCAGTTCCCGCTGGATTGCCGATGCGACGGTGGAGGTGATGCAGCGGTTCTCGCCGACGCTGACGCTCGTGTACCTGCCGCACCTCGATTACAACCTGCAGCGGCTGGGGCCCCACGATGCCCGCATAACCGAGGACATTCGCGCGATCGATGCGGAAGCGGGGAAGATCATCACCGCCGCCCGGGCTCGCGGGGCCGAGATCGTCGTGCTCTCGGAGTACGCGATCACCGCGGTCAATCGCCCGGTGCACATCAATCGCATCCTGCGGGAGAATGGCTTTCTGCGCGTGCGTCGCGAGCCGCTCGGGTGGGAGACACTGGATGCCGGTGCCTCACGGGCGTTTGCGGTCTCGGATCATCAGGTCGCGCACGTGTATGTCCGCAACCCGCACGATGTCGATGCAGTCGCGGCCATTCTCCGCCGCACCGAGGGGATTGAACTCGTTCTCGATCGTCAGCAGCAGGCGGAGTTCGGAATCGATCACGAGCGCGCGGGCGAACTCGTCGCGATCGCCGCACCGGATTCGTGGTTTACGTATTACTTCTGGCTCGACGACCGGGTCGCTCCGGATTACGCGCGGACGGTCGACATCCATCGCAAGCCGGGCTATGACCCCGCGGAGCTCTTCTTCGATCCGCAGTTGAAGGTGCCGCAGCTGCGCGTCGCCCGGCGACTCGCCAGAAAACTGGCCGGCTTCCGCTACTACATGGACGTCATCGGCCTCGATGCTTCCCTCGTGAAAGGAAGCCACGGCAGACTGCCCACGCCCGGAAAGGAAACCAGCGAAGCCCCGGTCTTTATTTCCTCCTCCCGCGCCATCGAGCAGGACTCCATCGCCATGACCGATGTGAAGGCCAAACTGCTCGACCTGCAGTTCGCGACCTGATGGAAGACACGTCTCCCTCGGGAGGGATAAGAATCAGGAAAGACACGAAACAGGAGCTTCTCTCCCTGAGATTCTTTCGCGGAATTCGTGTCTTTCGTGGTTCATGGAAAATGGCTCAATGGCACTCGTGCCTCGAAGTCCGGTAAATTCAGCGAACATCGGCATCTGATCTCTTCCGCGTTCCTCCCACTCCGGAGCTTGACGTCATGTCCTCTTGTGTCACGCGTCGAGATGCATTGCGGTCGCTGGCGCTTCTGCTGGGACAGTCGTTGTCCCATTCACCTCTCGTTGCGGAAAGCGAAAGAAAACACTTTCGCCTGGCGACGTTCTCGGCGGATGTCACGCCGCCGATCGGGCACCCGCTTTTGGGAAATCTTTACCAGCCGGCAAAGAGTGTGGCCGACCCGCTCCAGGCGATTGGATTCGTGCTGACGGGGAGTGAATTGCCGCTGGTGCTCGTGGCGATCGACTGGTGCGAGATCCGCAACGATGCCTACGACCGCTGGCGGGAGGTGCTCGCGGAAGCGGCGGGGACAAAGCGCGAACGGGTGCTCGTCACCAGCGTGCATCAACACGACGCCCCCCTGGCCGACCTCGAAGCCCAGCGGATCCTCGACGCGAACAATACCCGGGTGAAGATCATTGACTTCGACTTTCACGAGGAGATGGTGCAGCGCGTCGCCCGCGCTCTCCGGGAGAGTCTCGCGTCCGCGCAGCCGGTGACGCATCTCGGCCTCGGGACCGCCCGCGTGGAACAGGTCGCCTCCAATCGGCGGGTGGACCTCCCGGACGGGACGTTTCATTACGGGCGGATGAGTGCTTCCGCGGCGCGGTATGGCGATGCCCCGGTCGGGTTGATTGATCCCCTGCTGCGGACCATCAGCTTCTGGAATCACGATCAGCCGATCGCCGCACTCTCCGCCTATGCGACACATCCGATGAGCTATTACGGCGGAGGCGAGATCACCAGCGACTTTGTCGGCCTGGCCCGCGAACGCCGGCAGGCAGACGATCCACAGGTCCGACAGATCTACGTTTCGGGGTGCAGCGGCAACATTACCGCCGGGAAGTACAACGACGGTGCGCGCGACAAGCGCCCGCTCCTGCGCGATCGCCTGTATCGGGCAATGGCCGAGGCGTGGAAGAACACCCGACGGCAGCCGCTCGACGAGGTCGGTTTTCGCGTGGTTCCGCTGCGGCTCGAACCGCGCGTCGATTCGGGCTATGCGGTGGAGGATCTGCAGAAGCTCCTCACCGATCCGGCTCAGCCGGCGTTTCGACGGGCGTTCGCGGCGAAGGGACTGAGCTGGCACAAGCGGGCCGATCCCGGTTACAGGCTCGACCTGCCGGTGATCCAGCTTGGCCCGGCCCGGATCATCCTGCTCCCCGGCGAGTCCTACGTGGAGTTCCAGCTGCTCGCCCAGCAACTGCTGCCGGATGCCTTTGTGATGGCGATCGGCTACGGCGAGTGCGCGCCTGGCTATATTCCCACTGATAAACATTTCGAGGAGAAAGACCTCAACCTCAACGACTGGTGCTGGGTCGCTCCCGGTGCGGAAAAAGCGATGGCCGCGGCCATCAAAGAGGCGCTCGTTCCTTCCCGGTAACCGTCGGGGAAACGTCCGGCCATCCATCGAGATCCATTGAATCGATTCGTGTCCCGCGATATGACGAAACCTTTCGCGGAAAGAACGTCGCTCGACCGACTGCGCCGGCACGCGGGCGAATACTGGTTCGATCCCGATCTCCTGACCGGAATCTCTCGGAGCCTCTGATGACTCTGTCGACACGTGAGTTGCTGCGGCGTTTGGGTGCGGGTGAATCGATTGCTTCGGTCTGCGAGGCCGTCGGGCTTTCACGGCAGGAGTTCGACGACTGGTGGAAGCGCGAGACGCAATCCCGTGTCCCCCCCTCGACGGGCGAAGTGACCGCCGGGGTGACCGCTGCCGTCACCATCGACCGCGATGAATGGGGCATTCCGCGAATCACTGCCGAAAACGATGTCGACCTCTTCTTCGGCTTCGGTTACTGCATGGCGCAGGACCGGCTGTTTCAGCTCGATTATCTCCGCCGCCGTGCCGTCGGCCGGCTGGCGGAAGTCCTCGGTCCGTCGGCACTGGAATACGACCTGGTCGTCCGCACAGTGGGGCTCGCGGAGATCGCCGAGAGGGAATGGACACAACTCCCCGAGGAGACGCGGACGCTTCTTGCCGCGTTCTCGCGCGGCGTGAATGCACACATCGCGGAGGTCGGCGAGCGGTTGCCGATCGAGTTCGATCTGCTCGACTATGTGCCCGAGGAGTGGCGGCCGCAGGATTCGCTCGCGATTGCCGGCGAGTTCCGCTGGTACCTCACCGGTCGCTTCCCGGTGATTGTGATTCCCGAACTGGCGAAGCGGGCGCTTGGAGGAGACGGCCCGCTCTATCGCGCCTTCATGACCGCCGAGGCGGATGAGGAAAGCATCCTCCCGCCGGGCTCGACGCCGTGGGGGCCTGCTCCGCAGCAGCGTTTCGCGCCAGCGACACTTTCCGGTGCCGGGCCGGACGACGGTTCGGGCAGCAACAACTGGGTGATTGCCGGTTCCCGCACCGTCACCGGAAAACCGCTGGTCGCCGATGATCCCCACATCGCCTTCGGGGCGGTGACCTGCTGGTACGAAGTCCACCTGCGGGGCGGTTCGTTCAATGTCGCCGGGATGACGTATGCCGGCATGCCCGGGGTGCTCGCCGGGCGCAATCCGCGGGTGGCCTGGGGGATCACGAACAACATCTGCTCGCAGCGCGACCTGTATCAGGAACGGACTTCGCCGGAGCATCCCGGCTGCTTCCTGTATGACGGCCAATGGGAGCCAGCCCGCGAGCGGACGGAGATCATCGTGGTGAAAGGGCAGGAACCGGTTCAAAAGACGATTCGTTCGTCCCGCAACGGTCCGATTGTGGATGAAATTCTTCCGCCGCTGGCGCGTGACACCGGGCCGGTTTCGCTCCGCTGGCTCGGCTTCGAGGTCTGCGGCTGGTTCACCGCGCTTTTGAACATGGGCCGTGCCCGGTCGGCCGCGGAGTTCCGGGCCGCGCTCGAACCGTGGATCGTCCCCACGTTTTCTCTCGTGTTCGCTGACGTCGATGGTGAGGTCGGCTATCAGGCCACGGGGCGGATTCCCATTCGCCACATCCGCGAACGAGGCTATCGCGAAGGCTGGAATCCCGCGCATCAATGGGACGGCGTGATTCCGTTCGCCTCGATGCCGGGGGCCGTGAACCCCGAACGCGGCTGGATCATCACCGCGAACAACCGCGTCGCCGCTGACGATTATCCGTGGCCGCTCTCGGGAACCTGGGTTTCCGGCCACCGTGCCGCGCGGATTCGCGAGATGATCGAAGAGCGGGAGAAGCTCTCCTGGAAGGACTGCGCACAGATGCAGGCGGATGTTGTCTCGCGGCGGGCGGTCGTCTGCATGCCGGCCCTGTTGAACATCCTGCGGGAAAGTTCCGATCCGCGCATTCAAACCGCCACCGAGCATCTTGCGAACTGGGATTGCCGCATGGAGGTCAACCGGGTCGGTGCGACGCTGTTCGGAATGTTCTTTTCCGAATGGTGCCTGACAGTAGCCCGCGAACGCTTCCCCGCCGAGCAGTTCCCGTTTCTCGCCGTGGCGATCGGCGGACTGGCGACGGAACTGCTGAAGGGCGATGCCGTCGGCTGGTTCCACACGCGCGATCGACGGCGGGCGATTCTCGACAGCTTCCAGACAACACTCGAAACACTCACCCGCCAGCTCGGGCCGGAGATCGACGGCTGGCAGTGGGGCCGCAAGCACACCATCGAACAGAAACATTTCCTCTCGGGACGCGGCGACCTGGGGCAGCTTCTCGACCGCGGAGGCATTCCCGTCAAGGGGGACGGCATCACCGTCTGCAACACGGGCTTCGATCCGAACTGGGCCGCCAATCTCGGGGCGGGTTACCGGATGATCGCCGACCTCGCCGATCCACACGCGACCCTGTTCGCCATCGAGGCGGGAAGCGCTTCAGGAAACCCCGGCAGCTCGCATTACGACGACCAGTTGAACACCTGGATGCAGGACGGCTATCACGCCCTCAAGCTGATCGACGACAGCTCCGAATCATCTTCGCGCGCCCGACAGACGTTGCGGCCGTCGGGCGCGGTGAGCTGATCCCGGTGATCTGATCCCGGTGAGCGATCGCGGTGAAGATCACTTTCCGGTTCCGTAGGTCTCTTCGAACCAGCGTTCGTCTTCGTCCGTGAAGGCAGGCACCTTCACCGGTTCCGGCGGACGACGCTCGCCCGACGTGGGAAGCGCGAGGGCCCGCTCCCGTTCGCGCTCCTCGATCAATTCGCGGGCACGTTCGACGCGTTCCGCGTAAGGGGGGAGCGGCTCTTTCAACGGTAGAATCACCGGGCCAAGATCAAACGCCGACTCCACTGCCGAGAGATCCGTGCGGGCACCGATGAGCGGCGCGAACGGTCGATGGTTCAGCGTCATCTCGGTCGCTGCGCGCACCATCACCGGGCGGCCGAGCAGGCTCGACATGACAATGCGGACGCGCTCGCAATACTGGCGGAGCAGGTCCGGCTCGCGGAGCATCGCCAGATACTCCTCGGGCGCAAGCGCCAGCAGGTCGGTGTCTTCATACATCCGCAGCAGGCGGTCGGCCTCGGCGACTTCAAGTCCCAGCCCCTTGATCCGCAGGGGAAGCGTGTCTTCCGTCCCCCCGACCAGATCGCGCAGCGCCCCTTCATCGAGGTTCTTCGACAACAGCCCCGCCGCGTCCGCGATGAGCTCCATCGGCACCGGATACTCCCCCAGCGGATCGAGCACCCAGCTCAACTGGCGGTCGGGCTGAACGAGCGTCAGTTCGACGCGGGGCTGTTTTTCGGCTTTCGCTCCCCGCCATGCAAAGCGGGAGCCGAACGATGTCCACTCCGGAGGTCCCGGCAGGACAATCTGCCGCAGCGGCACGACAATCTGCACGACCAGCCACGCGGCGACGACGTACTTCACCGGTTCACTGAGGATGTACCGCGGAGCCTCGGCCTGCTCTTTGGGAATCGCCGCTCCGCCGAACACAGGCGTATCGTCAAACCAGCTCACGCCGCGATCAATGACCCGCCCGGCGGTGCACAGCATGTTCCCCAGAAAGGCGGTTCCCGGAACGGCCCCCAGAAAGGTCCGGAGCCGCTCGGCAACCGGACGCGGCCAGTCGGGCTCGCAGAAGGCAAAGCTCATGGCCGCCATGAGCACGGGGGAAACGCCGATGTGCAGCCACACGGCATCCAGCAGGTGATACAGCAGCGCCGCGACCAGCGCGCCCCGTCGCGTCCGCGGCATCCACAGCAGAAAACCAACGCTGAGTTCAAAGGCGACATTCAGCCAGGCGAGTCCGATCGCCAGTGCCGGTGAGCCGGAGGCAAGGTTTGCCACAGGCCCCGGAGCCGACAGGCTGAGCCATTCGGCCAGCGGCGCACCGCGAAGCCAGTCGCCGTTCAGCTGGCTGAGCCCCGAGTGGACATACACCAGCAGAATCTGCACGCGGATGAGTCCGAGCGTCCATGCGGGAACGGAGCTGCGTTTCTCCCGCCCCATCAGGCAATCGGAGGACATCCAGCGATTGACGGGGAGCCAGGCGACCAGGACCAGCAGCAGGTTAAGCAGGTACGCATGATCGCTATATGCGGTGGCGTCGAGCAGGAACCAGTAAAGCATCCCTGCCGCCAGCAGCTTGCTGGTGATCCGCGTCTGCCAGCCGACGAGGACCGCTGCCACCAGCAGCCCGAGCGCGGCAAAGAAAGCATAAGGCAGCAGGCCCGGCAAGGGCCGCACGAACCCGAAGAGCGGGTACGTGAACAGGAACTGCGCGTTCTGGAGCCGCGTGGCGATGCCGTCCGCGAGCACGAAACGCAGCACCTCCCAGCCGGCGGCCAGGGCCACGACCATCCGCACGACAGCGAGAGAAGCGGCGTCGATTTCCTGTTCGAGCCGAGAATTCACCGCTCCTCTTTCCGCTGACATATCATCGCACCGACGTTGTATTAGTTTGTTAGACTATAGGCTTGAGGCTTTAGACTTTAGTAGTCCGCCCTCTATAGCCTTTGTCCTACAGCCTACAGTCTCCAGCCTATAGCCTATTCCCTACCGCCTCACCTGGCGCGGATTGCGAGTCGCGCTGGCGTCTGCGGGCGGGGTGACGACGGCCGGGGGCTGGAAGGGAACTCCCTGCGGTGCGACCACCGGGCCGCGCGGCGTCTGCTGCGCCTGCAGCCGCTGCTGTTCGGTCGCCTGCACCTGCGCGGTCAGCTGCACGAGCTGGTCCCGCCGGAGTTGATGCACTCCGTCAAGACGTGCCGCGATCCCCTCGACCCATTGCGGGCGATGCTGCATCGCAATTGTCATCATCCGCAGGAAAAGGCTCATCTCGTGGAAGTTGCGATCGACCATCGGCCCCGTGACCGGCGAGAGAATCTTCGCGGCGGTCTCGACCGTCTGCGAAGGAAAGGCGACGAACAAGTCGGCCCGATGCGTTACGTTCCAGGTGCCGTCCTGCTGACGGCTGAAGTTCGTTTCGAGCAGCACGAGTGACTGTGCCTTGATCGGCTTCTGCAGCAGTGGATTCTTGTATTCCCCTTCGCAAATGGCGAGGCTTCGCTCGTTGCTGCGGTAGAGGATGTCGACGACTCCGATCGTGCCGTCCCCCGCATCCCCTTCGAAACTCGCGGGACCGGTTTGCCACATCTGGAGCTTGGAGATTTCCATCGCCCGCCAGATGCTCACCGCCACGTCGGGATACGCGACGAAGTACTGATAGACCGCGGGATCGGCCTGGAACGAGATTGTCGGCATCCGGCGATAGTAGCCGATCTCGCGGAGCACACCCTCGGCCCGAGCACGGGCTTCGGGAGTGAGTTGATCGAGCGGCAGCGCGGCCATCGCCTGCGCCCGCACCTTGTCGGCCGAAGTCCCTTTCGCCACCGTCTGGGCTTCGACCAGCGCTTCGGGAGCACGGGCGCTGCCGTTGCGCGTTCGCGGCGAGACCCTCGAGTTGCCGGTCAGCTGGATGGTTTCGCCGTCTTCGACCTCGTACCCGGCGGTCTGCAGCCCGGAGTCCATCAGGGACATCGGGCTTCGCAACGGAACCGGAGGATCGGCGGCGGAGAGCCGACCGCTTCCAAAGACCCCCAGCGAACAACAGATCGCCACCTTGAGTCCCCCCCGGGACTTTAATCCGACTCGGAGCATGCCGACCCCTTCCCTGGCTTCGTCCCGGTCGCTCGAACCAGTCGGCACCGTCGGCGCGGAAAGCTCCGCCCGAACCGGCCGCAATCGGGCCGGCAGGTTTCACCGGTCCCTGATTCGTCTTCCGGAACTGAGGATATGCTCGTGGTGATTACTACATCGGCAGGGCACGGCGATCGAGACTACAGGAATTTCGCCCGCGACCACACATACAGCAGAACCATCACAATCCAACCACCCGTCAGAGTCACCGAAGTTGTTGACAGCCCTTGTCCTGGGGCACGTCCGCAGAAGAACCCGGCCCGCGCCTGCCGGGAAAAACCTCCTGCCTGCCCGCACATTGGGAAGACAGACACGAAAGCGAATGCTCGCAGTCGCGGAGTGCGTCCCACCATCATGGAAGCGCCTCCGATCAAGAAACGGATGCAGGCATCTCCCGAAGCGGCTCTGTCCCGGCATCGAGTTGCGGCAAGGTGCGGGCTCTGGGCCACTCGGGGCTCCCCGGAAAAATTGAGGCTGACATTTTCCCGCCAACCTGTTATGACGGGCGCAGATTCACCAGACTTTCCTCACAGGCAAGGGCTTGCGGCCGCGCGTCGGAGCCCCGTGAGATGAAGGGCAAGCCGGCAGGGATGCTGTACGGTGCTTCGTCTCCCGTCTTTCGTCACTTTGCGAGCGGAGCTCGAAATGGGTGTCCCGGTTTCCCAGATGTGGACCGTTGCCACGTATGTCCTCGGGAAGAAGCTGCGCGGCGTACAGCGTTTTCCGCTGGTACTCATGCTGGAACCGCTGTTCCGCTGCAACCTGGCCTGTGCCGGCTGCGGCAAGATCCAGTACCCGGCGGAAATCCTCCGCAAGAATCTCTCTCCCGAAGAGTGCTTCCGTGCGGTCGAGGAATGCGGCGCCCCGATGGTCTCGATCCCCGGCGGCGAACCGCTGCTCCATCCGCAGATTGTCGAAATCGTCGAGGGACTGGTCGCCCGCAAGAAGTACGTTTACCTCTGCACGAACGCTCTGCTGCTGGAGAAGCAGCTCGACCGGTTCACGCCGTCGAAGTACCTGTCGTTCTCGGTGCACATGGACGGCCTGCGCGAAGAGCACGATCACGCCGTCTGCCGCGAGGGGGTGTATGACATCGCCGTCCGCGCGATCCAGGCGGCAATCGCCCGCGGCTTCCGGGTGACGACCAACTCGACGCTGTTCGACAATGCCGACCCCGAACGTTATCGCCAGTTCTTCGACACGATGATGGAGCTGGGGGTCGAGGGGATGATGATCTCCCCCGGCTACAGCTACGAGAAGGCTCCCGACCAGGAGCATTTTCTCCAGCGCGAGAAGACGACGCGCCTCTTCAGCCGCATCCTCAGCAATCCGAAGCGGAACTGGGTGTTCAACCAGTCGCCGCTGTTCATCGAGTTTCTGAAGGGGAACTGGAATCTGGAATGCACGCCGTGGGGCAATCCCACGTACAACGTCTTCGGCTGGCAGAAGCCCTGCTATCTGCTGCAGGAAGGCTACGTGCCGTCCTACCGCGAGCTTCTGGAAACGACCGACTGGAACGCCTACGGCTGCAGGAGCGGCAACGAGAAGTGCCGCGACTGCATGGTCCACTCCGGCTACGAACCGACGGCGGTCGCCGAGACCTTCGGCACCCTCCGCGGCCTGCTGGCCACGGCCCGCATCGCGCTGTTCGGCCCGCCGAAGTCAAAGCCCGTCGCCGCGAACCCCGGTCCCGCTCACTCGGGGTCAACGATCCACGGCCCCGACGACACCGCCCCCGGCACACACCTTCCCGCTCCGCAGATGCTGCAACTCCCCGTGCTGAACTCGCGGTAGAGACAGCGAAAAGTTTTATCGGGATGAGAGCATCACGGCTTCGGTCGGCCGAAGCGGCGGCTCATGTCGTCGAGCTTGCGGCCGGCTTTGCCGAGGGCTGAGAAGCCGGCCTTCATGAGGATGCGGCCGGTGTTGCCGGCCTGTTGTCGCAGCCGGTTCCAGTACTCTTCATCCTTATGTTCGCGGAGGCAGCGGAGGCATTTCAGACGCTGGGCGGAACCCATCGAATTGAGAATCGCCGGGATCAGTCCTTCCTCAACGTTATACAGACGGCTGGGGAGCAGGCAGACAGGGATCACCTGGGCCGGATCGACCGCGAGATCGGTCGCTGTCGCCTCAAGCGCTTCGCGAATCTGCTCGGCCTTCGTGTTCGAAGGCTGCGCGATGTCATAAGGAGGCTCCCACTCGCGGAACGGCCGCAGCCGGTCGATCTGCGTGAGCGCGACGACCAGCGGCGGGAACTCGCGATCGGGGTCGGCCTGGATGACTTTCCGGAGCTCATCGAGCAATTGCCGGTCGGCGTCACGCGCGGCGGCATTCGCCGCACACGTCATCAGGATCAGATCGCAGCGCAGCACTTCCAGACGAACCTCGGCCACCGCTTCCGCCGCGCGGCTGGCGTCTTCGTATCCCGCCGTGTCGAGAATGATCGCCCGCTGCATTCCGTCTCGTTCGAGCAGGTACGGCTCGACGTGCCGCGTGCGGGGCACGACATCCACGGCGGCGCGCGTCTCGCCGAACAGCGCATTCACGAGGCTCGACTTGCCGGACTTCACCTGGCCGATGATCAGGATCCGCAGCGGCTCTTCCTGGAGCAGCGCATCCCGGCGCTCCTGCGTCGCCATTGCGTTCCGGGCGGAGGGACTCGTGTAAGGGGTGAACTCCACATCGCGGAGCATCAACTGCCCGCTGTAGAGTTCGATCGCGTAGTACCCCGCCTTCTTGAGGATGAACTGAATGGCCCAGCGTTTGGTCTCCGCCGCCGACGCATTCACCATCTGCCCCTGCAGGTAGATGTTGAGTTCGCGGGCAAGTGCGCTGGCCGGGTTCACGGCGACCATCGCGATGCGATAGAAGCGATACAGCGTCGGGGCGAAGGTTGCGAGCCGCTGCATGCGGCGGAGATCACCGATCGTCAGAATGTGCGAAGCGGGCACGTTCTCGGAAAACGCCCGGCGGAGATCGCGGGCGACAAGCTCCACCAGCAGCAGCATGTGCGGCACGGGAACTTCCAGCATCGCCTGCGATGAGCCTTTGTGAAACTCGCGGGCAACCGTTTCGAAGACTTCGCGCAGCAGTTCCCACATCGGCTCGGGGCGGTCGAGCGAGATGTCGCGCGTCGCCGCCCGTGCCGCGACGGCTTCGACGGCATTCCAGGCCGCGTGCCCGCGCGGCGACCAGTGCGAAGAAGGCTCGACTTCAATGACCCCCTCGTCCAGGGGGCGTGTGCTGCGGCGCTGGAGCCAGCGGAGAACGGGCCAGGCGATCAACGTCACGGCGACGGTCGATACCAGCCAGAGGAGAAAGTAGCCGTGCTCGAAGAGGTACAGCCAGCCGGCGATGCCCAGCGTGAGATAGGGAATGACCAGCATCAGCAGGATGCTGATCCACTGAAGCTTGAGGTTCATGATTCGCTCGGTTCGCGGTTGCGCACCGTCTCGAGATACGTCCGCAACCGCGAGCGCCCCTCTTCGAAGTGCTTCTGATAGATCCTTTGAAATTCCGACTGGTCCGGCACTGCTCCGTTGCCCAACCGGCTGAAGTAGACGCAGAGCGTCACCCCGAGCGCGTAAGTGCTCGCGGCGGCATAGAGCGCCGCGATTGCCGAGCCCAGCCCGGGGACGACCTTCAGCAGTTCGCGTCCCCCCAGCCGGCCGAGATAACCGATCCCCAGCGTGCTGAGAATCTCACTCATCCGCTGCTGGTTCAGGTTCTGCTGGTAGATGGAAGCAATCGCGTGGAACATCTTGGCCTGCACGGCCAGCACGAGCGGAACGTCCACCATCGGGACCGGAAAACCGGCGGCAGCGCCCGCGGCCAGGGAGTACGAAAGAATGTGCGGCTGCGCGGCGCGGAAGCGCAGGTCCCGCAGCCCTTTCCGGAACTCCTCGACGCGGGCCAGCATTCCCTTGAGGCCCAGGGGAAGCAACTCCTCGATCGCCGTCCAGAGCTCATCGAGTCCGTAATTCACCGGCTCGTAGCCGTCGGTCGGCAGGGTGAAGTCGACCGGAACGAAACGGGCCTCGATATGCGCGGCCTCGAACAGCTTGCGCTGCATCTGCAGCGAGCGGGCCAGGTCGGCAGGAACATGCGGCGGGAACGGCGACTGCTGATACGGGTACGGGAGTATGTGCTGCTGTTCCGGATCGGTATAGGCTTCGTGCAGACAGGTCTGAACGACCAGCACCGGCCAGTCGGGACGCTGGCCGTGGATCTTGCGCAGGGCCTCCATCACCTCGTGCTGCGCGTGATCGAGCGCCTTCATCACGACAATCAGCAGATGCGACTGGTCGGCAAACAGCGCGATGTCTTCGCTCGGGTCGTAGTTCACCTCGCCGAGACCGCGGGTATCGAGGAAGCGGAGCAGGCAGTCCTCTTCGCTCGGAAAGGGATACATCTGCGCGGTGCGGGTGCAGGAGCGCAGGCCGTTACCGATCTCCGCGCGGCTGTTATCGGTGAGGGCGCGGATAATCGACGTCTTGCCCGATTGCGTCTTTCCGAGCAACCAGAAGACGGGGGCCGGCAGTTCCTGCCGAATCTGCTGGACCAGCGCTTCCAGCCGGGCCTCGTCCGCCTTCGGCTCGGCGATGTATCTCCAGACGCGATTCCAGAATTTTTTCCGCTCGGCCATGCGTATACGCTACCCGGTCGTGTGGTCGTGGCTGTGTGGGAGAGATGCGAGGCGGCAAGCGCTGCGAACCGCGGATTCGCGGCCCCGCAATGCTCCCGGAAACAATCGTCAGGCAGATTTCTCAGTGCCCTCCTTGTGAATCGTCCCGCGGGCGCGGGTCTTGAGGAAAATTCCCGTCCCCCCGTTTCAGACTCCCCGATTCAGATTGTTGTATTCTCCCTCCGAACAGTCTCCGCGACAAGCAGCCTCGGGACGGGGAGCGGGCCACAAGGCCGAAGTCCCTCGGGCGCATCGATTTCGCAGCACCGCCGGAAGGTGTGCTTGTCTGAACCGGGCCGAAGTCGCGGGGGGAACAACAGGGGATCGGGCCGGGGCCTTCCGGAGCAGGAATTGCCTCTGCTCCGCATGAATCCGATTCGAACCCCGGCAGAGGTCCGCATGGCTTCCGCACCGACATTTCGGCGAACGGGCCGCGAGACACTCAATTCCTCGATAAACAGGGGAAATTCGCTGAAATGGCGACTCCATCTCTGAAGGAATTCCGGTGAAATCGGCTCCAATCCTTGATTACCGGGATCAATTCGAGTGTACTGATCTGGCTGTCTTTCTCTCCTACCGCTGACCTCCTGGCGTCGAGGTTCCCTCCGCAATGCATGGTTTTGACGACATTCCCCGCTCCAACACCGACTCCGAAGAGTTCTCCGGGCCCTGGTACAAGGAGCTGACCCGCTACCACTGGTTCGTGCTCATTGTCGCCGCGCTCGGCTGGCTCTTCGACACGATGGACCAGCAGCTGTTCGTGCTGGCCCGCCAACCGGCGCTCGCCGACTTGCTCGGTGTGTCCCCCAGCGATCCGAAAGTGCTCACCTACGGCGGTTACGCCACGACAATTTTCATTATCGGGTGGGCAACGGGGGGATTGATTTTCGGCTGGATGGGAGATCGGCTCGGACGTGCCCGCACGATGGTGCTGACGATCCTGCTGTACTCGATCTTCACCGGGCTGTCGGCCTTCTCGGTGGGCTGGCTCGATTTCGCCTTCTACCGCTTCCTGACGGGAATGGGGGTCGGCGGAGAATTTGCCGCCGGTGTTTCGCTCGTCGCGGAGGTGATGCCCAACCGCGCCCGGCCCTATGCCCTCGGACTTCTGCAGGCCCTCTCGGCGGTCGGCAACATGATGGCCGCGGGAATCTTCTACCTGATCTTCGGCTTTGCGAATGAAGAGACGGGCGTTGCCGGCTTCTCGGCATGGCGTGCCGTGTTCCTCGTGGGAATTCTGCCGGCCATTCTGGCGCTCCTCATTCGCCGTCGGCTGAAGGAGCCGGAGAGCTGGGTGAAGGCACGGCAAGCGGAAAAGGACCTCAAGGCTTCGGGCGCGAAACCCGACGAATTCCACAAGCAGATGGGCGACATCGGCGAGATGTTCGGCGATCCCCGCTGGCGGTTCCATACCGTCATCGGCGTCCTGCTCGCCATGTCGGGCGTCATGGGCCTGTGGGGCATCGGCTTCTGGACTCCCGAGCTCGTCCGCTCGTTCGTACCCGTGGAAGATCAGCAGTACTACGTCTCGATGACCTCGCTGCTCCAGAACTTCGGTGCCTTCTTCGGAATCTACGGCTTCGGCCTGATGGCCGGTATGGTCGGGCGGCGGCCGGCGTTCCTGCTCTCCTTCCTCGCCGGTCTCGCGTCGATCGTGATGGTCTTCGGCTTCATGCAGGAATCGAGCCAGATCTGGTGGATGATCCCGATCCTCGGTTTCTCGACCCTGATGATCTTCGGCGGATTCGCCATTTACTTCCCCGAACTTTATCCGACCCGTCTGCGGTCGACCGGCGTGGGCTTCTGCTACAACGTCGCCCGCTACCTCGCGGCTTTCGCCCCGCTGATCCTCGGCTGGCTGCACGGCCTGTTCATGGCTCCCGAAGGTTCATCGCGAGCGGCGGAGAAGCTCTCGGACCTCACGTGGCTCAGCTCTCTGGGAGGGGTGGACACTCCCTTCCGTTATGCGGCGATCGCGCTCGCCTCGGTCTACCTGCTGGGCGTCGTGACGCTGATCTTCGCTCCCGAAACGAAGGGCAAGCCGCTTCCGGAATAACCGGATCGACATACCCGTCGGACACACCCGGAGACCGCTCCCGGCTTTACGCTGGCAGCGGTCTCCTGTGCGTTTGGGCGCGAGGAATATGCCGGTCGACAGCGATCGGCGCAGGCCGGACAGGCACCGAATTACGGGGTTGTCCCGAAAGGCGTTGCGCGCTAGAGTCCAGTGAGTGATGCAATGGCCTCGCATGCTGCCGAGCAAAGCGTTTGCGGGGCAGTCGGGCGTCTGGCCGGGGAGGTCGCGGAGCAATTCTCACGGATTTGAGGCAGGTATCGCATGGCTCATGCAGAACTGGAACGGTGGGTGGAGGAGGTCGCCGCACTCACCACGCCGAAAAGTGTCTACTGGTGCGATGGCTCGGAAGAGGAAAGCGAGCGTCTGAATCGGCAGATGGTCGAGCAGGGAACGCTGATTGCGCTCAATCCCGACCGGCATCCCAACTGCTTTCTCGCCCGCAGCCACCCCACTGACGTCGCCCGCGTCGAGGGGCAGACGTATATCTGCAGTCGCGATCCCGCCGATGCCGGCCCGACGAATAACTGGAAGTCGCCCGAGGACATGCATCACATCTTCCGCGGCCTGTTCCGCGGATGCATGGCCGAACGCACGATGTATGTCATTCCTTATCTGATGGGGCCGCCCGGCAGCCCGATGTCGAAAGTCGGCGTCGAGATCACCGACAGTCCGTATGTCGTCGCCAACATGCGGATCATGACCCGCATGGGACAGGTCGCGCTCGATGCCCTCGGGAGCGACGGCGAGTACGTCAAGGGGCTGCACAGCATCGGGCTCCTCGATCCCCGCGAACGCTTCATCAGTCACTTCCCCGAAGAGAACCTGATCATCAGCTTCAGCTCGAACTACGGGGGAAATGCGCTGCTCGGGAAGAAGTGCTTCGCCCTGCGGCTCGCCAGCGTCCTCGCCCGCCGCGAAGGCTGGCTGGCCGAGCACATGCTGATCGTCGGCATCACCGACCCGTCGGGCCGCAAGACGTTCGTTGCCGGCGCGTTTCCCTCGGCCTGCGGCAAGACGAACCTGTCGATGCTGATTCCGCCCGAGCGTTTCCTGCGGGAAGGGTGGCGCGTGGAAACGGTCGGCGATGATATCGCCTGGCTGCGGTTCGGCCCCGATGGACGACTCTATGCGATCAACCCCGAAGCGGGGTTCTTCGGCGTCGCTCCGGGGACGAGCATGAAGACCAATCCCAACGCCATGGAGACGTGCCGGGCGAACACGATCTTCACCAACGTCGCCCTCCTCCCCGACAACACCGTCTGGTGGGAGGGGATGACGGAAACTCCCCCCGAATCGGCGATCGACTGGCTGGGGAATCCCTGGACACCCCAGATGAAGACGCCCGCCGCCCATCCGAACAGCCGCTTCACCGCACCGGCACGGCAATGCCCGTCGATCTCTCCCGACTGGGAGAAGCCCGAGGGAGTGCCGATCAGCGCGATCGTTTTCGGTGGCCGCCGCTCGGGGGTGACCCCGCTCGTGACGCAGGCGTTCAACTGGCAGCACGGCACTTACCTGGGGGCCTCGATGACGAGCGAGAAGACGGCTGCCGCTGTCGGCACCGTCGGCGCGCTGCGTCACGATCCGATGGCCATGCTCCCCTTCTGCGGCTATCACATGGGGGATTACTGGCAGCACTGGCTGGATGTGGGGGCCCGCGGCGGAGCGAAGATGCCCGCGGTGTTCTATGTGAACCTCTTTCGCAAGGATGCCAACGGGAAATACCTGTGGCCCGGTTTCGGCGAGAACATCCGCCTGCTGCAATGGATTGTCAGGCGGGCACATGGGGAGGCCGGCGGAGTCGAAACGCCGCTGGGCATCCATCCCGGTCGAAACGACCTTGATCTCGAAGGACTCGATCTCCGCGAGGATACCTGGCGGGAGCTGTTCGCCGTAGATGTCGAGGAATGGCAAGCCGAGGTCGATGAACGGGCGGAGTATTTCAGCCAGTTTGGGGACAAGCTGCCGGCGGGAATCCGCGAAGAGAACGAGGCGCTCCGCAGACGGCTTCAGCGCCGTTAATCTGGTTCCATCAAGGAGTTGGGCAGGGAACCAATCCCGCCAACGCGATTCCGGGGGCCCGGGGGAGTTCAATCTCCAGGCTTCCCGCTGGACCAACTGTCGGCCACCTCCCCCCCCGGGAGCTTCCCTTTGCTCTCGCCTCGGCGAAGTGTCGAGTGCGATTTTCGGGCGGCGAGAAGCGGTTCCGTTCTCCGCGCCGGAGAAAATTGCCGGAACTTCCCTTGGATTCTCCCCGGGGCGGCTTTAGAATGTTTTTGACACCCTCCGTTGTCAAAATTCCCTGCCGCTTGAGAGCGATCTCCCCGACCCTCAACCCCCATTCCCACCGTGACTGAAGAGCTCTATCAGGAACACATTCTCGAGCACTTCGAGTGTCCCTATCACAAGGGCCACCTCGAAAATCCCACCATCACGCATCGCGACAAGAACCCGTTGTGCGGCGATGTGGTGCAGCTTCAACTGAGGATCGACGAGCGGAATCAGGTGGTGGATGCGTGGTTTGATGGTCACGGATGCGCCATCAGTCAGGCGGCTGCGTCCATCCTCTGCGAGCAGATCGAGGGGAAGTCGCTCGACGAGATTCGCGACATGCAGGCCCGCGACATGCTCGACCTGTTGCAGGTGCAACTGACCGCCACACGCCAGAAGTGCGGACTGCTGGGCTTCCGGGTGCTGAAGACGATTGTCTACACCCTCGATGAAGAGCGCGAGTCCGCCGCCACGACTCACACGACTCAACAGAGCTCGTGAACAGCTCGGTTCGTGAACGACCGAGGCACCGGGGCTTGCCGCCGCGCGAACCCCGGAAGCGTTGCGTCTGTCGGAGGGATGGGGGGACCGGCACTGCCCGCCCGCGGCGTCCCCTCACATATCACCGATCCCGACCGACACTCTCCTGATGAAGGATTCCGCCATGTCCGCAAGCCTCACGGAAGCCCGGCTTGACCTTGAAGCAATCCGCCGCGACTTTCCGATCCTTTCCAAACCGCTTCCGGACGGCACTCCTCTCGTCTACCTCGACAGCGGCGCCACCGCACAGAAGCCGCGCGTGGTCATCGACAAGCTGGTCGAAGTCCTCGAGAACTACAACGCGAACGTCCATCGAGGCATCCACACGCTCGGCGACCGCGTTACGGTTGAACTCGAAACGGCCCGCGAGAAAATCCAGCACTTCATCGGCGCAGGCTCCCCCGAAGAGGTGATCTTCACCTCGGGGACGACCGCCTCAATCAACCTGGTCGCTCACGGCTGGGGCCGGAAGTTTCTGAAACCCGGCGACGAAGTGCTGCTCACCGACATGGAGCACCACGCCAACCTCGTCCCCTGGCAAATCGTGGCCCAGGCGACCGGCGCACGGCTCCGCTTCATTCCGCTCGCCTCGGACGGAATGCTCGATCTCAACCGGCTGGATGACCTGCTCACCGAGCGCACGAAGATGGTGGCGATCACCGGCATGTCGAACGTGCTGGGAACCGTGCCTCCCTTGCGCGAAATTACGGAACGGGCCCATGCACGCGGGGCACTCGTGCTCGTCGACGGCGCACAGAGCGTGCCGCACGGCCAGACGAATGTCCGCGATCCCCGCATCGATTTCCTCGCGTTCTCCGGGCACAAGATGTTCGGGCCGACCGGCATCGGTGTCCTGTACGGACGACGAAAGCTGCTGCTGGCGATGGACCCGATGTTCGGCGGCGGCAACATGATCCACGAGGTCTTCCGCGACCATTCGACTTACGCCGAGCCTCCGGCCAAATTTGAGGCCGGCACGCTGCCGATTGTCGAGGCAATTGGTCTGGGGACAGCGGCCGATTATCTTTCGGGCTTCAGTTTCGACGCCATTCACGCGCACGAGCAGCGACTCGTCCAGCGGGCCTTCACGCTGCTCAACCAGATCCCCGGCGTGCGGATTCTCGGCCCCGCTCCGGACGGAACGCGCGGGCCGATCGTGAGCTTCACAGTCGAGGGAGTGCATCCTCACGACCTTGCGGACCTGCTGAACCGCCGCGGCGTCGCGGTTCGGGCCGGACATCACTGCACGATGCCGCTGCACGAGCAGCTGGGCATTCCCGCGACCGCGCGGGCCAGTTTCGCCTTCTACAACACCGAAGCCGAAGTCGATGCCCTCGCCGCCGCCATTCGCTACGCGCGGAGTGTCTTCAAGCTGGAGTGAGTTTCTCCCGCCCGTAGCGATCGGCCGATTTCCCCCGGCAAAGAACAACAAGACCCGCCGCGGAAGCTTCAAGCAGAGCGCTTCCGTGGCGGGCTCAACCATGTCGCGTCGAGAAACGCGGCCTCAGGAATACCGCCTCAACGCGACGACGCAACGACGAAATCGGCATCCTCCAGCCCCGGTTCCAATTCCAGGTCGCGATAGGCATAGTGCTCAAGCAGGGTCGATTCGTCATCGCTGACCTCGCTTCCCTCGGGCCAGCCGTGATTCACGACGCTCAGCGGAACCGAACGCTCGAGATCGATCAGCGCGACCGAGTGGCGGTAGACCGGATCGATTGCCGGGCTCGCGTATTCCACTTCAAACCGCAGGCAGGGCCGTCCTTCGAATTCTTCTTCACTGACCCGGCAGGTCACTCCGCTGTCGAGTGTGAGATCCCGCTCGCGATACTGAAGAAGCAGTTCGGTGAGGTTCAGCAGTCCCAGTTCGGTCACCGGATAGCGCGATTCCTTCATCGCCATGCGGGAGGACGGTTCGAGCTTCAACGCTCCCAGTTTGCCGAGCAGCCCACCTTCCTGGACGACCAGACGGTTATCATTTTCGCCCTCGATATACACAGCCTGCCGGCGTGATGGCCATTTCAGGAAGATACTGAAAGGCTCGTGACGCACTTTCAGCTCCAGCTCTTCCGGGTCGCGAAGCTCGCCGTCGACCTTCTCACGCTTGTAGAACGTGGCCGTGTAGTCGGAGCAGTCGCGCAGCCGCTGCTGGCCTTCGAGCAGCACCTCGCGATAACGTTCGAGCGCATTTCGATCAGCTTCGGAAACAGCATTCGCCGCAGGTGCGGAGGCCTCGGGACGATAATGGGCGGTCACGCTCCCGGATGCGCCGGCACCTGTCTCCGAAGTGTCGGGCTGAGCCGCCACATTCCCGCGCTCTGCACGGAAACGCGGCTGCTTTCCGGCAGCCACTCAGGGACGAACGAACTCACCAATGCAGGGGCAAGCGCGAATGCGACAATGCACCCCAATCCCCCCAGTGACAGCACGAAATGCCTCATGATGCCCCTCCTGTCGTGAGTTCAGGACGAACGCCGTACCCTGCCGGGCCGACGGATGACTTTTCCAGACAGACCCGGCCGCGGGCTGTCACCGTTGATCTTCCAGTGTCCCGCTCCTCCGGCGGGCTTCGCCAGAGCAATTTCGCAAGTCCCGTGCCGCATTCCGGAAATCAACAATCTCGCGCCCGTGACAAATGCCGCCGCAACGTAAGAATTCATCAGGGGGATACGGCAACGAGCCCCCGCCGAAAGCCGTTACCGAGGGAGCTGCCCGGCCGGTCGACACAAAATGTAAAGTCTCCGGTTCGTCCGCTGATGGACGCAAGAGCGCCGTCGAATCAGCCGATCATCCCTCTTGACGGCGAGCTATCACAGCTGTAGTTTACATGCAATTCAATTGCAACATTAATCCAACCGCGAAAGCGATTGAGTTTCGATCGCAACGCATTTCGAGGAGCGGGACGCCCACCGGCCGGGCGGCGTCTCCGGGGAGAAGTGGGATGCTCCGTCGCAAAGGTTTCACCCTGATCGAGCTGCTGGTGGTCATCGCCATCATTGCCGTGCTCATCGCGCTGCTTCTGCCGGCCGTTCAGCAGGCCCGCGAGGCGGCCCGCCGGACACAGTGCCGCAACCACCTCAAGCAGCTGGGACTCGCCCTGCACAACTATCACGATGTCCACAGCGTTCTCCCCCCGGGCTGGATCGGCGTGACCGGGACGACACCGGACGTGAACGGCCCGACGGGCTGGAGCTGGGGAGTGATGCTGCTCCCGCACCTCGACCAGGGCCCGCTGTTCAACAAGTTCGACCTGAAGGTCGAAGTTGCGCATGCGAACAACAACACCTGGCGGGCGACCCCGCTCAGCGTCTTCCGCTGCCCGAGCGACACCGGCGACGCCACCTGGACCGTGGACGACCTCGATCCCCCGGTGACGCTCTCGACCTCGAACTATGTCGCCTCGTTCGGCTCCGATGAGCTGCACGGCTGCGAGATCCCCTCCGGATCGAGCGGTTCGCTGATTGTCGGCGGACAGTGCCGCAGCAACGGCACGTTCTTCCACAACAGCCGGATTCGCTTCGCCGATGTCTCGGATGGGTTGAGCAACACGATTGTCATGGGCGAGCGGACCACTCGGATCGAGTACTCGACCTGGACCGGTGTCATTCCCGGAACGGACGATGCGTTCGCCCGCATTCTGGGCGTTGCCGATCATCCGCCCAACGGTCTCCATGCTCACCTCGATGACTTCAGCAGCATGCACGTCGGTGGAGCCAACTACCTGCTCGGCGACGGCGGCGTCCGCTTTGTCAGCGAGAACATCGACGTGGGAATCTATCGCGCCCTGCACACCCGGGCCAAGGGAGAAGTCTTCGGCGACTTCTGATCCGCCGCACACCCGGGGGCGATTTCAAGGCTCGCTTTGCCGAGAGTGTCTGAGAGGCGTGGCTGTGGTTGGCTGTCGCTCGTGGAGGGTTGGCACCGAGGGGTGATTGTCGCGCCTTCTCCCCCGGCGCTTCCTTCGTCCAGCACTGGTCACACACTCCCGCCAGATCGCAGCACGATCTTCACGAGAGGGGAGCGCGCAAAAAAACGCTCCGCGACAGATGCCGTGGAGCGTGGAGTCCTTTCGAAGTCGTGGCAAACGTCAGCCGATGACGCGCACCGATTCGGCTCGCGGCCCCTTGGGCCCCTGACCTTCCTCGTACTCGACGCGCTGACCTTCCTGAAGCGCATCGAAAGTGGTGTCGACCAGGGCCGACACGTGGAAGAAGAGCTCACCCTTCTCGCCGGCGATAAACCCGAATCCTTTGTCCATCAACTTCTTGATCGTACCTTGCGGCATGAGCGTCGGCCCTCAGAACACATACGTTGGCGAAAAACACAGGAGAAACGAACGGACCAACCGCAAGCAGTCGATCGAGGCCTCTGGGTGTACGCGAAACAGAAGAGCAAAATGAATCATGGATCGCGCCGCAGGCAGCACGGCTGAGTACCGCACGGCCTCCCTTTCGACACCGCGCGTCTTCCCCTGACTGCGACGAATCCTACCATGCCGGAGAAGTGATTTCCACTATTGAGAAATTTCTGAGCAATCTCCGGAGAGCGCAGCACCAATTTTGAGAATCTGTTCGCGAATGCTCCGCGCGGGCTTCACCCCGGATTACATCACGCAATCGTGGGGAAATATCCCCGCGAACCCGTCGGCTGAACTCAAACATCGCCGCGGCGTTTCATGTAGTACTTCTGCACTTCAGGGATGCAGGAGCGGCCATTCGCGGCGAGGTGCGCGCAGCGGGCTTCATCGGATTTCGCCTTCGCCACCACCGCACGCACCCGCTCGACGCCCCCTTCTTCGATGTCCTTCTCGATGTCTTCCTCCGTGAGACCGAAGCAGCCACACAGCGGCGCGCTGGCGTCTTTCGGGTAGACCGGACGGACGAGAAGATCGACCGTCACGATGCGATCGAACGAATCGAAGTAGGCGACGTCACAGCGGGGGAAGGGACAGAAGCAGGCGAACTCCGAGAGGCGGCCGCGGGCATCGGCGGGAAGAAAACTCTCCAGCGTCTCTTTCCCCACCGGTTCGCCCAGCGAGCCACATCGCGGACAATACTCTGCTCCCGGTTCCGGTTCTCGTACGAAGGCCTTGTTCATGCTCTTCATGATAAGGCAGAAGTACGCCCGTGGGTAGCAGTCACCGGCGCAGGCGAATGCGGCAGAGCACTCCCCCGATCGCACCATCGATGCAGCGTTCGCGCGAACCAGGGTTCGCCCGACTTCCACGCCTCTTTCAAGGCGTCGCGTTTGCCGTCACGTCTGCCGAGTATCCCGGCCCGACAATCGCCCGCAGCGCCCGCGGAACGACCTGGAAGGTGATCGCTCCCTCCGGGAGCAGTTCCCCGTCCACCTCGAACTGCATTGGAGGCTCCGACTGGATCTCGATTCGCCGCGCGCGGCGAAAAAGAACCTGCTCGTGGTCGAGATAGTTCCCCGCGAGATACTGCACGCTCAAGCTCGCGAGGTCCAGGAGCGGGCCGGCACGGACGATGACCACATCCAGCAGCCCGTCCTCCGGATTCGCCTGCGGCGCGAGGACGTGCCCTCCACCGGCGGTGCGGCCGTTCGCGACGACAATGTTCACCGCGGTGATTTCCTCGGGCGGAGCATCATCAAAGCGGATCCGCGTGGCGTACTCGGTCATTTCCGGCAGCGTCGTCACTGCTCCCAGCAGGTACGCCAGCGGGCCGAACTGACGCTTCAGGTCGGGCAGGGCTTCCTGCATCTGGCCGGCGAACCCTCCCGCCGCCATGTTGACGCCGTACACGACATGGCCTCCTGCCTCGACCCGCATCAGATCGATCGGGCGCTCGATGCCGCTGCCAAGTAATGCGAGCGCCTGACACGGATCTTCCGGGATCGCGAGGGTGCGGGGAAAGTCGTTGCCGGTTCCCAGCGGAATCACGCCGAGACATACCCGGCCGAAATCCTTCTCGAGCCCGTTGACCACCGTATGAATCGTGCCGTCCCCTCCGGCGGCGGCGACCACGTCGAAGCCTTCGCGAACGGCCTCTGCCGCGAAACGTTTCGCATCATCCTCCCCCTCGGTGTACTTCAGGACGACGTCCGGATGACACGCCGCGGCTTCGAAGAATTCATCGGCGGTTGCCGACGAACCAGCGCGGCAATTGGAAATAATGCAGATGCGCATAGTCGGGAGCCTTTTTTTCCGCCTTCTCCGCTGATGAATCACCCAATCGACCTGGCGAAGCGAAAATCTCCAGCGATTTGAATGCCAAACCCGTTACCGGGTATTTCAGCCGCTGTCCGCAGACTCCAGTCGATCCATCCGTGCGATTGACCGCCGCATGACCTGCGAACGAGGTTGCGTTACAATCTACGTCTGCCTCCGAGGCTGATCCGCGCGCGTGCGAACGCGATCAGTCTCTGTCCTCGATCTCCAGCCGCGATTGGGAGTCCCCCCATGAGTGATCCCTCCCCCTCGTCGAACCCGTCGAAACTCGACCGTCGCGAACTGCTGAAGTCGGCAGCCGCCGCGGGCGTCACCAGCCCGCTCCTGTTCGGAGCCTCTCCGGTTGCGGGGCAGTCGCGCAGCGCCAATGCCGAATCGCCGATCGTCGCCGAGAACCGCAAACCCGGCACGACTGACTGGCAACTGACATACGTGCGGCAGATTCCGGGAAACCGGTTCCGCACCAGTCTTGTGGAAGGATACTGCTCGCAGACGAGCGTCCGCGCCGGCGAAACGCTCGACATCTTCCTGAGTGCCGACCCGGCCACCGAGGTGACGATCGACGTCTACCGAATGGGCTATTACGGCGGCACCGGCGGCCGGCACATCGCGCAGCTCGGCCCGTTCCGTGTGGAAACCCAGCCGGTCCCTCCCGTCGGCGAAAACCGTGTGCGTGAATGCCGCTGGCAGCGAACGACGCAACTGACCATCCCCAACGACTGGGTCAGCGGCGTGTATCTCGGCAAGCTCTCCTGCGCGGCGCACCGTTATCAGAGCTACATCGTCTTCATCGTCCGCGACGATCGTCAGGCGGACATCATGTTCCAGTGCAGCGACAACACCTGGCAGGCCTACAACAAGTGGCCCGACAGCTTCTCGCTGTATGACAGCGAACCGCAGCACGTGCTCAACGGCACGACCCGCGTCAGCTTCGACCGCCCTTACGGAAAGTGCCCGCAGGTGGTCGACCAGCCCCTTTCACAGGGGAGCGGGGAGTTCGTCTGCTGGGAATTCCCGCTCAGCTACTGGCTGGAACAGCACGGCTACGACGTCACGTATGTCTCCAACCTCGATACGCATCGCGATGCGGCCGGATTGCGGCGGGCGAAAATCTTCCTCTCGGTCGGGCATGACGAATACTGGAGCCTGGAGATGTTCCACAACGTCAAGCAGGCGATTGAGGAAGGATTGAACGTCGGTTTTCTCTCGGGGAACACCTGCTGTTTCGTCGCCCCGTTGAGCCCCGGCAGCGACGGCCGCCCGAATCGCATCTTCTATCGGGCCGGACGTTACGGCGGTCTGCTCGAAGCCGAGAAACCAATCATGGGACCGTTCGACCTCGAAGGGCCGAACGAAAACACCCTGATTGGTGCGCGGACCGTGAACCCGTTCAACGGCTCCGGCGACTGGATCATCAGCAAGGCCGACCATTGGCTCTTCGAGGGCACCGGGGTGAAAAATGGCGACCGCATCCCCGGACTCGTCGGCTGGGAATTCCACGGTGATCCCGCACCGATCCCCGGGCTGGAAGTCGTCGCCACCGGGCGGACCACCAACGGCGGCGACCGCTCGGCAATCTACACCGCCACGATTTATCCCGGCCCGCGGGGGAACTGGGTGTTCAATGCCTCGACCATCTTCTGGTCGATGGGACTTTCCGATCCCCCGGGACTCGTTCCGCCGCACTCGCACTACGGCCGACCTCACGGTCCCGACGAGCGTGTCCAGCGGATCACGGCAAACTTCCTGAAGCGTTGCCTGCAGGGCTGATGGCTGCAAACCCGGTCAGTGAGCAGAAGGCTGGAGGCCTCGGTGAAATCGAGACATCCAGAATTCACTGAGGCATGGTCAGGGAATTCTCCTGAGCGACAGGGAAGCATGAAACGGGTTAGGCTCCGGCTGCCGTTTCATCTTCCCTGGCCAACGGAGATTAACATGCCCTCGGAATTCTCTCACGGACAGCGTGCGGGCGGGAGTGGTTCGGCGGATCATCAACTTCCATCCCGGCAGGACGAATCGCGGCGTTCGTTCGTCGCGCGATCGCTGTTTCTCGGTGCGGCCGCCTTGCCGGCGTCTCTGGCCACCTGGACGGGGAATGCCGCCGCGGCCGACAACTCACCGGCGACGGTCGAGATTCTGGTGCGCCGGCACAGGCACCGGGATCTGCAGCGCGTCTTCTGCCCGACGGTGACGTCGATCTCGCGAAACTTCCGCTCGATCCAGCAACACGAGATCGATCACGTCGAATATCTGGAAGAGACGCTCGATTCCGATGCCCGCGCCGTTCCGACTTTCCAGGGGCTGGATACGTACGATCTCGACCGCTTCGCCTCCCTTGCACAGCGGTTTGAGAATCTCACGGTCGGGGCGCTGCTCGGAGCCCTTCCGTATATCGAGGACACCGACACCCAGGCGCGCTTTGCTTCCTTACTGACGGTCGAAGCGCGCCATGCCGGCTGGATCAACGGCATGCTGGGGAACTCGCTGGTCCCCTCGGATCAGAGCTTCGACCGGACGATCGGAATCGTTGAGGTTCAGCAAACCGTGAATCCCTTCATCGACAGGTTGAACGGCGGGCCGCCGCTGGTTTACACAACGACTCCCTCGCCCGACAACGATCTCAGAATCCTCAACTTCGCCCTCGCACTCGAATACCTCCAGCGGGAGTTTTACAATTTGAACGTGCCCAGGTTCTTCCGGTGATCGTGTTCGAGATCGGGGCTGCCGATCGACACCGTCCGGAAGATCGTTCCCTGTTCCGTCCCGTGTTCGATCGGTCTGCTTCAGCATGAACGAGACACGTTATCGCGCCGGCATCATCGGCCTCGGTTTCATTGGCGGCGGGGACCAGGTCTCCGGCGACCGCATCGGCCAGAAGGTCGAGAACCTCGACGGCACTCATCGCACCGCGCTGTCGAACCATCCGCGCGTGGATCTCGTTGCCGGTTGTGATCCCGATCCCGGCCGCCGGGAACGGTTCGCCGAGCGAACCGGTGCGAAAACGTATGCGGACTGGCGGGAGATGCTCGCCGCCGAACCGCTCGACATCGTGAGCATCGCCACGTCGCCACCGCTGCATGCCGAGATAACTATTGGATGCGCGGAGCGGGGCGTCCGCGTCGTTTACTGCGAGAAAGCGCTCGCGACCTCTGCCGCCGAGGGAGACCGGATGCTCGCCGCCTGTGCGCGTTCCGGGACGCTGCTGGTCACGAACTACATGCGGCGTTTCAATCCGAACTATCACCGCCTGCGCGAGCTGGTGCTCGCGGGAGAGCTCGGCAGTCTGACCGCACTCTCGCTCCGCTGGGGAACCGGGCGGCTCGCCTGCGTCGGCTCGCACTTCTTCGATGCCGCGCAGATGATTACCAACCGCCGCATTGTCGCGGTTTCCGGGACGCTCGACCTGAGTGAGATGAGTGATTGCCGCGGCCCGGAATTTTACGATCCCGGCGGATGGGGAATGCTCAAGCTGGAAGGCGATCTGATCGCCGTCGTGAACGGTGCGAACCATGGGATCGGGCCGGCCACCTTGACGATCGAGGGCACCACCGGCAAGGCGGTCACGGGAGGCGACCACGTCGAGATCACCTGGGCCGACGGACGGCACGAGTTCTGGCCGAGTACCCGATCGGAAGGAACATCGATGGATCATGCGGTCGCGCGGATCGTGGAATGGCTCGACAATCCGGGTGAGTTCATACCGCGGCCGGAAGAGGCCCTCCGCAGTCTGGAAGCGGTGATTGCGTTTCACCTCTCCCACGCCCGGAATGCCTGCTGGGTGTCGTTGCCCCTCACTGGCGAGGACCGCGATTTTCGCGTCGTCAGCGGTTAAGGAACGCGCCGCTCCTCGTCATCTGGTGAACACGGGTGAAGCAGAGTCTCGGGCTCAGGGAGGGCGCTCGTGCAACCATTCGGCCTGCTCACCGCGGCAGGGAAAAGAATTGGGCGGGCCGGGTTCGATTTCCTGTTTCCCCCGGCGTGCACCCTGTGCGGGGAAGAATTGCCCTCGGAGAAGGCGAGCCGGCTCGCGCTCTGTGAGAAGTGTCAGCACGCACTCCAGGAGCACGCGCACGGGCCGACCTGTCAGCGCTGCGGCGCTGCGGTCGGGCCTTATCTCGACTCGCGCAATGGTTGCGGTCATTGCCGCCGCGACCGCTTTGCCTTCACGAACGTCATCCGTCTCGGGCTTTACGAGGGACCGCTCCGGACGGCCTGTCTGCGCGGAAAGCAGCGCGGAGCGACAGGTCTGTTGATGGCCGTGGCCGACCTGACCTGGCAACTTGTCGAAGCCCAATTCCGCGCCGCCGCGGTGGATGTGGTGGTGCCCGTTCCGCACCACTGGATGCAGCGGATCGCGCGGCCGCACAATCCCGCCGAAGTGCTCGCACGCTGCTGGTCGCGCCGCTTGCATGTCCTCTGGGGCCCTCATATACTCGCTAAGAGGCGGCTCACCAAACCGCAAACCCGCCTGACGCCGCGAGAACGGCGGCTCAATGTCCGGAACGCGTTTTCCGTCACGCAACACGTCGATCTGCAGAAGCGGCGCGTGCTTCTGGTCGATGATGTGTTGACGACCGGAACGACGGCCGACGAGGCGGCCCGGCAGCTGCGCCATGCCGGCGCGAGTGCAGTCGTTGTGGCTGTTCTCGCCCGCGGATTGGGACGACGTTAATTCGCCCGGAGTGACAGGCTCCCGTTTTGCGGTCACGTCGACCCGAGCCCGCCCGGGGCGGGCGAAACGCTCGCAATGGCAAGGATGGAAACAACAGCGGCGCGGCGAGAGCACCGAAGCTCACGCACCGAGGGACAAGAGGCGACACGATATGTCCGACGCCACACCGGTCCCGGAAAGGCCGAATACGACTTCGCCCCACCGGCCGACCGCGATGCACTTCTTCCTGCGCGGACTGGCAATTATCCTTCCGCCGATTCTGACCGTCGTAATCCTTGTCTGGGCGGCGCAGCTCATTCACAGCTACGTCGTGCAGCCGATTACGTCCGTCGTCCGCTACTCCATCGCCCGGGGAATCAATCAGATCCGCACCAAGGAGCAGCTCGCGGACAACACCGGCCTGCCGCCCATCCCCCGCTGGGAAAATGAGTACCGCATCACGCCCGCCCTCGAGGCGCGGCTCACCGACCGCTCGCAGATCACCGTCGAGCAACTCCTGTCTCCCCGGTATATCCAGCACATCTATGTGCCGCTGTCGGGAGGCTACGTCCCCCTCTCCGATTACCTGTATGTGATCGACCGCCTCGGCCCGCTCGAAGCGTCGACGACGGCGATTGGCCTGTATGAAGACCTCGCCTCGACAAAGTACTTCCAGAGCGTCTGGCACCTGAGTGCCGTTGCGGTGATGCTCACCGTCGTGGCCCTGTACTTTCTCGGGCGGTTTGTGACGGCCCGCGTCGGCGCCTGGATCGTGCAGACCTCGGAGAACGCCCTCCTCGGCCGTGTGCCGCTCGTGCGGAATGTCTATTCGTCGGTGAAGCAGGTGACCGACTTTCTGTTGACCGAGCGACAGTTTGAGTACCGCCGCGTGGTGGCGATCGAGTATCCTTCCCGCGGACTCTGGTCGATCGGGTTCGTGACCGGAGACGGATTGCTCGACACGTCGCTCGCTTCCGGCGAACAGACGGTCAGTGTGCTCATCCCGACGTCGCCGTTGCCGATGACCGGCTTCACGGTGCTCGTTCCCCGCCGGGACGTCCTCGACCTGAACCTGACGCTCGACCAGGCGTTCCAGTTCTGCATTTCGTGCGGAGTCCTCGTCCCCCCGCATCAACGGGTGTCGCCGGAAATTCTCCGCCGCGAATTCTCCAACCGGCTTTCCCGGACGTTGGCCGGTGACGGCAGCGTCAATCGGCATACCCTTACTGAGAAACAGGATGACTGACGTCTCTTCGCGCCCCGTGCGCATCGCCACCCGCGCCAGCCGACTCGCCCTCTGGCAGGCCGAGCATGTGGCGGCCCTGTTACGTCGGGCCTTTCCCGACCTGGTCGTGGAAATCGTCCACGTCTCGACGATCGGCGACCGCGATCAGACGAACCCGCTGCGGGCAATCGGCCCCTTCGGCGTCTTCACGCGGGAAGTGCAGAAAGTCGTCCTCGACAATCAGGCCGACCTGGCCGTCCACAGTCTCAAGGACCTGCCGACCGAGCGGGTCGAGGGACTACTGCTCGCCGCCGTCCCCGAACGCGGGCCGATGTTCGATACACTGGTTCTGCCGGCGGCAAACGCCAGTGCCGATGCGGGACTGGCCGCCTTGCCTGAAGGAGCACGCGTCGGTACCGAAAGCCTGCGGCGACGTGCCCAGCTTCAGCACCTCCGTCGCGACCTGAAGTTTCTGCCCGTCCGCGGCAACGTCGAAACCCGGCTGCGCAAGCTCGATGAAGGTGAATACGACGCGCTGGTGCTCGCCGTCGCCGGACTCGAACGGCTCGAATTGGGGAATCGCGTGTCGCATGTCCTGCAACCTCCGACCATGTATCCGGCGGTCGGGCAGGGCGCTCTCGGCCTCGAGTGCCGCGAGGATGATGACTTCCTCCGCGGCCTGTTAGCGAAGATTGAAGCCCCGCGCGTGCGGGCGGCGGTCACCGCGGAACGGGCACTCCTCGCGCATCTCCACGGCGGCTGTCACGCGCCGCTGGGAGTCTGGACCGAGTTCACCGCCGACGACCAACTGCTGCTGGAAGCGGTCGTCCTCAGCGTGGATGGAGAAACACGTCTGCTTGCCCAACGCCGCGGAGCATCCGCCGATGCGGAAGCACTCGGACAGGCGGTGGCCGACGACCTCCACCGACAGGGAGCCGAAGCGCTGATCAACGCAGCACGGCGGACATAGAGGCGATCTCAAGACCTGCCTTCAGAAAATCGTCACGGTCACTGAATGGGCTGCAGCAATCTCCCGCGACGGCATTTCTTGCGTGCAGCGGGCTCGTCACAGGTTTAGAATGGGCAATCCCCCGGTTCCTGCACCCGCCACCTCGGATCGATCACGCTGGAGACCTCGATGCCGTTTCGCTGCGTCGCTTTGCTGTTTGCTTCTTTGCTGCTGTTCCCGGTCAGTTGGCTGAGTGCCGACGAGAATCGACCGGCTGACCCGCCGAACATCCTTGTGCTGATCGGCGATGACATCGGCCTCGATTACGGCTGTTACGGGAACAAGGGGATTCGCACCCCCAACGTCGATCGCCTGGCGAAAGAGGGACTGCTGTTCCGCAATGCCTTTCTGACGACCTCGTCCTGCAGCCCGTCGCGCATCAGCATCCTGACCGGCCTGTATCCGCATCAGACGGGAGCCGAGGACCTGCACATGCCGCTGCCGGCGGACAAGGTGTTTGTCTCCTCCCGCCTGCGTGAGAAGGGCTACTTCACCGGCCACATGCAGAAGACGCATTACGGCCCGGAGGGCATTCGCCAGTTCGACTGGTACTCGCAGAAGCTCCGCGATTTCCCCGCGTTCCTCGATGCCCGCGGCGATCGACCGTTCTTCATGTGGGTTGGCTTCTCGGACGCCCATCGCCCCTATCAGGGGAATGCCGTCGAGCCCCCTCACAATCCCGCCGACGTGACGGTGCCGCCTTACCTCGCCGATACCCCGAAGACTCGTGCCGACCTCGTCCAGTACTACGACGAGGTCTCGCGGATGGATGAATCGATCGGCCGGATGGTTGCCGCCTTGAAAGAGCGGAAGCTGTACGAGAATACCCTGATCGTCGTTCTTGCCGACAACGGGATGCCGTTCCCCCGTGCGAAGGGGACCGCGTACGATTCTGGAATCGCAACGCCGTTCGTCGTCTGCTGGCCGAAAGTGATTGCCGCCGGGGGAGAAGCACGCGGATTGACGAGCGTCATCGATCTGGCGCCGACGATTCTCGACGCCGCGGGACTTGCACCATCCAGGGATCTCGAAGGCAAGAGTCTGCTGCCAGTCTTCAGGAATCCCGCGCTCCCCGGCCGCGACTACATCTTCGCCGAGCGGAACTGGCACAACGCCGATGAACACATTCGCTGTGTCCGCACGCTCCGCTACAAGCTGATCGAGAATGCGTATCTCGACCTGCCGTATGGGCACCCCTCCGACTGCAGCAGTTCACCCAGCTGGGAGGACCTGCTCGAGTTGAAGAAAGCCGGCAAGCTGACCCCCGCGCAGGCGCAGACCTTTCAGGTGCCGCGGCCCCGGTTCGAGCTCTACGACGTCGAGCAGGATCCCCACGAGCTGAAGAACCTCGCCGACTCGCCCGAACATGCCGCCGTGTTCAAGGAGTTGCAGACTGCCCTCGCGAAGTGGCGAGAAGAGACGCAGGACTTCCCGGCGAGCACCCGCCGCCGCGCCGACAACGTCGATCGCGTCACCGGCGAGAAGTTCACCAACGAGATCGGGCCCCAGGTGGAAAGCGGCGATCCGCCGCCCCTCCCGCGCAGGCAGAAGTAAGCCCCCATCAAGCCGCCGGCCTCGCCTTCCTCTCAGAAGGGGAGTTCCCGTTCGATCTCGCCCGGAACGTCCCGCTCGATTGGGGGAGGATCGGGAATCAGCCGGCGGCGCGAGGAGCGGGAAAACGGAGACTCAATCGTCTCGTTGCCGAGCACCTCATTGAGCGGCCGGGGCAGGGGGGCCGATTCGCGGGTCAGCCGGTCGCGCGGAAATTCATCGTTCGCGACAGGATCCACTTCGTACACCTGGATCGACCCCACCTTGCGGTCGGAGCGGCTCCGCGTGCGCAGGTCGCCCGAATGACGCAGCGTCACATTCGTCAGACAGCGGACCGTCCCGCCCAACTGGAAGATCGCCGAGACGTCGATCGGATGCACCTCAAAACCGAGCTGGCGATACACCTCGGCAGCGGCGTGGTCGAGAACCGGAATGTGATAAATCGGCATGTACACGGCACGCCGCCCGCGGGACTGCTCCATGAGGACGTTGTTGTACGTCACCATCCAGTCCTCTTCGACGTTGATCAGGGCGGGTAGCCGCACCACCTGATAGCTGTGCCGTTCGATCTCCTCGGCCACATCATCAAACCGCTGCTGGAGCGGCGAGTCCACGGTCGTCAGGTTGAACTCCAGCCGCCGCGATGCTTCCTCCTCCGGACCGTTCAGTTCGATCCGCCCCACACCACCGAGCAGCGACACTCCTTCAGCCGGACTGGCCACGAGAACCAGCGAACCGCTCACCGGGGTGATGTACATGTCGGTATGGACCCACGGCACGTGACCATCGCGGCCACGGGCGATGATCGGCGGGCGGCCAAACGTGCGGGTCAGCTCCTGCAGCAGCGCGGACTCGTCGGGAAACTTGTTCTCGTTGTCGGTGATCACATTGCCGCCGACGAAGATGTTGCGGCGGTTCGAGACGAGGTTCCCCCCTTCCAGATGAAACGAATTCACGGTGACGCGGGGAACCAGCCCGGTCGAGAAAAGGAGCGACTGCAGCAGCAGATCGTTGTGCTTCTCTTCGTCGTAACTTGGATGGGGGGTGGGAACGAAGCTCGCCGCCGAGACGGTCGAGAGTTGCCGCGCAATCCGCCGGTCGCGCGACCAGACCGAGATGGGACGGTTGGTGTTGACGACATGCACATCGCGGCCGCGCCACATCGCCGCCGGTCCCCAGCGCGATACGAACTCCTCGACCGAGCGCTGATTCGGACAGCACACCTGGATGCGGATCTCGCCGGGAAGCGAGCGGAACAGGTCTTCGAAGACCGGCCCGAGCTCGGCTTCGCTGTCCGCCGAGTAGTGCAGCAGGATCTCGGCAATCGGCCCGCCGTCATCCTGCACCACCGCCGCGCCGTCGAGTGAGGAAACGACCTCGACATCAAACCCCGCCGTCGCCGGCGCGGTATCAGCGTCAATCGCGCCCGCGGGAGGCGGACTGGGGACGACCGACGTCGCGGGGGCCTGTGGCGGACGCTGCACCCGCCGGGTGGTCGCCGCCCGGGCCTTGCGAACGCCCGGTTTGGAACCATCCCCCGTCGAGAACGCCACGAACAGCAGCGAGATCACCCCCAGCCCGAGCAGGGTTCCTCGCCAGGAGATCCCGATCCAGCTCGCGGCACCTGCGGGAACAGCTTCGGGAAGCGATCCTGAGGGATTCGCGGGCGGTAACATCTGATCCATAAAGTCCGCTTTCCAGGCCGAAGCCACCCCTGACGCTCGCTGGCCGCCGGAAGTTTCCGGCACCGTCGCTCGGCATTGCCGAGAAAATCGGGGTCTTCCGATAACAGGTCTCCCGCTGCGCGTCAATCCGGACGCGGGGAGATTCGCCTAAACCATTGGAACCACAAGAGTTGCAGAACACCAGCGAAGCCGCAAAAAACCGCCGGTTCGCCATCCCCATTCTCTGCGTTTTCTCAGTGACTCCTACTTTAACTCGGAACAGCCTCGACTAGAACTTTTTCTTTCGGCGATTTTTATGATCTATGCTACTCAAAGGGAGAATTGGCAGTGGAAAGCCTCCCCCACCTCCGAGGAACCGCTCCCATGGAAGAGTACACGCACCACTTTCTGAATTGGTGGATGAACGCCCGTCTCACCGATTTCGCCCATCTTCTGCTGGCGGTCGTCCTCGTCGGCTGGGCGCTGATCCGCGTTCGCGACTGGTAGGCCACCACTTCCGGCACGCTTTCGCAGGCCCACAGTGACCTGACACGCTCACTGCGCGCAGCGGACGCGGCTGCGCACAAAGATAATGAGATTTCCGGAGCCTTTCCCGGGCGAAAAGCCGAGCGCACGCTCGCCGCATCGCCGCTGGTGCGTCCCGCGCGTTTCTCCGAAGCCCCGCAGCCGCCGGAACGTCGCCTCTTCGGCTCCGTGCGCGGCGGCTTTCAGTTGCCGAGGAGGTACGGTTCTCCTCCCCGGAAGCTTCCGATCGCGTCGAACACCGCCCGGCTGACGTTCGTCTGGATGAACCGAACCGAGCCGTCGGCCATCGAGAAATGAGCTCCCCCTTCGTGGGCGCTTCCCGGCGACTGATAGAAGCCATTGTTCATGCCGGGCTTCGACGGATCGCTGTCCGCATCGGTATCGAAGAGGGTCGCGGTTCCCCCGAGCCCCCAGCCGTCGATACTTCTCGCATTCGCCGCGCTGCCGGTCAACCGCTGCATTTCGCCGAGAAGAATGGTCGAGCTGGCACCATCCTTGATGTTCGGCAGCGAGATGCTGCTGTTCCCGTGAAGGATTCCCCACTGGCCGGGATAGGGATAGGACCAGTTTCCCGACGCGTCGCGATAGTGCATCGGATGGTTGGTCACGTTGTCGACCGCCAGATTGACCCCTCCGATACACCCGCCGTAGTCGGTCCCCCCTTTCGTAAAGTTGGGGAGGAGCAGGGTGCCGTTCGTTGTGGTCGTCCGCCGCGTCGGACAGTACAGCATGGGGATGTCCCGATTGGCGACGCCGATGTTCCCCGTGACACTCGTACTGAAGTTCCAGGCATCGAAAAGCGGGGCCGCATCGATCATCGGAAGGATCTGCAGGATCCAGCTCGTGCCGTGATAGCCCGTGCCGTTCTGGGCCTCCTGGAAGGTGTCCAGGGCGTTGCTCGCCAGCACGGTGCCGATCGCCCCCGGCGGAAAGAGCTGATGCTGGTCGTGATAGGTATGCATGGCCAGCGTCAGCTGCTTGAGCCGGTTCTTGCACTCGGTCCGCCGGGCGGCCTCGCGGGCCTGCTGCACCGCGGGAAGCAGGAGCGCAATCAGAATCGCGATGACGGCAATCACGACCAATAGCTCGATCAGCGTGAAAGCCCGATGTGGCGCGCGTCGCATGAGACTCTCCCCATGTAGCTTCTGCTCCGGCGGAGCCGGATCACCGTGCCTTCAATGAAAAATCGAACGAGTTGTCGCCCGGCTGCACATTCGCCGACAGCTCGGTCTTCGAGTTATACCGATCGGGCACGACGGGGCGTTCATCGTCCCCGAGCTTGCTGATGCGGACCCGCAGCGTACCCAGGACCGCCCCCTTTACATCGTCGATGTAGTAGAGCTCATAGCGTCCATCGCTGCCGGTGACGCCGCGCGATTCCCGCCGGTCCACGTTCAGATCATCCGGCTCGAAGCTCACGATCGCCCCCTCCAGCGGCTGCCCGTCGAGGGTGACGACTCCCGTGACGGGTGCGAGCTCGGGGAGCGAGATCCCGATCTCCTTCTTTCCACACCCGGCCAGACCAACAGACACAAGCACTACCGCAAAGGCAATTCGCGCAGGAAAGGCAGATCGCTGCATGAGGGAATTCCTCCAGGGAGAGTTCGAGGGGCCCGAAGGCAGGGGGATCACGCGCAGAGGCGAGCGCGCCCGGCCCATGTCGTTCGCAGATTCGAACCGGGCCGGCGCACAACAGCTGTCGAGTGCCGACAGAAACTCGACGACTCAGAACCCGCCGTAGGGGCTGTGTTCCTTCCCGGCATAGGTCCCCAGGTCACGAAACACGACCCGGCTGACCCGCTCATTAATGAACTTGACCGAGCCGTCCGCCATGGCAAAGTAGGCCCCGCCGCTATGTTCGCTGCCGGGCGACTGGAAGAAGTTATTGTTCATCGCCCGGGTCCCGCTGTTGTCGTCGGTGTCGAACAGCGTCGCCACTCCCCCCACAGCCCAGCCGTCAATACTGCGCGTGGCCGTCGCGCCCGTCAGTCGCTGCATTTCCCCGAGCATGATCGTATAGGTCGTTCCATCGCGCACCTGCGGAATGCTGGTGCTGCTGTTCACGAAGAAGATTCCCCATTGGCCGGGAAACGCAAACTCTGCAGTGGTGTTGAGTGGCGGCGTCGCATGCGTCGCATGCTCGTCCGTTCCTGTCGTGAATGCATCGTGCCAGCCGTTGACGCCACCAATGCAACCACCATAGTCTGTGCCCCCTTTCGAGAGGCCAGGAAGCATGATCGTCGTCTGCTGCACGGTCGTCCGCCGCGTCGGGCAATACAGTGTCGACAGGTCCCGACTGGCCAGCCCGGCGTTATTCGGGGTCATCGTGCCGGTAATCGAGCGGCTGAAATCCCAGCTCTGATAGAGCGGGGCCGCGTCGATATAGGGGAGCACCTGCAGAATCCAGCTCGTCCCCTGGAAACCGGGCCCGGCCTGAGCCTCGCGGACAGTATCGAACGAATTGCCGCCGACAACAATCGTACTGTCCTGCGTGCTGATCGCCCCCGGCGGGAACATCTGCACAGCATCGTGATAGTTATGCAGCGCGAGCGCAAGCTGCTTCAGGTTGTTCTGACATTGCGAGCGACGGGCCGATTCGCGGGCCTGCTGCACCGCCGGCAACAGCAGCGCCACCAGAACCGCGATAATGGCAATCACGACGAGAAGTTCGATCAGCGTAAACCCACGTACTGACAGTCGGCGACGTAGCATGAGCGCTCTCCCAGGTAAGAAGTGAGAAGAAGGAGTCCGAGAGCAGACCAACGCGCACAACGCTAAGGCAGAAACGCCTGGAGTTCACTGAATGGAGGCCGCGTGCAGAATGTGAGACGGTTCGCACTACCGATTAAGAAGCAGTCGATCTAGCGTGTCAAACAAAATCTGAGGGGAATACTATTAGTAAGGGAAACACTTAGGGAGCTGCGCCTAGGGGAAAGCGATATCTCTGCGTACAGTCCCTCGATCAGGTGCTGATCCGGATTGCTCAAGCGCGGGCGACGCTATCAGCCTTCCACAGAATCACAGCGGAAGCGACCCGCGCAGCCGGAGGTCGAAGCCGCGTCCGGGAAAGCACATGCCCCCTTCATCCGGCCCGCGATCGTCGGCGTCCCGCATCAGCAGCGGGAACGTCACCGCCGGGGACAGTCGCACCGCTTCGGGCGCATCGCAGCAACGCTGCCACGGCGCGATCCTCAGACACTCACCCGAGCAGGGAGTGGAGAACCTCGCCTTCGGAGACGAGCCGCATCGGCCGTCCGAGACGGTCGGGAATCGTCGTCTCCGGATCGATCCCAAGCAGGTAATACAGCGTGCAGAGGATGTCCTTCGGGCTGACCGGATCGTCCTTCACGAACGCGCCTTGGGCATCGGAACTGCCGATCACCTTCCCGCGCGACACTCCGCCTCCCGCGAGCAGATTGCAATAGACATTCGACCAGTGCTCGCGGCCCGCGCCCCGGAGCGTGCTCGAAAGCTTCGGCGTGCGGCCATGCTCGGTCAGACAAAGAACCAGCGTCTCATCGAGCATCCCCCGCTCCTCCAGATCGAGAATCAGCGCGCTGAGCGCCCGATCCAGCCCCGGGAGCAGTTCGTTTTCGAGCCGCTCGAAGTGGTTGAAATGCGTGTCCCACGCGGAATTCGCGGTCGCAATCTCGTCCCAGATGACGGTCACGCACGTCGATCCCGCTTCCAGCAACCGTCGGCCGGCAAGCGTCGCCTGGCCGAAGAGGGTCATGCCGTAGCGCTCGCGCAACCCGGCAGGCTCGGCACGCAGGTCGAGCGCATCGCGAATCCGCGTCGAAGTCATCAGCGAATACGCCATTTCCTGAAAGCGGTCGAGGCTCCGCGTCTGCGGCGAGCGGTCGAGCGTCCGCCGCTGCGAATCGAATTGTTCGAGCAGATCCCGACGCCGCGCGAGCCGATCGAGCGTCACCTCGCGCGGCAATTGTGCGGCCTTCGAAAGAGTAAACGAACTCTCCGGAGTGATTCCCGCATAGTAATCCTCGACTTCGCGATCGGCGTTGCCGCGCCAGCGAAACACCGTGCGGGTCGCTTTCCCTTCGAACTCCGTCCAGACCGGGTTGTACGCCCGCCCCAGAAAACCGCCGTAAGGACCACCCCGCGTAAACTCCGGAGATCGGCTGCTGAACTGGAACGGCAACGCAATGTTCCGCGGAACCGCGGGCAGTGCCGCCTGCGGATCGGCGCGACGGGTCAGATAATCAAGCACACTGCCAAAGAACGGCCAGTGCCGCGAGTCGTATGGCCCGAGCTCCATCGGGATGTCAACCTGATCCACCCCCGTCAGCGTGTATGCCGCCGAATGGATGTTATAAGGATGAGTCATCGAGCGGATAAACGTACAGCGGTCCGCCACCTGTGCGAGACGGGGAAGATGCTCACAGATCTGAATCCCCGGGACCGTGGTGTCGATGGGCCGGAACTTTCCGGCAATCTCCGCGGGAGCCTCGGGCTTCAGATCGTACAGTTCGTGCTGAGCCGCGGCCCCGTACAGATAGAGGAGAATCACCCGCTTCGCCCGGCCGAAGGTCGATTCCGCCAGAGGGTGAGCCGACTCCCGTTCGGCCGCCTGGAGTCGCCAGAGGTCACTCAGCCCCAGGCCACACATCCCGAGGCTCCCCGCCTGCAGCAGGTCGCGACGAGTCAGGCCGTCGCACAGCGTCCGCGTCGAACCGAGAATCCGGAGCATCGACGTCTCTCCTCGGCCTTGTGGTCGGAAATTGCCGGGGCAGTCGGTTGGGTCCCTTTGAGCCGGCAGGGCGATCAGTCCCGCGCAGAAAGACCCGTCACTTCGCGAGTCTGCCGCCATCCCGCCACAGGGTCATCATCGAACACAGGGAAAACAGCGGTGTCCCCTTGAGGGAAACCCACCGCAACGTGCCGCGACGCCCGCAGGAGGGTATATTATGCCTCAGCGCTTGCGCGGCGGTCAAATTCTGTATCGGCTTCTGACCCCACTGGCGAGCATTGCTGATGACGACCGAAACCTGCCCCATCGATCGGCTCTCGCCGACGCAGCGCCCCCGGCGGCGCGTCCGCGGCTACCAGCGCTGGTCCGATCTGCTCTTTCTCCACTGGAAAGTGCCGGTCTCGCTCGTGCGGCCGCTGGTTCCGCCCGAGCTGACGATCGACACCTGGGACAACCACGCCTGGATCGGCCTCGTTCCCTTCCACATGTCGGGAGTCCGGCCGTGGTGGAGTCCGCCGGTGCCGGGACTCTCCGAGTTCCACGAGACGAACGTGCGGACGTATGTGCATCTCGACGGCCGCGATCCGGGCGTCTGGTTCTTCAGCCTTGATGCCGCGAATTCTCTCGCGGTGTCCCTCGCCCGCACCTTCTGGCACCTGCCCTACTACACGTCCGAAATGACGGTCGACCGCCAGGGGAGCCGGGTGGAATACCGCAGCCAGCGACTCACGGAGGAACCCCGCCCCGGCCTGCACATCGTCGCGACCATCGGCAACACGCTCCCGACTTCTTCCCGCAGCAACCACACCGGCACCGCGCTGCCCGACACCCTCGAACACTTCCTCGCGGAGCGCTACCTCCTCTACGCGAAATCCCCCTCGGGCCAACTCTACCGCGGCCAGGTGCACCACTCCCCCTACCCGCTCCGGGAAGCCAGGCTCGTACACCTCAAGGAAACACTCCTCGCATCCGCCCACCTGCCGGTCGAAACCGATCCCGCTCACGTCATGTTCAGCGACGGCGTCAGCGTCGAGATTTTTTCGCTGGAAAGGATCAACACAACATGACGAATACCCGCCGTTTATTTCCACCGTCGCCAGCACCCGGGCGAATACAGTTGCCGAATCATGCTGCGACAAGAAACGGCAGCGTCGATTTTCAATGTCCGTGCGATGTTCGTCTTCGGGAGCTCAGAAGCCGCAAGTCAGGCTGTGCCTGACGGAGGGTAGACCATGACTTACACACCATGTCGCCGCTGTTCAAACAGAGAGGCCTGAGTGCATTGATTAATCCTCTTCCTCAGCCAGGAAGTCGCGAGTACACACCAACACACAAAAGATCGGCGTGCACGCGGTGCGCCAGCGCAGCGTTCCCTTTAATCGGCCTGAACGACAACTCGAGTGATGCCCGTCTCGTAGTCCAGGAAAACGTAGTAGGAGGCATCGTGGTTAAGCAATGGGTTGGAGCCGTAAGGCATGTCGATCTGACCCACAAAC